>ERZ773021.28-NODE-28-length-197387-cov-17.6765_pt1 | contig 197387 bp, 159 predicted proteins | sample MGYA00511668_ERZ773021 | MGnify/ENA primary metagenome ERZ773021 (study PRJEB29015, sample SAMEA2737961) | human oral metagenome | biome: human oral; feature: human-associated habitat; material: dental | place: China | collected 2032 ...
AACCTCTGGTGTGCCAGTTGTACCGCCAGGTGCATGGCTGGTTGGCTACGTTCGGGAAAGATAACCGCTGAAAGCATCTAAGCGGGAAACTTGCTTTGAGATGAGGTTTCCACACCCCCTCGTGGGGTGGAAGGCCCCCGGCAGACTACCGGGTTGATAGGCCAGAGGTGGAAGCACCGCGAGGTGCTCGTGAGCCGACTGGTACTAATGGGCCGACACTAACAAACACTTCAACCACAAACGTATACACCGTATGGTTGACAGACACGATAAAGTGCTCGTCGCCACTATGCGGATCACAACCAACACAACCCCCCCCGAAACAGACACTCTCGGGGATGTTAAGTGAATACTGGTTGAACCATCTTGTGGTGGTCATAGCCGCGGGGAAACGCCCAGTCTCCATTCCGAACCTGGAAGCTAAGCCCGCAAGCGCCGATGGTACTGCACCTGGGAGGGTGTGGGAGAGTAGGACACCGCCACAACAACCTTCAAAGGGTGGGGCTCTTGGAACACAACCGTTCCAGGCCCCACCCTTTACATATACCCAGAAGAAAAACAAAAAAAGGGACAGCCGCCGGGGCCCGTACTACAGCCCAAGGGCCGCCCCCTTTTTTGCGTAAGCACTTCTTGTTACAACACAGCACGCGTCAATACACGCCCCGTTGTGAGCGAACACCACGCATACGCACGCAACACCACAAAGCGCGCACGGCCAGCGTGTAATCGCACCACCAGCACACCCAAGCGCCAACACACACCTAATGTGTTTTTGCCGGTGCATTCTGCTTCAGTTTCGCTCGTAGCCGGCTCTAGATGTTCTTCTAAGCGGAGTTTCGAGTGACTCGTGGGTTTCTTTTGCATGGTCTGCTTGGCTAATTGGCGTGAGAGGCGTTCATTAGAGCTATCAAGCGACACACATCCCGACGCGTCGATGGTTATCAACTACTGCTTACTGCGCATAGTTAGTCTTTGGCTCCGGTTCACTTTTTTGGCTTAGCCTGCATGGACATCGCTTTTCCGCGCGCTAATGGGCATTGTGCCTCTTAGCGGTGCAAAAGTAGTGCCCGCGAACGGAAGTTCGCGGGCACATGCGTCTTAAGCCGAACGGCAGTTCACTTTAGATCCACGTCGGGAACCACATGTGAATGTGCCAGAAGTTGTACGAGATGAGATCTCCTCGCCACAAGGGGATGAAGAAGATCGAGACAGCTGTAATGAGCAGAACAATGACCACAGCGCCGATGGCAAACCTTTGACGTACTACGACATTAGCGCCCATCCATCTGTAGTCACCCTCTTCAAGGGGCTGGGAGTCATACATGCGGTCGGGATCTACCTCGCAGCGAGTTTGATCCAGCATCAGCCCAATCACCCATGCCGCACTCAGGCAGACAAAAGGAACGAAAGCAATCGTGTAGAAATTAAAGATCGTTCGGTTTGCGTTCAGATACCAAGGGAAGTACATCGCCAAGTATCCGCAGACAACAAAACCAGTCCTCCAGTTACGGTCCCGCAGCGTCACGAACAAGACGATGAAGAATGCAATGGCTGCAAACCACCACAGAAGCGGATTCCCCAGTGCGACAACGGCGTTGACACAATCCGACTTATCGCAGCTTGCATCCGCGATTTTGTTCCACGCGAAGGAGGTCGGGCGAGCCTGAACAAACCACTGTGCGGGATGAGCCTGATAGGTGTGAGGAGTGGTTAAACCCGTGTGGAACTTCAGCATTCCTACGTGGTAGTCCCACAGGTCGTGGAATGCCCCAATAAACCCGTGAGTCTTGTGCCCGTATGCATTCCAGTGCCTAAACCAGCCGAACCACGAGGCGACATACGTGATGACTGCGGGCGGAACCATGGCCAAGAATGCAACGGAGGTGTCGTTGATCAAGGTCGCGTAGAACGCGCGTGGATGCCCAAAACGACGCCGGGTCATCCAGTCGCGGAAAGCGACAAACAACCCCAAGACAGCGAGCGCGTAGAGCCCCGACCATTTGACCGACATTGCAAGGCCGCACAAGATGCCCGCGACCAATAGCCACCAACGTGCACCCGCATGAGGGCCGATTCGAGAGGGGTTATCGGGGTCCGGCTTCCATTGGGAAAGTTTTTCGACCAAACGTGGGTGCGAGATCTCCTGATCTTTTAGTACGGCAAGGAATGCGGCAGCTGCAAACATCGCCAGGAATACATCCAAAAGACCGGTTCGCGAGAGAACAATCGCGATGCCATCTGTAGCCATAAAGAATCCCGCAAGCGCTGTGATAGCGGGGGAACGGAACAAATGCTGTGCGATTCGCGCGGTGAGGAAGACAAGAATAATTCCTGCGATGGCCGCACTGATGCGCCAGCCGACCGGATTCGTTGCTCCGAAGACGCGCATTCCCAAACTGATCAGCCACTTTCCGACCGATGGGTGAACGACATAACCACCATTGGTCGAAAGCCCGGAGTAATCACCCGAGATAAACATCGGGTCGTTATCCTTCGCCCAGCTTCCCTCGTAGCCCAAAGTCATCAGGGAGTAGGCATCTTTAACGTAGTAGGTCTCATCGAAGACCAGGGTCTTAATTGTTCCAAGGCCAGGAAGCCTGATGAGCGCTGCTATAAGCGTCGTCAGAAGAGTTGCAATCCAGCCGGCTTGCGCAGACATCGGGAAACGTGCCCATCTAGGAATTGGGACGGGCTTCCACTCGCGCCCAGTTCCTTCAGGAGCGGCATCGCACTTTTCGCCTTCTGAGGTCAGGTCGAGCTCTTCGCCTTCAGCGCGCGTGTCGTTCTCATTGTTATCACTGGTGCTATCAGGCTTTCCCTCTGCAGAGGAAGCCGTAGGCTCTTCCCCCTCTGTTGAGGCCTCGTCCGCCGATGATGACGGGCTAGGCTCGCCTTCCTCGGCCTCGGGAAGAGGCTGGGCCTCAAGAGCCGGGGAAGCCGGGTCCGGACCCAAGGCGGGGTCTTCGGGAATATCTGAATCGGAAAGAGTCTTGTCGTCCACCCGTTCAGTTTACCGAGGCCCCTGCTCAACTGGAGTAGCACACCCAAAGGTGCGACGATTGACGCGTGAGTGAAGACCAGGATTACATTCAGGCCCCCGCGTCGATCCTTCTTGCGGCCACCCCAATTGGCGACGTGCGCGATGTTTCCGCGCGCCTGGCCCCCGCACTTGAGCAGGCGGACATTATTGCTGCCGAAGATACGCGCCGCCTCCTTGCCTTGGCCTCGAGAATGGGAATCCGACTGACTGCAAAGCTCATCAGCCTCCACGACCACAATGAGTCCGCTAAGGCCTCGGCAGTCGTCGAGCAGGCGCGAGCGGGTGCACGCGTCGTCATGGTCTCCGATGCGGGAATGCCGACGGTTTCCGACCCCGGGTTCCGCCTGGTTCACGAGGCCACAGCGGCTGGTGTCCACGTCAGCGTCCTCCCGGGGCCCTCAGCTCCCGTAACCGCGCTGGCCCTGTCTGGGCTTCCCTCCGATCGCTTTGCCTTTGAGGGATTCCTTCCGCGAAAAACTGGGGAGGCAACGCGCTATTTGAAGGCTCTTGCGCAGGATCCTCACACCCTGATCTTCTTTGAATCGCCCAAACGCGTCCATGACACCCTGATTCTCATGGCTGAGGTCTTTGGTGGCGATCGCCAAGCCGCGCTGTGCCGAGAGCTCACGAAAACCTACGAAGAGGTGATTCGTGGGAGCCTTGCAGAGTTGGTTGAGGCCACAGAAGGTGAAGTTCTTGGAGAGATCACCCTGGTGATTGCGCCCGGACATGCGCAGGGCAATGCGGATGACCATGTCGAGGCCGTGCTTGCCTTGGCAGCAGAGGGGATGCGTTTGAAGGATGCCGCAGCAGAAGTCGCCGAGGCCACGGGGCTACGCAAGAACGAGCTCTACCGGGCGGCACTCGCACGCGTGAACTAGCGGAATGCACACAAGCTAGGGGAGTGCGCACGAACTAGTGGAGTGCTGCGAATATAGCGAGCGGCGCGAATCAGGGAAGTCTGCGCAATATCAGAGGAGCGGTCGCGAAGCAGGGGAGTGCGTGCGAATCAGTCCTTCGAGGGGACCAACTCAACTCCGGCCTCGGTCATGCGATGGGCCGCGAGCTCACCCAACTCAGGGCTGACGGGCTCAGTGAGATCGGTGAAGACTCGCACTTTAAAACCGTCCTTCACGCCGTCCAGCGCCGTTTCGCATACGCAATGGGACTGAGCAAGGCCAACGACATCCAGCGAATCAATACCTTTGTCGCGAAGGAGCTCAAGCAGGGGGCGTTTCGTTGCTACATCCTCACCATCGAAGGCAGAATACGCGGCCTCGTACATGCCCTTGTGGATGGTGACATCCGCGTGGAGGGCAGCAAGGGCTGGGTGCAACTCGGCCTCGGCAGTACCTGCAACGCCGTGAGGAGGCCAGGTATCAACGAAGTCGGGATGGTCAGAGAAATGTGTGCCCGGATCGATATGCCAATCCTGCGAGGTCACAATGCAGTCGTAATCCGCTGTGTGAGCGGCGACGAAATCAGCGACGCGCTGAGCGCAGGCATTCCCACCTTCAACAGGAAGAGCACCGCCCTCGCAAAAAGTAGGTTGAACATCAACAACGATGAGCGCGCGGGGCATTACATCCTCCCAAAGTATGAGCAGCGTGTACTTCGAGAATACGGCAGGGACGACTGGAGCGCCAATAGGCACTAGACTAGGGGACCATGAGTCGTATTTTGTCTGCCGTTGCATGGCCCTATGCCAACGGCCCTCGCCACATTGGTCACGTTGCCGGGTTCGGAGTTCCCTCCGATGTTTTCTCTCGCTACATGCGAATGGCCGGGCACGACGTGCTGATGGTGTCCGGAACCGACGAACACGGAACCCCCATTCTGGTTGCCGCCGATGGCGCCGGAATGAGCGCACGCGAGCTGGCCGACCAGAACAACCGGCTCATCGTCGAAGACCTGGTTCAGCTGGGACTGTCCTACGACCTTTTCACTCGTACAACCGCTGGAAATCACTACCGCGTTGTCCAAGACATGTTCCGCACGGTCCGCGATAACGGTTACATGATCGAACAGGTCACCCGCGCGGCGATCTCGCCTTCGACCGGACGCACTCTTCCCGACCGTTATATCGAAGGTACCTGTCCGATTTGCGGTGCCGAAGGCGCTCGCGGTGATCAGTGCGATAACTGTGGTAACCAGCTTGATCCCACAGATCTGATCAATCCTCGTTCGCGAATCAACGGTGAGACCCCTGAATTCGTGGAGTCCACGCATTACTTCTTGGATCTGCCCGCACTGGCCGACGCGCTTTCCGCGTGGCTGGATGACCGCGACCGCTCGGGCACATGGCGTCCCAACGTCATCAAGTTCTCGAAGAACTTCCTTGAGGACATTCGCCCGCGTGCAATGACACGCGATATTGACTGGGGCATCCCGGTCCCCGGTTGGGAAGACCAGCCCGGTAAGCGCCTGTACGTCTGGTTCGACGCGGTTATTGGCTACCTGAGCGCTTCAATTGAATGGGCGCGCCGCACGGGGGATCCCGAAGCGTGGCGCCAGTGGTGGAATGATCCGGAAGCCCTGACCTACTACTTCATGGGTAAGGACAACATCGTCTTCCACTCGCAGATCTGGCCCGCCGAACTGCTGGGTTACAACGGCCAGGGATCTAAGGGCGGCCAGCCCGGTGACCTTGGCGTACTTAACCTGCCCACCGAGGTTGTCTCTTCAGAGTTCCTCACCATGGAAGGTAAGAAATTCTCGTCATCGCACGGCATTGTGATCTACGTGCGTGACATGCTCAGCCGCTATCAGGCTGATGCTCTGCGCTACTTCATTTCTGCGGCAGGTCCCGAGTCCTCTGATGCGGACTTTACCTGGGCAGAATTCGTGCGCCGCACGAACGGCGAGTTGGTGGCAGGCTGGGGCAACCTAGTCAATCGCACCGCCTCGATGATCCATAAGAAGTTCGGCGAAATCCCCGCGCCGGGAGAACTCCAAGACATCGATCGCGCGCTGCTGGACGCGATCGCCGCAGGTTTTGACGAGGTCGGAGACCTGATTCGTCACCACCGTCAGAAGGCCGCTCTTGCCGCTGCAATGCGTTTGGTCGGCGAGGCTAACAAGTACGTTGCAGATACCGAGCCCTTCAAGCTCAAGGCCCCTGAAGAACGTGAGCGCTTGGCGACTGTGTTGTGGACGCTTGCGCAGGCTGTGGCTGATTTGAACCTCATGCTCTCTCCCTTCCTCCCTCACGCCGCAAATGATGTGGATCGCGTGATGGGTTGCAGCGGCGAGATCGCTCCCATGCCCTACATCAAGGAAGTTGAGGAGCTGGACCCTGAGGTTCTTCCTGCAGACTTCGAAGGCCGTACGGGATACCCGGTTATTACCGGCGACTACACGAATGTTCCCACTTGGGAACGTCACGATATCGTCGTTGGTACTCCGATAGAGAAGCCGACCCCGGTCTTCCAGAAGCTCGACGAGGCTATTGTCGAGGAAGAACTTGCGCGCTACGCGGAGTCTCGCCCTGATGATGTGACGGGAGCCTGAGTTTTTAGCTGGTGAGTGTGTGGCCCAAGCCTTTTGGCTTGGGCCACACACTTTTTTCTGGGGTAAGGAAGACTGATAGGGGGACGTGCCCGCTTGCTTGGCGCGCGGCCTCGGGAAGGGCTAGAGGGCGCTGGGAAGAAGATCCTTGCAGATCGCCGTGGTGCCGCGAACAACTAACTCGGGATCGAAGAGAAGCTCAACGTGCTCCTTGGCGTTTTGCGGACTTTCTATCAGGCTTGCCAGTGCGGAGACGGCACCGCTACTCAGGGCATCGACCGGCTGGCGAATGGTAGTCAGTCCTGGAGAAATGTATCCAAGGTAGCTTGAGTCGTCGTAGCCGACGATGGAAATGTCATCGGGAACCTGTAGGCCCTGGAGTGTCAGTGACTTGAAAGCGCTCAAGGCCAGCTCATCACTAGCGCAGACGATTGCGCTCACTCCCGCATCAGTCAGGCGCGCTGTCGCAGCCTGTGCGGTGCCCAAGCCATAAGGTGCCCATTCCACGTACTCCGGCTTGAGGTCGAGCCCTGTACGGTTCGCAAAGTCAAGGGCAGAGTGGTACTTCGTGATGCTGGGGTAGTGGTTTGGATTCCCCAGAAGCAAACCGATGCGCGTATGTCCCTGATTGACCAGGTGCTGAAGAGCCATTTCCGTTGCCAGGCGGTCATCTGTGCGAATGAAGTAACCCGGCAAGTCGGGATCGCCTGCATTGATGAAAACCATTGGAATTCGATGTTCAGCAAGGCGCTGATAGATCGAATAATCATTGCCCTTGGAGTCGTACTGGCCGGAAAGGAAAATCGCGCCATCAATCTGTTCCGAAAGCACCATTGACAGCAGGGTTTCTTCACTGGTGCCTCCCGATGTGTAGGTGCACAGGAAGGGCAAAATATTGCGTGCGGTCAGTTGAGTACTTATTGCCGTGAGCAAAGATGCGAAAACGGGATTGACCAAGTTGGGGGTAACGACGGCTACATGTCGGGGTTGATTTCGCCCAACGGTGCTCGTAATTCCCATGCTTTTCGCAGTATTGAGCACGGCCTGACGGGTGTCATCGGAAACGCCTGGTTTTCCGTTGAGTACGCGCGATACCGTCGCTTGACTGACGCCGACTTCAGCGGCAACGTCTGCAAGTGTTTTCACTATTGTCTCCGTATTCCACCGTTAGATTGGGTGGGAGTTACCTGAATGTCCTTAGTGTATATGAAATCGTTATTTACGTAAAGGCATGAAAGGCTTGCGCAAGACTTGCTTTCGTTGTTACAGTCATGTGTGTCAGAAGGAACTGGTCATTGTGGATCGGCTCTCTGAGAGTGCATAGCTGCATAGCTTCACAGTAAGCGAACGATAATCTAAGGAAGGATTATCTCCAATGATGAAACATTCACCTGTGGCGCCCGTACTGGCAAGCGCACTGGTTGCCGCATTGGCGTTGAGCGCATGTTCCAAAGGCGCATCATCCGACAACACCGCATCGGATGGCCGTCCTGTCGTGACTGTCCAGATTGTTAAGGACGCACGCACCAAGCCCATGAGTGACCTTAAGTGGACGAAGGACCTTGAAACTGCCTGTGGTTGCAGCATCAAGTGGCTGGAAACCGCGGCATCCTCGTGGGATCAGCAAAAGAGCGCTGCTCTGGCAGCCGGCGATGTTGCCGACCTGACCATTGCGGGCTTTGATTCAAGCGATATGGCAGAATTTGGCTCGCTGTTCATGGACCTCGCTCCTGAGCTGGGCAACCTGCCGAACGTGAAGAAGATGTTCGATGCAGAACCCTACTCGCGGATCGTTTCTACCAATACCAAGAACCAGATCCTCGGTGTGGGTCGTTCCACCGTTCCTCTCTCGGCCAATACCGGTAGCCACATGTTCATTAACAAGGCGTGGCTTGACAAGCTGGGCCTGGCAGTTCCCACCACGTGGGATGAACTCAAGACCGTGCTCAAGGCGTTCAAGACCCAAGACCCCAATGGCAACGGTGTTGCTGATGAGATCCCCTTGGACTTCAACAAGCCTGGAACCAACGGATTCGAAGGCTTTAATCCCAACCTCTTCTTGAGCTCTGAAGGCATCGTCCTGAGCTCTGACTCCAGCTTGGGAATGTACGCCGACAAAGGCACCGTGAAGAACTATCTGACTGATGAGCGCTACAAGGACTTCGTGAAGTTCATGAACGAGCTGTGGTCGGAAGGCCTGATTGCGCAGGATGCTTTCACCCACGACTGGTCCACCTACACCGGTCATGCAAAGGGTGATGGAAAGACCGCAACGGTTGGTATGTCCTGGATGTGGACGCCCTCAGATCTCTTCGGTTCGGAGCTGGGCAAGCAGTACATCACCATTCCTTCTCTGAAGGCGAAGGATGGGCAGACGACTCCGGTTGTGTGGGCATGGGGCGGCGACTCAATGGCCTATGGCGCCAACCAGATCGTTGCAAAGGCTGAGCCTGCAAATAAGGAAGCAACACTGAAGCTGTTGGATTCCTTCTACACGCCTGAGATTGGTATTCAGGCAACCTACGGTTCATTAGGTGAATGCGTTGAAAAGGGAGCTGACGGCACCTACACGGTTCTTGAACCTGCTGATAAGAGCAAGAATGCCGGTGACTGGCAGTTCACCAACTCGCTTGCTGACCGCGCTCCCGTGTGGATCAACAGCGAATGGAAGCTGAAGCTGCCCGCAGAACACACCGAGGTCTTCCCCGTGGACGCTGTCTACAACAATGATTGGTCCAATATCGACCTCAACTCTGATGTTCTGTATGGAAACATGCCGACCACTGATGAGCAGGCAGATATCCTCTCTCGTAATGCAACCGGTATCAACCAGAACGCGATGGCGAAGTTCGCACAGTGGGTCACCAAGGGTGGTGTCGATAACGAATGGGATCAGTATGTTGCTGATCTCGAAGCAAACCACCTTGCGGAGAGCATCAAGGTCAAGCAGGACATCTATGATGCCTACAAGGCTCAGATGAAGCAGCAGGGCGTTGATCTGAACTCCATGTTCAAGACTCAGTCCGTCGACAAGTCGGCGAAGTTCACCAAGTAGTTCACGGCTGGCGTGCCCTGTGAGAATTCATAGGGCACGCCAGTTTTCTACACCTGGGTTTTCGATCAGCGTTTTGAACGTGCAAAACCCTCCCATCAACTTTCCTCCCTCCACATTTCTCTCCTGCATTGCTGCAGCGCTGCCGCAGTGCATTTCACCCACATTGAGTTCCTGATTGAGGAAGGTAACTGATGTTCTTTGGATTTCTCCATCGAGTGTTCGGGGCGGTGGGGCATGCCTTCGGGCATATCCCTCATCTGTTCCATATGCACTATCCGGTGATCACTATTTTTGGTGCTCACAGAGTTGTGGCCATCTTCGTCACCGTGACAACGACGATCGTCATCGGTGTCGGTGGAGTGACCATTATTATTGGCCCCTCAAATGGTGATACAACCCCGCAGATTCCCGGCCAAGAGCAGACCACTCCAACGCCGAAACCTGAAAAAACTCCAACGCGCGAAGATAAAATTCGCACCTGGTGGCATGAAAACGGCGTCAAGGATGCGGAAAAGCCCCTTGCTAACGATGAGGTTCGCCAATCACCTTTCTATTCGGTATCGGTGTCGGCCGTCGATGGCACTGATTCGGACAATAGTTCGTTTACCTATATGTCGATTCCGCGCAACGGTAACCCCATGCGTTCGGACCTCAACGACGATGGCGCAAAGTTCCAAGCCGACAATCACGTGACCATGAGCTGGTCCTCTTTTGAATATGACACCGATGTCTATGTCGATGTCACTTTGCAGACTGGCGCGAAACTAAGCGATGTCAACCAAGTAACTGTTCGCCCTGCAAAGGCAAACATTGAAAAGAAGCTGCTGGACGACAAGACTGTGCGTCTGTACATTCCTCAGAGTAACGACGGTTATCGTCTATCCGTAGAGTTTGCCCCCGAACTCATGGATGTTTACCGCTACCAGGGTGGGCTCACCCTTGAGGGCGGAGAAGGTCACGAATACGTGGGAACCGAGCCGAAGAACTCCATGTTGCTCTTTGCTCAGCCCTGGGCCTCGCGCGTCGATCCGACAACCATCCCCACCGAGGCCGACGGAACGATTACCTACGTGACCCCGGGTGAGGTCACCAACTTGGATACCGTCGATACCGACATTGTGTACTTCAAAGCCGGTACCTACTGGATGACGAACAAGTACTCTGCAAACCTTCCGGACCGCGTGAAGTGGGTCTACTTTGAGCCCGGTGCCTTCGTTAAGGGAGCTTTCCAATTCGGGGTCAATGAGAACATCACGAACTACAAGGTCACGGGATACGGTGTGCTCTCAAGCGAGCAGTACCTCTATGAGACTGACATGTCGAATGGATACAAGACCTTGGAGCATAAGGATGGCGCAAACTGCCATGCCACCTGCGTTAAAGCTCTGAAGTTCACCTCTACTACTCCGCATCAGGTTCTTGACCTGCAAGGCGTGACCATCAAGGAGCCGTCATACCACTCCTTCGTGGAATACGGTTTCCGTCCTGCTGACCCCGAAAAGGGCAGTATGAGCGATGCTGAGTTTGCCGAGGCCGTGGCCCGTAACAGTGCAATTGAGGGGGCGAACGAGCAGTCCTTCAGTCAGCGCGTTCGTAACTACCAGCAAGTGGGATCCTGGTACTGGCAGACCGATGGAATGGAGCTGTACCCCGGTTCGACGATGAAGAGCTCTTTCTTCCATACGAATGACGACGCGATGAAGCTCTACCACAGCAACGTCGATGTTTCGAATGTCGTGGTGTGGAAGAACGATAACGGCCCGGTCTTCCAGTGGGGCTGGAACTACCGCAACACTGAGAATGTGAAGGTCGATGGAACGACCGTCGTGCACAGCCTGATGAATAACTCGGGTGCAACCAACACCTGTGTTTTCAACTCATCCCCGCACTGGAACGGTGGCGCCTTCGATTACTCCGATCCTTCAACGACTTTGAAGAACTGGACCATTTCCAACACCGTCGTGGAAGGAAGTGTGAACTGTGGTTTCCGTATCTACGCCCTGTCGAATATGGAGAACTTCAAGATCATTAACTTCCATGTGGATTCGTGGAATGGGCAACCTGAAGCAAATGTCGTGAGCCGTCTGACCCGTCCTGCAAATAAGGCGGGCAAGAAGGTGACAATTGGCAATGAAACCGTCGATCACAACGGTATTGAGATTCGTAACTTCAGTGTCGGTGACACCTTCGTGACGAAGGCGGGCGGAAACTGGGCATCCAATGAGCTTGGGCGTTTGGATTTCGATGCAGACTGCTGGGATAACTGGAACGCCACCGCAGATGGCAAGCCTGAGAACATGCCGACGCTGAGCGTTGAAGGCCTGAAGGACCAAGAGTCTTTGGATTCTCGTCATCTTTCGTTTAAGGGAACGACCGACGGTAATCGCGTCGTTGTAACGGTCAATGGAACGAACACGGAATTGCCTGTTGTCGATGGTGCATTCAGCGCTGATCTCACCTTGGATCGCGCGGTCAACTCGGTGCGCGTGAGCGCCTATTCGCCCGAGAATACCGTGAGCCGGGCGAGCTACACGATCTACTCTTTCGGTGACAAGATTGGCACCTTGAGTGATCTCAGTGGCGATGACTTTGGTGCCGGTACGGTTGTTTACCCCAAGAGTGAGAACTTTAATCCGGGCAGCTTTGACCTGCTTGAAACCTCTGTCTATCGCGATAACGATCACTACCAGTTCGTCACGCGAATGGGTGCTCCCGTGAACAACCCGTGGGGCATGAACCAGATGAGTACCCAGCGACTGAATATCTACATTCGTGGCGAGGCCAATACCTCAACTGATGTGACGCCTCTGCTAGCGGGGACGAACACCTTCGCTAATGGTGGTTGGGATTATGTTCTGATTGCTGATGGGCGTTCAGAGTCGTTGCCCTACAACATGGGTGTTTACGATAATGCAGGCAAGCTCAAGGGCGAGGTGACCTTGAAGGTTGCCGGTGACCGAATCATGGTGTCCGTTGACCGCAGTGCACTCGATGGCGTGGACTTGGCAAAGGCCTCGTACCAGGTGTCGATCTATTCCTCCTCGGAAGATGGGGAAGGCGTGGGCAATGTTCGTCCGATCTATTCGGCCGAATGCTACGCGGGCGGAAAGGGATGTCCTGACTTCGTGAAGAACTTCCGCTTCGGCGGCGGAAAGGGCATCTTCACAAATGAGTCCCCGTATGACTCGGACACCACGGATTCCAATGCAATTGACATCATCTCGGGTGCAATCGAGCAGTCCAAGGCTCTGAGTGTGAACGAAGACGGCAAGGTTGTGGTTCCCTTTGTTGGCTTCGATGCGCGCCACTAGAGATAGTGAAAAGTGCGTAAGCTGGAGTTAGAAGTGGGCTTCTCAGTAAAACGCTGTGATCAGCGGGAATGATTCCGAGGAAACCCAAAATATTCAGGGGTGGGCATGAAAGTGTCCACCCCTGAATGTGTTTTGTAATACTTGCGCAAGGATTGCGTACTTGTTACGCTAAAGGGGTAGCGCATAGACGCGCCTCCAACCCCTCGCAAGAACATGCGGCAATGTTGACGACTGAGAAAGTTATTGCGATGACAAAGCAATTAAATGCTGATTTCGCTCCGACTCGCAACGCTGCGGCGAAGACCCCCTGGTGGTCGAACGCTGTGGTCTACCAGATTTATCCGCGCTCCTTTCAGGACGCAAACGGCGACGGGATCGGTGATATCCAAGGAATCACCCGGCGCCTGCCCTATGTGGCAGAACTTGGCATTGACGTAATTTGGCTGTGCCCCATGTATGTCTCGCCCCAAGACGACAACGGCTACGATATCGCCGACTACCAGAACATCGACCCCATGTTCGGCACTCTCGATGACATGGATGAACTGCTTCGCACTGCCCACAGCTTGGGTCTGAAAGTCATCATGGATTTGGTGGTCAATCACTCCTCTGATGAGCACGCGTGGTTCATCGAATCCCGTGACAAAACCAGCGACAAAGCAGACTGGTATTGGTGGATGCCCGCAAAGGAAGGACATGTCCCCGGCGAGATCGGAGCCGAACCCAATAGCTGGGGGAGCTATTTCGGTGGATCCGCGTGGACCTATGATCCGCAGCGCGGTGAATACTATTTCCATCAGTTCTCGGCCAAACAGCCCGACCTCAATTGGGAACGACCCGAACTTCGCCAGGCGGTCTACGAGATGATGAACTGGTGGATGGACCGCGGAATTGACGGATTCCGCATGGACGTCATCAGTCAGATTTCCAAGACATTGGATAGCCGTGGAATGCTCCCCGGAACCGATGGATCCGATAAGGAGATTTACCCCGTCGGCTCCGATGGATATTCCTCGCCCTTTGATTTCTGCACGGATGGCCCGCGCTTGGATGAGTTTCTCCATGAAATGTACGAGGCCGTCTTTGCGGGTCGGGAAGGCTTCCTGACCGTCGGCGAGGGGCCGGGTATTTCCATTACCCGCGCAGCACATATCACCAATCCGGCCAGCGAAGAACTCGATATGCTCTTCCTCTTCGACCATGTTGGCATTGATGACGATGGTCCAGCAGGGAAATGGTCCGTTGTGCCGTGGAAGGTTCGCGACCTACGCAATGTCTTTGCTGGCTACGAAGAAATCGTGCGCGATGGTGGGTGGACCAGCCTCTTCTACTGCAACCACGACCAGCCTCGCGTCGTGTCCCGGTGGGGAGATGACAGTACGGAAGAACTGCGCTCTCGAAGTGCAAAGGCACTTGGCCTCGTCCTTCATATGCACAAGGGAACCCCCTACATCTACCAGGGCGAAGAACTGGGAATGACGAACGCAGGCTTTACCAGCCTCGACCAGTATCGCGACGTCGAATCCCTGAACCACTACCGGCAATACGTCGAAGAAGCGGGGATCTTAACGCACGACGAAATGATGAATGCGCTGGCTCTCAAGGGTCGCGATAATTCGCGAACTCCCATGCAATGGGATGACACAGCCTATGCAGGTTTCATCGATGAAGATGCCGGGCAGGCCCCCTGGATTTCCGTCAATGCAAACAAGGACCTGATCAACGCAAAGCGTCAGCAAGACGATCCCGACTCGGTCTACCACTTCTTCAAGCGACTCATTGAGCTGCGGCACACAAAAGACATTGTTGTTGCCGGAGACTGGGAATTAATTGCGCAAGATTCTGACTCCGTCTACGCCTTCACAAGGCGCTTGGGGAATGAGAGCTTGGTCGTCGTTGCCAATCTGTCCAGTGACACTGTTGAGCTGCCAACAGAAGTTGCAGAACTGGTGGGGGAGCCTCTGAATGAGTGCGTCCTCATCACTAACCAGGATGCCGCCCTCACATGCGAGGAACTGCAGGATCGCCACCTGCGTCCGTGGACGGCCTTCGCTTACATACTCGGCTAAATTCTTGGACGAAACGAAGAGGTTGCAATGTCCACCACAGAAGTTCAGCCACGCGGCACAAAGCCGTTACGCTCCACCCCTGTCTCAGAGCAGGCCAGCACAAAAGTGAAGAAGACGCCGAAGGCTAAGGGCGCTCCCTGGTGGACTCCAGCGGGCCTCGCGAACCACTTCCGACTGTACTGGCAGTTGTGGATCATGGTTTTGCCGGCGATCATTCTGGTCCTGATCTTCAGCTACGGGCCAATGTATGGAATCCAGCTGGCTTTCCGTGACTTCGATGTCAGCAAGGGCATTACGGGCGGAAAGTGGGAAGGACTGAAGTACTTTAATCAGTTCTTTAAAGACCCGATGTTCTGGCAGATTATCCGTAATACCTTACGCATCAGCTTGTGGACCCTGGTCATGGGCTTTTTCGCCCCGATCATTCTGGCTTTGCTGATCAACCAGATCTCAAGCAAGAGAACGAAAACTTTCGTTCAGACCATTACCTATATGCCTCACTTCATCTCGACAGTGGTCATGGTCTCGATGCTCAATATCTTCCTGGCGCCAAATTCCGGTTTGATCAGTAAGTTCTTCGGAGGCGCGGATCTCATGGGAACCGCCTCTGCATTTACGCCGATCTACTGGATGAGCGAAATCTGGCAGCACGCCGGATGGAACTGCATCATCTACCTAGCTGCACTGTCATCAATCGACACCGCGCTTTACGAGGCCGCGAAAATTGACGGTGCTGGGCGAATGCAGTTGATTCGATACATCGATATCCCGGCCATCTTGCCGACCGCGGGAATCCTTCTGATCTTGAATATGGGCTCGGTGCTGGGTGTTGGTTTCGAAAAGGTCTGGCTGATGCAGAACACGCTGAATATCCCGGCCTCTGAAGTCATCGCCACCTATACCTACCGTATCGGTATCTTGGCCCACCACTACAGCTATTCCACTGCAATCGGTTTGTTCAACAGCGTTGTGAACTTCATCTTCCTGGTGACTGCAAACAAGATTGCAAAGAAGACCAGCGACACCAGCTTGTTCTAGAACCGGCGTGAAGAAAGGACTGAATCATGTCTGCAGCAACACCTGCCGCTAAGATTTCCGGTCACGCGGCCGGGATGGGAACATCGGGGGATAGGGCAAGCGAACCGAAGCCCAAGAAGAACCTTGGCGCATTGTGGCGAACGCGCTCTGCCTCTGACTGGATCATTGATGGAATTATCGCTTTGATTATCGCGGCCATTGTTCTGGCAATTTTGTACCCGATGTGGTTCATCATTGTCGCGTCTTTCTCAGACCCGAACTTGGTATCGACCGGTAAAGTCACGGTTCTTCCCAAGGGTATTAATTTCAAGGGCTACTTGAAGATCTTGGAAGATACGCGCATCTGGATTGGCTACCGAAACACCTTGCTGTATTCACTCTTGGGCACAGCAGTGAACCTGATCGTTACGCTTCCGGCGGCCTTCGCCCTGTCCCGTAAAGAATTCAAGCCGCGTCGCGTGATCTTGTTCTTCTTTACTTTCACGATGTTCTTCGGTGGCGGCCTGATCCCCAGCTACCTGCTGATGAAACAGCTGGGACTGCTGAACAGCATCTGGGTTTTCGTCGTTCCGGGTGCCTTCAGCGTATTCAACATGATCATTGCCCGCTCCTTCTTCGAGGCCTCTATCCCCGAAGAACTTCATGATGCGGCGCAGGTCGACGGACTGTCGTACTTCGGGTATTTCAACAAGATCGTGTTGCCACTGTCGACGGCGATTATCGCGGTTATTGGCCTGTACTACTTCGTCGGGCACTGGAACGATTACTTCACCGGTTTGATCTACATTCGCGACCAGAACCTGCAGCCTTTGCAAAACGTCTTGCAAAACATTTTGTTGGCGAACCAGACGCAAGTTGGCGCAGTCGGAATGACAGCAATGGATTCGCAGAACTTTGCGGATCAGATCAAGTTCGGCGTGATTATCGTTTCGACAATTCCTCTGCTGATCATCTACCCCTTCTTGCAGAAGTACTTCAACAAGGGCGTCATGATCGGCGCCGTCAAAGGCTAGAACAATGACCAGAGTTGCCCTGACCTACGAGCGTTTATGCCGCATCGTGCTGATGGTGTTTGTCGTCAACGTTGCGATGCTCGTCCACACGCTCATGGGACTGATCCTGGGAGGATTCTTCCCCTCAATCGCCGCAGCATATGCGACCTTTCGGACGTGGCTTATCGACGAGGACCAGTCGTGGCGCATTCGCCAAACATGGACGGTGTTTCACCGCGCGTGGAAAGACGAACTCACCCAGGCCAATCTCTTCGGTTGGGTGCAACTGCTCATTGGCCTCGCCCTGGCGTGGGACTACTACCTGGTGAATTGGAACGACCTGGGTGGAGTGATCGGCGTTGGCGTCTCGGGCCTTCTGCTCTTGCTCAACCTTGTGTTCTGGACCGTGGCAGCGCTGTCATGGTCAGTACGTGCGAATTTCGATGAACCCCTTCCTTGGATTCTTCGTATGTCGCTGAACATGACAGTGGCCCGACCGTTGTGCACCCTGCTTCTTCTTGCCTTCACGGTCATCATTGGGTGGACGTGGAGCCAGTGGCCGGGCGTGTTTATGGTCTTCGGCGCTGCGGTTCCGATCTTTGCTGTCCAGGCAGTGATCTATAGTTTTGGAGGGCTGCCGGGAATGAGCGTCAAGGACCGACCCTCCCCAAACCCTGCCGACGAGGCCGTCGCTGAGCGTGGGGGAGTAGCCGCTTAAGGCTGCCGAGGCCTCGGCAATGAGAGAACCCGACAACTTTCCTTCCCACCACCTTCTTCCAACCACCTTAAAACCCGTAACCCAGGAGACCCAATGTTTCCCATCCCCTCTGTGAAGGCGCAGATGAACCCCCAGACCACTTTTGTTGGGGAGCGGTGGCGAATCGGCTTCCTGACCGATGCCCTGGTCCGCCTCGAGTGGTCGGATTCTGGAGTCTTTGAGGACGAGGCGACGCAGGTCGTCCTCAACCGCTGTTTCGAGCAGGAAACTCCAAAAGTTACCTACTCCCAGCGAGGCGGAATGCACGTGTGGGAGACCTCTTCCATCCGCTTGGTTTTTGACGGTCAGAGCTTTAGCAAAGAAGGGCTGAGCGCTGTCGTTAAGAATGCGGGAGGAGGGTTTGGGACCACGTGGCACTACGGAGACGAGGCGCACGAAAACCTCAAGGGGACCGCGCGCACTCTGGACGGTGTGAACGGGGCTTGCGAATTGGGTATGGGAGTGATCAGTCGTGATGGATGGGCGGTCCTAGATGACTCTAAATCAAATCTCTTGCAGAGTGATGAAGCTGCGTGCAGGGCAGGTTGCGTGACACGTCCGCGCGGCCACTCAGAAATTGACATCTATTTCTTCAGCTACGGGAACCGTTACGCAGAAGCCATTCGCGACTTCTACCGTTTGAGCGGTCCGACTCCGCTTCTGCCGCGTTGGGCTTTGGGGAACTGGTGGAGCCGCTACTACCCCTATTCGCAGGATGAGTACCTCGCGCTGATGGATCGTTTCGATGCGGAAGGAATTCCATTCACAACCGCTGTTTTGGATATGGATTGGCACATCACCGATGTTGATCCACGCTTTGGCTCAGGATGGACCGGGTACTCGTGGAATCGCGAGCTAATTCCAGACCCGCATGCTTTTACGGAAGCCCTGCATGAACGGGGCTTGCGTATTTCTGCGAATGTGCATCCCCGCGATGGAATACGTGCCTGTGAGGATGCCTATCCCAAGGCCGCCGAAACAATGGGAATTGATCCGGCCAGCGAAGAACCGGTGGAGTTTGATCTGACGGATCCGAGCTTCATTCGCGCCTATTTCGACATGCATCATGATCTGGAGACTGATGGCGTCGATTTTTGGTGGATCGATTGGCAACAGGGCGGTGTTTCGCGTCAAAAAGGTCTGGACCCGCTGTGGATCCTCAACTACCTGCACTATATGGACATGGTTGAGGCATCCTCAGAAGCTGAGGAGCAGGATCGCGAGCTCCCGCTGATTCTCAGCCGTTACGCGGGCCCAGGATCGCACCGCTATCCCGTGGGCTTCTCCGGAGACACAGTTGTCAGCTGGGAATCCTTGAAATTCCAGCCCTACTTTACGTCAACGGCCTCGAATATCGGATACGGCTGGTGGAGCCACGATATTGGCGGACACATGCTGGGCGTGCGCGACGAAGAACTGGAAGCACGCTGGTACCAGCTGGGTGTATTCAGCCCGATTAACCGACTGCACTCGAGTCTGTCGCCTTTCGTGGGCAAGGAACCGTGGAATTTCCAGCAACCCGTGCGTGATATCATGCGCGATGCGCTGATCCTGCGTCACCGCCTCATTCCTTACCTACACACAATGAATTGGCGTGCCGCTACCGAGGGTGCGCCGCTGGTAACTCCCATGTACTGGTCTCACCCAGATGAAGGGATCGCCTACGACGTCCATGAACAATTCATGTTCGGCACGCAGTTGATGGTTGCTCCCGTGGTGACCCCGCGCGATGCGAACACCCGCCAGGCGCGCACGCGCATGTGGTTCCCGCGCGGTCAATGGTTCGATTTCTTTACCGGACGCCGCTACGACGCAGAAATGGATGGTGGGCTGCGCTTGAATGTGTGGCGACCGTTGGAACTGGTTCCTGTTTTTGCCCCCGCAGGCGGGATTGTCCCCCTTCAAGAGCTGGATCAGAACATTAACGATTGTGGGAATCCCCAAGCGCTGGAAATCCTTGTCTTCCCCGGTGCTGATGGTCACTTCACCCTGCGTGAAGATGATGGCCACTACCCAGGTGTCAATTGCGAGCAGCGCAGCGGTGAAGTGCGAACCGAGATCGTTTACAACGACACCTGTGGAACGCTGACCATTCACCCCGCAAAGGGCTGCACTGATGCGCTGCCTGCGCTTCGCTCGTGGACTGTCACCATGCGAGGCGTTGAGAAGCCAACGCAGGTGAGCATCAACGGTGAGTCCACTGAGTTTGCTTACGACCCCGATACCCTGAGCGCGCGCGTGACAATTCACGAGGCCGAGGTGAGCCAGGTTCTTGAAGTTTTCTTTGCGGGTGGAAAGCGTCCCGCCTTTGCAGAAAACCCGGTTGAAAACGATATCTACCAGGCCCTGCTTCGCTGTGAGATGGATGCGCTGGCGAAAGATGATGCCTATGCGATGGTACGCCGTCTGGGACGTCGGGCACTCCCACAGCTTCGCACTCTGGATAGAGGAAAAGAAGCGGGCATATTCCGCTCGGAAATGCCCGCCTCAGTGATCGAAATGATCGAGGAAATTCTGCTTCGCAGCTAGCGCTTCTTGCGCGTCATGACGGTGCTGACTCCCGCAGTGATGATGAGGAGCACACCCATGATCGCCAAGGTCCCAATGGCGACCAGCGCGAGGTTTGCTGCCTTGACGAAAGCCATGGCGATCAGTGCGATAGCAGTGAAAATAATGATGCACGCCCAGAGAAGTTGCCCAATGCGCACGCCCCGATAGGGAGCTTCCTTCACGTCCTCGGCTGACCACACGTGGGCGGGAGGAACAATCGGGGTATTTTGCGGCTCAAATGTACGTTCCGAGGCCGGGGGAGCGTCGGGCAGCGACCCTTCCCCCGCGCCTGCCGCGACACCTGTCCAGGCTGTAGAAGTATCGGGCGCCTCGACCTCGGTATCGGCGGCGGTGCTGGTATCGGCCTCGGTGTCAGCCTCGGCAGTAGTTTTTTGGTCCTCAATCGGAGCATCTGCGAAGGAAGGCAGCGGTTTCGTTTCATCGTCGCCGACCGGCAGGGGAGTGGTCTGGTCAAAGTCGTTTGTACTCATGACAGTTCCTTTCAGTGCTGGCCGGCTGCGGGAGATTCAGAGGACGCGCTTGGCGAAGGCGACTGGCTTTGGTTGGCTGATGGAGAAGTTCCCGTGGAAGGAGTGGCGCTGGGAGTGGGAGAAGGAGTCGCGGAAGGCCAGGGATCCCTGTCGACAGAGCTCCCCGTTTCGTCGATGTCCAGGGTGACAAGCTGGTTTTTTGCATTGAGATAAACAGTGATCCCTTGACCTTCCTTCCAGCTGGGAGAGGTCAGAACGGTCGGGCTATTACTGTCAAAGCCCCTCCACTTTTGATCGCCACTGAGATCAAGATCGAAGGTAATTGGTTGCTTCTGAGCGACGATGCGGATGGGCTGACCATCGCGAACGCGGATGTTGGCGTAGGGGATCACCTGGGAGTTAACGGTGATGTCCTTGGTCAGACCATCGGGCGCATGAGAGAGGTCAAGCTCTAGATTGATGACATTGGAACCGTTGGAACTTCCAATTGTGTCTGAGCGCCAATCGGCATCGGTATCAATGTTTCCCGCCACGGATGAGTAGTGGAGCGGAGCGGTGGTGGAGTATGCCATGCCTCCCAGCAGCGCTGGAATTGCGAAGAACATTCCGAGAACCGACAAGATGGTGAGCATGACCGAGGAACGATCGCGAAGAGCGGCGATCAGGTGTGCAATGCCGACGATGAGCAGGCAGGCGGCCGCGCCAGTCAAGGCAATCTGTACGCTTCGATCAACTTGAGTCGGGGTGCTGTATCCATTTCGGTAGAGCAGGAAGAAAGTTCCTGCCAGAGCAAGGAAGACCAGCCCGTAGACGCATAAGACCAGTGCGCGGGGGACGACTCGAGAGCGGAGTGCGGGCTGCGTGGCAAAGGGCGTAAAACGCTTTCCTGCGCTTTGTGGAATTGTTTGTCCCGAGGCCAGGGGCTGAGATTCACCGGGGGTGAAGGGAGCCTGGACCGGCGGAGTTTGCGTAGGAGGGGTTTGAACAGGGGACTGCGAGTGAGCCGTCTGCGCCGCTGAAGGCGGTGCAGGAGGGAAAGTGTAGTAGTCCGAGGACGTCGGGCCCCCCTGCGTGCGCCAATCAGGAGTTGTATCTGGCATGGTTTCTTCTCCTTGAGGAGATGTGGGGGTAAAGGGGGATGATGCCGCCGGGTATGAAGGCTGCGTCGACGGTGTTGCACTCCAGTACTGACCCTGTGTGGGGCCCGTCTGCTTCGGCCTTGCAAGCAGGACCGCAATCACGACAATTGCAACGGGGAAGATCAGGAAAAGAGGAATCCACACGAAAGCGTGAAAGAAGCCGAGCGCGATTCCTGAAGTCCCACCGCCACAGACCGCTAAGAGGATCGCTCCGATGATCGCAGCATCGAAATTGCCCTTGAGCATTTCGTCAACGTGGATACGGCCATCTTTTGCCTCGGGAAGGAAAACCCACGCTAAGGCGTAGAGGGCGCACACTATGGGGAAGAAGAGCGCGGCAACAACGACGGCAATCCGCAGGGAGTTCACGTCCCATCCATAGCGCTGTGCCAATCCTTGGCACACGCCTCCGATGACGCGGGGCTCTCCACGGAAGAAGCCGGAGCGACGCAACGAGTTCATGAATCCTTTGTTCATGATTCCACTGTGCCTGTGTGGCTGGCGAAAAGATATGGGGGGATGCCCTGATCGATCCCCGATTCTTTCGCCAGCCTTGAGCTTCCACTCCCGATTCGTGTGAAGATACAGATGTGAGCAATGAGCAGCAAGTGTGGCAGTCGGGCGAGCAGAAGCCCCGTGGGTATCACTGGAACCCGCCGCAGCTTCACGAACCCACACGTGTTCTGCATCGCTCCAGTGCATCTTCAACCGATATGCCTCTGCCCTGGATTGGTGGAGTCTGTGCGGGAATTGCCTCGATGCTCGGTGTGTCTGCCGGAATCATTCGCTTTGCATTCGTGGCGGCCCTGCCGGCTTTTGCAGTTCCGCTTTTTGTATATCTCTGGCTGTGGCTTACTCTTCCCGACGATCCCGGCACTGCCCAAAGCGCCCCCGAACGCCTGCGTGTTCCGCTGGCCTCGGCGGAAGAAATCGTTCGCCGCGAATACGACCAACGCAACTTGCGCATGCTTTTGGTCGGATTGGGTTCGGTGGGCCTAGCCCTTGCAATTGCCTACCTGCTTTTTACGGGGATAGCGGGACTGCGCGACATCGCCGCAGCGGTCCTCGTCCTTGGTGGAATCGCGGCAGTTTGGACGCAGAGTACTCGCGCGCACTCATGGAAAAACCCGCTCTTCATCCTCATCACTCTGGCCGGAATGATCTTGGTTGCCAGTGGATTGGTACTGGCTTCATTCCGTGGGCAATCACCGTGGGATATGGCACGAGGTGCAATCCTGGGTGGCTCCCTGATCCTCTCCTTTGGAGTCGCGATCATTCCCCTTTGGGTCAGGACCTCCCAAGAAAACACGCGAGCGAAAGAGCGCGAGAAACGCGAAGCTGAGCGTGCTGACATGGCCGCACACCTGCACGATTCTGTCCTCCAAACACTTACTTTGATCCGCAATAACGCTGATAATCCAAGCTCCGTGCGGGCGCTGGCCCTGGGACAGGAACGCGAGTTGCGCTCGTGGTTGTACACGGGGCGTGAAGAAGCGGCAGATTCCCTTGCCGAGGCCCTGCGCGAGGCAATTTCGACGCTGGAGACAACCTTTGGCGTTGAGGTCGGCGTTGTGACGGTTTCCGACATGCGCCCAGGCCCCGGCGAGTTGGCCATGGTCGCCGCTGCCTCCGAGGCCGTCTCCAACGCAATTCGCCATGCACGTCCGCCCGTGAGCGTCTACATGGAAGTGGGGCCGAAGTGTTCGGAGATCTTCGTTAAAGACTGCGGAGATGGATTCGATATCTCTTCGATTCCCGAGGATCGTCATGGCGTGCGCAATTCGATTTTCGGCCGCATGGAACGAGCAGGTGGAAAGGCTCAAATCCGCCATCTTGCTAGTGGAACGGAAGTTCATCTCTCCATGCCTGTAGATACACTTGAGTGACGAAGCCCGCTGAAGGAGACAATTCCATGACAATTCGGATTCTGGTCATTGATGATCACGCCCTGGTACGTGCGGGCGTGCGCGCTGAGCTCGAATCCAGCGGTACCGATTTTGAGATCGTCGGCGAGGCCAGTGACGTCGAAGGTGCTATTGCAGCCTGTCACGCGCTCACGCCCGATGTTGCTCTCCTAGATGTTCACCTGCCGGGAGGAAACGGTGGCGGCGGCGCTGAGGTTGCGGCCTCGTGCGCTGATGTTGAGGGGCTCCGTTTCCTCGCGCTTTCGGTGTCAGATTCCCCAGAAGACGTTGTTTCGGTTATTCGTGCGGGCGCTCGCGGATACGTCACCAAGTCGATCTCGACCCCTGAGCTTGTCGAGGCCATCCAACGTGTTGCCGCGGGAGATGCTGCCTTTTCGCCGCGCTTGGCCGGTTTTGTTTTGGATGCTTTCGGAGGGGCGAGTGCCCCCATTGCCGCTCATGACGATGAATTGGATTTGCTGTCAGCCAGGGAACAGGAAGTCATGCGTCTAATCGCGCGTGGATACCCCTACAAAGAGGTCGCCTCCGAGCTCTTTATTTCGATTAAAACCGTGGAAACACACGTGTCTGCAGTGCTGCGCAAGCTTCAGCTGTCGAATCGAAATGAGCTCACTCACTGGGCGATGCAAAGGCACATTATTTAGTCTTTCAGGTGCCTTGCGGTGAAGTTCACCCGCGTGCTGGGCGCTTCATGGACGGAGTTGCGGGGTAGGGGCGATACCATGAGTAGTCCTTGCACCACGATGCCTTGGGAGTGGCGATCATGCACGCAATCGGTTTCGACCGCGATCAGTATCTAGCCCTTCAATCTGAACACATTGCGCAACGTCGCCAGCAGTTCGGTGGGACCCTGTACCTGGAGTTTGGCGGCAAGCTCGTTGACGACATGCACGCCTCTCGCGTTCTTCCCGGATTCACTCCGGATAACAAGATTGTCATGCTTGCCGAGCTTGCTGACGAGGCCGAAATTGTTGTTGCCGTCAACGCCTTGGATTTCCAGCGCCGCAAGATGCGTGAAGACCTGGGAATCACCTACGAAGATGACGTCTTCCGTCACATCGATATGTTCCGCGAATACGGGCTGTACGTGGGCAATGTTGTCATCACGCGCTGGAGTGATTCCAATGACCAAGCACATGCCTTTAAACGCAAGCTCGAAGCCCGCGGAATCAAGGTCGCGCGTCACTATCCCATCGAGGGCTACCCCAATAACATCGATCTGATTGTTTCTGACGAAGGTCTGGGACGCAACGAGTATATCCATACGACTCGTCCGCTGGTCATTGTTACCGCTCCCGGCCCCGGTTCAGGCAAGCTTGCAACCTGCCTGTCCCAGCTCTACCACGATCACAAGCGCGGAATGACCTCGGGATACGCAAAGTTTGAGACCTTCCCGATCTGGAATCTTCCTTTGGATCACCCCGTCAACGTCGCCTACGAAGCGGCCACTGTTGACTTGGACGACGTCAACATGATTGACCACTTCCACTTGAAGGCTCACGGCGAAACGACGGTCAACTACAACCGTGATATCGAGGCCTTCCCTGTCCTTCGTCGCCTGCTCGAGAAGATCATGGGGACCTCTCCCTACCAGTCGCCCACCGATATGGGCGTCAACATGGCGGGATTTTGCATCAGCAATGACGAGGTCTGCCGCGAGGCCTCGAAGCAAGAAATTATTCGCCGCTGGTACAAGGCCCTGGCCTTGGAAGCGTGCGAGGATCTCCCGCCCGTACAGTCTGAGCGTGCGGCCCGCCTGATGACCGCAATGAACCTGAGCAGTGCGGATCGCCCGGTTGTTGCTCCCGCACTTGAGCGTGCTCGCGAAACCGGATATCCCGCAGCCGCAATGGAATTGAGCGACGGGCGCATTGTCACGGGAAAGACCTCGGATTTGCTGGGGCCCTGCTCTGCAATGCTTCTTAATGCAATGAAGCTTCTTGCGGGTATTGACGATGATGAAAAGCTACTTGCCCCCGAACAGATTGAGCCCATTCAAAAGCTCAAGACCGAGCACTTGGGTAGCCGCAATCCTCGCCTGCACACCGATGAAGTGCTGATCGCATTGGCTGGATCTGCGCGCTCCAACGAACGCGCAGCTGCGGCTTTGAACCAACTGTCGAAACTGGCTGGATGCGACGTGCACTCTTCAGTTCTGCTGGGCAGCGTTGATGAAGGCATCCTTCGTCAGCTTGGCATGAATGTCACCGCCGAACCCGTCCACGCAACCAAGGGCGTCTACCACAAGCACTGAAAATGGATCAGGATCACTCACTTCCCAATCTCGGCTCTTTCCTCGACTTCGGTTCCGATCAGGCGGAGGACCTTCCCCTCTACGACCCAAGCTCCTCGAGTGACGCAATGGGTGTGGCAGCGGGCTCTTCTGTTGCTCCTTTAGACCATGGAACGGCTCAATGGGGAAAGGTAAGCGGCCAAGGTAGTTGGGCGCAGCACAGTGACCCTGAGAGCCTTCTCAAGGGCTTGAACGACCAGCAACGCGCAGCGGTTGAACACCGCGGAGTGCCTTTGCTCATCATGGCAGGTGCGGGCTCTGGGAAGACACGCGTTCTGACGCATCGGATTGCGTACCTTCTGGCAACCGGTCAAGCCCGTGCGGGTGAGATTTTGGCGATTACATTCACCAATAAGGCAGCAGCTGAGATGCGTGAGCGTGTCGAGGCACTGGTTGGTGGGGGAGCTGCGCGCAGGATGTGGGTGTCGACCTTCCACTCGGCGTGTGTGCGAGTGCTGCGTGCGGAATACCGCGCGGCCGGTTTGCGCTCGACTTTCAGTATCTACGATTCGCAGGACTCACAGCGCCTGATCCAGATGGTACTGAAAGCAGCGGATGTGGATATTAAACGATTCACGCCCAAGCTGGTTGCCGCACGTATTTCGGACCTCAAGAATGAGCTCATCACTTGGCAGGAATACCGAGATACCGCGCCGAATGACCCAATTTCGCGAGTTGTTGCCTCGGCTTACGAAGAATATGAGAAGCGTCTTGCACAGTCCAATGCATTGGACTTTGATGACCTGATTTCGCGCACGGTACGCCTGCTCAAAGACAACCCGGCGATCGCCGAGCACTACCATCGTCGCTTCCGCCATATCTTGGTCGATGAGTATCAAGACACGAACCATGCGCAGTACGTGCTGGTCCGCGAATTGGTGGGTACCGGAGATGATGGAGTGGAACCGGGGCAGCTGACGGTTGTCGGCGACTCAGACCAATCAATCTATGCTTTCCGCGGTGCAACGATTCGCAATATCGAAGAATTTGAGCGAGATTTTCCGGGTGCACGGACCATTTTGCTGGAACAGAACTACCGCTCCACCCAAAATATTTTGTCCGCCGCCAACGCTGTCATTGCTCGAAATGAAGGCCGCCGCGCAAAGAACCTGTGGACTGCGTCGGGGGACGGCGCGCTGATCACGGTTGATGCAGCAGATTCGGATCGCGATGAAGCGCGTTTCATCGTTTCAGAGATGGAAAAGCTGTCTGCAGACGGGACTCGCTGGGCGGATATCGCTGTCTTCTACCGGACGAACTCACAATCGCGAGCAATCGAAGAACTGCTGGTTCGTCAAGGCATTCCCTACCGAGTCGTCGGGGGTACTCGCTTCTATGAACGCGCGGAAATTAAAGACGCTTTGGCCTACCTTCAGGTGATTTCAAACCCCGACGACACGGTTGCACTGCGACGGATCATCAATACTCCTCGCCGCGGAATCGGTGCCAAGGCAGAGGCCGACCTCATTGCCCATAGTGATCGCTATGGGATTTCAATGGGCGCGGCCGCCCGGGATTGTTGGATTTCTCAGGGCCGAGGCCTCGGAGAAGCAGAAGGAACCGGCCTGACCTTGGCGGAACTTCCCAAGGACGAAGTTGAGGAAGCACGAGGGGGAGTGGCCGGGCTGAGCCCGCGCGCGGCCTCGGCGATCGGTGATTTTTGGGGACTGATTGAAGCCATGCGACGCGCCGAACAAGCCGGTGCAAGCGCAGCGGAGATTCTCGAAGAAGTCCTTGACCGGACGGGATATCTTGCGACTTTGCGACGTTCCCAAGACCCGCAGGATGCCTCGCGAGTGGAAAACCTCGCCGAATTGCACGCGGTTGCGTTGGACTACGTGCAGACCAGCGGTGAGGTCGGCTTGGCAGGTTTCCTTGAGCGCGTTGCCCTGGTTGCTGACTCGGATCAACTTCCCGAGGAAGAAAGCGGGAGTGGGCAGGTCACGCTCATGACGGTTCACACCGCGAAGGGCCTTGAATTCCCGGTCGTCTTCGTGACCGGCATGGAGGATGGTACTTTCCCGCACCAACGCTCGTTGGGTGACCCCGAAGAATTGGCAGAAGAACGCCGTTTGGCCTATGTCGCCATCACTCGCGCCCGCAAGCAGCTTTACCTTACGCGTGCGGCTGTGCGAAGCGCGTGGGGAGCACCTCAGGAAATGCCTCCTTCGCGATTCTTGGATGACATTCCCATCGAACTCTTGGACATTCGTCGATCCTCAACCTCGATGGAACGCCTGCGCAGTGGATACGGCGGTGGTTCCGGATACGGTTCGGGTAGCTATGGCGGCGCTTCCAGATACGGTTCGGGTGGCTATGGTGGTTACTCGGGTTCCGGTTACAGCTCTTCCTATGGTGGCAGGTCTGGCGGCTATGGCTCAGACCATGCAGATTACGGATACTCACGCCGTGATGAGGATGGCGGTCCCGTCTTTGGCGGACGCGGTGGTGGATCCGGTAGCGGTGATGGCGGTCCGCTTGCCGGTCGAGGACTGGGCGGGAAACGCGGCGCGCCCGCAGCGCGAACTGCAGTTTCGCGGCCAACGGGCGCAAGTGCTCCGAAAAACACGCTGAACCCAGAGGAGGTGCGCGTGGGGGATCGCGTCCGTCACGCAACTTTGGGTGAAGGCACGGTCATCGGCCTCGAAGGAGCGGGGGAGCGCACCATTGCGCAAGTCGCCTTCGCATCGGCTGAAAAACGCCTGTTGCTGCGGATGGCCCCCATGGAAAAGATCTAGTCGCGGTAGGCTTAAGGAAGTTGCGCGCCACAGTTCACGTGGTAACCGCGCAAGGCAGCGCCTTCGGGCACAAAGTGAAGGGACACAATGGATCTCTACGAATACCAAGCACGGGAGTTGTTCGCTGCTCACGGCGTCCCCGTACTTGCGGGAATCGTTGCACGCACCCCAGATGAGGCCTATGAGGCAGCGCAGAAGCTGCTGGCCGACAACGACCTTCTGGTGGTCAAAGCCCAAGTGAAGATCGGCGGCCGAGGCAAGGCCGGCGGCGTAAAGCTGGCTCGCAGCGCAGAAGAAGCGCGTGAAAAGGCCGAAGCAATCTTGGGCATGGATATCAAGGGTCACACCGTCCACTCGGTCCTCATTGCTGCGGGCGCGGATATTGCCGAAGAGTTCTACTTCTCGATCCTGCTGGATCGCTCCGAGCGCCGTGAGCTTGCATTGTGCTCGGCGCAGGGCGGTATGGATATTGAGACCTTGGCACGTGAGCATCCCGAAGCTCTTGCCCGCGTTGGCCTGGACCCCAAGGTTGGCATTGATGAAGACGTTGCCGCTCAAATTCTGGGTGAGGCCGGCTTCAATCGTTCGCACGTCGAGAAGCTTGCCCCCGTCTTGGTACAGCTTTGGGATACCTACCGAGGCGAAGACGCCACCCTGGTTGAGGTCAACCCCTTGGTCTTGACCGAGCAGGGCGATGTTCTGGCACTGGACGGCAAGGTGTCGCTGGACAACAACGCCGCTTTCCGCCACCCCGAGCACGCTGCATACGCTGACGTGGCCGCGCAGGATCCGCGCGAGGCCATGGCGAAGGAAGCCGGACTGAACTACGTGCGCTTGGAAGGCCAAGTAGGTGTGATCGGTAACGGCGCCGGCCTGGTCATGTCCACCCTGGACGTCGTTGCCTTGGCCGGTGAAGAGTGGGGCGTCAAGCCCGCAAACTTCCTGGACATCGGTGGCGGTGCCTCGGCAGAAGTTATGGCCAAGGGCCTGGACGTCATCCTTGGTGATGATCAGGTTCGCTCCGTCTTCGTCAATGTTTTTGGCGGAATTACCGCATGCGATCAAGTCGCTCGCGGAATCGTTGGTGCATTGGAAGCTTTGGGAGATGCAGCCTCCAAGCCCCTGGTTGTCCGCTTGGACGGCAACAAGGTCGAGGAAGGCCGCGCAATCTTGGCTGCTGCCGCACATCCCCTGGTTCACATGGAAGAAACAATGGACGGCGCAGCACGCCGCGCCGCCGAACTGGCCGCGAACGCCTGAGACGGGACGGGACTGAAAACTCATGAGCATTTTTATTGATTCCACTTCGCGTGTCATTGTTCAGGGAATGACCGGCTCTGAAGGTCAAAAGCACACCACGCGCATGCTTGCTGCCGGTACCAATATCGTCGGCGGTGTGAACCCCCGCAAGGCCGGCACTTCGGTGACCTTCCACGTTGAGCCTTACGGCCCGGGCGCAGAAAACCGCGCTGCCGGTGACGTTGAGGTCCCCGTGTTTGGAAGCGTTGCGCAGGCCCGTGAGGAAACTGGTGCAAATGTTTCGGTTGTCTTCGTGCCGCCGGCATTTGCAAAGGGTGCGGCGATTGAAGCAATCGATGCGGGAATTGAAACCCTGGTTGTCATCACCGAAGGCATTCCCGTTCAAGACTCGACCGAATTCGTTGACTATGCGCTTGAGCGTGGCGTGCGCCTGATTGGCCCGAATTGCCCCGGAATTATCAGCCCCGGACAATCCAACGTCGGCATTACTCCTGCCGATATCACGGGACCCGGCCGCCTTGGTCTGGTCTCCAAGTCGGGCACCTTGACCTACCAGCTCATGTATGAGCTGCGCGATCTGGGCTTCACCACCTGCATTGGTATTGGCGGTGACCCGGTTGTGGGAACCACCCACATCGATGCTCTGGAAGCTTTCGAAAACGACCCCGATACCGACCTGGTTGTCATGATCGGTGAGATCGGTGGCGACGCCGAAGAACGCGCCGCAGCCTGGATCTCCGAGCACATGACCAAGCCGGTCGTCGCCTACATTGCGGGATTTACTGCCCCCGAAGGCAAGACCATGGGCCACGCGGGCGCAATCGTGTCGGGAAGTTCTGGCACGGCCTCGGCAAAGGCGAAGGCGCTGGAAGCGGTTGGCGTAAAGGTTGGTCGCACCCCTTCGCAAACTGCGATTTTGGCACGTGAGGCGCTGGCTGCTCGATGAGTGAGGATCCCACCGCGCGTACGACGGTCACAACAGTTTCCGCCCGCCCGACCATCCGCGTTGCCCTTCCGCAGGGTTGGGCGCGCTCGATGCTGTCCGGGATCGAGGCGGCTCTGCTGGGCTGGGCACTGGTCGTTGTCCCGACTCTGATCGCCTACGCCGCGGTGTCCTCTAACCAGTGGATGGTGTCCACCACCTGGGAGGACGCCTTCCACTTTGCCTCTGACCTGTGGGGCGCTTCCCTTGGAGCGCGAGTGGTCTCGGGCGACGTCTCCTATCGCGCAGTGCCTTTGCTGTTTGTGCTGCTCTTGATTGGTCTAACCAAGCTGCTCCTTCTGCAAGGACGGCGTTTTTCCCCTGCGTCGCAATGGATGGCAATCCCCGGTTTCACCGTGACCGCACTGCTTTTGGCCGGCGGAATTGGTACGCACGTGAGTGTGTGGGGTGCGCTTCCCCTTGCCATCATGATCCCTTTGATTGCGGCTGCTTGGGAGGTCGCGCTTGCGCCGAAGAACCTTGAGCTTCGCTTTGAGCTGCCGAGGTGGGTCAGCGTTGGAGTGCGCACGGGCTGGCGCGCATCGTGGGCTCTGGCGGTTTATGGCGGATTTTTCCTGCTACTTTCGGTGATCGTCTCTTGGTCGCAGATCCGTGGGATCGATCAGCTTCTGCTATCGACCTCGGCGGTTGATTCGATCATGATCGTTTTAGCGCAGCTGTTGTTCATTCCCAACGCGATTGTGTGGGCGCTGTCTTGGCTTTCCGGTCCCGGTTTTTACCTTGGTAGCGATGCCTTGCATTCGCCGACTTCTGCTCCCATTGGACCGATCCCGGCAATTCCGCTTTTCGGTGCGACCCCCGCAAGCGCCCCCGGCAACTGGGTGATCCTTGCGCTGATCGTATTCGGTGTAGCGCTTGGTGTGTACCTGCGTCTGCGCAAGGGCAGCGAATCGCTTCTTGATGACCTATACCAAGGCGGAATCGCAGCTGTGGTGATTGCAGCCGTTTACTTGGTGACTTCCTTGGGTTCGGCCTTGGTTTTGGGAAATGGCCGCTTGGCTTTCCTTGGGCCCCGCATGTCCCTTTCCGCGCTGTGTCTTTTTGCAGAGGTGGCGTGCGGCGTATTGGTCACCGTGGCGCTTTCGCACCCGGTGAGCGTGGCGTGGGCGCGTGAGCTTATAGGCGCTGGGAAAGCGCGGGTCCATGAGCGTCGCCATCACGAGGCCACAGCCGGGGCAGTTGCGCCCGTGGAGCTGGCCCCCGAGGTGCCGAGCGACGACGTACCCGTCGAGGAAGAAACTCAGCCAGCGGAGGAGCCCGCTGAAGACGCCGATGCGGCTGAGGCCTCGGAAGAAGAGGACGCTCCCAGCAACTAAACACAACCTGGTGTGGGGGAGCGCTCGCTACTTGGCCTCGTCGAAGAGGCTAGGAAGCAGGTAGCATGGTGGGGTGACTTCAGCTGATCTTCATCCCGTCCTTGTTGTCGATTTTGGCGCGCAGTACGCCCAGCTCATTGCTCGTCGCGTGCGCGAAGCCAGCGTCTATTCGGAAATCGTCCCGCACACCATGCCGGTCGCCGAAATGCTTGCGAAAGAACCCGCAGCAATCATTCTTTCCGGTGGCCCTTCATCCGTGTACGAAGAGGGTGCTCCTTCCATTGATCCCGCTATTTTCGCTGCGGGCGTGCCGGTTCTGGGAATCTGCTACGGCTTCCAGACCATGGCCCACGCACTGGGTGGAACCGTGGGACGCACGGGAACCCGCGAGTATGGGCACACCGACGCGCAGGTTTCAGGCGGATCCTGCCTGTTTGAGGGGACTCCCGAAGGCCAAGTCGTGTGGATGAGCCACGGTGACGCGGTTCAGGGCGCGCCCGAAGGCTTCACCGTCACCGCATCGACCGCAGAGACCCCGGTTGCAGCTTTTGAATGCAGCGAGCGTCGCCTCTACGGCCTGCAGTGGCACCCCGAGGTTGGCCACTCGCAGTTCGGTCAGGATGCTCTGAAGAACTTCCTCTACAAGGGCGCGGGAATTGAGCCCACGTGGACGCCGGGCTCGATTGTTGACGAGCAGGTCGCGAAGATCCGCGAGCAGATCGGTGACGCGCAGGTGATTTGCGCGCTCTCCGGTGGTGTGGATTCCTCCGTGGCCGCGGCCCTGGTTCACAAGGCTGTCGGCGACCAGCTCACCTGCTTCTTCATCGACCACGGCCTGCTGCGTGCGGGCGAGCGCGAGCAGGTCGAAAACGACTACGCGCGCGGCATGGGTATCCGCGTCATCACCTGTGATGAGTCCGAGCGCTTCTTGTCCGCTCTGGCCGGCGTCACCGAGCCCGAGGCGAAGCGCAAGATCATCGGTCGCGAATTCATTCGCTCTTTCGAGGCCGCCCAGAAGCAGGTCATCGAAGAGGTCGGCGCTGCCGGTGGTGAAGTGAAGTTCCTGGTTCAGGGCACCTTGTACCCCGACGTCGTCGAGTCCGGTGGTGGCGAGGGCGCTGCGAACATCAAGAGCCACCACAACGTGGGCGGCCTGCCCGAGGACATGACCTTCGAGCTGGTCGAACCCCTGCGCACTCTGTTCAAGGACGAGGTGCGTGCGGTTGGGCGTGAGCTTGGCTTGCCCGATTACCTGGTGAATCGCCAGCCCTTCCCGGGTCCCGGCCTGGGTATTCGCATCATCGGCGAGGTGACGCGTGAGCGCCTGGATATCCTGCGCGCTGCGGACCTGATTGCCCGTGAGGAACTGACCGCTGCTGGCTTGGATCAAGAGATTTGGCAGTGCCCGGTTGTCCTGCTGGCTGATGTTCGCTCCGTGGGCGTTCAGGGTGATGGTCGCACCTACGGTCACCCGATCGTACTGCGCCCCGTGTCCTCTGAGGACGCAATGACGGCCGACTGGACGCGCCTGCCTTACGACGTGCTGGCTCGAATTTCCACGCGTATCACGAACTCTGTTGCCGAGGTTAACCGAGTGGTTCTGGACGTGACGTCCAAGCCGCCGGCAACCATTGAGTGGGAGTGAGCCGAGGAGAGAATTCTCAAGCCACCTGAAACTGTTCCCTGAGTGCCACGGCACGTCATGAGCGGTCAGCCGGCGCCAAGCCACCTGCAACAAACGGGAATAACAATCCCGAAACAGCCCCCGAAACCGTTTGGAATCGAGGGCTGTTTACGCTGGTGAAAGGCCAAATTTGATTCGTGGTCACTCTGTGGAGTGGCGGGTGTTGGCGCGATTTGGCGCCGCCTAGAGGTTTCCGCTCGCCGCGGAGGTCCGCCAAGCCACCCGCAACAATTCCCGAGCGCGAAAACGCCGATTTCCACCTGATTCGAATCAAACACGAATCATGGCGCTCCCAGAGGAACTGAAATCGCAAAACTGCAGGTAAAGCTGGGGGAATAACAAACCGATAATTCACGCTGAAATGAACCGGAACGAAGCCTCCGCGGGCATGAAAAAGCGGCCCGAAGGCCGCTTTTCTGATTCGCAATTATTCCCCGAGTGGCTTGCTCAGACGCCGAATCCGGCCTTCCAGGCGTCGAGCTCCGCCGGGTTGATTTCCCCGGCTTTCTCCGAATCAAGAACGTCCTTCCACGCCTTAATCGCGGCGGCAAGTTTTGGCGACTTCTCCGCTGCGGCATCGAGGCCCAGCACCATCGTTCCGTCGACTTCCATCGGGACGAGCCCAAGCTCCTCGTTGAGCCTGAACAGCAGCTCCAGGGCCTGCCTGCTCGATTCTAAGGGCACTTCCCGCAGTGTCTCAGGCGAGATTGCCAGGGCAGCAGCAATGGCCTGAATCTGAGGCTCTCCCGGAGTCCTATTGCACAGCTCGTAGTTGCGGATGGCGGAGTCGGTCTGCCCGCACGCGGCTGCGAGCTGCTTCTGCGTCATCTTGCGCATCTTCCTGTACTTCTTTATGAGCTCCCCGGTCTTCAACTTGCCCTCCATATCCGCCTCGGCACGGGCCATCTTGAACCATATGGAATCCATAGCATGAAAATGAACGATATGTATCGACCGTTCAGAAGTGAACTGCTACTACTACGCAATTGTAGAACCTTTCAGAAACGAACGCTAGGAGGAAGCATGGCAAAGCAGGAACCGCGCCCGGGGCGGCTTCCCCGAACAGTCAAGAGAGGAGTGATTCGCATGACGCAAGCGACGATGGAGATGCACGCCGAGACGCTGGGGCTCTAGCCGCTGTTCACGATCAAAGATCTGGCCGCCTATCTGCAGGTGAGCACCACGATGGTGTACCGGCTCACCAAGGACGGCGCCCTCGCCGGCACGCGCATCGGGCAGAGCCTCCGTTTCACGCGCAAGAATGTCGAGGACCTGTTGGGCCTCTGCGCCTTCAATGAGGACCAATGACGGCGACGACGAACGCCCCGGGTAGCGTGCCTGGGGCCGTTGGCGTGTGAAGTAGGAGGGAGGCACTCGCTTGAACGGCTTTTCCGCCTGCCTTCCGCGGTTTCGCGCCCTGGTCCCACGGCAAGGTGCAAGTACCCTGCACCCATCCGCCGTTTCGGGAATGACACGGGTTTCCGAAACGGTTTCCTCGGAGCTGCCGACGTGCATTACTGTGACCGGAACACTTATTTGGGGCTGCGCAGCGTCATCAGTAGCAAAACTCACAGCATGGTGAATTTATTGCTAGTATATGAGACATATTTGGGTACGGATCGCTCCGACGTTGCATAGACGGAGGTATTCGGATGGCTAGGTATCAATTACAGCCTAACGAGGGGGTTGTGCTCCAAGAGACGGGCATCTGCTACGAGCCCAATAAGCTCTCCACCGCTTACACGGACGAACTAATTCTGACCAACCTCAATCTGATTCACGTCCGCAGGGGAGTCTTCATGGGGACGAAGGGCGTTCGTTACATTCCCCTGAATCAGGTCAAGGTGATTGGCGGCAAGTGCCAAGCGCTTGTGGGGAAAGCGCGGAACGGACACGCTATCCTGCAGATTTACACGCAGCAGGGTATCGAGGAATTTGCGTTTCAGACCAAAGCAAAGAAGAACGCCGGCATTTGGGCGAACGAGATCAGCCGCTTGGTAACCGGCAGGGATTCTGCGAATGCACTCGAAAGTCAGGATGCACCCGAATATGACTTCGAGGATACGGTCGTTGGCCAGCTTAGGGACGCTTTTGGCGAAGTCGGTGCTGCCTTCGGTTTCGGATTCGGCAAATCGGGCCAACAGCAGAAAAGCTCTGTCGAGCGTGTTTCGACAAAGTGCTCCGGTTGCCACGCCCCGATTACGGGCGTAAAGGGCAAGACCGCTGTATGCAAGTATTGCGACACCGAGCAAGTGCTCTAAGAAGGTGAGATTGACATGGGACTTATAAAAGCAGCGACTGATTCACTAGGTGGAACCCTTGCCGACCAATGGCTTGACCTGATAACCGCTGGCTATTTCGACGAGCACACCGTTGTCGCTCCGGGCGTTCTGAAGTCCACCAACAACGGACGCGGAAGCAATCTCCTCGGCTCGCAAGGCGTGATCTCAAACGGTTCCAAGATTTTCGTACCAGAAAACACCGCGGCGTATATCTTCAGCCAGGGAGGCATCGAGACCGTAGTGTCCGAGCCCGGTCCATACGAATACCAAGACGGCGAATCCAGTATCTTCAGGGGCGGCAACTCGGATTCGCTCTTCCGGCAGCTGGGCGACCGATTCTCCCATGGCGGAATCAGCTCATCCGAAAAGCGCATAGCGTTTGTGAATCTTCGTGAGATTCGTGACATCAAATTCGGCACCAGAGGCCCGCAGGTCTACAACGACCATTACTACGAATGCGACCTTGAGATATACGCCTATGGCGGATTCTCCGTTAAGGTCGTCGACGCCGATAAGTTCATTCGCAACTTCGTACCGGCGAACATCAGCAGCTACACATTCGACGACCCCAAAGCTCGTGGCCAGATGGTTTCCGAATTTCTGCAGTCGTTCATCGTTGCGCTAAATGGCATGTCGAGCACATATCGAATCTCCCAGCTGCCGGCACAGGCGGTCGAGATTGCGAAGCGCATCTCTGAGGACACGTACAACGCGGGTTCATGGCCAGAGCGCTTCGGCATGCAGATCACGAAGGTTGCAATCGAGAATATCGAGCTATCCGACCATTCTCGTCAGCTCGTCAACCAGTTCTCTTCCAACCGAATGAACGTGAGGGCTTACGAGGATACCTCCGAGCGAGCTGGCAACATGGCCGCCCAGCAGAAAATTGCGCAAGGTATCCAGGACAATGGTCTTGGCGAAGGCGGTGGCATGCTATTCGGCATGAACATGGTGCAAGCCATCGGTCCCCAGGGGCAGCCCGCGAAATCCTCCGCTCACGAGATGTCTACGGAGGAGAAGATTGAGATGTTGAAGAAGCTGAAGGAACTTGTTGATATGGGCATCCTGACCCAAGATGAGTTCGACCTTAAGAAGAAGGAGCTCCTCGGTCTGTAGCGCTCGAGTCGAGAGGAACCTGTACTCCGGAGCCGTTACGAACATGTAGCGGCTCCGTATTATGTGAGTGTTTCGAATTAATCTGCGCCGTCCAGTCACGGGGACTGCTGACATGCATTTGGTGGCTCTTCAGAGTTGAGTGTGGGTGGAGGCATCTAGACCTCCTGCGATGAGGAGCATTCGGGGCTCTTCATAATTGGGGGTGTAGTTGGGGTCTGAATCCTCCTGTTTCGAGGAGTGCTCGGGTGATGTAGTTGGTGAGGTTTCGGAATCCGAGTGCGGAGCCGCGTGGGTGTTCGAAGCGGCCGTTGATGGCTTCGGTGGGACCGCCTGTGGTGTGGGGGTGGTCGATGTAGGCCAGGATTGGCCTGGTCTGGTTTTGTGGCTCTTCAGAGTTGAGTGTGGGTGACCGGGTGTTGGTCGGGGGTTGCGGGGGTGGCATCGTCGACCTTGCGTAGGTGCATGTAAAGCTTGTAGGACGAGGCCGGGGCAGCGATGGGGAACAGCTGCATGGGAATGTGGAGCCTCGTCCTCTTCGGGTTACTAAGGCCCTGGTTGCGGGCGCGAAGCCCGGCGGTGATGTCGTAGCACGACGAGATGAGGAGGCATAGGTAAGCCAGGCCCACCTGCATGTAGATCAAGCGCATTATCTTGAAGAAATCATGAAGGGAAATGAATAAGTAGGCCAGGCATATGTGTACTTAAGCAGGGGGAAGTTGAACGGGACCAGAACGATTTTGAGCAGCAGGCTCCGCAATGCCAGCACACGCGGGCTCTCGTCACGGCACAACTAGAAGAGGGAGATGAGATTTGCCGATGCGGCAACCGCAAACAAGGCGAGCCGCATGTTCCAGGTCAATTCGAATCCAATGCGGTAGCACTGGTCGCTATGCGCGGCTATGACGAGGAGGACGGGAGCTGCGACGCGGATAATCTTGGACACGTGGCGGCTACTTTCTATCGTCGTCTCGCTTGTCCCGTGAATACATCATCGCGGCCGTGGGTGGGGTGTTGGATGTTTAGGAGTCCGAGGCGAGCTTCTGTGCCCTATGTAGGACTATGTAGAGCCAGATGCTGGAGATGAGATCGGCAAACGGCAAGCAGTGCATCGAGATGTACCTGTGTTGTGAGGAGGGGCTGAGGAGGCCCTCCGTGTGGGCGCGATGCGCCGCGGCTATACCGTACTGCGAACTCGTCAGCAGGAGTGCGTACATGCCGCATATGAGTGTGAATAGGTAGGCGAGGGCTAGCACGAGATATGAGGGGGCCAAGAAGCCTGCAGCAAGGAATGCTGTGAAGGGGAGGAAGCCGATGTTGAGGGGGAGGATACAGAGCTTGAGGAGTAGTCCCTGCAGTGCGAGCGAGCGTGCGCTGGTGTCGCGCTGAAGCCATAGGATGCTCGCGAGGTTCAGTAGGCCGGCGGCCAGGACTGCGATGATCCAGACGGCGTCGTTGGTGTCGGCGATGCTGTGCGGGAAGATGAGCTGGGCGCCGCCGCCGATGTATGCCGCGAGAATCAAAAGGATGGGTGCGGTGACACGCGCGATGGTGGACATGTGTACCCCTCACTCTGTTTGAAAGTTTGCAATAGTCGTGACTATGTTACCCACTCTCCCTGGGGGCCGTGAGTGAGGGGAGGGGGTTGCAGCACCTCCCGTGGAGTGGGGTTCGTGGTAGTAAACCGGCAACCCCGAATCAAGGAGGATGACACGTGGATCTGCTCGAATACATGCGCCCGAAAACGCATGATCCAAGCGGAGTGGGAGCGTGCCTTCAGATTTTGTGTGCGGTGATCGCAAACTGAAGGGGCAGACGTTCGGGATGCTCGCGAAGGTGCCAGCCTCCGGTGGAGTCTTGTTCCATGAGTTCGGGCCACGGGCACCAAGCAGCGCGTGGGGTCTCCTCAAGCTCATCGACCACCAGGCCTGCGTTGATGAGAGCTGTGACGATCTGGCCAAGGGAATGATTCCACTGGTGGTTCGTCGTGTGAGTAATCCGCGGTGCACCGGGGGAATCCACGTAACTTGAATCGTCATCCCACGTCATCGGAGCATCCTGCTCGAAGTATGGCTGCTCAATCTTGAGCCCGTCGGAAATGTCCTCCCCGATTGTCATGAACATCGGGTGGTCATCGCGGATAAAGAAGGTACCGCCCGGTTTGAGCAAGGAAGCGACGACCCTCGCCCACTGGGCGATATCGGGCAGCCAACACAGAACGCCGATCGAGGTGTACACCAGATCGAAGGTGCCGGATACTGCTTCGCGAGCGTCGTACACGTTCGCGTGAACGAAGTCGACGTTAGCGCCCGCGCGCTCGGCGATGCTGCGCGCGTGGGCAAGCGAGGCCTCGGAAAGGTCGAGGCCAATGACGCGCGAGGCCCCGCGGCGCGCAAACCCGATCGTGTCGGTTCTGACGTGGCACTGTAGGTGGATGACGTCTTTGCCGGTGAGATCACCGAATTTTTCGATATCTTGGGCCAGTTCGGCGCTAATGGCCGCCGGGTCCTCGAGAAGACGCTGGTAGTCGCAGTAGTTGCCAGCCATGTGCAGCTCGGCGCGGTCGTCCCAGTTGCGTTCGTTATCGGAAAACCATTGCGCTTGCCTGCTTGTTTCAGTCATTTGGTCATTGTACGCCGGTGGTTTGTTGGGGCGGGGTGCTTGCCGAGGCCTCGGCGTGGGCTTTGCGTGCTTTGTCCGCCCTGCGCAGCTGCAGGTAGAGGACAGCGGCGGAAAAGAAGTCCGCGACGGCGAAGAAGTGCAGTGCTATGTGGATTGCCGCGAAGGAGCCGGGGAGTAGTCCGCGTTTTGCCGCGCGAATGGAGGCTGCGAAACCGTAGGAGGACGTCGCGAGCATCAGGAGGTAGGACATTGCGAGCAAGGGAACCACGACGAAAGGCGCTGCAAGAAAAAGCCCGGGGATGACAAACATGATCGTCGCGATGCCTGTCGCGTAGAGGAATATCAGTGTGTAGAAGGGGATCATGCTGAGTTTGAGGACCAGATCCCAAAACGTAAGTCTGCGTGGGCTGCCTTCTGCACGATCGAAGCATGCACAGAGGATATTTGCGATCCCTGTAATTAGCAGGAGAGTGCCCCAGGTGGGCCAGTTGGTGCCCCAGCCAAAAAGGTCATAAAAGGGCCCGCCGCTGTAGACCGCAGCGATGAAAAGGAGCGGCAAGGCGGTGCGCACGACTTTGTACACGGCGAGCCTTCTTTCCGGTGAAAACTTGCACTACTGGCGAGGATATCACCGTGAAAAGTGCGCCTCCACAACCCCGTCGAGTTGTGCGCGGATCTCCTCAAAAGGCCTGTTGAGATCGAGCGTTCTCACGCTAATCGCATTCCCGCTCATCTGATACACGCCATCGGGGTAGACCTCTTCGTCGGTCTTTGCATACAAGAGCATTCCTGATACCCTGTGTGCCCTACCGCTATGCGAGGCCTCCATATTCTTCACATATGTGAAGATCTGATAGAGGTTCCCCGAATGCAGGCTTCGCGTACCAAAACGCTCCTGCGTGGCGTGCGCATAGTACTTCGCGTCAATAATGAGCACCGTGTCCCCACGCCTCAGAGTCACATCGGAACGCATCGTCGGCAGCATGTCATCGAAACCATCATCAAGCGCCCACGCAATATGCGGCGCACTCGCCTGAATTTCTGGATGCTCCTGACGGTAGTACTCCAAAATAAACTTCTCGTACAAGCGGCACATATTCTGCTCGTCCAAAAACTCAGCAAGCCGAGTCTCTCCGCCTTCATTGGTGTGCAAAAGCCCCGAGTAAATCAGCCAACAGACGTTGATCAGCATGCGATAGGTCTGATTATTACGATCAAAACGCATACGCCAGTTGACCGCACCGAGCTCGATATCCGAAACCTCCGCGAAGAAGGGGAGTAGTCTGCGTAATTCTTTCTTCCGAGGCCTCGAGATCCTCGAGCGAATTAAAGCCATGCACGTCGCTTTGATGATTCGGTTCATCTGTGTGTCGAGCGAAAACTCATCGTAACTGCACACCAACTGCCGGCGCAGAATTGAGCGCGTTTTGAGGGACTCCGTAACCTCGATTTTTCCGCGCAGTGAAGACAGTGGTTCCGTAACGTCAACATAGGAGCGCCCGAGGCCTCGCTTGAGCTGGGAGCGCACGCCGCGGATAAGGATCTCAGCCAAGAGCTCCGCAGTGGAGGCAAATTCCTCGGTTGCAATGTCGCGATACCCCTGCTGGCGTAGCACCTGGAAGGCGTACGCGAGCATGTAGTAGGTGTTACGAATCGGAATCATTGAATCGAGCGACGAAGTGCCTCGGACCAGACGCGGACCTTCTCCTGGTCGTCGAACCAGTACTCGCCAAGCATAGGAATGAGCTCATATTCAACGATCGCTGAAAGACTGGCGTGATCGACTGTGCCGCCAAGGAATCCGCAGAAGTAGCTGTGCCCGATCATGAAGCCTTCACCAAGAGACTCGTCGCTCGCGATCTCGGTGTTCAGCCTGGCCACGCACGAAACCAAATTGTCGAAAGCAGCACTGCCCACGGCCTCGCGATAGCGCGTGAAACCGGTGGAAGAAAAGCCTGGATTGAGGGTAAAGAAAGCAAAGCGGCGACGCAGTGCGTAATCCAGCAAAGCAAGCGAGCGGTCTGCTGTGTTCATCAAGCCAATCAGGTACACATTGCTCGGCACGCAGAAACGCTCGCGCGAATAGAGCAGCTGGAGTTTGTTCTTCTCACCGCGCTTGTCGTTCTCGATAAGCATGAAGAGCTCGCCGAAAATCTTTGAAAGATTTCCGCGGTTGATCTCGTCGATGATGAAGAAATAATCGCGCTCATTGTCATCAGCTGCCTGCTTGCAGAATGTGTAGAACGCGCCCTTGGAAAGCTCGAAACCGTCCGCGCAGGGGCGGTAGCCCTCGATGAAGTCCTCGTAGGAATAGCTTTGGTGGAATTGCACCATCATGACGCGTTCGGCGTCTTTCGCGCCCATCATCGAATACGCGAGCCTCTTCGCCGCGAAGGTCTTGCCGACCCCGGGCGCACCCTGCAAGATGACGTTCTTCTTCGCGCGGAGTAGCCCGGTGAGAGTGTCATATTGCTGTTCGGACATGAAAACTTCCGAGAGGAAATCTTCCCTGTCATATGCGGGGTATTCGATCGCGGGCTGGTCGTCGATCACCTCATCGGCCTCGACCTCGAAAAGAGTCTCAATGGCTGAGACAAGCGTGGTGTCATCCGTGATGTCAGTCAGTGTTTTCATTGGGAGTATGCGATCAATTGCCCACTCGCCCTTATGTGTCCACTCAACGCTGCGGAGGTTGGGGAAGTGCCCCTGGGTCTCGTCGTATTCGTAGTCTCCGGTGACGAGGCCGCGCCCGAGGATCTTCCCTCGGCCTCCCTTCACGAAAACGACGTCGCCGGGCTTGAGAGTGTTGGCGAACTGCCAGAGCGCGTAGGCGTCGTTGCGAGGGTTGGTCGTTCCTCTGCTTGAGTTGACCAAGGCAAGGCGGATCTCTTCTTTGCTTGCGTACGCGGAAAGGTCACCAAGTTCGTGCCAGGCAAGTCCCATCACTCCCTGGCTGTAGAAGTCCTCCCACATGCACGCGCCCTTGCCTGGCGCGTAGAGCCAGTAGTGAGTCGTTTCAACATCGGCGTCACCGAGGGAGTTTTCGATGGGTGTCATGTTGGAGGTGAATTGCCCCATGTCCATAGCGTCCTTCCTTGAACGCGCTTGTAAACCTGGGTCTAATGCTAGTTTGTGTTCTTCTCCAATTGGCGAATTTTTATGTACGTAGCTCGAAAAGTAGTTCAGCCTTCTGCATATACGTACGATCTCGCCAGTGGCTAAAGTATTTGTCTCGAGTTCGAGTGCCGGAATTTCCTAAGCAGCAGTCGCCCGTAAGGAGTAGTTATTCAAGGTACGTCCATATGCGTGATTTAGAGGGCGAGGCTACACTGAACAGTGTTCATTATCGAGCGAAACCGGCGAGAGGGGGATTTTCGTGCCCAAGCAGGTTATCGACAAAGACAAACTCATTGACCAGGCGTATTCGATTGCCGCGCGCGAAGGAATCTCCGCCCTCTCCGTGCGAAAACTGGCCGCAGCATGCGGAATCGCCGTCGGCTCGGTCTACATGTATTTCCCAACAAAAGCGGACCTAACGGCGGCAGTATTTACGCGATTTTTTGGCCAGGCGCTCTTCGAGGAATGCTGCCGAGTTGACGGGCGCGAGAGTTTCACTGACTACGTGCGGAAATTGCGCGGTGCTTTGGGCGATGCTTTGGCGCAGATGGACATTGATTGGTTTGCCGAGATGCGCCGACTTCCCCGCAATGAGCACCAGGCCTTGGAGGCTGCTCGCGGACCGATGCTGGCTCACATGGAACAGGGGCTCCAGCATGTGTTGGAAGGGGACCCGGCGGTCGTGCGCTCAAGGTTAGTTGGCGCCCTGAGCCCCGAGAAACTGTCTCCTTTTATTCTGGGGGTGATCTTTACCTCGCTCATGGAGGGCTCTGATTGTGAGCCTCTTTTTGCCCTTCTTGATACCGGCTTGTACGAGACCGTCGTTGATGGTGCTACTTCTATAAGCGTTGCTGCGGCCCCGATTGAAAAGAAAGATTGCTGATGGCACTGCTCAAAATGAAGAAAGAAAACCTGATTACCGTGGCCGGAGTGGTTTGGCTGCTGGCCGGTGCGAATGTTGCCTTGATCGGTGTGCGTTCGGCCGTTGAGATGAGTGGTGCGGCCGTTGGCGTCCTCGTCGCAATTGTTGTTGGTGCTGTCGCTGCCTTCTTCGCCTTCCACGCAATGTTCGGCAAGATCGTCCTGAAGAACGCTCAGAGGATCCGAGGTTTCGAGGCAGAACGTATGAATTTCTTGCGTTTCTTGGACCTCAAGGGCTACCTGATCATGGCCTTCATGATGTCCTTTGGCTTCGGGCTGCGCTTAAGCGGGCTCGTCCCCAACTGGTTCTTTGCATTCTTCTACAGCGGCCTGGGTTCCGCTCTGGCACTGGCGGGGGCCAGCTTCCTGCTGCACCGGGCGTTTGGGGAGGGGTGGAGTTTCCATGCTCGGAGGGTGGGGGGAGTGATTAACGCGGCTTCATGTACTGACTAGCGTTTAACGCGCCCAGTTTGATCCCACACGGAGGATAACTGAATTGAATTTGAGCCGATTTGCGTTCCCTCTTCTTCGTGAGACACTGTCCAATCTAGAATAGGCACTAGAAAAGTGAGCTCAGGAATACGGATTTCCTAGCAGGCTCATGTTGCTATCAAATGCAACTCTGATCGTACTGTTCGTCCGCAGCCGAACGCTTTTTGGGATGCAGTGTTCCCGAACTTGAGTTCATTTAGTTTTCTATTGCTGCTACTTGGTTTGCTGCACTCTCTTCCATGCGTTTTGTAACTATTAATCCACGAAACTGGGGGATCTCTTATTGCACTGCTGTCCCTCATGATGAAACTGAACTTGACTAACCTTCTAGTGAAACGGTCCACTCTTGTGGCGAGTTCTCTTTTGAAGAAAGTCCAGCGATTGCGTCAACATCAAAATTTGGGGTTGAGATATTGTCGATTGAACATCAATTTGGCCTGCAAGGGGATGCAAGTGAACACGCGTTAATCGGGATGTAGTAGTATGGAGAATGCGGGTAGGGGCCCGGTCCTTATCTGTGCTCCGCAGATTAATGCAGCATGAACTCTCGATGGGGAGGGTACTGGATGAGTGCTAGTTCAACGCCTATGTGGTCGTTTAAAAAATGCGATATGCACGTTCATTCAAGTTCGTGTTACAGCAGAGACTACACGCGCACTGACTTTACCTCGAGAGTCCTCCAAAGTGACCTCGATGTTGTTGCAATAACGGACCATAATGTCGTTGATGTTGATTTGTTGCACGAGATTAAAAACAAGCTGGCGGAACGAGACAAGTACGTATTTGGCGGCGTGGAGCTTAATATCCACCTGAAAGATGAAACAATACAGCGACATAGGCTAACGATTGGGAAAGGAAGCAAAGGGAAATATTTCCACGCCATTGTCTGGTTTGATATTACGAAAGCGGAGGCGATGGCAGAAATTGTCCGCGACCTTTTCATTCAGAAACTTCAGGACCAGGGATGTGCGGAACGAATTCAGGAGCTAGATGTAAAGGCGTTCTCGCGTAGGACAAAAGGAGTATCAATTGCTCTCGAGGATTTCCAAGAGGCGGCAATGGGAATTCCTTATATCTTTGTGCCACATGAAAATAAAGATCGGAGCCTTTCCGATTACTTGCCTAACATAGCAGGTGATCAAGGTCCGTTGTTACAAAACCAAGAGTACAAAGACAAATTGTTCTACTTTGCGCATGCATCAGCGATCGAAGGCGGTGAAAAGAGCCGAAAACAAATCACAGGGTGGTTAGCAAAAGAAAAAAACGTAACTGTATCAGCATTTCTGTTCAGTGATGCTAAGAGACTCGATGAGATCGGAAAAAAGTTTACCTGGATTGACTTTGATGGTGATTGGGATTCTCTAGTGCTTGCAATGAGTGATCCTGAAAGCCGTATTGTAACCTCGGATCGACAAGACACGCACCCCCAGAAAAATATTGCAAACTACCTAGAATCAATTTCGTTTTCACTTAGGTCAAGAGATGGGCAAAATGCTGATAGGCCTGTCGTGCTGCAATTTTCCCCCGGGTATAACGGAATAGTTGGTTCTCGTGGCAGCGGAAAATCAATGCTAGCGAGTCTCTTAGTATCGGATGGTCTCGAAAAATACAAAACATTAGTAGATATTGAGAGCGTGCGCTATCGGCTCCGCGACGGAGAAAGCTCGAAAGATCGACCGAGCTGTCTATACCTTGGGCAGGGGGCATTAGAATCAATATTCACAAAAGGTGAATATGATAGTATTCCGTTTCTTAAAACGAGAATCGATGCGTTGAGGGATGAAGAAGAAGATTCGCGTCGGTCTGCAAAAAATAATCTTTATGAGCTGCTTACTCTGGAAGAAAGGCTCCTGATTGCTTTTTCGGAAAAGTATGAATGTAGCGTTATATCGCTCGATCATCTTGATTCGCGGGTTCCATCCGAAATTCTGATTGCAGCGCCGGAAGTTCCATTCTCGATTGAAAGCTATATTGAGGGACTTAAAAAATGTTGGATGGAAGTCTCTGGCAGTTTGAACGAAGCTCGAAAACAAATCAGATCCTCGGTGTCCAAGTGTTGTTCAGTTGAAGACGAAGATCTCCTGGAGGCTCTAACGCGCAGAGAGACTAGTATTTGTAACGCTTTTTCCGAAGTCGACATAATGATTCGTGATTACATTAGCTCTCTCAATAGAATTCGTTCGGAGTGGTTTTCTCAGCGCCGAGAGCTTCTGACACAGTATCTCAATTACATTGATGAATTCAATAGTCATAATGGATCAAATGCTGCATCACAATATGAAGATAAGGGTAAAAAGCTTTTTTCGTTCTATAGTGATTTACTAACTTTGCGTATCATGCTTAAGGAACTGCATCGTGCTGCTATGCAGGAATTTGGTAGGGCCTATTGTGCGGGAAAAGAATTGGACTATCAGAGTGGAAGTAATGTAATTCAGATCAGTTTGCGACCTAATGATGATCTCTCTTTTGAAGATGTGTATAGTAGCCTGTTTTCAAGGTCTTCCCCTCCAGATGATGGTTCATTGATTTATGCCTACCTGTCTGCAAACGATGCTTCTAGAATGCACAAGGTTTTCAACGGTATTAAGTTTAAATCATGCAGAGATGAGAATGTAAAGATTCACTTCCAAAAGTTTTTTAAGCTTCTACGCCAGCAGCTTAATGAGTTGGCTGATCTGAATCCTTGTGTTGCGATTGACGGTGATCTGGTCGATACTATGTCCCCAGGGATGAAGGCGCAGGCATTACTAAAATTATTTCTTAATGATGAGCTTTGTAAGGGAAAATGGGTATACATTGTTCTTGATCAGCCTGAGGATAATCTTGATGTTAAAACGATTAAAGACTTTCTTGTGTCGAGGTTAAAGCAGCTAAAAATTTCGGTTCAATTTTTTGTAGTGAGCCATTCTGCTCCTGTGGTTGTCAATGGTGACGCAAGGACTATAGTGACCTGCAGGAATGAAAATCAGGAAATCTTGTATGAAATTAGCTCGTTAGGGAACTCTTCTGGAAAGCGATTTATATCCGATATTCTGGATGGAGGTGAGCTCTATTTAAAGATGAGACTTAATAAGTATAACTTTAGATTAGAAGATTTGGATGCGGATAAATAAGATTAAGTGACGCGCGTTATTTTTGAGGAGTCATAATGATTAAGGTATCTGATGGTAGCGTGATATTAGAGGTTGGAGAGACGGTGTTTAATTTGTCGAATTCTTCATCATATTCCGATTTTTTGCTATGGATTACTAATCCGGATCCGCATGTAGTTATTACGTCGGATTCTTTCGTCGTCGAAAAGACACTGTCAGGTGAGGATCGTGAGAAGGCTCAGCGGTATGCTGATTTCTTGTCGAGCTTCGCAGAGAGGCGTCGAGTGAAACTTGAAGAATTCAAAAGGCGGCTTCCTTTCGATGAGCGGCGACGCCAGATCCAGGATTTTATTAGTGAGCTCGAAGATTAAGTTTTGATGCGCAGCTCCATTGCGTAATTGCTTAAGTTGCTAGCCGGAGAATCTTTTATAGGTTTTGGGTCAAAGCCATGTCTGTGAGCAGAGTGTGTTCATAATGGTATTGCATCTGCTTGTTTTCCTTGCCTTTCCTAGTTGATATGTGACGATGGTATGGCGTGAAACCGGGTCTTCGGGTTAATGGAATAGCTGTGTGTTACTAATGCTTGGGTAGGCGAGAGCGCAGACGGTTAAAATGCGAGCTTATCGGCCAGTTTTTCTATGTATGAGGTTGTGTCGTTCTTGAAGACCTGTTTGCCCTTTCCTCTTCCGTTATCTCCATACAAACTCCAATTTTGGTTGGTTTTCTCAAGAAAAAACGAAGAAAGTCTGTTTTAGTCTCGGTGTAAGGTCCCAAACACCTCCGTCGTATTCTCCCAATTCACGCCATCAACCCCGTGCCACCAGTTCAAGGGATATGACAGGCTCTGCCGTAGGTCACCGGTGTCGCGTTCCAGTGGGGGAGTGAATGAATGGAGAAAACCGGGGTGCCCGGGCGCCTCGAGAATCCCACAGATTCCGAGAGTTTCAACGATTCCAACGGCCTCGGCCTGGTTGCAGGGAAGCAACTTTGAGGTGCGGATAGCGGTCGCCAAGGCAGTGCCACTGGCCTCGTCCTCCATGGAATCAGCTAGCTGCAAGATTGACCGTAAAATCTTCACATCAGCATTGCTCGCAGCCCGCCGCTCCATTGACGTGAACTGCTCCAAGTAAAAGATCGGCTTCCCGATCGTTCCCCAAATGCCGCCGCCCTTGTACTTCACCCAGTTAAAGAAGGTGCCCGTCAGCTTCTCTGGAACCTCCTGAGTCTGGCCTCGATCAAAAGAAAACCAACTGCGGGCATACACATAGGACGCCAAAATATAGCGGTAATCCACATCGCGCGAGGACAAACTATATAAGAACGCCTGCGCCGCATCCTCTAAAGACACAGCCTCAAAGCATCGCTCCAGGACATTAAGCGCCTGATCGAGAGTAATAGGACGATCCTCAACAACGACGCCCATCTTCCGGGCATAAGCAAGCTCCTCAGCACTCACCGAATGCTTCTTCCGATCGTCCATCAAACGATTCAGAATCTGAACAGCCTTCTTATCCACGATTGCCCGCCCTTCGACGCGCCTAGAGTGCTAAAGCCTCTGGAACCCTAGAACCCCAGCAGCCTGCGATAAATCGCCTCGTCCTCATCCGAGAACACATCAAAGACAACGACCATGGGGGACTGGGTCGCGGTGAGCCACTGATTGACCACGTCCACCGCGACCTCGGCAGCGGCCTGCTTCGGGTAGCCAAAAACACCCGTCGAAACACAGCAGAACGCAAGCGAGCCCATCCCGCTTTCCTGTGCCAAATCCAGGCAATTCAGGTACGAGCTCATCAGCTCGAAACGGTACATGTCAGCACTCTCGCCGGCTGGCACAATCGGCCCGACCGTGTGAATGACGCGCTGCGAAGGCAAGTTATACGCGCCCGTAATCTTCGCCCTGCCCGTCGGCTCCTCGTGGCCCTGCTCCTCCATGAGCTGCGCGCACTCCAAGCGCAACTGGACGCCCGCAAACGTATGAATCGCGTTATCAATACACGAGTGCCCGGGCTCCCAGCACCCCAGCATCTGCGAGTTCGCCGCGTTCACAATCGCATCCGCCGCGAGCCTCGTAATGTCACCGCGCCACAGGCGAATGTTCGGGTGCAGGGGCGCGACCTCGGCCTCGTCAATGGAAACAACGCCATCCCCGGCAATCAGCTCACTGAGCAACTGATCCTGCAAAGCCAGCCACTGCGGCGAGGCGGGCATGGGCGGGCGCGTATTGACCAGCGCGCGGAACTGCTTCCACATCTCGTCGACCCCGGTCGGCTCGGGCACAGGGATACCGCGCTCCTCGCACAGACCCGCAATCAGTGGGGTTAACAGCTCAAGCTTCCGGCTGGGCCACATAAGCATTCCTTTCCCAAAAGACGAGGGGTAACAACAGTGTAAATCCACGTCGGTGATAGGCTAACGCTGTTTCAGCCGCATGTACATGAACCCGGATAGCGCATGGGTTTTACGTCTTGACAGCCATAGGTGCCGCTCGATTACCGCCAGTGGCGGTATAAATTGGCGGTAATCAATCAGCGGAGGGCGCCCAGATTCTCACTGACTCGTTCGTGCGTGTTACTTGTGCGTTCCTATTGCTACATTGAGCGATGAGAATTGGGGCTGAATTCCAGGCAGACAAGGAGTCCGACAATGAGATACGCCAAGACGGTGGTCTTGAAGGGCGGAGTGGAACTCCTCGTGAGGAACGCCGTCGCCTCGGATGCCCGCGCGCTGCGTGAGACCACGCAACTCACCCATGCGGAAACCGACTACCTGCTGTCCTACCCGGATGAGCAGAGTACCGACGATGAACAAGAAGCCCGCTCCTTGGAAGCGACGGAACGCAGCGGAAGCGAGGTTGAACTCGTCGCCATCATCGACGGGCGGATCGTTGGAAGCGCAGGAGTTTCAGCAGTGCGCAGTCGGCGCAAGGTCGCGCACCGGGCGCGTTTCGGGATCAGTATCCTCGAGGAGTTCTGGGGGATGGGGATCGGTCGGGTGCTGATGGACGCGAGCATTGACTGTGCCCGGCGGGCGGGCTACACCCAGCTCGAACTCGAAGTGGTGGCGGATAACGAGCGGGCCGTGTCTCTGTATCGGCGCGCGGGATTCGTGGAATTTGGGCGCAACCCCCGGGGCTACAAGTCCGCGTCTGCGGGATACCAGGAGCTCGTGTACATGAGGCTGGAGTTGTAGCGCCCCGGAGTGTAGCTGGCGGTTACGTGTCTAGCTTGAGGAGCCTAAAACCCCAGTTCCTTTAGTCGAAACGAGTGGGGGCACCTTGATGATGTGCATGACGAACAGGCGTTCCATGTGTACCCCTTTGGCTCTCGGGGGCTTGCGTCGTTGGCCCCATCTCCAGGACGCTGAGGAAAGAGACCCCTGCTGTCAGATTTGCAGCCGTTCACAGATACGATGAGCCCATGACGATCATGCTTATGCCCCTGACTGAGACCGAGCGTCCTGCCCTGATCTCGGACTTTCAGGAATCTTTCGAGCACTTCCAGGGCAACCCGCAGGGATCCTTCGTGGGGGAGCGTCTTGCCGCGCGTGAGCAGCATCCGGCTGTTCCCAGCGAGGGCAGTGCAACGGCGCAGCCGATTCTCCCACTGTCCGACATTGAAGAGTCCCTGAATGCACCGGGAGCGCTCGCCTATCGCATCCTTGAGGACGGCGAAGTCGTGGGCAACGTGATCCTCACCGTCGTCGGGCATCGAGGCGAGGTTCTCCTTTTCGCAATGAAGGCCTCGGTTCATTCCAAGGGAGTGGGGACGCGCGCCTGGTTCGCCATCGAGGCCGCCCACCCGCAGGTGAGGGAATTGACCCTGGTGACGCCCTATTTCGAGGTGCGCAACATCCACTTCTACGTCAACAAGTGCGGCTTCCACATTGTCGAGTTCTTCAACGAACATCACCCCGACACCTCGCATCCCCGCGGAGCGGGCGAGCCGATGAGCGAGGCCGACTACATGTTCCGCTTCGTCAAGCGCTTGGGCCGCTAGCGGCGTAGCCGCTCAGTCGACGTCCTCGACCTTATCGGTGTTCATGGTGGACCTTCCTTGCGTCAGTGCGTGGGTGGGCAGTAGATCGCCCGCGCTTGCAAGGCCAGGGTGAGCGCCTCGTGGATATCTCCATCGATGAGGATCGAGCGACCGCGGATCTCGACAGGGGCCTGCGCGTAGTCAAAGTTCACGCAAGCGTACGTTGCTGAAGCGTTGGTGTAGGTATGCTTCCAGAACGGGTACTTGATAATTCCCGGGGTATTCGCCCCAACACCTAGCTCGAGGAAGACGATATCGCCGCCCGCGTGGGTCTCGAGGAAATCCTGGTACCGGCGGGCAGCTTGATGCCATCCCGCGTCCTCAACGAAAGTCGCGTCAGCGCGCAGATTCATGCTCATAGGCTCGCCGCACTTAGGGCAGTAGGGAACAAGCTCGCTGGGGACCCACATGCCGTCTTGCTCCTTAATCATGCGCGCCACGGCCTCGAAATTGTCATAGGTCGAGTTATGGCAAGGAACGCTGCACTGCCACAGACCGTAATCGCCTTGGGTGTAGAACAGTCGCTCTTTGGGGAATCCTGCCAGCTGGAAGCGGTGGTCAACATTCGTTGTGAGGACGAAGAAATCCTTGCCTGTGAGCAGTTGAAGGAGCTTGTCGTAGGTGTCTTTTGGAGCCTCAACGTAGCGGTTGTACCAGATGTGGCGACTCCAATAAGCCCACTGCTCTTCCAAAGTTTTGAATGGATAAAAGCCGGCCGAGTACATATCGGAAAACCCGTAGGTCTCAATGAAATCCGCGAAGTATGCCTGGAAGCGTTCGCCACTGTAGGAGAAACCTGCAGCGGCTGACAGACCTGAGCCCGCACCGACCATGACAGCATCCGCTGCGCTGATCGCATCCACAAGGCGCGAAATCTCGGCGTTCATTGTCTGGTTCATTGGAACTCCTACGGGTTTTCCGATCGTGTAATGGATTGGGGGGACTGCTTCAAATGCGTGCCCGATTGTGAGTGCTAGATGCACCCCTTACTTACGGACAACGCTGATGCGCTGGCCTACGTGGTTGCCGGATTCGATTTCATCGAGCATGGCCACAGCAAAGTCAGCGTAGGAAATGATGGATTCTCCGCGCTCGTTCACGGTCAGCTCTTCGCCGCCAAGAATGTACTCGCCGGTGCGCTCGCCATCGGCCTGGAAGTCGCAAGCGGGCGAAATGTAGGTCCAGCGGACGTCCTTGCGCTCGCGAAGCTCGGCGAGGGCCTCGGCCATCGCAAGGGCAAGCGGCTTAAAGGCCTCGGGGAAGTCAGGGGTCTGAGCGACGGTCAGCGTGTGCTCGGGGTTCAGGTAGAGGCTGCCGGCGCCACCCACGACTAACAGACGAGTGTCTGTGCCAGAGAGGATATCGCTCAGGTGAGCCAGAGTCGTTGAATGCTGGGGGAGGGTTTCCGGGGTCCAGGCGCCGAAAGCATCAACAACCGCGTCAAAGCCCTCAAGGTCCTGAGCGGTGAGCTCCATAATGTCCTTGATGATGGCCTTCTTGGCGGGAGTCCTGTTCTCAGAGCGGACAAAAACGGTCACATCGTGTCCGCGTTCCAGTGCTTCCTTAACGATGAGCTGACCGGCTTTGCCGTTTGCTGCGACGACTGCGATTGACTGAGTCATGAGTTTTCCTTCGATTATTTGTGCGAGTAAATCGCTCTGTTTTTCGTACGTATGACAGCGTAGAATTAATGCACGCAATTCGGAAGTAGGCACTATTTTGTGCTATAGGTACCTAAAAGTAACTATTGGCGCTGACCTGCGAAGATCAAAGAGAAAGAAAATGAATTCACAGCTTGAAAACTTGCCGCCATGCCCAGTAGAGACAACTTTGACCCTGATTGGGAACAAATGGCAGGTGCTGATCTTGCGAGATCTGAGCGACAAGGGAACCATGCGTTTCAAAGAACTCCAGCGCTCGATCGGATCAATTTCGCAAAAAGTCTTGACGACGAATCTGCGCACCATGGAGGACGCGGGCATTGTCCACCGCGAGGTATTCGCCGAGGTTCCGCCTCGCGTGGAGTACTCGCTCACCGAGCTCGGCCACAGCCTGCAGCCCGTCCTCGAGGCCATGCGCGTGTGGGGTGAAAACTATAAGCAGCAGTTGGGTGCTCTTCCGCGCCGGGCTTAGCCTTAAACCGTGAAAATCCTTGTCGTTCCCATGCTGGCCCGCTCGCAGATGGGCGGTCCATGGTCGCGTGCGCAGCAGATCGCCCGCGCTTTCCTCAGTCGCGGCCACGAGGTCATGCTCGCGTGGGGAGACGACGGAAACTGCGTCGACCCGGTCGCCCCGACATTTGAAATTCCCGTTCCTTCGCCACTTGGTCTTCCCGAGGCCATCGCCCGTCACACCTTTCCGCTGGCCTCGCGCCTAGGGCTGATGGGGCGCAAGCCCGTTCACAGTTTCGAAGAAGTGCTGTGGCTAACGGGCTCATTGGACTACCGCTACAGCTGCGCGGTCGTTGAGGCGCTCCGTGAATTCATGCGCACCTGGCGCCCCGACGTCGTCTACTCGGAATTCAACTTGGCTGCAGTGATCGCCGCCCGCGCCGAGGGAATCCCATGTGTGGGCAGCGGCTCGCAGCCGACGACCGCCGCCTACGCCTCAAACCCGCGAAAATCAGCGGGAATCCGGCGCCTACTGCGCGAGATGGGCATGCCCGCCCCGGCCTCGTCCCTGACCATCCTCGAGGGGATGAAACGCCGCTTCATCCCGAGCTCTCCCTCGCTGGAACCGGAAGCGGGGGAGCGGGCGATCTACTGCGGTTTTCTTGGCGATGTGCCGAAGCTGGATGCTCTCAGCACCGATCGTGATTGCACGGTCGTCTACCTCGGCTCGGGCAGTGTCCCAGCGGGAGTTGCCGTGCGAGTGGGCCGGCAGCTCTCGAGCGCGCTTGGCTGCGATGTGTACGTCGCAGGTGTGCCCGAAGCGGTCTACGCCGCAGCTGGCTGCGAGGTGCATTGCGCGCCTCGCCTCGACTTTGCCGAACTCTTGCCGCGCGCCCGAGTCATGGTTCATCACGGCGGGCAGAACTCGATGATGGACGCGCTGGCTTACGAGGTCCCGCAAGTCGTCGTACCTGGGCGCGTTTTTGAGCGCCAATTCAACGCCGAGGCCGTCGAGCGCACGCACTGTGGCCTGAGCGTGCGCGCACCCAAGCCCGCTCTTATTGCCGAGGCCGCGCTGCGCCTCGTCAATGAAGTCGCCCTGAGCGCTGGGCTTCCAAGGCTGCGCGACGAACTGTCGGCGTTGGGCGGAACTGAGCGGATTGTCCGTGAGGTTGAGGAGACTCCCTACTTGTAGGACCTGCCCCGGTGGCAGATGCTGGGGCCTAGTGGGCCTGAACGGAAGCTTTCTTGCCTGAACTGCGCTTTTCCCCAGACTCATTGACACCGTTTGGAGGCATTGACACCAGTTGGAGCTTTGGATGAGCGGTTTTTGGGCTATGCGATGCATCCAAGTGGTGTCAATCGCGCCTAGTGGTGTCGATCCGGCCTGCAGGTGTCAATCCCACCAAAAAGCAGTGATGCGAAATAACAGCGATCTGGCATATCAGCGTTAATCCGACCGAGTAGCGCCGGCCGGCCTGGTCGCCTAAATCGGCGCTGTGGCGGGGAGCCGCGCCCCGTCGGTGCTCTCAGTTCCACCCACGCAGGATTGCCTCGAGCCCTCGCTCAAACTGGGTGACGAAATCGTAGCGATCCTCAAGGAGATCTTGGATCAGTGGACGCAGCGCCTGCGCATCCTCGGGGTCGAGAGCCGCGCTCGCGGCCTGCAAATCGACGGGCTGCTCGGGGATGCCTCCCACGGGCGGAACGACCTCGGCGGCAACGAAAGCCGTCGTGTAGATCGATACAGCATTGACCAATCCGAGCATGTCTGCATTCGGAGTAAAACCTCGCCGGGCTAGTGCCAGAAACACGCGCGCCAGCTGAGAGAGCTGTTCGGGAGTCGACATCGGGTGCGTGAGCAGCAACATGACCGTGCCCGGGTGCGCGCGAAGCGTGGCGGCCAGGCAGTGCGCGTACTCGCGCATGTAGGCCAGAAGTGGCGAGGCCGAGGCGGCCTGGGGTGCTCCCGGTGCGGCGTGCGTCACTTCGGACGAAGCCGTGGACTCAGAGCGCCCCGGCACGTCCACTTTCCCGCCCTCAACGCGAGCTAAAAACGAGTTGAAAGTGAGGCGCCAAACCTGCTCAGAAATTCCCTCTAGTAGAGCAGCCTTATCAGGAATATGGCGATAAAACGCCGCCTGGGACACGCCTAAACGTTTTCCTAAAGAGCGCAGAGATAGAGCGGAGAGCCCCTCCTCATCAACCAATTCGAGCGCAGCAGACAAGATAATGTCTCGCGATAGCGCGCGTGGCTTTGATGATGGCATGGACTCTCCGCTCAGGTGGATTACTCCTTGTGATAACGAAACTTTATCAGTGCAAGTGCGGCGAACGCGGCGAAGAATCCCAACAGTGCGCCGATTTGTGGGGCGATATCAGCGATTCCAAGTCCGTCCAAGCTGACCTTGTTGATTGCGGCGTTGGCCCAGTAAGCAGGGGAGAGGCGTGCGGCGTGCTGAGCCCAGTCGGGGAAGGAAGAAACGGTGCAGAATGCTCCACCGATTCCTGCTGCGAGCATCCCCACGATGTTCGACATGGACAGTGCGGCATCTCGGCTGTGTGACCACAAGGCGATTGCAACACCCAGGGCCGATAGGACTGCTGAAAAACTCAGCAATACCGCCATCAGTGCAAGTAAAGAGCCCTTCGGACGATACCCGAAAATCGTTGCACCGAGCACAAGTACGACCGTGATCTGCACGGTCTGCATGATGTAGGCAACCAACGCTTTGCCGGTCAGGATGGATGCGCGCGAGGTTGGAGAGGCCTCGAGGCGCTCCCATGTTCCCCAGGAATGCTCGTTGAAAAACGAGCCAATGATGTTCTGAACGGCGAGGAAAGAAAACAAAATCGCCATCGAGGGAACCGCCTGTTCAGCGCCGGTGGCACCCGTATATCCATCGGCCAGGAGCATTGACTTGAACGCTGGCATCATGAAAGGAATCAAGACAAGCGGGATCACCGTCAGGATGAGCGTCGGTGCCGGGTCGGTGAGTTGGAGGCGGATATTCAAGCGGGTCATTGCCCACAATTGCTTAAGCTGCGACATGGTCACTCTCCTCGATGATGTGCAGGTATGCGTTATGCAGGCTCGGTTGGTCGATCTTCACATCGACGAGGCGTGCTCCCGCCAAGGCTGGCGAGGCCAAAACTTCGCCGATGCGCGAACCTGGGTCGGCCTCGTCCCCGCTGTGGCGCAGTACGTTACCGTCGGCGATCCACCCGTCGAGCGGGGGAACGAGGCGGTCGAAGGCGAGCATGACCTCGGCGCTGCCGTGGGCGGAAATGATTTCCTCGAGGCTTCCGCGGGCAACGATGCGTCCCCCATCCAGGATTGCGATGTCGGAGCCAAGCTCCTCAAACTCCGCGAGGTAATGCGAGGTGTAGACGACGGCTGCGCCTTCATTGGCGAGTTGACGGACCGCGCTCAGGATCTGGCTGCGCGCTTCAACGTCTGCGCCAACCGTGGGTTCGTCCATGAAGATCAGGCGAGGTTTGTGCATGATCGCCATGCCCGCGTGGAGTCTGCGCTGCTGGCCACCCGAGAGGTGCGAGGCGCGTTGGTCGCGTTTTTCACTCAGACCAAGCAGGTCCATGACCTCGCCGGCGCGTACGACGGCTTCGCGGCGGCCAAGGCCGTGTAGCTCTCCGAAAGCGGTGAGATTCTGGGCGACGCTCAGGTCTGGGTAGATGCCGAGTTCCTGTGGCGCATATCCGAGCAGCTGGCCGATGTTGTGCGTTGCAGGATTCTTTCCGCAGATGCGAACGCTGTCGGCGTCTGCTCGCTTTAGCCCGCACAAAATAGTGATGAGCGTCGATTTTCCGGCGCCATTTCGTCCGAGCAGTCCAAGGATCTGGCCTGGCTCGACGCGAAGGTCGACTCCGCGCAGAACTTTGTGGGTGCCGTAGCTCTTGTAGATTCCCTGAGCTTCTAGGGTGGGTGAGTGTGGTTGTGACACGGTCATTCTCCCATCGGTTAACAGTGTTAACTTTGTGTCGAGATAGAGGTTAACACTGTTAACTTATGGATGCAATGCGGTCCGAAAGAATGAAGGAAAAGGGCTCACTGGCTCACTGGCAGCGTTTGGAGGCATTGACACCAGTTGGAGCTTTGAACGAGCGGTTTTTGGGGTATGCGATGTCGCCAAGTGGTGTCAATCCGGCCTGCTGGTGTCGATCGCGCCTACTGGCGCGGGAAAAGCAGCGGCAGAGCGTGGCTCAGCTGGCGCGAAACCGAGGCTAAGGAGTGTGTCCCGTCTTCATCGATCCATACCTGCAAGCTCTGGGGCGTCATCAGCGTCGGATACCTGCGGTAAAACTCATCGAGCTGCGGATTCATGTCGTCCAGCGCTGGATCGTCCGAACCGACGCTGGCGATAATGCGGAAATCCTGCGGTCCCATCTCGCGGCTGCGAACCCCCAAAGTTACTTCGTCGGCAATTTGGGGTAGGGGCGCGTCATGATCGCGGCCAATCCATGACTCCCCGGCCATTGGCATATAGCCGTAGAAATAGTCGGGGTTCAGCGCGAAAACATCCCAAGTCGTAATCCCGCCCATGGAAAAACCGCCGAAAGCGCGGTGCGTGCGGCTAGCTTTTAAGGATTCATCTGTGGGGTCGCCGCCCGCGTAGGTCGAGTAACGCGACTCTACCGTGTCGACCAAAGTATTAATCTCGCTGGTCGCAAAGAAACGGTTCAGCTGATAATCCGTTTCAAAATCATCATTCACGAAAGAACGATCAGGATAATACGTCGCAAAAACAACGATCGTCGGGGAAACTTGGCCACTGCGCTCCAGGTCATCAATGGCCGGCGAGACCTCGTCCGCCATCTCCTCCGCGCTGCTCATCCATCCGTGAGTCAGGTACGCGATATTAGCCGGGCTTCCTTGAACGTATGTCGCAGGAACGTACACCAGCGCCTGCTTCTTATAGGTCACGCCCTGATATTCCTGCTGATAATCCACGGTGTCGATCCGCCCGTGCAGCGGGATCGGATTCTCCGAGGCCGCGGGGACAATTACCGTTGTCCCATCCGCCTTCTCGTGGTGGGTAACTGTGGGGGAGGGGTGTAAAGAGCGATAGGCCTCGTATCCTGCTGCGCTGACTAAGCCAGTTGCTGCCACTAGCGTGCTCACGGTAAGCGCGATCGTTCCCCTGCGGCCGTGAGGCCGTGGCTGGCGCGCCGGCACTTCCGCGGTTTTGGGGGCGGATGAGGTCGGAGTGCTCATCGGTGAAGTTCCGTGTAGTTCGTGCGTGTTGACCTCATATGGTTGATTTTAGATCCGCGGGTGTGGCGGTGCGAATGCGCCTTCGCTACAGGCGGATAGGATTGAGTCACCAACCGAACAAAGGAGTTGTCATGATTGCTGTCACGACCCCAACCCTTGAAGGTGCGCCCATTAAGCGTTACTACGGAATTGTTTCCGGCGAGACGTTTGCGGGTGTGAACCTCTTTAAAGATATTGGTGCAGGCTTGTCGAACCTTTTCGGTGGTCGGGCCTCGAACTATGAGGAGGAGCTCTTCGAAGCCTCGCAAACTGCGATCAACGAGATGTGCCAGCGCGCGCAGGCGATGGGCGCGAACGCGGTAGTCGGCGTGCATGTCGACTACTTCACCGCCGGATCTGACAACGGAATGCTCGCAGCAATCGCCACGGGCACCGCTGTTGAGGTGTGAAACCTTCTGAGCGTTTAAACGCCGTAACCGGTTCCGCTGCCCTCTTTGCAGGGTTTCAGGAGCCGGTTCTTTTTATTGAGCGCTTCCCTCACGCCTCCACTGAACGTAGTCGTGGTGGATGTACTTGTGCGCCCACGCGCGGTCGAGGGGTGCGAACTCGCTGAGGTGGCCGCAGCCGGTCGATAGGTCATCGGCAATTTCAACAATGGCCTCGTGCAGTTCAAGCGGCTCAATGAAGCGACGCGGAATTGCCTCGTAACCAATCTGTGCGCCGATGATCGTGCCCGCGACTGCGGCCGTTGAATCGCTGTCACCGTTGTGGTTCGAGGCCGCGGCGATCGCTCCCGCGAAATCCCCCTGATGGCGCAGCGCACACAAGACCCCGATCGCCAGGGTTTCTTCCGCAACCCAGCCTTCGCCAAGCTCGTGGATCGCTTCAAGATCGCTGAGCCCAGACGAAGCCAGCGAAACCGCGCGCTCCATGATTTCCTGCAAAACCCCAATCATCCGTGCTTCGGGGAATGCCTCGGGAAGGGTGGCGCTCGCGGCGGCGACGGCCTTGGAAAGGGGAGAATCCTCGTGGACGATCATCGACACAATCTGCGCGAAAGCTCCGGCGGGAAGCCAGCCAAGCTCGTGCCCATGGGTGAGGGCCGCAATTTCCGCGCCCCGGAGTTGGATATCGGCGTAGGTCATGTGGCGAGTCATGTTTGAAAAACTCTTTGAGTAAAAGAGACCGACCGGTGCAACGCGCATGATCCCACCGCAGCCCTTTGAATCGTTGATCGGGGACTCGAGAGTTCCGTTAGCCCCCGCAGCGCATGCCGTCATGCACGTTGTCCCGGGCGCTCGCCGCGCAAAAAGCTCGGGGAACCCGCTGACCCAGGCGCAGCGAGTGCGTTCGCTAAATTCCTCGGTTTGCGTCCGGTACCAATCCTGATACATGAAGGACATGTAGTAGCTGATCGACGCCATAATGCCGCGCAAGGCCCCTCGGGTATGCGCCAAAAGCAAGCCTTCCGCGGTGTAGAGAGTCATCTGAGTATCGTCAGAAAAACGCGCAACGCCCTGCTCATCAAGGACGTAATCGGTAATTCCTGCAGGGCCAAAGCGCTGAAAAATTTGTGGTTCGCGGAGAAACTCGACGGTATAGCCCAATGCGTCTCCGGCGGCCTCGCCGATGAGAGCGCCGCGGTAGCGATCGCGTTTGTCCATGAATCCTCCTTAGAACATGAATATTCTACAGTGCCCGGATTGGCCAGTACGCACGCAAAAATGGCGTAATCTCGCGTTTTTCTGACACTTTGTCGCTGCGAAGGATGGGTGCGCGGTCCTAAACTTGCCACGTCACCCGTGAAGGAGGCCTCGAAGTGCTGGGATTGGAACCCTACGACGCAATCATGCTGCTGTCCTACGGTGGCCCCAACGGCATGGGCGATGTCCTTCCCTTCATGCGCAACGCAACGCGAGGTCGCGGAATCCCCGACGAACGCCTTCTTCAAGTCTCGAAGCACTATGAGCGTTTCGGTGGAATTTCACCCATTAATGCCTGCAATCAGCGCCTGATCGCTGACCTATCCGCCGAGCTCTCGCGTCGCGGATATGACATCCCCGTCGGCTGGGGGAATCGCAACTGGCATCCCTTTGTCGCCGAGGGCCTAGACGAGCTCGCCCAAGCCGGCGCGCGACGCATCCTTGTGCTGCCGACCTCCGCCTATGCCTCGTATTCGGGGTGCCGTCAGTACCGCGAAGACCTTGCCGAGGCTGCGCAGTCCCTCAGTGAAAAGTGGGGGAGTATCGCCTTGGGCGCAGAGGACAGCGCGGACAACCCGAGCGCCGACATCATTGTCGATAAAGTGCGCCCCTACTATTCGACGCCCGGCATGGCCAGCGCTGAAATTGCCTCTATCCGGCGTGCATGGTCCGCCCTTGTCAAGGGTGGGGCGGATCCAAACGGGATTCGACTGATTTTCGTTACCCACTCCATCCCCGTGAGCATGGAAGAGGGCTCCTCTCCCTTCCCCTTCCCTTCTACCGTTTCTTCTTCCCTCGCTGCCGAGGCCGGTGGAGAGCTTGAAGGCGAAGAAACCTCATCCCTGGGTACTCCCGCTTCCGAAATTAGTTACGTGGCCCAGCATCATGCACTGATTCAAGCGATTATGCCGGAAGTACGTCGAGTCTTGGGGCGCGAGGATTTGGGGTACGACCTAGCATTTTGTTCGCGTTCAGGCCCGCCGCAGGCGCGCTGGCTGGAGCCCGACATCAACGATTTCCTCCGCGAACTGATTGCCCCGGAAGGCCAGAGTACGGGGGAAGGAAACGAGGCCTCGGGAAGTGGAAAGCCAAGCGGCGTAGTCGTCGTCCCGATCGGCTTTATCTGCGACCACATGGAGGTTGTCTACGACCTGGACACCGAGGCGAAGGAAACCGCTGAGGAGCTTGGGATTGCGTATAAGCGTGCCGAAACAATCTCGACGGATCCCGCGTTTGTCTCATCGCTGGTGGATGTGCTGGAAGAACGTGCAGCCCAAGCGAGGGGAGAAAACCCCTTCCGCATGACCGTGACGGGTACGGGACCTTTCCATACCGTGTGTCCGTCGGATTGCTGCCTGGCTCCGGCTCGGCCTGTGCATTCCCACCGCTCCGAGCATGTGGGCGCTCAGCATCTGAGCTCGCATGCCCCACTTTCTTCCGACGGCCCTGCTCGAGTCGCCGGTCAATCCGCCATACAACAGGAGGAATCAATGGCGTTCTTGAACCGTCGTGCGGCACAGCCCGCTGAAAACACCGAAAACACCGGTCACCCCGAGGCTGCGTCCGAACACGTTGCCGAGCATGCTCCGCACCACCACGCCGCGCACTCCTACGTTCCTGACCCGCGCGATCGGACCGATATTGACTTGGACGAGGTGAACGGCAAGCAACACTACGCGCTGTATTCCGTGTTTGCATTGGGCGAGTTCTTGCCGGCTGATGATAGCGAGCGCGCGCATATTGTTGCTGAATCCTTGGACTACGTGAAGAGCACCGGCGCAGAAATCCGCGGTTTCTACGACGTGTCCGGCTTCCGCGCCGAGGCGGACCTGATGGTCTGGTGGCTCGACGACGACCCGGAGGTCCTGCAAGACGCCTACCATCGCCTGCGCGCCAGTGCGCTGGGGAAGTTCCTTGAGCCCGTGTGGTCCTGCATGGGTCTGCACACTCCCGCCGAGTTCAATCGGCGTCACATTCCTGCGTGCTTTGGCGGGGTTGCACCGCGCGATTGGGCGATGGTCTACCCCTTCGTGCGTTCCTACGACTGGTACTTGAAGGCTCCCGAAGAGCGCTCGCGGATCATGGCCGAGCACGGGCGGAACGGCTTCTCGCAGTACCCGGATGTCAAGGGCTCGACTCTGTCGGCCTTCGGTTTCTCCGACTATGAGTGGGTTTTGGCTTTCGAGGCCGATTCGCTGGATCGCCTTGAAGGCGTCATGCATGCTCAGCGCTACACCGAGGCTCGCCTGTACGTGCGCGAGGATACGCCCTTCTTCACGGGTCCCCGCGTGAGCCTTCAGGAGTGGGCTGAGCGCCAGCCGAGGGCGTAATCCGCACTGCTCGAGGAGGTGCCCGTGACTCTTCCCGAAGGCCTCGTTGCCTGCGAAGACGGCCTCGTCCGCCCGACATGGGCGGCTACGGACCCGCTCTTGTGCGACTACTACGACACCGAGTGGGGAAGTCCGGTCACCTCCGAGCAGGGCGTCTTCGAACGCCTCGTCCTTGAGAGCTTTCAATCCGGCCTTTCATGGTCAACGATCCTGAAGAAACGTGAAGCCTTCCGCACTGCCTTTGCATCCTTCATTCCCGAGGCCGTCGCCGCTTTCACCGATCAAGACCGCGAGCGCTTGATGCAGGATGCTGGAATCGTAAGAAATAAGCGGAAGATTGACGCGGCTATTACCAATGCACAGGCAGTTATTGCGCTTCGCAGTGCCCTAGCTGCTGAAGGGGACGCACACCGTGCCGGACGGATGGATGAAGCGCCGCTTGCACAGCTGCTTTGGCCTCGGCAATCCTACCCACGCCACCTCGGTGAACTTGTCTGGCTCTATCAGCCCAACCACCAGCCTCGGCCAAGGTGTGCAGAGGAAGTGCCCGAGCAGACCGAAGAATCCCGCGCACTTTCGCTCGAGCTCAAACGCCGAGGCTTCGTCTTCGTTGGCCCGGTGACCGCATTGGCCCTGATGAGTGCGATCGGGATTGTCAACACTGACATCTTGGGAACGTGGAAGCGGCCGTTGGCTGAATGAACCAAGCTTCCTTGAGGCCGCTGCGACCGAATAGGAACGGGTCTAGAGTGGAAATATGACTCCAGAGATTACTGATCCGAGGTTTAAAGCAATCGCAGAGGAAATCCGGAAGGATCCGGAAAATGCCTCGTTCACAAAGCGTGGGATCGATCCGTTGTTCTACGCGGGCCCCGAGTGTCGGATCATGATCGTCGGTCAGGCTCCCGGCCGAGTCGCTGAAGAAAGCGGCATCGTCTGGAACGACCGCAGTGGCGACCGCCTTCGTGATTGGATGGGGATCGACCGCGATACCTTTTACAACTCTGGGAAACTGGCCATTGTCCCCATGGACTTCTACTTCCCGGGCACCGGAAAGAGCGGTGACCTTCCCCCGCGCAAAGACTTCGCGGACAAGTGGCACCCGCGCCTGCTCGAGCTCATGCCCGATCTGAAGCTCACTATTCTGGTGGGCTCCTATGCGACAAAGCGCTATCTGCAGCTCAAATCTTCGGCCTCTCTCACGCAGGTCGTCAAGGACTACCGCGACTACCTACCCGAGTTTTTCCCGCTCGTCCACCCATCGCCTCGTAACCAAATCTGGATGAAGAAGAACCCCTGGTTTGACCAGACCGTCATTCCGGATCTGCGAGAGCTTGTCGCGCAGATTATGAAGTGATTTTCTCTGCGAAGCTATTCCCCAAAGGCAGCAATGTCTTTGGGGATACCTTTATTTGACTCTGCTCGGGAATGAATAGCGCAGCGTTAATGCGATTAATGCGTGTTATTTCTAAGGTAAAAAGCGTGCAATAATTGTGCAATGACCAATCCCGCTGTGATCCCGGATTTTTCCAGTGACTATCAAGAAGGCGCACACCAAAAAGTATTGGACGCCTTGGTCGCCACCAATATGGAGCAATCAAGCGGTTACGGTACCGACGAACACTGCGAGCACGCGCGCGACCTGATCCGCGCGGCCTGCGAAGCTCCCAATGCAGACGTTCACTTCCTGGTCGGTGGAACCCAAACAAATGCCACGATCATCGACGCGATCCTTCTGCCATGGCAGGGAGTCATTGCTCCCCACACCGGACACATCAACATGCACGAGGCGGGCATCGTTGAGCGCGGTGGTCACAAGATCCTTGACATCCCCGCGAAAGACGGAAAAATCAACGCGGCTGATGTCAAGCGGATTTATTCGGCATGGGAAGGCGACGGCGCTCGCGACCATATGATCGCCCCCGCATTGGTCTACATCTCGCAGCCCACCGAATATGGAACCCTGTATTCCTTAAAAGAACTAGAAGAACTTTCCGCTGCATGCCACGAGCACGGCCTCAAGCTTTTCGTTGACGGTGCGCGCTTAGCCTACGCCCTGACCTCGCCGGCGAATGATGTCTCAATGGCTGATTTGGCGCGGCTATCCGATGTCTTCTACATCGGCGGCACCAAGTGCGGAACTCTTTTCGGCGAGGCCGTGGTGATCCCCGACGGCGGCTCGATCCGCCAATTCGTCACTCAGATGAAGCAGCACGGAGCTTTGCTTGCTAAAGGCCGGCTATTGGGTGTTCAGTTCGAGGCCCTGTTTGAGGACGGCCTGTATTCGACGATTGGTCAGCCGGGAGTTGAATCAACGCGGCGAATCCGCGAAGCCCTGATCCGTGCGGGATACGTCGTCACCATGGATTCTCCGACGAACCTCACTTTCGTCGCCCTCGATCAGGCAGGACACGAGCGTTTGTCGCGAAAGGTCCGCTATGGCATTTGGGAGACACTGCCCGATGGTCGCCTGCTCGCGCGCTTTTGTACGTCGTGGGGAACCCCCGAAGAAGATGTGAAAGCATTCGAAGAGGCCCTTGCCTGATAGTCTCCGCGCCCTAGGCGCTCCCTCCACATGATGTTGGTGAATGTCATGCGTTATAGCGTGTGTCTTTTCTCGACTTCATGTGTCAAAAGGGAGGCGGAACAAAGGAAGGGGAGGCAAGCGCATCGAAACAGGCTCCAAGTTACACAAGCACGCTACCCTTGAACAGTGACGACCAACGCTACCGATTTCGCTGCCCTTAACTTCTCTGCGCTCGCGGCATCGCGCCGCTCGACCCGCGCATACACGGATCAGCAGATTCCACAGGACATCTTGGACGCGATCCTCAAGGACGCAACAACTGCCCCCAGCTGGTCCAATACCCGCGCCTTCCGCGTCGCATTGGCAACGGGGGAGCGTGCGGATCGCCTGCGCGAAGAATACGTGCGTCGTTTCAACCAAACCTTGGATATTCAGCATCACAAGCGCTTCGCGACGATCAAAACCGCACTCAAGCGCGAACTGCCCGATGGTGATTTCCCCGTCTGGAAGCCCTATCCGAAGGAACTTCGAGCCCCTCAGGTCGAGGTCGCGAAGCTGGTTTACGGCGCATACGGCGTCGAGCGCCGCGACTATGAGGGTCGTGACAACGCGAACCGTCGTAATGTTTCTGCCTTCAACGCGCCCGTCATGGGTTTTGTTTTCGTCCACGAAAACATGCTCCCGTGGAGTGCGATGGATGCCGGCCTTATGCTGCAAACGCTGTTCCTTTCAGCAAAAGCCCACGGCCTCGACTCGTGCGCAATCGGTGTGCTCTCGGCTTGGCGCGGTCCGGTCGAGCAGGAGTTTGAGATTCCCCGGCACTACAAGCTCATCACTGGTTTCTGCTTGGGCTACGCAGACACCGAAGCCCCAATCAACCAGGTCAACGCACCCCGCCCGCCGATCCAACTTCTCGAAGGAAAGTAAGAGTGCCGAAACAGTACCTTTCTGTCGCCTTTGCTTATGTTGGCGTCGTTATTGGCGCGGGCCTGGCCAGCGGTCAAGACCTTCTGCAGTACTTCCTCTCTTTTGGAGCGAAGGGCTTGATTGGTATTGCTGTCCTTGGCGTCCTCAACATCGTCTTCGGTGTCGTGGCCCTGCAGCTCGGGTCCTACTACCGATCAGGCCACCACGACGAAGTCTTTGAACGCATCGCCCCGCCGCTGGTTCGTCGCATTATCGACGTTGTTCTGGTTTTTTCGGGCTTCGCGATGGGCGTCGTCATGCTCTCTGGGGCAGGAGCGAACCTGGAACAGCAGTTTGGAATCCCAGCCTGGGCGGGCAGCGCGATCTGTGCAGTTCTAGTTGTCGTGACTGCTTTCCTTGACTTTGATCGCATCATGAAAGTGATCGGCGTCTTCACCCCGATGATCATTGTTGCCATCAGCATCTTGACGGTCTACTCGCTGCTCCGCAACCATCCCGGAGTTGCACAGCTCAACGCTGCCGCGCAAAACGTCACCCCCGCACTTCCGAACCTGTGGCTCTCGACAATCAATTACTTCGCACTCTGCGTGGTCAACGGTGTCGCAATGGCTTTCGTTCTGGGAGGTTCGGTCCTACGCATTGATGTTGCACGCAAGGCCGGTCGACTTGGTGGTGCGCTGATAGCCCTCGTTATCGCAGCCGACGCAGTGACGCTTTTCCTGAATATGGATCGCATCTGGGATGTGGGAGTTCCGACTTTGGAGATCGCCCGCGGCATTCACCCGGCCTTCGCGTTTCTGTATACGATCATCATCTTCGCCCTGATCTACAACACGGTCTTTTCCCTGTTCTACTCGACCGCGCGCCGTTTCTCTGGCGGTTCAGATCAGCGTATGCGACTGATTCTGACAGGAGTGACCGCTTCGGGTTATGCAAACTCCCTGCTGGGCTTCAAGAAACTGGTCGGCGGGATGTATCCGATCATCGGTTATCTGGGCATCGCTATTCTGCTGCTCCTTGCAATTGCCTGGCTACACCGCCGCGCCTCGGTAATCCGCGAAGAGAATCTGCGTCACAAGCTGATCCGCGTGCAAGTACGTAAGCATGCAGACGAGCTTGACTACACCGATGATGACCGCGCCGAAGCGCAGCGTCTTGCGCGAGCCTCCGTCGTTGATGGCGCAGCATTGCGCCGCGACGCCGATTCAATCGCCGAGCAGATCGTCGCCACCCAAGACGATGTCGCCGCCTATGCGCGCACTCAGTTGCCCGTTGACGAGGAGCTAGTCGCCGAGCAGATTGCCGAGGCTTTGCCCGACTCCACCGAGAGCAAGTAGAGCTTTCGCTCCGGCCCACCTCCGTAGTGGACCTGACCCGAGGCCGAGGCCACGCGGTGGCAGGGGACAATCAGCGAGAGCGGGTTGTGCCCAACAGCGCTCCCAACCGCTTGATACGCGCGCGGTGAGCCGACCTCGCGCGCGAGATCCGCGTAGGTGACGCATTCTCCGTAGGGGATGTCGAGAAGTGCATTCCACACCCGCAGCTGAAAATCTGTTCCATAGGTTGCCAGGGGAATTGTAGAAGGATCGGGTTTTGTTCCCGCAAGGAATTCTTGCGTCCACTGAAAAGTCTGTTCCAAGACCGCTGCGTTCTGATCGCTAACTGCGCTTCCGTCTAGTGTCCACGCGTGCAGACCATCCCGGGTGGAGAGAAGAACGCGGGCGGAGGCCTCGGCCTCGGAAATCCCAAAAGGGTAGCCAAAGAAGCGCTGCCCGCTCATCCAGAGCGCGCTCAAGGCTCCACCGGAGGCAGCGCAGGTAATGGTTCCAAGTTCAGTATCGAAGGAACACAGCGCCAGCATGGAGTTCTTCGGAATACGCACAATACGCATAGATCCAGACTGGCATAGCCACGATGGATTCGCACGCCCCGGACATGTGAAGGTGTCACCCGTAAACTAGATGCATGGACCCGTTGATGATTGCGCTGCTTGGGATGCTCATTATTGTTGCCACGCAGTTTCTTGCTCCGAAGGTTGGCGTAGCCTCACCGTTGATCCTTCTGGCTGTCGGCCTGGGGATTGGCTTCCTTCCTCAGGTGGGGGCTATTGAGGTTGAACCGCACCTGATCTTGGAAATCATCTTGCCGCCCCTGCTGTTTTCGGCAGCAGTCCGTATGCCAACCATGGATTTCCGCCGCGAAATGCATGCGGTTGCAATGCTTGCAATCCCCTTGGTGTTTCTTTCAGCTTTTGCGGTTGGTTTCATCATCAACTGGATGGTCCCAGCGATTTCCCTTCCCTGGGGCGTTGCTCTGGGCGCGGTCCTGTCACCAACAGATGCAGTCGCCGTTTCCATTGCGAAACGTTCGGGTGTTTCGCACCGAATTATCACGGTGCTTGAGGGTGAGGGACTCTTTAACGATGCGACCTCACTGGTCCTACTTTCTGCCGCAATGAATGCCGGATTAGCGGCGGACAATCACGCTCTTAACCCGGGATTGCTCATCGGAAGAGTTGCGCTTGCGCTTGGCATTGCAGCTGTCATCGGCTGGATCGTTGGCGAGGTCGGTGTACGCGTGCGTGCACTTCTCAAGGAACCTTCAACGGACACTGTCTTCTCCTTTGCGATGCCTTTCTTGGCCTCGCTTCCCGCTGAGCATCTGGGTGGATCCGGCTTGGTTGCAGCCGTCGTTGCCGGCTTGGTCGTCTCACGTCGTCGTGCGGCTCTCATCTCTGCAAACAACAGGCGCTTCTCTCAACAAAACTGGGAGACCATGACCCTCGTTTTGGAGAGTGCGATCTTCTTAACAATGGGTCTACAAGCCTTTGGAGTTGTCGAAGAAACCAGTGAATTCGTTGGTGGCTTGACCTTTGCGGCGGTCCTAGCAGTGACTCTTGGTACGCTCATCATGGTCATTAGAGCGATCTTCATCGCTTTGATGCTCACGTGGCTGGATCATCGGCGTACCCATCGTCAGCGTCGTTTTGAGGTCGAAGCCTCTCGCATCGAGCGCTTCGAAAAACGCATGAATACGGCCTGTGAGGTCGATGCCGATATGCTCGAGGCGCGCAATCTGAGCCCTGAGCAGTGGGGGAAAGCACTTGACCGCTTCCGCCGCCGTCTCACGCGTCGTGAACGTCGCAACGCCATGCGAGGATCCGACCTGGACTACTTCGAAAATGAGCCACTGGGTCCGCGCGAAGGTAGCGTCATTGTGTGGGCAGGCATGCGAGGCGCCATTACTTTGGCCGCTGCGCAGACCATTTCGACGCACGCCCCGATGCGCGCTTTGCTTCTGATGATCGCTCTGTTTATCGCGGCTGGTGCCCTCATTATCCAAGGCTTGACTCTTCCCGCACTGATCCGCGTTGCTAAACCGCACATGGCCTCGGGAGATATCTCCGAGGAAGAACGCGCCAAACTTCTGAAGGTCATGAGCTCAGCCCTGGCACAGGCAATCCACGAAGTTGACGGTCGTACGCTACTCTCCGCGGGAGTCTCCCGTACTCTCTCGAGAATCGGACATGCAATTACCGATGAAGCGACGGAGGATGAGGCACGTACTGCCCGGGCTGCTGACCGAGTTCTCTCCGATATCTTGCAAGATGCCAACGCTCGCAATGGTGCTACTCGTGATGTTCTATGTCCGAACTGCGATGATGAATCACAATCAGAGGCGAGCAACGCTGAGGACTTCTCCGACGATGAAGGTCACGGCACCGTTGACATGAGCGAAGAGGAAGTTGAACGTTCCTTCACGCGTGAGCAGATTCGCGAGTTGGCACTTGAAGCGATTCACGCTCAGCGTGATGCTCTTCTTCAGGCTCGTGATGAAGGCATCTTCTCTTCAGCAGCCCTAGAAGGGGCTCTCGCTCGACTGGATAACGAGGAGATTCTTCTGGTCTCGGGTCAATCGAATTCCCACTGACCCAGGGTTTTATGGCCGTCAACCAGGGGAATCCCCGATGTCGTTTCAATGGCGATTTTGTTAGCCTTAAAAAGGTCAGAAATTAACGGTCGAAGGAATTCCAGTGCTCGAGCTGCGCAATATTGTCAAGATCTACGAAACCGCAAACCTGCGCCAGGTCGCACTCAATGACGTTTCGGTCGCCTTCCGAGACAGCGAATTCGTCGCAGTTCTGGGGCAGTCGGGTTCGGGTAAAACGACAATGCTCAACGTTGTTGGTGGCCTGGACCGCTTCCAAAGCGGTGACCTGGTCATCGATGGAATCTCAACGAAGGACTACAAAGCACGCGATTGGGACGCCTACCGCAACAACCGCATCGGCTTCGTTTTCCAGTCCTACAACCTGATCCCGCACCAGACCATTTTGTCCAACGTTGAGTTGGCGCTGACACTCTCCGGTGTCTCCCGAGGCGAACGCCGCAAGCGCGCGATGGAGGCCTTGGAACGCGTCGGGCTGGCCGAGCACGTCGGGAAGAAGCCCTCGCAGCTTTCTGGCGGTCAGATGCAGCGTGTCGCCATCGCGCGCGCCCTGATCAACGACCCCGAAATTCTCTTGGCTGACGAACCGACCGGTGCTCTTGACTCCAAGACCAGCGTCCAGGTCATGGACCTTCTGCGAGATGTTGCTCAGGACCGTTTGGTCATCATGGTGACCCACAACCCGGAACTCGCACACCAATACGCAACCCGCATTGTCGAGCTTGCGGACGGTGAAGTTGTTGCCGATTCGCGTCCCTTCGTCCCCGGCACCGAAGAAGTTCGCGAGGCCAAGCCTGTACGTCGTACTTCGATGGGCTTCCTGACCGCGCTTTCACTGTCCTTCAATAACCTGATGACGAAGAAGGGCCGTACCCTGATGACCTCTTTCGCGGGGTCTATTGGAATCATTGGTATCGCCGCGATTTTGGCTCTGGCCAACGGTACGAACGCATACATCGCCCAGACAGAAGAAGAAACCCTGGGCGCATACCCGCTGACCATTCAAAAGAGCGGGATGGACATGTCCAGCGCCCTGTCTGCGCAAGTCGAAGCCGCTAGCAGTGAGAAGCCAAGCGACGGAAAAGTTGGTGTCTCCAAACTGAGGACTCTTGCAGACAATATTCGCGATGCGAAGACGAATGACTTGGCTTCGTTGAAGGCCTTCCTCGATGGAAACGGCGGGAATGTCAACTCCTACGTCAACGCCATCGAATATGACTACGATGTCACCCCGCAGATTTTCCAGGCAGACACCTCGAAGGACAACATCCAAGTCAGTCCCGATCAGGCAATGAATCGGATGGAAACGGGCATGCGCGGAAGTCCCATGTCCTCTATGATGGCTACCAACGCCTTCTACCAAATGCCGCAGGAGTCCTCTCTTTACACCTCCTCCTACGATGTTCTTGCCGGCCACTGGCCAACTTCCGCGTCCGAAGTCGTCCTTGTCATTGACGAAGACGGCAATATGTCGAACCTGATGGAGTATGTCCTCGGTCTGAAAGACCACAAGGAATTCGATGAATTGATGCGTCAGTACTACTCGGGCACCATCGGTGAGAAGAACTCAGCCACCCCGACCCCGTCACCTTCCGCGAGCGACGCTCCCGCGGCCTCGTACGATTACAACAAGATTTTGGGGATTAAGTACAAGCGCATCAACGCCGCCGCTAAGTACACCTGGGACGAAAACTACAAGGTCTGGTCGGATCACTCTTCCGATAAAGAATTCATGAAGAAACTGATCGACCAGGGCCAAGAGCTGAGCATTAGCGCAATCGTGAAGCCAAATTCTTCGCATGGGGGAGCACTGCGCCAGGGTCTCGCCTACACCCCTGAGTTGACCCGCCAGATTATTCGCGAGGCCGAGGACAGTCAGATCGTCAAGGACCAGCGGGCGAACCCGAAGACCGATGTTTTCACTGGAAAGACTTTCCAGGAACTTGCGGATTCCTCGAAGGACCGTTCCAGTGGCTTTGACATGTCCAGCCTTTTCACTGTCGATCAAAACAAGCTCTCCGCAGCCTTCTCTATCGACCCCTCGGCCATGCAGATGGATCTGTCCTCTCTGGACTTCAGTGGAATGGATCTGTCCAGCCTTGACTTCTCGAACCTTGATTTGTCGGGGATGGACCTGTCGAATATCGATCTTTCGAAACTTGTTCCTGCCGATGGTTCGGCGGTGCAGATCGATCCCTCCAAGCTCAACCTGGGCGAACTCAGCAAGAGCGTTCCGCAACTGCAAAACGTTGATTTCCCTGCGATTATCCGCAAGACGCTGGCAGATGGAGCCGTAAAGGACACTGCAGGAACATACCTGAGCTCGCAGGCAAGCCAAATCCTTCAGGGCTTCCAGGACTACGCGCAAAACCAGATTGCTGCGGGTGGCTCCACGGACTTTTCCACGCTGGTTGCCGACTACTTCTCGCAGCCCTCGGTTATCCAGCAGATCAACGCTGCCGTCTCTTCTGACCAGGTTGTTGATCGCCAGAAACTGATGACAAACCTGCAGGCAGCACTTGGGAATGACCCAGCGCTTGAGTCGGTCGCCTCTCAGGTATCAACTGAACTTGCAAACCAGATCTCGGCGCAGATCGCCGCCCAGCTTGGTGGCAATCTCATGCGCGGAGTCTCCGCGGCGATTGGCCAGGTTCTTCAAGAGACCATGGCGAACGCCATGACTCAGATGATGACTCAGCTATCTAACACGATTGGCCAGCAGATCAGCGCAACAATGAGCCAATTCGCAACGAATATGAGCAGCGCCTTCCACTTCGATCCAGAGGCTATGGCGTCTGCGTTCTCATCGAATCTTGATGAGAAGTCCCTTGCCGCGTTGATGGCGACGATGTTCTCAACGAACGTCCCCACGCTTGAGACTAACCTGCGCGATCTGGGGTGGGCCGACCTGAAGTCACCCAGCAGCATCTCGATCTACCCGAAGTCCTTCAAGGATAAGGATTCCGTCAAGGCTGTCCTTGACAAGTACAACGCAGACAAGGAAAGTGCGGGTAAGACCGACCAGGTCATTACCTACACCGATGTCATGGGCGTACTCATGAGTTCGGTGACGAAGATTGTCAACGTGGTCTCGTGGCTACTCATTGCATTCGTGTCGATTTCGCTGGTTGTTTCCTCGATCATGATCGCGATCATTACCTACATTTCGGTTCTTGAACGTAAGAAAGAAATCGGTATTCTTCGATCGATCGGCGCCTCAAAGGGCAACGTTTCTGCGGTGTTCAACGCTGAAACGTTCATTGAAGGACTGATCGCAGGCATCATCGGCGTTGGCGTGACCTACGGGATCTGTGGCCTGGTCAATGCGATCGCCGAGCAGGGCTTCCAGGTGAGCAACATTGCTCAGCTTTCCCCGCTGACAGCCGTGGTATTGGTGGCGATCTCGGTTGGTTTGACCGTGGTTGCTGGTTTGATTCCGGCTTCGCGAGCTTCTCGCCAAGACCCCGTCGAAGCGCTTCGCTCAGAGTAACCGCGAGTTCGACGGGCACAAGCCTGCGTTACCCTGAAGGTATGCAGCGCTTCTAGAAGATGATCTAGATGCGCACCTGAGGAGGAACTATGCCAACGCCTAATACCCTGACAACGACCGATAGCGTCGCTGTCCTGCTTGCGACCGGATTCGAGGAAGTCGAAGCCCTTGCGGTCGTCGATGCCCTGTATCGAGCGGGAATCCGCGCGGATCTCATTTCGATTGAAAATGAGCGTCACGTTGTCAGCTCGCATGGGATCAAGCTCGTTTCCGACCTCATGCTTGCAGATGTGGATTTGGCTTCCTACACCGTGGTCTTCTTGCCCGGTGGTATGCCCGGGACTCTTGGACTGAAGGCGAATGAGCATGTGCGCGAGGAATTGTTGCGTCGCGCCTCGAGTGGAGAAAAGACTGCCGCGATCTGTGCAGCTCCCTCGATTCTGGCTGAACTTGGAGTTCTTCAGGGTAAGCACGCGACTGCAAATCCTGGCTTCATGGATACTCTACGTGATGGCGGTGCACAGGTAGAGATTACGCCGGTCGTCGTTGATGGGAGCATTGTGACCAGCAGGGGCGCGGGAACTGCTCTAGAACTTGGTTTCGAGCTGGTCCGCCAGCTTCTGGGTGACGAGGCCGCACAGAACGTGCGCGACTCCGTTGTGTGGGAGCACTGAGGAGGCGGTATGGGTAAGCGTAAGCCTCGTCCCTGGCCGGATCCTCCCAATCCCTTGGCGCTGCCGGTCATTGATAACCACACGCATCTTCCCGTCCACGAAGGAGAAATCCCCCGCGCGGACGGGGTCAAGATGCCCCTTGAGGAGCAGCTAGAGCGTGCGCGCCACGTAGGCGTGACTCGGATGATTTCCAGCGCCTGTGAGTTGCCAGATTTTGATCCGATGCTCGAGCTTGCCCGGGCACATGAGGGAGTTCGCGTTGCCCTCGCGATCCACCCGAACGAGGCCGCCTTGCACGCCGGTTGTGCTGATCCTTCCCCCGATGGTTTGCTTCCCCAAGTGCGTGAGCACCATATTCCCCTTGACGAGGCCTTGTCCGCAGTGGAGGAACGCCTGAGCGACCCGCTGGTAGTTGCCGTGGGGGAGAGCGGGTTGGATTACTTCCGCACCGCTGATCCCGGTCGCGAGGCCCAGAAGGAGTCCTTCCGCGCGCACATCGAAATGGCTGCTCGCCACGATTTGCCGCTGCAGATTCATGACCGCGATGCTCATGAGGACTCGATTGCCCTTCTGCGTGAGTGTGCGCGTCCGGATCAGCGCATTGTTTTCCATTGTTTCTCTGGCGATGCGCAGATGGCCGATGTCTTGGCTGAGAATGGCTGGTATGCCTCTTTTGCGGGGCCAATCAGCTATCCGGCGAATGAGGATCTTCGCCAAGCCTTTGCGCTCCTTCCGCATGAACTGGTGCTGGTAGAAACGGATGCTCCGTATTTGACCCCGGTGCCGTGGAGGGGCTGTCCCAATGCTTCGTACGTCATGGCATATACGGTGCGCTTTATGAGTGAACTCTGGGGTATTACAGAGCAGCTGGCGTGTCAGCGCCTGACGGAAAATACCGAGCGAGTCTACGGAAGCTGGTAAGCACTCGGCTAACGGGATAGCGCAGTGCGCGTGAACGTTCGCGCGTATGCCGTGAGTGCTTGCGTTGAGGTTGAAATATGAGTGGTGGGGCCTCCCTGTCGGGAGGCCCCACCACTCACGTAGAGACCGAATCTGCTTAGAGGATCTTCTTCAGTGCAGGATCCTTCCAAGCGCGGTTCCTGGTCAGAAGTGGATCGTTATTCGGGATCATCAGGTACTTCGTCTCAACCGCAGGGTCGCCGGAATCGCCACCGTCATTCCATGTGGTATCAACGGTCTTCCACGTTCCGTTAACTTTCACCTGGTTCCATGCGTGTCCAGATTTAGCGCCATTCGTTCGAGTGACAACGCCGGTCACAACAACCGAACTCAAACCCGACTTAGTCGCCAGGAGCTGGAAGACGTTTGCGTAGCCTTCGCAGACGGTCGTTCCCTTGAAGAAAATACCGCCCGCATCGTGGTCAGGGGTGTATTCAGGCGTCAGAGTTCCCGTCTTTTCCCAGACCTTGTGGCTTCCTTCCAGGCTGTCGTAGTCGTAGGTCGCATGGTTAAGGATCCACGAGTTAATGGTTCGGACCTTGGTTTCCTCATCCATTCCAGGCTTGATAATCTCTGCGATCACTTGGTCGGCCTTGCTATTGATCTGGCCTGAATAGTCCTTGGGTGAAAGATGCTGATCGGTTGCGCCCTCAGTTCCCAAAACTACCTGAATAACCTTGTCTTTGGGAGAGTATTTATAGCCGATGATGAAGGGAACCAGACCGTTTTGATCTTTTGCCTCTGTCAATGCATTTTTAATTTGCGTGTCAGACTCTGCTTCTGGGAACTTTGAAAGATCGATATTTGTGTTACCCACCATCAAGTTCGCAGCGACGTACTTTGACAGCGGCGTTGTCCCCAAAACCTGTACTGGCGTGTCGGGGAAGGTGCGCGCCACATTGTCCTTGGATTCCTTCTTCTGGATTTCCTTGGTGTAGGTCAGATTGGGCGCAAAGTAACCGGTATTTGTCTCTTCCTGATCCTTCTTCAACTTCTGGAGGTCTTCGGTGTAGGTTGACGGATCGAAGTTATTGACAATGTAGGAGCTGGTGAATCGAGTATTTCCGATGTGGTAGACAACGTGGAGCTTTGCTTGAGGATCGTCTACCGTCTTGGGGTTTGAGCTTTCAACCCAGCTCTTTTCAGGATCGACAATCAGAGTCTGCATACGAGTGTGCCCATCGGCCATCGTCATCGGGATCTGAGCGGGAAGCTCACTCAAATTATCGAATTGCCAGCGATCCAGACCGAGCTGTCGCTGTGCGTTGGACGCAATACGAATAGGCGTATTTCCAAGGGTATTTGCGATATCGATAAAATTCGACATCTTCGAGATCTGCGCGTTCTTCTTCGCGATTACCGCGACCTGCCTTCCCTTGCTGTTAAGAATGCGGTCGAGCTCCTGATCTGTCAGCCAGCCCTCGCGTGAGCTACCTTTGGCATCTTCCTGGACGGTCAGGAATGCATCCAGTGCGGTGTTGAGAGTGCGATCTCGTTGGGGTTCGTCATCAGCTCTCTGATCCGAATTCCACGAGGTCTGATTTGTCGTTGCAACAAGCTGAGGGCTGAGTCGAGTCTTCCCATCCTTATCGGTGGAATTGAGGAAGACGACGTAGTAGGAGTCAGCGCCTTCGACTGGGTCCCATGACACGCTGAAAGTACCGTTGTCTTCCTCATCCACCGAGATGTTTTGTGGACGGGGAAGGAAGCCCTTGTCGCTGACGCGAATACGGCGAACAATCGGGTGTTCAAGCAGTTTGCCGGTTTGCAAGTCGTTGTATTGAACGAGGTAGTACATGGGGAGCAAACCCCAGCCCGAAGAGCCTGTGATATCTGCGAGGGCACTTGCGTGTGAACGCGACTGCAAAGTGATCCACGAAGGTGAGATTGAAATGCCTTCATAGGCTCCATACGTACCGAGCTCAAAACCTAAATCCACGTCCAATGCCGCGTCAGAATAGACAGCGAATGGGGTTGCGGACCCTGACGTCTTACTATCGGCCGGATCTGACTTTCGCTTTTCGAAATCAGTGAGCTTGACCTTAGTTGGGACGACGAGTTTGTCGCCTTGATTGACTTCCTGCACGCCTTCGAGCCATTCAAATGCGGTGGGGTCATTTTTCTTGAGTTGATCGACAGAGTCGTCAGCGTGAGCAGCAGATGGGATGGCAAAGGAGGCAAGAGTGACAATGCTTAATGCCGCAATGGTGCGTGTGAAAAAGCGTGAGAAGCTCATTTGATTGTTGCCTCCAGAGGTTGGACGGTCTGGCAGTAGATGTCCGGGGTGAGTCCCTTACCGTTTGTGCACATCGCCAAGGAGAACTTGGTCGAATTTGGATCGCCCTGTGCGACGAAAAGGGATGAGTAGGTCTTCTGCTTATTCTCAGCCTGGTAACCGTTGTATCCCTGGGGTTCCTGAGCGTCCTTCACCTGTGGGTCATCGGAGGTGAATTGGCTGGTATCTGGGGCCTTCAACAGCTGCGCATCCACATCGGAAAGCTTGAAAATCGGGACATCATTGCGATCGCCTGAACCGGCTAGGAGTGCCTTTGCCTCATCAGTTCCCGGAAGCGGCGATGTGCTTGCGTAGAAAACCCAGCGCAGTGCGTTATCGGGTGATTCCTTCGCGCCAGTTGAATGGTTCTCAAACTTGTAGTCGATCTTGATGATTGACTTTCCGTCATTAGTTGTTTGAGGAAGCTTTGATGCGCCTAGAAGAGTAAAGAGGAAAGAACCGCGGTCGGTATAGGCATTGACGGCTTTTGATGTTCCATTAAAACCCAGTGAGTAGCTGCCAAGGAAAAGCTTTGCATCGTCGGCGCTAAAGGTTTCCTTGCCTTCGGGCTGCGGGGAGACGGAGCTGAGGTCGCGCAGTCTGTCATTCGGTGCGGTACTAAAAAAGACGGTCTTCTCGAAGCTTGGCTCTGAGCCGTCGCCCGTTGTGGATTCGGATCCACAAGCTGCCATGGATACTCCCAAGAGAGCACATGTAGCGAAAGCCCAAATCCCGCGCTGACGTGACATCATCATTCACGATCCCTTCATCGCAGCGGTTGAAATCTGCCCTTATCCTAATGTTCGTCGCTGAATAAACGCCAATTTGAGCAATCAATCTCTCATGCCGCAAAGCTGGGCTTCTGTTACTCATGTGATGAATGTGGTTAATGATGTAAATGTTTATGGTCCCCATCACTAACACTCGCTTGGTCTCTTCAAAACCCTGTAGCGTGTGAACTGTTCGTTCGCCGCAGGCTCGCATGCGAGTTGCGCTTCTATGAAGCTGCCAGGGCGAATCCTACGAAGTCTGGAGTTACGTGAATTTCCACCCCTCGCGCAAGGCAGTCATTGCCAGCGCTGCAGTTGCAGCACTTGCCGTCACCGGTATCGCCGGGACATCGGTAGCCACATCATTCAGGGATGTCACCCTGGAAGTCGATGGTGTCTCCATCCCCGTATCGGGGTTCATGGACAAGGTCTCTGACGTTCTGTCAACTGCGGGTGTAGAAGTTTCTCCCCATGATCTGGTTGCGCCCTCCCTTCAAGAAGGCGTGACGAATGGTCAAACCGTCGTCGTGCGCCGCGCGCAGCGCTACTTGGTCGATATCAACGGTGTTTCAACCCCCACGTGGTCCACCGCTACGGATATCAACAACCTCATGACCCAGGTCGGCACCACCGGCGCGGTGATCGCTGCTGACCGCTCGACCTCTCGCGCAACCCTTCCTGCACTTACTGCAACCGGGAATATCCGCGTCATTGCTGATGGACAAACCCATACCGTTGACGCGCGTGAAGGAACCCACGCCTCGGACCTGCTCCAGCAGGCGGGAGTTCAGGTTTCGCCCCTTGATCGCGTGACTTTCTCAAGTGATGACCAGGGCGTATTCCTCAAGGTCACCCGCGTTCAACGCGGCACGGAAGAACGCGAAGAAACTTTGCCCAAGGAAGTGGAGGAACAAGAAGACTCCAGCTTGGCCAAGGGAACCAAGCGCGTTGTTCAGGAAGGCTCCGACGGCTCCATCAAGCGCAGCTTCTACGTGGAGCGTCGTGATGGCCAAGAGGTCGTCAGCCAGATGCTGAGCGAAAACCGTACCGAACCGGTGAAGCAGATCGTCAAGGTCGGAACCAAGGAAACCACTTCAGCAAGCTCTTCTTCGAACTCAGGGTCCTCGGCCTCGTCATCATCGGCAACGGTGAGCGGAGATGGAGTCTGGGCAGCACTGGCTCGCTGCGAATCGGGCGGCAACCCCGCAACGAATACCGGTAACGGCTACTATGGCCTCTACCAATTCTCTGCTTCCACGTGGCGCGCAATGGGCGGCACCGGACTGCCCTCCGAGGCCTCGGCAGCAGAACAGACCCAACGCGCACAGGCGCTTCAGGCCCGTTCCGGATGGGGCCAGTGGCCCGCGTGCGCTCGAGCACTAGGACTTCTGTGAACGCAGCTCGCCATAGCCGCACCGCTTCATGGGCGCCGACGAAACATCGCGTCTTAGCGGGTGCAGGCGCAGCCAGCTTGGCCATGTTTATGGTCGCGGGAGTGGGCATTGCCCGCGCGCATTCAACCGTGAACCTTGAAGTTGATGGCATCGTCTACCCGGTTTCTACTTGGTCGCACACCGTTTCAGGTGTTCTAAGCCAAGCGGATATCGAGCTCGGTGAGCACGACCAAGTTCAGCCCGCTGTCTCGCAATACGTTGCAAACGGACAGACCATCGTCGTGCGCACAGCGAAGCCCTACACTCTGACCATTAACGGAGACCGAACAACCCTGTGGTCGACCGCGCCCTCAGCCGAAGGCGTGCTCTCAGGCCTTGGGGCAGATTCGACAAAAGCCATTCTTGCCGTCGACCGTTCCTATTCGCGTTCCAGCCTGACTCCTCTGGTCACCCAGACGCGCACCGTCACCATTAACGTCGACGGAAGCTCGCGTCAGGTCACCGCGCGTGAAGGCATGGACACTCGGGCCATCTTGGATAAAGAAAAAATCAACCTGGGACCCCTGGACCGTGTTGAGGTTAAGAACGCTGATGGCCTGACCATCGATATTCACCGGGTCTCGCGTGCGCTTGCGCCCCGAAAGGTGCCGATTCCTTTCGATGAACACCGTCAAGATTCCGATCAGCTTTTCGTCGGTGAAGAACAAGTCACCACGAAGGGTGTTGAAGGCGAATCTGAAGAACTGACCTGGAGTGAAAACGTCGACGGTGGGGAAGCATATGCTGCACCACTGAATTCAAAGGTCACTCGCGAACCTACCGCGCAGATTCGTTCGGTCGGAACCAAGGAAGTTACTCCCAAGGCGCTGATTGAAGCCGGTCTGGACCCCAAGGCAACGCTCGAAGAAAAGACCGAAGCCGACGGAACGAAATCAATCCGTTACCGCGCAAAGCTCGGAACGCTCTCGACGGCCTCGGAGATTACTGCAGCGGGTGGAAACTCAACTGAAGTTGCCCAGGCGATGGTCGCAGCCAATGTTCCCTTGACCTATTCGGGTGAGGATCCTCGTTCTTTGGCTAAACCCCTGGTGAGCGCTCGCGGGTGGGGAGACTCCGAATTCCAATGCTTGGTTGCACTGTGGAACCGTGAGTCCAGCTGGAACCCGTATGCGAAGAACTCCTCTTCTGGCGCCTACGGTATTCCGCAGGCACTGCCGGGAAGCAAGATGGCTTCGGCGGGTTCGGATTGGCAAACCAACCCGGTCACGCAGATCAAGTGGGGCTTGGGGTACATCGCCGGACGCTATGGGACACCGTGCTCTGCTCTGGGGCATTCAAACTCCGTCGGATGGTACTGATCCTTTAGGATGGGAGCGTGACTTCTCCCCGTCGATATTCCACGCCGAATGTGCCCAGTGATGCCCAGCCCAGCGAGAGTGGGCTGCTTGGCCCTATTGAAGTGCATGCGATCTGCCAGGCACTGGGGGTGCGCCCAACTAAGACCCTTGGTCAGAACTTTGTTCATGATGCCGGTACTGTTCGGCGCATCGTGCGCGACGCGGGAATTGGCGAAGGAACGCAAGTCATTGAGGTCGGGCCCGGGCTGGGTTCGCTGACCCTTGGACTTCTTGAGGCTGGGGCGCAGGTACGCGCCATTGAGATCGATCCGGTGCTTGCCCGTGCGCTTCCGGTTACCGTTGCGCAGCGAATGCCCGAGGCCGCGGAGCGCCTCCATGTCATCAACCGCGATGCCGTTCAGATTAATGGCCTCGAAGACTTTGAGGATGATTGGCCGGCGCCAACGCACTTGGTTGCGAATCTTCCCTACAATGTTGCGGTTCCTCTGCTGCTCTCCATGCTGGAATCCTTCCCTTCCCTGGAGTCGGCATTAGTAATGGTTCAGGCCGAGGTTGCCGATCGCCTAGCTGCTCAGCCGGGTTCGCGTACCTACGGGGTTCCTTCGGTAAAAGCCGCGTGGTACGGTACGGCGACTCGCGCGGGAACCATTGGACGCTCGGTGTTCTGGCCCGTCCCCAACGTGGATTCCGCACTGGTAGAGCTTCAGCGCTCGAAGACCCCGCGCGGGGATACCTCCTTGCGTCTCGCCACTTTCGAGGTCTGCGATACGGCATTTTCTCAGCGCCGGAAGACCCTGCGCGCCGCTTTGAAGAATTGGGCGGGCAGTGCCGAGGCCGCGCAGGAGCTGTGCGATCGCGCGGGCGTAGATTCCTCGATCCGAGGTGAAAAGCTGGGGATTGACGATTACGTGCGTCTCGGTTCAGTTTTGCTTGAAATGCGCGCCGAGGGCAAGATTCCTCTTCCCGAGCGGGATCGTTACGCGAAAGAGCGTCGTGCTGCTGAAGACGCGGGGCGTTTAGCAGAGGAAAGCGAACAAGGCGGGGTGGAGCAGCCCCGTGCGTGAGGTACGTGCATCGGCACCCGGGAAGGTCAATGTCATCCTTCGTGCGGGTGCCCCGGATGCTGATGGATATCACGAACTGGTGACAGTCTTTGAATGCCTAGATGTTCGTGAAAGCGTGACCGTACGTACCTCAAAGTCGCCAGGTATCCGCATTGAAACGGTGGCCTACGGTGCCGATGGCTCGGTCGATGAGGCTGCAACAGCTGCGATGGCAGATCTTGATCCCACTACCCATTTGGCATATCGAGCAGCGCGTGCGCTTCAAAAACTGGCCGCAGCCGGTCCTTGGGCTCAGACTGCTGCCGGGGTGAGTATTCACGTTGATAAACGCATTCCGATAGCCGGAGGAATGGCCGGAGGCTCCGCTGATGCCGCCGCTGCTCTGGTTGCCTGCAATCAGCTGTGGGGACTGGGATTAACGCTTGAACAGCTCTGCCAGATCGGCCGTACTTTGGGTGCAGATGTGCCGGCCTGCATCATGGGTGGAATGACTCTGGGGCAGGGTAGGGGAGATCGCCTGACCTCCTTGCTTGATCCGGACCAGTCCTTGTGGCCGTGTCATTACTGGGTGATGGCGCGCGCACACCACGGCCTGTCGACCCCCGAGGTTTTTCGAACCCTTGACCAGCTGAGAGAAGGCGGCATTCCAGCACAGCTGAGCGTGGCGGAGAGGGCTGCGCTTTGCGCAGATGCCGAGATACTTGCTTCAGTGCTGTGCAACGACCTGACTGCCCCGGCTCTTCACCTGTACCCCGAACTTGCAACAACGATTCACGACGCAAAGGATGCGGGTGCTTGCGCAGCGATCCTTTCGGGCTCGGGGCCGACCATCGCTGTCCTTGCGCGTAGCAGGGAACATGCCGATGAACTCGCTGAAGCTCTTCGAACAAGCAGTGAAGTCAGCGCAGTCCTACCGACGTCCGGCCCGGCAGTGGGGGCAATCGTGGAAGAAGAGGAGAGCTAAGAGTGGCCCACTTACTGGGGACGCAATCACTGGGAGCCCTTGCTGGTTCGCGTCAACTACTTGCGGACGTTGATATCAGCGTCGAAGACTCTTCTCGGATCGGCATTCTTGGCCCCAACGGAGCTGGAAAATCAACGCTGCTGCGTTTGGTAGCCGGCCTGCAGCAGCCTGACGACGGCCGAATCATTACCCGTGATGGCCTACGCGTTGTCATGCTTGAGCAGGGCGATCATCTGGACGATCAAGCGCGCGTGATGGACGCGGTGCACCCCGGACTCGAAGAATATGAATGGGCCTCGCAGCCCGCAATTCGCGATATCCATGCTGGTTTGCTCTCTGATATCGACCTGCATGCTCAGGTTGGAACACTTTCTGGCGGACAGCGTCGCCGTGTTGATCTGGCGCGAGTTCTTGCGTTGCCCTCGGATGTTGTCTGCTTGGATGAACCAACAAACCATCTGGATGTGGAAGGCGTTGCGTGGCTTGCGCAGCACTTGAATGCGCGTTTTGCTCGTCCGGGTGCAAGCGGCGCTCTCATTGCGGTCACCCACGACCGTTGGTTCCTGGACGCCGTGTGCGAAACGATTTGGGAAGTTGTTCCGGGGATTGATCCGGGCGGCTCTCGGCCTCAGATTCCAGGCCGCGTTGAAATTTATGATGGTTCCTACGCTGCCTACACTCTGGCCAGGGCGGAGCGTCTTCGCCAAGCTGATGTGGCTGCGAAGAAACGCGCAAACCTATTGACAAAGGAATTGGCTTGGCTGCGCCGAGGTGCCCCCGCGCGAACATCCAAGCCAAAGTTCCATATTGCCGCCGCTGAAGCGCTCATTGCTGACGTTCCCCCGCCCAGGGACAGCGTCGAGCTGGTGAAAATGGCGACCGCGCGCCTCGGGAAAGACGTATTGGACCTCGAGGACGTTACTGTCACCTTCCCAACTCCAGAAGGTGGCGAACGCACGATTCTCGACCACGTGACGTGGCGTCTTGCTCCCGGTGAACGAGTCGGTGTGGTCGGCGTCAATGGCGCGGGTAAAACGACAATTCTCAATCTGCTTCGAGGGGATCTGGAACCAGCAAGTGGACGCGTCAAGCGCGGAAAGACCGTTCAGGTAGCCACGCTTTCGCAGGATACCCACGAGCTTGATGATCTTTCAGATTTGCGCGTTGTCGAGGCCGTCGATCAGGTTGCGCACAGCGTGATCGTTGACGGCAAGGAAGTCTCCTCCTCGCAAATGACTGAGAGGATGGGCTTTACTCGAGAGCGTGCATGGACCAGGATTTCAGAGATTTCCGGTGGCGAGCGACGCCGTCTGCAGCTCATGCGCTTGCTCATGGCTGAACCAAACGTCCTTCTTCTTGACGAGCCAACAAACGATTTGGATACGGATACTTTGGCGGCAATGGAAGACCTGCTGGATGCCTTCCCGGGAACTCTGGTTGTCGTCAGCCACGACCGCTACCTGCTTGAACGAGTGACCGACCACCAAGTTGCGCTCCTCGGAGATGGAAGCTTGCGTGCCCTTCCCGGTGGGGTAGAGGAGTACCTTCGCATTCGCGAGGCCGGTGGTGGCACTTTCGCTGCGGATGCTTCCAGTGGTGCTGCAAGCGCGGTGCGCACTAGTCAATCTGGAAATACATCGGGTGAGGAATCATCTGGCAGTGCTAAGAACGCAGGGATGACGGATTCGGCGGCCAGGCGAGCGGCGAAGAAAGAAGCCGCGCGCTTGGAACGAAAGATTGAAAGTCTTCGCACGCGCTTGGAAAAGGTCGAGGCCGAGCTTGCCCTTTTGGCCGAAAAGGTAGCAACGGATCCTTCCGTCTTGGATGCGATGACATCGTTTTCTACGCAATCCGCAGACTTGCGTGCCGAAATTGAGGAGTTGGAAGAAGCCTGGCTGGAAAACGCTGAGCTGCTTGATGACTGATCAAAACCGCTGAGCCAAAGGACTCGAGGGATGAAAAACAACGGGTTCTTTGGTGAAATTCGCTTTGATCAGTGCAGGCTTGCCTTAGATCAATAGCAGGTTGGAATGTTTCGTAAATACTCCTGTATTTCGCGTATTGATGCACCTTAAAGTGGCGGTATTTCGCGGAAAAACTGGATGTAGTGGATTTTGAATTTAATTACGCCATTCTTGGAGTGTCTTCATTTTTTATTCCGACTCTTCAAGGAGATCATCATGACGACCATCGACCTCCCCTTGGTTCAGGACTGCTCCGTTTCCGAGTGCTCCTACAACAACAATGGTTGCGCTGCCGGCGCCGTCACCATCGGCTACGGACGCACCTGCTCCACCTTCGTTCCGCTGTCTATTCGTGGCGGTCTTGAGCGCAAGAGCCCCGTCGTGGGTGCCTGCCAGAAGGCGGATTGCTCCTTCAACACCGATCTTGAGTGCACCGCTTCTGCGATTCGCGTGGGCTCGACCAGCGCGGACTGCCTGACCTACCAGGCTCGCTGAACATAGCGTAATTAGGGGTGTGGCCCGCAGGAATTCCTGCGGGCCACACCCCTATGTTTATCCCTTGTTGAGCATTGAATGCTGAACAGTAGGCGGTGAACACTAAGCTTTGGGTACTGAGTGTTGACTAGTGAACGCTAGCGCCAGGGAAAATCTCGCTTATCGTCCGGGCCAGGACTGCATCTTGTTGAGCATCTCAACCTTGTAACGGTCCCACAGCTTTCCACCCCACTTCACCGCAATCGCCAGAAGGCATGCGCTCCACACAATTGAGAATGCGAAAGCTCCGATGAATGCGATTGTGTGACCGGCGGTGAAATACAGGGCTAACCACCCGGGAAGCGCGCCAAGAAGCCCCCCGAGCGTTGCAGCCGAGGCCGCCCACATCGCGACCATGCCTGATCCAGTTCCGCGGGTACTGAGGGGAGAAGCCCCTGGCTGCTGGACTTGATAGACCCAGCGACTTCCAATGATCGTTGCCGTTGAAGAAGAAGCGGCCAAAAGAAGTATGCACAGGCCCAAAACCCAGGCGGTGTCGGCAAGAGTATTACCCAAGATGGTGCTCGCAATGCTATCTGCGATGAGGATAACCGGAGTGATTAGCACCAAGGAGCCAAGCAGGCGTCCCAAACGGTCTTGGGCGCCACGAACTCCAGAAGCGATGGGAATCCATGCTGCAGTGGAGTCGTATTGCATATTTGCCCCGATTGTCGTCCCGATGAGCAAAGGAGCAAGGTACAGGAAGAAATTGAATGAGAAGGGCACCTCACTGCGGCTTTCATTGTCCATCAGGAAGCTCATGAGAACTGCCATGAAGGGGAAGAAAATGCTGGACACAAGAGAGGTTGACAGACGCGAATCGTGAAGCCAGTAGTAAACGGTCTTCGTTGCCATAGAAGCACTCTGAGGTGAGAAACCAAGTGCCTCCCACCGTTGCACGTACTTCAGTCCCAGTGCACGTGAATCCTGTCGCTGCTGCTCACGTTCTTTGGACGCGCGCTCCTCGTCAACGTGATAGCGTCCCTCTTTAATTGCCTGCTGAGCCTGCGCGGATACCGGGCGCGATACTCCGTGCATCGCAGGTCCAAGAACCCTAAGCCACAGGAACCAAGCCGCGCCGGCGGTGACGGCAGCAATCGCGAAACGGATCCCGGCCATCAGGTAGTCACTCTCGCTCAGAGATGCAACTACTCCAAAGAAGGAACCAAAAGGCGTTGTGTAAACGACTGGAAGCGCTGCTAGCACCGTGTCATAAGAGAAATGCTCGGCAATGAGTTGGAACCAGATTCCCATCGGTGCAAAGACAGAAATGAACACCATGGTCCCGATGAAGCCCGCTAAGTTCTTTCGCGTCGAATCTTTTTGAATCTGGTTTCCAGCCCAAGTCGTGATGGCCTTTGCCCAGACAATTGCAGTCAGAAGCGTGAGCAGCCCGGCAAGGAGTGATCCTGCAGCCAGGGCCCATTGCCCGCGGAAGAGATAAAACCAGGCGGGAAGAATGATGAAGAGTCCAGAGAAAATTGCGCCGATGCTCACGCATGAAGCGGCAATAAGTGCGCGTGCAAGCTGATGCGTAGGCGCGACAAAGGGAGAAAGTCGGCGCGGCTCAAGAGAGTTATCCATCGATGCCATGATCACCGGGCAGATGATCCAGCCCACGAAGATCACGGGTCCCGGCAGCATGACGAATACCCATGGAGCTTGAATCGTCATGGTTGCAATCTTGGCAATGCCAAAGTAGGCAAAACCAGTGAAACCCAAACCGTACAAAATACCGATGATCGAGAAAATCAAAACGGCTGTCTGACTGCGCACCGTATTCCACATAATGCGCAGTTTCATGCGAATCAGTTGGCCAGCCATGACAGTCCTTCGCTGGTGTGAACGCCGCCAACCAGCTGGGCAAAACGTTCGTCAAGGGACATTCCCGCTGCGACCTCTTCGGTCGTGCCGGAGGCAAGTACTTGCCCGTGATTAATCACCGCGACGTGCGTACACAGCTGTTGGACTGTTGCCATGACGTGACTGGAGAGAATAACCGTTCCCCCGCGGGAGGTGAAGTCTTGCAAAATCTGGCGGATATTTGCCGCCGAAACGGGGTCAACGGCCTCGAAGGGTTCGTCAAGAACCAGCAGAGAAGGAGCGTGGATGAGTGCTGCCGCCAGGGAAATCTTCTTCGTCATACCCGCTGAGTAGTCCGAAATGAGTTTCTTTCCTGCATCGGTCAGATCCAGGGTGTCTAGAAGCTGGTGAGCGCGCTGGCGGGCAGTTTCCCGGTCCAATCCGCGAAGCATTCCAACATGCACCAGGAAGTCTGGGCCTGAGAGGCGGTCAAGTAAGCGCATGCCGTCGGGCATGACGCCGAGCTGCGCGCGAGCCGCGTGATCGTCTTTCCACACATCAATTCCATTGACGTAGGCAGTTCCCTGATCGGGGGTGAGCAGACCGGTTGCCATGTTGAGAGTGGTTGTCTTACCCGCACCATTGGGGCCGACGAAGCCGTAGAAGGATCCCTTGGGGATGTCGAGGTTGAGGTTCGCGACAGCGACCAGGTTTCCGAAAATCTTCACGAGGCCACGAATTGCGAGTGCCGGAGGCTGAGCTTCGGTGGGAGCTTGCGTCGTTGAAGGCTGGACTGGGGGAGGAGTAGGCATAGACATGTTCCCAGAGTAGTGAATATCCCCTCAGTCGTGGAGAAAGTTGCAGAAAATGGACGCCCATCCCCCTTTATCTGGGGACAAGCTGATGATTCTCAAAAGTGATACTGAGATTTTGTGAAAACGTCCTTTAGAGCTTCTGAGCAGGACTAACCTTTTGAGTGATTGGGGTAACAGGTCAGGAGTGTGCTGCTCTGTCCTCGCAGACGACACCCGCTGTTTTCTGTATTCGGATTCGTTCGCCTTGAGAGGGAGATGCACATGCTGCATGCGAAGAATCGGACACTAGTGACCACCCTTGCGACACTCTCGCTCATGGGAATGCCCGTTGTGGCTTACGCTGACCCCGCAGGGGGTGAAACACCAAGAAATGATGCGGAAACGGCATCTCCCGCGCCCGAGGCCGTAACTACAGCCCCAGAGGAGGCGGCTTCCCTTCCCGCTGCCGAGGCCTCGCAAGCCCCGGGCGAGGATCGCGCGGCACCAACGCTGGTGAGCATCGGCGATATTCAAACCCCAGGTGATGGAGATGACTCTCACCTGATTAATCAAACCGTTGAAACCAAAGGCGTTGTGACCGCGGCCTATCCCAAGGCAGAGAACGCAAACCTCAAAGGCCTCGAGGGCTTCACTATCCAAACCCCCGGAACAGGCGGGACCTGGGATGCTTCGCGAAGCACCTCCGATGGCCTCTTCGTTTTTATGGGGAAGTCCTCTGCATCAATGCCTTCCATCGGTGACTGTGTTGTCGTCAAAGGCAAGGTTGATGAATATGCGGGTGTGAAGAATGCAACCGCCTCAACTCAGAGTCTGACCCAATTGGTCCCGCAAAGTATTACTGCAGCCACTGATTGTGATCCCGTTAAGCCAACGGAACTGAGCGGTGTACCGACGCAAAAGCAGATGGAAGCGCTTGAATCCATGCTGGTTCTGCCCAAGGGCACCTGGACAATTACGGATAACTACAAGACGAACCGCTTCGGGACGCTCTCGCTAACTCCTGGAACCGAGGTTTTGCGCACCGCCACCGACGTTGTTGCCCCCGGTGCCGCAGCCCAAGCCTACGAGGCCGAAAATGCTGCCAAGACTATTGATTTAGATGACGCTTCGACCACAGACCTGACGAATTTCAAGCAGAACGGGCACAAAGAGCGCTACGCCTACTTGGCCAATGGAGCACCTGCGCGCGTGGGCTACCACGTCACCTTCACCAAACCCGTTGTCTTGGAATCACGCTTTGGAAGCTTCGTTTTCCAGCCCACGCAGATGACCGCTGGTTACCCTGATCGCTCTCCGATCACCATCACGGGTGAGCGTCCAGCTGTTCCAACAGTGAGCGGTGATACCAAGGTCGCAACCTTCAACGTCCTCAACTACTTCTCTGATCTGGGTGAAAACGAACCCGGATGCAAGGGATACGAAGACCGCGACCACAAGTACGTGACTGACAAGAACTGCAAGCTCCGCGGCGCTTGGTCATCGCAAGCTTTCGCGAACCAGCAAACCAAGATCGTTCAGGCGATAAACACTATCGATGCCGATGTTGTGGCACTGGAAGAAATCGAAAACCCCGTAGCCTCCGGTGTCAGCAGTGACCGTGATGGTGCGCTCAAGAGCCTGGTTAATGCGCTCAATACCGCTGCCGGATCTGAGGTCTGGGCCTACGTCCCCAGTCCTTCAACCGTTCCCGCGAACGAAGATGTCATCCGCATTGCCTTCATCTACAAGAAGGCAACAATTACCCCGGTTGGCAACTCAGTCATTTTTGACGACCCCGTATACACGGGCCTTGCTCGCCAGCCGCTGGCTCAAGAATTCAAGCCGATCACTGATGCAAAACACGAAGGCAAGAATTTCGTCGTTATTGCCAATCACTTTAAGTCGAAAGGTTCCGCGCCGAAGAATTTGTCTGGCGCAGAAGCTGCCGCGAATACCGATAATGGTGACGGGCAGGGTAACTCCAATGGAGTCCGCGTTAAGCAAGCCCGCGCACTTGCCACTTTTGCTCAGCGTTTCGATGGAACTCCGACTGTGCTTGTCGGTGACTTCAACGTCTACACGAAGGAAGACCCCCTGAAAGTCCTGACCGACTCGGGCTGGACCCACGAGTCGGGCCACGGTGATTCCTCCTACGTGTATGGCGGTCGTTCCGGATCGATGGACCACGTCTTCGCGAACTCTGCCGCACACCCGCTGATCACCGAGGTGAAGTCTTGGGCCGTGAATGCGCAAGAGAGCATTGCCTTCGAATACTCGCGTGCCAACTACAACGCCTACCTGGCTTTCGAGGCCGATAACCCCTACCGCGCCTCGGACCACAATCCTGAAATCATCGGTTTGAACCTCATCACTCCGATCAACAATCCAAGTGTTGCACCGACCAGTGAGCCTTCCGGGCAGGTCTCCACCTCCCCGAACGCTCCCACGCAACCCACCCAGAAATCCGCAGCAACGCCGAAGCGCTCCACTTTGGCCTCGACCGGTGTCATGGGAAGCATTCCGCTGATTGCGGGAGCCTTGGCCCTGGCAGCAATCGGTTGCGCGCTGCGCCGCAAGACCCTCTGACCCTCACCAACCATCACGAGAGGAACACACAATATGTTCACCACTTCACGACGAGTGGCGATTGCAACCGGTGCGGCACTCGCGCTCTTTGCAACCCCGCTGACTGCGCTCGCGGAGCCTGCCAGCGACGCCACCCCCACGGCGGAAACGAGCACCGAGGCTCCTGCTGCCACTCCCACTGCCGAGGCCTCGGCAAGCGAGGCGACTCCTGACCCGGCCCCCGCAGCCGGAACGGATCGCGGAGCTTCAGATATCGTCACCTTGGACCTGTACAACCTGACCGATGTGCACGGACACATTGAGCCGCAAAAGGATCGCAAGACCAAGAAGATCAGCGAATCGGGTCTTCCGGCGATGAATTGCTACCTTAAGAAAGCAAAGGCGACGAATCCGAACTCAAGCTTTACCCTGTTGGGCGACAACATTGGTGCATCTCCCTACACTTCGGGTGCGCTGAAGGATAACCCGACCATCGAGGCCCTCAATACGATGCACCCCTTGGCATCGACCATGGGTAACCATGAGCTGGATATGGGCCAGGCTGTCTTCAAGCAGCGTGTTGATGGATCGAACCCCTCTGAGTTTGTTCAGACGAACTTCCCCTACTTGGCTGCAAACGTTGACGGAATGGGAACGTGGGGCTCGGGAACTCCTTATTTGGGAGAGTACAAGCTGTGGACCTCTCCTTCGGGGGTAACGGTTGCATTTATTGGTGCAATTGCTGGGGATGTGCCCTATAAGCTCAGCCCCGGAACCACAGCGGGTCTGACCTTCAACGATCCGATCGCCAAGATCAACACCCTGGCAAAGAAGCTCAAGCAGGATGGAACCGCGCAGATCGTCATCGCTATGCTCGATGACGACGTGAAGAATAACTACCCGAAGATGAGCGCCGATGTTGACGGCCTCATGGGCGGTGACACGCACGTGCCATACGAGTTCGACCACGTTGATTCGCCGGTCACGCTCACCTCTGCAAATCCGCTTCTCGCGGGTGTGGCCTCGGGTTCCTACACGGATAACCTGGGCCTCATCCAGATCTCCTACGACACGGCGACCGGAAAGGTCGTTAAGGCCGATACCAAGCTGATCCCCGCTGCAACCGTTTACGAGTGCGGTGAAGACCCCGAGACAAAGGCAGTCGTGACCCGTGCGCAGCAGGCCTCGGCAGTCGCCGGCGCTGAGGTTGTGGCACGTGGCTACACCGAGAGCTTCCACCGCGGTATTTTCGAGGCTCCCGATGGAAGCATCGAAAAGGGTGGAAACCGCGGTATCGAATCGACTCTGGGCAACCTTGCTGCCGATGCGATGCGTGAAACAATTCGCACAGCCGATGGGAATCCCGTCGATATCGGCATGATCAATGCCGGTGGTCTGCGTGCGGATCTCGAGCCCGGTAGCGATGGCACCATCACCTACAAGCAGAGCTACGATGTCATGCCCTTCTCGAACGAGCTGGGATATGTAACCATCAAGGGCTCCGATGTGAAGGATGCTCTGGAAGAACAGTGGAAGACGAACCTGAACTCTCAGAACTCGCGCCCGCTGCTCAAGCTTGGCCTGTCGAAGAATGTTCAGTACACCTACGATGCCTCGAAGCCTTACGGCGAGCGTATTACCTCGCTGCTCGTCAATGGTGCGCCCATTGATATGAACAAGGAGTACACGGTTGGATCCGTTACCTTCCTGCTCGCAGGTGGTGACACCTTCCCGGCGCTGACCCGTGGCACGAAGACGGTTTTGGGTAACCTCGACCGCGATAAGTTCAACGAGTACTTGGGCGCACACAACGGCATTAAGGCTGCGACTCTCAAGCAGGCAATCGGCGTGACGCTCCCCAGCGATACGCTTACTCCCGATCAGGAATTCACTGTGCCCTTGCGTGGCCTGTCCTTCTCCGAGGGCCCCGGAAAGACCCAGAATGTCAAGGTCTCCTTCGGGTCGGTTGTCGCCAGCGCAAGTGTCGATAACTCGCTGCGTGAATTGCATGCCTCTGACGAGGCCTCGGTTATCACAACCGATGGCGCAGGTCAGGCAACTTTGAAGGCCTCGCTGCCGATGTCGGTGTGCGCTGCCAAGCCCGAAGGGGGAGTGCTCTCCCTGCCCGTTACCGTTGAGACCGACTTTGGGACCGTCGTTCCCGAGGCCGCAGGTTTGACCGTGTCGGTTGCTTGCCCCGCTGTTCAGCAGCCCGCGGCGACGAACACCGCGGTGAACCCGAAGGCCCCGAAGGGCAAGAAGCTTGCAAAGACCGGTTCCGTAGCTGGAATTGCAGTCTTGGCTGCTCTTGCCTTGGGTGGTGCAGGGCTTGCTCTGCGTCGCAAGAAGAACTGAAACGGAAGCTGTACTCATGAGGATCTCAATCTGATTGAGCACTGAATTCGCACGTGGGTGGCACGGTCGTATGGCTGTGCCACCCACTGTTTTTGTTAACTGTGTCAATCTCAGAGTGTGTCTCTTCTTAGCTTTGGCAGTTTTATGCAAGTGTGCCCATATGTTGAGAGGGCAACTGTGATTCAGAAATGAATAATTACTGCATTTATGCGGAAAAGATGAGATTTATAGATTCGTTATCGAGCTGTATCCAATCCGCCTTGACACGCCTAATTGTGACGGGTGAAACTCATTAGTGGGCGTCAACGCAGCACACTTATGCGTTCTCGCAAGCGGTGATGCATGTGCCCATTCTGGGTCTCATCGCATCCTCGCATCTATCCATCTCTGGATGTACACAACCTATGTGGAGGAAATACAGCATGAAGACCCTCACCAAATTTGTTGCGGTCGCCGGCGTCGCAACTCTCGCGCTGACCGCGTGCTCATCCGGCCAGAAGGCCTCGTCAGAATCTAGCTCTGACGCAGCATCGAAGGGCGCAAGCTTCAAGGCTTGTGCAGTGTCGGACGCAGGCGGTTGGGACGACAAGTCCTTCAACGAGTCCGCATACAACGGTCTGAAGGCCGCACAGTCCAAGCTTGGTATTCAGATCAACACGGCAGAGTCCTCCTCCTCGGCAGACTTCGTGCCCAACACCGAATCCATGGTTTCCGATGGCTGCAACCTGATCATCGGCGTTGGCTTCAACCTCGAGAAGGCGCTCCACGCCTCTGCAAATGAGAATAAGGATGTTCACTACGCACTGGTTGACTCCTCCTTCTCGGATGATTCCAACAAGACCGTCACCGTCGAGAACGCACGCCCACTGCTCTTCAACACCGCTGAAGCCGCCTACCTTGCGGGTTACGCCGCAGCAGGCATGACCAAGACCGGTAAGGTTGCCACCTTCGGTGGTATCCAGATTCCTTCGGTTACCGTCTTCATGGACGGCTTCGCCGATGGTGTTGCCGCCTACAACAAGGCCAAGGGCACCAATGTCCAGGTCCTCGGTTGGGATAAGGCAGCTCAGAACGGCTCCTTCACCCAGTCCTTCGATGACCAGGCACTGGGCAAGCAGCAGGCACAGCAGTTCATCGACCAGGGCGCTGACATCATCATGCCCGTCGCCGGCCCCGTGGGCCTGGGTGCAGCAGCAGCTGCGCAGGCTGATGGCAAGACCTACATCATCGGTGTTGACTCCGACTGGTACGAATCTGCCCCCGACTACAAGTCGATCGTTCTGACCTCGGTCAAGAAGGAAATTGGTGCTTCGGTTGAGCAGGCAATCACGGACTCCGTGAAAGGCAAGTTCACTGCAACCCCCTACGTGGGCACCCTGGAAAACGGTGGCGTTTCCATCGCTCCCTTCCACGATTTCGACTCCAAGGTTCCCTCGGATCTGAAGGATGAGCTGACCAAGCTCACCGATCAGATCAAGAAGGGCGAGCTGAAGGTTGAGTCCGCAAACTCCCCGAAGTGACGCGGAAATTTTAGGTTGGGGCGCGGTGGTTTTCGACCATCGCGCCCCACTTTTTTCGGCTATCCTGAAACGGGAACTCGACCACGCAGAAGGGGCGCAGTAGAGTGAAATTGGAACTGAAGGGGATCACCAAACGTTTCGGTCCTCTGGTCGCAAATAACGACATCAACCTGACAATTGAAGAAGGCCACATTCACGCACTTCTGGGTGAAAATGGAGCGGGTAAATCAACGTTGATGAACGTGCTCTACGGCCTTCACCAGCCCGATGAAGGTGAAATCCTCATCGATGGAAAGCCCGTCCACTTCGATGGCCCTGGCGACGCGGTTGCAGCCGGCATCGGTATGGTTCACCAGCACTTCATGCTGATCCCAGTGTTTACTGTTGCAGAATCAATCGCGCTGGGATTTGAACCGACCAAGGCAAGCGGCTTGATTGATCTTGCTCAGGCACGCAAGACCGTGAAAGAGGTTTCAGCGCGCTTCGGTTTCGATCTTGATCCCGATGCGCTCATTGAAGATCTCTCGGTCGGCGCTCAGCAGCGAGTCGAAATCGTTAAAGCGCTCTCGCGCCAGGCAAAGGTCCTCATTCTTGATGAGCCAACGGCAGTGCTCACGCCCCAAGAAACCGATGAACTCATGGCGATCATGCGTCAGCTTGCCGACGCGGGGACCTCGATTGTCTTCATCACTCACAAGCTTCGCGAAGTTCGAGCCGTTGCAGATGAAATTACCGTGATTCGACGCGGTACCGTCGTTGGTGAAGCCTCTCCGCAAGATTCTGAATCAGAACTGGCGAATAAGATGGTTGGCCGCTCCGTCATGATGCGCGTCCAAAAAGCTCCCGCAGCGCCCACTGGTGGGGGATTGGAATTCAAGGCAATCTCCATGCTTTCGCCCCAGGGAGTTCCACTTCTTGATCACGTCTCCTTCGCGGTAGAACGCGGAGAAATCGTCGCCGTCGCGGGCGTGCAAGGCAACGGCCAGACCGAATTGGCGCAAACCGTTCTGGGTCTGTGCTCCCCAGATTCTGGTGAAATTCTTCTGGAAGGCGAAGACATTTCCCACGCGGGTCCTCGAAAGTCTTTGGATGCAGGTGTTGGTTTCATTCCCGAAGACCGATCGACCGATGGCATCATTTCTACTTTCTCCATCGCCGAGAACTTGATTTTGGACCAGTACAAGGATTCCTCCTTCGCATCGGGCCCAATGCTCAAGCTGGGGGCCATTGCGCAGAATGCGCGCGATAAAGAGCAGGAATTCGATATTCGCTTGACCTCAATCAACGACCCGATTTCCTCGCTTTCGGGTGGAAATCAGCAAAAGGTTGTTGTCGCGCGCGAGATGTCGAAGGATCTCAACCTGCTTGTCGCAAACCAACCGACCCGCGGTGTGGATGTTGGTTCTATCGAATTCATTCACAAGCGCATTGTTGAGGTGCGCGACCAGAACATTCCCGTCCTTCTGATCTCATCGGAATTGGACGAAGTGATCTCGCTGGCCGATCGCATCGTTGTCATGTACCGAGGCCGCGTGATGGGGGTTGTTCCCGCGGACACCCCGCGTGACGTTCTTGGTTTGATGATGGCTGGTGTTCCCTATGACGAGGCCGTCGAGGGCGTGCGCGAACACGCTGAGGTTTCGGATTCACACGTGGAGGAGAACTGATGACCGCGGTAAAGCGTCCTTCGAAGGCACTGATTGTGTGCCGTCATATCTTGGGATCGCGATGGTTCGTTTCCATCCTTGCGGTTCTCATCGCCTTCGCTATCGGAGCCATTCTGATCGCAATGACCGGTGCATCGGTACTCGATGCCTACTATGCGATGTTCCGCGGAGCGATCTTTGATCCAAGCGCCCGTAGTTTCCAGCGTCAGATCAAACCTTTGACAGAGTCCCTGTTCTTCTCCATCCCCTTGGTATTGGGTGGTTTGGGCCTTGCTTTGGGCTTCCGCGCGGGCCTGTTCAATATCGGTGGTAAAGGCCAGATTATCTTTGGTGCTCTTGCTGCTGTCTGGGTTGGCTTCGCAATGAACCTCCCGCCCGTCGTTCACACTCTTGTTGCTCTTCTTGCCGCAATGGTTGCCGGTGCGCTCTATGCGGGAATTGCCGGTGTTCTGAAGGCAAAGACCGGGGCGAACGAAGTCATTGTCACCATCATGTTGAACTCGATTGCGACCTTGGCGCTGGGTTACATCCTCTCGAAGAAGTCGTGGCAGGTTCCCGGTTCTAATCAACCTCAAACCCCGAAGGTCGCGGACTCAGCTGCCTTCACCCGCATCTTGGATGCGCCCTTCAAGATCCACGTTGGTCTTTTCATCGCCCTCCTTGCGGTCATCGTTTTCTGGTGGCTTATTGAGCGATCGACCCTCGGCTTTGAAATTCGCGCAGTTGGTGCCAACCCCGAGGCCGCACGTACCGCTGGTATCTCAGTCGGAAAGATCACCGCAATTACCATGGCAATCTCGGGCGCTTTCCTGGGACTCGCAGGTGCGAACGAGGCCTTGGGCACCGTTGGTTACGTCTCACGAGACATCGCAGGCTCCATTGGTTTCGACGCCATCACCGTTGCTCTTCTGGGTCGCAATAAGCCTCTGGGCACTCTGGGTGCAGGTATCCTCTTCGGTGCCTTCAAAGCCGGTGGTTACACCATGCAGGCCAAGGGTGTTCCGATCGATATGATCTTGATCCTCCAGTCAGTGATCGTCTTGCTGATCGCAGCTCCCATGCTGGTCCGTTGGCTCTTCCATCTGCCAAAGGAAACCAAGAAGAGCTTGCGTGCTGAGCTCGCTGAACTCAGCGGTGAGGGCACTGAAGAAGACGGGAAGACCCCGGCCATGGCCTCGGCAGTAAAGGAAGACGCAGCATCCAAGGGCGGCGATGCCGCCACCGATGGTGCCTCCACCGATACGGAAGGAGAGGCACGATGAGCCAGACGCGCGCAATGAATGACGTTCAGCTCAAGCGCTCGTGGAAGATGCCGGTCGTCTACGTTCTGGCAGCCCTTCTGCAGATTCTTTTCGTCGTGAAGGTCAGTGGCGATGTCACAATCAGGCTCAACGACAAGTCCCAGAGCATCAATATCGACGATATTGTCACCCCCGGTCGTCCCATCCTTCTGGTACTGACGGTATTCACCCTTCTGGTGACAGCCTGGTCGATCTACTCGGTATGGGCACGTCGTCAAAATCCGCGGTGGCTTGACGTCACCATGATGATTGTCGCGGGAATTGCGACGGTCTTTGGCTTCTTGATCTACGCGGGTTCGGGTTCGGCCGGTGTTGTCACACTGACCTCCACCCTCTACTCCACAGTGGCAATCTCGACGCCTCTGATCTTCGGCTCCCTTTCGGGCGTTGTCTCCGAACGCGTTGGCGTTGTCAATATCGCCATTGAAGGTGACCTGCTCTTGGGTGCTTTCGCAGGCGTCATGGCAGCGTCCTTCTTCCAGACCTCGTGGGCAGGTTTGATCGCCGCTCCGATCGCAGGCGCATTCCTTGGCTGCCTCTTGGCACTCTTCTCGGTCAAGTACGGCGTGGATCAGATCATCGTCGGTGTGGTTTTGAACGTCCTAGCAGCGGGTCTGACGACCTTCTTCTATGGAACGTGGATGACGAAGAAGCCCGAGCTGTTCAACACCAACAGGTTCTCGCTCCCAGACATCAAAATCCCGCTCCTAGGTGAGATCCCAATTCTTGGTCCCGTGCTCTTCAACCACAACATCTTGGTGTACCTGATGTATGCCACGGTGATTTTCTTGGCGGTTTACCTTTACCGTTCGCGCTGGGGCCTGCGCCTTCGCGCCTGTGGTGAGCACCCGCGCGCTGCCGATACCGTGGGCATCAACGTCAATCGCACGCGAACCCTCAATGCGATCCTCGCTTCTGGTTTTGCTGGATTGGGTGGTGCATTCTTCACCATCGGTTCGGGCCTCTCCTTCACTGACAATATCTCCGCAGGTAACGGCTACATCGCCCTTGCGGCAATGATTTTGGGTAAGTGGCACCCGATCGGTGCTATGGGCGCAGCGCTCATGTTCGGTTTCGCTCAGGCGCTTGCCCGCTTGCTGCCCAACCTTGAGCAGTCCATTCCTTCGGACCTGATTTCGATGATTCCTTACATCGTGACCATCATTGCGGTCGCTGGATTCGTTGGAAAGTCGCGTCCGCCGGCAGCCGAAAACATTCCTTACACGAAGTGATTGATGGCTAGGTAGATGAAGGAACCAAACATGGATATCAATTGGGAAGAACTCAAGGATCTTGCGATCTCGGCAATGGAGCAGGCTTACTGCCCCTATAGCGGATTCCCCGTCGGTGCGGCAGGACTGACAACCGATGGACACACCTATTCGGGCTGCAATGTGGAAAATGCCGCTTATGGCGTCACCCTGTGTGCCGAATGCGGGATGGTCTCGCAGATGGTGCGCTCGGGCGGAGGCCGCTTGGCAGCGGTCGTTGCAGTGAATGGAAACTGCGAACCCGTGGCTCCTTGCGGACGCTGCCGCCAGCTTATTTTTGAGCACGGTGGGAATGACTGCTTGGTTCTGATGCCCGAAGGTGTCATGACCATGAAGCAGGTGCTCCCGGGAGCTTTTGGTCCGCACGACCTAACCGAAGTCGCCTCGGCGCGATTCACGGAAGACTAATCACTGTGGCGGGCGTATGTGTCATCAGGTGACATGTACGTCCGCCACATACATAGCCCGACAACAACACCCAGGAAGGACATCATGAAACAGTTTGATGCCGTCGACGTCATCCGCGTGAAGCGCGATGGCGGGAAACTGTCCACCGAAGAAATCCAGTGGACCATTGATGCCTACACGCGCGGGGTCATGAAAGACGAACAAATGGCAGCGCTGGCCATGGCCGTCTTCCTGCGCGGAATGGATCGGGAAGAAATCGTCACCTGGACCCAGGCCATGATTGATTCCGGCGAACGTATGGATTTCGCTCGAATTGGCCGAGTGACCGCCGATAAGCACTCCACTGGCGGTGTTGGCGATAAGATCACCCTTCCTCTTGCACCCCTGGTTGCGTGTTTTGGCGTTGCCGTTCCGCAGCTTTCCGGCCGAGGCCTTGGCCACACAGGCGGAACCTTGGACAAACTCGAGGCCATCCCCGGCTGGCGTGCCTCGCTATCCAACGAAGAGATCTACCATCAGCTGGGCGAAGGCTGCGGCGCTGTCATCTGCGCAGCGGGTGCGGGACTTGCCCCCGCAGATAAGAAGCTCTACGCACTGCGCGATATCACATCGACCGTCGATTGCATTCCGCTGATTGCTTCTTCGATCATGTCGAAGAAGATTGCTGAAGGCACCGATTCGCTGGTCTTGGACGTCAAGGTTGGCAGTGGCGCATTCATGAAGGACATTGACAATGCCCGTGAGCTTGCCCGCACCATGGTGGACCTTGGACGAGATGCCGGTGTGAAGACCCAGGCGCTGCTCACCGATATGTCGACCCCGCTGGGACTCAAGGTTGGTAATGCGCTTGAGGTCGAAGAATCCGTTGAGGTTCTGGCCGGCGGCGGTCCCACAGATGTTGTGGAGTTGACCGTTGAGCTTGCTCGCACCATGCTGTCCATGGCCGGTAAGAGCGACGTCGACGTTGAGGCTGCGCTCAAGGACGGTCGTGCGATGGATACCTGGCGCGCAATGATCCGTGAGCAGGGGGGAGACCCCGATGCTGCGCTTCCGACCTCAACGCTGACCCACACTGTCACTGCCGAGGCCGATGGCTACCTTTCCGAAATGGATGCGCTCAGCGTGGGCGTGGCCTCGTGGAGGCTGGGCGCCGGACGAGCAGTCAAGGACGATCCAGTACAGGCCGGTGCGGGTATCGAAATCCACGCAAAGCCCGGTGAACAGGTCAAGGCGGGCCAGCCGCTCTTCACCTTGCACACCGACGATGAATGGCGCATTCCCCGCGCTCTTGAAGCACTTGATGGGGGAGTGGTGATCAGCGAAACCGCACCCGCTCCTCGTCACATCATTTTGGACCGCGTGGGCTAAGACTTAAACCAGACCGAACAAGCGACACGACCACACACGTATTGGAGTACACGATCATGAAATCGACACCGCACATCAACCCGACTGCCCCAATCGCGCCGACCATCTTGCTGCCCGGAGATCCGCTTCGCGCCAAGTTCATTGCTGAGACCTACCTTGAGGACGCGCAGCAATTCAATGCGGTGCGTAACATGCTGGGCTTCACCGGTACCTACCAGGGCACTCCGGTATCGGTTATGGGCTCGGGTATGGGTATCCCTTCAATCTCGCTGTACGCGTGGGAACTCATCCACGTCTTTGGTTGCACAAAGCTCATCCGTGTGGGTACGTGTGGCGCGCTGCAGCCCGGAATCAACCTTTACGATGTTGTCATCGCTCAGGGAGCCTGCACGAACTCGAACTTCATCGATCAGTACAACATCCCGGGAACCTATGCTCCCATCGGTTCCTACCGCCTGATCGAGGCTGTGCGCGAGAATGCAAAGGAAAAGGGAGTGACCACCCACGTGGGTAACGTCCTCTCCTCGGATACCTTCTACAACGCCGATCCGACCTTCAACGAACGCTGGCAGAAGATGGGCATCATGGCCATCGAAATGGAGACCGCGGGCCTGTACGCAACTGCCGCCGAGGCCGGGGTTGAGGCTCTGGGTATCTTTACCGTCTCTGACTCGCTGGTCACCGGTGAGGAAACCACTGCGCAGGAGCGTCAGACCGCGTTCACCCAGATGATGGAAATCGCACTTCCTCTGGCGCAGATCTGAGGACTTGAAAAGGAAAAGTATGAAGAAGTCTGAAGTTGCACACCTGATTGACCACACGATCCTCAAGCCCGAGGCCACTAGCGCCGATGTCGCGCGGATTGTTGAGGAAGGTGCACGTTTTGGTACCTATTCCGTGTGCGTGTCCCCATCGATGCTCCCGCTTGGGGTGCCCGAAGGACTGAAGGTCGCCTGCGTCGTGGGCTTCCCTTCGGGGGCAGTGAAGCCGAATGTCAAGGCTTACGAAGCCAAACAGGCTATTGCCGATGGTGCTGACGAGATCGATATGGTCATCAATATTGCCTTGGCAAAAGAAGGCAAGTTCGATCAGGTCGAGGACGAAATCCGTGCTGTTCGCGAGGAGATCCCCGCGGGTAAGGTCCTGAAGGTCATCATCGAATCGGCGGCCTTGACCGACGAAGAAATCGTTGCAGTCTGCCGTGCAGCGGTCGCTGCCGGTGCAGATTTTGTCAAGACCTCAACTGGTTTCCATCCTGCAGGTGGAGCATCCGTTCACGCGGTGAAGCTCATGCGTGAGACCGTGGGCGAGGGTGTCGGGGTGAAGGCCTCGGGCGGTATCCGCAATGCAGAGACCGCTGTCGCCATGATCAATGCCGGCGCAAACCGTTTGGGTGTGTCTGCAACCGCAGCAATTCTTGAAGGCCTTGAGGACTGAATATGAACCTTATTGAACGTGCCCAACAGTGGGCTGATCACGATCCGGATCCCGTAACCGCCGAAGAGCTCGGATCATTGGTCCAGGCCGCTCGCGAAGGCGATCAGGACGCAGAACTCGAACTTGCACGTGCCATGAATGGTCCCTTGCAATTCGGTACTGCTGGCCTGCGTGGTGAGATCGGTGCCGGCGAGTCTCGGATGAACCTTGCGGTTGTTATACGTGCGACGGCGGGCTTGTGTGCAGTGCTCCTTAAGCATGCTCCGCGCACCCCGCGTGTCGTCATCGGATGCGATGCCCGCTACGGTTCGGTTGACTTTGCTCACGCAGCCGCGCGTGTGGCCTCGGCAGCGGGATGCGAAGTACTCTTGCTTCCCCTGATGAACCCAACCCCGCTCACCGCTTTCTCGGTGCGCGAACTGGACGCGGATGCGGGAATCATGGTGACCGCCTCGCACAATCCTCCTCGCGACAACGGCTACAAGGTCTATCTGGGCGGAACAGTCGTGACGGATGCCGGTCAGGGCGTCCAGATCGTTCCTCCTTTTGATGCAGAGATCGCCTCGGCGATTGCGTCGGCCCCCTTTGCCGATCAAATTGCACAAAATGATGAACTCATCGTCAATGTGGATCCCCGCGAAGACTACATTGCCCGCGCAGCCTCTTTGGCCTCGGGAAGCGCTGAAAGCAAGGCTGACCTGGGGATTACTCTGACGGGAATGCACGGTGTGGGCGCTGCGCTCACCAAGAAGGTCCTGGAAGAAGCCGGCTTCACCAATGTCACTCTGGTTGCCGAGCAGGCCGATCCGGATCCGGATTTCCCGACCGTCTCTTTCCCGAACCCGGAAGAACCTGGGGCGTTGGACCTGGCAATCGCGCATGCCGCCGCTCACGGATCGGATCTGATCATTGCTGTTGATCCCGATGCTGACCGCTGTGCACTTGCTGTCCCCGACAGTGAATCTGCGACCGGTTGGCGTCAGCTCTCCGGTGATGAGATCGGATCATTGCTGGGTGAATTCCGTGCTCAGAGCGCACCTTCGGACGCGGTTTTTGCGAACTCCATTGTCTCCTCGCGACTTTTGGGCAAGATCGCTGAGGGACATGGCTTGAAGTACCAGCACACGCTGACCGGCTTCAAGTGGATTGCCCGCGTTCCTGGCCTCTACTTCGGCTACGAGGAAGCAATCGGTTTCTGCCCCGATCCTTCGCGTGTGCGCGATAAGGACGGTATTGCAACATCTGTTGTCGCAGCCTCCCTTTTCGCGCAGCTCAAGATTGAGGGCCGCAGCGCGAAGGATGAATTGGAACGCATGGCACGTCTGTATGGCCTGCACGTGACTGCTCCCTTGACCTTCCGTGTCGAGCGACTGGAGCTCATCGCTGAAGGAATGCAGCGCCTGCGCGCTCAGCCGCCGACAACCCTTGCCGGTGCTGAGGTCGAAGGCGTTGTGGACCTGTCGAAGGGCTGGGATGGCCTTCCCGGAACAGATGCACTTATGGTCACCACCACTGCGGGTGACCGCGTGATCGCACGTCCTTCGGGCACTGAACCTAAGCTCAAGTGCTACTTGGAAGTGATTCTTCCCGTCGAGGAAGGCGCTGAGGTGCCTTGGGAAGCCGCTCGTGCTCGCCTAGAGAGCATCAAGGCTGAGTTTGGTGCTGCGATCGGGATCTGAATAAGTTCCGAGGCCGCAGCTGTTGTGCAGCGCGCACAGTAGCTGTGGCGCGCGAAAGACCTTTGGTGGGTGTCGCCTGCGGGCGGCACCCACCAGTCTTATTCGCCTTCTTGCAGTGCTTCTTCCCTGGAAGCGCTGCTTCGCCATTGATCTTCCTATTACCGCCTGCGCGTGGTTGACTCGCAACAAACAATCGAGGCTGGCAGGATAAAGGTGTGAGCGAAGAACACAGCGCATCAGATACGCAGCCGCAAGATTTTCACGATCATCTGCTTTTGCAAGCCTTCGCGTGGGATCTCCCCGCCGATCAAAGCCTGTGGAGAAGCATTGCCGCTTCGGCGCAGGACATTGCGGATCTGGGAATCGAAGGTGTCTGGCTTCCGCCCGCCTATAAGGGCTATATGGGACGCGAGGATGTCGGCTACGGCGTCTACGACATGTACGACCTGGGTGAGTTCGATCAAAAGGGAACTGTTGGGACAAAGTACGGGACAAAGGAAGAATATCTGGCTGCCATCGACGCCCTTCACGCAGCGGGTATCCACGTAATTGCCGATATTGTCTTTAACCATCGCCTGGGTGGGGATGAGACCGAAGAAGTCAGAGCGCGCAAGGTCGATCCGGGGAACCGAATGCAGGTGATCTCCGACGAAGAAACAATCCGCGCATGGACCCGTTTTACTTTCCCGGGCCGAGCTGGAGCCTACTCCGATTTCCAATGGGATTGGCAGTGTTTCAACGGCATTGATTGGGACGAAAATACGAAGAGCAACGCTGTCTGGCTTTTTGACGGTAAAGAATGGGACCCGACTGCGGGTGAAGAGCTAGGCAACTACGACTACCTCATGGGCTGCGATGTTGATGTCTCTTCACCGCAGGTGAATGAGGAATTAGACCGTTGGGGCCGCTGGTACATCGAAACTACGGGCGTCGATGCCCTGCGCTTGGACGCCGTTAAACACATCGGTTCAGATTTCTTTGCGCGTTGGCTGCCAGATTTACGCGCAGCGACAGGCAAACTTCTTCCTGCCGTCGGAGAGTATTGGAGCTACGACGTGGGGCAGCTGTGCTCCTACCTTGACCGAGTCCCCGACGTTGCACTCTTTGATGTCCCATTGCATTTTCACTTCCACGAGGCTTCTGTCTCGGATGGGAATTTTGATCTTTCACAGATTTTTGCCAATACCCTGGTGGGGACTCGCCCAGAACGGGCCGTCACTTTCGTTGAAAACCACGACACGCAACCTGGACAGTCACTAGAGTCCACTGTCGCCCCTTGGTTTAAACTTTCCGCTTACGCCTTGATTCTGCTGCGTGATAGTGGAGTGCCCTGCGTTTTTTGGGGAGACCTTCTGGGTAGCGGTGATTCTCTTCCTGCTGTGAGTGAATTGCCCTTCCTCATGCGTGTGCGCAAGGCCGCCGCTCAAGGCCCGCAGTTCGATGCGTTTGATGATCCCGATGTCGTTGGTTTTTCTCGTCAGGGAATCGAAGGCGACCCATCGACTGGTTGCGCAGTAATCCTTTCAGACCGCCTTGCCGGTGAGAAGCGCTTATTCCTTGGGAACTGGCGCGCGGGTGAGACCTGGGTGTGCGCTATTGGCGAGCACCCGGCCGTCGTTATCGAAGAAGACGGGTGGGCAACTTTCCCGGTTTCCGACGGTGGCCTTTCCGTTTACTTTCCCGAGGCCGCGCGCCTGTAACGGGGCAGCTGCTACTTGGCCTCGTCCGCGGAAGTCATGAGGATGGGGGAGGGGCGCAGATTGCGCATGCCGTTCCACACAAGGTTAACGACGTGTGAGGCGACTTCTTCCTTGCTCATTCGACGCTCGTCAAGCCACCACTGGCCCACCTGCGCAATCAGGCCGACAAGCATTTGCGCATAGAGGGGCGCCCATTTGGGATCCATATGCGCATGAGAAAACTGCTCAGCTAAGAGGTGCTCAACCTTAATGGCCACATCTCCAAGCAGTGAAGAGTAAGAACCGGACGTCGAATTCTGTGGGGCATCACGCACCAGAATTCGGAAACCATCCGTATGGGACTCGATGTAGCTGAGCAGGGCAAGTGCTGAATCCTCAAGGATCATTCGCGGGCGCTTGTGGGAATCCAAAGCGGCTTCCAATGCGTTCATGAGTGCCTGGACTTCTCGATCCACAATGACGGCGTAGAGGCCTTCTTTTCCCCCGAAATGCTCATAGATAACGGCTTTTGAGATCTTTGCGTGAGCGGCAATTTCCTCGACACTGGTGCCGTCAAATCCTTTTGAGGCGAAAGTCGCACGTCCTACAGCAACCAGTTGCTCGCGACGCGCAAAAGCGCTCATTCTCATCCGCTTCTCGGCCATGTCTTAACCGTACACTCACACCGTGTCATAGGTTCTAGATGGCATAACACGGTGTGTTTATGGCACAATCTATGTGTCCTTCCGCCTTGGTGTAACGGCAGCACAGAGGTTTTTGGTGCCTTTAGTCTAGGTTCGAATCCTAGGGGCGGAGCTCACAGTGAGCGCGCGTGAAAGGGCGACATGACTACTCCCACAGCAGTGATTGTTCTGGCCGCCGGCGCCGGAACTCGAATGAAGTCTTCCCTTCCCAAGGTTGTTCATCCAGTTGTCGGGCGTTCAATGATTGGTCACGCGCTGCACGCAGCTGCGGGAACTCATCCCGATCATCTTGTTGCGGTTGTCCGTCACCAGCGTGAACTCGTCGCTGCTGAAATCCTGCGCAATAACCCAGATGTGATCATTGCAGACCAGGATGATATTCCCGGAACCGGTCGTGCGGTGCAATGCGCACTCGACGAACTTTTGCGCCGTGGTCATAGTCTTTCGGGCACGATCTTGGTGACCTACGGCGATGTCCCCATGCTTGATGCAGATACCCTGAATGCTCTTGTTCGCTCTCACGATGAGCGCGGCGCAACAGTCTCAGTGTTGACGACAATTGTTGATGATCCCACCGGCTACGGGCGGATCATCCGCGATGATGCCAGCGGTGATGTCTGCCGGATTGTCGAACAAAAAGATGCATCTGAAGCAGAGCGTCAGATCCGCGAAATTAATGCCGGGATCTACGCATTTGATGGAGAATTCCTGCGTGATGCGTTGATGCACGTTGGGACCAATAACAATCAGGGTGAGGTTTACCTTACGGATGTCCTTGCTCAGGCATACCAGGCGGACCGCGTAACAAACGGTGTTGTTCTTGATGATCAATGGATGGCGCAGGGCTGCAACGACCGGGTCCAGCTTGCCGAATTGGCCGCAGAAATGAACCGTAGGATTTGCGTGGAACATATGCGTGCAGGCGTTTCCATTGTGGATCCCTCAAGCACGTGGATCGAATGCGATGTCCGCATTGATGCAGATACAACGATCTATCCCAATACTGTTCTGCGCGGTCGTACCCAAATCGCCACGGGATGTGAAATTGGCCCGGGAACAACACTGACGAATGCGCAGGTCGGGCCGGGGTGCCGAGTACCTGCCGCCTGGGTCAGTAACACACGCCTAGAAGGCGATACGATAGTAGCGCCTTTTACTTCGATCGAACGGTGAATAAGGTTACTGCTCGACGAAAAAAGTCCGCATAAACGGGAGGGACATACCGCATGACGGGGCTGGTGACCAGCGGAGAAAAGCGTCTGGTTCTTGTATCAGGTCGAGCACACATGGAGCTCGCTCAACAAGTTGGCGAAGAATTGCACTGCGGAGTTTCTCCGACGACCGCGTATGATTTTGCCAGCGGTGAAACCTATGTTCGTTTCAACGAATCGGTGCGCGGTGCGGATGTTTTTGTCTTGCAGTCACACACCGGTGAAGTGAATAAGTGGCTGATGGAACAGCTTTTGATGATCGATGCAGCGAAGCGAGCCTCGGCAAAGCGTATTACTGCAGTCGCCCCCTATTACCCCTACGCGCGCCAGGATAAGAAACACCTGGGGCGCGAACCTATTTCTGCACGTCTGATCGCAGATCTCTTCAAGACCGCTGGTGCAGACCGTGTGATGAGCGTCGACCTGCACGCCTCGCAGGAGCAGGGCTTCTTTGACGGCCCCGTCGATCACCTGTGGGCGATGCCCGTGCTGGTTGAGTACGTGCGCTCTCGCGTTGACCTGAGCAATGTCTGCATGGTCTCGCCCGATGCCGGTCGTATTCGTGTCGCAGAGAAATGGTCAGCAAAGTTGGGTGGATGCCCTCTGGCCTTTGTCCACAAGACTCGTGACACCACCCGCCCCAATGTTGCCGTCGCTAACCGCGTCGTTGGCGATGTTGCGGGTAAGCAGTGCGTGCTGGTCGACGACATGATCGACACGGCAGGCACCATTTCCGAGGCCGTCAAGGTCGTCATGAATGCGGGGGCTTCTTCCGTTATTGTTGCTGCAACGCACGGTATTCTGTCCGATCCGGCCGCACAGCGTCTCTCCGAGTGTGGTGCGAGCGAAGTGATCGTCACCGATACTTTGCCGATTGCTCCGGAAAAGCGTTTCGATAAGTTGACTATTTTGCCGATTGCTCCGCTGCTTGCACGTGCAATCCGCGAGGTTTTCGACGACGGATCGGTCACATCTCTCTTTGATGGGGTCGCCTGAGGCCTTAAAACGCGCTATTCTGGCTAGGTTGCTCCGGCGAGGGCGCGAAAGCGCCGTTATCGACAGGGCTTTCTGTAGGGTTATCCTTCAGATTCCTAGCGCCGGTGCGTGGAATGAACTATTTGAAGGAGGCTCTCATGAGCAACCCCACGCTGGTCGCACAGACCCGTTCTGAATTTGGTAAGGGTGCAGCACGTCGCGCACGTCGCGCAGGCCTGGTCCCCGGTGTCCTTTACGGTCACGGTGGCGAGCCCGTTCACATTGATCTCCCCGCTCACGAGCTCTTCCTGGCTGTCCGTGGCCAGAAGAACGCTCTGCTCGAGCTGGTCATCGAGGGCAAGAAGCAGCTTGCTCTGGTGAAGGAAGTTCAGCGTCACCCCGTCTCCCGCGATCTGCTCCACGCAGACTTCCTGGCCGTCAAGGCCGGCGAAGTGGTCGACGTTGAGGTTCCCGTCTCGATCATCGGTGAGCCCGCAGCCGGCACCCAGTACACTCAGGAAGAGTTCGCACTGCTGGTTAAGGCTCCCGCCACCGCTATCCCCGAGTCCATCGAGGTTGACATCACCGGTATCGAGGCCGGCACTACCGTTCGCGTCGCTGATGTGACCTTCCCCGAGGGCATCGTCTCCGAGCTCGATCCAGAGACCGTCGTTGTCACGGTTTCCGAAGAGGTCGTTGAGGTCGAGGAAGAGGAAGCACCCGCCGAGGCTGCTGAAGAATCTGCTGAGTGATCTCACTTCGCTTAAGGGAGGCTTGCCGTTTGGCAAGCCTCCCTTTTTATTACACTGAGAACTATGAATCGACTTCACGTCATTATTCCCGCCGGGGGAGTGGGCTCTAGGCTGTGGCCACTGTCGCGTAAGGATCGGCCGAAATTTCTGCTTGACCTTCGCATGAGTGGAAAGAGCTTGCTCCAAGAGACCATTGACCGTCTGGCTCCAATTGCCGCTTCTTTCACGATTGTCACGGGGCGTGCACATGAACAAGCCGTTCGTGCTCAGATCCCCCAGGGACTTGATGTCACTGTTCTTGTCGAGCCTCAAGGACGCAATTCGATGCCCGCTATCGGGTTGGCGGCTTATGTTATTCGCCAGCGCTTTGGTGATGAGGCTCCGATTGCTTCCTTCGCTGCCGACCACGCGATTACCCATCCTCAGGTTCTTCTTGACTGCGTAGAACGTGCGTTGGAAGTTGCTCAAAAGGGCTACGTTGTCACGATTGGCCTCAAGCCGCTGACCCCTTCAACGGCCTATGGCTACATCGCCCCGGGAGAAACCTTTGAGAAGGAGTCTGCCGAAAAGGGATCTATCGTGCGCTCTTTCGTTGAGAAACCGGATGAAGAGACCGCGAAGCGTTACTGCGAACAGGGCTACCTGTGGAACGCTGGAATGTTCATCATGACCGCAGGGACTCTTGCTCGTGCACTTACGCGTTTTCACCCCGATATGGATACGCATCTGAGCGCGATTGGAAGCCAATGGGGAAGCGATAGCTTTGCCAAGACGCTCAGCGACGAATGGCCCGCACTGACGAAGATTGCCATCGATCACGCCATCGCCGAACCGCTTGCCTCTGAGGGGGGAGTGGCCGTTGTTCCTGCGACGGATATGGGCTGGACCGATGTCGGTGATTTTGATGCGCTTGCGCAGATTAGCTCTGAAGGTCAGGCCCTTCGGATTGACTCTTCTGGTTCATTCGTCCGATCTTTGACCGGCCAAAAGATTGTTGTGGTTGGAGCGCCGAATATGGCTGTCATCGCGACAGAGGACGCAATCTTGGTTGTTGACCGTAATCGCGCGCAGGATGTGAAACACGTGGTTGACCAGTTGACGCAGAGCGGAGAGGAAGAACTCCTTTAGGATGAAGAGTATGACTCGACACACGCGTGCCTACCTATGTGCAGCAACAAGCGCTTTGCTGCTTCTCCTTGCTGGTTGCTCCTCAGCCCCTGCCTCACGTGCTCAAACTCAACTGTGCGGAATTTCTGACGCAGCTGGGTGGGATAGTGCGACCTCGCAGACTCCGGCGAAACGGGCAATTTCGCAGGCGGCCTCGGAAATCGGAGGGGAGGCAAAATTTGCCACCGGCGAAGGTGAATTGGATGCCCTTCTCAAGGGCGGATGCACCATTGTTGTCTCCGAAGGCCAGGGAATGACCCAGGCCATCACTCAGGCGGCAAAGAAAAACTCATCAGTTCGCTTTATTACCGTTAACTCTGGTTTCGAATCGGCAAATAAGACTGTTGAGCTCAGTAATGGCAAGGCTATTGTCTCGCGCGCAACCCAGGGCGCCTATATGGCTGGCTATGCTTCCGCCGGTTTGACGACGACCGGAACCATTGCCGGATTTGGTGGGGTTGAAACCAGCGAACGCCAAGCACTGATGGATGCCTTTGCGCAGGGCGTCGACGCCTACAACCTCTCATATGGGACATCGATCCGCTTTGAAGGATGGGATACCACCCGCATGCGCGGAACCTTCACCGGAAACGATGATCCGACAAGCATTAAGGACGCAGCGTCCAAGGCGCTTGCTGCGGGTGCAGATATTTTGGTTCCCTTCGCAGATGGTGGGAACCAAGGTGCGCTCCAAGCACTTGAGGCAGCTGGAAATAACTCGGCCCAGCGCGTGGTGTGGATGGGTGATGATCTTCCCAGCGATCTACCCCAGGTCATTACAGCGGTCACTACGACCACAAAGGACCATGCGACCGAAGCTATTACTTCCGCACGAGGAAACGATTTCTCAACGAATGCGGTCATCGATTCTCTTGATAATAACGGCGTGACGCTGGCTCCTTTCGCTGCTCATGAGGCGCTCATGACCCCCGAGCTCAAAGACTCCTTGGCGTCGATGCGCCAGCAGCTGCTCACTGGCAGCCTTGTGATCACGACCCAATTTGATCCCCTGTTGATTTCTCCCCGTAAGTGAAGGACCCCATGGAACACGCACACCAGAATTCCTCCTATCGTCGAGGCCCGGTGATCCTTCGCGGAGGAAAGATCCCTCGCGAAACATCCGATACCGGCCTACTGCGCCCCCAGTCCTCTGCGGATTGGCTACACGAGGACCCCTGGAGGGTGCTTCGTATCCAGTCGGAGTTTGTCGAAGGTTTTGGAGCGCTTGCCGAGTTGGGTCCGGCAGTGTCGGTTTTCGGCTCGGCTCGCACCCCTGCTGGAAGCGAAGATTGGGAGCGTGCGCGCTCTATTGGCTCCCTATTGGTTCAGGCGGGCTTTGCCGTGATTACCGGTGGTGGACCGGGAATTATGGAAGCGGCCAATAAGGGCGCGTGGGAAGCGGGAGGAACCTCCGTCGGCTTGGGAATCGAGCTTCCCCACGAGCAGGGAATGAATGAATGGGTCAATGTTGGAATTAATTTCCGTTATTTCTTTGCCCGCAAGACCATGTTCATGAAGTATTCCTCGGGCTTTATCGCTATGCCGGGTGGTTTTGGCACCATGGATGAGCTGTTTGAGGCTGCAACCTTGGTGCAAACCGGTAAGGTGCATTCCTTCCCGATCGTTTTGGTTGGGGGCGACTATTGGGGCGGATTAGTTCAATGGATTAACTCGACCATGAAGGAATCGGGAATGCTTTCAAGTAATGACCCTCAACTTTTGCACGTGGTCGATAGCCCCGAAGAAGCTGTGGAAATAGTAATTGGACACAAATAATTCAATACCTTACTAAATTACGCCATTCTCGGTAGAATAAATGTGTTTTTAGCGGTATTTAATACTCGGCGTTCAGAAGGGAAACGAACATGGCAGCTATGAAGCCGCGAACCGGAGATGGCCCCCTCGAGGCAGAAAAAGAGGGTCGTGGGATTGTCATGCGTATCCCCAGCGAAGGCGGTGGCCGTCTGGTCATTGAACTCAGCGCTGACGAAGCACAGGAACTGGCTCAGGCCTTAGCTAACGCTCTGTGAGGCACTCAGGGCTTCCTCAAGAGTCAGACTCCCGACATAGAGAGCCTTGCCAACAATCACTCCATCCAGGTAACCTTCACGCCTCAAGGTGTGGATATCCTCGACATGACGGATTCCTCCTGAGGCAACCAGAAGCGTAGGTGTTTTCGCCCGTAGATCTCTGAGTAGGTCTACGGGCGGTCCCATAAGTGCCCCGTCTCGTTGGCGCTCGGTGACGATGTAGCGCTGCACACCCGCTTGATCCAGAGCGCGGCAGACGTCCCAAAGGTTCCCCGCGTCCCCATCAACGCCTCGTGGACGAATTCGATCGCCCTCTACGTCAATGCAGATGTTGAGGCGCCCGGCGAACTCAGCGATCAGGGTGCGGACCCGATCGATATTAACCAAGGCTTGAGAAGCCAGATTGACGCGATCAGCACCTGCCTGAAGCGCTGCTTCGATATCCTCCCCGCTGCGTACACCACCAGACCACTCGATGCGGCATTCAGGGGTATGCCTGCCTGAGCCGGATGCTCCAGATCCGTCAAGCTGAGAAATTACCTCAGAAAGTACATCTGAGTTGTTTCCTCGCTCAAAGGCCGCATCAATATCGACCAGATGAATCCAGCGAGCACCCTGAGCGAGGAAGGAACGCGCAGCCTCGCAGGGATCAGCACTGGTCGAATCCTCACCTCCGTCAGCTCTACGGTGCGTGAGGGCCCGGCCATTGGCGATATCAAGGGCGGGAAGAATATCCACGACTCAGTTATTTCCGTGATTGAGGGTCGCTTGGTAGATCGGTGCGAAGAACTCACTCAGCCGCACAAGAGTTTCGTTCAGCGCATCTCGAGTATCGTTCTTTTCCTCTTCCGCGATTTCTGCCGCATGCTCGGCGATGATGCGCACGATCGCTGAACCCGAAATCGCGCCATCTGCTCCCGCTTGGAGTGCGGCACGCACGTGTTCGGGTCGCGAAATTCCAAAACCCAAGAGAACGGGAGCTGCCGCTTCCTCGCGAAGCTTTGCAACCGCCTCGTGCAAGCCCACGGTCGAGGCCTCGTGGTCAGCACCCGTCACGCCTACGCGAGAGACCGCGTAGACGTAGCCGCGTGCAGAGTGTGCGACGTCGCTCAGGGTGCGAGGCGAGGCCGATGGGGGGGCGATGTACACGCTGTCGATGCCCGACTTGAGTGCTGCTTCTCCAAATGGATGCCCCTCGCGGATCGGGAGATCTGGAATGAGTACCGAATCGACTTCCGCCTGCGCACAGAGCTCATAGAAACGATCAACCCCAATGGAGAAGGGCACATTCGCGTAGACCAGCAGGCCGATGGGGAGATCGGGGTGTGAGTTGCGAATGCGAGAAAGGATCCGGAAGCACTCATCGATAGCAGTACCGGCCTGAAGGGCCCGCAGGTGTGCTTCCTGAATAACAACTCCGTCTGCGACGGGATCCGAGAAGGGAATCCCAAGCTCCAGAGCATCTGCGCCATCGGCGATGAGCGCTTCGATGATGGCCTCGCAGGACGCAGGGGTAGGGTCACCCAGCATAACGAAGGGGACGATTGCCCCGCGTTCCTGTGCGGTGCAGCGCTCAAACATTGATGCGTAGCGAGTCATCGTTCCTCCTTAGATGAACCCAGATCATAGGAATGAGTCCTATGGGTTCCAGAACCGGCGCGTTCTTGTGCAACAAGCTCAGCGGCGCGGGCAACGGCTCCGTCCCTAGAGAAGGAGCCTCCCAAGCGCTCGCGGACTTGGTCGAGGTCCTTGTCACCTCGGCCGGATAGACACACAAGCAATGTCGGGACGTGTCCCTCGGGTGTTTTGAGTCCCTCGGTGTGGCCCGTATCCTTGAGCTCACGCGCCATCTTGAGGGCGTAAGCCAGGGCGTGAGAGGACTCCATTGCCGGAATAATTCCTTCATGACGCGAGAGCTCGATGAAGGCGTTCACGGCCTCGTCATCGGTAATTCCCACGTAGTGAGCGCGGCCGCTCGCAGCTAAGTAGGCGTGCTGCGGACCGACACCGGGGTAGTCCAAGCCGGCGGAAATTGAATAGGACTCTTCGACTTGTCCCTCATCAGTGCGCATGAGGTAGGAGCGCGCACCGTGAAGAACACCGACCTTACCCTCGTGGATTGCCGCACCGTGGTGTCCGGAATTCAGTCCCTCACCCGCAGGTTCAACACCGTAGAGCGCAACAGATGAGTCGTCAATAAAGTCGGCGAACATACCAATTGCGTTCGAGCCGCCACCCACGCACGCAATAACCGCGTCGGGGAGCGCACCGGTTTGTGCGAGGATCTGTGCACGCGCCTCGGTTGAAATAATGCGGTGGAATTCGCGAACCATTGTGGGGAAAGGGTGCGGGCCGGCCGCGGTTCCCAACAGGTAGTGCGAGGTCTTAAAGGTTGCGGTCCAGTCGCGCAGGGCCTCGTTAACGGCGTCCTTGAGGGTTCCGCTCCCTGCGGTCACGGGGACAACCGTTGCCCCCATGAGTTCCATGCGCTCGACGTTTGGGGCCTGTCGAACAACATCGACCGCGCCCATGTAGATCGTGCATTCCAATCCCAAAAGTGCGCATACCATTGCGGTTGCGGTCCCGTGTTGGCCAGCTCCGGTTTCAGCGATGATGCGTGTCTTACCCATGCGCTTAGCTAACAGAGCTTGTCCCAAAACCTGATTACCCTTGTGTGCGCCTCCGTGGACCAGGTCCTCACGCTTGAGGAAGATCCGAGCGCCGCCACCGGGAAGGTTGCGTAGCTCTGTGACTGGGGTGGGACGTCCCAGGAACTGATGGAGAAGGGTATTGATCTCCTCGATAAAAGTTGGGTCGTCAATTGCCTGAACGAATGCTTCTTCAAGCTGGTCCAGTGCGGGGATCAAAAGCTCAGGAACGTATTGGCCGCCAAATTGTCCGAAGTAAGGGGAAAGCTTCGTTGGGTGCTCGGGAGCTTCTTCGTCCTTCGTGTCCTCCGTCTTTGCGCCGAGGCGTTCACTGGAGTAGGGCTTCCACGAGGTGTGGAGCGCCGCTTCTTCGAGGAAGGCGTGGCCGGCACTGGGCTGGCCACCTGTGATCTCCCAAGCAGCCTGCGTAGGATCATCCGATCCCGACAGCGAGGAGCCAACCAACAGTGCGTCGACGTAAGGGGCAAGAGTCAGCACATCATCGCGTGAATGAACGCCAGACTCTCCAACGATTACCGCTCCCTTTGGAGCAAGGGGAGAAAGCTTCTGCGTGCGGGTAATGTCGATCTGAAGCGTGCGCAGGTCACGATTGTTGATGCCAATAATGCGTGCGCCCAAGCGCTGAGCGCGGTGCATATCCTCTTCGCTGTCGACTTCGGTCAGGACATCCATTCCCAGTCGATGTGCTGCCAAAGAAAGCTCTGTGTAGTCCTGATCGTCCAGAACGGACAGCATCAGTAGGATCGCATCTGCACCGTGAGAGCGAGCAGCGGTGATCTGAATGGGATCGATGATGAAGTCCTTGCACAAGACGGGCTGGTTAACCTCATCTCGTACCTCATCAATATCAGCGAAATTGCCGTTGAAACGGTCGGGCTCTGTCAACACACTGATCGCTGCCGCGTAGCGCGAGTAGGCGCGAGCCAAGAGGCGCGGAGAATATGCACCTTCGATAATCGTGCCCAGAGTCGGTGAAGCGGACTTGCACTCCATGATGATTGCCGGGCCGCTGGGACGAGGCTGGAAGCCTACCTGTTCGTCGTAACGACGCGTGCGTAGTGCGTCCTCAAAAGAACGCGTCGAGCGAGGAAGCGTCAGCGGATCGATGTGCCCGTAGGCCTCGTGAAGTTCAGGAAGACGCGTCCGACGCTGAGCGACGATCGAATCAAGGACTGTCCCGGTTTCGCGCAATCGCGTGGAAATGGGAGAGAAAGACGGCTGGTTCACTGGTTCTCCTGCTCTTTTAATTCGCGCGCGGTCGAAACGATGGTCTCAAGGTGGGAGGCGACGGCGCCGCTGGAGAGCTGAGACAACGCCAATTCGGTTCCCTGGTTCAAAGATTCCGCCTTGCCCGCCAGATAGAGCATGGCGCCGCTTGTCGCAGCGATGGCCTCGCGCTGGGCCGGCGCGCCCTTCCCGGCGAAGATCTCCGAGATTAGACGCAGGTTTTCTTCTGCATCCCCACCGACCAACTCTGAGAGCGGAGCAGGAGTAATTCCCAGCTCCTCAGGGCTCAGGGTAAAGGAGGCAATGCCCTCTTGGGTGATCTCGCGGATCTCGGTGGGACCGTGGACGGCGAATTCGTCGGTACCGCTTCCGTGAACCACCAGTGCGTGCTTGAGCCCCAAGGACGCCAATGCTTTCGCAACGACGTCGAGGAGTTCAGGCTTACCGACGCCAAGTACCTGGTAGGACAGCGGTGCGGGGTTTACTAGGGGACCGATGAGATTGAAGATGGTCGGGTTCTTCAAAGCACCGCGCACGGGTGCAACGTAGCGCATTGCCGGGTGATACTTCTGCGCGAATAAGAAGCAGAAACCGGTACGTTCCAAGAGCTTCGCCGAAGAAGCGGGGGAGAGGTCTAGGGGGATACCTGCGGCCTCAATAAGGTCTGCGGCTCCCGCCTTCGAAGACACTGCGCGGTTACCATGCTTGGCGACCTTGAGTCCCATGGAGGCCGCAACGAAAGCCGAGGCCGTCGAGATATTGATTGTTCCGACACCGTCACCGCCCGTTCCGACGACGTCAATGACGCCGGGGGCAGTTGTTGTGAAGTGCTGTGCTGCTGAGCGGAAAGCTTCCGCCGCACCTGCGATCTCGCTGGGCTGTTCACCGCGTGCGTGAAGCGCTCCAAGGAAAGCTGCGATTTCAATTTCGCTGAGTTCCCCGCGTGACATTTCCTCGAAAACGGAACGTGCCTGTTCCTGGTCTAATACGTGACCGTTCAATGCGCGGCGCAGAAAGGACTCACTCATGTCAATTCCTTGAATTAGTAGCGGTGGATAGGGTTAGGTCAGCCAGCAGGGCACGCAAAAGAAGCGGCCCAGCCGGAGTTAGGATCGATTCTGGGTGGAATTGCAGACCGATGCACGGCGCACTGCGGTGACGCGCAGCCATGACAATCCCATCACGGGTGTGTGCCAGGGAAACCAAAGCATCGGGAAGGCTGCGCGTGCCCAGAGAATGGTAACGAGCGACGGAAATATATCCGTGCTCAGCATCATCACCGGGACGAGGCGCCTCTGCAATTGAGGAGAAGGCAGGATCTTCAATGCCGGCCTCGGTAAGCTCAATGCGGTCGGTGCGCCCGTGGGTTGCCCCTACGGGACCGACGACGCCCCCGCAGGCCTCGACCATTGCTTGGAAGCCCAGGCAAATCCCCAGGGTTGGAATATTCTCACGGAGAGCCACCTGAAGGATCTCCATCATGTTTCCTGCGCCTCGGGGGTGGCCCGGACCGGGGGAAAGAATCAAAAGGGGACGTTCGCCCGCAGCGCGTTCGGCCTCGGTCGGAACAAGTGCCTTGAGAAGCGTTGAAGTTGGGGTCGTATTGCGGAAGAGCTGAACTGCGGCCTCGCGGGCGGTTAAATCCACCAAGTTGTAGACGAAAGAGTCGCGGTTATCCAGGAAAATGACGCGCATCTTAGAACTCGCTTTCTTCCGCATTCGAGGAAATGGCCAGTGGTCGCCCGGTTGACGCGGCCAAAGCGCGCAAAACAGCGCTTGCTTTGTGGACGGTTTCTTCAGCCTCGCGAGCGGGGACAGAGTCGGCAACTACTCCGGCCCCCGCCTGCACGATCGCCTGTCCCTCCTTGACAAAGGCTGAACGAATGACGATGCAGGTATCGAGCTCGCCGTCTCCTCGAAGGTAACCAACTGCACCACCGTATGAGCCGCGGCGCTGACCTTCGTAGTTGCGAATGAGCTCTGCCGCGCGAAGCTTTGGAGCGCCCGTCAGTGTTCCCATGGTCATCGACGCGCGGAAAGCATCCAAGGGGTGCAAATCGTCTGCCAGAGTGCCGCTGACCTCAGATACCAGGTGCATGACTCGGGAATAACGGTCGACGCGCAAGAGCTGTTCAACGCGACGAGTTCCTCGTTGTGAAACGCGTGCGACATCGTTGCGTGCCAAGTCGACGAGCATGACGTGCTCGGCAACTTCCTTCGCATCCGAACGCAATTCAAGTTCCAAGCGAATATCTAGTTCGTGATCGATACTGCCGTCGGGGGCAAAGCCACGGGGGCGTGTCCCGGCGATGGGGCGAATTGCGACCGTTCCGTCCTTTGCTGAATGAAGCAGCGAGGATTCCGGAGACGCACCGAAAAGCTCGAAGTTGTCCGCGCCGATATAGAACATGTATGGACTGGGATTCTCATCTCGCAAAAAGCGGTAGCTTCTCAGGGCATTCGGGCAATCCGCAATAAAACCGCGCGAGGGAACAACCTGGTAGATGTCGCCAGCAGCGATGTGCTCTTGCATGGTCGTCACCAGAGCCTCGAAGTCATCATCAGAGATGGTTGGGCGTGCAATAAGAGGCTGCGCTGTGGGATCGATTGTCATTTCCGAGGCCGTGGGCGTCTCGGTCGATAGCGGCGCGTGGTCGATTGCCTGGGCAAGTGCATCGATTTGCTGCTCAAGAGAATCACGGTCGAGTGAGGCTCCGACAAGGTTGGCGCTTTGAGAAGGATGGTCGACGACCAAGATGATTCGCGCAAGGAAGAACAGGTAATCAGGGCAGGAATTAAAACCCTGGTCGACATCGGGTAGGGATTCGTATGTTGCGAGGTAATCAAAAGAAACGCTTCCGGCAACCAAAGGTAGGTGCGGGTGATCGATTGGAGTATCGGTGAGAACTTGCAAGGGCTCCATGGTTGCGCGCTCTTTCAAGCGTGTTTCCTCATCGGCCTCGTCTTCGCGCAGGGAAGGAAGCTCAAAGAGAGCGTGCGTGTCCTTCCGCTCGCGTAGAGCACTCGGGAGAGCCTCACAGACTTGGTCGAGTGCTCTTTGGCCATCAACCGGGTTGGTTGAGGTGATGCGCACGTAGTCTCCATCGCATTGAATCGACGCAGAAGTATCAAGAACTGCAATGGTGGTGAGGTGCTGTTTAGAAGCGATATCGGCGCTATCCAAAAGAACGACTCGTGTTGGGTGTCCCGAGGCCGATTGGGGGACCAAACCCTTGTCGCACAGGTAAGCCAAAAGCTCGCCGCCGTCTGGGTGGTAGCGCACCTCTCGCGAGATCACGTGGGGTGTGTCTGCGTGTGTCATTGTGTTCCTATCCCTTGCCCTCGGCGAGCCAGCGCAACGAAAAAGGCCCGCCACATGAGCGAGCCTTGATCATTTCCAGGTACGTCAAAGGAGGCCCGCCCTTAGGGGAGCCACCACCACATCTGCGATGCTGAAGTACCAAACATGTTTTTCATACTAATGCGGGGTGCGCGGGGGCGCCAACGCTACCAATAAGTGAGACATACAAAGCGAATTGGATAAGGGAAGGCGAAAGAGCGGCGCCCGCAGATCGCGAGAACGAGATCGACGGGCGCCAAAAGAAGAGTAGAAGTTGCGGCCTGGTTCAGCGTCGTTTGACTGCAGCAAGAAGGCCATCACCAACGGGGAGCATAGCGGGAATGAACTCCTCAGAAGCTCCCAGAACCTTTGCAATCTCGCGCATCATGACGGTTTGCTCATCGCGCTGCGCGGGATCAGCAACCTGGTCATGCCAGAGAGCATGGACGATCACGATCAGTCCACCAGGGCGCAGGACGCGGAGCGCATGATCCAAATAATCGGGGATTTCGGCGTTGGGTGCATCAATCACCATCATGTCGTAACCGCGGGCAGCCATACGGGGCAGGACGTCCAGCGCGCGACCGGCAATGAGGCGGGTACGTTGGGAAGGGATCCCAGCTGCCGCAAAGGCGCGGCGCGCGTGCTTGTGGAATTCAACCTCTTGATCGATAGTGGTCAAAACTCCATCGGGAGACATGCCTTGGAGCAGCCAGAGACCAGAAACACCGGCACCCGTACCAATCTCCAGAACTGCTTTTGCGCCGCAGGTTGCAGCCAGAAGACGAAGGGCAGCGCCAACTCCGGTTGAGACAGGATCAGCACCCAGATCGGTGGCAGCCTCGCGAGCTTGCGCAAGAAGCTCGTTTTCTTCGACGAATTCTTCCGCGAAAACCCAACTCAAGGCTTTATCTGACGCCATCTTTTCCTCCGCACTCGTGTACCTATGTCTCATAGGTTACGCACAACCCTTGTCAACTTGATGACTACGCGCCATTGTGGCGGCGATTCCTTGAATTAAATGGTTTTGTTCAGGGGGGCGACACCCAGTGGACGTCCCGCTAGTCCGCGCGAGGCGTGAGCGAGCGAGCCCGCGAGCTCTTGGAGGACCTGCGCAGCGGGACCTTCGTGTGTTGAAACGGGATCGCCAGCATCTCCGCCTTCGCGCAGTGAAATGTCCAGCGGAACCTGTCCCAGAAGCGGAACCGAATAGCCCAGCTGGGCGCTCAAGCGATCAGATACAGACTGCCCGCCACCGTGACCGAAGATCTCCAACTTGGAGCCGTCAGGCTGGGGGAGGTAGGACATATTTTCGATGACGCCGATGACTTTCTGATCCGTCTGGGTTGCGATCGAACCGGCGCGCTCAGCGACCTCGGCTGCAGCAATCTGCGGAGTTGTCACAACCAGAATTTCAGCATTGGGCAGGAGCTGTGCGATCGAAATTGCGACATCGCCGGTGCCGGGAGGCATATCGATGAGTAGAACATCAAGATCGCCCCAGAAAACATCTGCAAGGAATTGCTGAAGTGCGCGGTGGAGCATAGGGCCACGCCAAATGACGGGCTGGCCATCGGGAACGAACATGCCAATCGAGACAACCTTGACTCCTTCGGCTCCCAAAGGCGGAATGATCATTCCGTCAATGACCTGAGGATCGTGGCTCACTCCCAGCATTCGAGGGATTGAGAAGCCATAGATGTCGGCATCCATCACTCCGACCTTGAGGCCTTGACGAGCCATCGCAGCGGCAAGGTTTGCGGTCATTGAGGACTTGCCGACGCCGCCCTTTCCTGAGGTGACGGCAATGACGCGCGTCAGAGAATCGGGGCGTGCAAACAGAATTTCGCGTTCGGGGCGACCACCGTTGAGTTTCTCGCGAAGAGCCTTTTTCTGCTCATCGTTCATGACATCCATGGTGACCTTGACATCCGTCACGCCATCAAGGGCGCTGAGAGTCTTATTGACGTCGTCTGAGATCGTTGTTCGCAGAGGGCACCCCGCTGTCGTCAGCAAGATTGTGACCGAAACCGTTGAACCATCGATATTGATGGAATCGACCATATTGAGATCGGTAATTGGACGACGAATTTCGGGGTCGATAACAGTCGACAGGGCATCAAGAACGTTCTGCGAGGTCAAAGTCATGGTGTCAATCCTATGACCCAGCAACGGTTTGCGCAGACTGGTTTAGCTGTCGGCGTGATGCGGAGTAGACAGATCCGCAGAATCCTCTGCTTGATCTGGATTTCCCTGTGCGCTTAGCTGCACAAAACGTTCATCGCGCTCTTCAAGTTCCTCGCGCAGATCGTTAAGCATATCGCGCAGTTCCGAGCGTACGAAGTCGCGCGTTGCCACGTCTTGTAGCGCAAGGCGAAGACCAGCAATTTCGCGGGTCAGATACTCGGTGTCGGCAAGGTTGCGTTCCGCGCGTTGACGATCTTGTTCTGCCTGGACGCGGTCACGATCATCTTGACGGTTCTGTGCAAGAAGGATCAGAGGTGCCGAATATGAAGCCTGGGTTGAGAAAGCGAGGTTCAGCAAAATAAAGGGGTAAGGATCCCACGCGTACTTTTCTGAGACCTTGTAAAGGAGGACGTTCGCGGCAATCCATGTCACAACGAAGATTGTCATGTACAAGATGAACTTCGGTGAACCCATAAAACGGGCTGTGGCCTCGGCAAACTGGCCAAAACCATCGCCAGAGGAACGGCGGCGAAAAAGCTTAAACTTCCGCTCGGTGGGGGTATCAAGACGATCAGCCATCAATACTCCTTGCCATTACTCGGTCGGTCACATCATCATCCCAGTCGCGCCAGTCGCGGGGGAGAAGCTCATCCAAGACGTCGTCAACAGACACAGCGCCCAGAAGGTGCCCGTCTTCATCGACAACGGGAAGAACTGTCAGGTTGTATGTCGCCAGCAGACGCGTCACAGTCGCGACGTGAGCGTCGGGGGAGAGCCTGTCGAGGTCGGTGTCCATGATGGTCCCCACAAGCGTATTGGGGGGTTCGCGAAGTGCACGCTGGAAATGGACAGCACCCAAGTATTGACCCGTCGGGGTTTCCAAGGGCGGTCGTGCGATAAAAGCAGCTGCGGCCAAAGAAACCGGAAGGTCGGAACGACGAATAGAAGCGAGCATCTGAGCCACAGTCGCATCGGGGGCTAAGATGACCGGTTCGGTGGTCATCAAGGAACCGGCTGTTGATTCCTTGTAGGCCATGAGTCGACGAACGTCTGCAGCTTCATCGGGCTCCATCAAGGACAGCAGAGACTGTGCTGTTTCAACGGGAAGCTCAGACATGAGGTCAGCAGCGTCATCGGGCTGCATCGCGTCCAGAACATCAGCAGCACGCTTGGATTCCAGCTGAGAAACGATCGACACGCGGTCGTCTTCGCCCAGCTCTTCCAGCACGTCTGCAAGACGTGAGTCGGGGAGCTCCGTTGCAACGGCCAGCTGTCGTTCTGCAGGAAGGTCGTGGAGGAAGTCTGCGAGGTCGGCAGCCTTCATATCTTCCGTGTGTTGAATCAGGGCGGTAGCAGCTTGGTTCGAATCGGTCTTAAGCAGTGAAGAGACCTCATCGACGCGAACCGTCATGGTTGTTCCGCCGCGTTTGAAGCCCAAAGTTGTTGTGCGGACGCGCTGGACGTGCAGGGTGGAGATGATCCAGTCGCGAGGCCGCCGCTGCTGCATTGCGACGTCAAGGATCTTCACAACGCCGCTTCCGTCATTCATCGTGACTTCGCGATCGAAAAGCTCAGTGATGACAAGCGTTTCAACGGGGCGCTGGTTGAAGGAGCGAATATTGAGCAGGCCGGTGGTGATGACGGAACCGGATTCAATTGCCGTCACGCGAGTGAAGGGCAGAAATACGCGTTTTCGGGGGCCTACCTCGACGACGAAGCCAATGACATTGGCGGTCGAATTCAGGCGAAATGTCACGACAACGTCGTGAATCACACCGACTTTTTCGCCCAATGGGTCAAAGACGGAGGTACCGGCAAGCTTGCCGATGTAGATTCGGCGTCCGGTTGTTCCGACGTTCATAGGTGCACTGCTCACTTGGCCAGTTTATCCCCAGAGCGAACTTCTTACCCGCCCACGCCAAGCAAGTTCTCGCTACGATGGCAGAATACGAAAGGGAAAAGTATGAGCGTACCTGTGAGTGGAACCCGGCGGACCCGTGGGGGTGGAAGCCTGCCTGACGGCACCGAAGTTGCCTCCTATGCTTCTTACGATCAGGCTTTGGCAGCCCTCGAGGTCTTGTCAAACAATGATTTTGAGGTTGAGAACGTTAGCGTGGTTGGTACCGACCTCTATTCCGTTGAGAGAATTATCGGGCGCGTGACTTGGGCCCGAGCGGTTTCCCAGGCAGTGATGAACGGTGCGCTGTGGGGTGCCATGATCGGTATCGTGCTCTCTGCTAATCAGGGAAACACGATGGTCTGGGTAGGTGCCTGCATGTTGGCAGGTGCCCTGATCACATCCTGTTTAAGCACTGCAATGTTCTTGATCCGCCGGCGTCGAGGGGACTTTTATTCTCAGTCCCAGGTAGTCGCCGGTCGCTATGCGGTGATCATTTCGAAGGCTGCTGGTAGTGAGCGCATTCGCGAAGCTTTCGATCTTCTGCAGAAGACCGAAGGTAACCAGATGCGTCCGCGTCGAGTTCGTCCTGTTCGCGAAAGCAGTGGTCCGACTGAGTACGGCTCACGTCCCGATGAGAAGCCTCGTTTTGGAGTGCGTCTGTCGCAACTGCCGGAAACTGACGCCAGCGCTACCGGCGGGGAGCATAGCGACGACGAAAGCTCGCAAACGGATCCTCAGAACTGACGTATATACGTGAAGTGGCCTCGTCCCGGCTGGGGACGAGGCCACTTGTGCATTCAGGCTTATGCGCGTCCTTGAGCGCTCGCAATCCATGCCTCGACATCGGCAATGGTTCGCGGGATGTCTTCCGAGATTCGGGTGACGCTGCCATCAGCGTTCACTAAAACATCATCCTCAATGCGAACGCCAATTCCGCGGAATTCCTCGGGGATTGCCATGTCATCGGCGCGGAAGTACAAACCGGGTTCGATGGTGAAGCACATTCCGGGCTCCAACAGCGCATCCTGGTACATTTCGCGACGCGCCTGAGCGCAGTCGTGAACGTCCAGGCCCAGGTGGTGGCTTGTGCCGTGAGGCATCCAGCGGCGGTGCTGCTGACCATTGGGAGAAAGAGATTCCTCTGCACTGACGGGCAGCAGGCCCCATTCTTCAAGGCGTGCAGCAATAACCTTCATAGCGGCATCGTGCACATCGCGGAAGCGGGTTCCGGGTTGATTGGCACGCTCAAGTGCGGCCTCGCAGGCATCCAAAACCGCCTGGTACACCTTTGCCTGAGTGGGGGAGAAGGTTCCATTGACGGGCAGGGTACGGGTGATATCTGCGGTGTAGAGCGAATCAACCTCAACGCCGGCATCAACCAAAACCAGGTCGCCATCGTTAACTGGACCGTCGTTGTCAATCCAGTGCAGAGTATTCGCGTGGTTGCCCGAGGCAGCGATGGTGTCGTAGCCCAAGCCGTTTCCTTCTTCGCGAGCTACCGCACCAAAGGCGCCCTCAATGACGCGTTCGCCGCGGCGGTGACCAACGGCCCGAGGAAGTGAACGAAGGATATCTTCAAATCCAGCCTTTGTGATCTCGACTGCGCGACGCAATTCAGAGATTTCAAATTCGTCCTTGCATAGGCGAATTTCTGAGAGGCGCTCTTCCAAAGCGTCATCAGTTTCGGCCGCGTCGCCACCAAAACGCAGGCCTGCCTGCATGCGCACCTCGTTGACCATGGCTTCCACGGCCTCGTCGACGTTGCGAACCACGCGCAAACGGACGATTCCCGCGTCCTTGGCCAGAGCATCGCGAAGGGTATCGATGTGTTCACAACGCAGACCGGTTTCGGTTGCAACTTCCTCGAGGGAGGGGCGGGCACCTACCCAGAACTCACCGTAGCGTGAGTCAGAGTAGAACTCTTGGGAAGAACGGGAGGTACGAGGCTTGAAGTACAGCACCGCCTCGTGACCGCCTTCGGGAAGGGGTTCAAGGACAATGACCGAATCAGGTTCGCGTTCTTGCCCAAGACCGGACAGGTGAGCGAAAGCCGAGTATGCGCGGAAACGGTAGGTGCAGTCGTTTGAGCGAACTTTGTAGGTGCCTGCGGGGATGACCAGTCGTTCACCGGCGAAGGGTTCTCCGGCTGCAGTTGCGCGAGCGGGAAGGTAGTCGGCAACGGCCGATCGAGTAATACCCGGATCGGGGCGCGGCCCCCATTGGGAGCCCATGAATTCTCGGAATGCATCTGAGGATGGGCGGCGCGAGCGATTATTCACGCGCTCGGCCAAAGAATCGGGTGCTTCCTCCGCGGAGGTTGTTTCAGTCGTAGTCATAGTGTCATGGTCTCACTTTCCCCGTGCGGCGTGCTACGCGGACCGTATTCTAAATACATGACGAGGATCGATCTTCATACACACAGTGCGTATTCGGACGGAACCGATACTCCCGCCGAACTCATGGAGAAAGCGCGTCAGGCGCATGTGGATGTCGTGGGGCTGACCGACCATGACACCTACGCTGGCTGGGACGAGGCCGCAGCCTGCGTTGAGCGAACTGGGGTGTCCTTAGTGCGCGGGGTCGAGTTGTCCTGTGCGCGTGAGGGGATCACTGTTCACCTTCTGGGATACCTTCCCGATCCCACGAACGAGGCCCTGCTTGCAGTGCAGCGTCGTGCAACTGAGTCGCGTCTCACGCGTGCGCAAAAAATTGTTGAACGCCTCGCAGAGGATTACCCAATCACGTGGGAGCAGGTGCGCGCTCTTGCTCCTGAAGATGGACCGGTTGGGCGTCCACATATTGCGGATGCCCTGGTTGAAATAGGAGTTTTTCCTGATCGCAGTGCCGTTTTTGCGCAGACTCTGCATCCTTCTAGTAAGTATTACGTCATGCACTGGGCACCCGACCCCGTCGATGCTGTGGAGCTGGTTCGAGCCGCCGGGGGAGTCCCTGTACTGGCGCATCCGCGCGCGCGGGCTCGCCAAAGGCTTCTGCCCGAGGAAGTCATTGATATGATGAAGGAAGCGGGCCTGTTCGGGATTGAGCGCGATCATCGTGATCATACCGAAGAGGATCGAGCCGATGTGGAGCGGATCGCACGCCGTTTGAAGCTGGAAGTATTTGGTTCCTCCGACTATCACGGCCTAGGAAAGCCGAATCAACTTGGTGAAAACCTGACGGATCAGTCGGTGCTGAACAAACTTGAAGAGGAAGCGTTTTTAGAGGTCCTGCATCCATGAATATCGGTTCTGTTGTGGACATTACGGTCTTGTTGACGACTTTTGCGACTTTGATCGTCATTTTGGACCCTATGGGCTTGATGCCTGTCTTCTTGGGGCTGACCTCCAAGCTGTCACGCACTGCTCAGCGTAAAGCGGCTTTCCAAGCCTCGCTGGTGTCTTTCGGAGTTATCCTTACTTTCGCTTTCCTTGGGCAGCAGATTTTGCGCGCGCTCCATATTTCAATGGAATCGTTGAAACTTTCCGGTGGAGTGCTGTTGTTCCTGGTTGCGATGGAATTGCTGACCTCCAGCGACATGGAGCAGCCCGATACCGGTGATGACGCAGTGAACGTTGCATTGGTTCCGTTGGGGATTCCGCTGCTTGCGGGCCCGGGTGCGATTGTTGCTGTGATGGTGTCGATGGCACAGGCTCACACAGTTGGTTCCATTGTTGGTGTTGTTGGTGCAGTGGTTGCAACCCACGTGGTGATTTGGCTGTCAATGCGTTTCGCGTTGGAACTCTCGCGGTTCCTAGGAACGGGTGGCATTATGTTGCTCACGAAAATTTCCGGTGTGCTTTTGGCCGCTATTGCAACAGAACTGGTGATGGGTGGCGTTTTCGACTTTATTAAGAACGCTGGAATCGTTCACTAGTCAGGTTGACAGTCCGTCATCTTTTTTATCTCGCCCCGCTTTGTGGGGCTACAGTAGGCTTATTCCAGTGCTACCGGTAGTGCTGAGTCAATCGCAAGGAGAGATTTTATGAGCCGGTCCCTAGAGGAACAGCTGAAGTCCCAGGTACGCGCAGTGTCCGGACGCCCAGAACGCGTCTCGACTGAGATGGAAGCGTGGCAGGGCCTTTCGGCGGCAATCATTGATCGCATTGCTGATCGCTGGCATGCAACTGAGCGCACCTACTCGGTGGGTCGTATGGAACACTACTTCTCCGCAGAGTTCCTCATGGGGCGTGCGTTGCTCAATAACCTTTCCAACCTTGGAATGGTTGACGAGGCGCGCGAGGCCTTGGCTGCGCTGGGCAAGGATCTGTCCGTGGTTCTGGAAGAAGAACCCGATGCCGCTTTGGGTAATGGTGGTCTTGGCCGTCTGGCAGCGTGCTTCCTTGATTCTTGCGCAACCTTGGATCTTCCCGTTGCCGGTTACGGCATCCTGTACCGCTACGGGCTTTTCAAGCAGCTCTTCGACAACGGTTTCCAGACCGAGCACCCTGATCCCTGGATGGAAGAGGGCTACCCCTTCGTCATTCGTCGCGAAGAAGAACAGCGCATTGTTCGTTACGCGGATCTGACCGTTCGCGCGATCCCCTATGACATGCCGATTACCGGTTACGGCACCCAGAACGTCAATACTTTGCGTCTGTGGAAGGCCGAGCCCATGGAAGAGTTCGACTACGACGCGTTCAATTCGCAGCGCTTTACCGATGCGATTGTCGACCGCGAGCGCACCATGGATATCTCCCGTGTTCTTTACCCGAATGACACGACCTTTGAAGGTAAGGTTCTGCGTGTTCGCCAGCAGTACTTCTTCTGCTCTGCGTCGCTGCAGGCCATTGTTGATAACTACGTTGCTGAGCACGGTTCGGACCTGCGCGGTTTTGCAGAGTACAACGCCATCCAGCTCAATGACACTCACCCTGTTCTTGCGATTCCTGAGCTCATGCGCATCCTGATGGATGAGCATGACCTGGGTTGGGAAGATGCGTGGGATGTTGTCTCGCGTACCTTTGCCTACACAAACCACACGGTTTTGGCTGAGGCGCTTGAGACCTGGGACATTCACATCTTTGATCGTCTCTTCCCGCGTATTTCTGAAATCGTTCGAGAGATCGACCGTCGCTTCCGCATTGACATGTCCGAGCGTGGCGTTGATGGCGCGACCATTGACTACATGGCTCCCGTCTCCGGCAACACGGTCCGCATGGCCTGGATCGCCTGCTACGCCTCGTACTCGATCAATGGCGTGGCCGCGCTGCACACTGAAATTATCAAGCGCGAGACGCTCAAAGAGTGGTACGCGATTTGGCCTGAGCGCTTCAACAATAAGACCAATGGCGTGACTCCGCGTCGTTGGCTCAAGCAGTGCAACCCGCGCTTGGCAACGCTTCTGGATGAAGTGACCGGCTCGGATCGCTGGGTGACCGATCTTGATGAGCTTGCGAAGTTCACAGATGCCGGAAATTCTGATCTGTATGCGCGTTTGTCTCAGATCAAGCATGCGAACAAGGTTGATTTTGCCGCGTGGGTGAAGGCTCGCGAGGGTGTCGAGATTGATCCCGATGCGATCTTCGATGTTCAGATCAAGCGTCTGCACGAGTACAAGCGTCAGCTGCTTAACGCGTTCTACGTCTTGGATTTGTACTTCCGTATCAAGGACAATCCTGCTCTGGATGTTCCTAAGCGCGTATTTGTCTTCGGTGCGAAGGCTGCCCCCGGCTACATTCGCGCGAAGGCGATTATCAAGCTGATTAACACCATTGCTGACCTGGTCAATAACGATCCGGACATCAATGGCCGCATCAAGGTCGTTTTCGTTCACAACTACAATGTCTCGCCCGCCGAGCACATCATTCCTGCTGCGGATGTTTCCGAGCAGATCTCGATGGCTGGTAAGGAAGCTTCCGGTACCTCGAACATGAAGTTCATGATGAACGGTGCGCTGACCTTGGGAACCTTGGATGGTGCGAACGTTGAGATTCTCGAGGCCGTGGGGGAGGAGAACGCCTATATCTTCGGTGCGACCGATGACGAGCTTCCCGAACTGCGTCGCCACTACGATCCTCGTTGGCACTACGAGAACGTGCCTGGGTTGAAGCGCGTGATTGATGCTTTGACCGATGGCACCTTGGATGACTCCAACTCCGGTTGGTTCCATGATCTGCGTTGGTCGCTTCTGGAAACGGGATACGAGCCCGCTGACGTCTACTACGTCTTGGGTGACTTCGCTTCTTACCGTGAGACGAAGGACCGTATGGCACAGGATTACCGCGATCAGGAAGCTTGGTCGCGCAAGGCCTGGATCAATATCACGCGTTCCGGTCGTTTCTCCTCTGATCGAACCATCAGTGACTACGCTCGCGAGGTCTGGCACATCAACGCCGAACCGATTGCGTGAATGCGTAAAATGCGGCCTTTCAAAAGCTGAATGCATGGCTTAATGCCGTAACGCCCCGTTGGGATTTCCCAACGGGGCGTTTGCTGCTGTTCGTTTTCTGAACAAACTGTATTACTGTGTTGACACAGTTTCGATAGTGTGGCACTGTATTAGTGTATTAATACAGATAGACAGGAGGGACACATCGATGCGCATCGATGACACCCGTCCAATCTGGATCCAATTAGCTGATTCGTTCCGCGGTCGTATTACCGACGGTACGTGGAAACCTGGCGAAAAGATCCCCTCCGTGCGTGATCTCGCGATCGAGGCAGGCACCAATCCCAATACCGTTCAGCGAGCCCTGAGTGCACTTGACGAAGAAGGACTGACGGTCCCGAAGCGGACCGCAGGACGCTTCGTCGCAACTGATGAGCGCGCTCTACATGCTCTGCGGAAGAACGACGCACATCTCGCGGTAGATGCCTACATTCGCGCATGTCGTTCACTGGGAATCGATCTGGAAGGTGCTCAGGCTCTGATTGATCAACGTTGGGATGCCACGGAGAAGTAGCCAAGGAGGCAAACTCATGACCACACAAACTGAGCGGTCGAGGTGTGCGGGGCAGGGCCTCGTTCACGTCGAGCACCTCACGAAGCATTACCGGAAAATGCCGGCTCTACGGGACTATTCGCTGTCACTGGATGCCGGACACATCGTCGGTCTTATGGGTCCCAACGGATGTGGGAAAACGACGCTCCTGAAAATCCTTGCAGGCGTATTGAATGATTACCAAGGGCAGGTGAGTATCGATGGGCACAAACCTGGAATCGATACAAAAGCCATCGTGTCCTACTTGCCTTCGGTAGCATTCCTCAACGGTGAATGGACCGTGGAGCGTGCCATCAATATCTACTCGCGTTTCTTTGCTGATTTTGAGTCGGAAAGAGCGCGAACCATGGTTGATTTCTTTAAACTCCCCGAGGGGCGGCCACTCAGCGAGATGAGCAAGGGTATGGGGGAGAAGCTCCAGATCAGCCTGATCATGGCACGCAAAGCGAAGGTCTTCTTGTTGGATGAGCCGATCAGCGGAGTAGACCCAGCAACTCGCGACATTATTCTCGAGGGCATCCTGCGCGAGTTCGACCCCACGTCCCTGCTCATCATGTCAACCCATCTGATTTCGGATATCGAGCATTTCGTCGACTATGCGCTCTTCATGAAAGAGGGACAGGTTCTTCTTCAAGGCGACGCCGACGACCTGCGTGCAACCCGAGGGGACTCTTTAGATGCGATTTTCAGGAAGGAGTATCGCTGATGTTCGGGAAAATGCTGTCTTATGAAATCGGTAGTCGACTGCGCGCTGATCTTCGTCAAATGGGGACCGCCATTGCGATTCTTGTTGTGACGGTCGGTGTCGTTGCAAGTGGAGTCCCGGGACTGAGCGGGACGATGACCATGTTTGGTTACCTGATGTGCGTCGCGATTCCTGTGGGAGCAGTGATCAGTGGAATGAGTGACTACTGGAAGACTCTGTATGGACAACAAGGGTACTTCACCATGACTCTTCCCGTGTCGGGTGCCGTGATCTACTGGGCAAAGGCCAGTCGAATGATCATCGAATTTCTCATCGCGCTTGCCTTAGCCATCGGCGGAGGCCTCGCAGTTGCGTGGGCGGCGGCATGGAGTCAGGGCATCACTCTCGCCGACTACACTGCTGGCCCGCGTTCGCTATTTGCGCCTTTTTCGACTCTGGTGCTTGTGGTTATGTTTGTTGCCTGGATCGTTTCGTGTATTGCACTGATTCCTCAGGTCTGTGCGGTCATGAGTCTTGCGGCCGAAGGACGCTTCAATCACATGGGCTTTGGTGCGGTGGCTATCGGATTGGTGCTGCTCTACATCGTTAACCAGGTTTTGAGTGGAGTTGGAACGTTCTTCATGCCCTTCTCGATGACTCCCGACGGCCATTTCAGTACCGAGGTCATGTGGACGTCATATCGCGCGACTTTAGGAACCGATGGTTCCCCCAATGTTTGGGGAATGGGCGCGTGCATTTTGGTCCCTCTTTTTGCGCTATTCCTAGCAGGGTGGGCATCGCGCTCGATTGAAAAGCGAACCTCCTTGCGTTAAAGAGAACTGGTTAATAAGCGGTATACGGCCCGGGATGCATTAACGTGCGTCCCGGGCACAGCTGTATTCTTTGAGAACTATCTGCTTGTGTGACAGGAAAACTCATGCTCTTCGCGACTTTTATTTCCTCTTTCGTTCAATTGGGAATTGCTCTGCTGATTCCAGCGATTTGGTGGGCGGTGACAACTAAACGTCGCCTGGAATTTGCGACCTGGATTGGTCTTTATGTTCCGATATGGAAAGTCGGTCCTGTTCAGCGTGTTTCGCAGAAGCAACTGGGCATTGCCTTGGCGTGCTGGGTCGCTGTGTCGCTGGCATCTCTTCGGATTGCAAGTTCGGTATGGGGCGCTCTGGCGACCTCGCGATTTATCGGCGCCGGACTTCTTGCAGTCGTCCCGATCCTTCTCTATGCCTTCATTCAGACCGGCTTGGCTGAGGAACTTTTCTTCCGCGGTTTCTTAGCTAAGCGCCTATGTGCGTCCTTTGGTTTTTCCCTCGGAAACGCCATTCAAGCCCTTGTCTTTGCTCTTCTTCACTTGCTGTTGTTTATCAACTATCTCCCCGTATTAAGCCTTGTTGCCATCACTGTTCTTTCTGGAATCAATGGCTGGATTATGGGGTGGTTGAACGAACAGGCGGCCGGAGGTTCTGTGCTTCCCAGCTGGATGCTGCACTCTTTGGCGAATCTCCTGGTCGCTCTGGGGAGTGCGTTTAATCTTCTGTAGTCTTGAGGTGGACTACTACAGGGGGCAAATACCTTCAAAGGGCGGCTTTAATAAAAACGTATAAACTATGTTTTATTAGAAGTTGTTGCTCAGGCGCTTGATTCAGTCGCCGAGGCCTGACGAAAGGGATCTCATGATCGAGCCTAATTCCGACCTGCCCGAATTCGAACTTCGTGATGTTTCCGCTGAAAAAGCACAGGAGCCTGCTCAGAGCTCCGGAGGGTGCGGGTGCGGTTGCGATCATGGTGCTCAGCTTCCGCGCTTGGATGCACGTCCCTTCCCGCCTCGCCTGCGTCACCCCGCAATCCTGGGTGCCGTTTCTTCTTTGAACGTCGGCGAGGCCATGGAGCTGGTTGCGCCTCACGTGCCCACGCCGCTTCTCAACCAGATCGACATGACTCTTGAGGGCGATTTTTCCTACGAACTGGTTGCCGTCAGCGATGAAGGTGCGATCGTCAAGATCACCCGCGTTGGCTGATCAGGAGATATAGACTGCTCACCTTGAGAGCTTGCGTTCATTCATTAGTAGGGGATCGCGCAGGCGTATCAGGGGAGAGTCGAAGCGTCCGGTGGTGGAAACACTGCCGGACGCTTGTGTATGTCATGTACTTGTGAGTTCGCTGGTCCATCAGCACGTATTTGATGCAGAGTTGTTAGCGAACGTAGTGGAAACTTTTGATTCTCATTTTGCGTCGCACCTAGCGAACCGTGCGAGAAGAGAGCTGCAGTCTGGGTTCGATCTAGAATCTGCTTATGAGTGCTCAGAGTCGACGCGAACCAAGCAGGCTGTTTGCCATCGGTATTCTCTGCGGGCTGTTCTGGGTTCTTCTTTTGGGTGTGATCTGTTTCTTTGTTAAAGGAACATTCCAGGAGATTCAGAATCAGGCCCTCGAGGGGACTGCAAGGGATTACAAACTCTTATATTCGTCCTCCCTCCTGGTAATTCCAGCGGTTGGTGCACTTTGTCGCGTGCGCCGTATCGATGGTTCAAAGGGACTATACCTAACGCTTCAATTGTTCTTTCTCATATTTCTCGTGAGGATATTTAGCATTGTCTTACCGTTTATCAATGGGGGTGGTCAAGCTTTCTTCCTTGGTAATCCGGAACCAGGAGCTATCTCGACTTACGAAGTATTCTTCATTTGGATGCTTTGCACCTTTGGTGTGTTGCTTCTGATGTTGTCGGTGATGAATGATAGGTACCGCAACGAAATTCGTATCGCTGTCGGCGGTATTCTGTTCGTCATCAGCATTCTTCTGCCTAAGGCACTCGACTCGTATGTGTTACTGCGAGCAACCTGCACGAGCCCAGTACTTCAAGATCCGTTTGTCGAGGAGGTATGCCAGGCGGTGGCGATTGAAACAATCCCAATGTTCACAATGGCGATTGCGTTTGCCGCAACATTAACGCTTCTATTTTTTGTCGCTATGCTCTCGCCTACAGTCGAGCGTTTCATTTGTTCACAAACGGGTAATGACACTGGGACTCAGCAAAATCTGCCAGGACAAGAGCTAGAAACTGCAGTACGGCTCTCCTCTGCAGAGCCACTACCATCCGCAGTACGGCGTAATAGTCATTGTGGAAGTTTTGCCGCTGCTGTCCTTGGAGGAGTCGTCGTCTGGGCGATCCAAGCGATTGGAGAACGAGCAACCAAACGTCGATAAGTCGCTTGCATACACTTGGAATGCATTCTGAGTGGAGGCGTTAACTAAGACGCTATTCTTGAAGAATAACGTTCACTTGGAGGCTGGTATGCGCAAAACTCTCCCCAACGATATCCAAGAGATCCTTGCGAGCGGGGATGTCGAGGCCGTGGCTGAAGCAGTGAAAAACTGTGAGATTGGCGCATACCTGCGGAGTGAATACGGAAAGCCCAAGCTCTTGCACCTCGTCTGCTCGCAAGAGATCGTCGAGTTCTTGGTCGCTCGAGGCGAGGACATCAACTGTCGCAATGAACGCGGACAAACCCCCATTCACTGCCGCGTCAAGAAACGCCGACCCGATCTGATCCCCGGTCTGATTGCCCTTGGCGGTGACATCAATGCCCGAGATAACACGGACCAAACTCCATTGTTTGACGCTGTCGAATACCTCGACGCACCGGAAGTGGAGCAGATGATTCAATGGGGCGCTGACCCCACTCTCGATGCGCATTCAAAAATCTATGGGGACTACACGCTGACGAAGTGGGCGCTGAGTTGGTACAACTTGTTTGATTCCCCCAGAATCCTGCGTATTTTCAAGGTTTTGCGTGCACATGGCGCACACCCAAGCGGTGAGGAATACAAAGCTCTTCAAGCCATGGATAAAGATCGCTGTTCGATCATCTCCCACAACTCTGAAGAGGCTAGCAATCCCCGCTTCCTCGAAGCCGCGGAAGCCTTGCGGCAGCTGTGCGAAATGTTCGGCGTTGCTCAGCAAGCTGCGCGTCCGGCACCAAGCGTTGGAGAAAAGCTTGAGCTCGATTCCTCGAAGAGCTGGAAGAAGCTTTCCAACGAACTTTGGGACTTGCTAGTTCCGCTCGATAATCAAGCTGAGACACTCCAAGGTGAAGCCATCAGGATCACGGGCAAGGTCGCCTACGAGGTCTACGACAACGGCGGCATTAACTGGGAACCGACCTTTAATGCGCTCCTCAAGCAATTCCTTGAGATCATTTCCTCTGAGGTCTCCCTCAGTCCAGACGAGCTTGCGCGCGCCACGAAAGCAGTCGGGGACCTTCGCGGTGGAAAATCGACCGAGGCCAGTGATGTCTTACGTGAAGCCGCTGTTCACTGGGTGCTTGTGAACCCTGTCTTACGCGCTAACACCATGCCTTTCCTCGGCCGGTAAACGTGCGCCTTACTCTTCGCTGCCCTTACGGCGGCGCACCCGCTTTCGCGGTGCGGGGGAGTGCTCACCTCGGCCTCGGCCCTTGGTTCCACGATCGGAACGTCCCTGCTTTCCGGAATTCAACGTCTGATCTCCGTCCTTGCGGGTACGACGTCGGGTGCGAGTCCGTTCGCCAGAAGTTGAACGTTCCCCGCGCCCTCCCGAGCGGCCAGCGGAACGACCACCGCGGCCTCGGCCACGGCCACCACGCGAGGAACCACCCAAGTCCTCAATCTTCTCGGCGCCAAGCCCCTCGCGCGTACGCTGTGCGCGCGGAAGACGTCCTGTAACGTCCTCGGGAATATCTAAATCCGTGTAGAGGTGCGGCGAGGTGTGGTAAGTCTCCAGAGGTTCGGGAACTCCCAAGCCCAGCGCCTTTGAAATCAATGACCAACGCGGGACATCGTCCCAATCGACGAAGGTTACAGCTGTACCGGAATTCCCCGCGCGACCGGTACGGCCAATGCGGTGAATGTAGACCTTCTCGTCTTCGGGGCACTGGTAGTTGATGACGTGAGTGACATCGTCAACGTCGATGCCTCGCGCGGCAACATCTGTTGCGACCAAAACATCGACCTTGCCATTGCGGAAGGCACGCAGGGCCTGCTCACGCGCACCCTGACCGAGGTCACCGTGAAGGGCAGCAACTGCGAAACCGCGCTCGCTGAGTTCGTCGGCAACGCGTGCGGCCGCACGCTTGGTACGACAGAAAATCACAGCGCGACCGCGGCCTCGTGCCTGCAAGATACGTGCAACGATCTCAGTCTTGTTCATGGCGTGAGCGCGGTAAATCACCTGCTGGACCGTGTTGACGGTCTGTCCCTGATCGTCGGGATCTTGCGCGCGGATGTGGGTCGGCTGGGTCATGAACTTGCGAGCCAGCGTGATCACAGGCCCGGGCATGGTCGCCGAGAAAAGCATCATGTGGCGGTCCGCGGGGATGCGCGAAAGCAGGGTTTCCACGTCCGGGAGGAAGCCAAGGTCAAGCATCTCGTCGGCCTCGTCAAGGACAACGTTCTCCACGCCGTTCAGGTGCAGAACGCCTTGACGGAGCAAATCGATCAAACGCCCCGGGGTGCCGACAACGATATCCGCGCCTCGCTTGAGTGCTTCAATCTGCGGTTCAAAAGCAACTCCGCCGTAGATGTCAACGATGCGCGTTGAGAGCTTAGAAGCCGCTGCACGCAGATCATCGGCCACCTGCTTGGTGAGCTCTCGCGTCGGCAAAATGATGAGGGCTTGAGGCATATTCGGGTTAAGAAGATCTTCGTAACCTTCTTCGTCCGGGGCAATGACATCTTCCAATACGGGGATGCCAAATCCCAGAGTCTTACCGGTACCGGTCTTGGCCTGGCCAATAATGTCGTGGCGATCCAGCGCGACGGGAAGAGTCAGGGCCTGGATGGGGAAGGGGTGAGTGATGCCTCGTTCTTCAAGCGCATCAACGATGGGGTCACTGACCCCAAAATCAGCGAAAGACTTCGCTTCGAAAGTTTCATTTCCCGAGTTCGTAATATCGGGGGTGGTTTCATCTTCTTGGGTCGAAGGGGCTTTGATTGAGCCCAAACGTACGACGCCAGCAGAGTAGTCAGACGGTGAAGTCACGATCAACCTGTTCTGGGAAAAACCCGTTGGAAATTGCAGCCGATCGCGGTTCTTCTTCAAGGGGCTTAGGTGCCCAGGCAAAATATCTCACGTGCGATCGGTCAGCACTGTCATTTGTATTCTACGAGGTTGACGCGAATCGCTCGAGGAGGAACCCGTCACGTTTATCTGATGTAGTGTTAGTGCATGGAACGCACCTATGAATCTGTGCCGGATCGCGACGCTGACGTTGTCGGTCTGATCGCGTATTCGATTTTGGCCGCAATGACACGCTTGGCAAAGGACAGTGACCAGGCTCCGACTTTCGAGGCGAAGGTTGAGCACGCACGTATGGCCACTCGAGTTTTTGACACCTACACCCAGGTTGAAACGTGGTGTCAGCATCGCGGTGTTGACTTAGCTGAGAAGGCTCAAGCTTTTGATGGACTCTATGACGACTTGGATGCGCGTACTCGACCGACGACCTGGTACGAGCGCACGGTCAAAACCTATGTGACCTTGGGAATCTTGGGTGGCCTGCTGCGTGAGATTGCGTCGCGTAAAAACCTTTTCGCGGGGGCAAAGTGGGATCTTGAGCAGGGGGAGTGGGAGCGTCAGAATTTGGCTCCGATTTTCGAGGCCGATGAGCAGCTTGCTGCGCGCCTGTCTTTGTGGGCGAGAAGGGTTGCTGGAGAGGTTTTGGGATTGGTGCGCTCAACCTTGTTCATGCACCCTGAGTTATCGGATTCTCCCGAAGATGCAGATGCTATTGCTCAGACGTTGAGTGTTGAGCATGCAGAGCGTATGAAAGGAATCCACCTGCGCGCTTAGACGCAGGTGGATCAGTGTCAGCTCATTCGGCTTGCTTCTAGTGAATTGCAAAGCCGACGCGGTGCGTCTGCGGGGCAGTCACGCGCACGTAGGAAATCGCCTGGGCGGGAATGAGTGTTTTCTCTCCCTTGGTGTCCGTAAGGATCAGGGGAGTCTGCTCGCGTAGGGAATTGGTGACTTGGGCGAAGAGTTCGTCTTCGCTGAGGTCCAGCTCAAGGTCGAGTTCGCGCGGGCTGGCGTTGATACCGATCGTGATGTTCACTGCGACTCCCAGGTTTGTCGGTTGCTGTTAACTTTTCACTCTCATGGTACGTGAGGAGGAAAGCAGTGCTGGGGGATTTCAGTGTCAGCGTAATTTCGCTCTGAATCTCAAAGTGGTCTCCAAATGCCGGTGGCCTCTGTCAGAATCACTATATGAACAACACACCGGTGCGTATCACGGTTGGCTCTGAATTCTCAGGGCTACCGGAACTCAGCGACCATCAGCGCTTACTGCTTAAGCAGATTACTGAAGGTGATGCTGTATTTCGCGGTGCATCCGGAAGTGGGAAGACGACTCTTCTTCTTGCTGCTGTTGCTGAACTCGTACGCAACGACCACTCGTTTTTAGTTCTCACTCCGGATCGTTTGCGTGCCGATCAATTAATGCCTGCGGTACAAGCACTTGCTCCCAATGCGGTGCGCCCGGTTCGAACCCCCATTGGATGGGCCTATTCAATCGTGTCGCAGTGGCGAAATACCCGTGATCAACCGCTGGGTGATGTTGAGCTCCTGACGGGCGCAAACATGGATCGTATGCTCTCTCAACTGCTAGAAGAAACGGCGATTCAGTGGCCCGAAGAGCTTTCAGATACCATCCGTTCACTTCCGGCATTTCGGATGGAACTACGTGACCTCATTGATACTGCTGCAGAGTCTGGGACCACTGCTGAGCATCTCGAGCAGCTCGGCCGCATTCGCGGAATGAAACAGTGGGTGAGCCTCGCACCCCTTCTCAGGAAGTGGAATGAGCTTCCGCAGCTGGGGGTGGAGTCCCGAGGAACCATGCTGGCGCATGGGGCGCGGCTGGGAAGGCAAGCTGCCCAGCTCCTTGCCCATTGGGATGATCGTGCGCAGTTCGTCGGAGTGCGGATTTTTGCCCCGATTCCACAGTATCTTCTGATCGATGACCTACAGGACTGCACTCCCTCGCTGCTAGCGCTACTTCATGTCGCGCATCAATTGGGAAGTCGTATCATTGCTTTCTCGAATCCGGATCTCTCAGTAACCTCATACAAGCGTGGTTACGCCCATATGGATCTCGATCTGGCCAGAATCCTCGATATCCAAATTGAAGATTGCGGGGCTGGTTACGTCGGTACTCCTCAGCTTCATGCTTTGACCCTTTCGCTTGCCTCACGCATTACGCAAAGCGGACCCTCCGGAAGAAGAAATGCCCCATTTGCTGGCAACTCTGAAAGACGGCTCGGTGAGCAAGGGATATTCATCCACAACTGTGCCAGCCTTGCACAGATGGGGGCGGCTCTGGGATATCAGCTGCGCTCCCATTATCTGCGTGACAACATTCCTTGGTCTCAGCAGGTAGTGATTGTCCGCTCGCAATCTCTCATTCAGCAGGCCAGAAGGGCTCTGAGACGTAGTAAAATTCCCCTGGCTGGAGGGCAACAAGCCTTCAATTTTGCGTCCAATTCAATGACCAGTGCGTTGCTGAAAACCTTAATTCCGAATGAAGACAATGGTGTGGGAGTTATCGATCGCTGGCTACGTTCAGATCTGATCTCGATCGATGCTCTGCATGTGAGTTCGCTCCTTCACAACTATGTGTGGGCGCATAGCGATCAGAAGCTGGCACAGGGGCGCGTTCAGCACCTCAGTACAGATACGATCTCTCGCATTCTTCAGGACCCTTCTCTTGTCTCACAGAACGTGGAAAAGGAACTGCGCAAGCTTCTTAAGGCCTCGACGCTATGGAAAGAAGTAGAAGCCCTCAGCCCTCAAAAAGCGCTCTGGGAAGCATGGGCGATGGCAGATGTAGCGGAGGAACTGAGCAAACGGGCATTAGCGCACGATTCGGATTCAGATTATTTTGATGATGTCTTAGATTCGGTGATTGCGCTGTTTAGAGTCGCGGATATCTGGCAACAAAGAAATCCGCAGAGAACCGCCGCAGAGTTTGCGCGTGAGCTCCTCGAATCCGATGTAGTGACCGACACCATCGCTGCAACTGCATATCGCCACGAAGGGATCCAGGTTCTCACCCCAGAACAGGCGGTTGGGCGGCATTGGGACGTCGTTGCAATTTATGGGCTTCAAGATGGCAGCTGGCCCGATCTTCGGCTTCGACAGCGTCTGCTTCGCGCTGATCTTCTTGGAGAGATCACACGTAGTACGGACCCTGCACAAGAGGTCATTGATGACCCTCGAATCCAACGTCGGGCAGTTTTAGACGATGAACTTCGGCGACTTCTTGCTGCCGTTTCGCGAACGAATCTGGCACTGCACGTTGGAGTTGTTTCCAATGAGGATCAAGCACCATCGCAATTTGTCGAACTCGTTGCACAAGGAGCGGGGATCGAGATCCCCGAAGACAGTTTTCCCATTGAAGACGTCCCGCCCGCGTTAGACCTTTCTGGTCATATCTCCAGGCTGAGGTATCTTGCCGCGCAGGAGAATGACCCCCAAACATCTGAGCTTGCTGCCCGTCTGCTTGCAATTCTTGCCAGACGCCGAGTCGCCAGCGCAATTCCCAGCAATTGGATTGGAGCCGGAGGGATCAGCTCGGATAGCCCGATCTATGACCAACAGCGTGTCGCTGTGAGCCCTTCCAGTTTTGATAGCGCACGTCAATGTATTCTTCGCTGGTTCTTTGCTTCCAATAGCGGCACTTCGATGCCGACGCAGAGCGCAGCAGATGGAACGTTAATCCACAGCTTGGCCGAGCGCTTCCCATGCGGGCCTCGCAGTGCAGTTATGGATGCACTCGAAGAAGAGATTCGTGCAATGGGTGTGGATGAAGGACAAGCCGCAAGCAAAATCCACATGGACCACCTTCGAGAGATGGCATCTGCACTCGGCGAATATCTTGAGCAATCTGCTCAAATGGGAAGCTGTTCAGATCCGAACGGAAATGTTCAAGTTGAAGTGCCATTCGATGTTCCGATCTCTTCAGTTCACATCCGCGGAAGAATTGACCGAATGGAAGTGGAAGGCCAAGGCGTTCGGATTATTGACTTCAAGACGGGGAAGAAGGGAAATAAAACCGGCGCGAAAAAGGACCCGGACCACCCGCAGCTCGCTCTCTATCAACTCGCAGTTGAACAACTGGGTTATGAAGTTTTAGGAGCAGAGCTCAAATATCTTGGTTACGGTGATGTGCGGACCATCTCGCAAGACCCCTTAGACCCGGAAACAAGGGCGGATTGGATCAGCCAGCTTGATGAGATCGGGCAGAAAATGAAAGGCCCATCTTTTATCGCGACACCCTCTGATGAAGCATGCCAATACTGCGAGTTCGCCCGTTCTTGCCCAGCTCGTGAGCAAGGAAAGAGGAGTGTGGAATGAGCATCGATAGTACACAGCTCAGCGTTGATGAAATTCTGCGTCTGGCCACCCCTAGAAGTCGCCAGTATTTCCCCCCAACGGATGAGCAGCGTGCCGTAATTGAAGCACCTCTTGAACCTCTGCTTGTCGTTGCGGGAGCGGGCGCAGGAAAGACAACCACCATGTCACAGCGTGTGCTCTACATGGTTGCCCATCACGGAATCGAGCCGGAGCGAATTCTCGGCTTGACCTTTACACGGAAAGCAGCAGGGGAGCTGGGACTCAAAATACGACAAGACCTCGGGGTCTTGGCATCAAATCTTGGCCGTAGCTTCCAGGGCGATCCAACGGCATTGACCTATAACTCTTTCGCCGCTCGAATCCTTGGCGAGTACGGCGCAACAATTGGGGTTGATCCCGATTCGCGCTTGATCGGACAGGCGCAGCAGGTTCAGATTCTTACCGAGATCGTCCAAAACTGGAGGGGAGAGTACCCCGAAGAAGATGGACGATACAAACCGACGTCATCAATTGTTGCCGCGGTACTTGCGTTAAGCGGTCATATCGCGGAACAAAATATGACTCTTGACCAGGGAACAAAAGCCCTCCGTGCATTTAGCGAAGAGCTGGAAGAAATCGCTCAATCTGCAGGAAAAGATCCAACCGGTTCCCTCAAATCCATGATCACCGTCAATGCCAATAGGATTTTGCTCCTTGATATGGCGCGGGTATTCGAAGACTACAAACGCAGTCACGGTCTGATTGATTTTTCAGATCAGCTTCTTCTTGCAACACGAATCGTCACGGAGAATGCTGCAGTTGTTCGCCAGGTGCGCTCCGACTATCAAGCTGTCCTTCTCGACGAATTCCAAGATACGTCGGTCATCCAGATGACCTTCCTCTCCACTCTTTTTGCAGATCATCCAACGACCGCGGTCGGTGATCCCAGCCAAGCAATTTATGGTTGGAGAGGTGCTTCGGCATCTGCGCTCAGTAACTTCTTGACCGCATTTTCAAGTCGGCGTGAGGCAAACCAACTCACCCTATCTACCGCGTGGAGAAACGACCATGCGATCCTTCAGGCAGCAAATGCGGTTGCTCTTCCGCTGCGAGGCCTTCCCAGAATCGGGCAAGAAAATGGCTCGGGAAGCAGCTCCATTAAGGTTCCCCAGGTCAAACCTCCAGTTCTTGGGCCAAGGCCTCAAGCGGGAGAAGGGAAAGTCAGCGCAAGCTATCCGCTGACCTACCAGGAAGAACTTGAGCGTGTCGTCGAATTTATCCGACAGCATCGCGTCCGGGATGAAAAGGGAAAGTGGAACACCTGCGCTGTGTTGTGTCGTCGTCGTGCAGATTTTCCTGCGATTGAACGTGCACTCAAAGATGCAGACATCCCGGTTCAAGTTGTCGGTTTAGGAGGCCTCTTAGACCAGCCCTCGGTGAGTGACGTTCGAGCCGCCCTTGAGCTCGCTTCAGATCCGACGAATGCCCCAGCCCTCATGCGCCTTGTCACCGCGATGGATATTGGCGCGGCGGACCTTCTGGTTCTTAACCAATATGCAAAATACCGGGCTCGACAGGGAACACAGGCTGAGCAGGAACATCCGGATGTTTTCCTCATGGATGCCATCGATCAACTTCCGCCTGTGGGATGGCATGCGCCTTCAGGAGGTCCCTCGTTTACCGCTGTCGCACATGAACGGCTTTCGCTTCTTGCACGCCGACTTGAAATTATTCGTCAAGGAACCGGCAGGCCACTCGATGAACAAATCGAGCGTGCGATGTCCATCCTTGGGCTCAGAGAAGCCATCATGTCCGACCCCCTGGGTGACGGGGGAATGGAAATGCTTGATGCATTCGTTGATATCGCGGCTGACTACGAAGCGCAGGTCGCAGGGGCTGATCTCTCTGGATTCCTGACATGGCTGGCGGTCGCAGAGGAAGAAGAAAAAGGACTCCCAATCCCTACCAGCGCCACTCGAGCCGATGCCGTCCAATTGCTGACGATTCACTCTGCAAAGGGATTGGAATGGGATTCGGTCGTGGTTTTTGGCCTCCAAGATTCGCGCTTCCCTAACCACAGTGCCTCTCCAAGAGACTGGAAGCAGGATCCTCCGGGAGCAAAAGAATGGTTTAACTCGCTTTCAGAGTTGCCCTATCCCGTGCGCAGAGATTATTCGGATCTTCCCCAGATCGTCCCCGAAGAGTACGGGGAGATCGGAATAGCAGAATATTTCGATCTGCTCGCATCTGAAGCAACAAGTTCGCGGACCACGGCGATGAGCATCTTCAACAACCACATGCAGGGAAAGTCCGGCAAGGAAACAAATAAAGACAGCATCCACTATCGCCAAGGAATTCACCATGAATGCGAAGAACGGCGTTTGGCTTATGTCGCATGGACTCGAGCGCGACATGATCTGCTCCTGTGCGGTTCTTGGTTTGACTCAGGAAGCCTGAAACCGCGCGATCCATCCCGCTATCTCATGGAAACAGTAAAGGCACTCGATCTAGACGCTCAACAGATCGCCGCGCGACCTGAGGAAGACTGGGAATCTGAACAGCTTATCGAGGTCAATACTCGACTGCGGCAGTATCCAATCCTTCCAGGACGTTCACGCCAGCTGGTCATTGAAAGTGCTGCACGCGTTCAAGCTCTCATAGATCAGAGTGAAGGCGACCCAGATGTTGTGGATGCCAGCAACGATCCCTTGGTTCACGACACCCAGCTACTGCTTGAAGAACGAGAAAAGGCTCTTCATTCGGCGCTTGATATTCGCATTGATCGTGTTCGTGCCACTGGGATCTCAGACTTGATTGGGAAGGCAGATGCGTGGATTAACAATATCCGTAGGCCTCTGCCCGTTGAGCCCCAATCAAGTTCCGTGCTCGGCACAATCTTCCACAAATGGGTTGAAAAAGAACTTCACCTCAGTACCGGTGAGCTGTGGGACGAACCCGTGGAAGGCAGCGAAGCATTGGAAGCTTCTGATCAACAACTGCTTGCTCAGATGCAAGAAAACTTCCATTCGCTAGACCTTGAACAGCTTGAACCCATTGCGATCGAAGAGCCCTTTGCGCTTACCCTCGCGGGAATATCTATTCAAGGTAGAATCGATGCGGTATTTAAAGATGCCAACAGCACATACACTGTCATTGATTGGAAGACATCGCACCTTCCTGGGAAGAACACGCCGCTTTCAACGTGGGAATACTACGCGCGTCAGCTTCAGCTCTACCGCATCGCCTGGGCGCAGCGCGAAGGTCTCTCTCCCAGTGAAGTGCAGGCACGAGTGTGTTTCCTCAGGGGTCCTATTAGCTACAGCATCGAAGACATCGTGGCTCAAACCGGTGTGCCCGTCGATCAGCTTGAATCCCAGCTCACTCAGGCACTCACCGAACTCCAGAAGAAAAATCCCAGCTAGCACTGACGGACAGTGAAGGGAGGAACGATTGCCGCTGGAGGCGTCTGCCCAGCGTCGCTAAGTACCGCGCAGAAAAGTAGAAAATCTGAGAACTAATGCAGAAGCCGGATCTACTCGTGAGTAGGCAGGATCGCACTCATATCGATGTGCTCAGTGGGCGCTTCGGCCGCTTGTCCAGAGCCACCCTCAGAATCAGCTTGTGACGTATGGGCAGTCAGCCTGATCGGACCGGAGTGAGGACGAGCATGACCTTCGCCCTTGCCGGTGGAGGCAGCGCTTTGAGCTGCGTCGGTAGCGAGCGGGCTAGCGGGAGCCGACTCAGATGTCCGAGGGCTTGTCTCATCGCTCTGTGAAGAAGACTCTTCTTCTGAAGTCGAAGAATCGCTTGCAGTCTTCGCAGGCTCTTCCGTGCGCTTGGGAGTACTCTCTCCGACACTTGCCGAGAGCTCTGCCAACATGGCTCGGGCCTCGTCGACAATATCGGAATCTCCACTGTGTAGTCCGTGAACCAACCAACGCACCACGGCCAATTCAGAAAGAAGCTCAGCGCGCGCCAGAAGGTGCAGGTCTTTCTCGGAACGAGTCTGCTGGTAGGCCTCGTGGAAGCGCTCTAAAAACTCATCCGAAGCGCGCGCAAATACCCACGCAATATCGACGGCAGGGTCGCCAACGTGTGCGGATGAAAAACCTGTCAGTGCGCAGACCCGACCGTGGTCGATGTGAATTGAAGTTTCGGAAAGATCGCCGTGAATGGGGGAGGGGAGGAAACGCCATAGAGACAAATTCTCCAGTGACTCTTCCCAGCGATCCCACAAATTCGCGGGGATGACGACTTCCTGCGCGGCCTCGTCCAAAACTGCTTGGTGACGGTCGCGGCACTCGATTGCCGAATAAGCAGGAAGATTGACGCCGGTATAGATCAGCTCGGGAAGATTGTGTAGTGAGGCCAATGCATTTCCCAAAGATGCAGGAAGCAAGTGTGGGTCGTCGAAATCCGAGGTTTCCATGATTCGACCGCCAAGATCGCGGTGAACCATGACTCGATCCCCTTCGGGGGTGCGGGTAAAACCGGCGGGACGCGGAACCTCGAAGGGAATCTTCGAGAAATCGTGAGCCTTCCCTAAACGCTCCAAAACTGCGTTCTGTGCTTCCATATCCAGTCCACCGACAGTGTCGTGTGGACAGACAACCATCCAGCGGTCACCCGAAGTGTCAATGAGTCCGGTGACTGAAAGGATCTCATCGCTGAACTGTGGGGGACGCAGTCCGGCTACTTCGAGCCGCGGAACCGCAGCTGTTGCAAGGGCAGCAAGTTCATAGGGAGTCTTAGATCGAGTCACGTTTAGACCTTAATGTGCCGGGCGAAAACAGCGGGGCAGGCGCATCGAGAGAAGGCAAAATTGCCGCCAAGTACACCAAATATATGAGCCTTCGCGGCGGGTATTGCCTGCCTGTGATCAGGGCATACGCAATGCAGAGTCCATATGTTGGAAAAGAAAAGGTAAATAAAGTGGAGTAGTGCCATGATCAAGACATGAGTGAAAAGTTCGATACATCCCAGCTTCCCCGCGAGCTCGCATCGGTTTTCGATGAATTGGTAGCGCGCGACCCCCACCAAGGTGAATTCCACCAGGCAGTCTTCGAGGTTCTCTCGACACTGACTCCTCTGGTTTCACGCAAGCCCGAATACCAGGATCTGGCGATTTTCGAGCGAATTGTCGAGCCTGAACGCCAACTCATGTTCCGCGTTCCCTGGAGTGATGATCAGGGGCGCATCCACGTGAATCGCGGCTTCCGCGTTCAATTCAATTCCGCGCTTGGCCCCTACAAGGGTGGCCTGCGTTTCCACCCCTCGGTGAACTTGTCGATCATCAAGTTCCTTGGCTTTGAGCAGATTTTCAAGAACTCTCTGACCGGCCTGCCCATGGGAGGTGCGAAGGGCGGTGCAAACTTCAACCCCAAGGGTAAGTCTGACGCCGAAATCATGCGTTTTTGCCAGTCGTTCATGACTGAACTTCAGCGTCATATTGGCCCCAACGTAGATGTTCCCGCCGGTGATATTGGCGTGGGTGGCCGCGAAATCGGTTACCTTTTCGGCCAGTACCGTCGTATTCGCAATAGCTTTGATGCCGGTGTTCTCACAGGCAAGGGCCTGACCTGGGGCGGCTCCTTTGCTCGCACCGAGGCCACCGGTTATGGCTTGGTCTACTTCGCGCAGGAAATGCTTCGTGCTCGTGGAGATTCTTTCGAGGGTAAGCGCGTTGTTGTTTCTGGTTCCGGAAATGTGGCAATTTATGCGACCGAAAAGGCTCAGCAACTGGGCGCGAAGGTCGTTGCGGTTTCCGATTCTTCAGGTTTTGTCATTGATGAAGAGGGAATTGACGTCGATCTGCTGAAGGACGTCAAGGAAGTTCGCCGCGGTCGCGTCAGCGACTATGCCGCCGAGCGCCCCAGCGCGCACTTCTTCTCAGAAGGCTCGATTTGGGAGGTCCCCTGTGACGTTGCTCTTCCCTGTGCTACCCAGAACGAGCTTGGTCGTGAAGGTGTCGAGGCCCTGATTCATAACGGCGTGCAGATGGTTGCGGAGGGCGCGAATATGCCCACCACTCCCGAGGCCATTGATGAGCTGCGTCGCGCCGGTGTCCTTTACGCGCCCGGCAAGGCATCTAACGCTGGCGGTGTTGCAACCTCCGGTCTTGAGATGCAGCAGAACTCGGGTCGTACGCAGTGGCCTTTCGAAGAGACCGACGCAAAGCTCCATCAGATCATGATTGGTATTCACGAGAACTGCCTTGCAACTGCTGACGAGTATGGTGTTCCCGGCGATTACGTTGCAGGTGCAAACCTTGCTGGCTTCATCAAGGTTGCCGACGCAATGGTCGCTCAGGGCTTGATCTAATTCGCAGGCTGTTTAAGGGGGCTTCACGCCGGAGGGCGTGAAGCCCCCTTCTGTAGGTGAAGTCCCTTTCTGTATATGCGGGGGAGCACACTCAATGAAACAGAGCAGCTTCCTTTGCGCCTAGTGTGAAATGTTGGACGCGCGTAGCATTTTCGATATCGCAATGAAGCGCGGGCAATGGACATGCGGAGGTTCAGTGATGTTTTGGGATCGGGTTGCGCCCCTTTATGACTTCTTCGAAAACACATTTAATCGTGCCGTGTACGACGGAACAGGCCTCGCAGTCGCTCAGCTGCTTGGCCCCGAAGACAAGGTCCTTGAATGCGCCTGCGGAACCGGTGCGATCAGTACCTTCCTTGCACCAATATGCAAGAGGTTGGTCGCTACCGACTTTTCTGAGGGAATGCTCAAACAAGCGCGGAAGAAGCTTGCAAAATATCGTAATGTCACGGTCGAAAGAGCGGACATCACGTGCCTTCACTACGAGGATGCCTCCTTCGACATCGTCGTGGCGGGTAATGTCATCCATCTACTTCCAGATCCTGGTGCTGTTATGCGGGAACTTGAACGAGTTGTCCGCCCAGGAGGCATCATCGTCGTCCCGACTTACGTCAAGCGTCGGCCAAGAAAACAAGGAATAATCCCAAAGATCCTTGCGAAGCTCGGTGCTGACTTCAAGGAACAATTCGATGTGGACTCCTATCGAGCTTTCTTTGAGAAGTTGGGATATCGCAACGTTACCTACACAGTTGTTGACGGCCGTATTCCTTGTGCGATCGCTTCCTTTACCTGTAGCAAAGAGGCTCGTTAGCGATTAGTTAATTAGTGCTGAGGCTTTGGCAAGTTAGGTGTCTTTGCAGCCTTTTGGCTCGCCTTTCGTGACCGGGTGGGGATATCGTTGAGAGTGCAATGGAAAGGTGAGCAGGACAATGCAATTAGTTGCTATAGCTGCGATCGCAGTGTCGTGGCTCCTTGCTGCTCTTGCGATTGTCTTTGCTCTTCGGATGCGCCGAGACATTCAGCGCCTGCGTGCAGAAAAAGAACAACTACGCAAACTTCACCAGGACTACATGGCCGGCCCCGCGGTTCTCTCCCATGAATTACGCACTCCATTAACTGTTGTCAGGGGAGCGGCAGAACTTCTTGCTGATGGTTCGGCTGGACCTATGAATGACGTGCAAATGAAGTTTGCGAAGACCATTGCCGAAAATGCGCACCAAGTTGTCGAAATGGCTGATGATCTTCTGGCCGAAGTGCGCCTGGAATCTGATTTATTCAATCTTCGTCTTCAACGCGTTGAAATGCGCGAACTGGTGCGTCGAAATGTCGCGCAGATGCGTCGTTTCCATTCCTCGCCTATCCGTTTGGAAAACCATGGCGCCCCCATCTATATGTCATTGGATCCGCGCTTGATGGGACAGGCGATCGCCAATGTTATTAATAATGCAGCCCGTCATGCGGGCGATGATGTTTCGATCGTCGTGACAGTACAAGCTTTTGATGAAGACGTCACCATTTCTATTGTTGATGACGGTCGCGGAATGACCCAGGAAGAAAAAGAGCGTCTTTTCATCCCATTTGATACCGGAGGATCGCTCCGACCTGGAACGGGCTTAGGGATGATGCTGACGCAAAAGATTCTGAAACTTCACGGTGGCACGATCTTGGTTGATACGGTTTCCTCCAAAGGAACAACCTTCTATCTGACTATCCCGCGTACCATACGAAGTGGCGATCAATCACTCCTGCCTGAGGAGGCCTAATGAGTGCGAAGGCTTTAGTTGTTGATGATGAGCCCCAGATCCTCATGATTATCAAATTTGCCCTTGAAACCGCGGGAATAACTGTAGAGACTGCAAGTGATGGGGCGAAGGCTTGGGAGAAATTTGCTACTCACTACTACGACCTGGTCATTCTTGACTTGATGATTCCCGTGATCTCAGGGATTTCGCTTGCTCAAAGAATTCGAGCGATGAGTGATGTTCCGATCATCATGATTACGGCGCTTTCTGAAGAATCCGACCGCATTAAGGGGCTCGAAAGCGGTGCGGACGACTACATTACGAAACCTTTTAGCCCAAAGGAAATGACTCTTCGCGCTCAAGCTCTTTTGCGCCGAAGTAAGAAGGACCCCGACGATGTTGTCTCCAACGGTCCTTTGCGTATCGATCGACGTGACCGGAAAGTCTATGTCGACGGTGTGCCGGTGGAGTTGTCCTCGACAGAACGACGGTTCTTGGATTTCCTTGCTTCGCATATTGGGGAGCCTGTGAGCTACCGTGAGCTTCTCAACTCTGTTTGGGAAACGCAGGATAGCTCTGGCGGGAAAGACATGATCAAGATGACCGCTTATCGTTTGCGAGGCGCTCTTGGCGATCGTGGGGGAGAGCTGATCCAATCGGTTCGCTCGGTTGGGTACACGATGCCGGATCTTCGGTAACAGATCAGTTACCGCTCGTTACTAAGGGTGCTCTTTTCGTGTTCTGTTTCACGTAAGAATGAAACCAAGAGCGCACGAGCATAGTGACAGCCCCGTGCAAACCCTCGATTCAAAGGAGAATCCGATGAAGAAGAGCTTCATCTCCCTTGCAGCATTCAGCGCGGCGGGTGCACTAGCACTTTCCGGGTGTGTTGTGAATGACTCACCGTCCTCAGGTAGCAGCGAAAGCGGATCTTCGGATTCCATTACTGTTGCTTGCGGCGCAATGGAAGACCTCTGCCAGAAGTGGACAGAGACCTTCTCTCAACAGACTGGAATCAAGGCAACCTACGTTCGCCTTTCCTCCGGTGAGACCGTTGCTCGTCTGGACTCCGCGAAGGACAACCCAGAGTTTGATGTTTGGCATGGTGGTCCGGTTGACGGCTACGGTGCAGCTGCAGAAAAGGGCCTGATCGAGGCCTACGATTCGCCCACTGCTAAGGAAATCCCGGATAAGTACAAGGACCCGAAGCACTACTGGACCGGTGTCTACGTCGGTGTTCTGGGATTCTGCTCGAACCAAAAGGTTCTTGAAGAAAAGGGCCTCCAGGTTCCTCAGTCTTGGGATGACCTTCTTAAGCCCGAACTCAAGGGCCAGGTTTCCACGGCGCACCCCTCGACCTCGGGAACTGCGTTCACGACACTGTGGACCCAGGTTGTTCTCCGCGGTAGCGAGGATGCCGGTCTCGACTACATGAAGAAGATGCACGCAAATGTCCTGCAGTACACCAAGTCCGGAACTGCCCCCGGTCAGATCGCAGGACGTGGTGAGGTCGCAGTGGGCCTGGTCTTCTCTCACGACTGCGTCAAGTACCGCGATGAGGGCATGAAGGATCTCGTTGTTTCCTTCCCCAAGGAAGGTACCGGTTACGAGATCGGTGGCGTCGCTTTGGTGAAGAACTCGAAGCACTCCGAGGCCGCCAAGAAGTACATCGACTGGGCAATCTCGGCTGACGCTCAGAACCTTGGCCAGACCGTTGGATCGAACCAGATTCTGACCAACCCGAACGCCAAGACCAACGACAAGATGGCCAAGCTCGATGAGATCAACCTGATCGATTACGACTTCGCTGCAGCAGCGGCCGCAAAGCCCGAGCTGACTAAGCGTTTCGATGAAGAGGTTGCCGCAAAGCCGCGCCAGTAGTGGCGCATAGGGAGGGGATGGTTCTTTCCATGTCCCTGTTCCATCCCCTCCCTCTTTCTTCGCATGTCCACTGAAGAACGTGCACATCAACAGGGACTTTTCCGCGTTACGCGGGTACTTGGAGAGATCGGATAGCCAATGTCAGTGGAGACAGTTGCGCCACCACGCACCCAAGGGGCGCAAACCCCGCAGGCGCAAGCCGTGGCCTCGGGAAAGAAAAAACGAACGAAGGTGCGTCGCGACCCCGTGACGGTTGCGATCGTCGCGATCATTACAGCAGTTCTCTTCCTTCTGGTCTTGCTGCCGCTGGTCACAATCTTGGCGCGAGCCTTCTCAACTGATGGCCTGAAGGTTTTGACCTCCTTCGCCAGCTCGACAACGAACCGAACGATTGCTCTGAACACGATCGTTCTGGGCCTGGTTGTTGGCTTGATCGGCACTCTTGCTGGTTTCTTCTTCGCCTACGTGCAAGCGCGAGTCGATATCCCGGGTAAGAAGATCCTCCACCTGATCTGCTTGATCCCGATCGTCTCGCCGCCTTTCGCTGTGGCAACATCGGTCATCACCCTGTTCGGTCGTAACGGCTTGATCTCGACGCAGGTTCTGGGACAACAGTGGAATATTTATGGCCTCTCAGGTCTGACCCTGGTTTTGTCCCTTTCCTTCTTCCCCGTCGCATACATGAATATGCTCGGAATGCTCAAGAACCTTGACCCTGCGATGGAAGAGGCCGCTGCATCCTTGGGTGCATCTTCGTGGACAATCTTCCGCACCGTTACACTTCCGATGCTCGTCCCCGGTTTTGCTGCGTCCTTCCTTCTTCTTTTCGTCGAGGCCATTGCCGACCTGGCGAACCCGCTGGTTATCGGCGGTGACTTCACCGTTCTGGCATCGCGTGCATACATCGCTGTTAACGGCGAATACAACACGGCTGCGGGTTCGGCATACTCATTGATTCTTTTGGTCCCAGCGCTTCTCGTCTTCCTCCTGCAGCGCTATTGGTCGGGACGCTCCTCAACAGTTACCGTCACGGGCAAGCCGACCGGTAAGGTCCGTATGGTTCGCTCAATGAAGGCGCGAATCCCGCTGGGAATTGCAACCTTGCTGCTGGCAGCTTTTGTTGTCACCATCTATGCAACGGTTATTGTCGGAGCCTTCGTCTCGATCTTAGGCGTGGACAATACATTCACTCTGAAGAACTTCAAGTACGTGCTCTCGGGTATCGGCAACGATGCCATCATCGACACGACGATCCTGGCTCTGATTGCAACGCCGATCGCTGGCATCTTGGGCATGGTTGTTGCATGGCTGGTGGTTGTCCGCCTTAAGGCCTCGGCTGGTTTCATGGACTTCCTGGGCATGCTCGGCTTGTCTGTTCCCGGTACGGTTCTGGGTATTGGTTACCTCATCACCTATAACAAGCCGCTCATTGTCGGCGGAAAACTGATGCTGATGCCTGCGCTCGCGGGTGGTTCCGCGGTCTTTGGTGGTGCCCTGGCAATCATCATGGTTTACGTTGCGCGTTCGATGCCCTCGGGTCAGCGTTCCGGTATTGCCTCCCTTCACCAGGTTGACCATTCGATTGACGAGGCCTCAACCTCCTTGGGCGCATCGGGCTTGCATACCTTCATGAAGGTGACGCTTCCTCTGATCCGTCCGGCATTCATCGCTGGTTTGACCTACGCATTCGCGCGATCCATGACGACGCTGTCGCCGATCATTTTCATCACGACTCCTAAGACGAAGATCATGACCTCTCAGATTCTTGCTGAGGTTGATGCAGGCCGTTTCGGTAACGCTTTTGCCTTCTGCACGATCTTGATTGTCATTGTGATGGCTGTTATCGGCCTAACAAATGTTCTTGTTCGAGATAAATCTGTCACCGCCACCAATGGCGCGGGCATGTAATTGTTGACAAAGGAAAGACCCATGTCGAATACGAATGACACAAATGCTCCCGGCCGCCTGTCCCTGGTGGAGCTGACCAAGACCTTCTCGAACACCGCTTCCGAGGTCACTGCGGTTGATCACATCAACCTGGATATTCACCCCGGTGAATTCATCACCCTTCTTGGGCCCTCGGGCTGCGGCAAGACCACGACCCTGCGTATGATTGCGGGCTTCGAAGACGCGACTTCAGGTCAGGTCATGCTCGATGGCGAAAACATGGTGGTTGTCCCACCGAACAAGCGACCCATGTCTATGGTGTTCCAGTCCTACGCGTTGTTCCCTCACCTGAGCGTGCGCGAGAACGTGGCCTACGGCCTGCATCTGCGAAAGAAGAGCGCAGCGGAAATCAAGGAAGAGGTCGATATTGCACTTGCTGCAATGAACCTGACCGCAATGGCGGATCGTGCTCCTTCCCAACTTTCCGGTGGCCAGCAGCAGCGTGTTGCACTGGCCCGAGCGATGGTCGTACGTCCGAAGGTTCTGCTCTTCGATGAGCCTTTGTCGAACTTGGACGCAAAGCTTCGCGTGAAGATGCGCGTGGAAATTCGTCGGATGCAAAAGCGTCTGGGGATTTCCTCCGTTTACGTGACGCATGATCAGTCCGAAGCAATGGCAATGTCCGACCGCATTGTCGTGATGAATGCGGGACGAATCGAACAGGTGGATACTCCCGAAGAGATCTACCTGCACCCGGCCAGCGTTTTTGTTGCTGACTTCGTTGGTCGCGCGAACTTTGTTCCCGCAAAGGCCAGTGAGGTCGGCGAGGACGGCAAGGTTCAGATTGAGGCTCTGGGCCAGCAGCTCAACGTCCACGCATCCCAGAGCGCAAAGGAAGCCGTTCGTTCGGGCGATGACCTGGTTGTTCTGGTTCGTCCTGAATCCATGCGTATCGCTGCAACCGATGAAAAGCCTGCGGCACTGACCGGTTCGCTGGGCCAAGTTGTTACCTCGATCTTCTACGGCGAAACCGTTGAGTACGAGATCGAAACCGAGTTTGGCTCGCTGGTGTGTGTGGTCTCTGACCCGCGTGCAGAGGACCTTCTTGAAGAAGGCCAGTATGTGCGCCTCGGTATCGAGGCCGAAAAGGCGTGGCTCTTGCCTTCTGGACAGCTGGCCTCCTGAACTGCTGGACGCAATCGTCTGAATGCAGGCGGGGGCGCTGTAGAGGCGTTCATACATTGAAATAACGGCACCGCCCGGGGCCGGGTGAGGGGAGTGATTGTCCCTCACCCGGCCCCGGCCTCGTCAATAATTAGATGAATCGGCTACCCTTTAGACGTGGCCATTGAGTTTTCTGAAGAGATCCAGTCCTTGCGTACGACGATGGAAAATATTTCCGCCGTTGTACAGCCCGAGCGTCTTCGCGCTCAAATCGCGGAGCTGTCGCAGAAGGCAGCTGCTCCTGACCTGTGGGATGACCCCGCGCATGCACAGGAAGTGACTTCACAGCTCTCGCACCGCCAGAGTGAGCTCGATCGTGTTCTGGCAATGGAAGAACGCATTGACGACCTCGAGGCGATTGTCGACATGGCCCGTGAGACCGCTGAGAGCGATCCTGCGGACGCGGAAGATATTTTTGCCGAGGCCGAATCTGATCTTGCCTCATTGAAGGACGACATGTCCGCCCTTGAGATCCGCACTCTTCTTGACGGTGAATACGACGAGCGCAACGCGGTCATCACCATCCGAAGCGGTGCTGGCGGCGTAGATGCTGCTGACTTCGCCGAGATCCTGCTGCGCATGTACTTGCGCTGGGCAGAGCGCCACGGGTATCCGACGAAGGTTATGGATACGTCCTATGCAGAAGAAGCTGGCCTGAAGTCCGCAACCTTTGAGGTCCAAGCTCCTTACGCCTATGGCACTCTTTCGGTTGAGGCCGGCACTCACCGCCTCGTGCGTATCAGTCCCTTCGATAACCAGGGGCGTCGTCAGACCTCTTTCGCTGCTGTTGAGGTTATTCCTCTGATCGAGTCGACCGACCACATTGAGATTCCCGAGTCTGAACTGAAGGTCGATGTCTTCCGTTCCTCTGGTCCCGGTGGGCAGTCGGTGAATACGACGGACTCCGCCGTTCGAATGACACATATTCCGACGGGTATTGTCGTTTCGATGCAGGATGAAAAGTCGCAGATTCAAAACCGTGCGGCTGCTCTTCGAGTTCTGCAATCTCGCCTTCTTGTGCTGCGCCACGAGGAAGAGCAAGCGAAGAAGAAGGAGCTCGCGGGTGATGTGAAGGCCTCGTGGGGTGACCAGATGCGCTCGTACGTCTTGCAGCCCTACCAGATGGTGAAGGACCTGCGTACCGAATACGAATCCGGCAATCCTCAGAACGTCTTCGATGGTGATATCGACGGCTTTATCAATGCGGGAATCCGTTGGCGTAAGAACCAGCAGAACGCTGAGTAGAGCGAAAAGCCCGGGCTTAGCCCGGGCTTTTGCGCGTGTCGCCTAAGTTTTGAGGCCCGAGCTGCATAGGGTAAAAGGGACCATAACCCCAATCAGAGACGGCTCATGATTCGATTTGATCACGTCACCATGGTGTATCAGCCTGGTGCGCGTCCGGCATTAGACGATGTTTCCCTCGAAGTGAAGCGCGGAGAGTTCGTCTTCCTTGTAGGTAAATCCGGCTCAGGTAAGTCCACTTTCCTCCAGCTCACCATGCGGGAGATTCGCGCGACTTCGGGAACCGTGTGGGTGCTTGGCCACGACGTGGGCAAGCTTTCTCGCTGGTCGGTTCCAAAGCTCCGTCGCCAGGTGGGAACCGTCTTCCAGGATTTCCGTCTACTGCCCTCGAAGAGCGTTTACGAAAACGTTGCACTGGCTATGCAAGTGATCGGTAAGCCTCGCCATGCCATTGAAACCCAGGTTCCCGATGTTCTAGAACTGGTCGGTTTGGCAGGTAAAGAAAAGCGTCTTCCCCATGAGCTTTCCGGCGGTGAAGAACAGCGTGTGGCAATTGCGCGCGCGATGGTGAACCGTCCCGAGTTGCTTCTTGCAGATGAGCCAACCGGTAACTTGGACCCAGATACCTCGCTTGGAATTATGCGTTTGCTGGATCGTATTAACCGCAATGGGACCACGGTTGTTATGGCAACGCACGATGCCGCAATCGTGAACCAGATGCGTATGCGCGTCATTGAATTGCACGATGGAACGGTTGCTCGCGATCAGGACAGCGGCGTGTATGGGGCGGTGAAGTAATGAAGTTACGTTTTATTCTTTCCGAGGTTGGTAAGGGCCTGTCGCGCAACCGTGCGATGTCCGTTGCCGTGGTGATCGTGACCTTCGTGTCCCTGCTATTTGTGGGTATCGCAGGCCTTTCGCAGATGCAGGTCTCGCGAATGAAAAGCCAGTGGTACGACAAGATCGAAGTATCGATCTACATGTGTGCCAACAACGACCAGACTCCGAGCTGCAATAACCAAGAGGCAACTGAAACACAGATTGCTGCGGTCCGCGATAAGCTCCGTTCTGCGGAGCTGGCTCCCTACGTGAAGGACGTCTACGAAGAATCGAAGGCTGAAGCCTTTAAGAACTTCGTGAAGATCTACGGTAATTCTCCGCTGGGGCAGTGGACGACCGAGGACATGATGCAGGTTTCTTTCCGCGTCAAGCTGGTCAATCCCGAGCAATTCAGCATTATTCGCGACGAATTCACCGGTTCAGCTGGTGTGTCCGTTGTGAAGGATCAGCGTGAGATTGTTGAGCCCCTGTTCCAGGTTTTGGGTAAGGCCCGAGGCCTGTCGCTGGGCTTGGCGGGCGTCATGATCGTTGCTGCGGTCTTGCTCATTACGACGACCATTCGTCTGTCCGCGATGAGTCGTGAACGCGAAACCTCCATCATGCGACTGGTTGGTGCCTCGAATCTGTTTATTCAAGCTCCCTTCATGATTGAGGGCGCGATCGCTGCGGTGGTCGGTGCTCTCTTGGCAGTGGGAACGCTGTTCGTCGGTGTCCACGTCCTGGTCAATCAGTGGCTTGCGCAGGCCTTCCGTTGGACGAACTTTATTGGCATGCGTGAGGTGTGGATCATGTCCCCGATCCTCATCATTGCTGCGGTGCTCCTTGCACTGTCGGCATCCGCATTCTCGCTCGCGAAGTACACGAAGATCTGATCCTATGGCAAAGACGCGTTTTCACGGTTTTCCAACGGGACTTACCAGTGCGGTTGCGCTGCTTGTTGTTGCAGCGCCCCTCGCCCTGGTACCACCCGCTTTTGCGGATGACGATCGTGATCGCGTTGCTCAGGCTCAGCGCGAGTCCGCGCAGCACGTGCAAGAGCTTCGCAACAACCTTGAGGGTTTGGATGCTTCGCTCGCCCAGGTTTACTTAGACCTTGAAACTGCGAACGCACAGATCCCCGTTGCTCAGGCTGAGCTTGACACTGCTAATGAACGCTATGAGGGTGCCAAGCGCGAGCATGACGTTGCACAGGCACAACTGGATGCAGCTCAAGCCGAGGTTGCTCGTCTCAACACTGCGATGGAGAAAGCTCGCAAACAGCAAGAGGAATCTCAAAAAGCTGTGGGTGCATTGGCGCGCGAGATGTATCAGTCAGGGGGAGTGAGCTCGCCCCTTCTGATCGCGCTGTCCTCTTCGGGAACCGAGGAAATTGCTGATCGTGCAGCTGCGGCGGATGCGATGACACGCGCTCAAGATAGTGCGCTCAGTCAAGCAATGGATATGCAGGCAGCGACGCGCAATCAGCAGAGCAGGCAAGATGCCGTCACTTCGCGAATTTCTTCTCTGGAGGAGAAAGCACGCAAGGCCTCGGAAGAAGCAGAAAGTGCAAAGAACACTGCGGAGACGAAGCTTCGAGAACTCGACGAACTGAAGAAGACCTCGGAAGAAAAACGCGCCCAGTGGGATGCGCAGAAGGCTCAGGCTGAAGAGCAACTTGGTCAGTGGCAGCGCGAATACCAAGATGCGACCTCAAAGCTCGCCGCGATCGATGAAGAGAACCGCCGCCAGAATAGGCGCTACACTTCGTCCTCGAACTTCTCCAGTCCACTCCCCGTTCCTTTGGTTGTGACCTCACCATTCGGGTGGCGAGTCCACCCTGTCCTTGGGATCTCTCGCTATCACAATGGAACAGACTTTGCGGCAAACTGTGGTACTGAAATTTATCCGGTTGCCGAAGGCGTTGTCACCGCTGTGACCGTTGAAACCGCTGGCGGAAACGTGGTTTATGTCAATCACGGAATGATGAATGGCGCGTCCATGTCGACTGCGTATGTTCATATGCAGTCCACCAATGTCTATGTTGGTCAGCACGTTGGACGCGATACGGTGCTGGGATGGGTCGGCGCTACCGGGTACGCCACTGGCTGCCACTTGCACCTGTCCGTTATGCGCAATGGTGCTGATGTTGAACCTCTGGATTACTTGTAGGACAATAGTTCTCCTGTAATTTCTCACTGAGGGGGTGCTTATGCCGAAGGAATGGAAGAAACCAAAGCCTACCGAATCCGAGAAGCGTAAGGCCGCCTCGGACGCGAAGAAAACTATTGCTCGCAATAAGAAGGCTCGCCACGACTATCTCATTGAAGATACGTGGGAGGCCGGCATGGTGCTTTCGGGGACCGAAGTCAAAGCTCTCCGAATGGGACGTGCCTCGCTTGTCGACGCTTGGGTAGAGATTAAGAACGGCGAGGCCTGGCTATACGGGGCGAATATCCCCATGTATGCGCAGGGTTCGTGGACTAACCACGCGCCGACGCGAAAGAGGAAGCTTTTACTGCATAGCAGTGAAATTTCCACTCTGGCCGATAAGTCTTCTGCCAAGGGATACACCATCGTTCCCCTTGAGCTGTACTTTATTGGCGGCCGCGCAAAGGTCGAGATCGCACTTGCTCGCGGTAAACAAGAGTGGGATAAACGTCAGGCCCTGCGCGAAAAACAGGACCAGCGTGAGGCAGAGCGCGCGATGCGTCGCTATGTCAAACAAGCACGTCGCTGATCAGCAACGTGCTCACGAGGAAGTGCTGTGTGCCCTCCATTTGGAGGGCATGCAGCCTGTTCTGTTTGAGGAGCATTTATGAGGCCCGTTGTGCGAACACTGAAGCGGGATATCCGGCGTATGGTGACCGTGCCCGCCGCGTGGATTGTCATCATCGGCCTCCTGTTTGTTCCGGCACTGTATGCCTGGTTTAACATCGTCGGCTTTTGGGATCCCTATTCGAATACCTCGAAGATTCGCGTCGCGGTTGCCAATGAAGATCAGGGTGCGACGAAAGATATCATCGGTTTCGTCAACGTGGGCACGATGCTGGAATCCAAGCTACGCGAGAACGATCAACTTGGATGGCATTTCGTCTCAGCAGAGCAGGCAAAGAGAGAAGTTGAACGCGGGGAATCCTATGCCGCTTTCATCATTCCTTCCGATTTTTCCACGCGCCTCACTGGCATCGTTGATGGTACGTATTCCAAACCCGATGTCCAGTACTACGTCAATGAGAAGAACAATGCTGTCGCTCCGAAAATCACGGGAGCAGGAGCATCTTCTTTAGATCAGCAGATCAATTCGGCTTTCGTTTCAACTGTTGCACAGACTCTCTCAGAGAAGATCACGGCCACGGGAAAATCAATTTCCGACGTTCTCCAAAACGGACGCTCAGATATCAGTGAGAAAGTAAGGACCGCGAGCGAACAATTGGGGCAGGCTGAGGAATCCCTTAATGGAATGGGGGAGAAGCTCGATTCGGCAAAGGGTAAGGTCAGCGCTGCGCGAAGCTCAATGACGAGCGCTGACTCAGCGCTAAGTGATCTCAATGACGCCCTGTCTGAGGCCGATCAGCTTGTCTCCGATACCCGCTCCAGCCTCTCGCAGTTCACCGTGAATATGTCGACTTCTCTGGACGGGCTTTCGACGCATGCCTCCGCTGCCGTGGCTAAAGCCTCGAGTGCCGGTGGAACTCTCAACGGGGGCGTGCAGGGGGCAACGACGACAATCGGTGGCGTACTCACCGAGGGGCAATCCATCAACCAAGCCAACGGTCAGATCCTTCGCGACCTGCAAAGCCTAGGGATAGCGAATCTGCCAACGGCCTCACAGGCACTAAAAGATCTGAGCACACAAAACGCGCAGGTTGGGCAGACATTGTCGAATCTATCGGCGCTCAATGGGAACCTCTCCTCGACCTCAACGTCGATCGCTCAGGCGCTCAACTCACTGAATTCCGCCAGCCAGTCCTTGAACGAGGCGGCAACACAGGCGCGCTCCGGCGTGACGAGCCAGCTCCCAGTCATTTCCAGTGCCTTGGATCAGATGTCCTCTGCCTCAGCCGATCTTCGCTCCGCGATCGCTGTTCTTAAAGGGCAGCGCGAGCAGATTTCGGGCCTTCTAGATCAGCTCGATACCCTGCTTGATTCAACGAAGACAACGATTGCACAGTCTTCAGCGAACATTGCGTCTCTCAAGTCTGATCTGGACAGCGCCAAGGGGGACATCCAGCTGATTTCCTCCTCCAACGCGATTCAGTCACTGGCGGGCTCGATGAATCTCAACCCTGAGAAAATCGCGGAATTCATGGCTGCTCCGACATCGATTAGAACCCAGACTGTTTTCCCGGTTGCCACATATGGTTCAGCGATGGCACCGCTCTTCACGAACCTTTCCCTGTGGATCGGTGCCTTCGCGCTCGTGATCATTCTCAAGCTTGAGGTCGATGAAGAGGGCGTCGGTTCCATGACCTCGGCGCAAATGTACATGTCTCGTTGGATGCTCTTGGCTCTATTCGCGATCGGGCAAGCTCTGGTTGTTTCCATCGGCGATCTGATTATCGGTGTCCAAACGGTCTCCAAGTTCGCCTTTGTAGGTACTGCTGTCCTCGTTTCTTTGGTGTTCCTTTCCGTGATCTACATGCTGGCGACCTGTTTCCAACATATCGGTAAGGGCCTGTGCGTCATTATCGTGATTCTTCAGATCCCTGGAGCGGCGGGCTTGTATCCCATCGAGATGATGCCTTCCTTCTTCCGTTTCCTCCACCCGCTTTTCCCCTTCACCTATGGGATCAATGCGATGCGCGAGACCGTCGGTGGCTTCTACGGCAACGCCTACCTGAGATCGCTTGGAGTCTTGGGGATTCACGTTCTTATAGCTTTTGCTTTGGGCCTGTTGGTTCGTCCCTTCTTGGTCAACCTCAATGCGATGGTCAGTCGAGATCTGTCTCGTTCAGGATTGTTCCTTGCCGAGGCCACGCATCTTCCCTCCTCGCGCTACCGTCTATCCCAGATTGTCGCGGTCCTTGCCGATCACGATGGGTATTCGCGTTCAGTAACCCGTCGTGCGCGCAATTTCGAACGGCGTTATCCGAAGATGCGCCGCGGGGCTCTAATTCTGGGAATCGTGATTCCTGCGGTCCTTGCAGTTCTCTCCGTTGCGAGTGTTGCTGAGGTTCCACTCCTTCTGGGGCTGTGGATCGTCTGGATTCTTGTGATTATTACTTTCCTCATTGCTCTGGAGTACATTCGTGAGTCTTTGGCTCGTCAGCAGTTGCTCACCTCAATGGATGATTCTGATGTGCGCTCCTTGTTGCGTCGCAGGCTCCATGGAGTGAAGGCTTCGGCTGCGCAACTGGGGAAGCACCGCCTCGGCAATGAGGAAAATACGGAAGAGGGGAGCGAAAAGTGAAAGCCGTGTGGCGAATTTTCAGGGCTGATCTCCATCGTGCTCATCGCTCGATCATCTCCATGGTCGTTGTCTTGGGGCTGGCCGTTCTTCCGTCGATTTTCGCGTGGTTCAACATTGCGGCCTCGTGGGATCCTTTCGCGAATACGAAGAATCTTCGGATCGCAATTGCCAATAGCGATGAGGGGTACAAGTCGGATCTGGTGCCTTTGAAGATCAATATTGGTGATCAGGTTGTTGCCGCGTTGCGTGCGAATGAGGATTTCGACTGGGTTGTTGATAGTGAAGCGCAGGCAGTTGAGAAGACTCGGTCGGGTGAGTATTACGCGGCGGTCGTGATTCCTCAGGATTTCTCGCGCGAGATGATGACCTTCTTCTCTTCGGATGCACACAGCACCCCGCTGACCTACTACATCAACGAGAAAAAGAACGGTTTGAGTCCGAAGATCGCGGGGCAGGGAGCAGAGCATGTTTCCGCTCAGATCAATCAGGCTTTTGCTCAGACTCTGGCTGAGATCGCTGTCGATACTGCTTCATCGCTTTCTGACTCTCTTTCGGACCCAAGTAACGTGCGCGGGATTCAGGCGCTCAATTCGCGTCTGGAGACGACCTCGACACGTCTCGGAAATGCGGCGGCGAGCGCCGATGCCTATGCGGGGCTTATTGGCTCCTCCATTCAGCTTGTCGATTCCACGCAGACGATGCTCACTCATGCCGCGCAGGCGAAGGACCCGCTCTCTAGCGCAGGAAACACTGCTTCCTCATCGATTGCACAAATTTCTTCTGGCGCCTCGCAGGCCGCTTCTGCTCTTTCATCGGCGGTGAGTGCGTCGGCTAGTTCCTTGGACGCTTTGTCTTCGTCGATTGATGCTGTTTATTCCCAAGGTGGGAACACCGTAACTTCGGCCGTGGCAACCTTACGCTCTCAGGCCGAGGCCGTGGGCAACCAGGCGACCCAGTATCTTCACGTGAAAGAGACTCTTTCACAGCTCCCAGGTTCTCCCATTTCTCAAGACGTGCTGAATCGTCTGCAAGCTTCTGCTGATCGCCTGAATGCACTTCAAAGCGCAATCAATGCGGCCGCGGATGATCTGGAAAAGAACGGGGCAGCGGCAGCCGCAAATCATCAAGACGTGAAGAGCCTCATTGAACAGGCGAAAACGGCCGTGGGAACCCTCAAGTCTGATGTCGAATCGACGCTGCGCCCTCAGTTGGAGCAGCTTTCTCAGACGATGAATTCTGCGACTTCATCGATGGCTTCGCTTCGCAATCAGCTTTCCGCAGCGAGCTCACAAGTCGGTGATGGTTCGACGGGAGTGCGTGAGGGGCTGATGAAACTTCAATCCACCTTCAGCAACGTCGGGACCAACCTTCGCGAGGCCTCGGAAAAGCTGGCGACGATCCACACGAAGCTCACTGACGCACTCAACGGTGGGAATCTTGCCAAGGTTCGAACGATCATTGGTTCGGATCCCCAAGCGCTCGCAATCGCGCTAGCAGCACCGGTGGGGATCGAGACGATTCCGGTGTATCCGGTGGAGAACTTTGGTTCGCAGATGGCACCTTTGTACACCGCGCTGGCACTGTGGGTTGGCTCGGTGCTGATGATTGTTGCTCTGCGCAGTGACGTGACTGCCGAGAACGTTGCTGATGGGCTTGAAGAGACACATCCGACTGCGCTCTATTTCAAGGGCCGCGAGGTGAAGCTTTGGGAAGGCTTCCTCGGGCGCTACCTCATTTTTGGGCTGATCGCGCTTATCCAAGCGACAATCCTATGCCTGGGTGAGCTGTTCTTCCTGAAAGTTCAGCACGCTCATCCGTGGGAGTTCATGTGTGCGGGATGGTTCATGGCTTTCGTGTTCTCATTCCTGCTCTATACCTTCATTGCGACTTTCGGGAACGCGGGAAAGGCGCTGGGCGTGCTGTTTTTGGTGCTCCAGATTTCGGCTTCGGGTGGCGCATTCCCCTTGGATATTCTGCCGAGTTTCTTCCGGTCGATTTCGCCGTATCTTCCCGCAACGCATGGGATCACGGCGCTGCGCGCTTCGATCGCGGGGTATTCGGGTAATGAATATCTTGACGCAATGCTGTTGCTGGGTGCCTTTGCCCTATTTGCCGTGGTTCTGGGATTGGGGATTCGCCCCTTCCTCATCAAGAACAACCGGCTCTTGGTTGAAAAGCTTGAGTCCACAAAGCTCATGTAGAGCCACCTCGGGTTGTTCTTCGGTTTTCTTTGCCGAGGCCAGGGGTCGCTAACTGCCTGCGTGCGGGGGAGTGGGGGCGGGGCCTCGGGAATCTCTTGCCAGCTCAGCTGCGGGGACGTATGATTTCAAGTCCGGTGTTTGTGCTGCTGTGGTGGCAAGGTGCCGGTGAGTGAAGAACTCAATAGGGGATGATCGGTTTCGACAGCGGTCGTCGATCGAGGGGAAGCGAGCCGAGGAGGCATGCTCTACTCGTTAACGATGTGTGCAAACCAATAGGTGCCGAACAGAATCGCACCGACTACGTTCTCGCCGCCTGATTGCCGCGTGAACCTTTAGTCCGTCAGCCCGGAAGTTGCTTCCGGTCCGGTGTCTGGCGTCGTCTAGGAAGCCACTGGGTGCCGTCCGTGTTGGTAGGACGGCTCCGACACTTCATCAACTGAGCCTATCTGGTAGCAGGTCTGCATGATGCTAGGGGCTGAGAAATAACTCGCAGACTGCGCTCGGAGAAGACCTCGGGGTCGGCTGTTGGACGGGGGTTCGATTCCCCCCATCTCCACCTGAGGGGGAAGTGTCGAACTCTCGCTTTCGAGCGTAGGTTCGCACTTCCCCCGCTCTGTGTCCGCTGGTGAGTGCTTCTTCTAGGTCCTCGAACTCGATGGGCGCTGCGCTGTCATGGAAATAGGACGCGATGACGATCTGCTCGCGCCCGATGAATACCTTGTCCACGAAGTACTCGAAGAGCTGGTCGCGGGTCTCGGGTGTGTCAATGGTGGCCTCAGCGAAGCGCTTGTAGAACGCGCCGATGCTCGCCTCATCCTCGTAAAGTGTGGCCTTCACATGCTCGGCCTGGATCGCTGCGTCAAGCTCACGCTTTTGCTCTTCCAGGGAACGCATGGCTTCGGCGGTGGTCTCGTTGAAGATGCCTTGGGAGATGGCCTTGACGAAGTTGGCGAGCTTCTTTTCCACGTCTGCGCGCCGAGCTTCCAATGCCTTGAGGATGTCATCTCCACGTCCGTGGGTCTGCTGGTAATGATCGGCTAGATCAACAGCGAGCGAGGCCAGCATCTCAGGGTCTGCGAGGAAAGAGGTGACGATCTCCTCAATCCGTACCTCGATTTCGTCCTTGCGAACGGTCTTGGCTGAGCACTTCTTTTTACGCTGATTGAGGCAGTAGTAATACCGATGCGTCCTGCCAGTTTTCGAAGTGCCTGAGACACCCTCCATCGGCCCGCCACAGGTGAGGCAGTACGCCCTGCCTGTGAGCCAGTAGTCGGGTGCGTTCTCGCCTTGAGCGGCAAGCTCGGCTTTGGTCTTCGCCCCACGACGCTTGTTGATCGCGAACCGGCGTTGGACTTCATTAAACGTGAGGTCATCAACGAGGCGAGGCATCCCGTCCTCATGGACGTACCTGCCATAGGTGTACTCGCCAATGTAGGCGCGATTCTTAAGCATCTTGTTGAGATTCTTCGGCGTGAACCTGTATCCGCGCGTTGTACGGATTCCCTGCGCATTTAGCTGATCACAGATTTTCTGCATGGACACGCCCGAGGCGTAATCGTGGAAGATCTGCGTGACGATGGGAGCCGTCTCCGGGTCCGGGATGTAGCGCTTGTCCTGGTCCACAGTGAAACCGAAGATCTTGTGACCGTTGGAGAGTGCTCGCTCGGCGTTATAGCGCTGGCCTCGTCGGATGTTAGCCGAGAGCTGGAGTGAATAGTACTCAGCGAATGCATCTGCGACCCCCTCCATGAGCACCGAATCGGGCGAGTCTGTGGGGGAGATCCCTTCGATGTAGTGAACACGCGCTCCTACGGAGCGGATCGCCTGCTTGACGAGGGCCAGCTCGACGCGATCGCGAGCAAGGCGGTCGTTCTTCCATACCGCGACGTAGGCAGGCTTGATCTTGGGCAGCTCGCGGAGCATCAACTGATAGCCCGGCCTGTCTGCGTTGGTGCCGGTCTTCGCCGCGTCTTCGTACTCATTGACTACGACAAGACCCTGTGACTTCGCCCAACGTTGCACCATCTCACGCTGCTGCTCGATGCTCGCCTCGTTCTGCGAGGAGGATGAATACCTGTAATAGGCGACGACCATCTGGTTGTCGTTGTATTCGGAATGTAGCTTCACCTCATTACCCCCTCAACAGTTCGCAGTGATCCACCTGGCAATGATTTTACCGTTCAATGCGTCTCTATTCTCAGGCGCACAGCACTTCTCCCCGAGCCTGCTCTAAGGCGATGGCTCGGGGAGAAATGAAAACGTGACTACTTCTTGAGCCAGTTCCCAGACGAATCTTGCTGGTAGCCGTCCACCCCAGAGTCGGTGATGGTGATTTTTCCATCTTTCATGACGGTGAACCGGAAGCTGGCGAAGCTTTCTGGTGAAAAAGAATCCGACTTGCTCATCCAGAAGCTTGAAAAGTCAGTGTCCCTCGACGAGTCGGAAAACGGCTTAACTGCACACTCCATCACATCGGTGATGACCGACGCATCGTCGCTCATATACCTACCCGGTTCCGGTGAAGCCTCATTAAGTTCACTGAGCGGCTTCGCGTTCTCGCGCTTCAACAGCGTGGCCGTTGGATCGCTCTTCGGCGTACTCGCGCTCAGCTCGTCCTTGAGCTTCTGGACGCCCGCGTTGAAGGCGTCGACGTCAAAGCCTTCAAGGCCGATGTCTTGCAGTCGTGCGTCGCGGTCCGGGCCAGCAGGCATCTTCAAGATGAAACCCCTGTCTGTGGCCAGCAGCTCCTTGACGCCCATGGATGCCCCTGAATCCTTCAGGAGCGCATCAAGACGCTGGCCGGCTTCGTCGCTGCTTGCCCAGAGGTCGAGCAGTGACATCGACTGATAGTCGACCTTCTTGGGTGCCGAAAGAGTCTCAACCGCGCCCTTTGCGAAGGTACGAGTGACATCGACCGCGCAGTACTTCGCAGAATCCAGTTTGTGGGCCTTCAAGTCCACAGCTGTGACGAGCAAATTATCCGCGTCCGCTCCCATCGCATCAAGGAGGGGCTTCGGGAGCTCCACGTGGATGCTGTCGACAGGCCCGAGGGTGCCACTGAAGGTGAAGGTCTGGTTGCTGTCGGGGGAGTGGTTGGCTCCATCCGATGGGGACGAAACTCCTCCAGAGCAGCCACTGAGCAGAGCTCCTGCTGCTAGTAGGGCGATGAATGAGAGATGTCGTTGGCTCATGAGAGCTCCTTCGTTGTGCTCGTGTCTCAGGCGAACCTACAAGGCATGATACAGCAGGCCTGGTATATAGGGTGTTCTTTCAAAGGCCTGTTTCACATGATGGAAGTCATGGTATGGAGTAATGAGGAGGCGAAGCGGCTTGCCGTGGCCCTGAAGGCGGCGCGAATAGAACGTGGTTTCTCTCAGGAAAAGCTGGCTTTTGGGGCAGGAATCACAAAAAATCAAATGCAATTGCTAGAGGCTGGACGTGCGTCAGGTCGAAAAGGTGAAACGGGCTGCTCCAATCCTCAAATGGCGACAATTTACGGACTTGCCAAGGCTCTTGACCTTACTGTTGCAGAATTGTTCGAGAGAGCTGGGCTCTGATAACCTCCAAGACTGTGCTCTGACGGACGCAATAAGGTAAAACTGAACAGCGCCCCTGCGGGGCGCAAGATCATCTTCAATCGTGCATGACCTCGTGGGAGGGAGGTTGCAGAGGAGGATTTTCACCGCCTAATCGGCGTTGATACCGGCTGTTTACCGCCTGAAAATGCAAAAGCGGTATAGCGTTTTCCCTCGTATCTCAACCGAATCCCAACCCCTTACCGCCTTCACCGCCTAAAACCGAAAACTTTTATATATACACACGCATATGTAGGAAGATGAACACTCGCGTGTACACTTTTTAGAAATTAGGCGGTAGAGGCGGTAACACACCATGTTTTAACTGATATACCAACGTTTTCGATATACCGCTTGGCCTCAAACAGGCGGTAACCAAGCGGTGAAAGCGGTAAGCAGGCGGTAGAACATGTGCTACTTGATATGCAAACCCCACCCCACTGAGATCGTATGAGGATGATAATTCTCCTCCTCATGAGCGATAAAGGTCCTCCTCCCGCTCATCCCCTGAGCGCAGGTCGCAACGCGACCCCGAGCCGCTTGTTGGAGGTGGGGTCGCTTGTGAGCGTCCTTACCCGAGCTGGACTGCCCGGCCTCACCTCCACCTACTCGGGAGGTTGAAATGATTACTCAAACTACTGTTCGTCCGTCGGTCTGGATCGGCTGTCTAGCCTGCTATCACGAAGGCATACTCAACGGGAGATGGTTCCCGGCAGAAGAAGCCGGTGAGGTAACACCTGAAGACCTACACCTTGGCCTCACAGCTCACGACGAGCTATGGATCTTCGATCATGAGGGGTTCCCTCGCGGAACAGGTGAAATGTCGCCCGATACCGCACAGCTTTGGGGTGAGGCTTTCGATGAGGTCGGAGAAGCGCTTTGGCCTGCACTGCTCGCATGGGTCGAGACAGGCTGTTATGTCGCATGTGGGGATACCCTACCGAGCACGTCCGACTTTAGGGAAAGGTACTGTGGTTGCTGGGACTCGTTCGAGGACTACGCGACACAGCTCGCTGAGGACATTTGCTTGATGGAAGGATGGCCTGAAGAGGCGAAGCGCTACTTCAACTGGGAAGCATGGATTCATGACCTCAAGTTCGAGTACACCGTCGCGGATGCCCCTGACGGCGGCGTCTTCATCTACAGATCGTTGTGAGGCTAGGTCCCGGTCACCACGTGGTGACCGGGACCTAGCCTTTCCTTTTGTCCCTCACTGCCACGGCGTCCACTGACGTTAGTATCCTAATTTTGGTACCCTATCGGCTATCAGACACCGATTGTGGGACACTCTAACCCGGCTCTACGCCTCCGTTGCTGTGCTCCTTGCGCTGTGTCCATAAACGAGCGATAGCGGACAAGCGAGTGGAGGATGTCAATGGCTTTGACAGGACCTGAGCATCTGAAGGTGCGCCTTCCAGTCATCGAAAGGCTGAAGGTCGCAGGCTGGCGTGCGTCACAGATGCAGTGGCAGCCCGAGTGGCGCGTACCTAAGCGCCCCTCCGAGGCCAAGCTGCGCGAGGATGGGCGATCGTTCGAGGGCTGGCCTGTTGACCTCGTTTTGTTCCAGGATACTGACGGCCAGAACGACTGGCAAAACGTTCTCGGCATCTTTGAGTTTAAAGCACCGACTGAGAATGCTGGCCTTTCACAGCTGGAGATTTACCTCGGTCTGGAGCCGCGCGCACGCTTCGGTGTTTGGACTAATGGTTCTCGCACCGCGATGCTCTTCAAGTTGCCCGACGGCACCTTCAAGACCGTACGCCACAAGGAGCTTGTTCTCCCGCGCCCAGGAGATGACTTCGAGCAGGCCACGTCAAAGGCGATCACGTTCGATGATCTTGTTCAGCCCACCGAGCAGGAGCTCAAGGCTTCATTCAAGACGATGCTTGATGTAGTTGTCGCTCGCGACACGATTGCGACGCGATCCGAGATACACCTGGACCAGTTATGCAACCTCCTCCTCCTCAAGCTGGAGTCCGATACTAATGCCTCGCTCAAGCCTTCCTCTCCAGTCACTTTCCAATTGCAAGGCGACGAGGGGGCCACTGCGAAGCATATCCGCGAGGCCTTCGACCTTATGGTTGAGCAGCGAGAAGAGGTATTCCGCGACGAGTTCGAGACTTCGCTCTCTTTGGATAGTCATACGATCAAGGAGGTCGTCTACGCGTGGTCGGGATGGAACCTTCTTGATATGCAGGCCGAGGCTGTCTCGGCCGCATTTCAGGTCTTCCGTCGTGCCAACCTCAAAGCAGGTGAGGGACAGTACTACACGCCTGCACGGATCATCCGCGCTGCAATCAAATTGATCGACATTCAGCCTGACGACAAGATCATCGACCCTGCATGTGGTACCGGTGGTTTCCTTGTGGAAGCGTTTCGTCAGATGTCGGCAGGAATCGCGAACAGTGCCCGCCTGCGCACATGGGCTCACCGTAACGTCTACGGAGTCGATAAGGACTCCATCAATGTCAAGCTTGCGCGAGCGATGATGATGGTGATGGGCGATGGGTCAACCCATATCAACATCGGGGATTCCCTGCGTGAGGATCGGTGGGAGCAGGATTACCCGCACCTCTCGCAGGCGATGCGGGACGGCTCCTTCACCGTTGTCGTTACCAACCCGCCGTTTGGGGAGAAGCTGAAGATCACTGCGAAGGACTGTCGAGAGAACGGCTACACAATCTCTTTCGCTGCCGGTGGTGGCAAGACGTATAAGGATCTCGAAATCGGTTTGGTCTTCTTGGAGCGTGCCTACCGCCTTCTTGCCCCTGGTGGTCGTATTGCGATTATTCTGCCCGAGACATACTTCTTTTCCGCGTCATACCGCTATGTGCGCGAGTGGATGGCCTCGCGTTTTATTCGTCGCGGCGAGTTCAATATCCCTATGGAGGCGTTCCAGGGCTTCTGTCGCGCGAAGACGAACCTTTACGTCTTCGAGAAGATTTCTAAGAGGGGGGACTGAGCTATGCCGCACAAACCGAGCTGGTTCCGCGATGATGAGGTTTTCGTTTCCTTCGCAGATACTTGCGGAATTAACAAGGACGGCAACGTCCTCTACGTGATCGACTCCTCGACTGGAAAACGCACTGAGACCATTAATGACCGCCTCATGGAGGACATTGATGCCCTTGTTGCTGGGCATCCAGCAGTGACTGGTCGCTGGGTCCATCGCGATCACCTCTCGATCGGGGCTCCGCGCTACTATGACACGCGCTTCGTGGCGGCTCTCGACGACCTTCTCAAACAACCTGCCTTTCGAGGATTCACAGCACGTACCATCGGTGAGCTTGTCGATGAGGGTTTTATCGCCAAACGTGCCGGTCACGGTTCCCCGTCCACCGACAAGCGCGGAGGCCCTGTCCCGTACATCAAGGTGTCCGATATCCGTGCAGGTCAGGTGAATATCAACCCGTCGAACATGGTGTCAGGGATTGTCGCCCAGTCCTTCTGGCGCGGACCTCATTCTGGCCTGAAGCCTTTCGATCTTGTGACTCCCATTCGGGCCTCGAAGAACATCGGTGAGTTCGCAGTACTCATGCCGGGTCAGGAAGATGTTGTGCTGACAAAGGAGATGCTCGTTCTTCGAACAACCTCGACGGCACCGGTTGATAATTTCTTCCTCCTTTGGGCGCTTTCCCTCAAGATCGTCCGACAGCAATGGAACCGCATAGTCTTAATGCAGACGAACCGCGAGGACGTAGGCGATCGTTACCTGGAGATCGAGATCCCTTGGACATCCGATGAGGACGCTGCTCGCAGGGTCTCCGCGCCATTCCGGAACTACTACCTTGGCATGGATGAGCTGCGACGTGCGTTCACTTCAGCACTTGCACAGGATGATCTTCATCATGTCTTCCTCGGGATTGATGAGTCCCAGGAGGAGGCCGACCAATAGGTGACTTCTTGCCGTCACAACTAGCCCTCACAGCTACGAAGTAGGTCTCGATGCTCATTGGTACGCCCGTGTCTCGACAGCTCGTCAGGGTAATTCTCTAGGCGCCCCGTGCGATGCCCTCCCCTGTCGTAGGCTGTTACCCGCGGGCTTCTTCTCTGACACTGCGTGGGCTGCAAATGGCAGCGTCCTAGCCTCAATAGAACGCTCTCGTACATGCGGCCGAATGACACCCTCGTTATTACCCGCCTCGACCGCCTCGGGCGCTCTCTGCGGGAGACCGTATGGTTCATTCCTGGCCAGGAAAGTGCCTTTCTCTAGTCCCGGAACCGCCAGGAAAGTGCTCGGTGCTGCTGCGTTTCTTTCGTGACCATCTATCGTCCAAAGAATGACCCCGGTCACGATGTGACCGGGGTCTTGTTCTTTCGCGCTCACAGCTTGGGCTCCTCCTCCGAGCCTCGGTTGATCCCCTCAATCTGCCCGAGAACTCGCCGCTCGTAGTCGGCGACGCTCTCGCCTTTGCGCACCGTTCCATCGAACTGCTCAGCGTTCTTGTTGATCGGCCGAGAGTGATCGACCTCGACGCGAGGCTTGCCCAGTTTGATGCCCGTTCCAATCACAGGTTTCACCATCCTTCTCACCTCCTTCCTCACCTGAGTTCCTCGTAGACCCATCGGCTCACCCGCAAGACTGCCCAGATGAACAACGCTGCCCCACCGAGCGTCGCAGCAGCGATAAGACCCTTTGCCCACCATGCCGAGGTCGCAGAGAACGAGGCCCATGCCCAGCCGAAGAGCGGGCCGATGCCGACCATGCTCCCAAAGCCCCACACGAGGCCACCCACAAGCAGAAGTGAAGTGAACAGCGGCAGCACAGCAAGGGCGAGCCGCGAGATACCGACGAACGTCACCCGGCGTTCGATCGCCTCGATATTCCGGCGGGCTTCGTTGAGCTCGCTGAGCGATTCCTCGACCGCCCTGTGGACCTCTGAGAGCCTCTCAGTCCCGAGTGTACTCATCTCCTCGCGGAGCCCCTGAAGATCGTTCCTGAGGCCGTCCACGGGCTCCTGGACGGCGTGATCGAAGTGTTCGTTAACCTGCTTCGCAAGCCAACGGCCTGTCTTCTCCCCGTCAAGTTTCACGCTTGATTTCGCATGTACCTCTTTGGCAAGCTCCTTAGAAGTCGAAGCCAAAGTCGTCATCTGTGCGTTGATCTGCTTCATCATCGAGTGTGCTTGCAGCTCGGAGGCGCTCACGCTGGAGCCGTCGCTCAGCTTCACGACGCGCTTGTCTGAGACTGTCTCGGCGAGCGCGTTCAGCGTCTCGCTGTGCGCGTTCATTGTCTTGACGATCTCGTTCACGCCGCTCCGCAGCGAGTCGAGCTCTGAGGTCTCCGAGGTTGAAGGTTTTGAGCTCAATGTTCTCGTGAGGTCGCTCTGTGCCTTCTCGATCGCCGTCAGCCGCTTGGTCTGGTTCATCAACGTGTCGATGAGGACGCGGAGCGTCTCCTCGATCCTGTTCAACTGCTCTGAGTTCTGCGAGCGCTGCATCGAGCTGCTTTCCATCTTCTCCATAGCCCTGGACATCTTCTATCTCCTGTTCTCGCATAATGCGTTCATTCATCGTGTCGTGGAGAGTGCTCCACTGGTAATCAGTACCGAGCTTGCGAGCCGTGCACGCGGCCTTCGAGCGACCGAACCTGCGCACCTTGTCATTGTCGTCAACGAGGGCGTACGTGACGCTCGGATCACGACCCTCGGTCTCGCTCTTTGCACTGGTCTTCTTCTCGATGCTCACGCCGTGCTCGCGTGCGACGGTGCGCAGCGAATCGAAGTCCACCGAGCGAGAATCAGCCAGCGCCTCATCAATACGATCAGCGAGGAACTCTCTCCACGTGTTCTTATCGAGCTGATCAACAGTCAAACCCTCAGCGCTCTTACCGGAACGCGATCTATTCACGTCATGAGCGAGTTCGTGAGGCTCCAAGACCTGCAATCCCATCTCTTGCATGATCTTGTCGTTGGCCTTTTTCAAGACCCAATGAACAAGACCATTCTCACGGGCTGCTTTCCCCGTCACGAGATCCACGTTCGCAATCGTGATATGCGCGTGAGGATTACCCCCGTCACTATCAAGATGCACGACCACATCACACGGCGAGTTCGGTGCAACCTCCTTCGCGAGTGCATAGGCAGCATCAGCAACGATCATCGGGGTCATCGGATCACGAGGATCAAGCTCGTCCTTCGAAAACGACTGAATCACCATAAGTGCCTGGTTCTTACGGCCCGTGCCCTTCAACATCGACTCGATAGACGTAATCGCGTCGTACGGGTTACGGAAGTCCGAACGCCATGCAGCCGCACGTGAATGCTTCACGTCAGCAGGTTTCCCGAAGTGTGCATACATGATCGCCGCTGCTGCTCGCACCGTCGTCGTCTGCTTCGTAATACTCATCGTGACAACTCCTTCGCTAGAGCGAGGAACGTCGCAGTCGCACGACGCAAATCGTCGACGTCTGGCTCAATACCAGCCCACCCTTGCCGGGCGAGCTGGTTGACGTTGACACCTACGGCATTGACCTCGCCGATCAATCGCAACAAGTCGCGATTGACCAGCTTCGGCGCGGGCGCGCCGTCAAGGTAATCGACGGCGGCCCGAATCGCTCCAGACTCACTGAGTCCGTAGCGATTCTTAACGCGGGTAAGCTGCACATGTTCTCTTTCATCGAACCTGACAGTCACCCGCGACTCGCGAGACTTACGCCTCGCGATCCTACGGTCCCCGCCCCGAACTTGGTCTTCGACCTCGTTCGTTGTGGCGACCTCCGGTTGGACAGGCGTACTCTTAACGCTCGTCTCATCTGAGTCGAGCTTCAGGGGTGGTACCGCCTGTCGGCCAGCAGACGGTCTGTCTGACGACAGTCCGTGCTGGCCAAAGGGTGGCGTTCCGCCCCCTTTGGAAACCCCCCTCGCGTTCACGACGACATTCATCATTGTTCTCCACCCCAAACGGACTGAGAACCTGACTCATTCGTCGCCCCGCTGCTCGCCTCACGGCGACGCGCGGCTGCCTTAGCAGCAGCACGCTTACGCTTCGCGTTTTGCGCATCAATCTTCGCCTTCGCTCGATTCATAAGCGCAGTAACGCTCACCTGATCGGCGTTCTCATTTTCGTTGTTCTTGATCTCGTCAAGAACGCTCAAAATCGCCTCTGCAAGGCGCGCACGTTCCTTCGCTTCAGTAACGCGCTTCTTCTCCTTCAGACGCTCGACTCTTGCACGAGCGGCTGCAATTTCCTTATCGAGATTCGACATGATTCATGTCCTCCTTTTCGTTTGTGTTTTGGAACGGGTCAAACGACGAATAACTGTCCTCGTCGTCAGTAGGTGAAGTGCCTGCTCGCATAAGACCCCGTGCATTAATCGGGATGTTGTGCGGGATCCCGATCTTGCGCATAGAACCGCCTACAGGTTGGAGATCAATCCAGTCACTCAGGTCATATTCCACAGCCAGGGGTTCATCTCCGACGATTCGATTTCGTGTGCTCATAGCCTTCTGATTACCGTCCGCACCACGAGGGACGAACCATCCACACGAGGGGTTCTTGTCCACGTAGTCGGTCATGCGCTTGGTGAACTCTCTAATGCCCACAGGATGCCCAGAGGGAACCTCCTTGCGCATCCACGCGGAGTAAAGCCTGAACGAGAACTTCCACGGAAGCAGATCCCACTTGAACTGGGGCAAGAACTCCTCAGCAAACTGAAGAACCGGATCGTTCTCAACACGAATCTGACCGAGCAGCTCCTTACACACAGCAGGCTCGATAAACGTGTCGAACCAGGGCATCATCAAAGCCTTATGAGCGACGTACTCAAGAACCTTAGGACGCTTCACGTAGTCGTTCTTGATCGCCGTGTTCTCATCCGCGCCAACATAACGCTTCAAGAACGGAATGGCGACGAAGCGACGGTAGAGAGACTCAGACTTGTCCTTGGATGAGGGCAGCTCGTTGACACAAAAGACGCACAGGCCACGGCCCTTAACGCTCCTCGCTGGGCCGTACTTAACGTTAATCCGGATCCAGTCATGAGTCACCCATGCCTTGAACGCTCCAGCTTTCCGCACGAAATCGCCAACCTCGTTCTCATCCGAAAGAACAGCAAAAGCGCTGCACAGCGCCTCAGGAAGAAACTGCTCTCCAAAATCAGAGATCGAAAGAGTAGCCACTCGATCGACCCCGACAAGATGACGCAGCAGCTCAAGAAAAGTGCCCTTACCGTTCGACCCGGTAGGGGAGTACAAGAGCGCAGCCTTCTGAAACGGATGTTCGGGACGGAACAAAGCAGCAATAATCTGCCAGAACAGTTTTTCGACATCGGGATCATTGTTCGCAAGCTCCCTGATCCACTCGTCAACACTCCAACCATCGATCACCGGGCACGTAGTGGCACCTTCACGGAAAGCAACAGAGGCTTTCGACCTGAGAACGACATCGGGCGAGAACGGGCGCAGCTCCTTAGAGTCCAGATGAAACAGCCCGTTCGCCAATGCCACGACATCGCCATCCTTGCTCTCGGAGAGCAGCTGTGCCGAGTCGCGCACACATTCCACGACAGCGTTGAGATCCTTGGATGAGATCGTGTAGTGGTACTGACGAGCCAGGCGACGGATACGATCCTCAGCAGGCACATACAGGCCCTCGTCAGGCCCCGCGTCCTCATAGGTCACCAACTCAGCCGTCGCTCTTGACTTACCGATCAGACCCGTGTGCTTAAGCTCGCGGTGGAGAATACACGTCGCGATTGCCGAGGGCGGAAGCACTTTGAGCGGACGATGAGCGAGCCCGCCCCTGAGGCCGTTCCTCTCGTTCTCACCAAGCAGGCGCTTGTTGATCTGGTTCAGCAGGAACCTCTCCGCATCCTCAGGGCAGTACGTGCTCTGCTTCTTCGGAGCGAGGAAGATTGCGACCTCCTCAGAGATGAGTTGATTGATCGTCGGCAGCGCTATACCACTCACGAGCGACGTGGTAAAATGGGTGTCAACAGAACTGATTGCCTCGGTGCTCTCCTTGGGGGTGCCGGGGTGATTTTTTATGCCCATCGGACTTCACCTCCGTTGGAGGCGAAACGCTCGGTTGAAGCGCGCATATAGGCATCGAGTGCTTCGGCGCTGACCTTGACGCTCCCGCCGACGCGGACGGCATCTAGACGCCCCTCGCGAATAGCGCGGCGGAGCGTAGCAATTGAGCCGTATCCGGCTTCAGACAGTGTTCTCAGCGAATACAGCTGAGGTAGGGTAATTTTGGCAATCGCAGCCATTTTGAACCTCACAGAGTAGTGGCATCATTGCCCACCACTCGCACCAGGTGTGACCTGTCCTGATGTCTCCGGGGTACATCTCCCCGATAAGGTCCCTCACGTCCGATCCTCATCTCGCTTAAACGAGATCGGCGGCTGCGCCTCCCCGCGTGGGCTCCATGCGGGGCAGTGATATTCTATCGCGAATCCAATGATTTGACCACCTTTACACGGAGCTTTCTGGTTCTGCTCGTGTATGAGCGGAAATGAGCGCGCCTCACGCTGCCATAGCCACCAACAAAAGGTGATCGCGAGTCGGCACGAGTTCGACACATGCCCCCTGAGCTCCACAATTAGTCCCGGACCACTGTCGGTGGTCCGGGATTTTCTGTTGGTATTCCAATGCTTTTATGCGTTCTTTTATGAAATGCAGAAGCAAGAAAACGGTATCAAAACGGTACCAAAAACGGTACGCATACTCTTGCGCAGCGGTTTCAGGTAAATCGCACTAACTCTTCAGCTCTCAAATGGGAAAAAATGAGGGCGGTCTTGTTCGTTTATCTCCAGAAAAGATACTCAGATACCTGAGTTTCTCGAGTAACACGCCTACTTCTTAGCCTTCTCCAAGGCTTAACTTCTGGATTTTTGGTTCGCTCACTAGTTTGCAACCTGAGTAATGTGCATACGTATAATGAGAAAACCCTGTGCGGTACGAAACGATGGAGTTAGTAATGGCTTTTGAAGATGCCTTGACACTTTTGTCCAAGAAGGTTGCAGACCAGTGGGAGCAGATAGAGACTGAGGAAGCGACAAAGACTGCTTTTATTCTTCCTTTTATCTCCACAGTCCTTGGTTATGACATTTTTAACCCGCAGGAGGTAATCCCGGAATATACAGCCGATGTTGGAGTTAAACGTGGTGAAAAGGTCGATTATGCGGTGATGGACGGCGGTGATGTGCGCATTCTTATTGAATGTAAGAAGGTCAGTGGAGACCTGACTGCCGAACATGCAGCACAACTTTATCGATACTTTTCTGTTACAAAAGCGCGGATTGCAGTGCTCACGAATGGACGTGTATATAACTTTTACACCGATCTTGATGCGCCTAATATTATGGATCAACGCCCATTTCTGGTCCTCGATCTGTCGGATATTGACGAGACATTGCTTCCCGAACTGCGAAAGCTGACGAAAGAGCGCTTTGACTTGGACTCTGTTGTGAGTGCTGCAGAAGAGCTTAAATATGTTGGTGCGATTAAACGTGAAATCATGGGGGAGTTCAAAGCCCCGTCCCCAGATTTTATTAAGCTATTTACGTCAAGAGTTTATGATGGGCGTCTTACGCAACAGGCCCTCGATAAGTTTTCTGTTCTGACAGAGAAGGCGCTCGGACAGTTTCTTAATGAGCGGATTAATGATCGCCTTAAGAGTGCATTGGGTGCGGAAGTGAATGCAGTTATGCCTGTGCCTGAACCGCCGTCTGATGGAGCGCAGGAGTCAAATGCTGAGGCCATTGAGAGTCCTAGTGACTTAATTGAGACCACCGAGGATGAGCTGACTGCCTACCGAATCGTTAAGGCTATTGCATGTGCAGAGTTGCCTGCAGGACGTATCACCTACCGCGATGTTCGCTCGTACTTCTCGGTATTAGCAGATGATAATAACCGGAGGCCGATTCTGCGTTGCTACTTTAATGGTCGCGTACACTACATTGCTTTCGTCGATGAAGATAAAAATGAGGAACGTTTTGTGCTCGACCAGCTTGAAGACATTTATCAGTATACAGACCGAATTCGTGCGGCTGCCCGACGGTGGGCATGAGAATTAGTTCCATGAAGGTGCCGGACTCCCTTGGAGGAGTTCGGCACCTTCATATTTGGCTGCGTTTTTCTTCAGAAGAGTTGAAAAGCCTAAGGCTCTTCCTTATTGTCAAACTAACTGGAGCAATAGTGTACCCAAGCGATATTTGAAACATTAGTGTAATTTGCGACTCTCTGAGATAAGCGTTTAAAAGTAATAGATTCAGCAAAATAAGGTCGCGAATATTCGCTTCCAAGACTTCGAGAAGCCTGCTTTCTGAGCAACCTGAAGCAAAGATTCGTTACGCATCGATGCGCATCACTTTGCGCGTAAATCCGCCAAATTATGCGCATCAGAACCTCTAAGTGAGCCATAAGAATTCGTGCAGAAATCTTGTAGCAGATGATGAGTCCGAATCAAGATTCCTTTACAAATGCTCCCACGAAGCTTCCTTAGGGTTGAAAACGCATAGGCCTCCTCTTAGCCGCAAAACGGTGGGGCTGCCTATTTCGACACCAAGAGGCGACCAAATTTCGCAATCTCATATGCGGAAGTGGTGTCGCTGCCGATACAAAGGAAGAACTTCTTCATGAAACACCGAAAGATTGTGGGAGCAGTTGGCGCGGCTGCCGTCATTGCAATGGTGCCTTCACTGGGCGGTAACAGTGCCGTCGCTGCCGGTGAGGACACGACCTACGGGGCTTCCTTCCCCTATACCCGTTACGAGGCCGAGCGTGGCCAGCTTGACCGTGCACACGTCGTTTCGCTCGACGAGAGCCTGCCTGTGAACAAAATGCTTGACTCGACGGCGATTGAAGCCGGCGAACAGTCCTACGTCGAGCTTGAAGGCCAGGATTCTTCAGTGAGCTTCACTGCCGAAGTCCCCGGGAATGCAATTGATCTACGATTCACTCTTCCTGATCACAAGGCTGGAAGCGTAGATATTCGCGTTAACGGAGAAAAGGCCGCCACTTTTAATCTCTCCTCAGAAACTGCGTATCAGTATGTTCAAAAGAGTAAGGTCTTTGACGAAGAAAAAGACAAGTTGGCAGGCGAAGGACCAATACATGCGCGCTTCCAATTTGATGAGGTTCACGCTTTGCTTAATCGCCAAGTAAACCCGGGAGACACAGTCAGCGTCGTTCGAACGGGGAGTGAAGGCTATGCCTATGGCATTGACTTTATTGAACTTGAACAGGCTCTTCCTGAGATTCAGCGTCCCGATAATTCGGTGAGCCTTACTGATGATGACTTGACGGTTACGGAAGAAGTGAAACCGGGGGAATTTCAGACCCGTTCGGTTCATGCATGGGCCAACGATGGAAAGGACGACTCTGAAGCTTTCCTAGCAGCCCTTAAGCGCGCATCGGATGAGAAGAAGACTCTGTATATTCCGCGCGGAACCTTCGAGTTTGATAGCCAGCTGGTGGTTCGGCATTCTCCAGATGGTAACCACCAGCTGACGATCCAAGGTGCAGGTATCTGGTACTCGAATCTCTTCTTCCGTAACCCGAATAGGGCCAGTGGGGGCATTGTTCTTGAACATACCAGCCACGACCTGCGCTTCCGTGACTTCTACATGTCGACTAATCTCAAGTCCCGTTACGACGAAGGGGCAAACTATAAAGGATTCCAAGGTGTCACCAAGAATTCACAGTTTGTGAACCTCTGGATCGAACACTTCGAGTGTGGCTTCTGGATGGGTGACTATGTCAACCAAAAAGACATGCAGTACACCGAAAATATGCTGGTCGATCACTCCCGTATTCGCAATAACTTTGCCGATGGTCTGAACTATTCGCAGGGCAGCCGGGATTCGGCCGTTCGCAATTCCAATGTTCGTGGAAACGGCGACGATGGTCTTGCCTCGTGGTCAAGTCACGCGCAGTCAAAACCGGGCGATCCCGTTCAATACGTATCGAATGCTCGTCACACCGACAATATTGAATTCACGCACAACACGATCGAGCTCGGGTGGCGCGCAGGTGGAATCGGTTTCTTTGGTGGGTCCGGGCAAAAAGCAGAGAACAACCTCATCACGGGGAATTTTGAAGGCGCAGGGATTCGACTGAATACCGTCTTCGGAGGTCATAATTTCGATTGGAACTTGACCTTGAACAAGAGAGCTAGCATTCAGCGCAACAAGATCGTTCGTAGTGGCACTCAAGATGACTACTACGGCGGCTCCCGTGGCGCGATTGACTTCCAGGAGATGTTCGGCCGCATTGCTGGCGTTGATCTTTACGACAACATCATCGTGCGACCTTTTGCAGAGGACATTCGTTCGGACTTCGCGTTCACTGACAAAGAGAAGAAGCTTCGCGGCATGAGCATTGGTGATAACCCGCGTCGTGACTGGGATGGCTACGAGCCTCAGCATCTGGTTGTGAACTACGCTCGCGTCAATGGCAAGGTCGACCGCGGCATCCCTGAAGACGCGAACTATGCTCTCTATTGGTGGGACGGAGATCGGGTGAATCCGGTCGATGGAAAGACCCATCGTTACTGGACTCCTAAGGCTGATGGTGTTCAGATCAATGATGGTATGGAGTTCTCGTGGGAGGGCAATAAGAAGGTCTACAACTTTGTTCTTGGTGATGACCCGCAGTACCTGCCGATTTCCTCGACTCGCTTCTCTGATGACTATTCCTATCAGGGTGAGATGACTCGATCGTTCCAAGATCCTAGCCAGCCTCAAACGGTGGTTCGTTTCTGGTCGCATAAGTGAGGTGCACGGCTAACATCGTGAGACCTTAGTATTACTGCCCGCGCTGCTCAGCAGTGCGGGCAGTGCTTTATCCATAATGTCCTTCGACCATGGGCTGATGACTGCATGAGATTTCGCGTTGCTCGAGCAGCAACTTTGTCCACAGATCAAGCTCAGAAACTAGTTATCCACAGATTTTGCATCCTCGTCCCGAGCCGGTGAGGCATCCTCATACCCTCGCATCATGGAGGAGCGACCTCCAGTGATTGCGAAAGGAATGATCCATGATCGGGAGGCATCCGAATATTCAAAAACCTTGGGTGCATCGTGCAAGAAAAGGAACTGTTGCACTTGTCTTTGCAACGGCAATCGGAACTCTCAGCGGACTGGCGTTGAATCCACAGCCGGCGCACGCCCTCTTTGAAGGAAACGGCATGTATGTTAAAGGTGTTGGAGCGCAATCTGTTGGAGGATTTTGGCTGGGGGCTTACACCGCACCGCACAACGTTGAGACGCGTTACCCGGTGTGGTGTACCCACATGTGGCGAGCAAACCCCAAACCGCAGGACACCGCATCGATTACAGATTTGGGAGAGTCCAAGCGCTGGGGGCCGGATGAGCTTGATCTTTCGACTGCGCAAATGGCATGGCTTCTTGATCGCTACCAGGATGATCGACACCAAGAAAACCGTGCGGCGCTCTCATTCCTGATTCACGCGAATTTTGAAGGAGACCAGTCAGGAAAGAACACCCAAGATTCCGTCAATAGTTTGGTTGACGGCGTGCGACATCAGCTGCCGCAAGTTTTCGACAGGGCTAAAGATTACGTGCGTCAAGCAAGGGAATCTGCTGTTACAACCTATGAAAATGGAAGTGTAGAAACCCAGACTCCACGCAGTGGTGTACTTAAAGACCTCGGCGTGAAGAATGAAAAAGGGGAGTGGATTCCAAGACTGAAACTCCACCTCATGTTGATTGGTCCTGCACGTTTCACTTCCACGGGCACCAGCCAATGGGATGGAGAAACGCAGGGGAATGCCCTGAGTCTTGAGTGGGAAGCAACCGGTAATGGAACCGTGAAATGGGTAGGAAACTACGAAAACCCTGTGCGCTCTACACTCACGAAATACGGAGTCAACCCGGCGACTCAGGACACGGCCTCGTACGGAAACAGGCCAGGCGGCGACAAGGACGAAAAGCGCCTCAAAGGAGGAACCTGGAAGGTGCTCATGGACTTTCAGCCAATGGGACGATCACAAGTAGCCCAAACCAGCGTGAAGGACAATACCCTGAGCGATACCGTCACGGCCTTTGCAGACCCCAATTACGGTGATGGAAAGTGGATCAATGATGAGCACGGACCGATACCGGTAACCTTCGAAGGAACTGCCTACGATCTGGGGAGCGAACCTCCAAATGAGCCTTTGGATACACGTTTCATCTCGAAGGATATGCGAGTTCTTGGGAGCACAACGGTCGTTTTTCGAGGAGAAGGGGAGCGCCAGGTCAGTATTCCTATTCCTGAAGGACAGGCAAAACCAGGATTTGTTTCTTGGGTATGGAGGGTGCGTAAAGAAGCCCAGGGACAATACTCTCCCCTTATCCACGCCGATTGGGCCGATCAGCTGGGACTCACTAATGAAACGCAAGTGATTCCCTGGAAGATCCAGATTTACTCTGCCGCACAGCTCAAAGAGACCAATGGGGGAGACTTCTTAATCGATGATCTATGGGTTAGCGGCTTCCCGGAAGGACACACTTATTGGAGTGGTTCTGAGAGAATTGCTGCCGACACATCGCACATGCGTCATCGTCTGCTTTTCTTCCCCCAAGGGCTTGAGGTTCTTGAAGAAAACCGAGAAAAAGCAGAAGAAATTGGAGCTGTCGAGGTTCCTGCAAGGAATGGATACTATCCATCGCTCGGCGATCTTCGATTTGCAGTGGACCCGCAACGCATCGGAACCTACGTGTTTACAACAGAGTTTGACGGTGACGGTCGCGTTGAAGCCTTCCGCTCTAGTGTCGAGGATCCGCATGAACAGTACACGCGACAAGCGCCCTCGATCATTCGCCTAGCAACACGTGCTCGCGATGGAGGTGATGGTGACCAAGTCATTGGTCGCTCGGGGCCATCCAAGATCGTTGACCAGGTTTGCTATGAAGGTCTCGAGGCAGGGGAACGATACTCCCTGAAAGCAAATGTGGTTGACCGAGAAAGTGGTGAACCATTGAGCGCTGCTGGTCGACCGGTAGAAGGAACAGCTGATTTCACTGCCGAGAAAGCATCCGGCTGTGCAGAGGTGATGATTAATGTTCAGGGAGAAGACATCAAAGCAAAGAGCGTTGTCATCTTTGAAGATCTATTTCACTCTGATCAGCGAATCGCATTCCATCGAGATATTAATGCCGCCCAGCAAACCCTCAACGTAGAACAACCCAAGCCTCAGAAGGTCGCTCATACTGGCACTTCGGGTGTTCTGATCATCTCGCTCGCGGGAGTCGGGGCCCTTGCTGGTGGGGTGCTCTATCGTCGGGGAAAGAAAGGATACCTATAGGCGCATTGATATCTGAGGTGACTGACCAGATTGGAGGGTATGAGCCTTAGATAAGCAGACCTAAAAATGAGTGGTGGTAGGAACGACTCCGTTCCCACCACCACTCATGTGTGCAGGCAATTCTCAGGACATACGACGGGCGCGCGCTGCGCGGCGCTTAAGGGAACGACGCTCCTCTTCGCTCATCCCTCCCCAAACTCCGGAGTCCTGGTTGTTGTCGAGTGCCCACTGAAGGCAGATTGCTTGAACTGCGCATTCACGACAAACTGCCTTGGCTTCAGCCGCCTGTGCGATGGCCGGACCCGTATTCCCGATCGGGAAAAAGAGTTCTGGGTCGACGCTGAGACATGCGGCTTTACTCCGCCAATCCATTATGGGTACTCCTTCAAGAGCATAAGTGCAGGCAGTGTGTGCCCGCACCGAACAAAATCAACAGTCCTTAGTTTCGGGGATTAGCGAGTGTATATCAAGAGTCAAGAGGCCATAAAAAACAGAAATTGATGTGTAAGATGTCACGTTATTTAAAAGTCAGGACGAAACGCCCAGCGGTGCCACGATGAACAATTACCCCGGAATAAGAATTCCAAGAATGAGCATATAAAGAACTGGGAAAAGTCTGGCAATTCTGGGCGATGAATCGAAGCGCTTCCTTAGGCGGGTTTGTGAAAAGTAGCAGTTCGGTGCGGTTTTCGAGTGCTCTCATCCACTGTGAGTGTTCAAAATGGTGAATGCTGCAACCCGCATTTATTGCTCTAAGAACGTCAATTAATGGCGAATTATCTTCTCCGATAAAAGTGCAATTCTTTTCGGAAATTAAGAACCGTTTTAATTGTGCGCCGTAACAAATGATATACGAATGAATTCGCTTGTCAGAGTCGGTTTTGGTAGGCGAAGCAGCTCTAGAGTGATGCATTGCTGGGGTGATCGGGAAGCGAGGTCTTTGTTGAGCTAAGACGGATGTATCGAGTGAGGCGAAAGGAAGAGAAGAGCAAGAGTTCATCTGCCGGGACGTTGCATTGCCTAATTGCCCCTGACAGTCGTGAAGTATCTGATTCCATGATGGGATGCTCAGCGGTAGAGAGGGCTTGACTGACTCGGTGCATAAGCAAAGTAAAGACTTGTGAGCGCTGCTCCAAAGATGAGCGGGTGAATCTGTGCACTCGGCTCCCCGGATTGTGTGGCAGCGTTCCACGATCTGCGGATTGGGAATCTCATACCAAATGTGTTCATAGGAACCAAAAAGCGTGCGTGGGGTAAACCGGCCTGATACATCGCTGGCAATGAGAACGGTGTTGACGCCATCGCATGAGCGAGTGAACTGACCCCACAGATCATGAGCACGAAGAACTCCCAAGCACTCTTCCAACATGTGCAGGGTTCCTTCAATATCCTCGAGCCAGATAACGCAAGGAGTGCGATGACACAGGTCCTCACAAAGGACACCAAAATCCACGATGTCACGTATCAGGTAGTCGGGTGAAGCTGTGCTCGAATGCGGGGTGCCCGAATCAATCGACACTCCGCATAGGGGGAAACCCAACGAATCGCTCAAGATCGTGGCGCATGAACGGACAAGTAAAGCAAGCTTGCTTGTCGAACTCCCAGATCCGCTCATCATGATATTTCCGTGTTGCCACATAAGACATCGGTGTGCACCACTTTCGATCCCGTCGATGAGGCCAATGGCTATGCCCCGTTCTGAAGAGCACAGCTGACCGAGATCGCCGCGTGTGAGCTGAGAGGGTAAAGAAGGACACCACAAAGGCACTCCAATGGAAGCTGACTGCTTCTTCGAAATCGAAGCGATAGTCTGCTCGATATTCGCGCAATACGCAAACTGGACAGCCTTTCCGGAACCGAGCAATGCTCTGCCAGGAATACGGGGAAGATGCGCAGCCTCTGCGCTGCCAATGACACTGTGAGATTCAGATTCAGCGATACTCCGCAGTGCAATCCGTAGTTCTGTGTTGGCGCGCATGTGAGCGTTGATCGAGGCGCCGGGATGCTGGGTTGCGTAGATCAAATGCAAACCAAGAGAACGCCCCTGAGCCGCGAGCCTTGAGAAAGTCTCGAGCGTTTCCGGATGCAGATCGGCAAGAACTTGGAATTCATCAATGACGATGAGAATTCGTGGAGGTGGGGGAGGAGCACACTTTTGAAGAAAACGTTCACGCCACTGCGAGAGGTCCTTGACTGCGTATTGTGCAAATTGTGCTTCTCTCGTCGCAATGCATGACGCTAGACCTCTAAGCGCCCGCGAGGAATGACCAAGGTTGAGGTCGGTCAAAACGGTTTCAGTGTGGGGGAGGGCAGTGAGAGGAGTAAGTGCGGATCCTCCTTTGTAATCCACCAAAACCAAGCGGAGGTGTGAAGGGGAGTAGCTCGCGCATAATCCAAGAAGCCACGTCCGAAGCGCTTCCGACTTTCCACTACCTGTTGTTCCGGCGATGAGAGCATGAGGTCCGTGCTTCACGAGGTCGATGTCAACAATTCCTGAGGTGTCTTTCCCAATCGGTGTCCGTAACCCGTCATCGTGATCGCTTACTTCAAATGGAAGTTCATTGAAATCGACGTGTTCGGGAATAGAACCGAAGAGTGCGTCTCTACCCAGCATCTTCCACCAGGCCAAAGACACAGGTGCTCGGGAAGCAGGAATCACTGCGTGACACCACGTTGGAAGTTCACTGAAATGATGCGCCCAAGCAAGGTGAATATTTTCATTCCCGGTCTTATCCTCACCCGGACCGTGAACTCTGATGCTTATGCGACAGGGCCTGGAATTAGTAGAACCCGGGCCAGGATAGTTCTGCCTTCCGATATCGATAAGTTCATCATTGTCATCGTTGACGCGCGCTCCTCCCAACTGCGCCGCGAGCTGAGCTGCGCACCACAAAGCACTTAACTTGGCCTCGGGGCCAACAAAACCAAGATATGTTTCCCCGCCAGTGTGAGAGACCTCTTGAGCTTTCCCGCGCCCAATCTGGTTGGGATAGATCAGAAATGGTGAAGAGCCCGAAATAGAAGGAGTTGCAGCTTCAAGAAGAAGCGCCAGGCCTGCTGCATCAATGCGATGTCTGGGTTTTCGTCGTCTCATGACTACTATCCCGAGGATTGACATGCTGATGAGGGGAACGAGAAGTAGAAGAAACGACATTCCACCGTAGGCTCCCATGACCAGCATGCGCATCACCATGAAAAGCAGAAGCGGAACAATGCCAATGAGGGACAACGTAGGTAGGGGCCTCGAAGCACGGGAGGAAGAAGGAAAAGAAAGATCACGTGGCCGTTGACGTAACTGGTAATAGTCAGTACAAGTGCGGCCACCTACTTTACAAGTGCGGCCACCTACTTTGAGTTGCATACCTTTGGCGGGGGTATATACGCGCTTCGCGCGTAGGCGCCGCCAGGGTGTGAAAGCTGCCGGGCGGATCCATAGTCGCGCATCCTCACTGTCAAGAAGGAAACTCATGCGCTCGCGGCCTCGGTGATCAGTGAAGAACTGTATCTGTGCCGGAAATTCTTGAGCGCACCCCAAGGGAGAAGCGACCAGCCCAATGTTTGGCCCACTCACGCACGCAAAATGCCACGAGGAGCGAAGTGCTGCCTGAAGAAGCGTTGGCGCCAAGGGGAAATCTCCCACGAGCGTGATCACCTCCCAATAACATCCCTGCGTGAGTACGTGAACTGTGCACTCGCGTGAGGCCGCTTTCTCTTCACCCTTCAGCCTTGAGCAGCCTTCGTACTCGCGCCTGTGAAAGGAGAAAGCTGTGGAAAACGCCGATGCTCTGTCCTGCTTGTGGAGGACTAACAAGAAGATCTGCGTGTGGGGAACAAGCACGCCCTGAACGGAGATGACACAATGACAAGCATGAGTGAAGAGGAACGCCAACTAGTTGACCGCTACCGTCAACTGATTCAGCAAGTTGATGATGCGCGAGCGGCTTACTACGACCGTGATGCTCCTGTTTTGTCAGATGCGGAGTACGACAAGCTCTACCGCGAACTCGAAGACTTTGAGGCGCAATACCCGCAGTATCGCAGTGCAGATTCTCCGACCACTCAGGTTGGTGGCGCGGCTTCGGAAGCCTTTGCTCCGGTTGAACACCTCCAGCAGATGACCAGCTTGGACGACGTTTTCTCTTTGGAAGAGCTCGCAGGCTGGGAAACCCGAATGGCTAATGATACGGGTCGCAGCGATCTGGACATGCTCACCGAGGTCAAGATTGACGGTCTTGCAGTCAATTTGCTCTATGAAAATGGAGTACTTAATCGCGCAGCGACGCGAGGCGATGGGTGGGTTGGCGAAGATGTCACCGCCAACGTCCGGACAATTTCGTGTATTCCTCATCGTTTGAAAGGCGTGGTTCCCGCCCGCGTTGAAATCCGCGGCGAGGTCTACTTTCCGACGAAAGATTTTGAATCTCTTAACGCTGAGCGCGTCCGTGTGGGCGAGGCTCCCTTTGTGAACGCTCGCAATGCAGCTGCGGGTTCTTTGCGTCAAAAAGACCCGAAGAAAACTGCCGAACGGCCTCTTGCAATGTTGGCGCACGGCATTGGTTTTGTCGAAGCCGGGGATAGCGGGTTTACAGAACCCGATACCTTGTCTGGGTGGTTTGAGTGCCTGAAAAATTGGGGGATGCCGGTCTCTCCTCACACTAAGCTCCTGCGCGGTCGCGAGGCGATTGAGAAGCGTATCGCTGAATTGGGCGCTCAACGACACTCTTTGGAACATGAGATCGATGGGGTTGTCGTCAAGATTAATGATCGTGCGATCCAGGCGAGCCTGGGGACAACCTCGCGCGCTCCACGTTGGGCCGCCGCCTATAAATTCCCGCCGGAAGAAGTTAATACCCGCCTTCTTGATATCCGTGTCCAAGTCGGTCGTACCGGGCGCGTGACGCCTTACGGAGTCATGGAGCGTATTCTCGTTGCCGGTTCTCACGTCTCACGCGCAACATTGCACAACGCTAGTGAAGTTGCCCGAAAAGGTGTTCTGATCGGCGACCTTGTTGTTTTGCGTAAGGCTGGGGATGTGATCCCCGAAATCGTTGCCCCCGTAGTCGCTGCCCGCGATGGTAGTGAATATCCCTTCGTTATGCCGGAAAACTGTCCTTCGTGTGGGACGAAGCTGGCTCCCCAGAAGGAAGGGGATGTGGATCTTCGGTGCCCGAACCAAGCGGGGTGCCCAGCACAAATTACCGAGCGGATTGCGCACTTGGGTGCCCGCTCCGCCTTGGACATCGAAGGACTTGGGGACGAGGCCGCGCTTGCCCTTACCCAGCCCGAGGCCAATCGCGATGAGGTTGCCGCCGCGCTCGCGGCAGGGCGGACTGTGTTCCTTGAAGACGGGACCGCGCTGCACATGGAAAAGACTGACACGCTAACTCATGGCGAATTGATCGGTGATGCCGAGGCCCTTCTTCCCCCCGTTCAAACGCCAGTTTTGTCCTCGGAAAGTGATGTTTTCAGCCTCGAAGCCGAACAGCTACGCGATGTCATGGTGTGGAAGCCCGTGACCAAGGAAGGCCAAGAAACCGGAGAGTGGATGCAGGTTCGGTATTTCTGGACTAAGGCATGGAAACAGAAGGGAAATAGCGGAGTCTATACCCCGGTTGAGAGCACTCCTTCGAAGAACACGAAGATGATGCTTGAGCAGATCGAGGCCGCAAAAGAGCGCCCGCTTGCACGCATTCTGGTCGCGCTTTCAATTCGTCATGTTGGTCCAACCGCTGCCTCGGCTCTGGCTATGACCTTCCCCTCGATGGATCTCTTAATGGAGGCTTCCGTCGAGCAACTCGCGCAAGTCGATGGTGTTGGCCAAGTAATCGCCCAATCTTTGCGGGAATGGTTCGATGTGGATTGGCATGTGGAAATTGTTCGTGCGTGGCAAGCTGCGGGAGTCCGTATGGAAGATGAAGTTCTCGAGGATATCGAACAGACCCTCGAAGGACTGACCATTGTCGTTTCAGGAGCAATGCCCGGCTACACGCGTGAGGGCGCAAAGGAAGCGATCGTCGCCCGAGGAGGAAAGGCCTCGGGATCGGTATCAAAGAAGACATCGCTGGTCATCGCGGGGCCAGGTGCGGGCTCGAAAGCCGCAAAGGCCGAGGCCCTGGGAGTGCCCGTCGTTGACGAAAAGTATTTTGAGCGGGTACTTGAGCGTGGGCTAGCCGCCCTGGATGACTAAACGATGAACTCGAAGGGGTGCAGAAGGCGCTCGGAAATTCGGGTGAGTAGCGAGCGTTCTTCCCATTCCTCGAAGCTAAGCTTGCGCGCATTGGTCAGGTCAAGCTCAAAGATCCGATCCATCGTTGCCGCGAAGGCTTGTGAACGGAACTGGACGTTGACCTCATAATTGCCCTGCAGGGAAAGCCTGTCGATATTTGCGGTTCCGACAGTTGACCAGACTCCGTCGATCGTCATGGTCTTGGAGTGGATCATTGCATCCTGGTACAGCCAGATTTCCACTCCTTCCTTCAACAGTGGCCCGTGATAGGGACGTGCAACCCAGTCAGCGAGGATGTGGTTGGAATACTCGGGGATCAGAATCTGTACCCGGACACCGCGGCGCGCTGCGTGTACTAGGGAATCAAAAATCTCGCGGTCAGGGATGAAATACGCACTGGTGATACGAATTGAGTGCTGTGCCCGATCGATTGCGTCGATGTAGAGGCCACGAACGGGGTAGAGCAGGCGTGAAGGCTGGTTGAAGGCCAGTGAAACATCGCTGTCCCACTTGGGGGCTCGACTGCGCGGAAGTTTAGGCTGTCCATGACGTTTGAAGTGATTCCAGAAGTCAATGAAGCCGTACTTTAACTCAGCAACCGCTTCCCCAGTGACGCGCACGTGAGTATCACGCCATTCAAGGGCGAAAGGATCACCAATGTTGTAACCGCCGACGAAGGCAACACGGTCGTCAACGACCATAATCTTGCGGTGATCGCGACCTGTCTTGCGCAGATTGAAGGTAAACATGCCCGAACGGATTTCGGGGAAGCGGCGGATGTAGAGGTGGGGAGTCTTGGGGAAGACGTAAAAGAATGGGTCTTGATTCATGACGGCAAAGCCGTCGTAGACGATGTGCACGTCAACCCCGCGCTGCGCTGCGGCTACGAGTGCTGATTTGAAACGTTTACCCCATGTGTCCGAGCGCCAAATATACGATTCGAAGAAGATGTAGTCCTTTGCCGAGGTGATTGCTTCAAGCATGTCCTCATAAAGAGATGTGCCCTCGGTATAGGTGCGAACATCCGTCCCATCGACTTCGGTGTCTAGGGGAGGGAAAGTTGGGAAACCACCTGCGACCTGCGGAACGCGGTCTTTACGGAGCTTATCAACGATATGGACGCCGATCAGTGCCGCTGCTTGGGCACCCACAAGCGCTGCTCCAGTGATTTTCAGTGCCTTGAGGGTACGCGAAGAAAAAGACGGTCGATGATGAGACATGTTTTAAGCCTACTCAAAAGTGGCGACCGATGGGCATGGTATGAGAGGTGCGCCCCGGGCGGGTATCATCCTTGTTATGGCAAGGATCAGTACTGATGAGGTCACCCGTGTGGCGGGATTGGCTCGAATTGCACTTACACCGGAAGAAATCACCAGAATTGCTGGTGAGCTAGACGTTATTACCGAGGCCGTTGCGAAGGTCTCCGAGGTTGCAACCCCGGATGTTCCCGCGACCTCGCACCCCATTCCACTGTCGAATGTGTGGCGTGAAGACGTCGTTGGTCCGACGCTCGACCGCGACGAGGTTTTGGCGCAGGCCCCCGCACAAGAAGACGGAATGTTCTTGGTTCCGCAGATTTTGGAGGAGGACTGATGAATCCGTTGTTGAAGAAGTCCGCCTGCGAGCTTGCTGACCTGCTGCGTAGCGGTGAAATCACTTCTGTTGAGCTCACTCAGGCGTGCTTGGATCGCATCGATGCGATTGACCCCAAGGTCCACGCCTTCCTGTATGTCGATCGTGAGGGTGCTCTTGCAACTGCTGCCGACGTGGATGCGCGTCGTGCCGCTGGGGAAGAACTGCCTCGTTTGGCAGGCGTGCCCATTGCGGTCAAGGACAACATGGTGACCCGAGGCGTTCCCACGACCTGCGCTTCGAAGATCCTTGAGGGATGGCTGCCTCCCTACGATGCAACCGTCGTCGAGCTTCTGCACAAGGCTGGAATGCCTATCCTGGGTAAGACCAACATGGACGAGTTCGCTATGGGCTCCTCGACCGAGCACTCCGCTTATGGTCGTACCGGAAACCCCTGGGATCTTGAGCGTATCCCCGGCGGCTCCGGAGGCGGCTCCGCTGCTGCTGTTGCTTCTTTCATGGCACCGCTGGCTTTGGGTTCTGATACCGGTGGTTCGATCCGTCAGCCCGGTGCCGTGACGGGTACCGTGGGCGCAAAGCCCACTTACGGCGCAGTTTCGCGTTACGGTCTGATCGCTATGGCCTCGTCGCTGGACCAGATTGGCCCGGTAACCCGCACGGTTGAGGACGCTGCTGCACTGACCGAGGTGATCGGTGGCTATGATCCCCACGATTCGACGTCTCTGAATGAGCCGGTTCCCGCGCTCTCTGAAAGCGTCGCTCAGGTTGCCAAGGACGGAAAGATCGAGGGGCTGCGCGTCGGCGTTGTCCGCGAACTTTCCGGTGATGGCTACCAAGATGATGTTCTCGAGGCCTTCAACGCGACCGTTGAGAAGTTGCGTGCTGCCGGGGCTGAGATCGTTGAGGTTTCATGCCCGAGCTTCGATTACGCTCTTGCTGCCTACTACCTGATTATGCCGGCTGAGGTTTCCTCGAACTTGGCGCGTTTTGACGGTATGCGTTACGGCATCCGCGTCGAGCCCAGCGAAGGCCCTGTTACCGCAGAGCGCGTGATGGCTGCGACTCGTGAAGCCGGTTTCGGTGATGAAGTGAAGCGTCGTATTATCTTGGGCACTCACGTCCTATCGGCAGGCTTCTTCGACGCCTACTACGGAAGTGCGCAGAAGGTTCGTACCCTGATTCAGCGCGACTTTGCGCGTGTCTTTGAAGAGGTCGATGTTCTGGTCTCGCCGACCTGTCCGACAACGGCGTTCCGTTTCGGAGAGAAGATGGATGATCCCATGGCGATGTACCTCAATGACATCGCGACCATCCCCGCAAACCTGGCCGGAATTCCTGCGATGAGTGTTCCAAACGCTGTCAGTGCCGAGGGGCTTCCCGTTGGATTCCAGATTCTTGCGCCGGCTCACCACGACCTCAAGATGTATGAAGTCGCAAGCCTCGTTGAGCAACTCAGTGGCGATATCGCGGGTAACTGCCCCGCAGCGCAGTGGGAGGAGAACTAATGACTGAGCTGATGGATTACCAGGAGGCTACCGCTTCCTTCGATCCGGTTCTCGGAATTGAAGTTCATGTCGAGTTGGGGACCGCGACCAAGATGTTCGATGCGGCTCCCAATGCCTTCGGTGGCGACCCGAATACCTACGTGACCCCTGTGTCGCTTGGCCTTCCCGGCTCGCTCCCCGTGGTCAATCACCGGGCAGTCGAATACGCGATCAAGATCGGCCTCGCATTGAATTGCTCAATTGCCAAGAGCTGCCGTTTCGCGCGTAAGAACTACTTCTACCCGGACCTGACCAAGGCTTTCCAGACCTCACAGTCAGATGAGCCCATCGCTTATGACGGCTATGTGGATGTTGAGCTAGAAGATGGCACCATGTTCCGCGTTCAGATTGAGCGTGCGCACATGGAAGAAGACGCCGGAAAGAACACTCACATCGGTGGCGCGGATGGTCGTATTCAGGGTGCTGACCACTCGCTGGTTGACTACAACCGTGCGGGCGTGCCCTTGGTTGAGATCGTGACCCGTCCTATTGAAGGAGCAGGGGAGCGAGCACCTGAGGTTGCCGCTGCATACGTTCAGGCACTGCGTGATATCTTCCGTACTCTTGGCGTCTCTGAGGCGCGTATGGAGCGCGGAAATGTCCGTGCCGACATCAACGTTTCTCTTCGTCCGACCCCGACCTCTCCTTTGGGGACTCGAACCGAAACCAAGAACGTGAACTCCTTCAGGGGTATCGCGAACGCCGTTCGTTTCGAGATTCAGCGACAAGCACAGATCTTGGCTGACGGCGGATCAGTTCTTCAGGAAACCCGTCACTTCCACGAGGAAGACGGAACGACCTCGTCTGGTCGTGAAAAGTCCGATGCAGAAGATTACCGCTACTTCCCCGAGCCGGATCTTGTCCCGGTTGTTCCTTCTGAGGAATGGGTTGAATCCCTGCGTCAATCCCTGCCTGAGCTTCCGGTCGCCAAGAGGCGCCGTCTGCGCGAGCAATGGGGTTTTGCCGATAAGGAAATGCGCGACGTCATCAACGCGGGCGCGCTTGAACTCATCGAGGCAACCGTCGAAGCTGGGACCGATCCCGCAGCTGCACGTAAGTGGTGGATGGGTGAACTGGCTCGCTACTCGAAGGACAATCAGGTTGCGCTTGAGGATCTACCGGTTTCTCCGGCTCAGATCGCACAGCTCCAGTCCTTGGTGGATAGCGGTCGTCTGACCGACAAGCTTGCTCGCCAAGTCCTTGAAGGTGTTCTTGCGGGTGAAGGCGATCCTGAGCAGGTCGTTGCTGCACGCGGACTTGAAGTTGTTTCTGACGACGGTGCACTCACTGCAGCCGTTCAGGAAGCACTGGACGCAAATCCCGATATCGTCGAGAAGATCAAGGGCGGCAAGGTTCAGGCCGCTGGCGCCCTTGTCGGTGCGGTCATGAAGGCTACCCGTGGCCAGGCAGATGCCGCCCGCGTTCGCGAACTCATTATGGAAATGGTTGGCGCTTGATCCTTCGTTGATTAAATGCCCGTGGCCCGGTCTGCTGTGCAGACCGGGCCCTTTCCATGCCTGTCAAAGAGGGCGGAACACGGGGAGTGAGGAAGCGGGACTTCTCATACCACGGCCTCGGAAATTAGGCTCAAAATGGACACTGCTGCACCCGCGCACTGGCGCGGCTACGATGGAGGAGGAGTCCTTCTCGGCTCTCCTCAAAATAATCGGATATGCAAAGGTGACCAATGCGTACTTCTCCGTCATACACCGCGTCCTACCGTCTTGAAGTCGACGAAGCCAACCTTTCGGTTTCGCAGATCGTGGATGCCGTTTCTGCTACCGGTGCTCAGATTAAAGGCCTTGATGTTGCCGATTCTGACCGTGGTCGCATCGTTATTGACCTCACCTGCGACATGCGTGATTCCGAACATCGCCGCGAGGTTGAAAAAGTTCTCGATGACCTTGAAGGTGTTCACACCTCTTCCGTGGCAGACCAGACCTTCATGGCCCACGTCGGCGGCAAGATCGAGGTAAAGCCCAAGGTTCCTCTGCGTAACCGTGACGACCTTTCCCGCGCATACACCCCCGGTGTTGCACGTGTCTGCACAGCGATTCATGACACGCCTTCTAAGGCCCACCTGTTGACCATGAAGGCCAATTCAGTCGCTGTTGTCTCGGACGGTACCGCGGTTCTTGGCTTGGGCGATATCGGCCCTGAAGCTGCTCTTCCCGTGATGGAAGGCAAGGCTGTTCTGTTCAAGCAGTTCGGTGATGTCGATGCGTGGCCTGTTGTCCTTGATACCAAGGACACTGAAGAAATCATCTCGATTGTTAAGGCAATCGCACCCGCGTATGGTGGCATCAACCTCGAGGACATTTCTGCTCCCCGCTGCTTCGAAATTGAAGAGCGTCTGCGCGCAGAGCTCGATATCCCGGTTTTCCACGACGATCAGCACGGCACGGCAATCGTTGTGCTGGCAGCACTGATCAATGCGCTCAAGCTCGTGAACAAGAAGATCGAGGACGTGCGCATCGTCGTATCCGGTGTTGGTGCAGCAGGTTCCGCAATCATCAAGCTCCTGCTGGCTCAAGGTGCGCGCGACATTGTCGGCTACGGTCGTACCGGTGCACTTGCAGGCGATGACATCGAAGGCATGCACCCCTCACGTGCATGGTTGGCGCAGAATACGAACCCGCGCCTAGTCCATGGCAGCCTGAAGGAAGGCATTGTCGATGCCGATGTCTTCATTGGTGTCTCCCACGGCAACATCTTGGAGCCTTCGGATATCGCGAAGATGGCTCCGGGTGCGATCGTTTTTGCTCTTGCAAATCCGACTCCCGAGGTCGATCCGATTGCAGCTGCCGAATACGCCGCGATCGTTGCAACCGGTCGTAGTGACTACCCGAACCAGATCAACAACGTTCTGGCCTTCCCCGGTCTGTTCCGTGGCCTCCTGGATGCAAAGGTCAAGGAGATCACGACCGAGGTTCTGCGCGTAGCTGCAAACGCAATTGCCGATGTGATTAGCCCGGACGAGCTTTCGCCGAACTACATCATCCCCGGTGTCTTCAACGAGGCCGTCCCCGGCGCAGTTTCGAAGGCAGTGCGTCAGGCGGTCCACGACCTTCCGACCATTGATATCCCCGTTCAAGAGCACATGGATGCTCGCTGAGTAGGGGGACTTACTGGGAAGTGGGTGCGCTTGGGTAGCGTAACCGCCTTTCTTAAAACACCCGCTTAAGCCAAAAATCGCAGGACCTGCCTCTTTGTGAGGCAGGTCCTGCTTTTGTTGATATACGCATGTATCGCATTGAAATTTAGCCATTTTTCGATGAGTGTTTACTGGCTGAGCATTCAGAAATGGTGGAATCACTGGCTTTTGTGTGCTGGTTCACGTGGTTTTGGTTTGACGTGGTGGGGGTTGGGTGTGTAGAT
>ERZ773021.29-NODE-29-length-196860-cov-83.3081_pt1 | contig 196860 bp, 168 predicted proteins | sample MGYA00511668_ERZ773021 | MGnify/ENA primary metagenome ERZ773021 (study PRJEB29015, sample SAMEA2737961) | human oral metagenome | biome: human oral; feature: human-associated habitat; material: dental | place: China | collected 2032 ...
CAAGCACCAAGCTTCAGCGTTCTACTTGCATGTATTAGGCACGCCGCCAGCGTTCATCCTGAGCCAGGATCAAACTCTCATTAAAAGTTTGAGTTCTCACTCATTTCTGTCACTGACAGATTTATTGTTTTTTCATTGTTCAGTACTATAACCTTAGTTATAGTGCCCTGCACATTGGTTCGTCTTGTTCAGTTTTCAAAGGTCTTTGTCGCTCTCGCGCGACAACTATATTAGTATATCATGACCTTACCTTACTGTCAATACTTTTTCTCAAAAAATTTTATTTTTTTGAAAGTTCATTTATACACTGTCAACTTTCAGTTCTTAAATTGAATTTTTAAAATCCTTTAGATAGTTCTCTAATTTCTTTTTCATTTTTGTTTTTCCTAGACATCTTCTGTTTGCTAGTAATGCTTCATATTGTTCTTTTTCTTTTACTGTTAATTTTTCTTTAAAACGTTTTAATGCATCTCTCAGAACAACCAGCTCATCTAAATATATTTTTCTTGATGAAATTCTGTGACTAATTTCTCCAATTTCAATATATGGAAGTCTATTAATTTTTCTCTTATCACTTTCCTGTTGTCTTATTTTATCTTTAATATGATTTCTAAATTTTGTTTTGAAATATGTATAAAGTAATTCTTCATTTGTTTCAATTTCAGGATTTTTTTGATAAAGTTCAAACAGAGTTAGCTGACCTTCTTGTTCCCAATCATCCTTTTCCCATAATTGAATATAATACTCTTTTTCACATTTTCTTACGATATATTTTACTTTTTGATACATTTTATTAAATTCCATAAGCTCTCCTTTACTTTTATCTGTATTTTATAAAAATAAAGAAGCTCATTGGACTTTTTTTCTATTCTGCACGTTTTTTTAACTATTTGGTTATTATTTTTGACTATTTTGTTCAAATACACAAAAAAAACTGCCACTTGGTGACAGTTTATCGATAGTCCGTACGGGATTCGAACCCGTGTTACCGCCGTGAAAAGGCGGTGTCTTAACCCCTTGACCAACGGACCATTTTTACAACATATTCTATTATACAGAATATTTTTACTCTGTCAACACTTTTTTAATAAAAAAGAAGGAAATATTTTCCTTCTTTTGAATTAGTTGTTTTCTTCTAATTTTGACTTAATTTCATCATATGATAGAGGTTTTGCTTCTTCTTCTAATTCATGCTCTGAATTTTCAGGCATTTTTCCTGTTTCATATAATGATTTAATTTGAACACTATCCAAGGTTTCATATTTTAATAGAGCTTCCGCAATTAGTTTATGCGTTTCTCTATTTCCTTGAATAATTTCTGCTGCTTTATTACGGGCTTCATTCAACAAACCACGAACTTCTTCATCAATTTCGTAAGCTGTTTGTTCTGAAATCATTTTTTGTGGGCTTTGAGCACCAAACATCGCATGATTTCCTTCATATTGGACTGGTCCAAGTTTTTCACTCATACCATATTCTGTTACCATTGCACGCGCCATTTGGGTAGCTTGTTCAAAGTCATTTGAAGCACCCGTTGTTTGCGAATTGAAAATAATTTCTTCGGCAACACGTCCTCCCATGAGCCCAGCTAATTGTTCTTTCATATCTTCTTTAGAAAGTAACATTTGATCTTCTTTAGGAAGGGCAATCATATAACCGCCTGCACGACCACGTGGAACAATGGTAACTTTATGAACCACACGAGCATTTGATAAGACCAAACCAACGATTGTATGACCAGCTTCGTGATAAGCAACCATTTCACGTTCTTTTTGTGAAATCGTCCGATCTTTCTTAGATGGACCTGCAATAACACGATCTTCTGCTTCATCGATATCAGCAGCATCAATTACTTTTTTATTTCGACGAGCTGCAACCAAGGCTGCTTCATTCAAAACATTTTCGAGATCAGCACCGACAAATCCTGGTGTTTGTTGAGCAACCAATTTCAAGTCCACATCCTGAGCAAGTGGTTTATTCTTAGCATGAACACGAAGAATTGCCTCACGACCCTTCACATCTGGACGTCCAACTAATACTTTACGGTCAAAACGGCCAGGACGAAGAAGGGCAGGGTCAAGGACATCAGAACGGTTAGTTGCTGCGATAACAATGATTCCTTCGTTACCTTCAAAACCATCCATCTCAATCAAGAGCTGGTTGAGGGTTTGTTCACGTTCATCATTTCCACCACCAAGACCTACACCACGTTGGCGCCCAACAGCATCAATTTCATCGATAAAGATAATAGCTGGAGCTGCTTTTTTAGCATCTTCAAAAAGTGAACGAACCCGGCTAGCGCCGACTCCGACAAACATTTCAACGAAGTCAGAACCAGAGATACTGAAGAATGGCACTCCAGCTTCACCAGCTACTGCTTTTGCTAAAAGAGTTTTACCAGTTCCCGGAGGGCCTTCAAGAAGCACACCTGCTGGGATTCTTGCACCCAATTTAGTAAAGCGTTTTGGATCTTTTAAAAATTCAACAACTTCAACAAGTTCTTGTTTTTCTTCTTCAGCTCCTGCTACATCTGAAAAACGAACTTTAATATCTTCTTTATTAGCAGCGCGGGCTTTATTGCGACCAAAATTCATCGCACCTCTGGCACCTCCGCCACCACCTTGGTTCATCATAGAGAAGAAGAAGAACATGACGATAACAAATGGAACAATTGAAGTGAGAATGGTTATCCACATGCCACTTGAGCTCTCACGCTTGATGGTGATTTCTGCTTTGTGATCAGCTGCTAATTTTTGTAATTCATTGACGGTGATATCAGATGGAAGGATGACACTAGTAAAGCGAGATACTTTTTGAACACTTGGGGTAAAAAATTGAATTCCAGTATCATCTTTTGATTCTTTAGCTTTATTATAGGTCCCTGCAATTTCAATCACACTACCATTTGGTTGGTAACTGATCGTTTTTACATTGTCATTTTTAATTTCTTTGACCAATTCTGTGTAGTTGATTTGCTGACTTTGACCAACTCCATTACCCGCAAAAAAGTACTGGAATCCTGTCACAGCCGCTACAATAATCAACAAATACAGAAATGGATTTCGAACAAAACCGTTATTTTTTCTGTTATTCATCTAGTCTCCTCTATTTTGAGTACACTTCCTCTTTTAATACACCAACATAGGGTAGGTTACGATAATTTTCATCATAGTCTAAACCATATCCTACAACAAACTCATTTGGAATCGTAAAGCAGGTGTAATCTGCTTCGATCTCAACCAAACGTCCTTCAGGTTTATCCAGTAAGGTAGCAATCTTCACAGATGCTGCATTTCGTTCTTCAAAGAGTTCTTTTAGATTTTTGAGGGTTTTACCTGTATCGATAATATCTTCTACAAATAAAATATCTCTACCAGTAATATCTTGGTCGATATCCTTGATAATATTAATGATACCTGAGCTTGCTGTACCACCATGATAACTTGAAACCAGCATAAAATCCAATTCAATATGTGTATCCACGTGGTTGATCAACTCTGCCATAAATGGAACAGAGCCTTTCAAAATTCCAACAAAAATTGGATTTTTTCCTTGGTACTCTTTTGTGAGAGTTTCACCCAATTTCTTTGCTGCTTCTACAATTTCATCATGTGAAACCAATACTTTTTTTATATCTTTTTCTAACATGTTTTTACCTATCTATTTTTTGAATATAAAGACTATCTTTTATTATACCACTTTTTGAGGGCTTACTCAAATCACTCGTTACCAATCCCACTACAGAAAGAATATTATGATTTTGTTCTATAATGAGAGCCTTTTGCCGAAGAGAAATTGGAATTTTATGGTTGATAAACCACCGTCTTAATTTTTGATGGTGGCCATTAACAAGTAGCTGATCTCCTTCCTTTCTCCTTCTAATTAAGATGGGAGTTTCGCGTGAAACAGAAAGAATTTCTACATTTTCCCCTACTAATGGTTGTCCAAAAGATAGTTTATAATTTGCAATTTCAAAGATATTCCCAAATTCTAACAAAAATGGGAGAGGGTGGTCATCCGACTTTTGACTGATTTTTTGTATTTCAAAGAAATCATATTCTTGATGTAGTTCATAATTCGACTTTAAAAAATGAACGCAATTTCTTTTTTTTCGCAGTAAATTTAATAATTCTTGAAACTGTACCCTACCAAGTTGCAAATCTGGAAATTGTGCCAGATACTCTTCTAATAAGAATGATTGTACAGAATGAGAATACGTTCTAAAAGAAGCTAAATCTTGAATGCTTAACTCGCTAGTCAATTCTTTCAGTGCTTGGTGCCAATGAGTCACTTCCTCTGCTAAATAACGAAGACTTGCTTGCATTTGAGGATTTTCTTTTTCAAATTCAGGAAGGTATTGATGGCGTACACGATTTCGAAAATAGTCCTGTGAGTCATTGCTACTGTCTTCAAAGTGAGGGATTTTCATCAACTCATCTTTGGTAAAAGTTAACAAAGGACGGATTAATTCACCCTTGCCAAATGGTTGGCGTACAGGAATGCCACTTAAATGGCGTAATTTTGTTCCTCGTATCAAGCGCATGAAAGTTGTTTCAGCTTGATCGTTTGCATGATGACCTGTTACTAAAGCGGTGCAATCCTCTTTCTCCATAATCTGTTTAAAAAAATCATAACGAAAGGTACGAGCCTTTGCTTCTGTAAAATCACCCGAATAGTGAGCCACATGGATACGTGTTTCTCGCCTATCAGCTAGCGTTCGAAGTTCACTTTCTTCTAAATCCGATTCTGGTCTTTGTCCATGATTGACATGAGCGAGTACCAGATGGATTTTCAATCGTTCTTTATTCTTATATAAAAGTTCATACAGATTCATTGAATCCAATCCACCAGATAAGGCAACCAAAACACGGCGATGGGGAGTAAATAGATCTTGTTTTTCACAAAACTCTAAAAATCGCTTTTCCATTATTTCAATACCTCATAGATATCTTTTGAAATGTTGGAAATCGTATCATAATTCGAATGATCTGTAAAAATAGCTATTACATAGGGTGAATTTGTGTATACAATCGCAACATCATGTCTAAAATCATAGGCATCTCCAATTTTATGAGCAACTTTTACTGGAAGGTCACGCGCAATCCGTTGATTATCATATTTTGTAGAGGAGAGCGCATCAATAATAGGGCCATTTTGTTGATAGACAGCCTCCATGACATTGCCAGCCATTTCAGCGGATGCTTCTCTTTTTTTAACATCCCAATGTTTCTTTGCAATTTTATCCAATGTTTTTTGGAAATCTTGATCTGATTGATGAGTGACATAATAATTCAAGATATTATGTCCAACATTATCTGATTCTTTTGCAATCTTATCTATCAACTCTTGAACACTATATTCTTTTCCATCTGGTGTTTTTGAAAGACTACCACTTCCTTCTGGTTCATAGCCTCCTTTGAAATCATTGACTTCTGGAATATATTTGTAGGTTGTAGTTGGAGAAATGGCTTTTTTATTGAGCTGTTCTTGGACGTAGTACAAGTATGGTAATTTCGTTACACTGGCAGAATACATTTCTTTTTGCGGATTGATTCCAGCAGTATTTCCAGTCTCTAATTGTTTTACATAGATTCCATATGAAGGAGAATTGTATTTACTATTTAACAAGTCCTGAACTTTTTCCATTCGATTATCTTTTTCAGTAACGAATGCCTTGTTCACCCAGCCCTGACCTTCAATCTCCACAAACTCATCTCGTAAAGTCTTAGCTGTACGTAAGACTGTCACTTTTGTATAAGGAGAAAGAGGTGTATTTTTTTCTTTTGCACCATTTATTAAGGGTCGGTCATACACTTTAAAACCAGGTTTTAGCCACATGTCTTGTTTTTTTTCTTGTGTTTCTTGTACAACATCAGAAAAAATGACAGAAGAATCTGCTAATACATATCCTTTATCTGCTATTTTAAATACAGCTTTCCCTTCATCATTTACAAAGAGTTGTTCGATTGTAAACGATGTGTTGGGAAGAATTTCTCCTTTTGCTTTTTTCAACTGAGGATCAGAAAAAACAGAAATTTTGCGATAGATATTAGGGTTCGCTGGAATTGAAGAAAAATAAAGTTCTGATGGATGAGCTATTGTCTGAGAAGACTCAGACTGCTCGACACTCGCTGCTTGAGACCCAATAAATAAAATTGGAACTAACAATAGGAGCAGAAATCGTTTAGACACCTGTATTCCTTTCCTTTTCATCCTTTTGAAGTTTAATCATTTGGTTTTTCTTTTTTAATTCCTCTAATTTTTCATCCGAAAATTCAAGAAATTGTTTAACTGTTTGTAAGATATTTTCCATCGGTTATTGGGGGAGTAAATCTGGGATGGTATAAACATATTCACCATCTTTTGAAAAAGAATACTTAGCGCGTGCATATTTTGTTGCATAATCATCGTCTTTTAATTTTTTAGCGATGTCTTGTTGGTATTCTTTTTGTTCACTTGTTTCTTTATACTCTTTTTCCAACTGTTTGTATTGTTCTTTTTTATCTTGTAGCGATTGATAGCTCTGGGCTAAATTATAAGTTGGAAGAATAAACAGTAACATGACCAATATCAAAACGAGCCCTAGAAAACGATTGCGTTTTTTTCTTTCTTCTTCTAAAAAACGTTTTCGCTGACTTTCGTCTTTGATATATTTATTGTTCATTTGAACGATATTTTTAGGCATCTTCTTCTATCCTTGTTTCACTAATTATTTCGTACATTTTGGATGCATCTTCTTTTTTTGTACTATCCAACATTTCCAAGACTTTAACCGTCAATACTTTATTTCCAAAACGAACTTCAATTTGATCATTCACTTTCAAATCCGTTGAACTTTTGGCTAATACTCCATTGACTTTGATTCGCCCTTTATCTGCAACTTCCTTTGCAACAGGACGACGCTTAATAATGCGAGAAACTTTTAAATATTTATCTAATCTCATACTGTCACCTCTAACATAGTATTGTAACATTTTTTATACATAAAATGCGAAAAATGAGCTAAGAACTGCTAGTCCTCTTTTTTTTCCTGTTTAATTTCCAATAAGGTTTGACCAAATTGCTTCAGAGCTTCTAAAATTTCAAAATCTTTCTTATTTCGAATATCGAAGATCACTTCAATCAATCCCTTTTCTTCTGCAATCTGTGCCTTTAACTGTGTCATTGACAGAGCTTTGAAATAATCCTGTGTTAAAAACAGTTGTTTGGCAATAGGTTCAAATTTCACTGTCACTTTTTGTTGTTTTCTCTCAACAAGACGGACAAAGACTTGATCCAAGTAAGCTTTCACTAAACCAATTTCAAGTAGGTAGGCGACAACATCTGGGTATTCTCCAAAACGATCGATCAATTCATCTTGCAAGTACTCATAGTCTGTCGCAGAATTCATTTCACGAATTTGTTTGTAAATTTCAATTTTTTGACGTTGATCTGAAATATATTCATTAGGTAAATACGCATCTATTTGAAGGTTCAACTCTGCATTGCTCTTTTGCCTACGATGCTCTTGGCCTTGTTTCTTAGCAATAGCTTCTTCTAACAATTGAGAATACATTTCAAAACCAACTGAATCGATGAAACCAGATTGAGAAGCTCCAAGGATATTCCCTGCTCCACGGATCGATAAATCTCGCATAGCAATTTTAAAGCCAGACCCCAACTCAGTAAAACCCTTAATAGCTTCTAAGCGTTTTTCAGACACTTCTGTAAGAGATTTGTCTGGACGATACATCAAATAAGCATAAGCAATTCGATTGCTTCGTCCCACACGACCTCTTAGTTGATAAAGAGTTGAAAGTCCCATATGATCCGCATTTTCAATAAAGAGTGTATTAGCATTTGGAATATCCACACCTGTCTCAATAATGGTTGTCGTCACTAAGACATCGTATTCGCCATTAATGAAGTCCAACAGGGTATTTTCTAAGCGAACCTCACTCATCTGACCATGAACAAAGCCAATCGAAGCCTCTGGAATCAACTCTTTTAATTCAGACACCTTTTGTTCAATTGTATCTACCTTGTTGTAAAGATAGTACACTTGTCCTCCACGATCCATCTCCCGCAACACAGCGTCTCGAATAATGGTTGGATTGGTCTCTAATACAAAAGTTTGCACAGGATACCGATTGGTCGGAGGTGTTTCGATGACTGACAAATCTCGAATTCCTAGCATAGACATATGAAGAGTTCGAGGTATAGGGGTAGCTGTCAAGGTAAGCACATCCACCTTTTTTTTCAATTCTTTCAAGGTTTCTTTGTGCTTCACTCCAAAACGTTGTTCTTCATCGATCACGATTAAGCCTAAGTCTGAAAAAACAACATCTTTGGACAAGAGCCGGTGAGTTCCAATAATAATATCCACTCGTCCTTTTTTCAACTTTTCAAGCGTTTCTTTCTGCTCTGCCTTACTCTGGAAACGGCTTAAAACAGCAACCTCTACTGCAAAAGATTCAAAACGCTCCTTAAAATTGGCATAATGTTGTTGGGCAAGAACAGTGGTAGGAACCAGCACTGCTACTTGTTTATGATCATTTACTGCCTTAAAGGCTGCTCGCATAGCGACCTCTGTTTTCCCAAAACCGACGTCTCCAACCAGCAATCGGTCCATCGGACGATTCGATTCCATATCTTTTTTAATTTCTTCAATGGAACGTAATTGGTCATCTGTTTCAATATATGGAAAATCTTGTTCAAAAGCCTCTTGATTTTCATCATCTTGGGAATAGGCAAAGCCTTCTAATTGACTACGCTCCGCATAAAGTTTTATCAAATCATCCGCAATGTCCTCCACCTGGGTCTGAACTTTTTGCTTCGTTTTTTGGAAACGCCCATCATTTAACTTGTTAATTTTTGGCGTTTTTCCATCACTTGCAACGTATTTGGACAACATCTGAATCTGATCGACAGGAATCGAGATGCGATCTCCATTTTGATATTGAATTGAAACATAATCACGATGGACACCCGAAATTTCAATCGTTTCAATTCCCAAATATTGACCAATACCATGAACTTGGTGAACAACATAGTCCCCTTTTTCCAGTTCATTATAATTTTTTAGGCGTTCTGCATTGGAAATATTTTGCCTGCGAATCTTTCGTTTGATCTTTTTCTGATAAATCTCTGATTCTGTAATGTAGACAATTTTTTCATCAACAAATTGAAAACCGTGAGCTAATCCTCCAACGACTAATTGACTAGCTTGAGGAATGATCGTATCCCCATCAATATAATCTAATCGAATTCCATACTCTTCTAAATTTTTATGGAGCTGTTGAAGATTGTGATGAGAAGTTGCTTGGACAATAACAGTATAGTTTGATTTTCGATACCGTTCAATTTCCTCTTTTAGTAAATCAAATTGTCCAAAAAACTCCTGCATGGGATATTGATTGAATTGATACAAATGATCAAACTTCAGATTTCCCAATCCTTTTTGAAAGTTTGAAAAATAAGTTGCAGGCGTATATTTTCGTAATGTTGTACTGGTGTCTGCAAAATACACTTGGCGAGAAGAAGCTCTATTTTTATGTAAATCTTCCGTCAAGAGATTAGCTGTATCTAGTTCAAATCTCGCTATTTGATCTGCTATTTTTTGATAATCATCCAGAAAGACTGGAGTATGATTAGGGAGATAATCGAATAGGGTATATTGATTCTCGTAAAAGAAACTAATAAATTTTTTAAGATCCGGATGGAGTTTCCTTTGAGAAATATCTCCCAGAATTTCTGCTAGATAAGATTTAAATTCTTCATTCGCACTCTGTTCTTGCAATTGTTCTATTTGTTGCTGACCACGGATAAAATCTTCCTCTTGCAACAATAGATCACTCACTGCCTTCAGTTGAACTTCTTCAACATTTTCAACAGAACGCTGACTTTCTGGGTCAAAGATTCGAATTCCATCAATCTCATCTCCGAAAAATTCAATCCGATAGGGTTGGAGTTGTTCGATCTCAAAGATATCTAAAATATCTCCTCGTAGACTAAACTCTCCCTGTTGCAAAACTTGGCTCACCTTTTGATAGCCAATCTTCTGTAATGTTTCACTCAGAGTAGTTAAGTCTATTTCTTGACCAACCTTCAATTTAAAAATACTAGATGTAAAAACTTTAGGAGAAGGTAATAGTAGTTTTATACCACTCACATTGGTCACAAGGATACCTTGACGATCTTCTTGACATAAAAAGTTCAAAGCCTCTAATCGTGCAAATTGCCTTTCTTGTGAAGCAAAAACAAATTCTGCTAAAGGGTTATCATCTCCCAAAAATGTATGGACTTTGTCTTCTCCAAGTAAGGCAATAAAATCACTGGCTAATCGTTCTGCTTCGTTATAACTGGAAGTGATGAGGACTGCTTTTTCAATAGAATCAAAGGCTGAAGCCATTACAATAGCCTTTGTGGTCGCAGACAATCCTAAGATCAATTCCCTATTATTTTTTTGCAAACCTTGTTGCCAGGATAGAAGGTTGGAGTTTTGACTCACTAAATCAATTACATTCATCTACTTACCCGTTGTATTTCTGCATGCTTCTTTCAAAATTTTCTTCTACCAAGTAATCATTAACCGCTTCTTCTACTCGATCGATTGTTTGTAGAATGGTGATGTAATCGTCTTTATCAAATTTTCCTAAGACATGATGAACCACTGACATGCCCTGCTTAGGTCTTCCAATTCCAATCTTAATTCGATAAAAAGTCTGAGTTCCAATATGATTAATAATCGATTTGATTCCGTTATGACCTCCCGCTGATCCTTTCGCTCGAAGACGAATCTTACCAACTTCCATATCTAAATCATCGTAAATAACCAAAAGATCTTCAATATCCAGACCATAATAAGTCAGAAGGGCATGGACCGCTTTTCCACTCTCATTCATGAAAGTGGTTGGCTTTACAAAATAGACCTTTTCGCCATTCAAAAATGTTGAAGCGATATCAGCTTGAAAAATCTTATCATGGGAGAAAGTAAGATTTAAAGACTTTGCCATTTGATCAACTAACATAAAGCCTACATTGTGTTTGGTTTCAAAATACTTATCACCTGGATTTCCCAATCCAACAATTAATTTCGTCATCTCTTTCCTTTCAAAACACTAAAAGGGTTGGAAATATTTTTTCCAACCTTTACATCTTTTTAACTCTCTTATACATTAAAACGGAATTCCATGATGTCCCCATCTTGGACAACATATTCTTTTCCTTCTTCGCGCAAGCGTCCTGCTTCTTTTACAGCCTTTTCAGAACCGTATTTAACCAAATCATCATAGGACATGGTCACGGCACGAATAAATCCTTTTTCAAAATCAGAGTGGATGATTCCAGCAGCTTGAGGTGCTTTCATGCCACGTTTGAAGGTCCAAGCACGCACTTCTTTTTCACCAGCTGTGAAATAAGTGCCAAGTCCCAACAAGTGGTAAGCTGCACGCGTGAGTTTATCAACTCCAGACTCTGTTAGGCCAATCGCCTCTAAAAATTCTTGTTTATCTGCATCATCTAACTCAGAAATTTCTTCCTCAGCACGCGCAGAAATCACCACGACTTCCGCATTCTCTGTTGCCGCAAAGTCACGAATTTGCTTCACATATTCGATAGAATCTGGATCTGCAACAACATCTTCATCCACATTGGCTACATAAAGAACTGGTTTGGTAGTCAAAAGAAAAAGTCCTTTCACTACTTTTTGTTCTTCCTCAGTGAATTCAATGGTCCGAGCTGATTTACCATCTTCAAGAACTGGTTTGATTTTTTGTAGAACATTAAATTCCGCAACAGAATCCTTATCTTTTTGTGTACGAGCGATTTTTTCTACACGCGCGTAGCGTTTATTGACAGACTCTAAGTCGGCTAAAATTAATTCTAAATTGATGGTATCAATATCTGCTAGTGGATCAACAAAGGCATCTTCACGACCTTGCTCCCGCATGACATTTTCATCATCAAAAGCACGTACCACATGAACAATGGCATCTACTTCACGGATATTGGCCAAGAATTTATTACCAAGTCCTTCTCCCTTAGAAGCCCCTTTCACAATCCCAGCAATATCTGTAAATTCAAAAGTAGTCGGAACTGTCTTCTTAGGAGTAATCATTTCCGTCAATTTTTGGAGGCGTTCATCTGGAACTTCTACCATCCCAACGTTTGGATCAATGGTTGCAAAGGGATAGTTTGCGGCCTCTGCTCCTGCTTTTGTAATTGCGTTAAATAGGGTTGATTTACCAACATTTGGTAACCCAACGATACCTGCTGTTAATGCCATTTTTCTTTTTCTCCGTTCAAATTTCAATCTCTTTCATTATAACATAATTCAAAAGACAAGTGATGAAAAATGAAATATTTCATCACCTTTGAAACTAGATTTTTTCATCAAACTGTAACGTTCTAAAAAGATAAATATGGTATACTCTATTTAACAATGAATAAAGGAGTTTTTCAGATGAAAAAACAAATATGGAAATCTATTTTTCTTTCTTTAATCGCTATCTTTACGCTCTTTCTTCTTGGAGCTTGTGGACAACAATCTGTTCAAAAATCCTATCTTCAGGCAATCAACCAAGAAAAGAAAACAGATGTTCGTATTACACTAGAACATAAAGGTGATAAAGCGATCAGTAACCAAACCACCACTACTATTTATTACAAAGAGGCAGGAGTTACGAAAGATCAATTAAAGGAAATGATCGATAAATATGATGAAGAATACAAAGATGTCAAAGGATTCACACATTCTGCTGAATATAAAGATGATTATATGGTTGAAAAAACAACACTAAATTATGAAAAGGCAGACTTAGATCAGCTAATTGAAAAGAAATTAGTAACGACACAAAAAGATAAAAAAGTCGACTATATCAGCTTCAAATCAACTTTTGATATGATGAAACAGGGTGGTTTCAAAGAAGTTAAAAATGGAAAATTTGAAGAATTAAAATAATCGAAAAGGTTCGGTCACATAAGTGACTGAACCTTTTATAGTACTTTCTTCATTTTCTGTTCAAAATCATGGCGACTCATCATGACCACATGATCACAATTGCTACACTTAATTTTTATGTCTGCACCAAGTCGCGTAATTTCCCAACGATTTGCCTTCTTGCCTGTTTCTTTAATCACACAAGCGTGAGGCTTTTTCATTTCTACAAAATCACCTAACGTATACATGATTCACCTTTGTTAATTTGTGCGAACTGGCGTAATCAATTGAATGAACCCTTGTTCATTTCCTTCTGGAACCAATGTAAACGGTCTAACAGAAGAAATAAAACGAATAACAACTTGTTCACTGTCAATAGCTTTGAGCGCTTCAATCAAATAAGTTGGATTAAAGCTAATAGACAAATCCTCTCCTGAAACGGCGCTTGTATCGATCTCTTCATTTACTCGCCCAACTTCTGGTGAATGAACGTGAGAAGAAACCACTCCATTTTTGAACTCTAATTTAACCGTTCCGTTTTGAGTCGCATTTGAAAGAAGACGAGCACGCTCCATTGCAAATCGAAGGTTGGCCACATTGAAGGTTGCCTCTGTATTGAATTCTGTTGGAATGAGACGGTCTGTATCAGGATAATTTCCTTCTAGCAAACGGGTATAAAAACTAATGTGTTCACTTCTAAATAGGATTTGATTGTTAGCAAAGAAAACTTCAACTGTTTCAATATCATCAGAAAAGACAGAGGTGAATTCACGAAGAGAGCGACTTGGGATGACAACATCAAAGTTGTCTCCATTTTTCTCCAGTGTAATCACTTTCTGACTCATACGATGAGAGTCTGTTGCTACTGTTTTAAGCTCTTTATTATCTGATAAAACAAAGTGAACGCCTGTCAAAATTGGACGACTCTCTTGTACACTTGCTGCAAATGCCGTTTCGTTAATCAATTGTTTTAATAATTTTGTTTCCAAAACTAATGGATTACTTGCAGCAATTTCTTGAATACGTGGATATTGATCTGCATCTTTTCCTTTAAGTGTAATTTCTGATTTACCACTTGTTAAGAGAACTTGTTTTTGTTCAATCTCTTTAAAATCTAAAGTAACATCTGGTAAACTTGAAACCACATTAATAAAGAAAGTTGCTTCCAATAAAATAGAACCTGGGGAGGTCACTAGTAAACCAGCATTTTCGTCTTTGATAGAAATAAAGTTTTCGATTGAAATTTGGCCATTCGATCCTGATAAGGCAACTCCTTCTGGAGTGACATCAATTTTAATCGTGGAAAGGATTGGAATAGCATTTTTTGAACTGATCGCTCTTTTGGTAGTATTTAGTGCTTGTAAAAATAAAGTTTTGTTAATAGAAAAATTTATCATGGTCATTCCTTTTATTTATTTTATGATTAGTAAGTTAATAGTAATAGTAGGTTGTGTGGAAGTTGTGGAAAAGTCTCAGAATCCTATCTATGACTTAAAAAGTTACTTGTTTAAAAATTGTGCATAACCCTTAGAAGTTTAGAGGAAGTTATCCACAGATTAATTTAACTTTTTCTTGATACTTTGAATTTCGAGTCGTAGATTATCATCTGTGTCGACCATACTTTTAATTTTTTCATAAGCATGAATGACAGTCGTGTGGTCTTTTCCACCGAATTCTTTTCCGATTCGAGGAAGTGAGTTGTCCGTCATCTCTCTTGAAAGATACATGGCCACTTGTCGTGCTAGGACAATATTCTGAACTCTTCGAGAACCTTTGATTTCTTTTACACTGACTCCATAAAAGGCTCCAACTGCTTCCTGAATTTTTTCAATGGGGATGACAAGCGTCTTGCTATTATCGTTTTTACGAGCTCGAATAGCTTCAGCTGCAACATCGATCGTAATTTCTTTTAGTTTTTTCACCTTCGCCATTAAAGAAATATCATTTAAGGCACCTTCTAAGTCTCGGACATTTGAATCAAACTGACCTGCTAGATATTCCAGTGTGTCATTAGGAAAAATATAGTCTAGATCTTCAATTTTATTCCGTAAGATGGCAATCCGAGTTTCAAAATCAGGTGGTGTTATATTTTGCGTTAGTCCCCATTTGAAACGAGTAACCAGCCGCTCTTCAAGACTATCTAAATGATCCGGACTTCGATCGCTTGTTAGAACAATCTGTTTGTTGTCGCTATGGAGGGCATTAAAGGTATTAAAGAATTCCTCTTGAGTCGTGACTTTTTTCCCGCCGAGTGACTGGATATCATCGATCAGTAAGAGATCAAGACTTCGATAGGTATTCTTGAACGTCTTCATTTCTCCTAATCGAAGGTGTTCTAAAAATTCATTAATAAAGGTTTCTGCTGGAACATACTTAACCCGTGCATTTGGAATATTTTCTAGGATTTGATTTCCAATTGCGTTCAATAGGTGAGTCTTTCCAAGCCCTGGTCCACCATAGATAAAGAGAGGGTTGTAAGTTGTTGCAAGATTTTCAGAAACTGCAAGCGCTGCTGCTTTCGCCCAAATATTTCCATCCCCTTGCACAAAATTATCAAAGGTGTACTTTGATTTCAGACCTGTATCAATTTTAGGCAACGGTTCGGTTGTTAAGCTACCTGAAGATAATCTCCTATTCTCACCGCTATGACTACTAGGAATTTCTTCGGTATCTTCAAAAACGAAATGAAACTTCAAATCTGTATTGTAGACTTCAAAGCTGGCTGTGATCAAAGCATTTTTTAGATTTGTTTCCCAAAATAATTCTTTATAATTTCCATCAAGATAAATGGTTGCCGTCTCTCCATCGATTTTGACTAATTTTGAATCGGCGACAAAAAAATCATAGGCACTATCTTTTAGTTGTAATTGGGCTAATTCTAAAAAACGAGACCAAAATTGCTCTTCTTGTGACACTATCAGACTTCCCTCCTTTTCTTGAATTGTATCAAATCATACGTACTCCTATTCTACCACAAACGAAAATAGTTTTCCACAGGCTAAATTTTAGGGAAGAAAATTATATTTTTAAACTTTTCCACAGGTTGTGGATTTAAATTCACATTGTTTTTAAAAGTTATCCACAAAGTGGGGATAACTAGAGAATATCCTTATTTTTCTGCTATTTGCAAAAGATTTTTATGGTGGAAAAACTTGTCAATACAAAAATAAAAATAACAGCCTTATTTTAGGCTGTTGATAATTCGTTGGTATTCATCGAGACTTGAAAAAGAAATTTGGATAGTTCCTTTATTTTGCGAAGAGGAGTGTATCGTCACTTCTGTTCCCAATATTTTTTTCAATCGTTGTTCCTCTTCTAGTAGGAAATTTTCTTTTACTTTTTTATTTTTCTGTTTTCTTTTTGAACTGATCTTGTTCTCTAATGTTCGAACATTTAAATGATCCTGTTTGATTCGCTCCAACCAAAAGCGCTGCTCTTCTTCATCAAGAGGAACGAGAACACGCGCGTGAGCCGAAGAAATATCATTTTGAATGACTGCCTCTTGAACAGAGGGAGCTAGATGTAACAAGCGAAGCATATTGCTGATATAAGGTCTAGATTTCCCCATAAATTGAGCGATTTGGTCGTGCTTATAGCCATGATCAACTAGCTTCTGGTAGGAAATAGCTTCTTCGATTGGATTGAGATCTTCTCGTTGAAGATTTTCAATAATGGCTTGTCGCATCATTTCTTGATCCGTTAACTCTTTAATAATCGCAGGAACAAGCTTTAATCCAGCAATTTTTGAAGCTCTAAAACGTCTTTCACCTGCAAGTAATTCAAAACCAATAATCGGAGATTTTCTGACAATAATGGGTTGAATTAAGCCATTTTCTTTGATTGACTGAGCCAGTTCTTCTAATTTTTCTTGATCAAATACTTTTCTTGGTTGGAAAGGATTAGTTCGAATATCCTTTACCGCTATCTTTTCTAATTTTTCCATCTTATGAATAGAATAACACACCTTTACAAATTCGTAAAGGTGTGTTTACAAGTATGTCAATAGGATAAGAATTACTCACTAAGATCCTCAGTTGATTTTGTTAACTTGATAGAAGTTGTTTGTTGTTTTCCATCACGATAGAATGTGACCTTGATCGTATCATTGATTTGGTGAGAATAGAGGGCAGATTGTAAATCTGCAGTTGACTCAATAGTTGTATCGTCTATCTTTGTGATCACATCGTAGCGTTGCAATTTATCTGAAGCAGGCATATTTTCAAGTGTTGAACGAACCAGTACTCCTCCAGAGATTTTTTCAGGAAGTTTTAATTGGCTTAAATCAGAAGTTGAAAGATTAGATAAATCCATCATTTGGATTCCAAGAGCTGGTCGAACCACTTTTCCTTTTTCTTCTAGTTGTTTGATAATATTGACAACATCATTTGCAGGAATTGCAAAGCTCATTCCTTCTACTGAAGTTTGTCCGTTATTTGAAATTTTACTTGAGGTAATTCCGATGACTTGTCCCTGAATATTGATTAATGGACCTCCAGAATTCCCTGGGTTGATGGCAGCATCTGTTTGTAAGGCGCGTGTAGAGATATTTTGTCCATTATCGGCTTTCAATTTCACATTGCGACCTTGGCTAGAAATAATTCCTTGGGTAACAGAATTAGCATAATCAGTTCCAAGAGGGCTACCGATTGCAATCGCAGTCTCACCGACCGTTAATTGGTTTGAATCTCCGAATTCAGCTACTGCCTTTGCTTTATCCGCACTGATGCGAACTACTGCAATATCGGAATAGACATCTGATCCAACTACTTCTCCAGGGACTTTATTACCATCTGCTAAGAGAATATCTACTTTTTTTGCACCATTGATCACATGAGTATTGGTAACAAGGTAAGCATATTTTCCTTCTTTTTTATAAATGACCCCAGAACCTTCACTAGAAATTTGTGAGTCTGAATTGTCTTCTTTTTCAAACAATCCTTGATTCGAAGAATCAGAGTAAGTAATTACAGAAACAACAGCATTTTTCACCTTATCGACGGCCTCACTAGTTGAGGTTGTATTTTTATAGGCTGTTTTAACAGTGGTTGAGTGGACTTGTTTACTTTCAGTATTGGAAGTAGAAGAGTGAGATGTTTGTAAGGTTAAAAAAGTTCCAAGAATTCCACCTAGTAAACCCACAACAAAAATGAGGGCTATGTTCACAACTTTTTTCAGTAAATTAGATGAAGATTTCATATTTTCCTCCTAAGGCTATCAAATTGTCTAGAGTATAGACAAACTTTCTTAATTATAACTTAAATAATTAAAGTTATCCACAAATTGTGGATAACTTGTAACATTTAGTTAAGAAATGGCTATAAAAAAAACTTTATCGAATAGGTTTTCTTTCTATAGCTGTGGATTATTTGTGGAATTTAAGAATTATGCTACAATAGGGGAATGAAAATTAAATTGATAACCGTTGGAAAATTAAAAGAAAAATACCTAAAAGATGGGATCGCGGAGTATATTAAAAGGCTTGGTCGATTTGCAAAAGTAGAACAGGTTGAGTTAGTTGATGAAAAAACTCCAGATCGTGCTAGTCAACTCGAAAATCAACAAATTCTTGAAAAAGAGGGGGAACGAATTCTCTCTAAAATTTCAGATAAGGAATATGTGATTGTACTGGCCATTGAAGGAAAACAATTTCCTTCAGAGAAATTTAGTCAAACGATCGACCAGATTATGACATCTGGTTATTCAAACCTTACTTTTGTTATTGGAGGCAGTCTTGGTCTTTCTCCTGAAGTGAAAAAAAGAGGAAATCTATTAATGAGCTTTGGTCAATTAACTCTTCCTCATCAGTTGATGAAATTAGTGTTGGTGGAACAAATCTATCGTGCTTTCATGATTCAACAGGGGAGTCCTTACCATAAATAACCTTGACGCTCCTTCCTTTTTCTGCTAAAATGAAGTAAGTTCGGTCTCATAGCTCAGCTGGATAGAGCATTCGCCTTCTAAGCGAACGGTCGCAGGTTCGAATCCTGCTGGGATCAAATGAAAGATGCAGCTTCCGCTGTATCTTTTTTTTGTGTGAAAATGTATAAATTTTCATTATCTGTTAATTTTTGTATACTTCACTATAGACAAATAGTAATGGAATGATTTATTAGGAATTTTTTGAAAAATAACTAATAATCCCTATATAGTGCAAAGTGTCGATTATATAAATTGTGTAAAATAGTTTTCAATCATGTAACAAAAACATTAAAAAGATTACAATTTTATCGTTTCCCTTTAATTTTAGGCTATTTTATATTATAATTTTTTGTATATAAAATTTTATTTTTATTATAATAATACTAAAGTATAATAAAATAGAAAATAAAGTGGGAGAGTTTGTGTGATTCAGTCATTAGTCTTGTCTTTTCTCTTGGGAGGGATCATTGTTCTGACGTTTGCATTAGTGGACGAAAAAATCTATCAGGAACATCAATTTGCATTTATCTTTCTGCTGAGCACCTTTGTTCTTCTTTTTGAAAGTCTCTTAGTATTTTTAGATGTGACTTTATTTTCAAATATTCGACTCTCTGATTTAAATATGCTCTTATGGCCGGTTTATTTATATCCTTATTATCATTATGCCAATCGGACGAATCGCTTGTGCGCCATTTTTTATTCTTTTTTTACTTATTTAGCGGTTGAAGGAACAGCAACTTTTCTGACGATAATTGTCTCTTCAGTGTTGGGGGATGCTTTTGTAGCAACTCACTCGATTGTTTACAATATGTGCATTCGTTTGGTTTCTTTAGTGATCATCTTGAAGTTAATTGACTTATTTGAATTTGATTTTACTCCATTTTATGAGAAAGAATTTGAAAAATATTTAAAGAGACTTATCTGTGTCTATTTCGCCATATTTGTAGTGATTAATTTTGCTTTATGGATTAGTGAGCAAGCGCAATATAAAAATTTTGGGAGTATGTTGGCAACGATTTGTTTTTTCTCTTTTGTAGTCAGCTTATTTCATATGAAAATCGAGCGAGATCAGTATCGTAAAAATTTAGAACTGGAGTATAAAGAATTTTCTGAGCAACAAATGAGTCGGTATATGGCTGAAATTCAAAGCCTCTATTCTATTGTTAGGGGATTTCGTCACGATTTGGGAAATTTGGTGATTTCTATGTCATTAGCTATTAAGGAAGAAAATATTCCAGAAATACAGAGAATCCATAGAGAAGTATTGGAAAAAGGTTATAAAGAGATAAACACAGAAGAATTATCAGGATTCAACTTGGTCAATATCAAAGATTCTGCTTTACGAAGTATTTTGATTCGAGGCTGGTTGGATGCAAGAGATGCTGGGGTAGAAATGACCTTTGAAACAAGTGAACCAATTGAGCAACTACCAGTTGATTTATTAGATATCGTAAGAATTGTTGGAATTCTGGTGACAAATGCTTTGGAAGCTTCAAAAGAAGCGGAAGAAAAGAAAGTTCATGTTGCTATTTTTTCTATTTCAAAAATTGTTTACTTAGTGATTCATAATACAACAAATGAAATCACTTTTGATATCAAGAAAATATATGAAGAAGGCTATTCAACAAAAGGAGAAAATAGAGGACTAGGATTAAATAATGTGAGAAAAATCTTAGCAAATTATGGAACGATGTTTTTAGAAACAGAATTGCAAGAAAATCGTTTTTTACAAGTTTTGAAGATTGGAGGATACGAACAAGAATGAAGATTTTTTTATTAGAAGATGAGCTCTCTCAACAGATACGGGTAGAAAAACATATTGCAGAAATTGCTAAGGAATTAGAAATTAAACTTGAAGTGATTTCTACCGGTAAAATTTCGGAATTTGAAAATTATATCCAACATTCGGATATCCACCAATTATATTTTCTAGATATTCATATCCAAGACAATGAGTATTGTGGGCTGGAAATTGCTCAAAAAATACGAGAAGCAAATCCTTATGCCATTATTGTTTTTATTACTACAAAATCAGAATTCGCTTCGATTACCTATCGTTATAAAGTATCTGCCTTAGATTTTATTGATAAAAATTTGAATGAAGATTTATTTAGATTAAAAATCAAGGAGTGTATTGAGTACCTAACAACTATTCAAATTGGAAATGATGATTTGACAGATTATTTTGAGTATGACTTTAAGGATAAAAAGATAAAAATTCCATTTAAGGATATTCTTTATATTGAAACTGTTGGTTCGGCTTATAAATTAAACTTAGTTGGGAAAAATTTTCAAAAAGAAATTGCGGGAAGTTTATCAGATGTCTTGGAGAAAGATGTGGAGGAGAGATATTTCAGTCCCCATCAATCTTTTATCGTGAATAGAAGTATGATCATTGGAATGGATAAGAAAAAGAAACAGCTGCTGTTGAAAGAAGGGTATTCTTGTCCAATCTCAAGAAGCAATATCAAACGTGCCAAAAAATTAATTGAAGAGCAAAATTTAGAATTTAGTGCTTGACAATTAGTTAAATTTTGATATAATGGGATATGTTCTGTTAATGAATATATGGTCCGTTGGTCAAGGGGTTAAGACACCGCCTTTTCACGGCGGTAACACGGGTTCGAATCCCGTACGGACTATATCTCATTCCGCCATAGCTCAGTTGGTAGTAGCGCATGACTGTTAATCATGATGTCGTAGGTTCGAGTCCTACTGGCGGAGCTAGTATAGCACCCATTTGGGTGTTTTTTTTGTTTTGAAAAAGGCTAGGATAATGACTATCCTAGACTTTTATTTATAAGTGAACGATGGTTAGATTCCTTAACTTTTTCGTCTTTTTATTTGTCTCCATTCGTAGAGGAAGAAGAGAATGATTCCAATGAAAAAGGCAATGAGTCCTTCAATGAAGCCTTGGGGAACAAATGTTAAGGTGACTGTTCCGGATCCTTTTGAAACACGAACTCCCATCAATCCTTTCTGGATGCGATGAATTTGGATAGGCTTTCCATTTTGTTTAGCTGACCAGCCTTTATCATAAGGGAGTGTAAAAATAAGGGTAGTGTCTCTATTTGCGTTATAGGCTGCTACCAATTTGTTTTTCTTTTTGTGAATAGCAACTTCTTGCTGACGAATACTAGCGATAGCTTGTGTGTATTGGTCAAGATCCAGAGCAAAAAATTCTGGTGTATCAAAGGAGACTGTCGAATTTTCTGGAAAACTCATACGAATAGTAACTGTTTCTTCTGTGTCAAAATGGCCAATTGAAAAGAATGGAAAGGCATTATCAATGGTATAGCGTTGGGTCTGTCCATTGTAGCTGATTTCAATATCTTTCCGATCATCGTTTGAAAATTGTAAATTTGGAACATTGACATATAGTTGGCTATGGGTAGGAACCGTTACTTCATATTGAATACTTGCGTAGGAAAGATGACTATCTTCTTCAATTTTTGCAGTTTGCAACGAAGATGTAGTATTTTGTGAAGTAGGCGAGAGAATATTTAATTTCTTATAAAATTTATATTTTTCATCCGTGATTTGATGGATGAATCGTGTCTGATTATCCAGTGTCAAATTCGTAAAGGAAGTATTTTTATAAGGTTTTGCTGACAGAAAGGCGATTGGTAAGGCATATTCGTTTTCTGAAAGTGAGACTCCATTTTTGGTTGCAATCTCTTTAAATCCAAATTTTTGAACAGGTTGTTGGCTTAAATTATAGCGAACACCAAATAGACTATCCATTAAAATAGAATTGTTTTGGTATCGAAGATTGAGGTTAGTTCCTTCAGATTTAAATCCTAGTTTGTCCAATGTCGAGCTAGCATCCGTATTTCGTACAGATGAAAATTGAGAAATTCCATTATAACCATACTTCATGCTATCATTGCCCGTTTGTGGATGTAGAATCTCAGTCCGATAATTTGAGTCTGTCTTCTCTCTTACTAAGGATTGGATGGTTTTTAAGTCGCGTTCGTAGGATGATCGAGAAGCAAAGACCCATTCATTCGCAATTCCTTCCATTTGATAATAACTATTTACCGATAATTCAAAAATGGAGAAAAAAAGGATCGAAAGATAGAAAAGTCTAGGCGGTATCTTTTTTAGGATAAATCCTAAACAGACCAAATAGAAAGCAATTAAAAATTCAAAAGTAACAATAAAATTGACAGCATCTAAAAATTTATAGTGACTGCTGTAAAGGACAGTTGCTCCAAATCCTAGAATAAGGAGGAAATTAGCAAGACTAAAACGAATCCAAGTGATCTCCTCTATTCGATTTAGTACTTCTCCTGCCATCAGAATAATCGTCAAAGAAAAGATCCAAGAGTATCGATGAAGAAACATATTTGGCGCGTGCATACCTTGCCAAAGGAGATCTAATAATTGAAAACGAAAACTCAAAATAAGAATGGTCAAGAGTATAAAGTAAGAAAGTTTCACGTGAAACTTGATCGACTTTACAAAGAAAAAGGTAATCGCTAAAAGAAGTGGAAATAATCCCACGTAGATCATTGGAATTGATCCATATTTAGTAGTGTCAAAACTTCCAATGAAATTTTTTGCAAATACGTCAAGATACCAACTTTTTTCTGTAAAGATACTGTCAACATTTGAAAAACTTTCTCCATGAGTGCGTAAATCTAAGAAGGTTGGATATAACATCACAAGGCTTGTTATAACTGATAAAAGAGATACAATCACAAAATGAAAGAAGCGTTTTCCAATTCCTTTGATGTCCCATGACAGTTGTGTCAAGTACCATAAAATAAGAAAAATAGACATCATAAACCCAAAATAATAATTTTGGATAAACAAGCTGGTTAAGCTGATAAAGTAGAGAATCTCTCCCTCATTGTAAATGAGTTTTTTGAATCCATAAAGAATTAATGGTGCTAGGATAAAAACATCTAGCCAAGTTTTGATTTCAATTTGGCTGATAGCAAAACTCATAAGAGCAAATGAGGTTGAAAGGGTAAGAACCAGGGATCTAGGAATTTTAGAAAACATTCCATGTAAACTAATATAAGTGCTTAACCCAATAGCTCCAAATTTAAGAAGAGTGATGAGGTAAACAGCATCCGGCATGGATTGTGCATTAAAGAAGTAGACAAGAGGAGAAAAGAAACTTCCTAGATAATAGCTACTGAGTGCATAGAAATTAATACCTAATCCACTTTGAAAACTGTAAAATAGGCTGTCTGTCCCGTGTAAAATATTTCGAAGTGTGGTATCAAAAATGACATACTGATGATAACCATCTCCTAATAAGGGGGATGTATCACTGTTCCAGTAGATTCCTTGTGAGAGGTAAATAAAGAACATCATGATAGCTGGAATCAGGAAAGAAGATACTATAAAAAGGGATGTTTTTAGCTTTGTTTTATTCATATATTTCTACTGAAAGAGCCTGAAATAATGATTTCAGGGCTCTTTATTTTTATGATTGGCTCCAAAGTTCTTTCACTTTTGCTTGAACTTCTTCATTTTCAAGAAACTCATCATAGGTTTCATCAATACGATCGATCACGCCATTTTTTGAAAGAACGATAATATGGTTGGCGAGTGTTTGAATGAATTCGTGGTCATGGCTGGCAAAGATAATCGATTCTTTAAAATTCTTCAATCCATCATTCAAACTTGAAATAGACTCCAAATCCAAGTGATTGGTTGGATCATCCAGTACAAGAACATTTGACTTGAGGAGCATCAATTTAGACAACATGACACGAACTTTTTCTCCCCCTGACAAGACGTTGACAGACTTGTTAACTTCGTCACCCGAAAAGAGCATACGTCCTAAGAAACCACGAAGGAAAGTATTGTCATCTTCTTCTTTACTTGCAAATTGACGAAGCCAATCAAGAATACTTTCACCACCTGCAAAATCACGACTGTTGTCTTTTGGTAGATATGATCGACTAGTTGTAACTCCCCACTTGACAGTTCCTTCATATTCAATATCATCCATCAATGCACGGATCAAAGCAGTTGTTTGAATATCGTTCTGTCCGATAAGGGCAGTTTTGTCACCAGGACGTAAGATAAAGCTGATATTGTCAAGGATAGTTTCTCCATCAATCTTGACAGAAAGATTTTCAACTGTCAAGAGATCGTTACCAATTTCTCGTTCTGCCTTAAAGTTGATAAATGGGTACTTCCGACTAGATGGAACAATTTCTTCAAGTTCAATCTTGTCAAGCATTTTTTTACGCGAAGTTGCTTGTTTTGATTTTGAAGCGTTGGCTGAGAAACGTGCGACAAACTCTTGTAATTGTTTAATTTTTTCTTCAGCTTTTGCGTTTCTATCTGCTTGTAATTTTGCTGCAAGTTCAGAAGATTCTTTCCAGAAATCATAGTTTCCGACGTAAAGTTTAATTTTTCCAAAGTCGAGATCCGCCATATGGGTGCAGACTTTATTCAAAAAGTGGCGGTCATGGGATACAACGATAACCGTATTTTCAAAATCAATCAGAAAATCTTCTAACCAGGTAATGGATTGAATATCCAATCCATTGGTCGGCTCATCCAAAAGAAGGACATCTGGTTTACCAAAAAGGGCTTTAGCTAAGAGAACTTTCACTTTATCCCCATTGGCTAACTCGCTCATAGTTTGATAATGAAGGTCTTCTGAAATATTTAGATTTTGAAGCAATTGAGATGCTTCACTTTCTGCTTCCCATCCACCAAGTTCGGCAAACTCACCTTCGAGTTCAGCTGCACGGACACCATCTTCATCAGAGAAATCTTCTTTCATGTAGATAGCATCTTTTTCTTTCATAATGTTGTAGAGCTTTTCATTTCCCATAATGACAACATCGATGACCCGCTCATCTTCGTAGTCAAAGTGATTTTGACGCAAAACAGACAAACGTTCATCAGGGCCAAGAGAAATATGACCGGTTGTTGGTTCAATATCTCCAGCTAAAATTTTTAAAAAGGTTGACTTTCCAGCACCGTTGGCACCGATGAGACCGTATGTATTTCCTTCTGTAAAGTTGATATTGACATCGTCAAACAATTTTCGATCACTAAAACGTAGTGAGACGTCTGATACTGTAAGCAATGATTTTCTCCTCTTTCTATAATGTCTTCATTTTACTAGAAAATAGGGGAAAATTCAACTTTTTTACTGTCAATTTGTTTTTACAATGATGTAAACGAAATTGACAGTTCAGTAAAGTGTTAATTCCTTATAAACATAGAGGATAGACTAACATTTTCAACTAGAAAGTGCTATAATGATAGGGATAACGATTAAGGAGAAGAGTATGACAAAACCCATCATTTTGACAGGAGATAGACCGACAGGAAAACTCCATATTGGCCACTATGTAGGTTCTTTAAAAAATCGCGTCTTGCTACAAAATAAAGATGAGTATAATATGTTTGTTTTTTTGGCAGACCAGCAAGCTTTGACGGATCATGCGAAAGATCCAAAAACGATTGTAGAATCTATTGGTAATGTTGCTTTGGATTATCTGGCAGCTGGACTAGATCCTGAAAAAGTTACGATTTTCATTCAAAGTCAGATTCCTGAATTAGCAGAATTGACTATGTATTACATGAATCTTGTATCTTTGGCTCGACTTGAAAGAAACCCAACTGTAAAAACTGAGATTTCTCAAAAAGGTTTTGGTGAAAGTATTCCAACAGGATTTTTGGTATACCCTATTTCACAAGCAGCCGATATCACAGCATTTAAAGCGAATTTTGTTCCAGTAGGAAATGATCAAAAGCCAATGATTGAACAAACTCGTGAGATTGTTCGTTCCTTTAATCATGCTTACAACACAGATACTTTGGTGGAACCGGAAGGGATTTATCCTGAAAACGAAGCAGCAGGGCGCTTACCTGGTTTAGACGGAAATGCTAAAATGTCTAAATCGTTGAATAATGGCATTTACCTAGCTGATGATGCAGATACTTTAAAGAAAAAAGTGATGAGTATGTATACTGATCCTGATCATATTAAAGTAGAGGATCCAGGAAAAATCGAAGGCAATATGGTATTTCATTACCTGGATGTATTTGGCCGTCCAGAAGATGTAGCTGAAATTGCAGAAATGAAAGAACATTATCAACGTGGTGGACTTGGTGATGTAAAGACCAAACGATATCTTTTAGAAATTTTAGATCGTGAATTAAGACCAATTCGTGAAAGACGACTTGAGTTTGCAAAGGATATGGGTGAGGTCTACTCTATTCTTGAAAAAGGAAGTGAGCGCGCTCGAAATGTAGCAGCTCAAACACTGGATGAAGTAAAATCTGCGATGGGAATTACCTATTTTAAAAAATAAAACGACTTCATTAAAAGCGAACATTTCTTACTGTTCATTGATAATTTACCAATAAATGATTGACAAATTGCCATAGAATGGTATGATATTAACAATAAAAATTCGAGCCTTGCTCAAATAAAAAGAAAAGAGGATCCAGCTAATGTCTAATTGGGACACAAAGTTTTTAAAAAAAGGGTTTACATTCGATGACGTGCTTTTGATTCCAGCAGAAAGTCACGTATTGCCTAATGATGCAGATTTAAGTACACAATTAGCAAGTAATTTACGCTTGAATATCCCAATCATTACTGCTGCTATGGATACGGTGACTGAAAGTCAAATGGCAATTGCTATGGCACGTGCTGGTGGACTTGGTGTGATCCATAAAAACATGTCAATTGAGCAACAGGCAGATGAAGTACGCAAAGTAAAACGTTCTGAAAATGGGGTTATTATTGATCCGTTCTATTTGACTCCGTCTCATACAATTGCAGAAGCAGATGAGTTGATGGGACGATACCGAATCAGTGGTGTTCCTGTTGTTGAAACACTTGAAAATCGTAAATTAGTTGGTATCCTTACAAACCGGGATTTGCGTTTTATTTCTGATTACAATCAACCCATTTCAAATCATATGACGAGTGAAAATTTGGTGACTGCACCGGTTGGAACTGATTTGGAAACAGCTGAACGCATTCTACAAGAGCACCGTATTGAAAAATTACCATTGGTAGATGAAAATGGTCGTCTTTCTGGCTTGATTACAATCAAAGATATTGAAAAAGTTATTGAGTTCCCAAATGCGGCTAAGGATGAATTTGGTCGTTTGCTTGTGGCTGGTGCCGTAGGGGTTACTTCAGATACTTTTGAACGTGCAGAAGCTCTTTTTGAAGCTGGTGCAGACGCAATTGTCATCGATACTGCTCATGGACATTCTGCGGGTGTTCTTCGTAAGATTGCAGAAATTCGTGCCCACTTCCCAGATCGTACCTTGATTGCAGGAAATATTGCAACCGCTGAAGGTGCTCGTGCATTATTTGATGCAGGGGTAGACGTAGTTAAAGTCGGAATTGGTCCAGGATCAATCTGTACAACTCGTGTTGTTGCAGGGGTTGGTGTTCCTCAAGTGACTGCTATTTATGACGCAGCCGCTGTAGCTCGTGAATATGGAAAAACGATCATTGCTGATGGTGGTATCAAGTATTCAGGAGATATTGTCAAAGCACTAGCAGCTGGTGGAAACGCGGTTATGCTTGGCTCAATGCTTGCAGGTACAGATGAAGCACCAGGTGAAACAGAAATCTTCCAAGGTCGTAAATTTAAAACATACCGTGGTATGGGATCTATTGCAGCAATGAAGAAAGGTTCTAGCGACCGTTACTTCCAAGGATCTGTCAATGAAGCCAATAAATTGGTCCCTGAAGGAATTGAAGGACGCGTTGCTTATAAAGGTTCTGTAGCAGATATGGTCTTCCAAATGATCGGTGGTATTCGTTCAGGTATGGGTTATGTTGGTGCAGCAACCATTCAAGATTTACATGATCATGCACAATTCGTTGAAATGAGTGGTGCCGGATTGAAAGAAAGCCATCCTCATGATGTGCAAATCACAAACGAGGCTCCTAACTACTCAGCACAATAAATTTACACATTTGTAAATAAAAACAACAGCATCTTGACAATATTGTCAAGATGCTGTTTTGATATGACCAGCTTGAATAGTGAAAATTTTCAACTCTTCAGGCAGTTCTTTTAAATGATCGAGAGTGGTCGTTGTAATAAATGTTTGAATATTATTAGAGATAGTTTCAAGTAGTTGAAGTTGACGATAATTGTCAAGTTCGCTCATGACATCGTCAAGTAATAAAATAGGCTTTTCTCTTGTGATTTCTTCCATCAATTCGATTTCTGCTAATTTTAGAGAGAGAACAACACTTCGATGCTGGCCTTGACTACCAAAGGTAGCATTCATATTATTGATAAAAAATGCCAAATCATCCCTGTGAGGCCCAATACTTGTTGTTTTCCTAAAAATATCCTTCTGACGGTTTTTTTCCAACATAGAGAGAAACTGCTCTTCTATATCATTTCCTTCTTCAGAAAAAGCAGTTGACTGATATTGAATTGATAGGTTTTCTTTGTTGTCAGAAAGTCGAGTATGTTTTTCTTTTGCTTTAGCTTCTAATTTTTTAATAAACTCAAGCCGATGATGGATGACGCGACTTCCAAAACTAGCTAGTTGTGAATCTAAGACCTCCAAAAATGTAGCATCAATTTTTTCCGAATTTTTTAGATAACTATTTCTTTGTTTCAGTACATGGTTGTATTGAGATAAGTCAGATAAGTAGAGAGGTTTCATCTGACCTAATTCAATGTCAATAAACTTTCGACGCCCTGCAGGTGATCCTTTGATCAGTTGCAAATCTTCGGGTGCGAAAAGGACAACATTCATATGGCCAATATAGTTCGATAATTTGGCTTGTTTCAAATGATTTACCTTAGTTATCCGACCTTTTGGTGTCAAGGAAATTTCTAATGGAAGGGGACCAGTTTCTCTTTGTAATTGACCAGACACTTTAAAATCGGTGGATTCAAAATAGATGAGATCTCTATCATTTCGTGTTCGATGACTTCTGGTTAAAGCTAGAAAATAAATTGATTCGAGAATATTGGTCTTTCCTTGAGCATTTTGACCTAGGAAAATATTTAATCCAGGATGAAACTCGACTTCAAGTTCTTGATAATTACGAAAATGTTGAATGGATAAGTGTTTTAACCACATTAGGAGATACCAGGAAAGCGAATTGCTTTTTCTTTTTTGTTAGTCTTTGTCGGTTGTTTCTTTTGTTGTTGATTGAGTTGCTTGACAAGTTTAGCAACACGTTCCTTTTCTTCCTTCTCTTTAAGATGCTCTTCTATTTCTTCTTGAGAAGGTTCAAGAATGGTGATAGTCATGATCAGTTCAGGAATGTCAATTTGATCATTGACACGAAGTTTACGGCCTCTCCGTTGTTCTAATTCACCATTAACAAAGACTTCTTTTTCTTGAAGAAAAGCTTTGATTGCACCACCACTCTGTATAATACCGAGTTCTTTTAAGATTGCTTGTAATGTAATAAAGTCATCAAATAATTTGTAATTCATAGTTCACCTCTTTGCGTGTTATTATACCATATTTTTAGTTTTTCTAGGGTAGAGAATGTTGAGTGATTTGAGGAGCTTTTTCACAGTTTGAATTAGGATTTTAGTGTGATTTCGTGTTATAATGAAAGTTACTATTGAGTAGAACGAGGATGAAAATGGAATTAGTAAAGGGCGTGAATCTTCACTTTCTTCAATCAAAAAAATTTAAAACCAATAAAATTAAGGTCCGTTTTTCATCGCCATTAGATGAAAATACCGTGGCTGCGCGTGTTTTAGTAGCCTGTATGATGGAAACTGCAAATCAAAAATATCCAACTTCACAATTATTCCGTGAAAAATTAGCGAGTCTATACGGGGTAGAATTGTCAACCTCAGTCTCTAAGAGGGGGCGTGTTCATTATGTTGATTTGAATATTTCCTTTGTGCGCGATGACTTTTTGAGCAAGAAAAATGTTCTTACTGATGAAGTTTTGGACATTATAGAAACTATCTTCTTTTCACCTTTGGTAGTAGAAGATCACTTTGACAGTGATACATTTGACGTTGAAAAGAAAAATACAATTTCCGATTTGGAGTCAGAAATTGAAGAGCCTTATTATTATGCACATGGGCAATTGAATCAACTATTTTTTGAAGACGAAACAATCGGGATGTCAAGATTGGGGAAAGTTGATTTAGTGAGACAAGAGACAGCTCAAAGTTCTCTTTCACAGTTTCACCAGATGCTCCAATTAGATAATATTGACTTCTTTTTCATAGGCGATTTTAATGAGGTCGCTATTGTGGATCGAGTGAACCAGTTTGAATTCAAGCCACGTGATAACAATTTGTCTGTCACCTATCAACAACCTTTTACAAATGTTGTTAGAGAAAAGTTAGAGCAAAAACAAAACCAACAATCTATTTTAGAATTAGGTTACCATTTTTCTACCCAGTATGGAGAATCTCTCCATATCCCACTAGTTGTATTAAATGGGATGCTGGGAGCTTTCTCGCATTCGAGACTTTTTCAAATTATTCGAGAGAAAGAAGGTCTTGCTTATACTATCTCAAGCCATTTTGATATTTTTACAGGCTTTATGAGAGTTTTTGCAGGCATTGATAAGGAATCTCGTACGAAAGTAATGACCTTGATTATGAGACAGTTGAATGATTTAAAACGGGGAAAGTTTACAGAGTCAGAGCTTCAATTGACAAAAGAAATGTTGGTGAATACGACCTTATTAGCACAGGATCGGCAAAATACCTTGATTGAAAGGGAATATTTGAAAACGATCCTAGGAACGAAAGTCCTTTCTCTAGAGGAGTGGTTAGAATCCATCGATAAGGTTAGTAGAGAAGAAATTATTGAAGTGGCAAAAACAATTAATTTACAGTCTGTTTATTTTATGGAAGGAAAGTAGTGTAAAGATTGAAAATTAAAGAAAAATATTATGAATCAGTTGGTGAGCAAGTTTACTTTACACGCTTGTCAAATGGGTTGACTATTCATTTAATTCCCAAAGAAGATTATTATGAAACCTATGGAATAATCACAACTAAGTTTGGCTCAGTGGATACACGAATTCTAGTGAATGGTGATGAAAGACAATATCCTGCAGGAATTGCTCATTTTCTAGAACACAAAGTATTTGAAGATGAAAATGGTCAAGATTATTTAAAAAAATTCGTTCATTTAGGATCGGAAAGTAATGCCTTTACAAGCTTTACAAAGACAAGTTATCTTTTCTCAACAACTTCAAAGGTCCCTGAAAATATTCAATTGTTATTGGAGATGGTTTCAAAGGTTTCCTTTACAGAAAAATCTGTATCTAAGGAAAGAGAAATCATTCAACAAGAAATTGGAATGTACCAAGATAGTCCAGACTACCGATTATTTTTTGGTGCTTTAGAAAATTTATATCCTGGAACACCGTTAGCAGATGATATTGCTGGGACTAGGGAGTCTATCTCTGACATTACAATAGATAATCTCCGTGAAAACTTTGATCTATTCTATCATCCCTCTCAAATGCACTTATTAGTGATCGGAAACTTTGATGTTGATGAAGTATTGCAAGTAGTAAAGAAATATGATCTAGTTTCTCCTCATTCATCTGTCGAGTTAGAACGTTTTCCTGTAGAAAAAAATGAAGTAAGATTGAATCAATCTTGTAGAATGGAAGTTGCTACTCCGAAGTTGGCAATTGGAATTCGAGGAAATGATATCATTAAGGAAGAGGAAAAATTTCGTTATAAATTGATGTTGAAATTACTATTTTCGATGATGTTTGGTTGGACCTCGCAACGGTTTCAAAGTTTATATGAAGCCGGGAAGATTGACAACTCATTGACACTTGAGGTCGAGGTTGAGGAATTATTTCATTTCGTTATTTTGACAATGGATACTCAAGAACCGGTCTCCTTGTCTCATCAATTTAGGTCAGCGATCAAACAATTTGAAAAGGATCCAGATGTCAATCAGGAACATTTGGATACGATTAAAAGTGAAATGTTTGGTGATTTCTTACAAGGTTTAAATTCGCTTGAGTATAGTGCAACTCAGTTTGAATATTTTTCAGACGGTAGCACTTCTTATGATCTTCCAAAGATTTTACAAGGTATTAGTTTACAAGATATCATCAAATTAGGTCGTCAATTCGTCGACCAGGCTGAGATGGTTGACTATATGATTTTTCAAAAGTAGTACACAATGTATTAAGAAGGGAAAACATGAAGAAGAGAACGATTGGTCAAGTGTTAAGATTGTCAAGAGTAAATTTACACTTGAGTTTACAAGATGTGTCAAGTAAGACAGCCATCGAAATTCCATATATAGAAGCGTTGGAAAACGATGAGTTTGATCTACTACCGAGTCCCTTTTACGCCCAGATCTATCTCAAAAAGTTAGCATGGGCTTTGGGATTAGATGAGTCTATCCTATTGACAGCTTTTCGTGAAGGAAAAGAATTGTTATTTGATGAAGAGATACTTGTAGATGACGAAGAGCTTCATTCAAGAAAAGTAAGACAGAAAGCGAGCTGGTTACCAATCCTGTATTATCTACTAGTGAGTTTTGCCATTCTTGGTTTTGTGATTTATATCGTATATTTTTATAAGTTTACAGCATCTGTAAAATAGATGTAAAGATAGTTTATTTTTTGGAGGAAGTATGAAAAAAGAAAATATTCCTAATGCATTGACATTAATTCGGGTTGTGATGATTCCTATTTTTATTGCCATTTTAAGTTTAAGTCACTCTTACTTAGGACATATTGTAGCAGCAGTTATTTTTGCAATTGCTAGTATTACAGATTATTTAGATGGCTTTCTTGCACGAAAATGGAATGTGGTAAGTAATTTTGGTAAATTTGCCGATCCAATGGCAGATAAATTATTGGTCATGTCAGCCTTTATCATGATGATTGAATTAAAAATGGTTCCTGCTTGGATTGCAGCCGTTATCATTTGTCGTGAGTTAGCTGTTACTGGTTTGCGTCTTCTACTTGTTGAGACAGGTGGTACAGTTCTTGCTGCAGCCATGCCAGGAAAAATTAAAACCTTTAGCCAAATGTTTGCCATTATCTTTTTGCTTTGCCATTGGACACTTCTAGGGCAAGTATTGCTTTATATTGCATTGATTTTCACAATTTATTCTGGTTACGACTACTTTAAGGGAAGTAGCTATCTCTTTAAAGACACATTTAAATAAATGAAACAGATGATTGAGCTAAAAAATGTATCCTTTCGATACGATAAAACAGTAGAAGAGTATCAAATTGACAGGGTTTCGTTTCACGTGAAACAAGGAGAGTGGCTTTCGATTGTTGGACACAATGGTAGTGGGAAATCTACAGTTGTACGCCTGATTGATGGTCTTTTGGAAGCTGAGTCTGGTGAGATTTACGTTGATGGAAAACAACTGACTCGTGAAACCATATGGGAAATCCGTAGTAAAATTGGAATTGTATTTCAGAACCCTGACAACCAATTTGTTGGTGCGACAGTAGAAGATGATGTTGCCTTTGGTTTAGAAAATCAAGGAATTCCACGGGAAGAAATGCTTCAACGTGTGGAGAAGGCTATTGAGCAAGTCGGTATGCTGGAGTTTAAAGATCGCGAACCATCTCGTTTGTCAGGTGGTCAAAAGCAACGGGTGGCTATAGCAGGTATTATCGCCTTGAGACCAACTATTATTATCCTTGATGAAGCAACTAGTATGTTAGATCCAGAAGGTAGAGAGGATCTAATGGCGGTAATGAGAGAACTTCAGAAAAAATTTCAATTAACAATTATCTCCATTACCCATGATTTAACCGAAATTGCCTTAAGTGATCGAACACTCGTGTTTCAAAAAGGAAAACTAGAGTCTTCTATGACGCCGCGGGAATTGTTTTCAAGAAATGACCTCAATGAGATTGGACTAGATAAGCCTTTTAGTAAGCAGGTTCAAGAATCTCTCAGCTCGCATTTTCCGCTAAAACAGGATTATCTAACAGAAAGTGAGTTATTAGACCAATTATGGGAATCTCTTTAAAGAATGTCTATTATACTTATCAAGAGGGAAGTCCTTTTGAAGGGCAGGCGCTTTCTGATATTAGTTTGGAAATAAAAGATGGATCTTATACAGCCATTATCGGGCATACTGGTAGTGGCAAGTCTACTTTGTTGCAATTACTAAATGGTTTACTGCGTCCGACTAAAGGAACGATTCAATTTGAAGATTTTGTTTTAGATAATCATTCTGAGCCAAAAGAAATGAAGTACCTGAGAAAAAAGGTTGGTTTGGTTTTTCAATTTCCAGAAAGTCAGCTGTTTGCAGAAACCGTTCTAGCTGATGTAGCCTTTGGACCACAGAATTTTGGGGTACCTAAGGACAAAGCGGAGGAAATAGCCAAAGAAAAATTAGCGATCGTTGGTTTAGAAGAGTCTATCTATGATAAAAGTCCATTTGAACTATCTGGTGGACAGATGAGACGGGTTGCGATCGCAGGTATTTTAGCTATCGAACCAGAGATTTTAGTATTGGACGAGCCAACAGCAGGTCTAGATCCTGCTGGAAGAAAGGAATTGATGGCGCTGTTTGAGACATTACATAAAAATGGGATGACCCTAGTTCTGGTAACTCATACGATGGATGATGTAGCAAATTTTGCTGATACTGTATTTGCTTTAGAAGCGGGAAAACTTGTCCTAAACGGATCCCCAAGGGAAGTGTTTCAACAGGTTGAGTATTTACAAAAACTTCAATTAGGAGTCCCACAAATTACGAATTTTGCTCTTCAATTGAAACGAAGAGGACTTCCTCTGGACAGACTACCAATCAAAATTGAGGAACTAAAGGAGCTGTTACTTCATGAATAATATGATTTTGGGAAGGTATATTCCTGGAAACTCCATTATCCACCAACTAGATCCTCGTGGGAAGTTGCTCTCAATGTTTTTATTCATATTTCTTCTGTTTTGGGCAAATAATATCCAGACAAATGTTCTTCTCTTTGGTTTTATTTTTGTTTTAATGTATCTAACGAGGATTTCGGTTAGTTTTTATATTAAAGGCTTAAAATCAATGATTTTTATCATTGCTTTTACAACTATTTTTCAATTATTTGCGACCTCTCAAGGAACTATTTTGTATCAATGGTGGTTTTTTAAATTAACCGACCAAGGATTGATGCAAGCCGCCATCATATTTTGTAGATTTATTTTAATTATTTTTTATTCGACGATTTTAACAGTGACGACGACACCATTGAGTTTAGCAGATGCTGTTGAAAAGATCCTTACACCACTAAAAATTATTAAGGTTCCGGCTCATGAGATTGGGTTAATGCTATCTATGAGTTTGCGCTTTGTTCCAACCTTAGTAGATGATACGAATCGAATCATGAATGCGCAAAGGGCGCGTGGTGTTGATTTTGGTGAAGGAAATCTATTAAAAAGGATCCGTTCCTTTATTCCGATCCTCATTCCTCTATTTGCTTCTAGTTTTAAACGCGCAGATGCATTAGCAATTGCGATGGAAGCGAGAGGGTACAAAGGCGGTGAGGGACGAACACGCTATCGGACTCTGCAGTGGGGAGTAAAAGATACCCTAGCATTGCTCGTTATTCTGTGTCTCATGTTGATAGTTTTTTATCTAAAAAATGGATAGAGCTAGTTGTATTGGTTCAAAAATAAGGAAAAAGCGCTATACAAAGCGCTTTTTACATTAAATTCACATATTCTTGTAACATTTGTAATATATTCTACAATAAACTGTAACATTTTGTGTGTATGATAGAATTATGTTCGAAAGGAGAATAGAATTCATGAACAGTAAAAAGTTCCAATGGACAGTCACTTCCCTACTTTCAGCAGCATCACTTTTCATTTCTGGTATTGCTACAGTGAATGCTGAAACTTACGAAGTGAAGTCTGGAGATACTCTATCAAAAATTGCACTAGAAAATAACACTTCAGTAGAAAATATTATTGCATCTAACAATCTGACCAATGAAGATTTGATCTATGCAGGACAAATTATTGAGTTGGGTGAGCGTTCAAAATCTATGATTGATAAAGTTGCTCCACAAGAGCAAGCAAAACCTGCTGAAAGTGCACCTACAGCAACTGCAACAGCACAAACTGCTCAAAAACAAACAACTTATGCAGCAAATGCTGCAGTGACTTCTGCACAATCAACAAATGGTGGAATTGTTCTATCAAATGGGAATACTGCTGGGGAACAAGGATCTTATGCAGCTGCTCGTATGGCTGAAATGACTGGTGTACCTGCTTCTACTTGGGAAGCAATTATTGCCCGTGAATCAAATGGTCAAGTAAATGCAGCAAATGCTTCTGGTGCCAGTGGCTTGTTCCAAACAATGCCAGGTTGGGGTTCAACTGCAACAGTTGATGATCAAATCCAGGCGGCATACAATGCATATAGCTCACAAGGTTTATCAGCTTGGGGTTATTAAAAAATAGGTTTACAATTTGTAAACCTATTTTTTTAATGTCTCAAGAATATCAAGTGGAGAGTGACAAATAAAATCTGGTGAGTAGAGAAGTAGATCTTCAAGATCTCCAAATCCCCAAGTGACGGCCATGGTTTTTATGCCAACTGCTTGACCTCCAATGAGGTCAAATTTTGTATCTCCAATAATCACTGTCTCCTCTTTTGGAAGGTCATTGATTGACAAGGCGTATCGAATGACATCAGCTTTGTGGATACGATCTGAATTTGATCCATAAATTCCTTTAAAGTATTTAGCGATACCTAAATCTTGACACATCTGTAAAGCAACTGGTTCATGTTTTGAAGTGGTTACATAAAGAGGAATGTTTTCGTCTTGTAATGCTTTCAAAGCTTCTACTATCTGAGGAAACAGAGTTGATTTGTATTGACCTTTTTTATGATAATACTGGCGATAGATCGTCACTGCTTGATCTACTAAAGTTTCCGGAAGGGTAGCTTCAAAACTAGAAATCAAAGGTGGTCCCATAAAACTACGGATGGTTTTGAGATCGGGTTGAGGAACCTTCAAAGTATCGAATGTATGTTGAAAGCTCTCTGTAATTCCCTTGGAACTGTCAACTAATGTTCCATCTAAATCAAAAAACAAGGCTTGCATGCTATTCTCCAAATATCTCTTTTTGTAATCTACGTCCGGTTGGTGTTGCTGCCAATCCTCCTTCAGCTGTTTCTCTAAAGGCAGTCGGAAGACTAGATCCAACTTGATACATGGCGTCAATCACTTCATCAACAGGTATTTTTGATTCAATACCTGCTAAGGCCATATCAGCAGCAATGAAGGCATAGCTAGCTCCCATTGCGTTTCGTTTGACACATGGAACTTCCACGAGTCCTGCTACTGGATCACAAATGAGGCCAAGCATGTTTTTGATGACAAAACAGACTGCCTGACTCGCTTGATAAGGAGTTCCCCCAGCAGCTAGTGTCAATGCAGCCGCACTCATAGCTGAAGCAGAACCGACTTCTGCTTGACAACCACCTTCTGCACCTGAAATAGAAGCATTATTTGCGATGACTAAACCAAAAGCTCCAGCTGTCAGTAGAAAATCTAATTGTTGCTGACGGTTTAACCCTAATTTTTGGGTAGCTGCAGTGAGAACTGCGGGAAGACAGCCGGCAGATCCTGCAGTGGGTGTTGCACAGACCAGTCCCATCTTAGCATTGTGTTCGTTGACAGCAATAGCATTCTTCGCTGCGGTTAGGACGGTCAAGTCAGATAACGTTTTTCCTGATTTGATATAGCGATCTAATTTTGCGGCATCCCCACCGGTTAACCCACTACGAGAGTGGTTTTCATTTAACCCTAACTTTACAGAATCAATCATCACTTCTAAATTACGGGTCATTAATCGTAGGACTTCTTCTCGTTCACGACCAGTTAGTTCAAATTCAGTTGCAATCATTAACTCTGCGACGTTTCCTTCGTATTGCGTGCTTGCTTGTTCTACGAGGTCTACAATTGAATAAAACATATGAACTCCTTATTTGAAAAAGTTGACATTATGAAGATGAGGAATTTTACGGATATCATCGATAGCTGCTTCACAACTCCTTGAGTCAACTTCTATAATCATAATCGCTTTTTCTCCGGCTTTTTCCCGCGTCACATTCATTTGTGCAATGTTAATATCATAGCGAGAAAGAGCTTCTGTCACATGGGCGATCATTCCAGGGACGTCCTGGTGAACAATGATAATGGTTGGAGTATTCATATTTAGCGAGATAGCAAAGCCATTTAACTCAGTAACCTGTATATTCCCACCACCAATGGAGATTCCGGTGACAGAAATCGTTTTATGATCATTTTTAACAGTAATAGTCGTTGTGTTTGGGTGAGGAGCATTGCTTTCTTTTTGAATAGACCAAACAATCCGAATGCCTCGTTCATGTGCAATTTTTAGACTATCTGGGATTCTAGGATCATCTGTGTCCATTCCTAAGATGCCCGCTACTAAGGCTAAATCTGTTCCATGACCACGATAGGTTTTGGCGAAGGAATTAAATAATTGGAACTCAACTTCTTTTGGTTCCTCTCCAAAGATAGAAGAAACAATTTTACCAATTCGAACAGCACCTGCAGTGTGACTACTGGATGGGCCGATCATCACAGGTCCAATAATATCAAAAACTGATTGGAATTTTAAAGAGTTCATTCTCTGCTCCTTTGTGATCACTTTACTTCATTATATCAGATATGGCTGATGATTTCTTCTATTTTTCCCGAAATATCTGAGAAATCTTAAAGGGGGCTTAAAGCATTTATATTATCCTGGATTTTTAGTATTTCTAACATCTGACTGAAATATTTGACACATTATTTCAATAAATATGAAATATTTCTTGTGTAGTATAGAGGTATACCAATAAAGGAGTATATAATAATGAATAAAAAACAAATGATGAAACGAATGATTGGACTTAGTTTACTTGCAGGACTTTTCCTTCCAATTGTAGCGAATGCAGATTCTTATACTGTAAAATCAGGTGATACTTTATCAGCTATTGCTAAAGAGAAGAACACAACGGTTGATGCAATTGCTAAGAAAAATAAGATTAGTAATGTGAACCTTATCTCAGTTGGTCAAGTTCTTGAGATTGAAGATGAAAATACAACGCAGAAAACTACGGAGCAAGCTCCTGCTAGTAAAGCTGATACTACACAAGCAACAACTACTGTCTCTGCTTCAGATGGTTTGAATGCGGAAGATGCAGCTGCTAAGGAATGGATTGCCCAAAAAGAGTCAAGTGGTAGTTATACAGCACAAAATGGCCAATATTATGGTCGTTACCAATTGACTATCACTTATTTGAATGGTGATTTATCACCTGCAAACCAAGAAAAAGTGGCCAATCAATATGTTGTCAACCGTTATGGATCATGGTCAGCAGCTAAAAATTTCTGGTTAGCAAATGGCTGGTATTAAATTCGTTTGAAAAGAGTTCTTTAATAGGACTCTTTTTAAATTTACAGACTTGTAAACCCATCGATCCTGATCAACAAAAAGAATACTAAGATGCTTGTTTTCTAATATAAAGCGTGTTAAAATGGTAACTGCTCAAAACGACCTTCAATCGTTGAAGCAAACCACGACCTTCAATCGTGAGAAACGAAAAGATGGGAGAAATCTATGAGTGATAACTCGAAAACACGTGTTGTTGTTGGTATGAGTGGTGGTGTGGATTCATCTGTAACAGCTTTATTATTAAAGCAACAGGGTTACGATGTCATCGGCATCTTCATGAAAAACTGGGACGACACAGACGAAAATGGTGTCTGTACAGCTACAGAAGATTACAAAGATGTAGCAGCGGTTGCAGACCAAATTGGCATTCCTTACTATTCTGTCAACTTTGAGAAAGAATACTGGGATCGTGTCTTTGAATATTTCCTTGCCGAATACCGAGCTGGTCGAACACCAAATCCGGATGTCATGTGTAATAAGGAAATCAAATTTAAGGCCTTTTTAGATTATGCTATGACACTCGGTGCAAATTATGTAGCGACAGGGCACTATGCGCGTGTGGCGCGTGATGAAGATGGCATTGTTCATATGTTACGCGGCGTTGACAACGGGAAGGACCAAACTTATTTCTTAAGCCAGCTGTCACAAGAACAACTTCAAAAAACCATGTTCCCATTGGGACATTTGGAAAAGCCAGAGGTTCGTCGTCTAGCTGAAGAAGCTGGATTAGCAACAGCTAAAAAGAAAGACTCAACTGGGATTTGCTTTATCGGAGAAAAGAATTTCAAAGAATTTCTAGGGAACTACCTTCCTGCCCAACCAGGTCGAATGATGACCATCGATGGACGAGATATGGGTGAACATGCAGGTTTGATGTATTACACAATCGGTCAACGGGGTGGGCTTGGAATTGGTGGCCAACAAGGTGGAGACAATGCTCCATGGTTTGTAGTGGGGAAAGACCTCAGTCAAAATATTCTTTATGTCGGTCAAGGCTTCTACCATGAAGCATTGATGTCAACAAGTTTACAGGCTAGTCAAGTTCACTTTACACGAAATATGCCAGAAGAGTTTACATTAGAGTGTACAGCTAAGTTCCGCTATCGTCAGCCTGACTCCAAGGTGACTGTACACGTTAAAGGTGACAAGGCAGAAGTGATTTTCGCAGAACCTCAACGAGCCATTACACCAGGACAAGCTGTTGTTTTTTACGACGGTGAAGAGTGTCTAGGCGGTGGCTTGATTGACAATGCTTATCGGGATGGAAAAGTTTGTCAGTATATTTAGAATTTTCTAGGAGGAACGAAAGTGTTTCAGTTCTTTAAGAAAAAAATAGAGAATACAAAGACTATCTCTGATTATAAGAAACAGTATTTGAGGGAAAAAACGACGGAGTCAATTGAAGCTTTGTTCAAGGAATTGAAGCAATCTAAAGTTTGGGTTCCCTTTAATGCTTCTTTAATGGATGGGAGTGATGAACAAGAAGGTGTTCGTCTAAAACCGGATATTCTACGAAAGGGAGACGACTACTTTTATCCTTGTTTCTTGACGGAACAGGATATTCCTAAAGATTATTACGATCGTTTTTCTTGGCTGCAAATACCTTTTACGGACTGTTTATTTACTGCAGAAAGGATAGGAAAGTTTCCAGTGAGAGGGATTGTTCTAGATGCATTCTCTGATCCAGTTGAGATTGACAAAGGAGTTTTTGAAGCAATCCGTCAGTCTTAGTATATTTAAATTGACAAATTTTCTCAATTTGCTACAATAATAAAAGCAATAGAAATGATGGTCAAAGCTCATGGATGTTGCAGGCTTTTTTGTCCTGCACTTCTCAGAGTTTTGACTATTTTTGTGTGATTTCGAAAGGAAGTAAAATGAGGCAACAGGATTTTCGAACGAAAATAGGTTCTACTGTTTTTGGTGTGAGAGCGACTGCTTTGATTGTAAAAGATAATCGCTTGTTCGTCATAGAAGATGAGGACGGCTGTTATACAATCGGAGGTGCTATTCAAGTCAATGAAACTACAGAAGATGCTGTAGTTCGGGAAGTCAAAGAGGAACTTGGTGTTACATCTACAGTAGGCCCGTTAGCTTTCGTGGTTGAAAATCACTTTGAACAAGCTGGAATCCACTACCATAATATTGAATTTCATTATTTTGTGGACTTGCTGGAAGATGCACCTTTGGTCATGCAGGAAGATACAAAGCAATTACCTTGTCGTTGGATTGCTTTAGATGATTTACATACTGTTGACCTGAAACCGGCTTTTTTAAAATCAGCCCTACCAGACTGGGACGGAAAATCACGACACATCCATCTTGAGAAATAGGAGAAATAGAATGAATTATAACTTTATAGAAGAATACGATATCATTGTAATCGGTGCGGGGCATGCGGGAGTAGAAGCCTCTCTAGCTGCTAGCCGTATGGGTTGTAAGGTCTTACTTGCGACTATTAACATTGAAATGCTGGCTTTTATGCCTTGTAATCCCTCTATTGGTGGTTCTGCTAAGGGGATTGTTGTGCGTGAAGTCGATGCTCTCGGTGGAGAAATGGCGAAGAACATCGACAAGACCTACATCCAAATGAAAATGCTCAATACTGGTAAAGGTCCTGCGGTTCGTGCACTTCGGGCTCAAGCAGACAAAGAACTTTACTCCAAAGAAATGCGGAAAACGGTTGAAAACCAAGAAAATTTAACTCTTCGCCAAACTATGATTGATGAGATTTTGGTGGAGAATGGTAAGGTTGTTGGTGTAAGGACTGCGACTCACCAAGAGTATGGGGCAAAGGCTGTTATTGTCACTACTGGGACAGCTTTACGCGGAGAAATTATCATTGGAGATCTCAAGTATTCGTCAGGACCTAATCATAGTCTAGCTTCTATCAATTTGGCCGATAATCTCAAACAACTAGGATTAGAAATTGGACGTTTCAAAACAGGGACACCACCTCGTGTAAAGGCATCGTCAATTAATTATGACGAAACGGAAATTCAACCTGGAGATGAAGCTCCAAATCATTTTTCTTATACATCGCGTGATGAAGATTATGTAAAGGATCAGGTTCCTTGTTGGTTGACTTACACGAATGGGCATAGTCATGAAATTATCCAGAATAATTTACACCGGGCACCTATGTTTACAGGGGTTGTAAAGGGAGTAGGTCCTCGCTATTGTCCGTCGATTGAGGATAAAATTGTCCGTTTTGCTGACAAAGAGCGTCATCAACTATTCTTAGAGCCTGAGGGACGAAATACAGAAGAAGTCTATGTTCAAGGGCTGTCAACCAGTTTACCAGAAGATGTGCAAAGAGATCTTGTCCATTCTATTAAGGGATTGGAAAATGCTGAGATGATGCGAACCGGTTATGCGATTGAGTATGATATGGTTTTGCCTCATCAATTGCGCGCAACTTTGGAAACCAAGAAAATTTCAGGTCTCTTTACAGCTGGCCAAACCAATGGAACGTCTGGCTATGAGGAGGCAGCTGGTCAAGGGATTATTGCAGGGATCAATGCGGCTCTAAAAATCCAAGGAAAACCGGAACTCATTTTGAAACGCAGTGATGGTTATATTGGGGTCATGATCGATGATTTGGTCACAAAAGGAACGATCGAACCGTATCGTTTGTTAACAAGCCGTGCAGAATACCGTCTGATTTTGCGTCATGATAATGCCGATATGCGCTTGACAGAAATGGGACGAGCAATTGGATTGGTAGATGATGAACGTTGGCAACGTTTCGAAACCAAGAAGTATCAGTTTGAAAATGAGATGAAGCGTTTGGATAGCATTAAGTTAAAGCCTGTAAAGGAAACCAATGAGAAGGTTGCTGCAATGGGCTTTAAACCATTGACAGATGCTGTCACTGCTAAAGAATTCTTGAGACGACCAGAAGTCTCTTACCAAGATGTGGTAGAATTTATCGGTCCTGCAGCTGAAGAACTGGATGATAAAATCATTGAATTGATTGAAACTGAAATTAAATACGAAGGCTATATTTCAAAAGCAATGGACCAAGTCGAAAAAATGAAGCGTATGGAAGAAAAACGAATTCCTGCGAATATTGACTGGGATGATATTGACTCTATTGCAACCGAAGCGCGTCAAAAATTTAAATTAATTAATCCAGAAACGATTGGTCAAGCAAGTCGTATCTCAGGTGTCAATCCAGCGGATATCTCTATTTTAATGGTTTACTTGGAAGGTAAATCTCGTAGTATCTCCAAAAACAAAGCAAACCACTAATCAAATGGGGCTGAGATGATGTTTCAGCCTCAATTTTATGGATTGAAATCTGTTGTTACTATTTACACAGTTGTAAACCTTGTTTACAAAGTAGTGAAGCGGAGGGAGAGCTTTTTACAGGTCGATCTTCTCTGTAATATAGAGAGAAACCTCGCTTTTTACCTCTATTTATGGTATAATTCCGAGAAGAGGTTTATGATGAAAAAATTTCGTTTATCGTTCATCCATTATGTGTTAATTGGTTTTATTTCATTTGCAATTTTAGCAATTTTTTTAAGAATATTTGGCAAAGGCTATGTAACTCTCATTGCAATTCTTTTAGTCTTAGCTGGATTGATTGCTTTATTTGAATACCAGTTACAAATTTCAGAGTTAGATGAATTAGAACAAATACAATATGTTAACCATCAGGCAGAAAGCGGATTAGCATCCCTCCTTGATAAAATGCCTGTTGGAGTTATCAAAATTAATGAAGAGACAAATGAAGTAGAGTGGTTCAACCCTTATGCTGAATTGATTTTTTCAACAGATGATGGGGACTTTGATGTTGAATCATTGAAAAAGTTACTCAATACTCTGTTTGAGGATAAAGGTCATTATGTCACTGTAGCCGATAAGAAATATTCTGTTTACTTTGATCAGGCATCTAGTGTTGTTTACTTTTTTGATGTTTCAAGTGAGTATGAAGCAACTGTGGGATTGGTGACAACTCGTCCCGTTATCGGTATTATTTCTGTTGATAACTATGATGATCTAGAAGATGTCATTTCAGACTCTGATATTAGTAATATCAATAGTTTTATTGCCAACTTTGTAGAAGAGTTTACAGCTCATTACCATATGTTTTACAGACGTGTGGGGATGGATCGTTTCTATTTGTTTACAGACTACACGGTCTTAGAACAGTTGATGGAATCAAAATTTTCAGTCATCGATCAATTCCGTGAAGAAGCTAAAAATCGTGAGCTACCTATTACCTTAAGTATGGGATTCTCGTACGGTGATGGAGAGCATGATGAGATTGGTAAAGTGGCTCTCTTGAACCTAAACCTTGCGGAAGTTCGTGGTGGGGATCAAGCGGTTGTCAAGGAAAATGATGAACAGAAAAACCCTATTTTCTTTGGTGGGGGAACTGCTTCGGCTGTGAAGCGGACTCGGACTCGCACACGCGCTATGATGACAGCTATTTCGGATAAGATTAAATCCGTTGATCAAGTTTTCATTGTTGGGCATAGAAACTTGGATATGGATGCTTTAGGAGCGTCTGTGGGAATGCAGTTTTTCTCTAGCAATATTTTGGCTTCCTCTTATGTGGTCTATGACCCGCATGCAATGGCTAGTGATATTTCAAGGGCAATTGCGAAACTAGAAGAAGAGCAGGTGACGAAAATCCTTCCCCTAGAGGAAGCCATGCAAATGGTGACGGATCGCTCTTTGTTAATTATGGTTGACCATTCTAAGACAGCCTTAACCCTTTCTAAAGAGTTTTATCAGGAATTTCAACAGATTATTGTCATTGACCATCATCGTCGGGATGATGATTTCCCTGAAAATGTTCTGATCACCTATATTGAAAGTGGAGCAAGTAGTGCGAGTGAATTGGTTAGTGAACTGATTCAGTTCCAGAAATCGAAGAAAAATCGGTTGACGAAGATTCAAGCTAGTGTCTTGATGGCTGGGATCATGCTGGATACTAAGAACTTCTCCACACGTGTTACAAGTCGGACCTTTGATGTGGCGAGCTACCTTCGCTCAAGAGGTAGTGATAGTGTAGCTATCCAGGAGATCTCTGCTATTCAGTTTGACGAGTACCGCGAAGTGAACGAACTGATCTTGACTGGTGAAAAGATTTTGCCACATATCATCGTAGCTTGTGCCAATACAACTAAAGCCTATGATTCAGTAACTATTAGTAAAGCAGCTGATAGTATGCTAGCCATGTCTGAGGTGGAAGCAACCTTTGTCATTGCTTGTAATCAAAGTGGGACTGTCTCGATTTCTGCACGAAGTCGAAGCAAAGTCAATGTACAGCGTATCATGGAACAGCTTGGCGGAGGAGGTCATTTCAACTCGGCAGCCTCTCAAATTGAGGGTCAAGATTTGATGAGTATTCGTCAACAACTGATTGAGACGATTGAAAACGAAGTAACTATTGAAAAGGAGAATGTAGAATGAAAGTTATTTTCTTAGCGGATGTAAAAGGTAAAGGTAAAAAAGGCGAAATTAAAGAAGTGCCTACTGGTTATGCACAAAACTTTTTGATCAAGAAAAATCTTGCGAAAGAAGCCAATGCCCAAGCAATCGGTGAGCTTCGTGGAAAGCAAAAGTCAGAAGAAAAAGCGCATGCTGAATTGTTAGCAGAAGCGCAAAAGATTAAAGCAAAATTAGAAGAAGAAGCAACTGTTGTTCAATTCACGGAAAAAATTGGGCCAGATGGCCGTACTTTCGGCTCTATTACCAATAAAAAGATTGCAGAAGAGCTTGAGAAACAATTTGGCATTAAAATTGATAAACGTCATATCCAAGTTTCCTCTCCAATTCGTTCAACAGGTTTGATTGACGTCCCTGTAAAAATTTATCAAGATGTTACAGGTGTGATTAATATTCGTGTAAACGAAGGGTAAACACGATCGATAGAAAGGTTTTTTTATGGCTGAGATAGAGGAATTACGAACACAACCTCAGGATATCCAAGCGGAGCAATCAGTGTTGGGAGCCATCTTTATTGATGAGGGGAAATTGGTCTTTGTTCGTGAATATATCGAGCCTGGCGATTTCTTTAAGTACTCGCACCGTTTGATTTTTAAAGCCATGATCGATCTAGCTGACCGCGGGGATGCGATTGATGCGACGACTGTTCGAAATATTTTAGATAGTCAGGGGGATCTCCAAAATATTGGCGGTCTCTCCTATTTGGTAGAAGTCATTAATTCGGTACCAACTTCAGCTAACGCGGAGTATTACGCGAAGATTGTTGCCGAAAAAGCTGTCTTACGTCGATTGATCTCTCGATTAACGGAAAGTATTAATCAAGCTTATGATGGTGCAAGTCCTTCAGATGAAATCATTGCGGGTGCTGAAAAAGCTCTGATTGATGTTAGTGAAAACGCAAATCGTAGTGGATTTAAAAATATTCGAGACATCTTGAATATAAATTTTGGTAGCTTAGAAGCCCGATCGCTTCAAACCTCTGATATTACGGGTATTGCGACAGGCTATCGCGATTTGGACCATATGACGACGGGGCTACATGAGGAAGAGTTGATTATTTTAGCGGCTCGTCCTGCAGTAGGGAAAACAGCCTTTGCTCTCAATATTGCTCAAAATATCGGGACAAAGTTGGATAAGACAGTGGCTATTTTCTCATTAGAAATGGGTGCTGAAAGTTTGGTTGACCGGATGTTAGCAGCTGAAGGTTTGATTGAATCCCATTCGATTCGTACAGGTCAATTGACGGATGAAGAGTGGCGAAAATATGCTATTGCTCAAGGGAATTTGGCCAATGCGAGTATTTACATTGATGATACTCCGGGAATTCGGATCACTGAGATTCGTTCGAGAGCAAGAAAATTAGCGCAGGAAACAGGGAATCTCGGTCTTATTCTGATTGACTACCTGCAGCTGATTACAGGGACTGGAAGAGAAAACCGTCAACAGGAAGTTTCAGAAATTTCTCGTCAGTTAAAAATTTTGGCTAAGGAACTAAAAGTTCCCGTCATTGCTTTGAGTCAGCTATCACGTGGTGTGGAACAGCGCCAAGATAAACGTCCGGTTCTTTCTGATATTCGTGAATCTGGATCGATTGAACAGGATGCGGATATTGTTGCTTTCTTGTACCGTGATGATTATTATGATCGAGCTGGTGAAGAGGAAGAAGACGGAATGCCTAATAATACGGTTGAAGTGATTATCGAGAAAAACCGTTCAGGTGCGCGTGGGACAGTCGAATTAATATTCCAAAAGGAATATAATAAATTCTCAAGTATTTCAAAGAGAGAGGATCAATAAGATGAGTGATGCATTTACAGATGTTGCAAAAATGAAAAAAATTAAGGAAGAAATTAAGGCCCATGAAGGACAAGTGGTTGAAATGACGCTTGAAAATGGACGGAAACGTCAAAAAAATAAATTTGGACGCTTGATTGAGGTCTATCCTTCTTTATTTATTATCGAGTATACGAACGACAATAGCTTACCAGGTGAACCGGCCAATACCTACGTGGAGTCTTACACCTATTCAGATATTTTGACAGAGAAGAATTTAATTCGTTATTTGGATTAATTTCTTGCTTTTATCGTCAAAATCAGTTATTATAATAAATACATATGGGAGTCTGTGTACAGTCTGAGAGGAAGTGTAAGCTTCGACCGCACCTGATCTGGGTAATGCCAGCGTAGGAAACAAATGAAATGTATTTTTCGTTATGAGTGACCTTGTGCAATCCGTCTCCTATTTTGGAGGCGTTTTTTATTTGTGAGAAAGGAGGTTACGATGTCTCTTGTAAAAAGATATTCAAAACAATTGATAGGATTTGCAGGTTTTAGCAGTCTTCTTGTCTTATGGCAGTTAGCAGGATTTTTAAATATCCTCCCCAAATTTGTATTACCAACGCCACTTGAAATTGGGAATGCTTTTGTACGAGATCGAGCTCTCCTGATACATCACAGTTTATCTACCCTTCAAGTGGCCTTGATCGGACTTGTTATAGGGATTCTTCTTGCTGCTGGATTTGCGATTCTCATGGATAGTTTTCAATGGGTGAATGATCTGGTCTATCCTTTTATGGTTGTTATTCAAACCATTCCGACGATTGCCTTGGCCCCTATCCTGGTTCTTTGGTTTGGTTATGGTATGCTTCCAAAACTGGTTTTGATCATTATTACGGTGGTATTTCCCATCGTAGTCAGTCTGTTAGATGGTTTTCGGCATTGCGATCAAGATATTCTGAGATTGTTTCAGATTATGCAAGCCAACAGCTTTCAGACCTTAGCTCATTATAAAATTCCTGCAGCGCTTCCTTATTTTTTTGCAGGTTTACGTGTGAGCGTTTCCTATGCTTTTATCAGTACGGTAGTTTCAGAATGGTTAGGGGGTTTTGATGGATTGGGGGTCTATATGATCCAATCGAAGAAGTTATTTCAGTATGATACGATGTTTGCGATCATTGTATTGATTTCTGCTATTAGTTTACTCGGTATGTTTCTCGTTGACCAATTAGAACGAACCATTCTAAAATGGAAAAAGGATTGACAAACTTGTAAATGGTGTAAAAATTAAATTGACAAAAATGTAAAAGAGGTATAGCTAATGAAAAAGTCAATAGGTTTATTTTTCTCAATAATATTGGGATTTGTTTTCTTGAGTGCTTGTCAAAATTCTGTCAAGCAATCGTCAAGTGGTTTGAAAAAGATTGATTTTATTCTAGATTGGACCCCGAATACCAATCATACGGGTCTCTATGTAGCAAAGGAAAAAGGGTATTTTAAAGATGCAGGACTGGATGTAGATATAAAACTTCCGCCGGAAGACAGTAGTTCTGATTTGATTATTAATGGGAAAGCTCCATTTGGTATTTATTTCCAAGATTCTATGGCCAAGAAATTGGATAAAGGTGCGGGGATTACCGCTGTTGCAGCTATCGTCGAACACAATACGTCAGGGATTATTTCAAGAAAAGATGCAGCGATCACAAGTCCAAAAGATTTGGTTGGTAAGAAGTATGGTACCTGGAATGATCCGATTGAGTTGGAAATGATCAAATCGATGATGAAAAAAGAGGGGGCTGATTTTAATCAAGTAAAATTGGTTCCAAATAGTGATTCAAATTCCATTACTCCGATTGAAAATAAGGTCTTTGATGCTGCTTGGATTTATCACGGTTGGGATGGAATTTTGGCTGAGCAAAAGGGAATGAAGACCAATTTCTTCTATATGAAAGATTTTGTTCCTGCATTTGACTACTATTCGCCTGTTATTATTGCTAACAATGACTATTTGAAGTCTCATAAAGAGGAAGCAAAGAAATTCATTCAAGCGGTGAAAAAAGGCTACCAATATGCTATAGAGCATCCAGAAGAAGCAGCAGATATCTTGATTAAACAGGCCCCTGCTTTGGCTAACCAGCGTGATTTTGTACTAGCTTCTCAAAAATATCTTTCCAGTCAATATGCTTCAGACAAGGATAAATGGGGGCAGTTTGACTCCAAGCGTTGGAATGCTTTTTATGCTTGGGCAAAAGAGCAAGGATTGGTTTCAAATGACTTAGAAGACAAAGGTTTTACAAATGAATTGGTAGGTGACTGATATTTTAACCGTAAAAGATGTAAGTTTCTCTTTTGGAGATAAAGCAGTTTTAAACAATGTATCACTAGAAGTGCAAAAAGGAGAAATCGTCTCTATTCTAGGTCCAAGTGGGGTAGGGAAATCAACCTTGTTTAATTTAATTGCTGGGATCTTTCCCTTACAAAAGGGCGCTATAGAAGTAGATGATGCCCCGATCTCCTTTGGAAAAGTCAGCTATATGCTACAAAAGGATCTTTTGTTAGAACATAAGACAGTATTGGGAAATATTATTCTTCCCCTTCAATTAAAAAAGATTCCTAAGGAAGAGGCAACATCTACAGCTCTAAAATTGTTAGATGAATTTAAATTGGGAAGTATTGCCAACCTTTATCCCAATGCCCTGAGTGGGGGGATGCGGCAACGGGTGGCGCTATTGAGAACCTATCTTCTGGGTCATTCTGTCTTCCTATTAGATGAAGCTTTTAGTGCCTTAGATGAATTGACAAGGCAGGATCTTTATCACTGGTATCTAGACAGTAAGGAACGTCTTGGTCTCACCACTCTAGTGATCACTCATAGTATCGAAGAAGCTTTGACATTGAGTGACCGGATCTATATCTTAAATCATAATCCCGGTGAAATTATTGCAGATCTTCCTTTAAAATGGGATCCAGCAACGGATAGAGACTGGCAACAATTGCAATATAAAAAACGAATCATAGAATTATTGTCTGAATTTCATTGAAATTGTTTTGAAGGACTTTACAAAGTTTCTATTCCGTGATAGAATAGAATTTGTGCGAAATGACAGCAGGACAAAATGAAGCTCGTCAACAGGAAGCCAGCTAGAAAAGTAACCTTTGCTGTTTGGGCGAAGGCGTTCTGAACGAATCAGGTTTGTCTAAAACGTTATTTCCTACAAAAATTATTTTTATAGGAGGACATTTCAAATGTCACGTTATACAGGACCATCTTGGAAACAATCTCGCCGTCTTGGCTTGTCACTTACAGGTACAGGTAAAGAATTGGCACGTCGTAACTACGTACCAGGTCAACACGGACCAAACAACCGTTCAAAATTGTCAGAATACGGTTTGCAATTAGCTGAAAAACAAAAACTTCGTTTCTCTTACGGACTTGGTGAAAAACAATTCCGTAACTTGTTCGTACAAGCTACTAAAGTTAAAGAAGGAACTGTCGGTTTCAACTTCATGCTTCTTTTGGAACGTCGTTTGGATAACGTTGTTTACCGTCTTGGACTTGCGACTACTCGTCGTCAAGCTCGTCAATTCGTTAACCACGGTCACATCCTTGTTGACGGAAAACGCGTTGATATCCCTTCATACCGCGTAACTCCAGGTCAAGTGATCTCAGTTCGCGAAAAATCAGCTAAGGTTCCAGCTATCCTTGAAGCTGTTGAAGCTACAGTTGGACGTCCAGCATTCGTATCATTCGATGCTGACAAACTTGAAGGTTCATTGACTCGCCTTCCAGAACGCGATGAAATCAACCCAGAAATCAACGAAGCACTTGTCGTTGAATTCTACAACAAAATGCTTTAATTTTAAGATATACTTTGCAGAAAGCCTACTACAGTGGGCTTTTTGTTTTGTCTTAAAGGGTTGATTTCTGGCTTTGCTCCCCTTTTTGTTTTCTTAAAACCTAAACCTGCTAATAAAAAAACTCCTGATCTAGATCGATCAGGAGAGACTGTTACCGTAACATTTTCATTAAAAATTCAGCCATTTGTTGAGGACTTTCTTTTTTTCCGCGCGAAACCCACATCTGACAGACTCCGAAGAAGGCATTGGTCAGATAGACAGAACTGTAGACTCTTTCAATATCTGTTAATGATTTATGACTATAGCGCTCTTGCAAACTATCAACCAGAAGAATCTGTAATTTATGTCGTAAGAAGGTTTGGATCTCTTTGGTTCCATTCTCTGTCAGAAGAACTGCAAAGAGTGGCTCCTTGGTTAGGAATTCGAACACTTCTGTAATCGCTTGGCGCTTGTCGTCTTGGTGTTTGTCAAAGATATATTCAAGCTTGTGAAAGAGTGCTTGTTGGTAGCGCTCGATCATATCGTACTTGTCTCGATAGTGGGTATAAAAGCTAGAGCGACTAATGCCGGATTCTTGTGCTAACTCAACCGTTGTGATTTGGTCGAATGATTCCTTTTCTAGTAGTCGAACCATCGCCTCCTCGATATTTCGTTTTGTTTTTAATCGTTTATTGCTCTCAGTCATCTGTTAATCCTTTTTGCACAAAATTATACACAGTGTCTAAAAATAAAGATTTCCTACTTGTGAAAATTTCTAGAAACTGTATAATCTATTATATCAGAAATTTAGACAATGTGTATAAAAAGGAGACAAAAAATATGATGAAAGAATGGAAGGCTATTCTTAAAAAGCCAACATTTATCATTGTCATGATTGGAGTTGCTTTGATTCCAGCTCTTTATAATATTATTTTTCTATCTTCCATGTGGGATCCATATGGCCAAGTTTCGGATCTTCCTGTAGCGGTTGTCAATAAGGATCAATCTGCTACATATAATGGACAAAAGATGGAAATAGGAAAAGACATGGTGTCCAATTTGAAGGACAATGACTCACTTGATTTTCATTTTGTAGATGAGAAAGCTGCGAAAGATGGTCTTAAAAATGGCGATTATTATATGATTGTAACCCTGCCTGAGGATCTTTCAAAGAAAGCTAGCTCCATCTTAACCAATCATCCGGAACAGATGACCATTGATTACCAAACATCCAGTGGTCATAGTTTTATCGCAGGGAAAATGAGCGACACTGCGATGACAAAGATGAAGCAGTCAGTGGCCGAAAAAGTGACCAATACGTATACAACAGCTTTATTTTCCAAAATGGGATCGCTTAAATCTGGTATGGGGACAGCGGCAGATGGAAGTGCTAAATTAGCAGATGGTGCAAGTAAATTGGAAGATGGTGGTCAAACACTGTCTACTAATTTGAATACATTGGCTCGTTCAAGCTTAGCATTTTCAGATGGTGCGACTACTCTTCGTACGGGTCTAGCAGCCTATACAGATGGTGTTGGTCAATTAGGAAATGGTCTCAATCAAATGGCTGGTCAACTTCCAAACTTGGTATCTGGCGTCAATCAATTAAATAATGGGTTTGGTACTTTTAATACAGGCTTGATGGCTTACGCTACCGGAGTGGATCGATTAGGAAATGGTCTCAATCAAATGGCGAGTCAAACCCCTCAGTTAGCTTCAGGAGTTGGTCAATTAACCAGTGGTATGGGGACCCTCAATGATGGTCTTGGGAATTATACCAATGGCGTGCGTCAATTGAATTCAGGCCTATCTAACTTTTCAAATGGTTTAGCAACCTATACAAATGGAGTCGCTACTTTATCAGAAGGAGCGGGTCAATTAAGTAGTCAATCTGCTACCCTTCGAAATGGGGTTTCACAATTAGAATCAGGTATTCAAACATTATCAAGCCAGCTACAAGCTTCTACAAGTCAATCTGCTCAGATTGATCAATTGGCAGCTGGTTTAAACCAATTAAATGCAGCGATTCAAAATGCTTCAGTAGATACCAGTCAACTTTCGTCTGGATTGACGAGTATTGCGAATTCAGCTCAATCAATCCTTGCTTCAGCCCAAGCGGATCGTGCAAATGCCCTTGCAAGTGTACAAGGGACAGCAGCCTATCAAGCAATGACAGCTGACCAACAAGCGGAAATCAATGCGGCGATCTCATCGAGCCCAAGCTCGAGTGAAACGGCGGCTCAAGGGATCTTGACTACGATTCAAACGATCCAAGGTAGTTTGAATACAGGAAATAGCTTGACACAACTGCAAACGGCAGCCAATCAAGTTTTACCGACAGTTTCTTCTACCTTGACAGACTTGTCAAGTGGTTTGTCTAAGATCCAATCCGCAGTTAGTGGACAATTGTTAGCAGCTAGTCAAACCATCAGTCAGGGGATCGACGCTTATACAGCAGGTGTCGATAAAATCGCTAATGGAGCAACCCAACTTCAGACCAATAGTAGCACTTTAACGGATGGTGCTAGTCAGTTAGCAGCAGGTGTTGGCCAACTAGATAGTAAATCATCAGAATTACTTGCAGGAAGCAATCAATTAGCTTCTGGTCTAGGTGAGTTAAATGGGAAGATGCCTGCCTTGACATCAGGCATGAATCAACTGGCTTCAGGAGCGACTCAATTAACAGGTAAGTCGGGTGAATTGGTTGCCGGTGCTGGAAAATTAGCTGACGGTGTAGGACAATTGAACAGCAAAACTCCAGAGTTGGCAGGTGGTGTCAACAAACTTGTCACTGGTGTCAATCAGTTGACAGAAAAATCAGGTCAATTGGTGACTGGTGCTGATAAACTAGCCGACGGTGCAAATCAAATCTCAGATGGATCCAGCAAATTAGCAGCAGGTGGCCAAACATTGACAAATGGTTTAGGTGAATTAGCAACAGGAAGCCAAACCTTGAGTCAAGGATTAAACGATGCTAAGGGACAATTGAATGTGGCTACAACTGAAAAAGAAAACGCTAAAACCTTAGCAAATCCAGTCACTATGTCTAAAACAGACCGTGACAATGTCCCTGTGAATGGTGTCGGAATGGCTCCTTATATGATCTCGGTAGCTCTCTTTGTTTGTGCCTTGTCAACCAACATGATCTTTGCAAAACTACCATCCGGCAGTCATCCTGAAAGTCGCTGGGCATGGTTTAAATCTCGCTTTGAGGTCAACGGAACGATTGCGGTGATTGCAGGAGTCTTGGTCTATGGTGCCGTTCACTTGATTGGTTTATCAGCTAATCATGAGATGGCTACTCTCTTCCTTTGTGTGATTGGTAGTGTGGCCTTCATGTCTATCGTGACTGCTTTGACAACATGGCAAAGAAAGATCGGTGCTTTCCTTTCCTTGATCCTCTTGCTCTTGCAATTGGCTTCTAGTGCAGGAACCTATCCTCTTGCTTTGACAAATGGCTTTTTCCAAGCCATTCATCCATTCTTGCCAATGAGTTATACCGTTTCTGGTCTTCGTCAAACGATTTCGATGACAGGAGAAATTGGAAATCAAGTGGCCTTCCTTCTGATGACTATTGTCCTTTTTGCAGGACTCGGAATGTGGTTCTATAATCCAAAAAAATATGAAGAGGACTAATCTTCAGGAACTCCCAACAGAATGTGTTGGGAGTTTTTTATTTCATGTGAAACAAAAATTCTCGCTTGTTTAAGCGAGAATGTTTATTATTTAAAGAAGACGACATCAGGATTTGGAGTAATATAGAGAAGTTGGTCGTTTTCAAAGACCAGTTGGATGGTGTTGTTTTTATAGGTGTAAATGGTATAGTCTACTCCGGATTTAGAAGCTTGTTTGAGATCAACAGCTCCCATCAAAAAGGCGTGAGCTTGTTCCCCTGTGATTTTCCCCTCGTGGTAGAGCCCTTTAATATTTTCTAATTCGGTATTTTCAAAAGATTCAGCAATATAAGCAGGGTCTGTTATTTGTTTCTCTGGATTCCCAAGGATCTTTTGGACAAGGGCAGTGGTATATCCTTCATAATCCGGCGTCTGTGCAAAAATTTTATCGTCATTTCTAGAGTAGGCTACTTTTAAGTTCCCTGTTGCATAAATTTTATCTTTGGGTGCTTCTTGAGCATTTCTAGGGAGTCCTTCGGTTGTGACGATGTCAGAAGTGGTTTCCGTAGTAGTTGAGGGAGAGCTAGAGGAGTTGCTTGAGCTATTTGAACTGGTTGAGCGACTCGGGAGGCTAGAACGACTCGAGCTACTTTTTTTAAAGGTTTTCTTTTTTGAGCTGGTAGCAGTGGGTACTTTTTTAAAGTTGATCTTAAGGTCCGGCACACAGGCTGATAGAAAAAGAAGAGACAGCAAGAGTGTGAAGAAAAGAAGGAGTGTCTGTTTTTTCATCATGTTCCTTTCGATAAGCTAATTGATTTTCTATTCTATCATAAAAAAGGCAACAAAAAAAGGTCAGGAAGAAATCCTGCCTTTATTTGTTATTATTAATGACCGCCGCCTTGAGGTCCGCTACCGCCTGGAGCCCCACCGTCTCCAGGCATGGAGTTGACAATTTCCGTTTGTTTTTCACCGTTGATATAGATGTCTCCGCCAGTGTAGGTAGCAGTACCATCAAAGTCGAATCCAGATTGTCCCGTTAATTTAATGGTTCCTCCGGTAACAGTGATATTTCCATTCGAATCAATTGGATCAGTATCGCCTTGGCCAACTTCAACGTTGAGGGTTCCACCATTCATAGTGAAGAAAATTTCATCTTGGTTAGCATTAGCATTGGCTGCATTGACACCGTCATCGGTTGCATAGATGGTGATATCTCCACCGTTGATGGTGATCGATTTTCCTTCGAGACCTTCGACAGATTCGGTTACCTCATAGGTTCCGCTATCGATGATCAGATCACCAGAAGCATGGATTCCATCGTCCCCAGCTGAAATGGTCATGGTATTGTCAGACAGATACATGGTTCCAACAGAAGTATCTTCATCATTATCCACCTTGACGGCATCTTCATCTGCATCGATGCTCATGGTCGTGCCAGTGATATTGAGTTCGTCATTGACGTTGAAGGCATCTCCTACAGCCGTGATTTTATAGGTTCCACCTGTGATGTGGAGGGTGTCATTGGCTTTGATACCGTTGTTCTTCTTGGCATCAATGTTGAGCGTACCTGAACCATTGATGGTGAGGTCGCCTTTAGAGAAGATCACTGCATCGGCATCTTCATCATTGTTTGAACTTGAATCAGATAAGGTATTGGTCGTGCCATCTGCTAAAGTGAGGTAGACATGTCCTGCTTTTGTAGCAGAGATTGGTGAGTTGGTGTTGGTCATGGTAACGCCTTTCAAGACGATGTGAACATCATCTGAGTCACCTGCTTCGACCTTGATTTGAACCCCATCGGATTCACCAGAGATGACATAGGTTCCAGCCTTTGAGATGGTCACGGTGGATCCAGATACAGCTACGCCGTCACCTGATACACTTGCAGAAGATCCAGACAGTTTTACAGTAGAGGCTTTGCTTTCATCGTAAGAGCTGTCCTTGTCCTTATCTGTAAAATAGTTGGAATTGTTTGTTTTATTTTTTGAAGTAGAAGTAGCGGTAGTTTGTGCAGTATTGCTTTTTGTAGCTGATTGTGATGACGCCTGGGTGCAAGCTGTCAGTAAGGTGAGGGTTGCGGCCCCCGTTAATAAAAATTTCCATTTGTTTGATTTCATGAGCTTTTCCTCTCGTTCAATTGATATGCTCCTAGTCTAAAGTTGCTAGCTGAAAGTTTCCTAAAGTTTTTCTGAAAGGAACCTTAACTTTAGTTTTCTTTAAGTTTGGCTTAATGACCAGTTAAGAAAGTCCCATTAAACTAGAAAGCACGTAAGTCGTATTCATACTTACTGAAGGTTAGAAACAATAGATCCCTCTTAAAGGAGAAGAAACATGAAAAAAACAATTGAGACAAGTTTCAAACGAATCGAAACAAAATATATCGTCGCAAAAGATGACGTGAAGGACTTGATCAAAGACTTAAAAGAATACGTCGTAGAAGATGATTACCCAACCTCAACCATTTCAAACATTTATTTTGATACGGAAAATTTTGATGTCATTCAAGATGCTCTTGCAAAACAACACCGCCGTGAAAAAATTCGGATGCGGACTTATATAGAAAAACCTCAAGCAGACAGCCCAGTGTTTCTAGAGGTGAAGTCAAAAGATGAAGAAGGAATTGGCCATAAATTCCGCCTAGTCGCTACTTCGCAAGCCATTATCAACTTGATGACAGATGGGACAGTAGATCATCAGATACAAGATCCAGACTTAGTGCAAGAGATTCAGAGATTGCGCAAACGTTATGGTCATCGATTGGAACCACGGATGTTCATTTATTATGATCGTTTGTCTCTCAAAGAAAAGAAATCCATTCAGGGTTATCCTTATCAGAAGATTCGCGTGACAATCGATCAAAACTTAGTCTTTCGAGACCAGGCTGTTAGCCTTTTTGGTGGGAAGAAAGGAGAACCTCTACTAGAGGATGACTTCGTGATCATGGAAATTAAGGCTCCTGGCCAAGAACCTAAATGGCTAAAGGATATTTTAGAGAAGTATGGTTTGGTGAAACAGAAATTTTCAAAATATAGCTGTGCTTATCATAAATCACAAGGCTTGGATTATGCCCCAAGACCAGTTCAAGAAACGGTAGGTGCTGCCTATGTCTAATCTATTTGATTCTATTTTTAATAATGCCACAGCAGCGGTGGATCCCTTGCGCTTACTGCTGGCCCTTTTGGTCAGCCTCTTTCTAGGGCTGGCCCTATCTTGGACCTATAAATACCGAACACTTTACACTCGAGAGTTTGTCATTAGTTTGACCTTGCTTCCTTGTATGATGACCTTAGTGATCTTTTTGGTCAATGGAAGTTTGGGAACCTCGATTGCAGTGGCAGGGACCTTTAGTTTGATCCGTTTTCGTTCGGCTACGAGTGGTTCGAGAGAGTTGATTGCCATTTTCTTAGCTATGATTATAGGATTGGCTGCAGGTTCGGGCTATCTTTTATTGGCCATTTTATCAACTCTCTCTTTACTAGGGGTGTGGCTGGTATTAGAGAACAAACAGAGTAAGGCAGACCATCAACGGCGCCGCCATTTGACTATTACCGTCTCAGAACAAGATTCTGTTGCAGAACAAATCAGTCAGTTGTTGGACCAAAGTTGTTCAGAAATTGACTTTATTTCTGTCACAACGGTCCAAGCTGGAGAACAACTGACCTTGAACTACGAGGTAAATATGAAATCGAACATCGATGATTTTGCTCTTGCCAATCTATTGATTAGCAAGATTGAAAATTGTGATGTCGCTCTGACAAAGAAAGCGAAGAAAAGAAAGAATCTATAACGGCTATCCTACTTTAGGATAGTTTTTTAGGATTTTAAGAACTTTTTAAGAAAAAGTGGTATACTGTTTCTAAAAAATTGAAGGAATCCCTTATGAAAAAGACTGCTATTTTTGAAGATGTCGTCTCTATTATGACCCATGATTCATCTACCATCAAGGATCGAAAAGGATGCGATCTAGAGCCTTTTCGAGAAAACATTACAGATGATATGACAGATGATGCCTTTCTCTATCAAGTTAAGACTTACCTAGCTAGTTTTGGGGTGATCGGGCATGTTTCCTTTCGAGATAAAAAGGCCAGTCCAAAAGGGTTTCTTTTGAGAATAAACGGACAGAAACTGTATGTTGAGGAAGCTAATGAAGATACGGGTCTTCAAGTAGGAGATCAGATCCTAGGTTTGGATGGAAGTGACTTGGATCAGATAGCTTCTCTTCATAAAGACTATTTTATCAGTAAGACCCCTGAAAGACACTACCGAGAATGGGCGGATTTGGTCTCTCAGTCAACGAGTGTCACCCTGCTTCGAGAAGGGATAGAAAAGACCATTGAAGTAGTCCCTAGTCGAGAACCGATCCAAGATCAGATTTTTTGGAAAAGATTAGACGATGAGATTCTTTATCTTCGTCTGGATAACTTTATGGATGAAGGAGCCATTAGTCGGGTATATCAAGAGTGTTTACCGATGATGACGGAAGTCAAGTTTCTTATCATTGATGTTCGACGTAACAGTGGAGGGACGGATTCTCTATATCTTCCTCTGTTACATCTAGGCTTAGAGAAGGATCAGGGCTATGATTCGCTTGACTGGGATGATGATGGCATGGAAATTCTCTACACAGAGCGCAATGTTGACCTGCGTTTGAAAGACTTTGAGGACTGGATGCAACAGGAAGAAATTAGTCCCGAAACAGATAAGCTACTTGAAGATATGAAAGAGAATTTGATCCACCATTGGGGACAAGGCTATGTACCGTATCAGCAAGAAAGCGAGGAATTCTTCCCAGAGGTTAGAGGTGGCCACTATCCTGAACAGATCTTTATCTTATCAGATATTTATTGTGCTTCATCTGGGGATAACTTTGTACAGATGATGAAGCAGTTTAAGAAGGTAACGGTGGTAGGTAGACCAACTCTAGGAATTTTAGACTATTCCAATTGTTGTACTGTTGATTATGGCGAATATCAATTGATGTTTCCTACCTCTCGCTGTCTAAGCTTGGATCAAGGAAAAGGAATGACGGATCAAGGTGTGGAGCCGGATATAGAGGTTCCCTGGAGTCCCGACCATTTTGAAAGAGATGTAGATCTAGACAAGTGTTTAGAGTTGATTCATCAGGGTAATGTGAAATAGAATAGGATTTCAACCAGAAAACTGATTAAAGAAAACTACTTTTGTTAGACGGCTTGAATGATCTGAAATGATAACGTTTTCTAATACATTCTCACTATGTTTAAAATTGCTTACTTGGTATAAAAAATGGTAAAATAGTGAATAACAATCAAAATGAAGAGTGAAACTTATGAAACATAAAACACTTTATAAATTTATCGGGCAGACGGTCTTGTATTTCGCCATTTTCCTAGCCCTACTTTATTTCTTTAGTTACCTTGGTCAAGGTCAGGGTGGCTTTATCTATAACGAATTTTAGAAAAGGAGATTCCTAGCCGTGTCAAACCAACCAATTACTGATATGATCGAGACAATTGAACGTTATGCGCAACTACAACCAGACTATCCTGTCTACAATGTCCTTGGTGAGGAGCATACCTATGGCCAATTGAAGGCTGATTCAGATAGCTTGGCTGCCCAAATCGACCAAATGGGACTTCCTGAAAAGTCACCTGTAGTGGTCTTTGGTGGACAAGAATATGAAATGTTAGCAACCTTTGTGGCCTTGACAAAATCTGGCCATGCCTATATCCCAATTGATAGCCACTCTGCCTTGGAGCGCGTGTCTGCAATTGTTGAAGTAGCAGAGCCAAGCTTGATTATTGCCATCAATGAATTTCCATTGGAAAACCCAGCTGCTCCAATCATGTCCTTGGAGCAAGTGCGTGAAGCTTATGCGGCTCAGCATGCCTATGACTTGCAACATCCGGTCAAAGGGGATGATAACTACTACATCATCTTTACCTCAGGGACAACTGGGAAACCAAAAGGGGTACAAATTTCGCACGATAACTTGCTCAGCTTTACCAACTGGATGATTACGGACAAGGAATTTGCAACGCCAGAGCGTCCGCAAATGTTGGCGCAACCACCGTATTCTTTTGACTTGTCTGTCATGTACTGGGCACCGACCTTAGCTCTTGGAGGAACGCTTTTTGCTCTTCCATCAGCTATCACTCAAGACTTCAAACAACTCTTTGCGACGATCTTTTCTCTTCCGATTGCTATCTGGACTTCAACACCATCTTTTGCAGATATGGCCATGTTGTCTGAAGATTTCAATGCTGAAAAAATGCCAGGCATCACCCATTTCTACTTTGATGGGGAAGAGTTGACCGTTAAAACCGCTCAGAAATTGCGCGAGCGTTTCCCAAATGCACGCATCATCAATGCCTACGGCCCAACGGAAGCAACTGTAGCTCTTTCGGCTGTAGCCGTAACAGATGAGATGTTAGCGACTTTGAAACGTCTACCAATTGGTTATACCAAAGAAGATTCTCCAACCTTCATCATTGATGAGGCAGGAAACAAATTGCCAAATGGTGAGCAAGGGGAAATCATCGTGTCTGGACCAGCTGTTTCAAAAGGTTATATGAATAATCCAGAGAAAACAGCAGAAGCCTTCTTCGAATTTGAAGGTCTTCCAGCCTACCATACGGGAGATGTCGGAACCATGACGGATGAAGGCCTTCTTCTCTATGGTGGTCGGATGGACTTCCAAATCAAGTTTAACGGTTATCGTATCGAGCTAGAGGATGTCTCTCAAAACTTGAACAAATCGAAGTATATTGACTCAGCAGTCGCAGTGCCGCGCTATAATAAAGATCACAAAGTCCAAAATCTCTTGGCCTATGTCATCTTAAAAGAGGGCGTCAAAGAACAATTTGAGCGCGAAATTGATATCACGAAAGCCATTAAGGAAGATTTAGAAAACATCATGATGTCTTATATGATGCCTTCAAAATTCCTCTATCGTGACAGCCTGCCATTAACACCAAACGGGAAAATCGACATCAAAGGGTTGATTAGCGAGGTTAACAACCGATGATCGAGTTTTTGAAACAGCTCCCTCATTTAGAACACTATGGAACACCGATCTATTTTATCTACCTCATTCTAGCTTTTTTGCCGATCTTTGTGGGCCTCTTTTTCAAAAAGAGATTTCCGATCTATGAAGGACTGGTGAGTCTGATCTTTATCATTTTGATGCTGACAGGTTCGAATCTCAAGCAAATTTATGCCTTGCTCTTTTACGTAGTCTGGCAAATCTTGATTGTGTATTCTTACAAGATCTATCGTCAGAAAGCGGACAATAAGTGGATTTTCTATCTTCATTCCTTCTTGTCTGTCTTGCCCCTGATCTTTGTTAAGGTAGAGCCAGCGATCAAGAATGGGCACCAATCCTTGTTTGGATTTTTAGGGATTTCGTATTTAACCTTCCGAGCTGTCGGAATGATCATCGAAATGCGAGATGGTGTCTTGAAAGAATTCACACTCTGGGAATTCTTACGCTTTATGCTCTTTATGCCGACCTTCTCAAGTGGGCCGATTGATCGTTTCAAGCGTTTTAATGAGGATTATAAAGCCATTCCTGAGCGTGAAGAATTATTGGATATGTTGGAGCAAGCTGTTAAGTATATCATGTATGGCTTCCTTTATAAATTTATCCTAGCTCATATTTTTGGCCACTTATTGTTAGGTCATGTGCAGACCTATGCCTTGTCTCAAGGTGGATTCTTCAATATCGGAACGCTGGGAGTCATGTATGTTTATGGCTTTGACCTCTTCTTTGACTTCGCGGGCTATTCGATGTTTGCTTTAGCAGCTTCCAATCTGATGGGAATTAAAAGTCCCATCAACTTTGATCGTCCCTTTAAATCACGTGACTTAAAGGAATTCTGGAATCGTTGGCATATGAGTTTATCTTTCTGGTTCCGTGATTTTGTCTTTATGCGTCTCGTGATGGTATTGATGCGCAATAAAGTATTCAAGAGCCGGATTACCACCTCAAATGTTGCCTATATTATCAATATGTTGGTCATGGGCTTCTGGCACGGGGTGACCTGGTACTACATCGCTTACGGGCTCTTCCATGGGCTTGGACTGGTTATCAATGATGCTTGGATTCGCAAGAAAAAGACCATCAATAAAGAAAGAAAAGCAAAAGGATTGGATCCTATACCGGATAATCGTTGGACCAAAGCTTTAGGGATCTTTATCACCTTTAACACAGTGATGCTGTCCTTCCTGATTTTCTCAGGATTCTTGGATCAACAATGGTTTCCAAAATTGAAATAAAAGGAGAATAGAAAAATGGATGTAAAATCACAAGTAATTGAAATTATTGACGAATTGTTTATGGAAGATGTCTCAGACATGATGGATGAGGATCTCTTTGATGCGGGTGTCCTTGATAGTATGGGGACAGTCGAATTGATTGTGGAACTGGAAAACCGCTTTGGCATCCGTGTTCCTGTATCTGAATTTGGACGCGATGATTGGAATACTGCTAACAAGATCGTAGAAGGTGTAACGGAGCTTCAGAATGCTTAAGCGTTTATGGCTGATTTTAGGGCCCGTATTTTGCGCGCTCCTTATGGTAGCAGCTTTATTATTCTTTTATCCAATCAATCATAAGCACAACTATACCGAAGAGAAAAAAGCTGCGGTAAGTCTGAATGCAGAAGGATTCAAGAGTCGTACAAAGAAACAAGAAGCACTTTCTGATCCACAGCATCGCTTTGTTCCTTATTTCGGTTCCAGTGAATGGTTGCGTTTTGATGTGGTGCATCCAGCGGTTTTGGCTGAAAAATATGACCGCAATTACAGACCCTACTTTTTAGGAGAACGTGGTGCGGCTTCTTTGAACCAGTATTTTGGGATGCAACAGATTTTGCCAGAACTCAAGGACAATACAGCTGTTTATGTAGTTTCTCCGCAATGGTTCACCAAGAAGGGCTATGATTCCTCTGCCTTTCAACAATTCTTTAATAGCGATCAGTTGAATAGCTTTATTGCCAATCACCAACAGGATGCTGCATCCCAGTATGCTGCAAAGCGTCTGTTACAACAGTATCCAAATGTCGCCTTTCAAAGTGTTGTAACGAAAATTTCTCAAGGAAAGAAAATTTCCAGATTTGATCAGTCTTTGAACCAGCTTGTTTCCCACCTTGTTCAACGCGAAGATGCTTTGTTTAGTAATCTTGCAACGCGTACAAATGGGAATTACGATAAGAAAGTCAAAAAACGTCTACAAGATTTACCAGATCAATTCTCATATGAGAAATTGGAAGAAATTGCAACGGCTGAAGCAAAAGTCAAAACCAATAACAACGACCTTGGGATCAGCAATCATTTTTACAATACCCGTTTAAAAATGAAGTTGAAGAAACTAAAAGGTTTCCAAAAAAACGAATCCTATGTTCAATCTCCTGAGTACAATGACTTGCAGTTGGTTCTAGACCAGTTTGCTAAATCTCGAACCAATGTTATCTTTGTCATTCCTCCAGTTAATGCCAAATGGATGAAATACACAGGCTTGAGCCAAGAAAAGTATGAACAGGCTGTTCAAAAGATTCGTTACCAATTGGAAAGCCAAGGATTCACCAATATTGCAGACTTTTCTAAAGATGGTGATCAGCCCTACTTTATGGAAGATACGATTCATATGGGATGGAATGGTTGGCTAGCCTTTGATAAAGCGGTCAATCCCTTTGTCACAAAGGCTGAAAAAGCACCAACTTACCATCTAAATGATCGCTTCTTCAGCAAAGACTGGGCCCAATATAAAGGGACACCAGACGAATTTAAATAATGCTTGATCAAAGGGGGCAGGATCAAATCCTGGCTCCTTGATTTGTGAGGAAAGTGACGAGAAAGTCACAAATAAGCAAGAGAGTTATCCACAGGCTGTGGGAAACTTGCTTGTAAATGGATGAAAGCAAGTCCTGATGCTGACGACGCTTCCTCTTTTGAGGGGGCAAAAAGTGAAAGTTATCCACATTTTTGTGGATAAGTGATAAAAAACAGTGGATAAGTCAGCTGGTTTGTGAAAAGGAGAATAGTGTGAAAAAAATTTGGTTTTACGCAATCGTTCAGGGAATTGTGATCTTTTTTATTGTGGGTGGCATGACCTATGTGCTTAGGGGAGATTTCTTTTTCCGCTACCTATCCCCTATTTTTGGACTAGCAGCAGCTGTCTTACGATTTGGGACGGCGACTTTAATGAAGGTGCTAGCACCCACTCTCTACGATGATCCCAAAAAGAAAGAAGAGAGCCACGATAACTAAAGAAGTTGGTGACTGAAAAAGTTGAGCTAAAGGCCACTTTCTGCTGGTCTTTATGGTAAAATAGAAGGAAGAATATTAGTTTGGAGATTAATTAGAAATGAAACGTTCAATGTATGCTGGATGTGTTCGTGAAGAACACATTGGAACTCGTATTACCTTGAAAGGATGGGTTAGCCGTCGTCGTGACTTAGGTGGTTTGATCTTTATCGATCTACGCGACCGCGAAGGGATCATGCAATTGGTGATCAATCCAGAAACAGTTAGTGCAGAAGTAATGGCTACAGCTGAAAGCATCCGCAGTGAGTATGTTGTAGAAGTGACAGGTCTTGTGGAAGCTCGTGAACAAGCTAATCCGAACTTGCCTACAGGAGCAGTAGAACTCAAGGTGGAAGCTATTACGGTTCTCAATACTGCCAAAACTACACCATTTGAAATCAAGGACGGAATTGAAGCCAATGATGATACCCGTCTTCGTTACCGCTACTTAGACCTTCGTCGTCCTGAGATGTTGGAAAACCTCAAACTCCGTGCAAAAGTAACCCATTCAATCCGCAATTACTTGGATGAATTAGAATTTATTGATGTGGAAACACCGTTTCTTTCTAAGTCAACTCCAGAAGGAGCGCGTGACTATTTGGTTCCTTCCCGTGTCAATAAGGGTCATTTCTATGCCCTTCCACAAAGTCCTCAGATTACAAAACAATTGTTGATGAATGCCGGTTTTGATCGCTATTATCAAATCGTGAAGTGTTTCCGTGATGAGGATTTACGGGGAGACCGTCAACCTGAGTTTACACAGGTCGACTTGGAAACTTCTTTCTTGAGTGATCAAGAAATCCAGGATATCACAGAAGGCTTGATTGCACGTGTCATGAAAGAAACCAAGGGAATTGAAGTAACACTTCCATTCCCACGGATGAATTATGATGATGCTATGGCCTTGTATGGTTCAGATAAACCAGATACACGTTTTGAAATGTTGCTCCAAGACTTGACAGAGCTTGTCAAGGGTGTAGACTTCAAAGTCTTCTCAGAAGCTCCGGCAGTTAAGGCGATTGTCGTCAAAGGTGCAGCAGATCATTATTCTCGTAAAGACATCGATAAATTGACAGAAGTTGCGAAGCAATACGGTGCAAAAGGTCTTGCTTGGGTAAAATATGCTGAAGGTGCTTTGAACGGTCCTATTGCGAAGTTCTTGACAGACTTGACAAGTGACTTGACAGCTGCTTTACAATTAGAAGACAAAGATCTAGTCCTCTTTGTAGCAGATACTCTTGAAGTAGCCAATGCAACGCTTGGTGCTTTGCGTGTTCGTCTTGCGAAAGAGCTTGACTTGATTGACAACAATCAATACAACTTCCTTTGGGTAGTGGATTGGCCAATGTTTGAGTGGTCTGAAGAAGAAGGCCGTTATATGTCTGCTCACCATCCATTTACACTCCCACAAGCTGAAACAGAGCATGAATTGGAAGGCGATCTTTCAAAAGTTCGAGCGATTGCCTATGATATCGTCTTAAATGGCTATGAATTAGGTGGAGGAAGCCTACGGATTAATCATAAAGATTTACAAGAACGGATGTTTAAGGCGCTTGGATTTACAAAAGAAGCTGCTAATGAACAATTTGGTTTCTTGTTAGAAGCAATGGATTATGGTTTCCCACCACATGGAGGATTGGCGATTGGATTAGACCGCTTCGTGATGCTTCTTGCAGGGGAAGATAATATTCGGGAAGTCATTGCCTTTCCTAAGAATAACAAGGCGACAGATCCAATGACACAAGCTCCTTCTGTCGTTTCTGAAAAGCAATTGGATGAGTTAAATCTTCAAGTAGAAGTAGCAGAGCAAGAATAGGACAAGAGAGAAAAGGGAAAGTCTAGGAATCAGTTGCTCTAAAATTTTCCTTTTCTTCTAATCGATGGATTGAAAATGAAAAAAACTCGCTTTCATAAGCTATTTCGCTATCATGTGCGACGACTAGCTTATAACATTAAATTATTGCGCGTGCTGAAGAGCATCTCCCGTGAGAAATACGATGAAAAAGTGTCAGCTTCCTTGCTGTATGGTTTTCTATCAGCGATTGCCGTCAACTTCTTCTTTCAACCAGGACATGTATACTCCAGCGGTGCAACAGGGCTAGCTCAGATTTTATCTGTTCTGAGCCAACGCTTTATTGGCTTTACGATTCCCGTTTCCTTGACCTTTTATGCCATCAATATCCCTTTGATGATTGTGGCTTGGTATCAAATTGGCCATAAATTTACCATCTTTACCTTTATTACGGTTTCGATGAGTTCCCTCTTTATTCAGTTCGTGCCAGTGATTACGTTGACCAACGATCCGATCATGAATGCCCTATTTGGTGGGGTTGTCATGGGAACAGGGATTGGTTTTGCTCTTCGGAACAACATTTCCAGTGGGGGAACGGATATTGTCAGTTTGACGATTCGAAAACGGACAGGAAAGAATGTCGGCAGTATCTCCTTTTTGGTCAATGGGACCATTATGTTGATCGCTGGTCTGACCTTTGGTTGGAAGTATGCTCTTTACTCTATGATTACCATCTTCGTATCGAGTCGAGTAACGGATGCTGTCTTTACCAAGCAAAAACGGATGCAGGCAATGATCGTAACGAGCCAGCCGGATGCCATTATTGAAAAGATTCATAAAAAATTGCATCGTGGAGCAACCATTATCCACAATGCAGAAGGAACCTATAACCATCAGGAAAAAGCGGTTCTGCTGACAGTTATTACGCGTGCAGAGTTTAATGAATTCAAATATATTATGAAAAAAGCTGATCCTCAGGCTTTTATCACCATTTCAGAAAACGTTCATATCATTGGACGCTTTGTAGAAACAGAAGAATAAAAATAAGGTCACCACATTGTGGTGACCTTTATTTTGTTGATTCAGTTTCGTGGAGAAGGAGCCAACTATGGGCAGGAATAGAAAGTTCCTTTCCTTTAGGAATAGGCGCTTGGAGGTTGGCATGAGGATAGGCAAATAACAGCTGGCTATCGCTCGGATGTTGATAGGTCTTTTCTTGATCACCGATATTGACGAGAATCGTTATTTTTTCACGATCTTTCTCAATCGTGTAGATCAAATGATGATCAGACAACCATTTGACATCACAGTAGTCGCGAATCTCTTGCCCTTTTTTCAAACGAAGGAGTGGCTGTGATTTCCGATAAGCAATCAATTCTTCAAGAAAAGCAATTTCTTCTTGGCATTTTGAAAGGGATGTCCAGTCCAATTGGTTGAGACTATCTGGCAAGTTATAGGTGTTGTCTTCGAGCCCTTTTGTGCGGTAAAATTCTTGACCAGCATGGATAAAAGGTACACCTTGGGATAATAATACCAAATGAAGAGCGAGACGTGAGAGAGCTTTTCGCTCCTCTAGACGAATCTCTTCTTTTTCAAGTTGGAAATAATCAAAAACAGTTGCATTGTCATGGCATTCGACGTACTGAATGGCTTGTTGAGGTTGGATGAAATGAGCAGGTCCTACTTTCCCGACATTTGCTGTTAGGATATTAGAAAAATCATTGGCTGGATGTTGACTATCACGACGGTGATCGGCTAAGAGTGTTCTCTTGACCGTATCCCGGAAATTATCACTGAAAAAGCCAAAATCTGGTAATCGTTTTGAGTTGTACTGGTGAGCGAGCTGGTCTTCAGAGAGGCCTGTATCCATCTTCCACCCTTCGCCATAGAGATAGACTTTAGGATAGATTTCACGGAGCTCCTCTGCAATCTCTGTCATGGTTTGAATGTCTAAGATTCCCATCAAGTCAAAGCGAAAACCATCAAAGCCGTAGAGGGAAACCCATTGCTTGAGGGATTGCTTGATATAGTGTCTTACCATGGAACGTTCACTTGCGACATCATTCCCACAGAAGGTTCCATTGGTCCGCTCTCCTTCTGCATTATAGCGGTAGAAATAACCGGGTACGATTTGTTCAAATGCATACTCATCGGCCTGGTAGACGTGATTGTAGACCACATCCATGATAACACTAAGATTAGATTGGTGATAGGTTGCAATAGCATCTTGGAGTTCCCAAATCCGTGCATAAGGATCGTTGGGGTCACTGGCATAACTACCTTCTGGAACATTGTATTGGACAGGATCATAACCCCAGTTGTAGGCTTTCCATTGATTCTCTTCATCAACACTACCGAAATCATAGACAGGAAGTAACTGTACATGGGTAATGCCAAGTTTTTGAAGGTAATCAAATCCAAGGATCTGACCATTGAGTTGAGGCGATTCTGTCAACCCTTTAAACTTACCAGGGTGTTTAAAGCCGGCCTCTTTTTGGACAGAGAAGTCCCGAACGCTCATCTCGTAGATGATTGCTTCTGTCGGGTCTAATTGACGAGCAGCACGTGTGATAGGACGTGTAATCTTCTTCCGGTCGATGACCAAGCTGTCTCCAGAGTTGGCCAAAGAGGATAGAGCATAGGGATCGTGAATCCGACGTTCTAGGCCATTGACACGAAATTCATAGTGGTAGGCAGCTCCTTCCCAATCCCCTTTGAGCAAGAGTTTCCAGACACCGTTTTCTGTACGTGTCATCGGATAGATCTGATCTTCGATATGGAGACTCACATCTTGCGAAATCGGTGCCCAGAATTTAAATTGCGTCTGATTTGGTGTGTAAAAACTTCCTAAATCTTCTCCACTATAGGTGAAGGTTTGATCGAAAATGGGTTTGCGAACGATGTTTCGATAGTGGAGTATAGAAGAATTTCCAGTAGCATCGTAGATGGTGTACTCTTCTCCGAGTTCAAGTGGAATAGGGCTTAAGAAATAGTCTCCTGTGTCAGTCGCTGCACTTGACGTTTTGACAGGGATTAAGGCAAGATAACCTTGGTTCGTTTTCAAATAAAAAGGAAGGATATGCTCCTCTCCCTTTTGGATACGAATGAGGTCTTGGTCATCTAAATAAGCAGTAAATGTAGACATAAAGACTCCTAGAGTTTCGTAATGGTATGGTCAATCAATTGACGGTAGCAAACGGTTTTTCCTTCTTTGTGATCCTTGATAATTTGTAGAATTGTCCGAACAGACTCACGTCCGAGTTCCACTGCATTGATGTCAATATAGGCTTCAATATCGAGTCGTGGCTTAATCGAATCAAAGGAAATAATCGGGATTGTCAGCTGGTGTTCTAATAGGTATTGGCGCACCCCTTCAGCAACGAGAATATCGGTTGTCATGATGGCATCTAACTCTGCTAGGGGAAGGCTCTCCATCATTTGATAAGAATTGTCTTCCAACATAAAACCAAATGAGAAATGAACCAGTTTTTCATCGAGAGGAATCCCTGCTTTTTGGAGGGCTTCTTTATAACCTTCGTAGCGGTCTTGAGATACGAACAGTTCTTTGTTTCCCCCGATAAAAGCAATTTTTCGGTAGTTTTGTTGAATGAAATAATCCGTCGCATCAAATGCAGCCTTGATATTATCATTATCCACTAGCGATACAAAAGGTGAAGCTGCCTTTCCGAGAATGAGGAAGGGGAACTTGTCTTTGATCGCAAATTCAACGAGGGGATCATTCGGGTTGGAATAAAGGAAAATCAAACCATCTACACGATTTCCGTAGATGAGTTGTTTGAGGTTGTCGAGCCGCCGTTCTTCATTTTGCCCCGTACAGATTTGGATGGCATAATCATTGTCTGACGCGATCTGGGTAATCCCTCTTAAAACAGTTGGGAAGAAAGGATTCTGGTAGAAGACGTCACTGTCGATTGGTAGGACCAAAGCAATGACTTGACTAGATTGGCTGACAAGGCTGCGAGCATTAAGATTGGGATGGTAGTCCAATTCGACCATGGCCTCACGGACACGTTTTTTTGTTTCATCACTAATCGTGGATTTGTTTTGGATGACGCGCGTGACAGTTGAAGGCGCGACGCCAGCGAGTTTCGCCACATCTTTGATGGTAACACGCATGAGAAAACCTCCTAGCGGTGATAGTCTGGATCACGGAAGTGGGTCTTATAAAATACCATAGCAAGATAGAGTACAAATAAGACATTTTGGATCATGATCGTCGTAGTAAATACTTGATGGAATAGTAAACTGATGAAGACACTCAGTAAAATAGGGAGTCCCAAGCAATTCAGAATACAGTTGAAACATTCCTTGAAAGTTTGTAGTGAAAAGAGTCGAGATTTTCGTGTCAAGTAGAGGAAGAAAGAGGCCCCTACGATGAGAATCAAATAATTGACTGTCGATAAGAAGCCAGAGAAAATCACGAGAAAGAGACTGACAGGGAGTCGATTGTCGCGAAACCAATCGCTAGAGATAGCTTGAGTGAAGCTTTTTTTATCCCGAAGGCTCTCTTGATTAATAGCCTGGTATGAGACTGTAGCGAGTTCTTTATTCTCTTTTGAGATAATCAATTGTTTGCGATCAAAATGGAGTGTTAACTCCTTGCCTTCACTAGCCTTTGCCTCTTGGCCTAAGATAACCTGTCCTTTTGAAGTCTTGTGTACAGGGTTAGTCCCTGTATAGGTGAGCTCTTGGTCTTTGATCACGACGTGTTCTTGGATATCTTTCATAACGTCTGTTGATAAAGGATCAAACACATCGCTGACAAAGGTTGTCAAAGGATAGGTTTTGAGTTGAGCATTTTGCAGAGCCACAGGTAATAGTGTGATAGAGATTAGAAAGAAAGAAGTAAAAATCATTTGGAACCAGCTCAGTTTTTTGCGGTTTGCAAAAGAAGAGCGGAAATTGAAGATACTTGCGAAATAATTAAAAGGATAGGGCATAAGATGACCTTTCTAAATATAAGAGTATCAGAAATGCAAAGAGAAATCTCTTTGCATTGATTTTATTCTTAACGAAGGGTAGTAAAGCATCCACCATACTACCCTCAACTTAAAAATAAAATGTGCTTGAAATAAGATTCTATTTTATCCTTTATCTCCACCAGCTGTCAAGCCTGAAACAAAGTTCTTTTGTAGGAAGAAGAATAAGATACAGATTGGAACCGCGATCAAAATAGCACCGGCTGCAAAGAAGGCGATTTTTTGATTTTTTTGGTCACTGATAAAGGTTTGAAGACCAACGGCTACCGTATAGTTCACTTCGTCACGAAGCAAGAATTTAGACAAGATATAGTCTCCGAAAGGCCCCATGAAAGCCCAAAGTGCTTGAACGGCAATCATTGGACGAACAAGAGGAAGGACGATTTGCCAGAAGCGACGGAAGTGTCCAGCTCCATCCAATTTCGCAGATTCATCGAGGGAAATTGGAACAGTATCGAAGTATCCCTTCATCAACCAGGCATTCATTGGAATACCACCACCAACATAAAGGAAGATCAAGAACCAAGGTTGGTTCAAGGCATTCAGCATCAAAGCCATAACGAAGAAGGCTGTGAGGGCTGCCATGGTTGGGACCATTTGAATAATCAAGAAGAAGACCAAACTTTGTTTACGCGCCAAGAAATTGTAACGGCTGTATGCGTAACCTGCGAAGGTAACGATACTTGTTTGTACAATCATGGTGATAATGGCGATAACCAAGGTGTTCATATACCAAGTGCCATAAGGAGTTTCAGAGAAAAGTTTTGAGAAGTTATCAAAACTAAGATTGCCACTAAAATCAAGTGTAAAGGCACTGACATTCCCTGATTTGAAGGCTGATAGAACCGTAATCAACAATGGATAAATGATAACGATTGAAAGAACCACCATGTACAGGTAAGTCAAGAAATGATTGAGGCGGCGTTTAAATTGAACTGAATTTTTCATTTTATACATCCTCCATATCAAATGCATGTAGTTTCTTGAAGGCAATCATAGAGATTGAGATCACAATCACAGAGATAATCAAGGTTACCGCTGCAGCCATTGAATATTGAGGAGCGGTATTGGTTGTCAACTTATAGATCCAAGAGATCAAGATATCTGTAGATCCAGCGTTTCCTCCGACAGAACCAGGTCCTCCATCATTAAACAAGTAAATAATGGAGAAGTTGTTAAAGTTGAAGGTATATTGACTGATCAAAGTTGGAGCTGCAACCGCAAGGATCATTGGGAAAGTGATGTTGCGGAATTTTTGCCAACCGTTGGCACCATCAATATAAGCAGCTTCGTAAAGATCGTTTGGAATAGATTGAAGGATCCCTAAAGTCAAGACGAAGATGTAAGGGAATCCGAGCCAACCTTGCATCATAATCAAAGCAATTTTTGTCCAGATAGGATCTGTTTTCCAAGGAATCAAAACGCCATCTAAGAATGGGAAGATCTTCGCAAACAATGGGATAACTTGTGCATTGATGGCACCGACACTATCGTTAAACATATTTGAGAAAGTTAGGATAGTGATGAAAGATGGAACAGCCCATGGGAGCAAGAAGATAACCCCAAAGATTCGTTTTCCTTTTACGAATGGTTGGTTTGCAACAATAGCGGTCAAGATACCGAGTACGATTTGAAGAGTTGAAGCTGCGAGTGCCCAAATCAAGGTCCAGCCAAGAACAGATGTAAAGGCTGAGCGGAAGGTACTCAAGGTCCACATATTAGTGAAGTTTTGGAACCCGATCCAATCAAGCAAGGTTGTTGGAGCGGTATGTTTGAAGTCGTAGTTGGTAAAGGCGATCATCAAAGTTACTAAAACTGGGAAGATAATCGCAAATGTCATAGCAATGTATGAAGGAATGATCAATAAATATGGGAAGCCATTTTCATAGATGGCTTGAACCATTTCTTTTCCAGTTTTTGGAACAGCAATGCCATTGTTGATACGTTTTGCAACGGTTCCAGCATCCTTAATATTTAAGGCATAAAATAGGAAGTAAATAATGGTAATGATCAAGTGGAAGGCGCCACGAATCAAGATAAAGAGAGAATTATCTTGTCCACGGACGGTTCCAAGTGTAACCAATTTCGCTAATTCCCCAGCTCCGATTCCTAGGAAATAGGCGAGAAAGAGAACAGTTACGGCAAGAAAAATATAGCCTTTGGTTTTTTGTTTGTTATAAATTTGCCCAAGACCCGGGATCAAAGAGAACCACATAGCCTTTTTAGGGTTTTGTTCTGTAGTCATACAAATCTCCTTATAATGTCCTTGCTAGAGAGCAAGAAGACAAGTCAGACAGTAAGTTGTGCTTGAAAATTGAACATAAGAGGTTGGGACTTTGTCTCCAACCTCTTACTCACACCTAAAAACTGTCTTATTTGCTACCGAATTTTTGTTCGATGGTTTCTTTAATCAATTTCACTGCATCGTCAGCAGATGCTTTTGCAGATTTTTTACCACTTACAGCATCGAAAAGCATATTAGCAGCTGGATCCCAAACAGCACTCATTTCTGAGATATTTGGCATTGGTTGAGCGTTCTTGAATTGATCAACAACGGCAGTTGTCAATTCATCGTTTTTGCTAACCGCATATTTACGAGCTTCTGTGTTAGCAGGAACTTCATTGGTCTTGTCAAACAAAGCTTTTTGTTGATCAGTGCTTGTCAAGTAGTCAATGAATTTTTGAGCGCCGTCAAGGTTTTTCGCACCTGAAGGGATAACCCAAGCTTTACCACCACCGAAGGCAGAGTATGCTTTTCCGTTTGGAAGGGTTGGAATCGTTGCGACACCGTAGTTTACTTTAGCTTCTTTCAATGAAGCAGCTTTCCAAGGACCATCGATGATAGCAGCTGCTTTTCCTTCTTGGAATTGTGTTTGGATAAAGTTAGCAGCACCTTTTCTATCTTGCATACCTTTTGGCCATTTAGCATACCAAGTTTTTGCATATTCGATACCATCGATAGAACCTTGGTTGTTCAATCCAATATCTTTAGGATCTGTACCGTCTTTACCAAACACATAACCGCCGTTACCTGAAAGTAAACCGTAAGTGTAGTAGAAGTTTGTCCAGTCAGCTAAGAAGGCAGTTGTTTTACCAGGTTCGCTAGCGAAGTCGTACTTGCTATCTTTTGCAAGATTTTCAAGATCACCAAATGTTTTTGGAGCTTCGCTTAAAAGATCTTTGTTATAGTAGAGAACCAATGTTTCGATGACAGCAGGTGCACCGTAAACTTTACCACCGTTTGTTACAAGAGCTTCAGTTGTTTTATCTGTATGGCTATCTTTGTTTAATGTAACTTCAGCCAATTGACCATCGCTACCAAGACCACCTACACGGTCGTATGGAGCCATCATTACGTCTGGAGCTTTTTTAGATTGGTTATCAAGAGAAAGGTTATCCAATCCACCAAGAGCATCACCAGTCTTGATGTTAATTTTTACGCCATTTTCTTTTTCAAAAGCTTTTGCAGCTTCTTCAACATAAGATTTGTAGCCTTTGTCTACATAGACGTTGATTTCTTTACTTGCCTCAGAAGAACCTGATGAGTTATTGCTACAAGCAGCAAGTAAGAAGCCGGCAAAACCAACTGTACCAAGTACAGCAGCACTACGTAAAATTGTACGTTTCATGATTTATTCCTCCTAAAGAATAAAAAAAGATAATAATTAGAAACCGTTTTAGACAAACGTTTTCCTAAAACGTCTTAAGTATATCACAAGGCGAAAACGTTTGCAAGTAGTTTTAAACAATTTTTTTAAAAATATTTTAATTCCGAACTTTCTTCTATAAAATACATTAAATTTGTTGACATTAGGCAAAGGAAAGAATACACTAGGGGGGTGAGGACATTCTGAAAAAAGTTAAAAAGTTTTTAAGAAACCCCTTGCAGAAAATATGGAAAAAGTTTATAATGACATGGTACGCAAACGTTTTCGCAAAAATTGCGTAAACTGAGTTGCGCCTGTTCGATTTTAACAAAGAGTAGAGCCGCTTGAGAGCTGGATACGACTCTGCAACGATACCCATACCGTGCACCGAATCGCAGGCTTCAAAGAAATAAAAAGAGGTGGTAACCCATGAAAAAACGTCAAAGTGGTGTTTTGATGCACATTTCTTCCCTTCCTGGACAATACGGAATCGGATCATTCGGACAATCAGCATATGATTTTGTTGATTTCCTCGTTCGGACCAAGCAACGTTACTGGCAAATCTTGCCGCTTGGTACAACTAGTTATGGAGATTCTCCATACCAATCTTTCTCAGCTTTTGCTGGGAACACTCATTTTATTGATTTCGATCTTTTGATCGAACAAAGTTTGTTGACAGAAGCAGACCTTAAAGGAGTGGAATTTGGTCAAGATCCTACTCAAGTGGATTATGCAAAGGTTTTCGAACAACGTCGTCCCTTGCTTGAAAAAGCAGTTGCGAATTTCTTAAAATCAAGTGATCAAAAAGAATTCCAAGAATTTTGTGAAGCCAATGCTTCTTGGTTGGAGCTCTTCGCAGAATACATGGCTATTAAAGAACACTTTGATTTGAAAGCTTGGACAGAGTGGCCAGATGCAGCTATTCGTGCGCGTGAGCCAAAAGCTTTGGCTAAATACCGTGAAGAATTGGCTGATCAATTGACTTACCATCGTGTGACTCAATTCTTCTTCTTCCAACAATGGTTGGCCTTGAAAGCTTATGCCAATGACCATCACATTGAAATCGTCGGAGATATGCCAATCTATGTAGCGGAAGATTCAAGTGACATGTGGGCGAACCCTCATCTCTTCAAAACAGATAAAAACGGGAAAGCGACTTGCATCGCAGGATGCCCGCCAGATGAATTCTCAGCAACTGGTCAACTTTGGGGGAACCCAATCTATGACTGGGAAGCAATGGACAAAGATGGCTACCAATGGTGGATTGAACGCTTGCGTGAAAGCTTCAGGATCTACGACATCGTGCGGATCGACCACTTCCGTGGTTTTGAGTCTTACTGGGAAATCCCTGCTGGATCAGGTACAGCAGCACCAGGTAAATGGGTTAAAGGTCCTGGCTACAAACTCTTTGCAGCTGTGAAGGAAGAGCTCGGTGATTTGAACATCATCGCTGAGGACCTTGGCTTTATGACGGATGAAGTCATCGAACTTCGTGAACGCACTGGCTTCCCAGGAATGAAGATTCTTCAATTTGCCTTCAATCCGGACGATGAAAGTATCGATAGCCCTCACTTGGCACCAAACAATTCTGTGATGTATACAGGAACACATGATAACAACACAGTTCTTGGATGGTACCGCAATGAAATCGACGATCCAACTCGTGAGTACCTTGCTCGTTATACGAACCGGAAAGAGTACGAATCTGTACCGCATGCGATGCTTCGTACAGTCTTTGCTTCCGTCAGCTTCATGGCGATTGCTACTATGCAAGACTTGCTCGAATTGGATGGTTCAGCTCGTATGAACTTCCCATCTACTCTTGGTGGAAACTGGTCATGGCGTATGACAGAGGATCAATTGACACCGGCTGTTGAGCAAGAATTACTTGACTTCACTACGATCTATCGTCGTGAAAACAAAGACTTGAAAAAAGAAGTTAAGAAAGCAAAAAAATAATCTTTCCCCCCTATTAAAATTGTTGAAACAAAGGAGACTCCCAACATGGAATCATTACAAAAATATGTGATTGATCATCATCAAAAAACAATTGCTGAATGTTCAAATGAAGAATTGTACCTTGCTTTGCTTAATTACACCAAGCAAGCAAGCGCTAAAAAGAAATTAAATACTGGTAAGAAAAAAGTTTACTACATCTCAGCTGAGTTCTTGATCGGTAAACTCTTGTCAAACAACTTGATTAACCTTGGTCTTTACGACGATGTGAAAAAAGAACTTGCTGCTGCAGGTAAAGAGTTGATCGAAATCGAAGAAGTAGAATTGGAACCATCACTTGGTAACGGTGGTTTGGGACGTTTGGCAGCCTGCTTTATCGACTCTATCTCAAGCCTTGGTTTGACAGGGGATGGGGTTGGTTTGAACTACCACTTTGGTTTGTTCCAACAAGTCCTTAAAAACAACCAACAAGAAACGATTCCAAATGCATGGTTGACTGACCAAAGCTGGCTCGTTCGTTCAAGCCGTAGCTACCAAGTGCCATTTGCACACTTCACATTGACTTCTACCCTTTATGATATCGATGTCCCTGGTTACAAGATTGAAACCAAGAACCGTTTGCGTTTGTTCGACTTGGATTCAGTTGATTCATCTATTATTGAAGATGGTATTAACTTTGACAAGACAGATATCGCTCGCAACTTGACCCTCTTCTTGTACCCAGATGATAGTAACCGTCAAGGGGAATTGCTCCGTATCTTCCAACAATACTTCATGGTATCAAACGGTGCACAATTGATCATCGACGAAGCCATCGAAAAAGGAAGCAACTTGCATGACCTTGCTGACTATGCTGTTGTCCAAATCAACGATACTCACCCATCAATGGTCATCCCTGAATTGATCCGTCTTTTGACAGAACGTGGTATTGGAATGGATGAAGCCATCTCTATCGTTCGTAGCATGACGGCTTACACTAACCACACAATCCTTGCAGAAGCCCTTGAAAAATGGCCACTTGAATTCTTGCAAGAAGTGGTTCCTCACTTGGTTCCAATCATTGAAGAATTGGACCGCCGTGTTCGCGCTGAATACAAAGATCCAGCTGTTCAAATCATCGATGAGAATGATCGCGTACACATGGCGCACATGGATATCCACTATGGATTTAGCGTAAACGGGGTAGCAGCACTTCACACAGAAATCTTGAAGAATTCTGAGTTGAAAGCCTTCTACGACATTTACCCTGAAAAATTCAACAACAAAACAAACGGTATCACATTCCGTCGTTGGCTCATGCATGCCAACCCAACCTTGTCACACTACTTGGATGATATCCTCGGACGTGACTGGCACCATGACGCATCTAAATTGGAAGACCTTCTTTCTTATGAAGATAAAGATGCAGTCAAAGCAAAATTGGAAAACATCAAGTCTCACAACAAACGGAAATTGGCTCGTTTCTTGAAAGACCATCAAGGTGTGGAAATCAATCCTAACTCTATCTTTGATACCCAAATCAAACGTCTCCACGAATACAAACGTCAACAAATGAACGCTTTGTATGTGATCCACAAATACTTGGACATCAAAGCTGGAAATATCCCTGCTCGCCCAATCACTGTTCTCTTTGGTGGTAAAGCAGCTCCTGCCTACACCATTGCACAAGATATCATCCACTTGATCCTTTGCTTGTCTGAAGTGATTGCAAACGATCCAGCAGTAGCTCCACACTTGCAAGTGGTGATGGTTGAAAACTACAACGTAACTGCTGCAAGCTACTTGATCCCAGCTAGCGATATTTCTGAGCAAATCTCTCTTGCTTCGAAAGAAGCTTCAGGTACTGGTAACATGAAATTCATGTTGAATGGTGCATTGACACTTGGTACGATGGATGGAGCCAACGTGGAAATCGCTGAATTGGTTGGACGTGACAACATCTACATCTTCGGTGAAGATTCAGAAACTGTAATCGATCTATATGAGAAATCAGCATACAAATCAGCGGACTTCTATGAACGTGAAGCTATCAAACCATTGGTAGACTTCATTATCAGCGATGCCGTTCTTGCAGTTGGTAACAAGGAACGCTTGACTCGTCTTCACAAGGAATTGATCAACAAAGACTGGTTCATGACTCTTCTTGACTTGGAAGACTACATTGTCACCAAAGAACGTATGTTGGCTGACTACGAAGACCGTGATGCATGGTTGGATCAAGTCATCGTTAACATTGCTAAAGCAGGATTCTTCTCATCTGACCGTACGATCGCTCAGTACAATGAAGATATCTGGCACTTAAACTAATCATTAGTTGTTAGACCAAGGTTCTTAGGACCTTGGTCTTTTTCATTTCTTGTTATTTGGGAAGAAAAAGGAAGGAATTTAAAGAATGGACACTTCTGTAAACAGTGTTGTTTTTTTGAATTTTTCCGAGCCGGCAGGGAAAAAATTACATAATTTTTTATTTTAACCTTCAAATCTAATCTATTGGTATAAAAAAATACTTCCCCTAAAAAAGCCTTCCGGTGAAATTTATAAAAAGAGAAACCGGGATGAAAATCCTTGAAAATAAAGGATTTTTCACAGGTGCTTACATATATTTTCAACTAAAAGATGAGGAAGGTCCGGAAGGTTTGGCGTTTCAAGTTGTTATATCTTTAAAGTAAAATAAAAAATTAAATAGACAAATATTTAAAAATGGTTGATTGTGATACAATAGAGTTAACTGGCAGTAGCATATTTTTGCCTCTACAGTGAGATTTTTTTAAACATAAACAAAAAGGAGAGTTTTGAAAATGAAAAGCTATCGTGAACATGTTTCGAAGCAGGAAAAATTTTCAATTCGTAAGTTATCAGTCGGTGTTGTTTCATTGGCTATCGCTGGATTAGCTACTGTTAATACCTACGGAGCAGAAGTGAAAGCAGATGAGGCAACAGCGCCTGCAACTGAAGCGACTACTACGGATACAGCAACAAGCGATGCAGCTGTTTCAACAAGTTCTAAGTTGACATCTACAACTGTGACAGAAGGAAATAAAACAGTTACGACGACTTATGTAGAATCACCAGAACTTGAAAAAGCAAAAGCTGATGCGGCTACAGAAGGTGTGACCGTTACAGAAGAAGCTGAAAAAGTCCAACCATCTATCGCAGCAGCAGAAGCAGATAATAAAGCTCAAACAGCTGAAATCAACACAGTAGTTGATAACTACAAAAAGGCAAAAGCGGAGTATGAAGCAAAATCTCAAGAAATCACATTGATTGAAAAGAGAAATGCAGAAGCAGAAGCGGCTTACAAGAAACAAGTAGAAGACTACAAAACCCAACAAGCAGCTTATGATAAAGCTTTAGAAGAGTACAATGCTAAAAAGGCAGCCTACGATGCTAAAGTAGCAGAAAAAGCAGCAGCAGATAAGGCCAATGCAGAAGCAAAAGCTAAGTATGAAGCAGAAATGGCTGTTTACAATACAGCTAAAGCGCAATACGATAAAGATTTACAAGAATACCAAACTAAGAAAGCGCAATACGATAAAGATAAAGCAGCTTATGATCAATTGGTAGCGAAGAAGGCAGAAGAAGATGCTGCTAAGGCTCAATACGAAGCTGATCTTGCAAAATACAATGTAGAAAAAGTACAGTACGAAAATGATTATATTGCTTATCAAAAGAAATTAGCTGAATACGAAGTTGCCAAAAAACAATATACGGACGCGAAACAAGCATACGACAAATATATGACAGACAATGCGTATGCTGACCTTAAAAATGTTTCAACTGTTCAAGATTTGACCTTCCAACGTGAAGGTGGTGCAACTCACACCATTGACGGCATCAGCACTTATCTTACTCGTGATGCTCAAGCTCGTTTAAATACAAGCAATGTCCATCAATATGATTCTAATAAATTGGAAGCTTCAGATATTGTAGCAACTAGTCCTTGGGCCAATAATGAAACTGAGTACATTCAAGTGAAAGAAGGCGATAAATTTGTCGTTACTTATGATAACTTGAATCAGTCCAGCATGCGTGAAAATACGGATATGCATCCAATCAAACGTGTGATTTACCGTTATGAGATTTTAAGTCTTCCATCAAATGATGGCAAAGGGATTGCAGCAGTCAACGCAGATCCAACGGTAACCATGACAGTGGGTGCTTCAACAGACCAAGACAAACCTGTTAAGGTTGCTGTCGATGTTGAATTCTATGATGGTGATGGCAATAAATTTGATTTGACTCAACGCAATGCCATTGTCGCTTTGAACTCGCTCAACCACTGGACAGGTGCTTCCTATGTCGATAGTGGAGACAAACCTCGTGCCCTTACAGTAGAAGCCAAAGATAAAAATGGCAACACTGTTCGTGGAACTTGGGATCCATATGCAGATGGTTCATCCATGAGCATTGAAAACAATGAAGTGAAGGTTAAAACAGGAAAAGCAGACTTTGGTACTGCAACTGTTTCCATTTCAGCAGACAACCCTCTCAAAATTGTGACTCAGAAATATGGTTATGTTAAAGATGACACAGGTAAATGGGTTCCTGGTACGACACCTGAGAAGGAAGAAGTAACGGATGCGTTAACTGTAAATGCTTCGGGTTCAGGAAGTGTTCATTCTATTGGTACAGAAGAATTTACCTTTGAAGGTAAGGATGATGTTATCGGATCATACAAAGTAGATGCAACTACAGGTCAAATTACGTTCACGCCTAAGAAGAAATTTGAAAACGTGGAACACCAAGAGTCTGTAAATGTTGGAAATAATAAATTTATTCCAATTCCAAACTCAAGTGTTTCTTATGATGCTGCTACTAAAGAAGTGACTTCCTTTAAAGATAACCAATATATTGAACATGGCTCTGTCTTTAACGGTGAATCTTCAACAACTCTTGAAGGTTGGGATAATCCATCTTCTCCATACCTCTATTATGGTGGAGCAGGCTTGAAGATGTCAGATGGACACTTAGTCTTTACGGCTAATGGTGCCAATGCGGCTGGTCAACCAACGGTTTATTGGTTTGCCATCAACTCAAATGTAGGTCTTCCTAAAGAGCCAGGAGAAAAACCGAAAGAGCCAACAAAACCAACAGAACCAAAGGCTCCAACTCCACCAACACCAACAGTTGTGGAAGTGCCAGCAGAGCCAAGTAAACCTGAAGAACCTAAATCACCAACTCCGCCAACAGCACCTAACTACACTGTGATTACGGTCGATGTGGAGGAACCAAAAGCTCCAACTCCACCAAAAGCTCCAACCCCACCAACTCCTGAAGTCGTTCCAAATACGAATCCGGTGAAACCGGAAGCTGAAGTGAAATGGCATAAGAATAAAGTGGTAACGGAAACAGATATTCCAACCCCACCAACACCAGTTCCTCCAACTCCACCAACTCCATACAACCCACCTACACCAATCGTTCCACCAACTCCAGAGGTTCCAACCGAACCAACTCCTGAAGTTCCGGAACAGCCTGTACAACCTGCGCAACCACAAACACCTACGCTTCCAAATACAGGTACAGAAAGCTCAACTGTAGCTGTTCTTGCAGGTGCGATGGCTGGATTGCTTGGATTGGGTCTTGCACGCAAGAAAAAAGAAGATTAATTCTTATTTCTGTCGTTCATTCATCTAAATAAAGAAAGTCAGAAGGCAAGTTCTTCTGGCTTTTTTGATGGAGTGATGACCAAATAGTTGAGAAATAGAACAGAATAGTTTTTGGATGAGGAGAGGAAATGGCTTTTATAGACCAAATCGTGTCGAAATGAAGCAGAATAGAAATGGATGACACAAGAAGAAGAGAATGAGGTATACTGGTTGTGTTCGAATGAAAGTTTATAGGACTCCGTTATATCTCTAATCATTCCAATGATACAGTTGCGATGGCTTTTCATCTTTTGCACACATTACTTTTCCAAATGAATTTCATTTGAACGTATCAGTGGTCAGGCGAGTGCTTCCACGGTTTTGAGGCGCTTGCCTTTCTATCTGTATCGCGATATAATAGGGTGTAAGAAATGAAAAGGAGTTTGTATGAAAAAGAAACCTATCTATCTTTACATCCTGTTATTTTTCTCTACGGTTGGAACCCTGACTTCAGCTGTCTCAACCTTTGGAGCTTCAAAGAGTTTTGAGCTGACAGATGATTTTGCGAAACAACTTGGTTTAACAACGGCTCAAGACAAGGCTGACTACGTGACATATTATGAGAAATCAGCCCAACTCAATCAGTCTCCACTAACCTTTTTATTTGTTTCCCTGATTCTGATTGCCTTACTGGCAACTTTCTATTTCCTCTTTATGAAGCAGGATCTGTTAACAGCCCATTATACTTACATGGGGCAGATTTTATTAAGTCAAGCCTTCTCTTGCTATAATTATTTTGCAGGGCGTCCACTATTAGCTAGTTTTTCAACCCCGTCCCTTCGCCAACGATATCTGGCATCTTCGTCCATTGCTTTGTTACTCTTGACTGCTTTATCTCTTCTCTTCCTTGGGATTGTTTTGTATAAAACCTTGCGTTTGAGAAAAGCTCAAGCTACGGCATAATAGATAAGTTTGAATGGAGCTCTCTTAGAGGATAAGAGAGCTTCTTGATTGGAGAAAAAAGATGAAAGTATCCTTTGTTTATATTAGTCTGAGTGGGAATACAGAGAGTTTTGTCCGCCGCTTAAGTGACTATTTGCTGGAAGCCCATCCCGGACTTGAAATCGAGAAAGTGCATGTGAAAGACCTGGTCAAAGAGGGCCAGCCCTTCTTTGAAATGACCAATCCTTTTATTACTTTTTTGCCAACCTATTTGGAGGGTGGAAATGGTGTTGACAATGGCGATGTGGAAATTTTGACGACAGATGTCGCAGATTTTATTGCTTACGGAGGCAACGCCAGCAAGTGCTTAGGAGTGGTTGGATCAGGCAATCAGAATTTTAACAATCAATATTGTTTAACCGCTAAGCAATACAGCCAACGCTTTGGTTTCCCTATGTTAGCCGATTTTGAAATGCGGGGGATGTTGGGAGATATTAAAAAAGTAGCCGCCATTGTAGAAGATTTGTATCATCTGTAAAATAAAGAGAGGCTGGGACAAAAGTCCTAGCCTCTTAATTGTTTTTGGATTGTCGAGCAAGACGCAGTGGTTGAGTGGGCTCTACTACGCTGATTTCATCAGCTTTTACAGCCCTACTCAACTGTGCGGAGGTGGGACGACGAAATCGAATTCTAACGAATTACCGATTTCTGTCCCACTCTCTCTTTTACGCTTTATTTTAATTTTTCTGTGATTTCTTTAGCAAGTAGGAGTCCCAATCGATAGTCTTTATTGATGGCATGGATGACATCGTTGATATTGTCGGCCTCTTGGATTTTTTCTTTGATGCTATCTTTGAAAGCTTGATCTTTCAAAAGTTGCTCTTGTAAGAGCCGTTGTAGTTTTTCTCTTTCGTACTTGTTAAATAAAAAGAGGATCACTAAACTGATGAGGATTAAGATGTAAACGGTTTGATTCATAGATTTCTCCTGTATATAAAGGATCTGAAAATGTAGAGAATGAAGGGCATTGGGCATGAGAAAAGGAGTGAGAAAGAACTAAATTGAATCGCATTTAGTTTCTCCTCTCACTCCCATAAGAGATGTTCTACTTATCAATCATTAGATAAGAAATTACATTTTCTCAGGTGCATCGACACCAAGTAAGCGAAGAGCTTCTTTTAAGACTACTGCTGTTGAGTAGCTAAGAGCAAGACGGCTTTCGCGTTCTGGGCTTTCATCCAAGATACGAGTGTGTGCATAGTATTTGTTGAAGGCTTGAGCCAAGTTGATAGCATATTTTGCGATCAAGGATGGATCATAGTTTTCAGCAGCACGTTTGACAACACGAGAGAAGTCTTGGAGAAGCTTGATGATTTCCCAGCTTTCAGGATCGCTCAAGCTGTATGTCGCATCTGTAGATGGTGTGAAGTTGGCTTTGCGAAGGATGGATTGGATACGAGCGTAAGCATATTGAACGTAAGGGCCAGTTTCTCCTTCGAAGGATACCATGGCTTCGAGGTCGAAGTCATACCCATTGCGGCGGTCTGTCTTCAAGTCGTAGAATTTAACCGCACCAACACCGACTGCATGTGCCACTTCTTCCTTGTTTTCAAGTTCAGGATTCTTTTCTTCGATCTGAGCTTTGGCACGAGAGATGGCTTCTTGAAGAGTTGGTTCGAGAAGGATGATATTTCCTTTACGAGTTGATAATTTTTGGCGGTTTTTTGTCACCAAACCAAAGTCAACGTGAACCATATCGTCGCTCCAGTCAAATCCCATTTTCTTCAAAACAGCTTTCAACTGACGGAAGTGGTTGGATTGTTCTTGACCTACAGCATAGATGTTTTTCACAAAGTTGTAAGTCCGTGCACGGTAGATAGCGGTTGCGATATCACGAGTGATATAAAGAGTGGCACCGTCTGATTTCTTAATCATAGCTGGTGGAAGGTTGACATCATCGAGCTCAACGATGCTAGCTCCCTTAGACTCTTTCAACAAGCCTTTTTCTTCAAGAATTTGGACAGCTTCATCCATCTTGTCATTGTAGAAAGCTTCTCCGTTTAAGCTGTCAAATTCAACACCGAGGAGTTTGTAGATACGGTTGAATTCTACCAAGCTTTCGTCACGGAACCATTGCCACAACTCAGTCGCTTCTGGATCTCCATCTTCCAGTTTCTTGAACCAGAGACGTCCTTCTTCATCAAGCTCAGGATCGTTTTCGATTTCAGCGTTGATCCGAACGTAAAGTTTTAGCAATTCATCGATTGGATTGGCTTCGACAGCTTCCTTGCTACCCCATTTTTTGTAGGCTACCATCAAGAGACCGAACTGTTTACCCCAGTCTCCCAAGTGGTTGATTTTAATGGTGTTGTAGCCCATTTTGCGGAAGATGTTTGAAAGAGCATCCCCGATAACGGTTGAGCGCAAGTGACCAACTGAGAATGGTTTTGCAATATTTGGACTTGAAAGGTCGATGGTAATGTTTTGGCCATGACCTTCGTCTTGTTGACCGTAGTCTGCACCTGCTTCGATGACGGATTTGATTACCTGATCAGAGATCTTAGATTTGTCTAAGAAGAAGTTCACGTAAGGTCCAGTTGCAACGACTTTTTCAAAGGCACTTTGGTCGATCTTTTCAGCAATGTCTGCAGCGATTGCTTGAGGAGCCTTGCGTTCCACTTTTGCAAGTGAGAAGGCTGGAAAAGCAATGTCACCAAGATCAGATGATTTTGGTTGTTCAAGCAAATTTAAAATAGCATCTTGGTCAAGAGAGTCAATCACTTTGGCCAATTCACTAGCAATGAGTTCTTTATTGTTCATATTAGCTCCTTAGTCCTTTTAACTATTATTTTAACACAATTCTGAGCGAATTTTCAATTTTTTTGGTATAATTTAAAGTATATTTATTCAAAAGTGGAGGTCCAATGAAAAAGACAGAACGTCACCTTTTGATTCAACAAATGATTCGAAATGAAAAATTGTCGACTCAAAAAGAGATTCAGGATCGGTTAGAAGCAAAAGGAATTGCTGTAACGCAAACAACTCTGTCACGAGATTTGCGCGATCTGGGTCTAGTCAAGGTGAAACGAAAAGACCAGTTGTATTATATTTTGCCAAATGAGCCTGAGGTGGCAGAGATTTATATTATGTTGTCCAGCCATGCCAAGTCGGTCTCACGAGCAGAATTCACTTTGGTTTTGCGGACAGAACTAGGAGAAGCAGCTCTCTTGGCCAATGGTGTAGATGAAATGTCAGATGAGCGTATTTTGGGAACAGTAGCAGGGGCCAATACCCTCTTGATTGTCTGCCGTGACCAAGAGGCAGCCATTGAAATTCAAAATGAAATTTTAGGGATGATGCAGTAATCAAGCCCCGTTGGAGAGAAAGAGAGATGTCAAAAGGAGGAAGATAGTGAGCTATCTACTCCTGTTTTCATCTATGGGGCTTGCGTCAGAAAATGATGCAAGAGTAAGGAATAAAGAAGTATGGCAGTAGAGAAAATATCCCCTGGAATGCAGCAGTATCTAGATATCAAAAAAGACTATCCGGATGCCTTTTTGCTGTTTCGAATGGGAGATTTTTACGAATTATTTTATGAAGATGCAGTGAATGCAGCTCAAATTTTAGAGATTTCCTTAACCTCACGGAATAAAAATGCAGAGAATCCAATTCCTATGGCGGGTGTTCCCTACCACTCGGCCCAGCAGTATATTGATGTTCTTATTGAACAGGGGTATAAGGTCGCGATTGCAGAACAAATGGAAGACCCCAAAGAAGCCAAGGGGGTCGTTAAGCGTGAAGTCGTACAGGTGATTACGCCGGGTACAGTGGTGGATTCGACCAAGCCAGATAGTGAGAATAACTTCCTGGTTGCCTTGGATCGTTCAGGGAATGAGTATGGGCTAGCCTATATGGATCTGGTAACAGGGGAGTTTCAGGTGACGACCCTCAATGACTTCACTATGGTTTGTGGAGAAATCCGCAATTTACGTGCGCGTGAGGTGGTCCTGGGTTATGAGTTGCCAGAACAGGAAGAGCGTGTGTTTATTAGCCAGATGAATCTTTTGCTGTCACATGTAGAGACGGCGCTTGACGATGTTCAACTCTTAGGGGATCAGTTGAGTGAGCTCGAAAAGAAAACGGCTGGAAAACTTCTCCAGTATGTCCACCAGACACAAATGCGGGAATTGAGTCACCTCAAAAAAGCCCATCATTATGAGATTTGCGATTTCTTGCAGATGGACTTTGCGACCAAGGCTAGTCTGGATCTGACAGAGAATGCACGGACTGGGAAGAAACATGGTAGCTTGTATTGGTATTTGGATGAAACCAAGACGGCCATGGGCGGTCGTTTGTTGCGGTCCTGGATTCAGAAACCCTTAGTCGATTTGAAACGGATTCGAGAGCGCCAGGACATCATTCAGGTCTTTATGGATCAATTCTTTGAACGGAGCGATTTGACCGACAGCCTCAAAGGGGTCTATGACATTGAACGCTTAGCGAGTCGGGTTTCCTTTGGTAAGATCAATCCTAAGGATCTCTTGCAGCTAGGAGATACTCTGGGGCATGTGCCGACGATCAAGTCGATTCTACTGGGAATTGGTGATCCGGTCTTAGATGTCTTGATTGCACGCTTGGATGAACTTCCTGAGTTGCACCGCTTGATTACCTCAGCTATTGCTCCGGAAGCGTCTGCTGTTATTACGGAGGGAAATATCATCCGAACTGGGTTTGACGAGCAATTGGACCAGTACCGTGTCGTTCTTCGGGATGGTACTGGTTGGATTGCTGAGATTGAAGCCAAGGAGCGCGAAGCCAGTGGCATTACAGGTCTAAAGATCGATTACAACAAGAAGGATGGCTACTATTTCCATGTCACCAATTCTCAATTGAGTCACGTTCCTGCCCACTTTTTCCGCAAGGCGACCTTGAAAAATTCGGAACGCTTTGGTACGGAGGAATTGGCACGTATCGAAGGAGATATGCTAGAGGCGCGTGAGAAGTCTGCTAATTTGGAATATACGATTTTTATGCGGATTCGGGAAGAAGTTGGCAAGTATATCCAACGTCTGCAACAATTAGCTCAGGCGATTGCGACGGTTGATGTTTTACAAAGTCTAGCCAGTGTCGCTGAGTCGCAACAGTTGAATCGTCCCCTCTTTCATGAAGAACGACGAATCGCGATCGACAAAGGTCGCCATCCGGTTGTTGAGAAAGTGATGGGAGCCCAGTCCTATATTCCTAATAGCATCTTTATGGATGAAGAACGAGATATTCAGCTGATTACTGGGCCAAATATGAGCGGGAAGTCTACCTATATGCGCCAATTGGCGATCATTGTGATTCTTGCCCAGATTGGCTCCTATGTTCCAGCGCAAAAGGCCGAGTTGCCAATCTTTGATGCGATTTATACTCGGATCGGAGCTGCTGATGACCTGGTATCGGGTCAGTCTACCTTTATGGTGGAAATGATGGAAGCCAATCACGCCATTCGCAAGGCAACACCCCAGTCCTTGATTTTGTTTGATGAGTTGGGACGGGGAACGGCGACTTATGATGGGATGGCTCTCGCCCAATCCATCATCGAATACATTCACGATCGCACGGGTGCCAAAACCTTGTTTGCAACCCATTACCATGAGTTGACGGCTCTCTCAGAGACCTTGTCCCGTTTGGAAAATGTTCATGTTGCGACCTTGGAGCGAGATGGTCAGGTTACCTTCTTGCACAAGATTGAACCCGGCCCAGCAGATAAATCCTATGGGATTCACGTGGCCAAGATCGCTGGTTTGCCAGAAGAATTGCTGAAGCGGGCGGATGCGATTTTGACCAAGCTCGAAGGACAAGCCCAGCAAGTACCGCTTGCGGATACAACTCCTAAAAAGGAAGTGTCTTCGCAGGTTGCTGAACAAATGTCCCTCTTTGAGGAAGAAACAGAAAGTACAGTGATCACAGAATTGAAGAATCTGGATCTCTACAATATGACTCCCATGGAAGTCATGATGGCAGTCGCCGAATTGAAAAAGAAATTGTAAAAAAGGGAGTGGGAAAGAACTCTGATTGGATAAAAAGAGTTCGTTTTCCCACCCCCGCACAGTTGATTAGGTCATCTTTGGAGCTTAATAAGCGAACAAAGATACCAATCAACCACTGCGTCATACAGTTATGCCTATTAAACATCGAAGACTGGACAGTTTTTGCCCAGTCTTTTTTCTTTTAGTGGTTAGCAATGCTTTGATTGATTTCTTGGACTTGTTTTTTATAAAAATGATGGGAGACCAACCAGATGATCACGTAAACGAGGGTGAATTCGACAATGAGCGAGAGGTAAAATCCGAGTCGTGCTGGAAACCAGCCGGCTAACGTAGCTAGGGGAATAAAGCCAAGCAACATGAGCAAGTAATGGCTCAGAGTAGCCCGTAAGAGGCTCCAGTCTTTTTGAAAGAGGAGACTCCCGAAGCTAAAGAGGACCCCAATCGCACCCCAAACGAGGGCGCAATAGAGCATGACCAGTGAGCCGTGAACATGATGCAAGAACATCCAGCGGCCGACTGCAGAGTTGGGACTTAAGGGAAGGTACAACTCAGGTGAGAAGAGGTAGGAAAAGAAGATGGATAAGATGAGCCCGATGAAAATCCCTTTCAGGGCGTCAGAAAAAGATTGTTTTAGCATGATAATTTCTCCTTAATGGCTTTCAAGTAACGACGGGAGGAGTAGGTCAGACTCCCGTTTTTAAGATAGATTTGCACCGATCCTCCACTGGTAAAGTGCAGGTGATCGATTTCTTTTGTGTTGATAATTTCAGATTGGGAAATTTTGAGAAAGCAGGTCGGCAAGTCTTCAGATAGCTGATAGAGTGGCCCAGTCAGAATAAATTGATCTGTTATGGTCTCGCCAATTACTTGCCGATTTTCAATGTAAAAACGTTGGAATAGCTGGCTTTCGATCAGGTAAGCTTCCCCATCCTTTTTAGCACGTAAGCGCCCTTTTTGATCCAATTCTTCCACAAAGTCACGAATTTTCTCTACACGCGCAGACAGTGCAGGTGCTGTGATCATCACCGCTTCTTCTTGGAAGTGGGAATCAATTTGTACTTCAACTTTCATAAGATCGTTTCTCCCTCCTTTGGGTAAAGTCGGTTGGCCTGCTAGCCCGGCTCCTTCTTTACACTACTATTAAACACTTTTTCCAAAGGGAAGACAAGGGGATTTGTCTATGTGGTCGTTTTCTTTGCCTATGCGGTTTTTAAGGAAAAAGATGGGGCCAGCCTCTATTTTTTAAGAAAGGGAGTCTTGTGGATCTGTGGTATAATAGAGCTACATGTATCGGTGAAAAAATAGGTAAAGGAGCAGACATGTCACAGATTATTGAATTGCCAGAAGTCCTAGCCAATCAGATTGCGGCAGGTGAAGTGATTGAACGACCTGCTAGTGTGGTCAAGGAATTGGTTGAAAACTCGATCGATGCTGGAGCTAGCCAGATTGTTGTTGAAATCGAAGAAGCAGGATTGAAGTCGATTCGGATTACAGACAATGGGGAAGGAATTGCGCACGATGAGGTCGCTTTGGCCCTCCGTCGACATGCGACCAGTAAGGTCAAGAGTCAAGCAGATCTTTTTCGTATTCGAACGCTTGGTTTTCGTGGTGAGGCCATGCCTTCCATTGCTTCTGTCAGTATTCTAACCCTTCTAACGGCGCAAGAAGGAGCTGCCCACGGGACCAAATTGGTCGCAAAGGGTGGCGAAATTGAGGAAGTGGAGCCAGCGACAAGCCCTGTCGGGACCAAGATCACAGTGGAAGATCTCTTTTTTAATACACCTGCCCGTCTCAAGTATTTAAAGAGCCAGCAGGCAGAGCTATCCCATATCGTGGATATTCTCAACCGCTTGAGCTTGGCCCATCCTGAGATTGCCTTTACCTTGATCAATGATGGAAAAGAAATGACCAAAACAGCGGGGACGGGCAATCTCCGGCAAGCGATTGCGGGTGTCTATGGACTTGCGTCTGCAAAGAAGATGGTGGCCATTGAAAATCGCGACCTGGATTTTGAAGTGACGGGCTTTGTGTCTTTGCCTGAATTGACTCGTGCCAATCGCAATTACATCAGTCTCTTTATCAACGGCCGTTATATCAAGAATTTCTTGCTCAATCGAGCTATTTTAGACGGCTACGGCAGTAAACTCATGGTGGGGCGCTTTCCGCTCGCGATCATTAATATCCAGATAGACCCTTACTTAGCGGATGTCAATGTTCACCCGACCAAGCAAGAGGTTCGTATCTCCAAAGAACGAGAACTGATGGCCTTGATTTCCCAAGCGATTGCGAATGCTTTGAAAGAGCAGGACCTGATTCCGGATGCTCTAGAAAATCTAGCCAAGTCGACCATTCGCCGAACAGAAAAGCCAGTACAGACGACCCTGCCTTTAAAAGAAAACCGTCTCTATTATGACCGAGAGAGTCAAGATTTCAAACTTCGACCAGAAGTGGCAGATCCTCAACTGCCTCTAACAGATGAGGTGGCTGCTGATTCTACAAGCCAAGAAAACCCAGTAGAAAAACCGACAAGCGCGATCAAGTTTGCGGAAAGAAAGACTGCGGTTTATGATGAGCTGGATCACCCAGAGCTGGATCTGGCTAGTCTAGACAAGGCCTATGATAAGTTGGATGGGGAAGAACATTCGACCTTCCCAGAGTTGGAATATTTTGGTCAGATGCATGGAACCTATCTCTTTGCCCAAGGCAATGGGGGCCTTTATATCATTGACCAGCACGCAGCCCAAGAGCGGGTCAAATACGAAGAATACCGGGAGAGCATCGGGGACGTAGACGGCAGTCAGCAACAACTGCTGGTGCCTTATATCTTTGAGTTCCCTACAGACGATCTGATCCGCCTGCAACAGCGCAAGCACCTCCTAGAAGAAGTGGGCGTCTACTTAGAAGAGTACGGAGCCAACCAGTTGATCTTGCGGGAACATCCGATCTGGATGAAGGAAGAAGAGATCGAGTCGGGTATCTATGAAATGTGTGACATGCTCCTCTTGACCAAGGAAGTGTCCATCAAGAAATACCGGGCTGAGTTGGCCATCATGATGTCCTGCAAACGCTCCATCAAGGCCAATCACACACTGGACGATTACTCCGCACGGGATCTGATCTACCAATTGTCCCAATGTGATAACCCCTATAACTGCCCTCATGGCCGTCCGGTTTTGGTTAACTTTACCAAGTCAGATATGGAAAAGATGTTCCGACGCATTCAGGAAAATCACACCAGTTTACGGGAATTGGGCAAGTATTAAACAAACAATAAAGGAAGATTATGTACGAATACATTAAAGGAATTTTAACGAAAATTACCGCAAAATACATCGTGGTGGAGACAGCTGGAATCGGCTATCTCTTGCATGTGGCCAATCCCTATGCCTACTCTGGCAAAATGAATCAAGAGGTGCAAGTCTACCTGCACCAAGTGGTCCGGGAAGACGCCCACCTTCTCTATGGTTTTGCGACCGAAGAAGAGAAACAACTCTTTTTGAACTTGATCTCAGTCTCTGGGATTGGACCTGTCTCAGCTCTGGCCATCATTGCTGCAGACGACAATGCAGGCCTTGTCCAAGCCATCGAAAGCAAGAACATCACCTACTTGACCAAGTTTCCAAAGATCGGCAAGAAAACAGCCCAACAGATGGTTTTGGACCTAGAAGGTAAGATCAATCTTGATCTAGAAGATGCACCGGCTCAGACCAAAGCCAAAGTTGCAGAAGAAAATCAAGCCCTTGAAGAAGCTATGGAAGCCATGTTGGCATTGGGCTACAAGGCAACGGAACTCAAGAAAATCAAGAAATTCTTTGAAGGAACTTCAGATACTGCTGAGAACTACATCAAGTCTGCCCTTAAGATGTTGGTGAAATAATGGGGATTGCTCGAATCAATCTAGTTGAAGCAAAGAACAGTAGCAACCATATTAAGATAAAGTTTAAAAATGGGAAGATTGATACACTATGGCTACACTGTACCGTTTTTCCATTGTTTTGTAAAAATTGTCAACAGAGCCAAACAGGATTATTCTTGTATAGTGGATCTCGCTATGGTCAAGTTGGCTCACTTCCTTGTGAATTTTGTGGTGCGAGTATTGCCATAGTAGATCATGACAATATAGTGGAAAGTATAAAGGTGAATGATGAACCTTGTTCTTTCGAAAAACTCTACCTGTTAAGTGCAGACTATATCGAATGGTTTGAAGAATGGTATGGGATAACATTGGCTCCTGAAAACTTATTTGAAGGTTGGACTGATTGGGTGTCGGTAGACCAGTTGCGAGAACAGATTGAAACATTAACTGGAATAGAAACAGATGATGGTGTAAGGTATCAAACGGACGAGAGATTTAACCCTCTGCCACCAGATATTAATCGTTGGATTAATTTATTGGACACGTCCACGGTCCCCTTACCTAACTATGTTTCAAAGATTGGAGAATAGCCTATGTCGAAACGTTGTGGCTGGGTCAAAATGACCAATCCGTTATATGTAGCTTACCATGATGAAGAATGGGGTCGGCCCCTCCATGATGACCAGGCGCTTTTTGAGTTGCTCTGTATGGAGACTTATCAGGCCGGTCTATCTTGGGAAACGGTGCTCAATAAACGGCAGGCTTTCCGAGAATCTTTTCATGGTTACCATCTTCAACGCGTCGCAGAGATGACCGACTCTGAACTGGAAACTTTGTTAGACAATCCAGCCATCATCCGCAATCGTGCAAAGATTTTTGCGACACGGGCCAATGCTCAAGCCTTTCTACAAGTCCAGGAGGAATTTGGATCGTTTGATGCTTATCTTTGGTCTTTTGTAGATGGGAAAACTATCGTCAATGATGTCCCGGATTACCGACAGGCTCCAGCGAAGACAGTTTTTTCTGAGAAGCTAGCCAAGGATCTCAAAAAACGTGGTTTTAAGTTCACCGGACCAGTCGCAGTTTTATCCTACCTACAAGCAGCAGGCCTAGTCAATGATCACGAGAATGATTGTGATTGGAAATAGGAACAATAAAAAGTCGCAGGTTGCGACTTTTTTAAATAATTTAGGAAATTATGTTAAAATGAAATGAAAATTACGAATAGTATAAGTAGGAGGCACCATGAAGGCGGAAATTATTGCAGTTGGAACGGAAATTCTAACAGGACAAATTGTCAACACCAATGCTCAGCTCTTGTCTGAAAAATTGGCTAGTTTAGGGATTGATGTCTATTATCATGTGGCGGTAGGAGACAATGAAGGTCGTCTCTTCTCGACCATTGAGACAGCTTCAAAACGCAGTGATTTGGTGATTTTATGTGGTGGACTTGGGCCAACAGAGGATGATTTGACCAAGCAAACCCTTGCTAAGTTCTTAGGGAAAGAACTGGTTTTTGATCCAACAGCGCTTGCCAAACTCGACACCTTCTTTGCCAGTCGCCCTGATTATGTCCGGACGCCCAATAATGAGCGACAAGCACAATTGATTGCCGGATCAATCCCCCTTCAAAACCGTACAGGTCTCGCGGTTGGAGGTTTGATTGAAGTCGATGGTGTGACCTATGTCGTTCTACCTGGCCCACCAAGTGAGTTAAAACCCATGGTCAATGAACAATTGGTGCCTCATTTGACGACAGGGGAAGAGCTCTTTTCAAGAGTCTTGCGCTTCTTTGGGATTGGGGAAAGCCAGCTGGTTACGATCCTAGCAGATATCATTGAAAAGCAGAGTGATCCGACGGTGGCCCCTTATGCCAAGACGGGAGAAGTGACCTTGCGTCTGTCTACAAAGGCGAAGGATCAAGCCTCAGCGGATGCGAAGCTCGATGTTTTAGAAAAGGAAATCTTATCACGCCACACCCTGGATCATCAACCTTTGCAAGAGTTGTTTTACGGTTATGGAGATGACAATTCGATGGCCAAGGTGGCCTTTGATCTCTTGAAACGGACTGGGAAGACCATTACAGCTGCAGAAAGCCTGACGGCTGGCCTTTTCCAAGCAACTCTGGCAGATTTTTCAGGGGCGTCCAGCATCTTCGCGGGTGGTTTTGTCACCTATAGTCTGGAAGAAAAAAGCAAGATGTTGTCTATTCCAGCTCAAGAGTTAGAGCAACATGGAGTGGTGTCTCATTTTACCGCTCAAGCCATGGCTTCACAGGCCCGTAAGTTAACAGGATCCGATTATGGTGTTAGCCTGACCGGAGTTGCGGGGCCAGATAGTCTAGAAGGGCACCCAGCAGGAACTGTCTTTATCGGACTTGCGACTCCAAATGGAGTGGATAGTGTCCAAGTCAATATCGCCGGACGTAGCCGGGCGGATGTCCGCGAAATTGCAGTTCTTCATGCCTTTAATTTGGTGCGCTTGGCTGTATTAAATGGTGAAAATTTGGTATAATGAAGCTTGTGCCAAATGAAGAATAATTCTAAAAATGGATAGGAAATGTGCCTTTCAAATGACGGGAAACGTCAGTGAGTTGCATGCATTGCCTGTATAGTAAAAAATAGGAGAAAAGAATGGCGAAAAAACAGAAAAAATTAGATGATATCTCTAAGAAATTTGGAGATGAGCGTGAAAAAGCGCTCAATGATGCCCTGAAGTTGATCGAAAAAGACTTTGGTAAGGGATCGATCATGCGTTTGGGCGAACGTGCAGAGCAAAAAGTACAAGTCATGAGCTCTGGTTCCTTGGCGCTTGATATTGCCTTGGGTGCTGGTGGTTATCCAAAAGGTCGGATCATCGAAATCTATGGTCCAGAATCATCTGGTAAAACAACCGTTGCCCTCCATGCAGTAGCACAAGCACAGAAAGAAGGAGGCATTGCTGCCTTTATCGATGCCGAGCATGCCTTGGATCCATCTTATGCAGCAGCTCTTGGGGTCAATATCGACGAACTTCTCTTGTCTCAACCAGACTCAGGGGAACAAGGACTTGAAATTGCTGGTAAATTGATCGACTCTGGTGCGGTTGATTTGGTGGTTGTCGACTCTGTTGCCGCCTTGGTCCCACGTGCGGAAATCGATGGAGATATCGGGGATAGCCACGTTGGTTTGCAAGCGCGGATGATGAGCCAAGCGATGCGTAAACTCGGAGCTTCGATCAATAAGACGAAGACCATTGCCATCTTTATCAACCAATTGCGTGAAAAAGTTGGGGTCATGTTTGGGAACCCTGAAACCACACCTGGTGGTCGTGCCCTTAAATTCTACGCTTCTGTCCGTCTAGATGTTCGTGGAAACACTCAAATCAAGGGGACTGGGGACCAAAAAGATACCAACGTTGGTAAGGAAACCAAGATCAAGGTTGTGAAGAACAAGGTAGCTCCACCGTTCAAAGAAGCCATGGTTGAAATCATGTACGGGGAAGGAATTTCACGTACAGGTGAATTGGTGAAGATTGCAACAGATTTGGATATCATCCAAAAAGCTGGTGCCTGGTACTCATATAACGGCGAAAAAATTGGTCAAGGATCTGAAAATGCTAAGAAATTCTTGGCTGACCACCCAGAAATTTTTGACGAAATCGACCACAAGGTTCGGGTTCATTTTGGTTTGATCGAAGAAGACGAAGCAGTGAAAACCCTTGATAAAACTGAAGAAGCAGCTCCTGTCGTAGAAGAAGTAACTCTAGATTTAGATGATGCGATTGAAATTGAAGATTAATTTTTTTCAAAATAGGTCGCTAGACTGATGGTTTTTGTGTTATAATTTAATACGATAGTATTATCGTGTAGCGAAAGGAGTGCATGCATGATTAAAATTTATACAGTGTCAAGTTGCACCAGCTGTAAAAAAGCAAAGACTTGGCTCAACGCTCACCAGCTAACTTATAAAGAACAAAACCTCGGTAAGGAAGGGATCACCAAAGAAGAATTATTGGATATCCTTACAAAGACTGAAAATGGAGTGGCAAGTATTGTCTCTTCAAAAAATCGATACGCTAAAAATCTAGGAGTGGACATCGAAGACTTGAGTGTCAATGAAGTCATTGACATCATCATGGAAACACCTCGTATTCTTAAAAGTCCGATCTTGGTAGATGACAAACGTCTCCAAGTGGGCTACAAAGAAGATGATATTCGTGCCTTCTTGCCACGATCAGTTCGAAATGTAGAAAATGCAGAAGCGCGGATGCGTGCAGCTCTTTAAAGTGATTGAAAATCAGAAACAATTTGTTTCTGATTTTTTCTTTTTAAAAATCGGAATGAAAAGCAGTTTACTGCGCCATTTTACGAAATCTATGATACAATATTTTAGAAAACAATAACTAGTAAGGAATGGAAAATGAAAAGGAAAATCTTCTTATTGGGTGCGCTTGCCTTGTGTTTGACTGGATGCGGTCAAAAAAAACAAGCGAAAACGCCAAATTCAAGTGAACAAAAGGCACTCCAAGCAAAAGCAGAGCAGCTGCAAAAGGATAATAAGAGTATTCTGCAAAAAGCTGAAGAAAATAAAGTCATCACTAGGACCTTTGTCTTTCCAAAAGATGATAAGGGAACACAACAGACGCAAATCGTCACCTATGTGGGGAACACCTTTAAAAAGTTGGAGACCATCAATGTGACGGCAACCGATGAGGAGTTGAAAAAAGGGATCCAACAGGTTGGAGTCGAGGAAGCGCAAAAGCAATTGAGAGAATCCTTTAACAAGGACGATGCCTTTAAGGAAGCTTTGACAGTGCCAGGTTTCACAGCTGATTTAACCTTGGAAAATGAGAATGAATACAAGGTAACCATCACCTATGACTTTGAAGCGATGGATGTGAAGAAGGCCGAAGGCATGACTTACTTCAAAAACAATCACTTACCAGAGTTGTTGAAGTTGACACCGAGTCAATTTGCGGACAATCTTATCAATGCTGGAGCAAGTGAGCAAAAATAAAAAAACAGTTTAACTGAAATAGCTCAAAAATGCTTGAAAAAGCTGTAAAATCAAGGGCTTGACCGTTGTGGAAAACTCTTGATTATGGTATAATAGTAATATTCTAAGGAAAGAGGGTGTTCTTGTGGGATTTACAGATGAAACAGTACGTTTTAATCTTGATGATTCAAATCGTAAGGAAATTAGCGAGACCTTGAAAGATGTTTACTTGTCACTGGATGAAAAAGGCTACAATCCAATTAATCAAATCGTAGGATACGTACTCAGTGGTGATCCTGCCTATGTACCTCGTTATAATAATGCACGGAACCAAATTCGTAAATATGAGCGAGATGAGATCGTGGAAGAATTGGTACGTTATTATTTGAAAGGGCAAGGAATAGACCTCTAATGAGAATTATGGGATTGGATGTTGGCTCAAAGACCGTCGGGGTTGCTGTGAGTGATCCTCTCGGTTTTACAGCTCAGGGTCTTGAAATCATCCAAATCGATGAAGACAAAAAAGAATTCGGTTTGGAGCGCTTAGCCGAATTAGTAGCTCAATACAAGGTAGACCGTTTTGTTGTAGGCTTGCCAAAAAACATGAACAACACAAGCGGACCGCGTGTGGAAGCCAGTCAGGCATACGGCGCAATGATTGCTGAAAAGTTTGGGTTGCCAGTCGACTACCAAGACGAACGGTTGACGACAGTTGCTGCAGAGCGGATGTTGATTGAGCAAGCAGACGTTAGTCGTAGCAAACGTAAAAAAGTTATTGATAAGTTAGCAGCGCAGCTTATTTTACAAAATTATTTAGATCGCAATTTTTAGAAAGAAAACGAGGAAGAATAGTATGGCACATGATCATAACCACGACCATGAAGAACGTGAATTAATCACATTGGTGGACGAACAAGGAAATGAAACCTTGTTTGAAATTCTTTTGACCATTGATGGCAAAGAAGAATTTGGAAAGAACTATGTCCTTTTGATCCCTGCAAATGCAGAAGAAGATGAAAACGGCGAAGTTGAAATCCAAGCTTATTCATTTACAGAAAACGAAGACGGAACAGAAGGCGACCTTCAACCAATCCCAGAAGACTCAGATGCAGAATGGGATATGATCGAAGAAGTCTTCAACAGCTTTATGGAGGAGTAAAAACATCCAGTGGATGTCTTTACCCTTGCGCTAGAAACAAAGACCGCAAGTAAGTCCGGGGGACGTTTTTAGCCCTGCTTCAAGAAACAAGAAAAAGCAGGAAGTCCGATGGACTTGCTGTAAAAATGAGAAAGAAATAACTACAAAAGAAAGGAGCGCAAACGTCAGAAGAGGCTTTGTCGCTTTTTTCTTTTAGGAGGAAGATGTGAATAAGATTGAGCAATGGATGAATAGTCGGATCGGTCTGAATTTTCGATCGGGTCTGGATCGTATGGAGCAGGCAGTGAGCCTTTTAGGGAGGCCAGATAAGGCTTATCCGATTCTTCATGTGACAGGAACCAATGGGAAGGGATCCACAATCGCCTTTCTGCGTCAATTATTGATGGCTCACGGAAAGAAGGTTGGGACCTTTACCTCTCCTCATATGATCAGTATCCATGATCGGATTTGTATTGGGGATCAGCCGATTTCAGATGAAGATTTTACTCGGATTGGTCAAGAAGTCCAACAAATGGAGCAGACCTTGCTTCAAACCCAGGACCAACTCTCTTATTTTGAGATTATCTGCCTCATGGCCCTCTTGTATTTTAAGGAACAAGCTGTGGATGTAGTCTTGTTGGAAGTTGGCATCGGTGGGCTTCTAGATACGACCAATGTAGTGACAGGAGAGATCGCAGTGATCACTTCGGTTGGCCTGGATCACCAGGAAACACTGGGAGGGACGATTGCAGAAATCGCCCAGCAAAAGGCAGGAATCTTTAAGAAGGGCAAGAAAGCTGTGGTGGGTCCCTTGTCGGATGATGCTATAGCTGTTTGTCAAGAAAAAGCGGAGCAATTGGCTGTGGCTCTCCACGCCTTCCAGAAAGATTTTGGCTTAGAGCAGGACCGTTTTTGGAATGAACGTGTGGAACTTGTCTTGCCGTCTCTAAGCTTGAAGGGTGATTACCAACGGGAAAATGCTGCAGTAGCTATGGAGGCCTTTTTCCTCTATATGGAGGGCCTAGATCAAGAAGTGGATATAGATCAGGTCAAGCACGCCTTGCAAGAGACGCGGTGGCCGGGACGTCTAGAGTTGTTTGGTGACCAGGTGTATCTGGATGGCGCCCATAATCCACATGCTATGTTGCGCTTGATCGAGTTTGCCAATAGCTTAGCAGGAAAGCGCGTGAAGATTTTATTTGGAGCCCTCAAGCGAAAAGATTATAGCGGGATGCTCCAAACGCTTCAAGCGGGATTGCCGGAAGCTGAATTGATTTTGACGACCTTCCATTACGGGGAAGTGGTGGCACAAGGCGACCGACAAGACCTGCCCTATGTAGCTGACTACAAGGCCTATATCAAAGAATTTATGGATCAGAGTCCTTCAGATGAAGTCTTATTTGTGACAGGATCCTTGTATTTTATTGCGGAAGTAAGGGCATTTTTATTAGAGGGGTAAACAATTGACCTAGAGACTTTCTTAGCGTATACTGGTGGTAGATGGTATACGGTTATGGCGAAAGGAGTCGATCTTAATGAAAAAAATCATGTCTATAATGACCTTGGCAGTAGCCCTTTTCCTGACTGCTTGTAGCCAGCAAGAAAAAGCGACACAGACTTCGAGCAAACAGACGTCTGCTTCATCACAGACTGTGACGTCAGCGAGTGAAGAACAGAAAGAAGGGGTGTCCATAGATGGCAGTTATCGTGGACAGGACGAGGAAAATACGATCCTCTTGGTGGTGACGGGTCGAAAAGGCACGTTTACGGTGCAAGATGCTGATGGAGAAGAAGAGGGCAAAGAGGTTAGTATTGATCCGGTCAATCAATCCATGCGTATCGGAGATGAGCCTTATCGCTATCGGATCGAAGGAAATCAGTTGTCGCTAGAAGACTTGGAACAAGCAGAGGATGATCAAGGGATTATTGTCCTGACCAAGCAATAAGGGACGAGACAAGAGAGAGTGGGACAGAAATCGGTCATTCGTTAGAATTCGATTTCGTCGTCCCACCTCCGCACAGTTGAGTAGGGCTGTAAAAGCTGATGAAATCAGCGTAGTAGAGCCCACTCAACCACTGCGTCTTGCTCGACAATCCAAAAATAATTGAGAGGCTAGGACTTTTGTCCCACTCTCTTTTTGTTTGTCTAGAAGGGGCTTGGTTGGTCGTTGCAACGGGTAAAAAGAATTGGTATACTAGTAGAAAGAAAAAAGGAGGATGCTGTGACCTTTCGAAAATTACGTCTATTAATGTCCAAATATGGATTTAGTATTTTGTTTATGGGCTTTGAACTATGGGCATCCTTTGCGGCCTTCTTCTGGCTCAATAGATGGTTCCCTCATTGGCTATCTGTTGCAGTCATTGGGCTCTTATATGTGTCGACAATCTTAGCTATTGTTAATCGAAATACCCCGCCTGAAAATAAGGTGACCTGGCTCTTGATTGCCGTCATTCCTGTCTTTGGATCGCTTTTATACCTCATGTTTGGAGAGCGACGTTTGTCCAAAAAGGAAATGATCCAGCTGAAAAATATGGAGTCCATGAAGTTTCGAGAGGACAATAGTCATCAGTTGCGTAAGGAGCTCAAGCAAGAAAGCAAGGCGGTTTATGGCTTGGTCAAGTCGATTTTATCCATGGATCACAATGCGGATCTCTACAATGGGACGGCATCAACCTTTTACCCTCTAGGGGAGGAGATGTATGAGCAACTACTAGAGGATCTGAGAGCGGCGAAAAAATTTATCTTCATCGAGTTTTACATCATTGATGAGGGCTTGATGTGGAACAGTATCCTAGAGATTTTAGAGCAGAAAGTGAAAGAGGGGGTCGAAGTCAAACTCCTTTATGACGACATCGGCTGTATGGCAACCTTGGCTGGGAACTATACCAAACGATTGCGAAAGATGGGGATTGATGCCCATAAGTTTAACAAGGTGATCCCCCGTCTAACAGTGGCTTATAACAACCGAGACCACCGTAAGATCTTGGTCATTGATGGCCAGATCGGCTATACGGGTGGTGTCAATTTGGCAGACGAGTACATCAACCACATTGAGCGGTTTGGTCACTGGAAGGACAGTGCCATTCGTTTAGATGGACGAGCTGTTAAGGCCTTAACGCGACTCTTCCTCATGAACTGGTACATCAACCGTGGGGAAATCGAGGATTTTGACCGCTACCATATTGAAAATAAGGCGGTCGAAGGAGAAGGGCTCTACATTCCCTATGGGAGTGGACCAAAACCGATTTACAAGTCGCAGGTTGGAAAGACAGTCTATCAAAATATGATTAACCAGGCGACGGATTACGTCTATATCACGACTCCTTACTTGATCATCGATTATGATTTGACAGAAGATATCCGCAATGCGGCCCTTCGTGGGGTGGATGTTCGCATCGTGACCCCGTATATTCCGGATAAAAAATTGATCCAAATCGTAACCCGTGGGGCATACTTGGATCTGATGGACGCTGGTGTGAAAATCTATGAGTACACACCTGGTTTTGTCCACAGTAAGCAAGTTCTGGCAGATGACGAAATGGCGGTTGTAGGGTCGATTAACTTTGACTACCGTAGTCTGGTCCATCACTATGAAAATGCGGTCTGGATGTATCGGACGCCTGCTCTGAAAGAGATCCGGGCGGATTTTGACCACATCTTTGAAGTATCCCAAGAAATCACGGAAGATACCTTCCGCTTTACATGGCACCAAAGCTTAATCAAGGAAATTATGCAATTGTTCGCACCGATGTTGTAATAGGTGTGAGAATACAGAAGAAAGAGTCAGAAACCGAGAGGTCTGACTCTTTTTCCATAGGACTATGTGGCAAGAGGCTGACATGGTCGGCAGAATTTGGTATACTAGAGAAGATAATGGGCTTTTTTCTAAAGGAAAAAGCAGAGGAATAGCGAAGAAAAGGAAAAAGAATGAGCGAAAAAGAGCAAGAAATGACTTCGAAAAAATTAGGGATTCACGTGGGAGATAGTTTTCAGGATACACGTGAAATTCGCGAAGTGCTAGATAAATCAGTCTTTCGTGAAGAAGAGCCGACTCATAGCCAGCAGGCAGAAGTCTTGGAGGAGCCGGTTGCAATGGAGGCATCAGAGGAAATTAGTGATGTGGAGCCAGCAGTGGAAGCAGAGCTAGAACCAGTAACAGAGCCTAAGCAAGAACCAGAACAGGAAGCGGAGCAACCGCTCAGTCGGATGAGTCGTCGTTCACGTAAGGCGGGAGTTGAAGCGACAAAATCGGAAGCATCTAAGCTAGAAGAGGATACGGAAGAGCTAGAAGCGGATGTGGCAGTTGAGCCGATCCGTCGTCAATCCAAGCGTCCAGTGCCCCTAGCGATTCCTTTTGTGTTGAGTCTCTTGATTAGTTTGCTGCATGTCGGGGTGCCATTTTTAACCCGTTTTGCAACCAATCAACAATCGCAAAACTTGTATGCTGGCTGGGCAATGACCAAGGGTCAAGTACCGTTTGGTGATTTTTACGGAACCAATGGTCTGCTCTATTATGCAATCAACTGGTTGGGAAGTTTAGCTGGTGGACATTGGATCTTGATGATCCTTCAAGCGATTGCCCTCTTCTTTGCGGGGACTTACCTCTATCGGGTTGTGCGCTTGCTGGTGTCTGATAAAGATACAGCGAAGAATGTCCAGTTACTCTTTTATTTCTTGGTGTTAGGCCTTGGTTTTGGAGGGACTTATGTGACTCTCTTTAGCCTTCCAATCCTATTTGCCAGCATGAATTTCATTTTGGCTTATTTGATTGGGCATCGTAAGGATGAAGGCTTTATCCTTTATGGTGCGATTGCAGCTGTGGCTTTCTTGATTGATCCGATGACCAGTGCCCTGTTTTATTTGTTGGCCTTCCTTGGATTAACAGCCTTTAACATCAAGCAGAAGAGATGGGCGCGTGGCTTTTATCAACTGCTGGCAGCTCTCCTTGGTTTTTCACTTGTCTTTTATCCAATTGGCTATATCACCGTTTTGAATCAGACTTTTGGCTATGCCATTAACCAAGTAACCTATGTCTTTAATGCCTTGAATTTTAGCAATGGACAGACCTTCAGTAATGCCATCTATTACGGCTTGTTGGCGCTTGCCTTTGGCTTAGTCTCTGCCTTTTTGATGTCCTTTACGAAGCAAAATAGCAGTGCTCGCCGGATCTTCCGCTTTATGGGATGGGCAGGTAGCCTGGTAGTCCTCATCGTGTCGATTGGTCTTCCTGAACAAGGCGCTTACCAATTATTGCCAATGTTACCATTTATTCTTCCTTTGTTTGCGATCTGGTTCTCACGAGATGGGGAAGAAAATGATGGGATCGAACATCGTGGTCGGAAGAAGAAAAACAAGGAAGTTTGGGCCGCTTACTTTACGAGCCAAGTTTTCTTACCGCTAGTAGCCCTTGTCTATCTGTTGGCGAATCCGGTGGTTCAAGATGTTGTGCTTCAGTCTGGTCAATCGAGTGAACGGAGCGCTATTGCCAGCTACATTAAAAATCACACCAAGTCGAAAGATACCATTTATGCTTGGGATACGACAGCTACTCTCTATCAAGATAGCGATCGTTTGGCAGCTTCTGCCTTATTGACTCCGACGTCTTATCTGGGAATTAATGAAAATCGGACCAATGTGATCCAACAAATCGATCGGTCTGAACCTAAGTATATTGTGGTCAACAATCAGGTGGAGTTGACCTCCAATATGAAGGACTTGCTCAAAGAAAATTATCGTCTAGTTGAGAAGAAATACCGTCATTTCAAACTCTATCAACGCTCTTAAGAAAATCAATATCTTGTGTTTTAGAAAGTTTTTTAGAATTTTCACCACAAGATATTGATTTTTATTTTTGGAGTGGTATAATACAACTTGTATGTAAATAAATGAAGAGAGGCATGTTTGGTATGATCACCTTGAGAGAAGAAAAACTGAGAATGGCCCCGGATATTTTTGTTGAAAAACGAGATGGCCGTCGTGTTCAATTCGATGTTGAAAAAATTTATAAAGCCTTGTTGAAGGCGACAGAAGAAGTGACTTCTCTCACTCCAGTGATGGAAGCCAAACTAGAAGCCATTGTCGATCGTGTGATCGCAGAGATCTTGGAACGTTTTCCAAATGGCGTGAAGATCTATGAGATCCAAAATGTTGTCGAACATGAATTGCTTCAAGCCAATGAATATGCGATTGCTGAGAGCTACATTACTTATCGGACTCAGCGGGATTTTGAGCGCTCAAAAGCGACGGATATCAACTTTACGATTGGAAAACTCCTCAACAAGGACCAAGCGGTTGTCAATGAAAATGCCAATAAGGACAGCGATGTCTTTAATACGCAACGGGATTTGACGGCAGGGATCGTTGGTAAGTCTATTGGTCTCAAAATGTTGCCCAAACACGTAGCCAATGCCCACCAAAAAGGGGACATCCACTACCATGATTTGGACTATAGCCCTTATACACCGATGACCAACTGCTGTTTGATCGATTTTGAAGGCATGCTCAGAAATGGCTTTAAGATTGGGAATGCAGAAGTAGAAAGTCCTAAATCCATCCAAACTGCAACGGCTCAAATCTCGCAGATTATTGCCAATGTAGCCTCTAGTCAGTACGGGGGCTGTTCAGCTGACCGGATCGATGAGGTCTTGGCCCCTTATGCAGAAAAGAACTACCAAAAACACTTGGCAGATGCCAAAGAGTGGGTACTTCCTGAAAAGCAAGAGGACTATGCTTGGAGCAAGACTCAAAAAGATATCTATGATGCCATGCAATCGCTGGAATATGAGATCAATACCCTCTTTACCTCGAACGGACAAACTCCCTTTACTTCGCTTGGTTTTGGTCTTGGGACCAATCGCTTCGAGCGGGAAATCCAAAAGGCGATTTTGGAAATTAGAATCAAGGGACTTGGATCGGAACATCGGACAGCTATCTTTCCAAAGCTGATCTTTACCCTCAAGCGGGGGCTCAACCTAGAACCTGGAACCCCTAACTATGATATCAAGCAATTGGCTTTGGAATGTGCGACGAAGCGCATGTACCCAGACGTTTTGTCTTATGACAAGATTGTCGAGTTGACAGGCTCCTTCAAGGTGCCGATGGGATGTCGTTCTTTCCTTCAAGGTTGGAAGGATGAGAATGGCGTAGATGTCAATTCTGGCCGGATGAATCTTGGGGTTGTGACAGTCAATTTGCCTCGGATTGCCTTGGAATCAGGCGGAGACAAGGAGAAGTTCTGGCAAATCTTTAATGAACGGATGAACATTGCTGAAGATGCCTTGGTTTACCGCGTGGAACGTACCAAAGAAGCGACACCAGCCAATGCGCCGATTCTCTACCAATATGGGGCTTTCGGGAAACGCTTGGGCAAGTATGACCAGGTAGATCAGCTCTTCCGTCATCGCAGAGCGACCGTTTCTCTTGGCTATATCGGACTCTATGAAGTTGCAACCGTCTTTTATGGTCCAAATTGGGAACACAATCCAGAAGCCAAACAATTCACGATCGATATCATCAAGGATATGAAAGCGCGCGTGGAAGAATGGTCTGACCAGTATGATTACCACTTCTCTATCTATTCGACACCGTCAGAAAGCTTGACAGACCGCTTCTGTCGCCTGGATACGGAGAAATTTGGTAAGGTTCCGGATATCACAGACAAGGAATACTACACCAATAGTTTCCACTACGATGTTCGTAAGAACCCAACGCCATTTGAAAAGTTGGATTTTGAAAAAGTTTATCCTGAAGCTGGAGCTTCTGGTGGCTTTATCCACTATTGTGAATACCCTGTGCTCCAACAAAATCCAAAAGCCCTTGAGGCGGTTTGGGATTATGCCTATGACCGGGTCGGTTATCTCGGAACCAATACGCCGATTGACCGTTGTTACAAGTGTGATTTTGAAGGAGATTTCACACCGACTGAGCGCGGATTTGCTTGTCCAAACTGTGGCAATAGCGATCCGAAAACGGTTGATGTGGTCAAACGGACCTGTGGTTATCTAGGAAACCCGCAAGCTCGTCCGATGGTCAATGGCCGTCATAAGGAAATCGCTGCGAGGGTCAAACACATGAATGGATCCACTATCAAATCAGCTGGTCACCAAGTGACAGATTAGAAAAGGATATTATGGGAAAATACCAATTAGATGATAAGGGTAAGGCTCAGGTTCAACGATTCCACGAGAAACATTCAAAGGGTGGAATCAATAAAAAAGACCGAGTAGCCAGCCTGAGAGAACAATTTTTAAATAAGAATAAGAAAAAGTGAGAGTCCGCTCTCGCTTTTCTCGTATGGGGGAGGTAAAGATGGAATTACGCAGACCAACATTAGCAGATAAAGAGACCATTTTAAACATGATGGCAGAGTTCGAAGAGGCCCAGTCGGCCCACGACGGCGGCTTTTGGGATGCTGAGAACTTTGATTATGAGGAGTGGCTAGAAACTAACCTTAATAAAGAAATGGGAATAGGATTGCCTGAAAATCGCGTTCCATCAATTCAGTTCGTATTGTTTGATGAATCAGGTCATGCTTTAGGTTTTTTGAATCTACGGCTGAGACTAAATGAGGGATTGCTGAATTATGCTGGTCATATCGGTTATTCCATCCGCCCTTCTGAAAGGGGAAAAGGTTATGCCAAGGAAGCTCTCCATCAAGGTCTGCAAGTAGCTAAAGAAAAGAACATCCATCGTGCTCTGGTGACTTGTAGCACGGAAAATCCTGCCAGTCGAGCGGTTATCTTAGCTAATGGCGGCCAATTTGAAGATGTTCGAAATGGAACGGAGCGTTATTGGATAGAAGTGGAGTAGAAGGATGACATGGAATACACCTAAACCAGGCGAATGGAAGAGTGAGGAACTGAGTCAAGGGCGCATCATCGACTACAAGGCTTTTAACTTTGTCGATGGCGAAGGGGTGCGCAACTCTCTTTATGTGGCCGGCTGCATGTTTCACTGTGAGGGCTGTTACAATGTAGCGACCTGGTCTTTCAATGCAGGTATTCCCTACACCAAAGAGTTGGAAGAGCAGATCATGGCCGATCTGGCCCAACCCTATGTCCAGGGCCTGACCCTGCTTGGGGGAGAGCCATTTCTTAATACAGGTATTCTTCTGCCCTTGGTCAAGCGCGTGAGAAAAGAGTTGCCTGATAAAGATATCTGGTCTTGGACCGGCTACACCTGGGAAGAAATGATGCTAGAGACACCAGACAAGCTAGAGCTTCTCTCACTGATTGATATTCTGGTGGATGGTCGCTATGATAAGAGCAAACGCAACCTCATGTTGCAGTTTCGTGGCTCTTCTAACCAGCGGATCATCGATGTTCAAAAATCCCTCAAAGAAGGAAAAGTCGTCATCTGGGACAAGCTCAATGACGGTAAAGAAAGTTTTGAGCAGGTCAAACGGGATGATCTTTTGTAGGATCTTCAAAAAACCGGGTGTTTCACCCGGTTTTTTGGATTCTCTGCATAAGTATACAAGGGATTTTGCTTGTTTCAGAAAGCGCTTACTTTCCAAGTGTCCATAATGGACAAAAAAGTGATAATTAATGCATTTTTTGCTAAAAATATGTTACAATAAATATAATTAGGACTAATTGGAGGTATTTATGTCACAAAAGAGACGGAGTCGTCGTTCAGAGCATAAGTGGGGGCAATTGCGAATCGTTAATTCCGTATTGCTTATTTTTTTGCTTATGACCGCGAGTTGGGCAACCTATACCATGTTGGCCAATAACATCTTGGCTTTTCGCTATGTTAATGTTCTCGTGATGGTACTACTAGCTGTTCTCTTGCTCTTGTCAGCTTGGTTTGTGATCAAAAATCAGGCCAAAAAGACAACTTTGGTCCTGCTTCTTGTCGGCTTATTGGCTAGTTCAGGAGTTTTGTTTGCTAGTCAACAGCTGCTAAATCTGACGAGTAATGTCAATGGCCACTCTAACTATACAGAGTTTGAGATGGCTGTCTATGTCAAGAAAGACAGTGACATCAAAGACATCAAAGAAATCAAGGAAGTGGTGGCACCAAAGGGCAACAATAATGAAGCCAATCTCACGGTCCTCTTGGACAATATCAAAAAGACCAAGGGTCAGGAAATTTCTGTAGTGGATGCACCGACTTATCTAGATGCCTATAAGAGCCTGCAAGAAGGGAATGCTTCTGCCATGGTGCTCAACAGTACCTTTGAAGATACTATCGCTGCTGAAGATGCCGACTATGCGAAGAAGTTGAAGAAAATCTATTCCTACAAGATTCGAAAAGAAGTGGCAGCAACGAGCAAGGTGTCTGCCAATGCGGATGTCTTTAACATCTATGTCAGCGGGATCGATACCTATGGCCCAGTAACTTCGGTTTCTCGATCAGATGTCAATATCATCATGACCGTCAATCGGAAGACCAAGCAAGTTCTGTTGACAACGACGCCGCGGGATGCCTATGTACCGATTGCAGATGGTGGTAACAACCAAAATGATAAGTTGACCCACGCAGGGATCTACGGAGTGGATGCTTCGATCCATACTCTTGAGAATCTCTATGATATCAAGCTCAACTACTACGTTCGTCTCAATTTCACGTCCTTCCTCAAGTTGATTGACCTTCTAGGGGGAATCGATGTGGAAAATGACCAAGAATTCACGAGCCTTCATGGCAAGTTCCATTTCCCAGTTGGGAAGGTTCATTTGAATTCAGAGCAAGCCCTCGGTTTTGTTCGCGAACGCTACTCACTCCAAGGTGGCGACAATGACCGTGGGAAAAACCAAGAAAAAGTCATTGCGGCCATTATCAAAAAGTTGACCTCTACCAAGGTCTTAAGCAACTACAATGAGATTATCGGAAACCTCCAAGATTCTGTCCAAACCAATATGCAGTTGCCGACTATGATGAACTTGATCAATACCCAGTTAGAAACGGGTGGTTCTTATGAGGTGACATCTCAAGCGATTACCGGTCAAGGACGAAATGACTTGCCGTCTTATGCTATGCCTGGTTACAACCTCTATGTCATGGAGTTGGATCAAGCCAGCTTGACCAAGGCTAAGAAAACCATTCAAAAAGTAATGGAAGGAAAAGAAAAATGATTGATATCCACTCGCACATCGTCTTTGATGTGGATGATGGACCAAAGACAAGAGAAGATACGCGTGCCTTATTGGAAGAAAGCTATCGCCAAGGGGTGCGGACCATTATCTCCACTTCTCATCGTCGCAAGGGGATGTTTGAAACACCAGAAGAAAAGATTTCTGAAAATTTTCAAGAAGTGAAAAAAATTGCGGCAGAGGTCGCGCCAGATTTGACGATTCATTACGGGGCAGAGATCTACTTTACGAATGATGTCTTGAAAAAATTGGAAGAAAAGATCATTCCACGTTTAGCTGATACGCGCTTTGCGCTGATTGAATTCAGCATGGGAACACCTTACAAGGAGATTCATACGGCCTTGGACCGTTTGCTCCATCTAGGTGTGACACCGGTGGTGGCCCATATCGAGCGCTACAAGTGCTTGGAGAAAAATGAGGAGCGCGTGCAAGAGATGATTGACATGGGCTGCTACATGCAGATCAATAGTTCCAGTGTTCTCAAGCCTCGCCTCTTTGGGGATGAGCAAAAACAACTCAAAAAACGAGCTCGGTACTTCTTAGAAAAAGACTTAGTGCACTTTGTGGCCAGTGATATGCACAATGTGGATAAACGACCGCCTTATATGGCAGAAGCCTATCGCTTGATCAAGGAAGAATACGGAGAACAACGCGCACAAGCTCTCTTTGTCAGCAATCAAGAACTCTTGTTAGCGGATGAATTAATCTAACCAGGAAACAGGTGGAGAGATCCACACGAAGGAGTAATTAGGAAATGAACAATCAAGAAAATCAAGCAGTGGAAATTGATGTTTTCGCTATGCTGAAGACCCTATGGAAACGCAAGTTTTCGATCGTTTTGGTCGCTCTTGTCTTTGCCATCGCAGCATTTGGCTACAGTGCCTTTTTAGCCAAGAAAGAATACCAAAGTACTAGCCGGATCTATGTGGTCAGTCGTCAAAACCAAGACAACAATGCCTTGACAAACTCTGATTTGCAGGCGGGTTCTTACTTGGTTAAGGACTACCGTGAGATCATTCTTTCTCAAAATGTCTTGAGTCAAGCCATCGAAGAATTGAAACTCGATATGACACCAGCTGAGTTGTCGAAAAAGATCAGTGTATCCGTTCCAACAGATACTCGTATCCTTTCGATCACGGCTAAGGATGGGAATCCAAAAGAAGCGGCTCGTATTGCCAATGGCCTTCGGAATGTAGCAGCTGAAAAGATCATTTCTGTGACCAAGGTGTCAGATGTTACAACCTTGGATGAAGCAGAAGTGCCTCAATCACCTTCTTCACCAAATATCCGACGCAATGTCCTTCTTGGTTTTATTGCTGGAGCTGGCTTGATGGTGGTTCTCATGGTCGTAGTAGAAGTCTTGGACGATCGTGTCAAGAGACCAGAAGATATCGAAGAGTTGATGGGCTTAACCTTACTTGGTATTGTGCCAGATATTAAGAAACTGTAGACTGGGGATCGCATGAATACGTTAGAAATTTCAAAAAATAAATTACAAGAAATTCGGAAGGCAGAAGAATACTTCAATGCCCTTGCGACGAATATCCAATTGAGTGGGGTGGACTTAAAAGTCATCGCTATCTCATCTGTTCAAGAAAATGAAGGGAAATCAACCACTTCAACTAACTTGGCCGTTGCCTTTGCGCGTGCGGGTTACAAGACCCTCTTGGTCGACTGTGATATCCGGAACTCTGTCATGACAGGGATTTTCCGTAGCCGTACTAAGATCCAAGGCTTGACTGACTTCTTATCTGGTCGTAGCCAATTGGACCAAATCTTGTATGCGACTGATTTTCCAAACTTGGATATCATCGAGTCTGGACAGGTCGCGCCAAACCCAACAGGTCTCTTGCAAAGCAAGAACTTCACTGTGATGATGGATGCCTTGCGTGAGCATTTTGACTACATCATTGTCGATACGCCTCCAATCGGGGTCGTGATCGATGCGGCCATTATCGCCCAACGCTGTGATGGAACTGTCTTGATCACAGAATCTGGTGCCAATGGACGCAAGGCTGTCCAAAAGGCCAAGGACCAATTAGAACAAACAGGCACCCCTTTCTTAGGAGTAGTGCTCAATAAATTTAACATTAAAGCTGCTGAGTATGGTTCATACGGTGGGTATGGATCTTACGGAGAGTACGGGAAAAAGTAAAGAATAGGATTGAGGGAAAATGGGAGAAGAAAGAATTGAACTGGAAAAACTAAATATTGTTCTCTTTCAAAGTTTAGCTGTCCTATTTTCAGCTTACATTGTGAGTCTTTTTAAGGATGCAGAATACACGTCACAGACGATCGCCATTCTCTATCTCTTGCATTTTGTAGCCTTTTACATTAGCAATATTGCCTATCGTTTTTATAGCAGAGGCTATCTAGATGAGCTCTTTCAGGTCTTGAAATACAACGTATTTTTCGCTGTTGGGATCATCTTTACCTCTTTTATGCTCGATGGGGTCTTTTCCATCTCTCGTCGGGGGATGATCTACTTCTTTCTTTTCAATACGTTTTCCGTCTATATCATGGATCTCTTGCTCAAGAGATACCGGAAGTCTGTTTCACCACGACGGAAAAGTTCGCGAAAGATTTTCTTGATCACAGCGACCAGTCGGATGGAAAAGGTATTTGATATTCTGCATTCGCCTAGCCTCTATCATGGGGAATTGATCGGTGTCACTGTCATGGACGATACGGATTTTACTCACTCAGGCGTAAGGGTGGTGCAGCCGGATCAAATGATGAACTTTGTGATCAAGGAAGTGGTGGATGAAGTGTTTATTAATCTGCCAAGTGAGGACTACAATATTAGTGACTTCGTCTCGGAGTTTGAGAGTATGGGGATCGATGTATCGGTTAATCTCAATGCCTTTAACTTCGCTTCCTTGGGTAATAAACGGGTTCGAGAAGTCGGGGGACTAAGTGTCGTCACTTTCTCAACCAATTTTTACAAGCCGAGTCACGTCTTTGCTAAACGTCTCTTGGATATTGCGGGAGCCCTCTTTGGTCTCTTGATTTGTGGACTAGTGAGTATCGTTTTGGTCCCTCTAATCCGTAAAGATGGCGGCCCTGCCTTCTTTGTACAGAAGCGGGTCGGAAAGAACGGACGGTATTTCAACTTCTATAAATTCCGCTCCATGCGCGTGGATGCCGAAGAGATTAAAAAAGATCTCATGGCACAAAATACCATGACTGGTGGCATGTTTAAGATGGAAAACGATCCACGGGTAACCCCAATCGGACGCTTTATCCGTAAGACCAGTCTGGATGAATTGCCACAATTTTACAATGTGTTGATCGGTGATATGAGTCTAGTCGGAACTCGTCCTCCAACGGTAGACGAATACCAAGACTATACGCCAGCCCAAAAACGCCGACTCAGTTTCAAGCCAGGGATTACAGGCCTTTGGCAAGTGAGCGGACGCAGTGAGATTACAGATTTTGACGAAGTGGTCAAACTCGACGTTGCGTATATGGATGGTTGGACGATCTGGAGAGATATTCAGATCCTGCTCAAGACCGTGAAGGTTGTACTTAGAAAAGAAGGAGCGAAGTAGGAGACTGCCTACTTCGTCCTTTCCATGTTAGGAGAAAAATGACACAATCAATTTATATCGTTGGTTCCAAAGGTATTCCAGCAAAATATGGTGGTTTTGAGACCTTTGTTGAGAAGTTGACAGAATTCCAACAAGATAAAAATATCCAGTATTATGTAGCTTGTATGCAGGAGAATTCAGCAAAATCAGGAATTACTGCAGATACTTTCGAGCATAATGGAGCAATCTGTTACAACATTGATGTCCCTAATATCGGTCCTGCGCGTGCCATTGCTTATGATATTGCGGCTCTCAATAAAGCTATTGAAATCGCAAAAGAAAATAAGGATCAAGCTCCGATCTTCTATGTCTTGGCTTGCCGGATTGGTCCTTTTATCTCAAAAATTAAAAAGAAAATCAAGGCGATCGGTGGGACCCTCATGGTCAATCCAGATGGTCATGAATGGCTTCGCGCGAAATGGAGTCTCCCAGTCCGTAAGTACTGGAAGTTTTCGGAACAACTCATGGTTAAACATGCCGACCTGTTAATCTGTGATAGCAAGAATATCGAGGCTTATATTCAGAAGGATTACGCTAAGTATCAGCCACAGACGACCTATATCGCCTATGGAACGGATACAAGCAAGTCTAGCCTGAGTAGAGAAGATGAGAAAGTAGGGACTTGGTTTGCGGATAAGCAAGTCTCTGAAGGAAATTACTACCTTGTCGTAGGTCGCTTTGTACCCGAAAACAACTATGAGGCCATGATTCGTGGCTTTATGCAGTCCAGTTCCAAAAAAGATTTTGTCCTGATTACCAATGTAGAGCAAAACAAGTTCTATGAACAGTTGCGTAAAGATACAGGATTTGATCAAGACCCTCGAGTGAAGTTTGTCGGAACTGTTTATGATCAAGAATTGCTCAAATACATTCGTGAACATGCCTTCGCTTATTTCCATGGTCATGAGGTAGGTGGTACTAATCCATCCCTTCTTGAGGCGCTCGAGTCTACTAAACTCAACCTCTTGTTAGATGTTGGCTTTAACCGTGAAGTCGGTGAAGATGGTGCTCTCTATTGGAAGAAAGATCAATTGGCACATGTCATTAATCAGGCTGAACAATTGGATGAACAAGCTATCGAAGACCTCAATCAAAAATCAAGTCAACGGATTGCAGATGCTTTCACTTGGGAAAAGATTGTCACAGACTACGTGAAAGTATTTAAAGGTTAGAAATGCAGAAAATTTTATATCTCCATGCTGGTGCCGAAATGTATGGTGCTGACAAGGTTTTGTTGGAGCTTATTAAGGGTTTGGATAAAAATGCTTTTGAAGCACACGTTATTTTACCCAACGACGGTATCTTAGTGGGTGCTTTAGAAGAGGTCGGTGCAAAGGTTAAAGTTATTGATTACCCAATTTTGCGCCGGAAATATTTTAATCCAAAAGGGATTCTTGAGTACTTTGGCTCCTATAACCGTTACTCCAAACAAATTGCTAAATATGCTAAAGAGAATGGGATTACTCTTATTCACAACAATACAACTGCGGTACTTGAGGGCATTTACCTCAAGCGGAAGTTGAAACTTCCTCTGATTTGGCATGTCCATGAAATCATCGTTAAACCTAAAGCTATTTCTGATTTCATCAACTTTTTAATGGGTCGCTATGCGGATACCATTGTGACAGTTTCAAATGCTGTTGCTAATCACGTCAAGCAGTCTCGTTTTGTAAAAGATGATCAAGTTCAAGTCATCTATAATGGTGTTGACAATGCTGTTTATCAGGTGATGGATGCTAGTGCGGTTCGTGATCAGTTTGGAATTTCGCAGGATGCTTTGGTTATCGGTATGGTTGGTCGTGTGAATGCCTGGAAAGGGCAAGGCGACTTCCTAGAAGCCGTGACCCCAATCTTGCAGGCAAATCCAAAGGCAGTAGCCTTTTTGGCAGGAAGTGCATTTGAAGGTGAAGAGTGGCGCGTGGATGAGTTGGAAAAGGCTATATCAGAATCACCAGTAGCTAGCCAAATCAAGCGTATCGATTATTATAGTAAGACAACAGAGCTCTATAATATGTTCGATATATTTGTCTTGCCAAGTACTAACCCAGATCCTCTACCAACTGTAGTCCTTGAATCCATGGCTTGTGGTAAACCTGTAGTGGGTTACCGTCATGGTGGTGTCTGTGAGATGGTCAAGGAAGGCGAAAATGGCCTTCTCGCTACTCCAAATCAGCCTGAAGAATTGTCTAAAGCTATCCAAGAATTAGCAGAGAACACTGAGAAAAGAGAACAATTTGGTAAGGCCTCTGTCCAACGCCAAAAAGAACTCTTCTCATTACAAAGTTATATTCGAAATTTTTCGGAGTTGTATAAGAAATATTAATAATCAAATTCGCTGAAAAAAGGATTATATCCGAGCTGATTTAAAGATTTACCATATATCATTGAATGTTGTAAGTCAGTTAGATCAGAGAGGAGAAGAATTAGAGTAGAATAAAAATTTAGGTAAATAATCTATGAAACCACTATTAACTGTCGTCATTCCAGTATATAATGTTGAAAGATATTTAAAACGTTGCATTGAAAGTGTTCTTGCCCAAGAATGGAAGGACTATGAGATTCTACTTGTTGATGACGGGAGTACTGATCATTCTCCTCAAATCTGTGATGACTATGTTAAGGCTTATGACTTTATCTCAGTTATTCATAAAGAAAATGGTGGACTTTCTGAAGCACGGAACACAGGTATTTCTCATGCCAAAGGAGAATATGTTTATTTTCCTGATTCAGATGATTGGATTGAACTAGATACCTTTATAGCGTTAGCAGAAGCGCTAGAATCTCAAGAGTTTGATATTATTTCTTTTAATCGTGAGTTTGTGAAGGGTGAAGAAGATGCTATCGTTTCGGAACCAGAAGTGACTCAAGTATTTGAAGGTAAAGATGCTTTTGTGCAAATACTGAAGCATAGTTATATTACTGGGTTTGCTAATGATAAAATCTATCGAAAATCATTATTCACTGATCATAACATTCAGTTTCCAATTGGGAAATACTATGAGGATCTTGGCACTAATTACAAACTGTTTCTTGCGGCTAAGAAGGTCTATGCAACCAATCAAAAGTACTATCATTACTTGATTGATAACCCAGACTCTATTACACAGTCTTGGAATGAAAAAAAGTTTAGAGATATGTTTGGGTTTTATAAAGAAATGTTTTATTCTGATTTTGTGCATTCGCAATTAAATCAAGAAGAGTTGCATATCTCACAACTTTATTATGTAAATGGATTGATTCATTTGTTAGCTAGTTTGTATAAATCTAAATTAGATCGTAAATATGCTGAAATAAAAAATGATGTCAATCAGGAATTAAGAAAAAATAAAATAATGTATAGTGAAATAAAATACCTGCCAAATAGGATGAAATATTTGTTATACCGTTTGCACTTGTTGAAGATGGCTTTTACTATACAAGGAATGAAGTAAGAGATTTAGGGGATTATGTTGAAGTACTCAGTCATTATACCGGTGTACAATGTAGAGAACTATCTTCATCGTTGCATCAATAGTATACTTGTCCAAGAATATACTGATTTAGAAATTTTATTGATAGACAATGGATCTACTGATAGTAGTGGCAGTATTTGTGATACTTATGCTAGTGAGTACTCAAATATCTCGGCCTATCATATTGAAAACCATGGTGTCGGTTCAGCTCGAAACTTTGGTTTAGCAAAAGCTCAAGGTGAATTTATTTGTTTTGTAGACGCGGATGATTATCTAGTAGGAAACTTGTTTTCTGATATGGAAAATCAGTTGGATTCTAGCTTAGATTTATTGGTATTTAGCTACTATAACTCTCTTGAAAAGAATTTATCGGAAACGGCTAGATCAGCAAAAATTCTTCCTATTGAAGGAAAAAAAGATAGGAATCAGTTCATTGCTCTCTTTACAGAATTATTTTTATCAGACATGATGTATACTGTTTGGAATAAAATTTATCGTAGAGAGTTCTTGGAAGAGCATCGAATAATGTTTGAGCAGTATGAATTAGGAGAAGATGTTCGATTCAATTTAAAAGTATACGAGCGTGTTAATAGAATTTCCTTTTCACAAACTTGTTATTATGTTTATATCTCGGGTAGAGTAGGCTCTGCGATGGGACAGTACAATCCCAAACGAATGAGCTATCAATTGGAAGAACTAGGGGAAATTGATCAGCTAATGATGAGATGGGATATTCATAATGATCAATTTATTAATCAAATAAAAGCTCGTATTTTGATGAGTAACATACAGAATATTTCGATTCAAAACATATCATTGCTTTTGAAACGGAGATATGTTGAGGCATTGTGCAAAAATCCAGAGATGATTACTTTATTAAATCAGGTGAATTCTTTTCTTCATCCGCTTGTTAGATTTTTATTGTATTGGAGAATGTACCTTGCGATTCTTTTCCTCAAAAGGTTACAAACATTATTGAAGTGGAGGCATCTATCATCCCATAATGGAGTGCCGTATAAAAATTAATCTTATTCTAATGAATGAAAGGTTTGGAAGACTATAGTGGTGAACAATCGTTTTATCTCAGAAAAAATTTATTTATGTACCTTGTTTATATGGGTTGTTGTCGCTTCATTAGTCACAACCACTTATTTTATTCGATTAGATGGCTTTTTATCGCTTTATCGTTCATTACTTTATCTTACGATTTTCGCATTATTGATCAAAGAGTTAATGAACTTGCCGAAAACTCTAAATTATTTTAGATTTCATTGGAAACAATTATTGGTCGTCATAGCTTTATTCATCTCGATGTTGATAGTTGCAAAGAATCGTGATGGAATGCTGGATATAAATGTTCTGCTTCTTGTTTTCTCTGCTAGAGATATTGATTTTAGAAAATTATTAGGAACGTTTTCGTTAGCGACCTTCCTAGTACTTGCTTTGACAATTTATGCCAGTCAAAAAGGTATTATTGCCAATATGTTTATGAATGCAGATGGTGGCTACCGTTTTAGTCTAGGATTTAACTATGTATCATTTGCATCACAGAGACTGTTCTTTGCCCTGTGTACTTATCTGATGTTTCGAGGCAAAAGAATTTCTTACCTTGAATTGATGGCTTTACTCTTCGCTACGATTTATATGTACCAACAAACTTCGACATCTAGTCCATTTTACTTAAGTATCTTGATACTAACCTATGCTTTGTTGAGTATTAAAATTTTTAAAAAAGAGTTTATCATTGGAAATTTCTGGACAAAGACACTTGTGCAGTACGGTTTTATTTTAGCTTTAGTGATTATCTTGTATTTTTGTTTTTATTCATCTGGGAATTTATTTCACTTAGTCGATCAATTTACGCATAATCGTTTGCGTCTCAGTGTCAATGGTTTTCAAAATTTTGGTGTATCTTGGTTAGGGCAACCAATTTCCTTTACAACTCTGGATATGTTTGGAAATTTCACTAGTAATTACAATTATATTGATAGCTCTTTTGTTCAATTATTGGTTATTGATGGCTTGATTGTCAGTGTATTTATGTTGTTTGCGTTGACAAAAGTGATGCGTTATTTTGTATCTATTCAAAAAGATATCGTACTGGCTTGCTTAGGAATTATGATTATCCATGGCATGTTTGATCCTCAGATGTTAGTTCTTCGTTATTCTCCATTAATCTTGTTTATCAGTCGCCTGTTTATTGTGAATGAGGATACGAACATTGAATAAAAAAGAGTTTAGTTCAGTTAATAAGAAAGATTAAGACGAGTTACATCCCTATGAAAGTTCTTAAAAATTACGCCTATAATCTCTCCTACCAGTTGCTGGTGATTATCTTACCGATTATTACCACTCCTTATGTGACACGGGTCTTTAGCTCGAATGACTTAGGAACCTATGGTTATTTCAACTCCATCGTCACCTATTTTATCCTTTTGGCGACCTTGGGAGTGGCTAACTACGGAACCAAGGAGATTTCAGGACACCGCAATGACATCCAAAAGAATTTCTGGGGGATTTATACCCTCCAATTGGGAGCGACCTTTGTTTCCATCCTGCTCTATGTCTTGCTGTGCTTGGCGCTTCCTTCTATGCAAAACCCTGTGGCCTATATCTTAGGGCTCAGTTTGGTTTCAAAGGGACTCGACATCTCCTGGCTCTTTCAGGGATTAGAGGATTTTCGTAAGATTACCGTTCGAAATATCACGGTCAAACTGGTTGGAGTCATCTCCATCTTCTTGTTTGTCAAATCTGCCAATGATTTGTATCTCTATGTATTCTTACTCACCATCTTTGAGCTCTTAGGTCAGCTCAGTATGTGGTTACCTGCTCGGGAGTTCATTGGGAAAGCCCATTTTGATTTGGCTTATGCACGGGTGCATTTAAAACCGGTCATTCTGCTCTTTTTACCGCAGATTGCTATTTCCCTCTATGTCACCTTGGATCGGACTATGCTGGGGGCTCTCGCCTCTACAAAGGATGTAGGGATTTACGACCAGGCCTTAAAATTGGTCAATATTTTGCTGACCCTTGTGACGTCTTTAGGAAGTGTCATGCTTCCGCGCGTGGCGAGTCTCTTGGCTTCAGGAGATCACAAGGCTGTCAATAAGATGCACCAAATGTCCTTTTTGATCTATAATTTGGTCATCTTCCCAATCATTGCGGGTATGCTGATCGTCAACGATGACTTTGTTCGATTCTTCTTAGGAAAGGATTTCCAAGATGCTCGCTATGCCATCGCTATCATGATCTTCCGTATGTTCTTCATCGGATGGACCAATATCATGGGGATTCAAATTCTCATCCCGCATGATAAGAACAAAGAATTTATGCTGTCAACTACGATTCCTGCTATCGTCAGTGTCGGGTTGAATGTGCTCTTCTTACCTCATTTTGGTTTTATCGGTGCAGCCATTGTATCCGTCTTAACAGAATCCTTGGTATGGCTGATTCAACTGTACTATACTCGTCATTACCTCAAGGAAGTTCCAATTATCGGGTCTATGACAAAAATTATGTTTGCATCTGCTGTGATGTATGGCCTTTTGCTACTTGTAAAACCATTCCTACATTTTTCACCTACTTTAAATGTTCTTGTGTATGCAGTGCTTGGCGGCCTCATTTACCTGCTTGCTATTCTAGTTCTGAAAGTGGTAGATGTAAAAGAATTAAAACAAATAATAGGGAAAAATTAGAAATGAAGAAAATACGGAATATAAACTTAGACTTGATTAAAATAATTGCTTGTATCGGAGTTGTTTTGCTTCACACTACGATGCCAGGGTTTAAGGAAACAGGGCAATGGAATTACTCATCTTATTTATATTATCTAGGTACTTATTCAATTCCCTTGTTTTTTATGGTGAATGGTTATTTATTATTGGGCAAAAGCAAGATAACATATCCCTATATACTACATAAAATAAAATGGGTTCTAATAACAGTGTCGTCATGGACTGTTATCATCTGGTTACTTAAAAGAGACTTCACAATTAATCCAATTAAAAAAATTTTGGCTTCTTTGCTACAAAAGGGATATTTCTTCCAATTTTGGTTTTTCGGCTCATTAATACTAGTTTATTTATGTTTGCCGATATTGAAGAAGTATTTACATTCAAAAAGAAGTTATTTATACTTTCTATCTGTATTAACAATTATTGGTTTGATTTTTGAATTGATAAATTTTTTGCTTCAAATGCCAGTGCAAATTTATGTTATACAGACGTTTAGATTATGGACTTGGTTCTTTTACTACATTTTAGGTGGTTTTGTAGCACAATTCAATATAGATAATTTAAAATCAATCTTTAAGGGATGGATGAAAATAGTTAGCATACTTTTGTTATTGATTTCACCGATAATATTATTTTTCATAGCAAAAAATACTTATCATAATCTTTTTGCTGAATATTTTTATGACAATCTTTTGGTGAAAGTAATTAGTTTAGGACTATTTCTTACTTTATTGACGCTAACTATTGACGCTTCTAAATATAGAATGATCTACTTGTTATCAGTCCAAACGATGGGGGTATTTATTATACATACCTATGTTATGAAAATATGGCAAAAGTTGATAGGATTTAACATAGTAGGTGTATACTTATTTTTCCCTGTATTCACATTAATGATTAGTTTTCTAATAACTATGATATTAATGAAAATCCCTTATATCAATCGAATAGTTAAGTTATAAAAAGGAGTTTATGATGTACGATTATCTAATTGTTGGTGCTGGTTTGTCTGGAGCTATTTTCGCACATGAAGCTACAAAACGTGGTAAAAAAGTAAAAGTGATTGACAAGCGAGATCACATCGGTGGGAATATCTACTGTGAGGAGGTTGAAGGGATCAACGTCCATAAGTACGGTGCCCACATTTTCCATACGTCCAACAAAAAGGTTTGGGACTATGTCAACCAGTTCGCTGAATTCAACAACTATATCAACTCACCAGTAGCTAACTACAAGGGCAGTCTTTACAATCTTCCCTTCAACATGAATACTTTTTATGCTATGTGGGGAACCAAGACTCCTCAAGAAGTCAAGGACAAGATTGCCGAGCAGACAGCTGACATGAAAGATGTTGAACCGAAGAACTTGGAAGAACAAGCCATCAAGTTGATCGGTCCAGATATCTACGAAAAGTTGATTAAGGGCTATACTGAAAAGCAATGGGGACGTTCTGCCACAGACCTTCCACCATTTATCATCAAACGTCTTCCAGTTCGTTTGACCTTTGATAACAACTACTTTAATGACCGTTACCAAGGGATTCCAATCGGTGGTTACAACGTCATCATTGAAAATATGTTGGGCGATGTAGAAGTAGAACTTGGGGTTGACTTCTTTGCCAATCGTGAAGAACTTGAAACTTCAGCTGAAAAAGTGGTCTTTACAGGAATGATTGACCAGTACTTTGACTACAAACATGGTGAGTTGGAGTACCGTAGTCTTCGTTTTGAACACGAAGTCTTAGACGAGGAAAACCATCAAGGGAATGCGGTCGTCAACTATACAGAGCGTGAGATTCCTTATACTCGGATTATTGAGCATAAGCATTTCGAGTATGGTACCCAACCCAAGACAGTCATCACCCGTGAGTACCCAGCTGACTGGAAACGTGGAGATGAACCCTACTACCCAATCAATGATGAAAAGAACAACGCCATGTTTGCCAAGTACCAAGAAGAAGCAGCAAAAAATGACAAGGTTATCTTCTGTGGACGTTTGGCAGACTATAAATACTACGACATGCACGTGGTCATTGAGCGTGCACTAGAAGTCGTTGAGAAAGAATTTACTAAATGACACAAGATAAAATTGATATCGTTGTTCTCTGGGTAGATAGAAGTGATCCAGAGTTTATCCGTGAGAAGCAACGTATAACAGGTCAAGTTGAAGCTGTAAATCAAGATACTGATGGAGAACAAAGGTATCGTGATTATGGAACCTTTAACTATTGGTTCCGTATGATTGAAAAACATGCCCCTTGGGTAAATAATGTTTACTTAGTTACCAACGGACAAAAACCTGACTGGTTGAACTTGGAGCATCCAAAACTCAGATGGATTACTCATAAGGAATTTATGCCTAACGAATACCTACCTACCTATAACTCAGCAGCTATTGAGCTTAATCTCCATCGAATTGAAGTTTTATCGGAAAACTATCTCTATTTCAATGATGATATGTACTTAATCAGAGACAGTCAACCTTCCGATTTTTATAAGAATGGGCAACCTAAGCTTTTAGCAGTTTATGATGCTTTAGTTCCTTGGTCACCATTTACGAATACTTATCACAATAACGTTGAATTAATCTATCGGCATTTTCCTAATAAGAAGGCCCTAAAGTCCTCGCCTTGGAAATTCTTTAATTTCCGTTATGGTTCCTTGGTTTTGAAAAACTTGTTACTCTTGCCTTGGGGACCGACGGGCTATGTAAACCAGCATTTACCCGTTCCAATGAAGAAAAGTACCTTGGCACATTTATGGGAAATTGAAGGAGAAACTTTAGATAAAACGTCACGAAATCAAATTAGAGATTATGGAGTAGATGTTAATCAATATATCTGTCAGCATTGGCAAATTGAAAGTAATCAGTTTTTCCCTATGTCAAAGAGTTTTGGAGTGTCGATAGATTTAAATCAAGTAGATAGGTTAGAAAGTATCTTTAAAGACAAACGTAAAAAATTGCTTTGTGTCAATGATGATATTGACTTTAAAGAGGAGTATATCATTCATTTTAAGGAAATCTTAAAAGAACACTATCCTGAAAAATCAGCTTTTGAAAAATGAGAAATAAGAGATGAAATACTATTTAAAAGAAGAATTTTTACACGATAACAATGTTAAAAATGCGGGTAATAAGGCACGTAATGATGTTGAAGAAATTGTAACGAGAGAGGGCTATCAAGCCTTGGTTCTTTCAGTCGATAATTGGTACGAGATGAGCACACTTAAAGCACAACTTCATAAGTCGAAGGCTTTTGGTCAGGCTTTAGATCAATTGCTACAGGGAGATGAATTACTGATTCAATTTCCAATGCTTCATCATAGCTTTTTCACAACGTATCACGTAAAGAAAGCGCAGAAAAAAGGCGTAAAAGTTAATTTCATTATCCACGATTTAGAAGCACTTCGTTATGTCAAAGTTGAGAATTTCCCTTTGAAGCACAAGATTCGTATCCAAATTCAAGAATCAGGTCTTCTTGGTGCAGCTGATGGGATCATCGCCCACAATCCGGTGATGAAATTTGTCTTGGTGGATAAAGGAATTGCGGAAGATAAGATTGTCAGCCTTGGCATTTTCGACTATTTGATTCCAAATTTCCAAGAGAAGACTGGCCAAACAAAAGACCAGCCGATGATTGTGGCAGGTAATTTGGCCCAGGAAAAAGCTGGCTATCTTTACTCACTTCCTGCAGAACCTGCCTATAATCTCTATGGTGTTGGCTTTGACGAGACTAGAGCGCTTGCAAATGAAACCTACTTTGGTTCCTTTCTACCAGATGAGCTTCCTGCAGCCCTTGAGGGTGGTTTTGGACTGGTCTGGGATGGGGATAGTGCGGAAACCTGTAGTGGTGTCTTTGGCGAGTACCTTCGCTACAACAACTCTCACAAGGCGTCGCTTTATCTAGCATCGGGCTTCCCGCTGGTGGTGTGGAAACAGTCAGCCTTGTCTCACTTTGTGCTTGAGAAGGGCTGTGGGATTGCAGTAGAGTCTCTTCATGACTTGAAGGAGACCATCGACAATCTTTCAGATGCTGATTACAAAGACTTGGTAGACAATGCCAAGCGTGTTGGCCAAGAAATCCGAAATGGTCACTACTTAAAGACAGCCTTAAAGCATTTATCATAAGATCAAAAGAAGTCAGACAGACTTCTTTTTTTAGTTTTTCAAAAAATATCACTAATTTTAAAAATTTGCCTTATAAAACTTTTCATCGCTGAAACCGTGTGGTAAAATGATTAACGTATAAAATTTGTATAAAGGGAAGTTTATATGAAAAAGAAAGATCTTATTTTTTATGCCGGAGCGGCAGTCTTGATGGCTGTATCTGCTCAGGGAGTCAGTGCAGATGAGCTGGTTTCAAACGAGGCCGCTACTACTGAAGGCAACCAAGTCCAAGCTGAAAAAGCGCCAGAAGTAGCCGTTGCTGAAAAGTCGGTAGCACCTGTCGCAAGTAACTATGCAGCACCAGCAAATGTGACCGAACAGCCTGTAGCACCTGTGAACAAGGCCGCGGCTTCAGAAAGTGGGGCTCCATCTATAGAGAAAGCTACAGAAGCATCGACTACTGAGAAAGAAGAAACTCCTCTTCCGTCTAATACAGGAAGCACGACCTTCTTTAACACAGGCGCTCACGCTCCTGCTGGTCGCTCAACAGATGTAGCGGTTCAGCCAAAATCATTCGTTGATGTGAGTAGCCACAACGGAGACATTAGTATTGGCGACTACCGTACCCTAGCTAATAAAGGCGTAGGCGGTGTCGTTGTCAAATTGACAGAAGACACTTGGTACAATAACCCGAATGCGGAGAACCAAATTCGCAATGCACAAGCTGCGGGTCTGCAAGTATCGACCTACCACTTCTCACGCTATACTTCTGAGGAAGCAGCGCGTGCAGAAGCGCGATTCTACATTGCAGCTGCACAACGTTTGAGTTTGCCAAAGAATACCCTTATGGTCAATGACTTTGAGGATGCCAAGATGCAGCCAAACATTAACCGCAACACCCAAGCTTGGGCTGACGAAATGCGCAAAAATGGCTACACCAACTTGATGTTCTACACCAGTGCTAGCTGGTTGGATGAAAACAACCTTCGCAAGAAAGGTCCTGTTAACACCGCTCAATTTGGGCTTCAGAATTTCTGGGTTGCTCAATACCCTTCTCCAAAACTGTCTGTAAACGATGCGAAAAGCTTGCGTTACAATGGGAAAGCTGGCGCCTGGCAGTTTACTTCTCAAGCGGAATTGCTTCCAGGAAAACACCTCTTTGACCACAGTGTGGACTATACCGGTCGCTTTACAGCGAACGCAAAATCTGCAGCGGATCCAACAGAAGGCAGCTTAAGTGGGAAGATTGACATTGTCAATAACGATACTATGACGGGCCGCTTTGACGTTGTCATCTCAAATGTTAAGGCACCAAATGGAGTTCGAAGTGTTTCTGTACCGATCTGGTCAGAAACAGGTGGTCAAGATGACCTTGTTTGGTATACAGCCAACCGTCAAGCAAACGGAACCTATACTGTTAATGTAAAAGCGTCCGATCATAAAAACTCAACCGGTCTTTATAATGTTCACCTTTACTATGTTCAGAACAATGGACAAATGACGGGTGTGGGTGGAACAACGACAAATGTTTACATCGGAAAACGACCAGAGGATTTAAAACCAAGTGGCACGCTAACGATTGAGAATAATAATGCTGAAACAGGAACCTTTGATGCAGTTATTCGCAATGTAGTAGCTCCAAATGGCTTGAAAGAAGTCTTGGTTCCAACTTGGTCAGACAAGAACTGGCAGGATGATCTAGTATGGCATAAAGCGGTTCGTCAAAGTGACGGCAGCTACCGAGCAACTATCAAAGCCTCAGATCATAAAAATGAAGATGGTAAATACAATGTCCATGTTTATTATGTAGATCAAGCTGACAAACGAAATTACATCACAGAGACTACAACAGAAGTACACCACGTAAAACCAAGTGGCACGTTGACGATTGAAAATAATAATGTTGAGACGGGTACCTTTGATGCAGTTATTCGCAATGTGGTAGCTCCAAATGGCTTGAAAGAAGTCTTGATCCCAACCTGGTCAGACAAGAACTGGCAAGATGATCTAGTATGGCACAAAGCAGTCCTTCAAAGTGATGGAAGCTACCGTGCAACTATTAAAGCAGGCGATCATAAAAATGAAGATGGTAAGTACCATGTCCACGTCTACTATGTGGATCAAGCAGACAAACGAAACTACATCACAGAAACCACTACAGAAGTACACCACGTAAAACCAAGTGGTACTTTAACAATTGAAAATAATAATGTTGAGACGGGTACCTTTGATGCAGTAATTCGTAATGTAGTAGCTCCAAACGGATTAAAAGAAGTCTTGATCCCAACATGGTCAGACAAGAACTGGCAAGATGATCTAGTATGGCACAAAGCAGTCCGTCAAAGTGATGGAAGTTACCGTGCAACTATCAAAGCCTCAGACCATAAAAATGAAGATGGTAAATACAATGTCCATGTTTATTATGTAGATCAAAATAATCAACGAAACTACATCACAGAAACCACTACAGAAGTACACCACGTTAAACCAAGTGGCACTGTCACCATTGAGAACAATAATTCTGAAACAGGCACATTTGATGCAGTTATTCGTAATGTTGTTGCACCAAATGGCTTGAAGGAAGTCTTGATTCCAACCTGGTCAGACAAGAACTGGCAAGATGATCTAGTATGGCACAAAGCAGTCCGTCAAAGTGACGGCAGCTACCGTGCAACGATTAAGGCAAGCGATCATAAAAATGAGGATGGGAAGTACAATGTCCATGTCTACTATGTAGATCAAAATAACCAACGAAGCTATATTACAGAAACTACGACAGAAGTGCGTCAAGCCCGCCGTTCTGGTACGATCCTAATCCAAAACAATAACAAGGATACAGGTACCTTTGATATCATCATCAAGGATGTCTACAATCCTAAAGGTGCGCGAACTGTGCAAGTCCCTACTTGGTCGGATAAGGACGGACAGGATGATCTCCGCTGGTATGAAGCAACTCGCCAAGCAAACGGAGACTACAAGGTATCTGTAAAAGCAAGTGACCACAAGAACTCTACTGGTAAATACCATATTCACCTTTATTACATTCAAAATGATGGTTCTCGTGTAGGTGTTGGTACCACGACTACAGAAGTGGAGTTCCGAAATGCTCAGACGAAGACACAAACAGGGATCAAGAATGTCAATTCTGGTGCTGGAACCTATACAGTAACGGTGGATCAAGCGCCTCAAGGCCGTCGGATTAAGAACATCCGTGTCGCAGCCTGGTCTCAAGCACACCAAGAAAATCTTTTCTGGTATTCAACAGCACCTTCTGGAATGCACACAGAAGTGCAGGTCTCTGCAACAAATCACCAGTACCAATCAGGTAACTATACCACTCACGTCTATGTGGATTATGTCGATGGTGGCGTTGAAGGCTTTAACCTTGGTCAAACAGCCCTTCATCCCCGTGCGACAGTAGATCAAACTGCTTTTAGTCCTCGTGTAACGAATGGACAACGGGACCGTGTCTTACGGGCAGCAGCTAGTCTAGTGGGCGTTCGTGGCGGCACTGCAGCTCACCAACAATTGGTCAATGATTATAACAGTGTTAAACCACTTCCAGTTGGTTATGCAGTGAAGACGACCGATGACTGGTGTGATATCTTTGTCACAACAGTCTTCCAGCGGGAAGGTTTGAGCGGTTTGATTGGCCGTGAATGTGGAGTCGAACGTCACATCCAGATCTTCAAACGCTTGGGCATCTGGAATGAAGATGGTACCACTACACCAAAAGCAGGGGACATCATCACCTTTAACTGGGATCAAAATAGCCAACAAAACAATGGCTTTGCGGATCACATCGGAATTGTCGAGAGCGTCTCAAACGGAATCATTCATACCATTGAAGGAAACTCCAACAACCAAGTCCGTCGCAATACCTACCGAATCGGACATGGCAATATTCGTGGATTTGCAACTCCTCGCTATCAATAAAAAAAGAAGCCTGTGGCTTCTTTTTTTAGTCTCTCAACCCTTCTTCGAAACTCTTGGAAGGGGCCTCGACTTGGATGGTTTCAAGGGTTAATGGATTGGTGAAGGTCAAGCGGTGAGCATGGAGCATGAGTCGCTCTCCGCGTGCAGGGTTATAGAGAGGGTCTCCGACAATCGGGTGCCCATGATGGGAGAGATGCACCCGGATCTGATGGGTGCGCCCCGTCTTGAGCTGGCATTTGACTAGGCTATTTCGCCCGATTTTTTTCAGTTGCGTCACCTGAGTTTCTGCATACTGACCTTTTCGTGGATCGACCAGGCGCTTGCGCCGATCGTGGCGATCGCGTCCGATTTTATCCTTGTAGACGATGGTTTTTTGTGCTAAGCTACCTTGGATCAAGGCCCAGTACTCCCGTTGGATCTTTTTATCTTCTAAAATGCGGTTGAGAATGGGCAGGATAAAAGGATTTTTAGCAAATAAAATGGCCCCACTGGTTTCCTTATCTAAGCGGTGCACAACGTAGCAGGTGGATCCAACATAGCTGGAAACATGGTTGAGAAGAGCAATTTCTGTCGGCTCATTGGCATGGGTTTTCATACCTTCAGGCTTATTGACGATGATGACATGCTCATCCTGATAGAGTTCTTCGACCAGACTCGGGTCTCCGGATGGGAGCTCCTTTTCAGGGTAATCGTCGGCATCAAAGATTAGCTGGATCTGGTCTCCTTTTTGAACGGGGCTCTGCCAGTTGATGGTCTCGCCATTGACCAAGACGTGCTTCTTGGTTCGTAAAAAATGCCGGATCTTACGGGGAATGAGGAAGTAGTCCTCAAGCAACTCTTTCACAGTCATCTGGGGAAAGGATTGTGGAATGGTAAATTGATAATTCATGACCCTATTGTAGCAAAATCTAAGCTTAAAGAAAACTAAATGAGAGAAGGGGATGAGCTATCTTTTCTTGCTAGGACAAGGATAAGGTGTTACAATAACAGGTATGAATAGAATAAAAGAATTATTTGAAAACCTGATCACTTTTTTTAGAAAGGATCATCCGCCCAAAGCGGTGGCAGAAGAAGTGCCAGACACGGAACTACCGGAAGAGACAGTAGAGCCGACCTATAGTCGCTCAGGCAAGCACAGAAGCAAGCCTCTCTCTCAGCATCCTTTCCGTCGTTTTTGGCGCCGCTTCCATTTGACCAAGATTCTCCTGATCATTGGGCTAGGCTTTAGCCTCTTGACAGGGGGCTATCTCTTCTACCTCGCAAAGACGACCAACGTCAAAGATTTGCAGAATGCACTGAAGGCGACCACCATTATCTATGATAAGAATGGGGACCAGGCGGGAAGTTTGACCGGGCAAAAAGGAACCTATGTCGAACTCGATGCCATTAGTGAGAATCTGCAAAATGCCGTGGTCGCAACAGAGGACCGGAGCTTTTACAAGAATAGCGGGATCAACTATGGTCGCTTCTTCTTAGCGATTTTGACCCTGGGTCGCTCAGGTGGTGGGTCGACCATCACCCAGCAGCTAGCTAAGAATGCTTACCTGTCTCAGGACCAGACGGTGGAGCGTAAGGCCAAGGAATTCTTCCTGGCGCTTGAAATCAATAAGAAATACAGCAAAAAAGAAATCCTCACCATGTACCTCAACAATGCCTATTTTGGAAATGGGGTTTGGGGAATTGAGGATGCTTCCAAGAAGTATTTTGGGGTTTCAGCCAGTCAATTAAGCCTGGATCAGTCTGCGGTACTCGCCGGTATGCTCAAGGGACCTGAGATCTATAACCCGCTCTATTCAGTAGAGAATGCGACCAATCGCCGCAATACGGTCCTCCAAAATATGGTGGCGGCTGGCTATATTGACCAGAAAACGGCTGATCAGTCGGCTGCTGTCGATATCCATGGCCAGCTGGTCGATGCCTATGAAGGCAAGTCGGAGGATTACCGCTACCCATCCTATTTTGATGCGGTCATCAATGAAGCGGTCAATGAATACGGTCTCACCGAAGAAGATATTGTCAAAAATGGCTACCGGATCTACACCGAGCTGGATCAAAATTACCAAGCAAGCATGCAGGTAATCTATGACAATACAGCCCTCTTCCCAGTAGCGGAAGACGGCACGCGCGCAGAGTCTGGTAGTGTCGCCCTCGATCCTAAGACCGGGGGGGTTCGGGCTCTCGTAGGACGCGTCGGAAGCGATCAAAATCCAGGATTTCGGACCTACAACTATGCTACCCAAGCTGCTCGTAGTCCGGGATCGACCATCAAACCTTTAGTGGTCTATAGCCCAGCTGTTGCAGAAGGTTGGTCGACCAATAAGGAACTGGATAATAGTACCACCCAATACGGAAGTTATGAAGTCAATAACTATGCAGGAATTCAGTCGAGCCCAACGGTACCGATGTACCAGGCCTTGGCAGAATCCCTCAACCTTCCAGCTGTAGCGACCGCTAATGAATTGGGCCTCAATACGGTCTTTGAATACGGGAAAAAATTCGGGCTCAACATGGACAAGGTGGAAAAATCGCTTGCAGTTGCCTTGGGAGCTGGTGTGACAACCAATCCGATGCAGATGGCCCAGGCCTATGGCACCTTTGCTAACGGCGGGGTCATGAATGATGCTCACCTCATTACCAAGATCGAAAATGCAAGTGGCCAAGTGGTCAAGAGCCACAGCCAGAAATCAACCCGAGTGCTTAGTGGGTCAACGACAGATAAGATGACCAATATGATGCTTGGTACCTTTAGTAATGGTACAGGGGTGAACGCTGCGCCTTATGGCTATACCATGGCAGGGAAAACCGGTACGACAGAGACCAGCTTTAACAAGGACCTCTCTGGAGACCAATGGGTGATCGGCTATACGCCAGATGTGGTCATCAGTCAGTGGCTTGGTTTCCCAACGACCGATGAAAATCACTACCTGACGGACAGTAGTGCTGGAACGGCATCCGAGATCTTCCGCAATGTTGCCAACAGTGTTCTGCCTTATACAGACGGTACTCAGTTTGACTCGGTGAAGAACTCTTATGCTGAAAACGGCATTGCTCCAGTCGGAGAAGAAACGACAGAAACAGACAGCAAAGAAGACAAAGGTTTCTTTGAGGATGTCAAAGAAAAGGCGTCGAATATGGTCGATGATGCGAAAAAAGCAATCGACGAAGCCGATATCCCAGGAAAAGCGAAAAACGCTTGGGATACCTTCAAAGGCTGGCTTGGTTTCTAATCAAAAAAACGATTCAGAAATTCTTCTGAATCGTTTTTTGTTTAAAGTTCACTATCTGACAAGCTAAAGGTATCGCCGTGTTGGAGATCCCCGTACTGGTAGCCCCGTTTGAACCAGCGCATGCGTTGCTCGGAGGTTCCGTGGGTAAAGCTATCTGGCACCGAGTAGCCGTAGGCTTGCTCCTGGAGTGTGTCGTCACCGACCGCATGAGCTGCATTCATGGCTTCTTCGATATCGCCGATATCCAAAAGGTTTCGGTCTTGAATGGAGCGGGCCCAGACACCGGCTAGGTAATCGGCTTGTAGCTCGATGCGGACACTGATAGCATTTCGTTCCTTTTCAGAAAGACCTTGTTGCATCCGATGGTATTTGCCAAGGATTCCCAGCTCGTTTTGTACGTGGTGGCCGACTTCGTGGGCGATGACATAGGCCATGGCGAAGTCCCCGCTAGCCTTGTATTTGGTTGTCAATTCCTTGTAGAAGCTCATATCCAAATAAATCTTTTTGTCGGTCGGACAGTAGAAAGGACCAGCAGATGCTTGCCCAACCCCACAGCCTGTCTGTGTCCGTCCGGTATAGAAGACTAGTTTGGGCTCATGGTAAGTGCGTCCTTCGGCTTGAAAGACCTTGTGCCAATGATCTTCGGTCGTTCCAAGGACCTTGCTGACGAACTCAGCATCTGCATCGTCGACATGGGTCTTGTTGGTGCGCGTGACTTGGGTGGATTGGTAAGGTTGAGAAGAAGTCCCATTTCCAAAGAGACCCCCAAGACTAGCGCCACCACCTCCTAGAAGAACCAGAAGAAGGATGAGGACGATCTTACTCTTGAAGCTCCCCGGCGATAGTAAGATCTGTAAAATGCCTCCGCCAAGATTACTATTGCCTGAAGACTGGGAGTAGCTTTGCCCTCGACGATCTTCGATATTTCTACTTTCTTTTAGGTTATCACTTTTCATATTCGTCTCCTTTTGTTTTATTTTACCAAAAATGAGGCAAAAACCAGAGTGATAACGCTTTAGATTTGCTTTTTTCTTGACAGGAGATTTTCTGTTCTTGTCAAAATGTGGAAAACTTGCTATAATGGGGTGAACGGAGGCGTTATGGCATTAAAAAAAGCAAGTCTAGCGTGTACGGTTTGTGGGTCACGCAATTACTCCATTAAGTTGAGTGGGACGCCAAAACCAACACGTCTAGAAGTCAATAAATTCTGCAAGCATTGCAGCAAGTATACCATCCATAAAGAAACACGATAGGAGAGAGTTGTGAAATTCATTAAAGATATTTTCGTCTTACTAAAAGATACAACTTGGCCAAATCGCAAGGAAAGATGGAAAAACTTTATCTCAGTGATTGAGTACACCGCTTTCTTTGTTGCATTGATTTATTTGTTCGACAAAGTCATTGCACGTGGCCTATTGCACATGATCAATTTCTTTTAAGAAAAGAAGCCAGGTGGGATCCCCAGGGTCCCACTTTTTGTAGTCTTTTCTTAAAAATAAATCAGCAAACCTCTTTGCATTCCTGCAAAATGTGGTATAATGAAGCTAGGAAAAGGAAAGCCAAGAGGCTTTTTTTAGTATGTTCACAAAAGCTCGAGCAGGCTAAACAGAAAGAAAGGATGCCCAAATGGACAGTTTTGATAAAGGCTGGTTTGTACTACAAACCTACTCAGGATATGAAAACAAGGTAAAAGAGAATCTTTTGCAACGTGCACAAACTTACAATATGTTAGAAAACATCTTGCGCGTAGAGATTCCAACTCAAACCGTACAAGTTGAGAAAAATGGTAAAACAAAAGAAATCGAAGAAAACCGCTTCCCAGGTTATGTCTTGGTAGAAATGGTCATGACAGATGAAGCTTGGTTTGTCGTTCGGAATACACCGAACGTTACTGGTTTCGTTGGATCCCACGGGAACCGTTCAAAACCAACTCCATTGTTGGAAGAAGAAATCCGCAGCATCTTGCTCTCTATGGGTCAAACCGTTCAAGAGTTTGATTTGGATGTCAAGGTGGGCGATACGGTTCGTATCATCGACGGTGCCTTCACAGACTATACTGGTAAGATCACTGAAATTGATAACAACAAGGTGAAAATGGTCATTTCTATGTTCGGTAACGATACAGTTGCAGAAGTGAACCTGAACCAAATTGCTGAATTGTAAGAAAGAGAGAGTGGGACAGAAATCGGTAATTCGTTAGAATTCGATTTCGTCGTCCCACCTCCGCACAGTTGAGTAGGGCTGTAAAAGCTGATGAAATCAGCGTAGTAGAGCCCACTCAACCACTGCGTATTGCTCGACAATCCAAAAATAATTGAGAGGCTAGGACTTTTGTCCCAGCCTCTTTTGATTGCTTATTATTGATTTTTATCCAGGCCAGTGATCTTTTTTAACTGCTTGGTTTCTGCAGCAGACGTAACATTGAAGATCTTATTTCCTTGTGTAGAAAAGCTAGATTCATCTCCGTTGCTATCTTTATAGACATAGCTGGTCCCATTTTCTGAACGCATAATGGTATAGGGTTTTCCGAGACGTTCGAGGGCCGTTTTTGGTGTATCGGATTTGGAAATGCTGCTGGTAGACTGGTGGTTGGCATCGCCCCCTCTTAGTCGGAAGGTGATATCTGTTAACACATTATTGCGGAAGAAAGCCATGATATCGCCATTGTCTGTTGCCCAAACATTGACCCCATCGCCAGGATTCGCACTGTCTGTACTACTTACGGGTTGACCAAAGGCTGCAACTACGTCATCGTAACTGCTTCTTTCTTTTGGCCCACCAACCTCTTGTCCATCTTCGGTTCTCAATACAAAACCGGTGGTAGGGTGGAGGTTCTTGAGCTTTTCGATCTCAGGAATGGATGCAGCTCCTGGCACATATTGGAGAGATGCGCCATCATCTGGATCCAAGCTGAAGCGACCTGAAAAATCATCTGAGCTACTGCTGTCTGAAGAAGTGCTTGACGATTTACTAGATGATGTTTTGGTAGAAGATTGTTTGATCGGTTTTCTAGAACTAGAAGCTGTTTTTGCTGGTTGCGCAGAATTGGCAGGTGAGCAAGCGGCTAGTGTCACTAGTGAAAGAAGGCCGATCGTAAAGAAACGAATGTTTTTCATAAATACCCTTTCTAATGTGCTTCGCCGATCAGGCGAGGTTTTATTATATCAATAATCAAGGAATGGAGCAAATGGCAACAAAAAAAACCCCCTATTGCTAGGGGAATTTTTAAAAGATAAAAGATGATAAAAAATTTTATTATCAAGGCGGTAGACGGATTTGAACCGACGATCAAGCTTTTGCAGAGCCGTGCCTTACCACTTGGCTATACCGCCATAACATATAATATTGTAACCTAAAAATAAAGATAGGTCAAGAAAAACTTTTTGCTTCAAATCATTGCAGATGGAGAATGCTGAAAAAATCTCTCAAATAGCTTGCGAATTCTAGGGATTTCTGCTATACTTATAGAGTTGTCTAAGACAGCAAATACTCATCTCGGATCCATTGTGGCACCGTTGCCCTTGTGGTCGTGCTGCAAGTTGACGTCTGAGAGAGGAGAAAAAAACAAAAAAGGAGAAACTACTCATGGCAGTAATTTCAATGAAACAACTTCTTGAGGCTGGTGTACACTTCGGTCACCAAACTCGTCGCTGGAACCCTAAGATGGCTAAGTACATCTTCACAGAACGTAACGGAATCCACGTAATCGACTTGCAACAAACTGTAAAATATGCAGACCAAGCATACGACTTCATGCGTGATGCAGCTGCAAACGATGCAGTGATCTTGTTCGTAGGTACTAAGAAACAAGCTGCTGATGCTGTTGCAGAAGAAGCTGTTCGTGCAGGTCAATACTTCATCAACCACCGTTGGTTGGGTGGAACTCTTACTAACTGGGGAACAATCCAAAAACGTATCGCTCGTTTGAAAGAAATCAAACGCATGGAAGAAGATGGAACTTTTGAAGTTCTTCCTAAGAAAGAAGTTGCATTGTTGAACAAACAACGCGCTCGTCTTGAAAAATTCTTGGGCGGTATCGAAGACATGCCTCGTATCCCAGACGTAATGTACGTTGTGGATCCACATAAAGAACAAATCGCTGTTAAAGAAGCTAAGAAATTGGGTATCCCAGTTGTAGCGATGGTCGACACAAACACTGACCCAGATGATATCGATGTTATCATCCCAGCGAACGATGACGCTATCCGCGCTGTTAAATTGATCACTGCGAAAATGGCTGACGCTGTTATCGAAGGACGTCAAGGTGAAGACAGTGTTGCTACAGTAGAAGCTGAATTGGCAGCTACTGAAGGTCAAGCTGATTCAATCGAAGAAATCGTTGAAGTTGTAGAAGGCGACAACGCTTAATTTCATTCAATAAGTAACGAACCTAAGAGAGCAGGGCTCAGCCCGACCCTCTTATTTTATTAAAAAATATAGGAGAACAAAAATGGCAGAAATTACAGCTAAGCTTGTAAAAGAATTGCGTGAAAAATCTGGTGCCGGTGTCATGGACGCTAAAAAGGCATTGGTTGAAGTTGAAGGTGATATCGAAAAAGCGATCGAATTACTTCGCGAAAAAGGTATGGCTAAAGCAGCTAAGAAAGCTGACCGTGTTGCCGCTGAAGGTTTGACTGGTGTTTATGTCAACGGTAATGTTGCAGCAGTTGTTGAAGTGAATGCTGAAACTGACTTCGTTGCGAAAAACGCTCAATTCGTTGAATTGGTAAACGCAACAGCGAAAGTGATCGCTGAAGGTAAACCAGCTAACAACGAAGAAGCTCTTGCTTTGACAATGCCTTCAGGTGAAACTCTTGAAGCTGCATACGTATCTGCAACAGCTACAATCGGTGAAAAGATTTCATTCCGTCGTTTTGCTTTGCTTGAAAAAACAGATGCACAACACTTCGGTGCTTACCAACACAACGGTGGACGTATCGGTGTTATCTCTGTGATCGAAGGTGGAGACGAAGCACTTGCTAAACAAATCTCAATGCACATCGCTGCAATGAAACCAACTGTTCTTTCATACAAAGAATTGGATGAACAATTCGTGAAAGATGAATTGGCACAATTGAACCACGTCATCGACCAAGATAACGAAAGCCGTGCAATGGTTGGTAAACCAGCTCTTCCACACTTGAAGTATGGATCAAAAGCACAATTGACTGATGAAGTGATTGCTCAAGCTGAAGCTGATATCAAAGCTGAGTTGGCTGCAGAAGGCAAACCAGAAAAAATCTGGGACAAAATCATCCCAGGTAAAATGGACCGCTTCATGCTTGACAACACTAAAGTTGACCAAGCATACACACTTCTTGCACAAGTATACATCATGGATGACAGCAAGACAGTTGAAGCTTACCTTGAATCAGTAAATGCTTCAGTTATCGAATTCGTTCGTTTTGAAGTTGGTGAAGGTATTGAAAAAGCTTCAAATGACTTTGAAGCAGAAGTTGCAGCTACAATGGCAGCAGCTCTTAACAACTAAGAATAAACAAAAAGAGGTTTCGAAGGAAACCTCTTTTTTGTGTGGAAAATATCTTATATCATTGTTTAAGCTGTTTTAAAATATTAACAAAGTTTGTTTTCAAAAAATAACAGACGTTACCGAAGATTCATCGATATACTTTCTGAAACTTTCCGCCGTGAGAAAAGTGCTTGAAACAATGAAGTTTCAAGCACTCGGGAGTTTTGAAACTTTAGGTTCAAAACTAAGTCATGGAACTTCATAGAAGTTCGCTGACGTCCGTACTCACCTAAGGAAAGATTCAGAGAAGATATTATGTGAACTGATATCATGGGCTCATTCATTTGCTTAATGTGCGAAGGTATCGATTCCTAGAAGCAGGGACAGGGTTCCCATGATGAGGCCAGCTAGAATCACTCCGAGCATGACTGCGAGGCTACTGCGTTTGAAGTCCCAGTCAAGGATAGAAGCTGCAAGGGCACCGGTCCAGGCACCAGTTCCCGGAAGAGGAATTCCCACAAAGAGCAATAAGGCCCAGAAGATTCCCTTGTCTCCTGCAGCTTTTTCTAATTTCTGTCCGCCTCTATGGCCCTTATTGAGACACCAGCTAAAAAAGCCTCCGATAATTGGTTTTTTTGCCCCCCAAGTAAGAATATGGCGGGCGAAAAAGAAGATCAGAGGGACAGGGAGAAGATTTCCGATCACTCCGATCAGGAGCGCTGTCCATAATGGAATACCATTTGCAATGGCAAAAGGGATGGCCCCGCGCAATTCAACAAGGGGCACCATGGAGATCAGGAAGGTAAAGATATATTTCATTAGTCAAGCCTTTCGATTAGTCTTCTTCATTCTATCGTATCTTTTCTCAATTGACAACTATGATCTTTTTTAATCTTTTATCTTGACTTTCTGGTGGAGGAAGCATATAATAAAGACATAGTTAATTAGAATCATTATAAAAAAGGAGAAATGACATGACAACTATGAAACATGAAGCAGCTACTGATGTAGCAACTTTTGCACCTTCAAATAAAGAAACTCTTCCAGAAACAAAAGCTCTCTTGAACCAAGTCGTAGCAGATCTCTACGTGGCTCACATTGCCCTTCACCAAGTACACTGGTATATGCGTGGACGTGGCTTTATGGTTTGGCATCCAAAAATGGACGAATACATGGACAGCTTGGATGCAACCTTAGATGAAGTGAGCGAACGCTTGATCACTCTTGGTGGTGCGCCATATTCTAGCATGACTGAATTTTTGGAACACAGCAATATTGAAGAACGCCGTGGAACATTTACAAAAAATGTAGAAGAAAGCTTGACACGTGTTCTTGAAATCTTCCATTACCTTGATGGCCTTTACCAAAAAGCTTTGGATGTTACTGACGCTGAAGGAGATGATGTAACCAACGATATCTTTGTTGGGGCTAAAGCAGAACTTGAAAAGAACATTTGGATGGTGGCTGCTGAACTTGGTCAAGAACCAGGATTATAAGATCATAAAAAAAAATAGAAGCCATTGGCTTCTATTTTTTTGGTGTTTTTTCTGGTGGGAAAAATTAGTAGAAATTTATTTAGGAAGGATAAATCCATTCGATGTGAGGTGCGCGTTCTTTAATTTGCTTTTGTATTGTATTAAAATCGGCTCCTTCTGCATTTGAAAAATTCACCTTGTCGAGTAGTTTGTCCTTCTTATCATAAAAATAAAGAAAGCGATCTGTATAAGTAACATCGTTAGCAGAGCTAGTCTTTATTTTGTATTCTATTTTATGGATGTCGCTATATTTCATCTGTAACTGGTTTTGATATGCATTTCCAATAGTATAGATAGCATCATCAGTGATAGTGAGGAGGGGAGGCTCAATTGCTGTCATCCCATTGTAGCAGGCGATAAGTAAGAAGGAAGCGATAGAAAATCCGGTGAATACAAGAAAAAGAAAAAGAAAATCATCATTATTTCTTGAACTTGAAAGCTGAGAGGCTTCGGTATTCCTTGCGGACGTGATTTGATTCTGGGTTGAAGAGTAGTGAAGTTCTTGCCTTGAACTAGAGAAGGTCCCTTGGGGAGTTGATTTTACTTGAGAACCTGATTGGATTGCTTGAAATAGAAAAATTAAAATCATCACGATTATAGGAACGATAGAATAGGAATAAGAAATTTTTTCTTTTTTATATTCTATTTTTTCACTCATAGGGAAACCTCATTTTTTTATATTAGTTGAATCATTTTATCATATTTTTATTACGGGTAGGTAACAAATAAAGCTTGTTTGTACTAATTAAAGGAATTCTTAATCTAACTATAGTTGGAGCGAAATCGAGGCCTATCGCTCCTCTTTTTTTGGTATAGTTAATATGTGATTTTCTGGAAGCGTTCGCAGGTATAAGAAAGCGCTTACAAATTTAATTGTTAATCCTAAGAGGAGGTTTTTATGGGAAAGTCTTTTTTTGAAAAGCGTCCTGTTTTTAGTATTCGTAAGCTCTCAGTTGGAGCTTGTTCTGTTGTGATTGGGCTTTCTGCCTTGGGTCTTTCAAGGGTCCATGCGGAAGAAAAGCCAGCCCTCGAAAGTGAACCGACTTCGATGGAGACACCAAGTGTTGTGACGGATAATTCAGAAGCAGAAGTTCCTGAAGCTGGTGCAAGGGTTTCAGAAGCTCCAGCTGTCATCACCCCTACCAGAGTTGAGGAAAAGCCAGCGCCTCAAGGCGAAGGCCAGCCCGTTTCAGCTTCATCTGAGCGTGCTACAGGAACGGAAGAAACAGCTGCTCCAGATCAAAATCGTGCAGCGGAGGATATTGTGCAAGATCGAGAACGTGATTTTAATAAAGATTGGTATTTTAAATTAAATGCGGCTCCTGGTGCAGAAGGGCGTCAAGTGGATGTCAAGGATTGGAAAAAATTAGATCTTCCTCATGACTGGTCTATTTTCTTTGATTTCGATCACAACTCTCCTGCTCAAAATGAAGGGGGACAATTAAACGGAGGGGATGCTTGGTATCGTAAGACTTTCCGTTTGGACGACAAGGATCTAGATAAGAAGGTCCGCTTGGTATTTGGCGGGGTTTATATGGATTCCAAAGTCTATGTAAACGGACAATTCGTTGGTCATTATCCAAATGGCTACAATGCCTTTTCTTATGATATTACTCCTTATTTGAATGCGGATGGAAGCGAGAATACCATCGCCGTTCATGTGGTCAATCAACAACCAAGTAGCCGTTGGTATTCTGGTAGCGGGATTTATCGGGATGTTAAGCTGAGTGTAACGGACAAGGTTCATTTAGCGCAGTATGGGACTACGATTACGACCCCTCAGTTGGAAAAACAGCAAAATGGGGCAGTAGATACAGTGGTGAAGAGCCGCATTGTCAACCAGGATGATCAAGCCCATAGTATTTATGCGGAATATGAAATTGTCGATCAAAATGGCCAAGTGGTGAGCGAAAAAACGCGCAGTGAAGCACAAGCTGTTCTAGCAGGTCAAGAGATCAACCTATCTCAAACCCTCCATGTTGAAAAACCAACCCTCTGGGATGTGAAAACGGATCATCCAGCTCTCTATACCTTGTATACGCGGGTTTATCGGGATTCGCAGTTAGTGGATGTGCAAAAGGAACGCTTTGGTTATCGCTATCTCAACTGGACGCCAGAAGGTGGCTTCTTCCTGAATGGGGTGGCGACGAAATTCCACGGGGTATCCCTTCACCATGACCACGGGGCTCTTGGAGCTGAGGAAAATTACAAGGCTGAATACCGTCGTCTCAAACAGATGAAGGACATGGGAGTCAATGCGATCCGGACGACCCACAACCCAGCGAGTGAACAAACCTTAAACATTGCGGCTGAGTTGGGCTTGATGGTCCAAGAAGAAGCTTTTGATACCTGGTATGGTGGCAAGAAACAATACGATTACGGTCGTTTCTTTGAAAAAGATGCTACTCACCCAGAAGCTCGGAAAGGGGATACTTGGTCAGATTACGATCTACGGACCATGGTAGAGCGGGGCAAGAATAATCCAGCCATTGTCATGTGGTCGATCGGTAACGAAGTCGGTGAAGCAGATGGTTCAGACAAATCTGTCGCAACTGTTCGTCGGTTGGTCAAGACCATCAAGAACGTGGATGCAACCCGCTATGTCACCATGGGAGCTGATAAATTCCGCTTTGGCGATGGCTCAGGAGGCCATGAAAAAGTAGCGGCAGAGCTCGATGCGGTTGGCTTTAACTATTCAGAAGCCAACTATGAAAGCTTAAGGGCGAAACATCCAAACTGGCTCATTTATGGTTCTGAAACCTCTTCTGCGACGCGGACACGGGGCTCTTACTACCACCCTGAAAGAGAATGGGTAGGAAGCAACCAAGAAGACCGCCACTATGAACAATCAGACTACGGCAATGACCGGGTTGGTTGGGGTCGGACAGCGACAGCCTCTTGGACCTTTGACCGTGATCATGCCGGCTATGCAGGACAATTTATCTGGACCGGTACCGACTATATCGGTGAGCCAACCCCATGGCACAACCAAAATGACACACCTGTGAAAAGTTCTTATTTCGGTATTGTCGATACTGCCGGCCTTCCAAAGAATGATTTTTATCTCTACCAAAGTCAATGGGTATCGGCTGAGAAACATCCAATGGTGCATCTCTTACCACATTGGAACTGGGACAATCCAGAATTAGCCAATCGTGTCATGGATGAAGAAGGACGGATTCCTGTTCGGACCTTCTCCAATGCCCACAGTGTGGAATTGATTGTCAATGGGAAATCACAAGGAGTCAAGACCTTTACCAAGAAGACCACAGCTGATGGCCGGACCTACCAAGAAGGGGCAAAACCAGATGAACTCTATCTAGAGTGGTTGGTCCCTTATGTACCAGGTAAAGTGGAAGCTATTGCGCGCAACGAAGCGGGTGAAGTGATTGCGAAAGATCAAGTCGAAACAGCCGGCAAGGCTGCGGGTGTTCGTTTGTTGAAAGAAGAACATGCGATTGTAGCGGACGGCAAAGATTTGACCTATATTACCTACGAAATCGTCGATGAAGCAGGTCGTGTGGTGCCAACTGCCAATAATTTGGTGCATTTCCATTTGCATGGACAAGGCCAAATTGTCGGTGTCGATAATGGGGAACAAGCCAGCCGTGAACGCTACAAAGCGCAGGAAGATGGCTCATGGCAACGCAAAGCCTTCAACGGCAAAGGGGTGGTCATTGTCAAATCAACTGAGCAGGCGGGTGCCTTTACCCTGTATGCAGACTCAGATCGCTTGCAATCAGACCAAGTCAGCCTCTTTACAGGTAAGAAGGACCAAGCAGAACGAACTGTATTAGGTGTGGAACCTGTTCGACAAAGTACTTATCTAGGAGAAAAACCAACCTTGCCAAGTAAGGTCAATGTGGTCTATAGTGATGGCAAGGCCCAAGAAGAAGCCGTTGAATGGGATGTGGCAGACTATAGCCGTGCTGGCCAAGTCCGTGTGACAGGTCATGTTCAAGGACGCACGGTCGAAGCTCTGGTCGATGTGATCGGCGTGGAACAAGTCCTTCCAGTCATCAAACAAATCCCACAGGGAGCAGATCTAGCGACTGTGGATAAGGCTGTGCAATTAGTCTTCACTGATGGGACCACTGCCCACTATGAGGTCGATCAATGGACCTTGGAAGCTGGTCAAGAAGATCAATTGTCTACACCGGGAGCACGCTTGAAGGCGACAGGACTCCTAGGCAATGGGGAAACGGTCCAAGCGACACTAGTGGTTGCAGGAGGAGATGTAGCCAAGGCTAAGAAACCAACGGTTCAGCTAGATGGAGTAGCTCTTCCAAAATTTGGTAGTGGCAACCATACTATTTTCCGTTCCCTCGCTTATGGTCAAGAACCAGGTCAAGTCACAGCAAGTGCAGAAAATGCTCAAGTGACGGTCCTACAAGCTAATCGCGAAAATGGTTTGAAAGCCCAAATCTTTGTGACTGCTAAGGATACGGGAGCTATACAGACCTATGTGGTCCAATTCCAAGAAGAAAGTCCACAGATCGAGCGTTTGGAATTGCGTCTGCCAGAAGGACAGGAACTCAAGGAAGACCAAACGGTACCACTTGAAGTCATTGCCCATTACCAAGATGGTAGCCAGGCAAGTCTCAAAGCAGATCAAATCGATGTGAAAACAAGAGCTGGTAGCCAAGGAAAAGCCGTCGCAACCAATAAAGGTTTGGAATTGCGAGAAGCAGGATTGGTTCATTTAGAAGCCAACTACCAAGGACAAACGGGAGAAGTCACCTTTACCATCACGCCAAATCCAGAAGAAAAGACGGTTGTCAAGGTGCGTCCTGTACGGATTAGTACGGATCGAAACGTTTTGCCAGCTCTTCCAGAGACCGTCTTGGTCGAGTATGACAAGGGATTCCCTAAAGAAAAACGCGTGACCTGGGATGCTGTGACCGCAGATCAAGTCAAGGATTACCATAGCTTTACAGTCACCGGTCATGTAGAGGGTGTGGAAAAAGAAGCCCAAGCTCAAGTGACGGTTGAAGGCATTATCGCTGTAGAAGAAGTCAGCACCACCACTCCAGTCGGCGAAAAACCAGCTCTTCCAGAAAGCGTGCGGACCTATCACTCTAATGGTAAGACCTATACAGCTAAGGTGGCCTGGGATGCGGTCGATCCGCAACTCTTGGCCCAAGAAGGAGAAGTTGTCCTCTCCGGCCGTGTAGAAGGAACCAACCTTCCAACACGTCTTCATATTCGTGTTTCCGCAAACACAGTCAAGGGAGCCAATGTAGCAGAGCAATGGACAGGATCTGTCTTGCCGCTCGCTTTTGCAAGTGACTCTAACGATGCGGATCCAGTTGCTAAGGTCAATGACAAGGTGATTTCCTTTACCGATGCTCCAGCTAACCGTTGGACCAACTGGGGCCGTAACAATGCGGAAGATTCGGTTGGTATCTTGTTTGGGGATTCTGGTATCTTGACCAAGCGAGCAGTGGACAACCTCCATGTTGGTTTCCACGAAGACCACGGCGTTGGGGCTCCAAGTGAGTATGTGATTGAGTACTATACAGGGGAACAAATCCCAACAGTTCCAAACAATCCAAATCGCGTCAAAGACGAAACAGACCATCCATTTAACAATCCAGCTAACTGGAAAGAAGTCAGCCACCTAACCGTTGAAGAACCGGTAGCAGCAGGTAAGATGAATCATTTCAGTTTTGATAAAGTCGACACCTATGCTGTTCGGATCCGTATGAAGATGCCAGAAGGCAAGCGTGGAAGCTCTATTTCAGAGATTCAGATCTTTGCCAATAAGGTTGCGGCAGAAGAAAAGAGCCAAGTGACCATTCGTGTCAACGGTGAGGTCTTGCCAGGTGTCAACCCAAGTGTGACCGATTACTACATCGATGCGCGTGATCGGGCTTATCCACAAGTGGAAGCGACAGCTAGCCATCATGGTCTTGCAACGGTTGTGCCAAGTGTCCATGAAGGGGAGCCAATCCGTGTCATCCATAAAGCGGAAGATGGTACCATCTTACAAGAATACCATCTCCATCTCACAAGCGATGCAGAAAAACTGAAACAAGCTGCCCCAGTAGCAGTGGAAGCAGGTAGCCGTTTTGTGAAAGTCGGTCAAGATCTGGTTCTACCATCTACCGTAGGCGTTTACTTCCAAGGGGATACAGGCTATGAACGCAAGGAACTGACGGTGGACTGGAAGCCTCTACCAGCTGATGCGCTTTCTCACGAAGGTAGCTTCACGCTGGAAGGAAAAGTCATTGGCTATGATCTGACAGCTCAGCTGACCGTCCGGGTGTCAGAAAAGACAGGAGAAAACCTCTCTGTGAACCGTGACTACAATGCAGAAGATACCAGGGCATTTGCTAGTGAAACCAACGATCTCGATCCAAATCAAATCGACTATATCGATTACATCAATGATGGTGGCTACAACGAGTACTACCGTTGGACCAACTGGAAGAGAGAGCCGGATCAAACAGAAGTGTTTGCTGGTCTCATCTTCAAGAAAAATGGTCAAGTAACAGAGCGCTTAGTCAATAAAGTAGCGGTCGACTTCTTTGCAGATCAGGAAACAGGTCTGCCAACGAAAACGGTTCTTGAACGCTATATTGGTCCAGACTTTGATGTTCCGGATGATTATGGCAATCTGAAGAATCTTCCAGATCATCCATTTAACCAAGCCTCAAACTGGGAAGAAATCCCGTATAGCTTGGATTATGCCTTTGAGCCTGGTTATATCTCTAACCTCAGCTTCAACGAAACCAGAACGAAAGCCATCCGTTTAAGAATGGTCCGTGACGAAAATCTTAAAGGAATTGGAATCATTGAATTGAGTGCCTATGCCCCAACAGAAGAGGCCCAGGCAACAACTGACGTTACGATCCAAGTGAATGGCAAAGACCTAGAAGGTTTTAAACCAGATGTGACAGATTATCATCTAGAGTATGAGGGAGAACGTCCAATCGTTTCAGCACAAGGCAAGAATGGAACAGCCGTTACGGTCATCGATGCTAAAAGTGCCAATGCTCCGGTTCTTATCAAGGTTGTCTCAGAAGATGGCAAGCTCGAAAAAGTATATCAACTTTCTCTATCCGTAAAAGCACCTACAGGCTCAGCCATTCCTGAAGAAGGGGTTAAGAATCTGGTTCATACCAAACCAGAGTTGGTGATTGAGCCAGAAGAGATGGACTTTGAACGCTTAGAACGTCCAAATGCGGATCTTCCAAAAGGTGAGAAACGTGTGGTTCAAGAAGGTCAAAAAGGCCGCAAATTGCGCTTGGTGGAAGTTTCTCAAGAAAATGGTGTGGAAAGCCGGAAGGAACTAGATGCCTTTGTAGAACTAGATCCAGTGGCAGAGATCACAGAGGTGGGCACGAAAGAGGTACTTCCAGATACTCCACAACCACAACCACAACCACAACCACAGCCGCAACCGCAGCCACAGCCGCAACCGCAGCCAGAACCACAGCCGCTTCCGAACCCAGAGCGCCCTCATGTCTCAGAAGGACCAGTAGCTACCGCAACTCCTCAAACATCTCTTGAGGTCAAAGCGACACGTCAGGAAGGGACAGATGCAACAGGGAAGGAAGTCGAGAAAACAGCTCAAACACCAGCAGTTTCAGCTGCTCCAGTTTCCGAAGGTAGATTACCAAATACAGGAACGGAAGAAAGCGTCGCAAGCCTCGTTGCTGGAATCCTAGCGGCAGGCCTTGCCAGTGCTGTGCTGGACGATCAGAAAAAAAGAGCCAAAAAGGCCAAGTAAAACAGCTAGAGAAACTAGCAAAAAACGGTGAAAAGTTCACGGGTAAAAAGAAGGAGGATGGGGAAGCCCCACCCTCTTTACCTGGTGACATAAAGGAATAGAATATGGGAAAAAGATTAGTTGATAAGAGAAATCGATTTGGCATTCGTAAACTCTCAGTAGGTGTCTGCTCGGTAGTTGTAGCGACTTGTTTTTTAGGAGCTACTACCAGTTACGCAGAGGAACAAGCTGAGAATAGTGAACCACGTGAAGAACGGGTTGAAACGAGCAATGCAGGAGATCAAGGAAAGGAGGAGAAAACTGTGAACGAGCACCAAGAAGAATCAGAACAGCCCTCACCAGCTACTAGTGAGAAAGAAAATCGCACAGTTAGCCAAGGGACAGAAGCAAGCCAACCTGCCACTTCTCTAGACGAGGAGACTGAGATTGCGGATTACGGACCGCTTCCAAGTAAGGCTCAGATGCAATACCACCGCGAAGAACTAGCGGCTTTCATCCACTTTGGGATGAATACTTACTACGATCGTGAGTGGGGAGATGGGCAAGAAGATCCTTATTATTTCTATCCAGAGCATCTGGATACCGATCAGTGGATCAAAACCCTGAAGGATGCAGGCTTTAAACGGACGATCATGGTCGTCAAGCACCACGATGGCTTCCTCTTGTACCCTTCCAAATACACCGACCATACTATTGCCAAAAGTGGTTGGAAAGATGGAAAAGGAGATGTCCTAGCTGAGGTTTCTGCTTCTGCCAGCAAGTATGATATGGATATGGGGGTCTACCTCTCGCCTTGGGATGCCCACAGCCCGCTCTATCATGTGGATACAGAGGACCAATACAACGAATACTACCTCAACCAGCTCAAAGAAATCCTTGAAGATCCAAAATATGGAAACAAGGGCAAGTTCGTAGAAGTCTGGATGGATGGAGCGCGTGGCGATGGGGCTCAAAAAGTCACCTATACCTTCGACAAGTGGTTTGATGCCATTCGTAAGGCCCAAGGGGATATTGCCATCTTCTCAGCTGAGCCGACCAATGTTCGTTGGATTGGAAATGAAAAGGGGATTGCCGGAGATCCGGTTTGGCAAAAGGTCAATCCAGATAAGATCCGCAACAATCCATCCAACAGCTACCTCAATCACGGGGATCCGGAAGGGAAGCAATACTCAGTGGGAGAAGCCGATGTCTCTATTCGCTCCGGCTGGTTCTACCATGACAACCAAGAGCCTAAGTCCTTGCGCGAATTGATGGACATTTACTTCAAATCGGTCGGCCGTGGAACCCCGCTTCTGCTCAATATTCCACCCAATCAAGACGGAAAATTTGCGGATGCCGATGTGGCCCGTTTGAAAGAATTCCGTCAGACCTTGGACCAACTCTACAGTGTGAACTATGCGGCAGGAGCTTTGGTAGAAGCTGACTCGACACGACGCAACTCTCTCTACAAGGCCAGTCATTTGACAGATGGCGATGAAAAGACCAGTTGGGCTCCGGCTGATGATGCCAAGACCGGCTCTTTTGTCCTCGATCTTGGAAAAGAACAGCATTTTGATGTGGTAGAGCTCAAAGAAACCATCGAGAAAGGCCAACGGATTTCTGGCTTCACCATTGATGTGGCAGTGAATGGCCAATGGGTTCCATATGGGGTTGGCTCAACTGTAGGATACCGCCGATTAATCAAAGGGCAACCAGTTGATAGTCGCTATATCCGGGTGTCCATCACCGATGCCCAAGCTACTCCAATCTTGAACGGAGTCTCTGTCTATAAGACACCAGCTAGCATTGAAGAAACCGATGGCTATCCGCTTGGTTTGACTTATCATTCTGACCGGACAGCTGAGCGGGCCAATGGCCAATGGAATGAAGAGGGAGAAGGTGTTCGAGGCACCTCTATGTGGACTAAGGAAAAGGGAGCTTCGGTGACCTATCAATTTGAAGGCACCAAGGCCTATGTCGTCGCAACCGTCGACCCTGGTCATGGGGAAATGGATGTCTATGTCGATGGCCAAAAGCTAGCGACGGTCAATACTCAAAGCCCAAGCCGCAAACGCAGCCAAAAGGTCTATGAAACACCGGACTTGGCAGCAGGATCCCACACCTTGACCTTGGTCAATAGCAAGGGAGATGCGATCGCAACGGAAGGGATTTATGCCCTCAATAACCAAGAAAAGGGTCTCTTTGAGTTTGCTCAGCCAACCCTAGCTGTTAAGAAAGGCGACCCAGCGCAAGTCGTCGTCAAGAGAAAAGGTGGCTCTAAAGGAAGTGCCAGTCTCAAATTGATCACAGAACCAGGAACAGGAGTTCATGGCAAGGTCTACAAAGATACCAATGTCACCCTTGAGTTCGCAGATGGAGAGACGGAAAAAACAGTCCAAGTTCCAACTCTTGATTTTGCAGGAAAAGCGACCGATGTCTATGACTTTAAGGTCAAATTGCTCCATCCGGATCAAGGAAGTCTGGTCGGCTTTATTCCAGAACTGACAGTCCAAGTGATGAACGAGGACCTGCTTCCAGAAAATCGCAAAGAAGTAGATGACCAAGATCCAAAACTGCATTACAGTGAGGGTTGGCAGCACGAGACAGACAATCCAAGCTTCTCAAATGGCACAGAATCTTGGTCTAGCTTTAACCAAGTGACCGATGAGGAAGGCAAGAAACACATTGAAGTGACCATTACCTTTAAGGGCTCTGGTGTGGAGGTCCGAGGAGTAGTCGACCCAAGTCATGGTCTCTACAGCGTCACCCTGGATGGAAAAGAAATGGCCTTCGAAGAAGGTCGGGGCCATGATTATGAGATCGAAGGCGATCATTATTTCAGTGGCTACGGAGACCAACGCAAGCTCGACCAGAGTTTGGTCAATCTACAAGGTCTAGCAAAAGGCTACCACCAGCTACGCCTGCACCTGGATCCATCTCTCAATGACCCTCAGTCATCTAGAGCCATCCAGGTAGACCGATTTATCCTATCAGGGAAAGATAGTCAGTTGCTCAGTCAAGAAGAGCTGCAACAGATCATCAGAGAAGGAGTAGAAAAGATCAAGGCTGCTTCTCTCGATCGCTTGAAAGCAGACCTCAAACCGACGGTTCAAGGACAATTGACGGTCTTGACTCAGTTGCTGGATCAAGAGCGACCAGATTTGGTTGCTGTAGCTAATCAAGTCGAAGCCCTTGAAACCATCTTAGAAGATGCTCGCAATTATGAACCGCTGACGCAGATACGCCCAGAAGAAGGTGTTCGGGATTTGATTCTTGAAAAGCCAGAACTTCTCATCGAAGCAGAGGAGATTCCATTTGAGAGTCAAACGCGTGAGAACAAGGACTTGGCCAAGGGAGAAAGCCGAATCCTTCAAGCAGGGAAGGTCGGACGCCGCTTGAAATTAATCGAGGTTCGACAAGAAGAAGGCAAAGAAATTCGGACAGAAGTCGATGCCTTTGTCGAAGTGGAGGCCCAGGACCAGATCACAGAAGTCGGAACGAAGGAAGCGGAAGAAAGTCCTTTGAAACCTGAGATGCCGACTCCAACCACTCCTGTCACTCCAAGTAAGGTGCAACCAGAAGTTATGACTCTTTCTCAAGCTGAAGACAAAAAAGAAAAAGAAAGACCTGTTCTCTTGCAATCGAAAACCCCAGAAGCAGTTTCTGTTTCGACTTCAGACCATCCGGAAAAAGAAGTGGTTAAAAGTCCTTCTCTACAATCGGAAGGAAAACTTCCTCAAACCGGTACAAAAGAAAGTGGATTGTTTGCTTGGTTAGGCCTTCTTGGTCTAGGATTCTTGGGCGGAGGCGCCAAATTTGCTCGTCGCAAAGAGTAGCTCCTTCTTCGCATAAGAGGTTAGTTCTCACTAGCCTCTTTTGTTTTGCCTTCTTAAGAGATTCCTATTTCCATGGAGTCTTTGCTTTATTTACAGCCGTAAAAATTGTATAATAGTCAAATAAGGTCAATGATGAGAAGGAACACTCCAAGGCCATTTTTTATGGGCCAAAGAACAGAGCATCCATCTAGAAAAAAACAAGCCAGAAAGGAGCATCATGGCAAATAAGAACACATCTGATAGCATCGAAGCTTATATTAAGGCCTTGCTGGCTCAAGCTGGCATGGCAGAGCTCAAAAGAAGTGAGTTAGCCGATGTCTTTCAGGTCGTACCTAGTCAGATTAACTATGTCATTAAGACTCGTTTTACCGAGAGCCGAGGCTATATTGTAGAGAGCAAGCGCGGTGGTGGTGGCTATATCCGCATTGGCAAGGTCCAGTTTTCAGATCACCATCAGATGCTCCAAGACTTGGCAGCCAATATTGGAGCGACAATCAGCCAGCAGGTCTTCAATGATATCCTCCAGATGCTCTATGAAGAAAAATTATTGACAAAACGTGAGGCTCAGCTCTTGCTTGCGACGACCTCCGATGAGGTCCTAGGTCGAGATGCTCTCATCCTACGAGCAACGATGCTGAAAAAAATCATTCAACAAGTAGATAGAAAAGGAAATACCGACTAGATGAACTATTCAACAGCACTGTTAGAAAGTATAGAAGCGGCCCAAATACTAGCAGGCCACTATCAGGGGCATACCTTAGATACTTGGCATCTCCTGACGGCTATGGCCAATAATCCCTATAGCGTGGCAGGTTCTGTACTGAACGATTATCCTATGCAGATCGATGAGTTTCAGGATGCGGCGGAGCATATTACAGGCCAAGCTTTTCAAAGCGACAATCGGTATGAAATCTTTCCATTTTCTTATCGGATGGAAGCCATTATGAAACACGCAAGAGAGATTGCCCAGGTCCTTCATGCCAAGACCTTGGGAACAGAGCATGTGCTTCTTTCTCTTCTAGCAGACCGTGGGACCTTGGCGAGCCAAGTCATGGAGTTTGCCGGCTTTGCCTTTACAGAGCAAGACAAGGGAGTTCCTATTGCCTCCCTTCGAAAGAATCTTGAAGACAAGGCAGGCTGGGACAAGAACGATATCAAAGCCATTCGGAGTCTTTATCGGGCTCAAAACCCTAACCGCCAAACCATGGGAAATATGATGGGCATGCCACCAAGCACCAGTGGAGGTCTTGAAGATTATACCCGTGATTTGACAGAAATGGCGCGTGCAGGCCAGCTTGAGCCTGTGATTGGTCGGGATGTAGAGATTTCACGCATGATCCAAATCCTCAGCCGCAAGACGAAGAACAATCCTGTATTGGTGGGAGAAGCAGGGGTCGGAAAAACAGCCCTTGCCTTAGGTCTGGCCCAGCGGGTCGCTAGTGGCAATGTTCCAGCTGAAATCGCGCAGATGCGTGTCTTAGAATTGGATCTCATGAATGTCGTTGCAGGGACGCGCTTCCGTGGGGACTTCGAAGAGCGGATGAACAATATCATCCAGGACATCGAAGAAGACGGTCACGTGATTCTCTTTATCGATGAACTGCATACTATTATGGGGTCAGGATCCGGTATTGATTCGACCTTAGACGCAGCCAATATTCTAAAACCAGCCCTGGCACGGGGAACCTTGCGTACAGTTGGGGCAACGACTCAAGATGAGTACCAAAAGCATATCGAAAAAGACGCAGCCCTCTCTCGACGTTTTGCGAAAGTCACCATTGAAGAGCCAAGTGTTGCAGATAGCATCCAAATTCTCCAAGGCTTGAAAGAGACCTATCAGGACCACCATCATGTGACCATTACCGATGAAGCGATCGAAACAGCTGTCAAATATGCCCACCGCTATTTGACCAGCCGTCAATTGCCAGATTCAGCTATTGATCTCTTGGATGAAGCGGCAGCTACTGTACAAAACCGCGATTCCAACGGTCACGTAAAAGAAGAGTTGACCGCCTTAGACCGGGCCTTGATGGACGGCAAGTGGAAGAAAGCAGCCCAGCTCTTAGAAGTAGAGGCCGCTCCCATTGTCTACAAAAAAGAAGTCACTGACCAAGATGTCTTGGTGACCTTGAGCCAATTATCTGGTATTCCAACTCAAAAACTGACCCAAACCGATGCCAAGAAGTACCTAAACTTAGAAGCAGAATTGCACAAGCGCGTGATTGGTCAAGACCAAGCCGTTTCGAGTATCAGTCGGGCTATTCGACGCAATCAATCGGGGATCCGTAGCAACAAGCGTCCGATCGGTTCTTTCATGTTCCTAGGACCTACCGGTGTCGGAAAAACAGAGCTAGCCAAAGCTTTGGCGGAAGTTCTGTTTGATGATGAATCGGCCCTCATCCGTTTTGATATGAGTGAATACATGGAAAAATTCGCAGCTAGCCGCCTCAACGGAGCTCCTCCAGGCTATGTGGGCTACGAAGAAGGAGGCGAGTTGACCGAGAAAGTCCGCAACAAACCATATTCTGTTCTCTTATTTGATGAGGTGGAAAAAGCCCACCCAGATATTTTCAATGTCCTTTTGCAAGTCTTGGATGACGGAGTCTTAACCGATAGCAAAGGCCGGAAGATTGACTTCTCCAATACCATTATCATCATGACCTCAAACCTGGGAGCTACAGCCCTTCGGGATGATAAGACAGTTGGCTTTGGGGCCAAAGATATCCGCTTTGACCAAGCCAATATGGAAAAACGCATGTTTGAAGAGTTGAAGAAGACCTATCGTCCAGAGTTTATCAACCGGATTGATGAAAAGGTAGTCTTCCATAGTCTCTCAAGCGAGGACATGCAGCAGGTGGTGAAAGTCATGGTCAAACCGCTCATCGCGACCTTGGCCGAACAAGGCATGACCCTCAAATTCCAGCCTTCAGCGCTCAAGTTGCTAGCAACCAAAGGCTACGATCCAGAAATGGGAGCTCGCCCACTGCGTCGTGTCTTGCAGACCGAAGTGGAAGATCAACTAGCAGAGCTATTGCTGAAAGGCCAAGCCCAAGAAGGTCAAACCATCAAGGTTGGAACGACAGCCGGAACGATCAAGTTCGAGATTGTCTAGGAGGATGTCATGACGCTTCAGCGATTAACCCGTATTTCGCTTTTGGCGGCCCTTTGTGTCGCTCTACGTCAGGCTTTTGCCCCTTTCCCAAATGTCCAACCTATTTCTGCTATCTTTTTTCTCTTGGTGATATTTGAAGGGTATAGCTTTGCTTTTCTTGTGATGATGATCACCATGTTTGTCTCCGCCTTTTTCCTGGGGATGAGCCTGATTGTGTTCTTTCAGATTGTCGCCTTTGGCTGTTTGATGCTCATTTGGCGCATCAGTTACAAGTGGTTGCCCATTGTCCTTCAGATCCTTTTTGTGGGCCTACTGTCCTTTGCTTATGGGGTCTTGATCGATAGTGTTTATGCCTTGATGTACCATATTCCTTGGTGGACCTATGCTTTGGTCAATGGTTTTAGTTTTAACCTTGCCCATGCTCTGTCGACGATCATTTTCTATCCCATTATCTATCAAATCTTTAGGAGATTTTATGTTGAAAAAAACCATTTCTAGCTTGATGACCTTACTTGCAGCTCTTCTTTTAGCGAGTTGCGCTCCGTCTCATAGCACAAACAATCAAACAAGTGCTTCTAGCACAGAAGTTGCCAAGAAAAACGAAATTTCGATTACAATTAGCGTGACGCCAGAAGGTCAAAAAGCGCAATTGAAAACCTTGAAAGTAGCAGAAGAGAGCAACCTTATGAAAGTGCTCAAAGCCAACTACAAGATTGAAGAAAAAAATGGCATGATCACCTCGATTGACGGTCACAGCCAAGACGAATTCAAAGGTCTTTACTGGATGTACAAGATCAATGGCGAGATGGCTCCAAAAGGTGCTGCTGAAACCACCGTTAAAAAAGGGGACAAGATCGAATTCTATCAAGAAGTGTATAAATAATGAGGAGAGAGTGGGACAGAAATCGGTAATTCGTTAGAATTCGATTTCGTCGTCCCACCTCCGCACAGTTGAGTAGGGCTGTAAAAGCTGATGAAATCAGTGTAGTAGAGCCCACTCAACCACTGCGTCTTGCTCGACAATCCAAAAATAATTGAGAGGCTAGGACTTTTGTCCCAGCCTCTTTTTTGCTAAAGTTTAGGAACTTACCTAAAACTTCTTCCAAATTAGAAAAATATTTGAGAAACTATTGACAGCCTCATATAACAGTGTTACAATAATGTTACAAAATATTACAAATGTTACAAAAGAGGTTCAGTTATGAAAAACAAAAAAATCATTTCCCTAGCAGCCCTAGCTTTGACAGCTAGTCTTTTCCTAGGAGCTTGTGGCGGGAATAAAGAAGAAAAAACTTCAGAAGCAAGTAGTTCAAAGACCAGTCAGGTTAAACAAACAAGTTCTTCTTCTAAGAAAAAAGTGATCACTAGTAAAGATCCGATTGCCTCTTCATCCTCTGATAGCAAATCAGAAGAAAGTCATACTGTTGGTAGCAAAAATAACCAAGCTGCAGCTAGTCAAACACCTGCTCCAGCTAAAGAAGCGACACCAGCAGCACCCGTAACAAAAGAAACAAAAGAAGTAGCCACTCCAGCAACACCAGCGAAAGCAAAATTGCCAAGTCTAGAAGACGGCCATGCCCAGGCTAAGAAGCAAGCTTCTGCGACGGAGGATGCCCAATACAAGGGAGTCTATTCTGTGGCAGCAGGGGATTTCTCTGCAGCAGCTGGGAATTGGTCTGACAAACGCGACACTGGAGTCACTATTGGCCAAGGTGGTCAAGTGACCATCCAACTTCCTGGGGGCCAACCCGTAGCCTATGGTATCAGCGCTTATAACTATACCTTGGATGATGGTCATTACCATGCTAATCTCTCAGCAGGCGATGGGTCTGCGGCGACTCTAGATATCGTAGTTGGAAAAGATGGCTCAGTATCTAGTGTGACGGTTCTTAAAGACGGTGTCAGCCACTCCCTCACTCGTGAATAAAATTCGAAAGATCTGAAAGGATAAACTTCTCTTTTCAGATCTTTTTTTGTTGGTTTGAAGAAAAATATATTTTTTTATAAAAAACTATTGACAGATGGAAAATATAGTTTATAATAAAAACATAAAGAAAATCTATTTATAAAAAATTATAAAAAGGAGTTCATATGAAAAAAGAAAGAATTGCCCTGGTTTTTGGAACCTTTGCGCCTCTTCATCAAGGGCATATTGACCTAATCCAGCGGGCCAAGCGTCAGTGTGATCGCGTTCGTGTCATCGTATCTGGTTATGAAGGGGATCGTGGCGAAGAAGTCGGGTTGACCTTACAAAAACGCTTCCGTTATATCCGCGAAGCCTTCTCTAATGATGAATTGACCCAAGTCTATAAGTTAGATGAGACAGAACTTCCTCGTTATCCCTTGGGCTGGGAACCTTGGTTACAAACAGCCCTTGATACCATTCAGTATCAAACAGAGACAGAAGAGTTGATTTTTTATGTAGGGGAGAAAGCCTACAAGGAAGAGTTGGAAGCGAGAGGATTTGAAGTTCACTTAGAAGAGCGTCGCTTCGGGATCTCTGCTACCATGATCCGGGAAAATCCAAGCAAATATTGGAAATACATCGCCCAGCCCTTCCGTCGCCAGTTCACGAAAAAAGTCTTGATCATGGGGAGCGCCAGTAACGGGAAAACGACCCTTGCAAAGGACTTGGCTCGCTTTTACGATGCTCCTGTTAGTCTTGAATATGCCCGTGAATACCAGATCAAGAACAATGTGCGGGATGATGAGCTCACACCAAAAGATTACTATTACCTACTCCTAGGACAGTATGATCAAACCTCTAAGCTCATCGATAGTAGTGCCAATCGAGGCCTAGTCATCGCAGATACCAATTCCCTGGTGACCAAGGGTTACTACGACTACTACATGGAAGTCGAAGGCCAGGATACCAGCATGACCGATACCTTCGACAACCTCTTTGTCAGTATTCTGTCCAAAGAAAAATGGGATTTGATCCTCTTTGTACAGCCGATCGGTTCTTATGTCAATGATGGTTTCCGAGATATGACCATGGCTGACGAAGAGATCCGCACCAGCTTTTCAAATTACCTGGACCAATTGCGCCAGCAATACCTAGGAAACATTCCGACTACTTTCCTCGCATCAAACTACCTCGGCAACTACGAAGAAGCCAAGAAGGTGATCGATGCCATCTACCAAGCCGACTAAGGAGCAGCTTATGAAAAACCTATCTGAAAAATTCGCAACTTTTAGCCAAGACTTTAAAAATGTTCACCGAGAAGCGAAAAAACAAGGCTTTGTCAATATTATGAAACTTCTATGGAAGGACCTTTTTGTAGGACGCACAGCCTTTCAATGGGTCTATCTCCTGCTTCTTTCCAGTGTTCCCTTCTTCTTAGAATGGACCAATCGGACAGGACAGCATGATTGGCTGGGACTGTTTGCCTCTTGGACAGGCATTGTCTGTGTTATCCTGGTTGCCGAAGGACGTGCTAGTAACTACCTTTTTGGAGCAGTGAATTCAGCGATCTACCTCGTTTTAGCCCTCAATAAAAACTTCTATGGGGAAGTTCTGACAACTCTTTATTTCTTCATCATGCAACCGATCGGTCTCTATGTTTGGCTGTCTAATCGGATCAATGATCAAGGCAAGGTCGAAGAATCTCACTTTGAAGCCAAGAAATTGAACTTAATCGAGTGGATGCGCTACTTGGCCTTGTGTGCTGTGATTTGGATCGGTATGGGCTTCGCGTATCAGAGCATCCATAGCGCTCGCCCTTTCCGTGATAGTATCACCGATGCGACCAATGGGGTTGGCCAGCTCCTAATGACCCGCCTATACCGGGAGCAATGGATCTTCTGGATTGCGACCAACGTCTTTAGTATCTATCTCTGGTGGGATCAGAGTCTTCACATTCAAGGGATGTACTGGGTTTACACGCTCAATAGTTTAGTGGGCTGGTACCAATGGACCAAAGCCCTCAAGAAGGAGGTGGCTTAGATGGCAAGTCTCTCAATTCCAGCAGGAATGACGGAGAAAGAGTATTTTGAGACGGCCGCTAGTGAAGCAGACTTTCTCAAGTGGTACAAGGAGCAAGACCTGCCGACTTATGAAACTCCAAGTGTCACAGCGGACATGGTAGCTTACTGTTTTGTTGATGGACAGCTCAAGCTCTTAGCCATTCGCCGCAAGGCCCACCCTTATCAACACCGCCTCGCCTTGGTGGGGGGCTTTGTGAACAAGGATGAAGATGCGACTCATGCCTGCATCCGAGAAGTCAAAGAAGAAGTTGGGCTCGATCTGCCAGTGAATAAGGTGGAGCAGCTCCTGACCGTTTCCACCCCTGGACGGGACCCCAGAGGCTGGGTCATTACCATCGCCCATCTGGTCTATCTGCCAGCAGAAGCAGTAGACTTAGCCCATGCAGGTGACGATGCCAAGGAAGTCGTTTTTCTCGATGTCGATTTCAAAAAATCCCAGTGTTTGCTTGATGGAGAACCCTTAGCTGCTTCTGATTTTGCCTTTGACCACTACCAGATTATTCAAGAATCGATCAAGCGGATTCAGGGGCGTCTGGACTGGAATCCAACCTTCCTCTATCTGTTAGAGGAGCCTTTCACTGTTTATGAAGCAACCGAATTGGTCAATCTGATCAATCCTGGACGTCCCATCGTTAGCAATAACTTCCTCGTAAAATTCGGAGAATTCGTGGAAGAAGTGGGTGTCAAGCGAGTGCCTAAGAAAAAACCACGCAAGACCTACCGTCTAAAACAGTAGATCGAGCGGGGTTCATTCTATCAGCCCTCCCTTACTTTTAGTAACGGAAGGGCTTTTTCTGATTTTTCCTGCTCCACTTGTGTGCAAAGTGGTATAATAAACATAATTGAGATCAAAAGAGACAAGACTATGGAAGAAAAAATAATTTTACCACAAAATACACGACTGATGGGGGCTCTGCTTGGTTTTATCGGAGGGGGCCTCGATGTCTTTTGCCACATGCACTACCGGAGTTTGGTCGCGACCCAAACGGGGAACCTACTGCTTCTCATCGCTGATTGGCACGATCCCCGTGTCGAAAATACCATTATGCGTTTTTCATCTATTTTATTTTTCTCGATCGGCTTTTTGGTTGCCCTCCATATCAAAGAATATCGCAAGACAGCCTTTTGGCGGACCAAGATGTTGATTCCTTTGTTTGTGGTGACACTCCTGATTCCCTTGGTGTCTGTCATACCACCTGTAGAAGTTCCCTTTATTGCTTTTGGGACAGGGATGATGATGTTGACCTTTACAGGGAGCCTCATCGAAAATCACCCTTATGTGATCTTTATGACTTCTGGAAATTACCGCAAGATGCTGACGGCCTTGTACCGAATCACTCGAGGAAAGGGAGATTTGGACGAGTATCGCAGACAAGCGATGAATTACGGGATTGTCGTTGGAAGCTTTATTGCGGGAGCTATTAGCGTAGCCATCCTCATGCATTTCATTCACCAATGGGCCATCTGGCTGATCACAGTGAACCTCTTTTTGATCATGACCTACTACACCGCCAGAGTCAAACAACTCGGCCTGCAAACAGATAATCTATAAAAACAGGACCTCATGCGAGGTCCTGTTTTAGATTAATGGTAAAGTCATCTTAGAAACTTTCCTTAGGTGAGTACGGACGTCAGCGAACTTCGAAGAAGTTCCATGACTTAGTTTTGAGCCTAAGGTCTCAAAACTCCCGAGTGCCTGAAACAATCGTGTTTCAGGCACTTTTCTCACAGCGGAAAGTTTCGGTATTTTTTTGATTCGCTCAAAAAATTAAAACATATTTATATTTCTTTGCCGAATTGCTTAACTTATTTTATTTAAAAATAGTACAGAGAGTGGGACAGAAATCGGTAATTCGTTAGAATTCGATTTCGTCGTCCCACCTCCGCACAGTTGAGTAGGGCTGTAAAAGCTGATGAAAGCAGCGTAGTAGAGCCCACTCAACCACTGCGTCTTGCTCGACAATCCAAAAATAATTGAGAGGCTAGGATTTTTGTCCCAGCCTCTGCTTTTTGTATTTCTATGCTTTTAATTGTAAGAGTTCTTCAATCTCTGCTAGGGTGCTAGCTTGGGAGATGGCGCCACGGAGTTTGGCTGCACCTGAGGTACCACGGAGGTAGTGAGGGGCGAGACCACGGAATTCACGAACGGCAATGTGCTCACCTTTGAGATCGATCAAGCGTTTCAAGTGTTCGTAAGCAATCTTCATCTTGTCTTCAAAAGTCAAATCAGGCAGGATTTCTCCTGTTTCAAAGTAGTGATTGATTTGGTTGAAGAGATAAGGATTGCCCATAGCAGCGCGACCAATCATGACCGCATCGGCACCGACTTCTTCGATCCGTTGTTTGGCATCTTGAACCGTACGGATATCTCCGTTTGCGATAAATGGAATCTTGGTCAGAGATTGTGCAACCTTGTGAAGGGTCTCAAGGTCCGCATGACCCGTATACATTTGCTCCCGAGTTCGTCCATGCATGGCAAGGGCAGAGACACCTGCGGCTTCAGCAGCGAGGGCATTCTCAACTGCTAGAGAAGGATCCGACCAACCCGTCCGCATTTTAACAGTGAGGGGGATATCAAGGACGGATTGAACCTTATTGATGATGGAGTAGATCTTGTCTGGGTCCTTGAGCCACATGGCACCAGCCTCGTTCTTGACGATTTTATTAACTGGGCAGCCCATGTTGATATCGACGATATCGGTCTTGGTATTTTCTTGGATAAATTCAGCTGCGCGAGCTAGGCTATCTTCGTCACTTCCAAAGAGTTGGATCGATACAGGATTTTCTCCTTCATCGATATGGAGCATGTGAAGCGTCTTTTCATTGTTGTACTGGATTCCCTTGTCAGAGACCATTTCCATCACAACGAGCCCCGCCCCTAGTTCTTTCGCAATGGTCCGGAAAGCTGAGTTGGTCACACCGGCCATGGGGGCTAGGACCGTCCGGTTTGGGATCTCGACGTTCCCAATCATAAAAGGTGTATTAAGATTTGTCACGAATGAGTTCCTCCAAGTCGTTTTCATCAAAGTGGTAAGTTGTCTGACAGAATTGGCAAGCGATTTCCGCGCCATGGTCTTCGTCCTTCATTTCTTGAAGGTCTTTGGCTGGTAAGCTTGCCAAGGCATTCATGAAGCGTTCCTTGCTACAGTCACACTGGAAGCGGATCTCTTCTTCTGAGAGACGCTTGTATGGTTCGTCACCATAGATGGCAGTAAGAAGGGCTTCAATATGGTCGTCAGAGGCTAAAAGGGTAGAAATGGCCGGCATTTCTTGGATCCGTTTTTCAAAGCTGGCAATTTCTTCTTCCTTGGCATTTGGCAAGACCTGCACCAAGAAACCACCGGCAACCTTGACCTTGTCTTCTTCATCAAGGAGGACATTGAGCCCAACCGCAGATGGCGTTTGTTGGCTTTCAGTCAAGTAATAAGCTAGGTCTTCACCGATTTCTCCAGTGACGAGAGGGGTCATGGAATGATAAGGATTGCCTGTGCCGTAGTCGGTAATCACTAGGAATTCCCCGTTTCCGACAAATGGTCCGACCACGACTTCACCGGTCGCTGTTTTCTTGATATCCACACCAGGATTTTGCACGTAGCCTTTGACGTTTCCTTGAGTATCTGCCACAGTGATGATAGCACCAAGTGAGCTAGTGCCCAGGATTTTCACTGTTATCTTGGTGTTTCCCTTTTCATTGGCTGCGAGAATTTGACTAGCGATCAGGGTGCGCCCAAGGGCCACTGTTGAACTTGCTTGTGTCTGATGGTATTCTTGGGCTGCTCGCACGGTCTCTGTACTGTCTAGTACAAAGGCACGGAAAGAGCCACTTTCTGAGATAGTTTTGATAATTTTGTCCATACCTTTTATTTTAACACAAAATAGAAAAACAGGCGCAGGCCTGCGCTTGTTTTTTGGGGTTAGGAAGAATTTTAAGACCAAAAATAGTATAATAAAACAAAGGAGGCTAGCATGAACCAATCTTTGAAAGCGGCAGTCTATGGTTTGGCGGTAGCTGATGCATTAGGGGTTCCGTATGAATTTTTAACCCGAGTCAGTTTTAAAGCGATTGAGATGGTGGGCTATGGAAGCCAACAGTAACTGGCTGGAACTTGTTCAGATGATACTAGCCTTGTATTCGCGGCCTATGATTCTTTTTGGGAAAAAGGGAAGATTTCCTCTGCTATATGCAGGAGAGGTTTGAAATTTGCTTGTTAGAGGATGATTTTACAGCAAATGACTTGCTATTTTAAACTTGTAGGAGGACCATGCTTAATCTTTTTAGGTTATCATCTAAAACTCTACCTCGGTTACAAAACAAAAACGCAGAGACATCTTCTGCGTTTTCTTACTTTATAGGTCCATTTCTGGGAAAAGTTTAGCTAGTATTTTCGGAGTAATGCTTTGTCCCGGCCCCTCAGCACAATAGGTGTGCATATACATAGAAGGATTGAAGTTGAGCTCGATGCAGGTACAGTTGGGATTTTCCTTTGTGGAAATAGCAGAGCTGTCAGGGATGATGAGATCAACGCCACAGGCCCAGGCTCCCATAGCCTTTGCCATGTCCGCAGCGAGTTCCTTATAAGATGGGTGCATGCTGTCTGTGACATCAATCGAGTCTCCGCCGGTAGAAATATTGGAATTGCGTCGCAAGTCAACCTTGACTCCAGCAGGCAGGATATCATCTGGTCCATAGCCTTGCTGGTCCAGCATGAGCAGTTCAATGTCCCCCAGTTCAATGATTTCAAGCGGTGAACGATGATCTCGGCCCCGCAGAGGATTGTCATTTTTGATGGCAATCAATTCTCTCACGGTATGCTGACCGTCTCCGACGACATTGGCCGCCACTCGCAAGAGGACTGCTTGGCATTGTCCGTCTAAGACAAAGAAGCGGTACTCCGTTCCAGCGATAAATTCCTCCACTAAGACGGCGACATCTTCTGAAAAAGCAATCTCCAGAGCCTTGTGATAAGCTTCCAGGCTAGCTGGCTCTTGGAAGATAGAGATGCCCAGTCCGAAGTTAGTTGACTTGGGTTTGACAACAATTTCTCGGTTCTTAATCAAAGGGTAGTAGGCCAGTCCCTCTTCTAGAGAAGAAAATTCTGCTCCAGCCGGAACGGGAAAGTCAGCTGCTGCCAAAATCTTTTTGGTGACTGTTTTATTGGCCATGGCCAAAGGGATGACATAGTTATCCTTGGAGGTCATATTGCCGTTCTTGACATATTCTACATGACTACCATGCCAAAGCTTGAGAAATTGGTCCTTTTCATCTAAAATTTCGACATTTAGCCCCTTTTGAATAGCATCAAAGAGTAGCATCTGGGTGGACAGTTCCATATTTTCGTAGCCTTTGAGGGCATAAGGAGCAGTCCAGGCATAGCGGTGGTATTCTTCTGCTTTTTCTAGACCAAAAGCTGTTAAGGAATCTTGCTGGATATGGGGCAGGAGCTGTCCTGACAGTGTCAGCTGAGGATGTAAGAGAGCCTCTCTCATCTGGTCCAGCAAAGTTTGATAGTAAGTTGGCAGTTCAAAATGCTGGATGAGCTCTTCCATGGCTTGGAGAAGGGCTGAGCTGTCTGCCTCATCTGGCAGGGCAGTCAGCGGGTGGCTACAAGCAATTTTCTGGTTCAAATCATGGGCAGCTTTTAATACTGCATCAACATTTTCTACATCATCTAGCCAGAGCAGGCCCAGTAAAAAGAGATGGACAGTATCTAAGGTCTCTTGGCTAATGCCCAAATGGTCAAAAGGATTGAGATCGAAGCAGCGGAATTCCAGATAGGTGATACCCTGCTCCAGATAGGCGCGATTGTGCTTCTGTCCACGGAAGCGAACGGCTGAGTAAAATTCTTTTTCAGCACTGAGCTCGCCAGACTGAACGTAGTTTTCAATATCGGTTACATATTGCTCCAAAGAAGTGTAGGACACCTGAATATTCTCGTCATTGACATAGCCATAGTCGCTGTTGCGAAAAGAGCGGATAGGCTGCGGGTATTCCTGACTGTAGAAGCCGGCTTCTGCCAGAGGAGCAGCACCGTAGAGATAGGTTAAGAGCCATCGGAAACGCAGAAAGTTTCGAGCCAGTTTGAGATAGAGGTCATTTTTAAAGTCCTTGAGTAAATGATAGGAGCTGACTTGAAAGAGAGCAGCGACCAGATCTTTCCCTAGCTCCATGTTGTAGTGGATGCCAGAGATGGCCTGTAGTTTTTTGCCATATTTTTTCGCTAAACCCTCTCGGTAGTGGCGTTCGTATTCGTTTTCCAGACGGGCGATGATAATATCTTCTTCAGTCAGCTGCGGTGGCATGGACAGAGGCCACAGGCATTCACTCTGGTCAATTGAGCGGCCTGCCACATCGCTGATAGCTCCCAGTAAGCGCCGCGCTTCCTTAGTAGAGTGAGCAATAGGTGTAATTAGTTCCAGTTGTTGTTCGCTGAAGTCTGTTTGGATGGTCGGGTGGAAATTGCGGGAACCAAGCTGACTCGGATGAGCAGTTTGAGCTAAGTGTCCATCAGTTGTCACTCGCAGATTTTCCCTCTCCAGACCAAAGGTCGCTTGGAGAATAGGGCTTGATGTATCCAGTTTCTGCAGTAATTGATTAATCGTCATCGTTTCACCGTCCTATGGTAGTTATTTTAGTCTATTACAAACGGAAAAAGAAAGCAAATTTCCGCTACGATTTTACAAAAATTCCGAACTTTTATTTTAAATTAAGTACTAAAATTCAGAAAATACATATTTTGTAAAAATGTAATTCGTCTACATAAGAGAAAAAACAAATGAAATGATGAACCCTCCTTGAAAAATTGTCAAATTTTTCATATAATGAGGTATAAAACATAATCGCAGGTGAGATTCCTGCCTGCTTTTCAAGAAAGGACGAGCTATATAGCTCAGACAAAGATATGACATCAGTAGTTGTTGTAGGAACCCAGTGGGGAGATGAAGGAAAAGGGAAGATTACAGACTTCCTATCAGCCAATGCAGAAGTCATTGCTCGCTATCAAGGTGGGGACAATGCCGGGCACACCATCGTAATCGACGGCAAAAAGTTCAAGTTGCACTTGATTCCTTCTGGTATCTTCTTCCCTGAAAAGATCTCTGTCATCGGAAACGGCGTGGTGGTCAACCCTAAATCATTGGTCAAAGAGTTGGCTTATCTTCATGAAGAAGGTGTGACAACGGACAGTTTGCGCATTTCAGACCGTGCCCATGTCATCCTTCCTTACCATATCGAATTGGACCGTCTCCAAGAAGAGTCTAAAGGCGACAACAAAATCGGAACGACCATCAAAGGGATTGGACCAGCCTACATGGACAAGGCTGCGCGTGTGGGAATCCGGATCGCGGACCTTTTGGACCGCGACGTCTTTGCGGAACGTCTTCGTATCAACTTGGAAGAAAAGAACCGTCAATTTACCAAACTCTATGAAGCAGAGGCTCTTTCCTTTGACGATATCTTCGAAGAATACTATGAATATGGTCAACAAATCAAACAATATGTAACCGATACTTCCGTCATCTTGAACGATGCTTTGGACAACGGCAAGCGCGTGCTCTTTGAAGGAGCCCAAGGGGTTATGTTGGATATCGACCAAGGAACCTATCCATTTGTAACCTCTTCAAACCCAGTCGCAGGTGGGGTGACCATCGGATCAGGTGTCGGCCCAAGCAAGATCGACAAGGTTGTCGGTGTATGTAAAGCCTACACTAGCCGTGTTGGTGATGGCCCATTCCCAACAGAGCTGTTTGATGAAGTGGGCGAGCGCATCCGTGAAGTGGGGCATGAATACGGTACAACGACTGGCCGTCCGCGTCGGGTGGGCTGGTTTGACTCCGTTGTTATGCGCCACAGCCGCCGCGTATCAGGAATTACCAACCTTTCCCTCAACTCCATTGACGTTTTGAGTGGTCTAGATACAGTCAAAATCTGTGTAGCCTACGATTTGGACGGTCAAAGAATCGACCATTACCCAGCAAGTCTGGAGCAGCTCAAGCGCTGCAAGCCGATCTATGAAGAATTGCCAGGTTGGTCAGAAGACATCACTGGTGTCCGCAGCCTAGAAGACCTGCCAGAAAATGCCCGCAATTATGTTCGCCGTGTCAGCGAACTGGTTGGAGTCCGCATTTCGACCTTCTCAGTCGGACCAGGTCGCGAGCAAACCAATATCTTGGAAAGTGTTTGGTCTAGTTTATAAGCAAATGAAGATAAGAGAGTGGGACAGAAATCGGTCATTCGTTAGAATTCGATTTCATCGTCCCACCTCCGCACAGTTGAGTAGGGCTGTAAAAGCTGATGAAATCAGCGTAGTAGAGCCCACTCAACCACTGCGTCTTGCTCGACAATCCAAAGACAATTGAGAGGCTAGGACTTTTGTCCCAGCCTCTTTTTGAAAGCAGAAAGAGGAAAAAATGTATCAAACGATTTTATTTGACCTAGACGGCACCTTGACCAATTCAGAACTAGGGATTACCAACTCGGTGGCCTATGCCTTAGGAAAATATGGGATTCAAGTGCCAGACAAGAAAGCATTGAGAGTTTTCATCGGTCCGCCCTTGCAGGAGTCTTTTGAGCGCTTTTATGGATTTTCTAAGGAAGAATGTTTAAAGGCCATTGACTACTATCATGAGTATTTTTCCGAAAAAGGCCTTTATGAAAATGAGGTCTATCTAGGCGTTCCTGACTTGCTGGCTTCTCTCAAGCAGGCTGGCAAACAGTTGATTGTAGCTACGTCAAAGCCTGAAGAATTTTCCATTCAAATTCTCAAACACTTTGGTTTGTATGATTATTTTGACTTTGTCGCTGGTGCGACCATGGATAGAAAACGTAGTAAAAAAAGCGATGTTATCCAGTATGCCTTGGAGCAAAATGGGATTACAGATTTGGCGCATACCATCATGATTGGAGACAGGGAGCACGATGTGCTTGGCGCTCAAGCGCAAAAGCTTGATTCTATCGGTGTCCTTTATGGCTTTGGAAGCAGGGAAGAATTGGAAGAAGCCGGCGCCACCTATATTGCTCAAGAAGTTGGCGAAATTGCAGCTTTTATAGGATAACCTTTTCCAAAATATTAAAAGTTGGAACTTTTCTAATCTGCTGAATATTGCTTTATTTAATATTTCTATCGGTGTATACTTACTGTAGGTTAAGTCACACAGATTAAGAGGTGATAATATGAATTTGTCACGATATATATTAAAATATAGTACTGATGATGGTACGTTGTATTTTAATACTAAAACCAATCATTCATTTTTTCTTACGAATGAATTGAATAGAGTAGTCGACAGCAATGATGTGATTAGGAAAGAGTTTCATGCTTATCTTGATAAAAATAAATATTTAAGTGAGGGTGAGTATGAGGTCGAAAAGTATCTATCTAAAATAAGCGATACAGATGCTGAATTATTGGAACTAACAATTTTGACACATGGAGATTGTAATTTTCGGTGAAGGTTAAAGTGAATAACAAATTCGATGACAAAATGAATGCTAAACCTAGAGTATTTAACTATAATTGTGATTGTAAATAATCACGATTTTAAATAAATTAGAGAAGAGGGTTGTGCTAGCCCTCTATTTTGATGGATGATAATTATGAGAAATATTTATAAGTACATTGATAAGAAGTATCTTTTTCCTATTTTTTTAGGGCGTATTGTGAATAGTGGTTTGGTGTTGGCGCAACCTCTGATTTTAACGAAGGCCTTGAAGTTAGATCAAGACGGCCTTTCTTATGGAAAAATTCTCAATTTTGTTTTATTTGGTTTGTCTGTCTATCTTGTTATTTATAGTCTGATGCTGTTTTCAAACTATTCGCACAATATATTCCGAAGAGAAATCAACAAAAGTGTCCGTGCCCTTTTATTTAAGAAAGTCATATTGAATCCTAAATTTTCCAATGATGAAAAAGTTAGTCTGCTAACTCAAGATATGGAATATGTGGGCGATAATTATTTGGAAAATATAAATGTTATGGTGAGTTGGGGATTTGTCGCCCTTGTTACAGCCATTTATATTGTTTCACAAAATTTTCTCTTAGGACTTATTTTTGTCATTTTTACGATTATGAGACCTATTCCTCAGTTCATCATGAATCGTCGTTTACAAGATTCGGGAGACAGCTGGTCCAAGCTTAGAACGAAATTACATGGGCTTGTCTCAGATAGTATGCAAGGCAGCCAAACCTTACGGATTAATCAGGCCATGAGGCTGAATGAAGAGCGCGTGAATGATTTAAACGGAGAATATCAAAAAGCCATCCAAAGATTTTGTTTCACACATAATATTATTTTTTTCTTTAATGGATTTATGGTCTTTTTTAGTCAGGTTGTTCCTCTTGCTTTAGGCTTTTATTTGAGTTTACAGGGAAATTCTATTTCTATTACAAGCCTCATCTCTATGTATGTTGCTGCGGGGATGCTGGTAGAACCGATCCAAACTCTGATGTACAGTGCAGCCAATCTCCAAGGTGCCTTGCCGACTGCGAACCGCCTGTTTAAGATTATCGAGGAAGAACCTGATTTCGAAGAGACAAAGGATCAATTTGTTGAAAATCTCGAATCGTTGCGCTTAAATCATATTTCAAAAAGTTTTGCTGAACGTCAGCTTTTTTCTGATTTGACGGCGACGATTTCAGTAGGTCAGAAGGTCTTAATCAAAGGACCGAGCGGGTCTGGAAAGACGACTCTTTTTCGCTTGATTTTAGGAGAAGAAGTATGTGATGAGGGTGACATTTTCGTTCAGTATGATGGAAATCAAATAACGAGTCATTTCCAAGGGAATATCGGTTTAATTAGCCAGCATCCCTTCCTGTTTAACGATACTATCCGCTATAATCTAACTTTTGGTCAGCCTTTTCAGGACCATGAATTATTGGAGGTATTGGACCGAGTTGGCTTAATAGATGAATTTCAGGATATTTTGAATGTAGAAATTCATAATAATGGTGAAAACATTTCAGGAGGTCAGCGTGTCAGATTAGAGTTGGCTCGTTTTCTCTTACGCGAGAAGGATATTTTATTAGCGGACGAAGTGACATCAGCTTTGGACGAAAAAAATAGTCGTCTGGTTAGAGACCTAATCTTTTCTTTGCCGATCACGGTACTAGAAATAGCCCATCATATTGATGAAGAAGAGCGCTATGACCAAATCCTTGAGTTACGTAAAGGATGAGCGATGCCACAATAGTTGGTTCTGCGACAAAGCGGATAGTAGTAAGCCAGCAATTTGTCAGATATTTTTGAGATTCTAAGTGGTGATATTTCCAAAATCATCAATACTCAGAGAACTTAAGCTTTATTTAAGATAGGCCAGCTATACTAGAAGCATAAACAAAGACCTCCTAACTTTGTTTAAACCTCCTAAACTTTTTCATAATAATCTCCCATAAGAGTCGCCCAATCGGCGGCTTTTTTTGTGAGTCGTAAGCTGCCTATGGTATAATGAACAAAGAAACTAAAAAGAAGAAGGAAGAGATGGACTACACGATAGAGGAAAAAGCGATGTTTATGAGGGAAGCCCTGAAGGAGGCGGAGATTGCCCTCGCCAATGATGAAATACCGATTGGCTGTGTCTTGGTCAAGGATGGTCAGATTATCGGGCGTGGACATAATGCGCGTGAGGAGCTGCAGCGGGCGGTCATGCATGCGGAAATCATGGCGATCGAGGAGGCCAATCAGCGTGAAAATAGCTGGCGCCTGCTGGATACGACGCTTTTTGTCACGATTGAGCCCTGTGTTATGTGTAGCGGTGCCATTGGACTAGCTCGGATTCCCCAGGTGATTTACGGAGCGACCAATCAAAAGTTTGGCGGAGCAGGGAGTCTCTATGACATTTTGACAGATGAGCGCCTCAATCACCGGGTGGAAGTGGAAACAGGAATCTTGGAAGCAGAATGTGCAGCCATCATGCAGACCTTCTTCCGCCAAGGTCGGGAACGAAAAAAACAAGCCAAGCTCGCAGCCAAGGCCGAAACACAAGAATAAAAACCGGACCTTTGCAAATCGAACAAATTATGATATAATACCTATCGGAGCAACAGTTCTGCGTGAAGCGGGTCAGGGGAGGAATCCAGCAGCCCTAAGCGAAGTGAACTGTGTGCTCTTTTCTATTGCTCTTGATGCGTCAAGTCCAAGGGACGCAGACGAATCCTAGAGCAATGGATGCAGTTTTTCCCGCTAGGGAAAAAGCTGTAAACCGATGAAGTTCTTAGTGAATCAAGACTGAAGGTCGCAGATGAGTTTAGAGATATTGACCCTGAGGAGCGAAGCGACGTGAGGGCTATCACTCACCAGAGTCATGTAGAAATGACTTTGATATCCAAAGAATAAAAGAGAAAAAATAGAGTTTCGTGAGAAGCTTCTTTTTTTGATTTTCTAGCCAAAAATAGTGCAAATATGCAAACGATTGCTATTGCGTCGTTGCTTGATTTGTGAAAATAAAAAATTTAGCAAATGAAAACGTTTTATAGATTGGTTTCCCTTGATTAAATCCGTGTAAAGCGATATCATAGAGAAGAACAAAATTTGGAGGAATAACATGTCTCATATTAAATTTGACTACTCAAAAGTTTTGGGTAAATTTGTTGCCCCACATGAAGTGGAATACATGCAACCACAAGTGACTGCAGCTGATGAATTGATCCGTAAAGGAACAGGTGCTGGTAGTGACTTCCTAGGTTGGTTGGACCTTCCTGAAAATTACGATCGCGAAGAATTTGACCGCATCTTGAAAGCTGCTGAACAAATCAAATCAGACAGCGATGTTTTGGTCGTGATCGGTATCGGTGGATCATACCTTGGTGCGAAAGCAGCGATTGACTTCTTGAACCACCACTTTGCAAACTTGCAAACAAAAGAAGAACGCAAAGCTCCACAAATCCTTTACGCTGGAAACTCAATCTCATCTACTTACCTTGCTGACTTGGTAGAGTATGTTTCAGATAAAGACTTCTCAGTCAACGTGATTTCTAAATCAGGTACAACAACTGAACCAGCTATTGCTTTCCGTGTCTTCAAAGAACTCTTGGTTAAGAAATATGGTCAAGAAGAAGCCAACAAACGGATCTATGCGACAACTGACCGTGCCAAAGGTGCTGTAAAAGTGGAAGCAGATGCCAATGGTTGGGAAACATTTGTAGTTCCAGATGATATCGGTGGACGCTTCTCAGTCTTGACACCAGTTGGATTGCTTCCAATTGCTGCATCAGGCGCAGATATCAAAGCCCTTATGGAAGGTGCAAACGCAGCTCGTAAAGAATACACTTCAGACAAGCTTTCAGAAAACGAAGCATACCAATACGCAGCAGTTCGTAACATCCTTTACCGTAAAGGTTATGCAACCGAAATCTTGGTAAACTACGAGCCATCCCTTCAATACTTCTCAGAATGGTGGAAACAATTGGCTGGTGAGTCAGAAGGAAAAGACCAAAAAGGTATTTACCCAACTTCAGCTAACTTCTCAACTGACTTGCACTCATTGGGTCAATTTATCCAAGAAGGAACTCGTATCATGTTTGAAACAGTTGTCCGTGTGGACAAACCACGTAAGAACGTGATCATCCCTACATTGGAAGAAGACCTTGATGGACTTGGTTACCTCCAAGGAAAAGACGTTGACTTCGTAAATAAAAAAGCAACTGACGGTGTTCTTCTTGCCCACACTGACGGTGACGTGCCAAACATGTACGTAACTCTTCCTGAGCAAGATGCCTTCACTCTTGGTTATGCCATCTACTTCTTCGAGTTGGCCATCGCCCTTTCAGGTTACTTGAACGCGATTAACCCATTTGACCAACCAGGTGTTGAAGCTTACAAGAAAAACATGTTTGCCCTTCTTGGTAAACCAGGATTTGAAGAACTTGGAGCAGAACTCAACGCTCGTCTTTAATCAATAGACGAAACGATCTCGCAAGAGGTCGTTTTTTTACTTGCTAAACAAACTCATATTTTTGTCCCCTGGAATCAATTATAAAAACACGATCTAGTTATGTTTCTCAATCATATGGTTAACTGATTGCTATTGTTCCCCTTCGCAAGAAATTTTAAGATAAGCATCTAAAAGGTCGGATATCCCTCCGATCTTTTTTAGTCCATCAAGACAGGAGTTGGTCCTTGATAGGTTTTATGTTATAGTAGAAGAGAAGAATAAAAAGGAGAATTCGAAATGTCCGAGAAAGATCAAGAACAATTTATGAAAGATACTCCCTTAGATGGGACACCGCATTTTGATATGGCTGCGCCAGCCTTTGTCCCAAAAGAAGAAGCCGAAGACTTGGTTGTTCCAGAAGCTAGTGGCCTTTCAGTGACGGAGATGAAAGCAATGAAAGAAGAAGCAGACGAGCCAGCTGTTTCAGAAACAGTGGAGCCTCCAAAGATGGATGAAGCAACTGTTGGAGAACATCCGGATGTAGTTGCTGCTCCCCAACCGACTCCTCCATTCCAGCCTGCACCACAAGCTCCTCAAAATATGGCAGCTGAACCAATTGGTCCGCAGACAGTGCCTGTTCCTGAGACACCTATTCCACAAGCTCCTCTTTCTCCTGTTGGAAGACCGATGGATACTGCAGACAAGAAGGCGATTCGTTTTGCCCTTGGGATTTTAGTTGGGATTCTTATCGGTGGAGTCAGTGGCTATTTGATTGGTCATGCTAGCCCTAGCACGTCATCATCTAGAAAGCAGACTTCTTGGTCAGGTAACCAGTCTGGTTCTTCTTCCAATATCGATTTGGAGCAATTGACTTCTGAAGATGCGGAAGCTGATTTTAGCTGGGAACAATCTGATATCGAACAACTTCAGTTTTTGACTGGAATGGATGATGGGGAGACTCCTGAGGAAATGGTCAACGCTTATGGAAAGGCTAGTTCTGTTCAATTTGAAAGTGGAGAATTGAAATTATTCTGGGATGATAACTCTTATAATAAAGAGGTAAAAGCGACCTACTCTAAGAAAGGAAAAGAATTACAGCTTGTCAAATTTGAGTTTAATCAATTTGGGAAAAATCTTACGGTTGAGGACAACTTTGCAGATGGATTCAAAGTTGGAAATAGTGAGACCGGTGCTGGAGGAACCTCTTACAAAGAGCTTTTAGAAAAATACGGTGATGCAGTCAATCTGACGGTGAGTTCATCTGATGATTCAGACAAGATAGAATTGGTCATGGACTTCCAAAAGAAAAACGGGGACTATGTAGATTTGACCTTTATTCGCCAAGAGAATGGAGATTTCCTCTTGAGCAGTAAAGACAGCTACTAAATAACTGAATAAAAGAAAGAGGCAAGCGCCTCTTTTTTGGGATAAGACGAGACAAATACGCTAATTTTCTATACAATAGAAAGAGTTTGAATAGAAAGAGCATGAAGGATGGAAGAAATGAAACAGTGGATAGAACATCATAAGCGGATCCTCCAAAAAGCTGCAAGTGCTTTGCTGGCTTTAATGGTTGGTGTTTGCTTGGTGTTTATGATTCATCCAGTGAAAACCTTGCCCAAAGATCGCTTGTTGAGTTTGTCTCGCGTGCAAGAAGACAGCCAGCAATTGGTTGCGTCTTCTTCCAAAGAGCCGGCTTTAGAAGACTTGTTGTCATTGGACCTTGCAAGGGAAGAAGGAAAGACGCAAAAAAATTGGGTGACTTTGTCTGCATTCGTCAAAAAATTTGGAAAAGCAGCGAGTTTTACACAAGAAGATACGAGTTTTGGAGCGCAAGTCCAGCTAGGCTATGGGACTCCTGTGCAAGGGATTCATCCTTATACCATAGAATTTCAAAAGCAGGATGATACCTTTTATTTGAACTCGATTCAAAGCTTTTCACCCAAGTCGGCTCACTATCAGAGCAAAAAGAACTTAAAACTGGCAGATTTTACAGGCTATCAGACGCTAGATGGAAAAAAGGAAAAGGGAACAGCGGTAGAAGATGTTTTGAAAAAATCAGGTCTTCCCAATTCTCTTAGTTTGACCTCTGAAAAGGACAAGCAAGTCCTAGCCCTGTCTTATCAGGTGACAGATGGACTGGTCTCTTTGACTTTTGAACGCGACCAGACTGGTCAGTATCGTTTGACGAAGAAGGGGTGAAGCAGATGATCGAGTGGATGAAAAAGAATCGAAAAGAGCTCTTGCTGCCGTTTTTGTGTTTTGTTTTAGGGCTCTTACTTGCGATTGCAAGCATCCAGGTGCAGGAGCAAGGAACCGATACCAAGGAGGACCAAACACTTGCCCATTTCCAGCCAAAGGATTACAAGAATTTGGTCAGCAAGGAACAAGAAATCAAGCAGTTTAAATGGACCATCGAAGCTGTGGCGAACTTGACAGTCCGTCTCAAGCAGAGTCAGCAACCAGGAACTCGTCTGGAAACTCTTGTAGCTAAATGGGGAAAAGCACAAAAAGTTCGGTACACAAAAACAGCTCAAGGGGATAAAACTGTTCTGGTCTTGACTTATGCAGCCAAGCAGTCAGAAAAGGGCAAGAAAAGTGTCACTCTATGGTTTGAACAAGAGCAGGATAAAGGCTATCGTTTGACGATGGTGGATGCGACGAATTTGTTGGATCCAAAAGAGAAGACAAGCAGTGAGAAAGAAATCACTACTGAAAAAGAGAAAAAAGGTACAGAATTCGCCCAGCTCATTCAGAAGCTAGGAAATCCTCAACGCTTGGTCTGGGGGGAAATGCCAGATGGCGGAATGGGCTATCGCGCGACTTACCAGGTACCAGGAAGGCCAGAAGTGGTGATGGAATTCAAGAAAAAAGCCAAGAAATTGGTGTTGGTATAAGAAGGGAGACATCATTGGACGATCAACGGACAGACATCAAGGCAGCTTCCTCTCACCAGGGTGGAAGCCGCTTGATTTCAGAAGCCGATCTGGCTTCAATAGGGGGAGGCAGGCATTCAGAACCAAGACAAACGGTACTAGACTCCCAATCGGATTGGGCGAAAACCTACTCTCCTTCCTCTAATAGTGGAGGGTCTTCGCTGGCAGCCTTTTTTGGATTATTGGCCATGCTGGGATTATTTGCCTATCTAGCTTCAGGAGGTATCCATAGTGAGGAACATCCTTCTTCTACTACTAGTGAATATGGAAGTCCTGGCCGGTCTTATGGAACCAGAAAGGAAACCTTGAAGAGTGGTACGAGTACCTTGATTGCTCCGGAGGGGGAATTTCAGTTTCAAGTAACCTATGAGAAGGCGATTTCCCTGATTCCTGGTTTAAGTGAGGGGGATCAAGGCCGTACCTCTTCATCTTATCTGTCTCCGCAGGATGTGGTAGCTGTACTGGGCAAGGCTAGTAGTGGGGAAGAAACCTACCAAGAGGGTAGTGTCGGTCCTTTCATGACAAGCTTGGATTATGAGGCTGAAGGATCCCCTTCTTCTGTATCTGTTTTGCTTTCAAATATGATTAGTAGCCGTCTATCTTCTCTTAATTTTGAGAACTTAAACAGTGAGCGATTAGCCAATAAAAATGGCAGTTTGAATAGAGAAGATTTTGCCAATATTAAAATAGGAACCAGCTATGCAGATCTTGTGAATACAGTCGGAATTCCTAGCCGTGTTTCTTGGTCAAGTATGATGAGTTCAGAGTCCTTCTTAATCTTTTACTATAAACTGTCTGATTCGCGATCAGTCATTATTCGTTTTGGAAGTAATCGAACTATTAGTGAAATCAAGGGTCTCGAAGATCCGGCGACATCCACATCGCCTTAGGTGTTCATCTCACTAGGATTGTGGTATAATATGGATACCTTTAATTGAAATGAATGGAGAATCTCATGACTGCACAAAAAATGTCTGCACAAGAAATTATCGCTTTTATTGGAAATGCAGAAAAGAAAACAAATGTGAAAGTAACCTTTGAAGGGGAATTGGCAACGGCTGTTCCTGCTTCTGTCACCAAGCTTGGCAATGTGTTGTTCGGTGACTGGAAAGATATCGAGCCCCTTCTTGCCAACTTGACAGAGAACAAGGATTATGTGGTGGAACAAGATGGCCGTAATTCAGCTGTTCCCTTGCTTGATAAGCGCTACCTAAATGCGCGTATCGAACCAGGTGCTATTATCCGTGACCAAGTGACCATCGAAGATAATGCTGTCGTGATGATGGGTGCTGTCATTAATATTGGTGCTGAAATCGGTGCAGGAACCATGATTGATATGGGGGCTATCCTCGGTGGCCGTGCAACAGTTGGTAAAAACAGCCACATCGGTGCAGGTGCCGTGCTTGCGGGTGTCATTGAGCCAGCTTCTGCTGAGCCTGTTCGGATCGGTGACAATGTTTTGGTCGGTGCCAATGCAGTTGTGATTGAAGGGGTTCAAGTAGGGAACGGTTCAGTCGTTGCCGCTGGAGCTATCGTTACTCAAGATGTCCCTGAAAATGTGGTCGTAGCTGGTGTTCCAGCTCGCATCATCAAGGAAATCGATGAAAAAACACAACAAAAAACAGCACTCGAAGACGCTTTGCGTAATTTGTAAGATATGAATGGTAGAGGCCGCAAGGCCTCTATTCTAATAGAAAGAAGACGACTATGACATTGGATTTAATCAAAATCAGACGGGATTTGCACCAAATCCCTGAAATTGGATTAGAAGAATTTGAAACACAAGCTTATCTCTTGGACCGGATCGCAGAGATCACAGCAGGCAAGGACTTTGTAGAGCAACGGACTTGGAGGACCGGGATCCTGGTGTATCTCCATGGGGCTGCACCTGAAAAAACCATTGGTTGGCGGACCGACATCGATGGTTTACCGATTGTGGAACAAACGGGCCTTGATTTTGCCTCTAAGCATGAAGGACGGATGCATGCTTGTGGTCATGATATGCACATGACAACAGCCCTCGGGCTTTTGGATCAACTGGTCCAAGTGCAACCAAAGAATAACCTGCTCTTTCTCTTCCAACCAGCTGAAGAAAATGAGGCTGGTGGGATGCTCATGTATAAGGACAATGCTTTTGGCGACTGGCTCCCTGATGAATTTTATGGTCTGCATGTACGCCCTGATTTGAAGGTGGGGGACATTGCGACCAATACCGGTGCCCTTTTTGCAGGGACCTGTGAAGTCAAGATCACTTTTACAGGAAAGGGAGGGCATGCCGCCTTTCCACATGAAGCCAATGATGCGCTTGTAGCAGCTTCTTACTTCATTACCCAAGTCCAATCGGTCGTGAGTCGAAATGTCGATCCGATTGAAGGGGCAGTGGTCACTTTTGGTTCCATGCATGCAGGAACCACCAATAATGTGATTGCTGAGACAGCCTTTCTTCATGGGACCATCCGGACTTTGACCATGGAGATGAACCTACTGACTCAAAAACGGGTCAAAACGATTGCGGAAGGGGTTGCGGCCACTTTTGATGTCGAACTGGATCTGGAACTTAAGCAAGGGGGCTACCTGCCTGTGGAAAACCAACCAGAATTGGCCAAAGAGCTCATCGACTTTTTCACAGCTGAGGAAGACGTAAACCTGATTGATATCCTGCCAGCGATGACAGGAGAAGACTTCGGCTTTCTCTTGAGCAAGGTCCCGGGTGTCATGTTCTGGCTGGGAATTGATACTCCTTATGCCCTGCACCATCCAAAGATGAGCCCAAATGAAGCCGCCCTTCCCTTTGCTGTGGAAAACATTGGTAAATTTTTGAAAATGAAGGCTAACCAATAAAGGATTGATTCAACTCCGTCTGGAGTTGGATTTTTTCTTTGTTGTATAAAAACTGTTCGGATCTTTCCTAAAAAATGATACAATAAAAGCTAGACAAAAGGAGTAGGCATGAAGAAAACACTACGAAAAGAAACCATTGCAGCCATGAAACAGTTGCCAGAATCCGTGAAAACTCAAGCAGATGAAGAGCTGACTCAGCGCCTCTTGGAGCTACCAGCTTTTCAGGAGGCAAAGACCCTTGCGACCTATCTGTCCTTTGACCACGAATTTTCCACAGCTGACTTGATCCAAGCTGCTCTTCAACTTGGAAAACGCGTCTGTGTACCCCGTACCTATCCACAAGGTCGGATGGAATTTGTGGAATACGATCCTGACATTTTGGAAAAAACGCGCTTTGGTTTGCTGGAACCCAATGAAAAAGGAAAGCTTGTGGATCAGTCAGAGATTGATCTGATCCATGTACCGGGCTTGGTCTTCCAGTCAAAAGGCTACCGAATTGGCTATGGCGGTGGCTATTACGATCGTTATTTAGTAGATTTTGCTGGGAAAACGGTGAGTACGATTTATTCCATCCAGCAGAAGGAGTTTCAACCAGATGTTTTTGATCAGGCCGTTCAGGAGGTGCTAGTCTATGAAGTTACTCTTTGATCGTCGTTATCCTGTGACCAGCCTCTTGTTGCTCGTCACAACGGCAGTCTTTCTTTCCATGTTTATCCGATTTGGAGGCGACTACCAAACGGGTGCTGCTATTTACTATAGCGGTGGTATTATTGGAGAAGCTGTGAAAGTCGATCCTAGCCAGTTATGGCGAATAGTGACAGCTACTTTTGTTCATATCGGCCTAGAACATTTTGTGCTCAATATGATCACCCTCTATTACTTGGGACGATTGGCAGAAGATCTCTTTGGTTCCAAGGCTTTCTTAGCTCTTTATCTCTTATCAGGCATGATGGGCAATGTCTTTGTTGCTATTTTTACGCCAGATGTGATTGCAGCAGGTGCATCTACAGCCCTCTTTGGACTGTTTGGGACCATTGGCGCTCTGCGCTTTATTGTCCAAAGTCCCTATATTCGCCACTTGAGTCAGTCCTATACCAGCTTGATTGTGGTCAATCTGATCTTTAGCTTTATGCCAGGCATCAGTATGGCGGGCCACATTGGTGGCTTAGTAGCTGGGGTCATGTTGGCTTATGTCTTTCCAGTAAGTGGAGAGGCTCGCTTTATGAACCGAACCTATCAGATTAGCGCAGCCTTATCTTATCTCCTGCTTTTCCTTTATTTCTTAGGAAAAATCTTGAATCTATTTTAAGAAGTCCTTCTCACAGAGAAGGGCTTTTTTTCTAAAAAATGTAGCGAAATCGTAAACTAACAGAAAATTGTTTGAAATACAAAGAATTGTATATATTTATCATAATATACTTGCAGGAGCCGAGTGAACCCACTATTGGTAGGCCCATAGAGAAGGTAATCATAGGTAAAAAGGTATAAAAACGCAAATTAGAAAGCGCTTGCAAAAGGGTTGAGAAAGGTGTAAACTGGAGATGTAAAAATCAAAAATAGTGCTATTTTGTCAAAAGTAGTGCAAAAACAAAGGAGATTTGCCATGAAAAAATGGTTGTTAAAACTCTCATTGGTAGCGATGACACTTTTGCTCCTACCGATTCAAGCTGTTCAAGCCTGTTGTGGTTTTATCATTGGTCGCCAATTGACCAAGGATGGGACTACCCTCTTTGGTCGGACAGAAGACTACCCTTACTATCCAAATGGTGGAAAGCACAACAAAAACTTTGTGGTTGTTGATGCGAAGAACTATAAGGAAGGGGATCAACTGGAAGACGAATCCAATGGTTTTACCTATCCACATGCTGCTAGTGAAATGAAATACACAGCGACTTATGACTCTGCTCGTGGAGATGGTAGTAACGGTGCTTTTGGGGAACATGGATTTAACGAAGCCGGCGTTTCTATGACCTCAACTGTTACAGCCATTCCAAACAAAAAAGTCTTGAAGACTGACCCATTGACAGAAAACGGAATTCCAGAAGCTGCCATGCTTGATGTAATTTTACCTCGTGCAAAATCTGCTCGCGAAGGAATCGAATTACTTGCGAAAGTCATTGAAGAAAAAGGTTCAGCTGAGGGGAATACAGTTGTTATTGCAGACCAAAAAGAAACTTGGTATATGGAAATTCTTTCTGGTCACCAATATGTAGCTGTTAAAGTCCCAGAAGACAAATATGCAGTCTTTGCAAATACCTACTACCTTGGTCATGTGGATTTGAACGACAAGGAAAATGTGATCGCTTCGAAAGATGTCGAAAAAGTAGCTAAAGAATCTGGTAACTACAAGACAGACAAAGATGGCAACTTCCATATCGCTAAATCTTATGGACCAGAAAAATATGCTGAAGGAGACCGTTCACGTACTTACGCAGGAATCACCCTTTTGGATCCAAAATCGAAAGTGACTTACGAGGATGACGAATACGAACTATTCCGTTCTCCAACTGATCCAAATAAGAAATTTACTTTAGAAGATGCCTTTGCTATGCAACGGAATCGCTTTGAACACTTAAATGGTCGCTTCGTACCGGACGATCAAATTGGAGTGAAGAAACAAGGTGATAATGGTAGCAATGATGCTGTTCGTAAAGACCAATACAAGTATGCTTTAGGAAATGAAAACGTTATTGATGCCCATGTCTACCAAATCAATCCAAAACTTCCAAAATCATTTGGTGGTACTTTATGGCTTGGTATGGGACCATCTCGGAACACACCTTATGTTCCATTCTATGGTAATCTAAAAGATACTTACGAAGCCTTCAAACCTCAAACAGCAACTTATGATCCAAATTCATGGTATTGGACAGTATGGCACATTGACAACATGGCGATCAATAACCAAGATGTCTTTGGAAAAACAGTTCAAGATCACTGGAAAGCTCTGGAAAAACAATTTATTGTTGATCAAGAGAAGAAAGATATTGAATATTATGCGTTGAAAGATCAACCTGAAGCTGCAAAAGCTGCTGAAGATAAGGTGACAAAAGATGCCCTTGAATTGTCTGATCGTCTCTTCCAACACTTCAAAGATTATGAAAAATTAATGGAAAAACAATTAGAGGCAGCTGGACGTAAGTCTGATCCTTATCGTGCTTCTAAACCAGATAACTATAAAGATCCTGAAGAACCTAAGAAACCAGACACACCAACGGTTCCAGAAAAACCACAAATCCGTGAAGATGCGAACAAAGTTTACATCCCAGCGCCAAATTATGTAGCAACATCTTCTACACGTGATATTCCTGCTAATGCAGAAGGAAATCCAAACAATCGCTTTGGCTATGCTGCTAACAAGGAGAAACAACCAGTTGTATCTCCTAAAGTAGAGACTCCTGTGAAGCCAGAAGAAAAAGTTCAAGCTCCAACTGAAGCTCCTGTAGCAGGAAATAGTGTAAACAACAATAATCGCTTCGGATCTAATTTCAATCCAGGTGAAATTGAAACTTACTCAAATACAAACTATTCTTACAATGTTCATCCTTAAACAATAAGAATTAAAATGTGAATTGGACCAAGTCCAATGAAACAAAAGAGGCCGGATTTTTATCCAGCCTCTTTTTTACGAAAAAAAGATTGACCATTGTAAGGTAGCAAATCCCTTACATGATATGGCCAGTCTTTTTGTATTCTTTGATTTGTGAATGATTAGTCTGCAGTTTTCTCAGATTCTTCTAATTGTTTTCCAAGATCAATGATGTATTGTTTGAGATCATCTTTAACCTGTGGATGCTTCAAAGCATAATCAATCGATGTCTTCATGAAACCAAACTTGTCACCTACATCGTAGCGTTGGCCTTTAAATTCACGTGCAAAGACTCGTTGGGTCTTATTGAGGGTGTCGATCGCATCCGTCAATTGAATTTCATTACCAGCACCTGGTTCTTGATTTGCAAGAATGTCAAAGATCTCTGGAGTCAAAAGATAGCGGCCAATGATGGCGAGATCACTTGGTGCATCTTCTGGAGCTGGTTTTTCGACAAAAGTTTCAACGCTATAGAGACCATTGATGCCCTCTCCTTGAGGTGCGATCACACCGTAAGAAGAAACCTCTTCGTGAGGGACTTCCATCACAGCGATAGTGGATGCATGGGTTTCATCGTAGTCGTTCATCAATTGTTTGGTCAATGGCAAGGCATCATCATTGGTGATGTCCATCAGGTCATCTCCCAACATGACAACAAAAGGCTCATTCCCAACAAAAGCTTTCGCCTGAAGAACAGCGTCTCCTAAACCTCGAGGGTGACTTTGGCGGATGAAATGAAGATTGATCGCTGTTGTATCATTGACCAACTTGAGTAAGTCAGTCTTACCTTTTTGCTCGAGGTTGTATTCCAATTCAAAGTTAGAATCGAAATGGTCTTCGATCGAACGTTTGGCCTTCCCTGTTACGACAAGAATTTCCTCAATTCCAGATTTCAGAGCCTCTTCGACGATGAATTGGATCGTAGGTTTGTCAACGATTGGCAACATTTCCTTTGCCAAAGCTTTGGTAGCTGGGAGGAAGCGTGTCCCCAAACCAGCCGCAGGAATGACTGCTTTTCTAACTTTAGTCATATAGTTTCCTTTCTAAAAGGTAGGATTGATGTTAGGGTGGTTGACTTATTTCCACTCGTTTTCTTCTTTAAATTCATTGCTCATCATGTGGTGGATGGCTTCGCGGATATCTTTTCCTTCGTAGATGACTTGGTAAATAGCCTGTGTAATCGGCATGTAGACATCCAATTCTTGCGCCAGTTCATGGGCGACTTTGGTCGTAGAGATCCCTTCAATGATCATGCCCATGTTGGCTTCGATGTCTTCCAATTTTTCGCCACGTCCGAGAGCATCCCCAGCTCGCCAGTTGCGGGAGTGAACAGAAGTTCCGGTAACGATCAAGTCACCAACCCCAGACAAACCGCTATAGGTCAAGGGGCTAGCTCCGAGTTTAACGCCAAGGCGCGTGATTTCAGCGAGACCGCGCGTGATGATGGCTGCTTTGGCATTGTCACCATAACCAAGACCGTGCAGGGCACCAGCTCCGACAGCGATGATATTCTTCAAGGCTCCAGCAGTTTCCACTCCGATAACATCTGTATTGGTATAGAGGCGGAAGTAGTGATTGCTAAAGAGTTCTTGAACATAACGCGCAGCTTCTAAATCTATTGAGGCAGCTGTAATGAGGGTGATGTCCCGTACGATAGTTTCTTCGGCGTGACTAGGTCCAGAAACGACCACCACCTCGCTGCGAAGAGAAGCAGGAATTTCTTCTTCAAGGATTTGAGAAATCCGATTGTGTGTACCAGGTTCTAGTCCCTTGGAAGCGTGCATGACTGTTACAGGGTGATCCAGTGTTTCAGCGACTTGTTTCGCCACCAAACGGGTCACCTTTGTAGGAACGACAAAGAGGATAGCGTCCACACCGTCCAAAGCTGCTTTCAAATCAGTCGTAGCAGTGATGTCTTCGCTAATAACGATATCTTTGAAATAGCGTTGATTGGTATGAGCGGTATTGATTTCATCGATTTGTTCTTGGATATTTCCCCAGAGACGGACTTCATGGCCGTTATCATTGAGGACTTGTGAAAGGGCTGTTCCCCATGAACCAGGACCCAATACTGCAACGGTTTGTTTTTCCATTGTATCTTCCATTTCTATGTCTATTTTTCAACAAGGCTAGAAATCTAGCGCTTGCGCCTTCCAAACGGCCTAATGTGTGCCTTGAAGGGCGATTCTATTTTCCTCTCTATTTTAACATAATATAGGTAAAAAAACTTGTATGATCATCAATTGTTTTGTGAGGAAGGTGAGGGTGATAAATAAAATCTATCACGGTTTTAAAAAATACATATTAGACACTATCACTAATGGGTGGTAACATAAGTATTAGTAAAAATGAAGGAGGAATGAATATGTGCAGAACAATTGTTGGAGTATCCGCTAATCTCTGTCCGGTAGACCCGGAAGGGAAAAACCTTCATTCCTCCGTGTCTAGTCAGTTTGCGGAAGGAATCCGTCAAGCAGGTGGGCTTCCAATGGTCATCCCGATGGGAGATCCTTCCTTGGTTAAGGACTATGTTGAAACGATTGACAAATTGATCTTAAGTGGAGGCCAAAATGTCGATCCTAGTCTCTATGGCGAAGAAAAAACCATCGAGAGCGATGATTACAATATCGAACGGGATCAATTTGAGCTTGCCCTACTGAAGGAAGCAGTACGCCAAAACAAACCGGTTCTAGGAATTTGCCGTGGGGTTCAGTTGATCAATGTGGCTTTTGGAGGAACACTCAACCAAGAGATCGAAGGGCATTGGCAAGGACTTCCGTTTGGGACTTCCCATTCTATCCAGACTAAAAAAGGCAGTGTGGTAGAGCAGCTTTTTGGACAGGCCAGTCGGATTAATTCCGTGCACCGTCAAAGTATCAAGGATCTCGCACCGAATTTCCGTGCGACCGCCTTTGATCCGCGCGATCACACCATCGAAGCCATTGAAGCTGTAGATGGTCATCGCATTATGGGCTTGCAATGGCATCCAGAATACTTGGTCAATGAAGAAAAAGGGAATTTAGAACTCTTCCGTTATTTATTACAGGAATTATAATGAAATTAGAGGTTGGACTTGAGCCGATCTCTTTTTTGTGTCTTAGAAAGGACGCAAAAATACTGGAAATAAGATCAGAAAACAGGACGGTCATCAATAAAAAAACAGGTCCATCTAGCAATGCTAGATGAAAACCTGTTTTAGAATTATTCGTCGCGTTTTTTGGCAACGAGCATGCTTCCAGCACCTGCAAGCGCAAGTCCTGCTGCAACAAGTCCAGCACTTACTGTTTCACCTGTAGAAGGAAGGGTATGTTTCTTATCTTCTTTTGGTTGACTTCCAGAAGGTTTATCTCCTTTTGGTTTGTCTGTTGACGGTGTAGTAGGCGGAGTTGGTGGTGTAGTAGGCGGAGTTGGTGGTGTAGTAGGCGGAGTTGGTGGTGTGTTTGGTGGTGTTAGATAGTTTATAACTGTCCCCTTGTCTACTACAAGGTTAGGTGTAGCTTTTAATTCGCTAGCAGATACAGTAATAACATTCGTTAATAATTGGTAGCCAGCTGGCGCTGTCAACTCCTTAATAACATAATCTCTTGCTTCCAATCCAGTGAAGGAAACAAGACCATTGGTATCGGATGTGGCAGTCGCTTGGCCTTCGCCATATGGGTTGGCAACTGGGGTCACACCATCTGCCTCATAGAGACCAAATACAGCACCTGCAAGGTCTTGACCTACTAGATTCACTTTATGCAATTGGATGTTGTAAAGTTTTAACTCGGGTTTGTCAACAGTTGGAGGAGTTGGAGGGATATAAGTAAATGGTTTGTTAACGACATTTCCTTTATCCACTACACTATTTGAAACAACCAAATCACTAGCTAAGATTTTGATGACTTCATCTGATAACTGGTAGCCATCTGGAGCTGTAAGTTCTTTCACCACATAATCTTTTGCTTCTAATCCTGTAAAGGTTACAAGACCATTGGCATCAGAAGTTGCAGTCGCTTGACCTGCACCATAAGGGTTCGATACAGGAGTCGTACCATCTGCCTCAAAGAGACCGAATACGGCACCAACAAGAGCTTTTCCTTCTTGGTTCACTTTATGCAATTGGATGCTGTAGAGTTTCAATTCAGGTTTGTCAACAGTTGGAGGAGTTGGCGGAATTGAAGTGAATGGTTTGTTGACCACTGTTCCTTTGTCTACGACGAGGTTAGTCGCAGCTTTCAACTCGCTAGCAGAAACTTTAATCACATCTGTTGATAGTTGATAACCTTCGGGAGCTGTAAGCTCTCTCACTACATAATCTTTTGCTTCAAATCCTGTAAAGGTTACAAGACCATTCGCATCAGAAGTTGCAGTCGCTTGACCTTCTCCATAAGGATTCGCTACAGGAGTAGTACCATCTGCTTCAAAGAGACCAAAGACAGCTCCTGCAAGAGCATTTCCATCTGCGTTAGCTTTGTGCAATTGAATGCTGTACAGTTTCAACTCAGGTTTTTCAACAACTGGTGGTGTTGGTGGAATTGAAGTTGTTACCAATTTGTTAGTGAAGGATGTCTTATCACCATATGCCACAGAAGCTTTGAGTGTATTGCTTGCATCATCTTTTGTGACAGTTACAGTTGCATCAATACTTCCTTCATCGTAGGTCATTCCTTTTGCTTTGCTTTCAGGAATAACTTCTTTAATCGTGTAGTGGAAGGTTTTTCCTGCGTCCTCTGATGAATATGAAATATCATCAAAGGCTACCGTACCATCTGCAGCATTTTGTTTTGTTTGAAGAACTTTACCAGCTTCATCCAACAATTGGAAATTAAATTCACCATTCTTCAATTCAGCACCTTCTAAAATCTTGCTCGCTGAAATTTTAGCTTTTGCTGGTTGAGGAGCCGTATAAGTATTTGAGAAGGTTTTATTATCTGGATAAGCCACATCTGCTTTCAGGTTGTCGCCATCTTTTTTCACCTTAACAGTTACTTGTTTATCAGTCTTGTCATAGGTAATACCTGGGGTATTTCCAGCTACTTCCTTAACAGTGTAAGTGTGTTCACCTTCTTCGGTGTACTCAATTGGTGCAAATGTTACTTTTCCGTTTTTGTTTGTAACAGTTTGAAGCTTGTTAGCACCCTCGTACAATTCAAAGCTAAATTCACCATCTGTTAGATCACGTCCTGTAAGAGTTTTATCTAATTCGATGGTAGCTTGAGTTGCTTTAGGTTTTGCTTTTGGATTGACGATTGTCTTCGTCACTGATTTATCAGTTCCACTAAAGTCTTCAGCATTAACTGGGGTATCAGCAGTAGTAATGGTATAACCTTCAGGTGCTTGTAACTCAGTTAAGATGTATTTATCTTTTAAAAGACCATTGACTGTAATGTTACCTTTATCATCTGTTACATATTCCCCGATTACTTGGTTGTTGGCCTGACGTACCACTTTGAATTTAGCTCCAGCAAGTGGTTGGTTAGCATCATCTACTTTGTGAATATGAATGGTAAAGACATAACCAACACCAGAACCACCAGCAATTTGAACGGCAGCTTTATTTACTGCTTCTTTAGTCTTAATGTTCTTACCTTTTAAAGTAGCCTGGTTATTTAAGACTTCCCCATCGGCTGGTGAGTAATTTAAGTGGACATCATACGTAATACGGTATTGATCCGTCTCACTGATATCTCCAAGATTCACAACAAATGATTGACCATTTTCACCAAAAGTAATAGGATGTTCATTGGTTACATCCTTAGTATTATTAAATTGCCATTCACCATTTACATAAGACATCTCACCTTTTGTCACACGAAAACTATCTTTAACGTAAGAAGCATTGGTAAATTGCAAATTGTCTTCTACGGTTACATTTTTAATATTTTGCTTTAGTTGGTTCACAGAAATGCCATAGGAAATAGTCTTAGGGTCATCTGAGTGAACCCAACTTGTTTTCTTTAAAAGGTTTGGATTACCATCACCAACACCTTTAAAGGTAACTTTACCTGCAATAGTTGTTTTGTTGTTAACCGTCACTTCAACCGGAATTTCTCCTTGTTGAGGGTGCTTCTTGAAGTCGATACGAGCGTAGAAATAAAAATTACCATGTGTATCTGAATGTTTCTCTGCATAATCCGTATAAGTTAATGAAATCTTTTTATTATTCTTATCCACTGTTGCATGAGCGATGACTTGTTCAGGCTTAGTAGTAGTTTTGATATCAAAACTTTGCGACGTAATGATCAAAGCATCTGGAACAGTAATATCCGTTGTGTCCCCTTTTTTGACATTCTTACCAGTCAAGTTAAAATCAGCATTGATACGGAATGTTGCCCATTGTTCCAATTCCCAATCAAGGTTGCCACCTTCATTATTGGAAACTTGTACGTTTGAAATCGTATCGACCAGTTTTCCGCTAACGGTCACTCCAGGTGTTTCTGCTGAAGTTCGATTCAGACCTAAAGCGAAAAGCATGGCCACTAAACAAAGGACAAATGAGAAAATTTAATATTCCTTTTCTTTTTCATTTTATCTTCCCTTTTCATAAAAAATAGTGCCTAATCATCAATGACTGATTACTCTTAAAGATCTGGATGTTTAAATCCAATCTGTTGGTAATAAGAATTGAATGCTGAGACACGACCTCCACAAAATAATTTTATAGGGTAAAATATTTTACTTTTAAAATTATTCCCTACACAGGGAATTATAGCAAAAATAACGCTTATCTTCAAGCTTAAAATAGCATTTTTTAGCACAAATTATATGTCATATCAGTCATGATAGCGTTTCGTTTTCAGAAAAAACATGAAACAATATCTAACTTCCAGATTGAAGAGAATTCTTTTTAAAAATACGAATAGTAGTAGAGGAGAGACGCTAGGGCGAAGTGATGGTATAATAGAAGAGATAGAAACTATTTAGAATGAAAGAGGAATCATGATGACTAAAATTCGTGGATTTGAACTTGTATCAAGCTATACCAATCAGGACTTGCTACCAAAACGGGAGACAGCACACGCAGCTGGTTACGACTTAAAGGTGGCAGAACGCACGGTGATTGCTCCTGGGGAAATCGTCCTAGTCCCAACTGGGGTCAAGGCCTATATGCAACCGACAGAAGTACTTTATCTTTATGATCGTTCTTCAAACCCTCGTAAGAAGGGCTTGGTCTTAATCAACTCTGTGGGCGTTATCGATGGAGACTATTATGGCAATCCAGGAAATGAAGGCCATATCTTTGCTCAGATGAAAAACATCACGGACCAAGAAGTCGTTCTTGAAGTCGGCGAACGTGTGGTTCAGGCTGTCTTTGCTCCTTTCTTAATTGCAGATGGAGATGAGGCAGACGGCGTGCGGACCGGTGGATTTGGGTCAACAGGGCACTAAGATGAAGATTATCTTTGTCCGTCATGGGGAGCCAGATTATAGTATGCTTGATAAACTTGAAAATCCGCAACTCTATAGTGGTTTTGGTCGTGATTTAGCACCATTGACAGGAAAAGGTCGCAGTCTGGCAAAAGAAGTTGCTAAAACTGCATGTTTTGGAAAGGCAGAGATTATTATTTCATCGTCTGTGACGAGGGCTTTAGAAACAGCACATTATATAGCAGTTGAAACAGGATTGGACTTATTTGTGGAGCCGTTTTTTCATGAGTGGCGTCCAGACTTAGATGGCACTAACTCTGATTTAACTAGTGTATTGGTAGCTCATGAATATTATCTAAAACATCCAGGAGTTGTATCTGAAGATTCTCCTTATCGCTATGAAACTGATTTAGAGATGCGTCATCGTTTTTTAAGAGCTTTGGAAAAATATAAAAATTATAAAACTATTATCATTGTGACTCACGGAATGCTCATGCGCCAATTTGTACCAGACGAGAAGATTGATTTTTGCCAAGTGATTGAGTGTGAGATAGAGATGTAGAAAGAGCTTTATTATCGCAAAGAAAAAGGCAACATTTGTGTGTCAAAATTGTGAATATAATTCCCCCAAGTATTTAGGGCGCTGTCCAAACTGTGGGTCTTGGTCTTCTTTTGTTGAGGAGGTTGAGGTTGCAGAGGTCAAGAATGCGCGTGTGTCCTTGACGGGGGAGAAAAGACAGAAAGAAGAAATTTGCGACCGGCTTGCTGCTTGTATCTTCTCGTATCTTTGAGAAGCGTCGGGCTTCTTGCTTTACTAATCCAGATTTAAAAGATTTTTTAGAGGAAAACGGTGCTAAAAGCATAGAGTTTATAGGGGTAGATAGCAAAGGCTGTGTTAAGGCTTCCGTTTTGTCAGCTACCAAGGAGAATTAATAGTTTTATGGGGATCTTAATATGAAAATTATTTTTATCCGTCATGGAGAGCCAGATTACCGTGAGTTAGAGGAGCGTTCTTATACGGGATTTGGGATAGATTTGGCGCCCTTATCTGAGAAGGGAAGGAAACAGGCTCAGGACCTTTGCCAAAACCCCTTGTTCCAATCAGCTGATCTGCTAGTAGCTTCAGCAGTGACGCGAGCTTTAGAAACAGCTTCTTATCTGGCTTGTGCTACGGGACTTCCTTTTAGAGTGGAGCCATTATTGCATGAATGGCAGGTTTATGAAACAGGTATAGAGAACTTTGAAACAGCTAGATGTCTGTTTTTAGAAAACAAGGGGGAGTTGCTCCCAAATTCTCCTGTTCAATATGAGACAGCTATAGAGATGAAGTCTCGTTTTCTAGAATGCATGGCTAAGTATCGGGAACATCAAACTGTGGTAGTTGTAGCCCATCGCATGCTCATGCGCCAGTTTGTGCCAAATGAGAAGATTGATTTTTGCCAAGTGATTGAGTGTGAGATAGAGATTTAGAAAGAGGTTTATCATCGCAAAGAAAAAAACGACATTTATTTGTCAAAATTGTGCCTATAATTCACCCAAATACCTAGGGCGCTGTCCTAACTGTGGATCTTGGTCTTCCTTTGTCGAGGAAGTCGAAGTTGCAGAGGTCAAGAATGCCCGGGTATCCTTGACAGGTGAAAAGACCAAACCCATGAAATTGGCGGATGTGACCTCCATCAATGTCCATCGTACCAAGACCGAGATGGAAGAATTCAACCGCGTCCTTGGTGGAGGAGTGGTCCCAGGGAGTCTCGTTCTCATCGGTGGAGATCCAGGGATTGGGAAATCGACCCTGCTCCTCCAAGTATCGACCCAGTTGTCTCAAGTAGGAACGGTTCTCTATGTCAGCGGAGAGGAGTCAGCCCAGCAGATTAAACTCCGAGCAGAGCGATTGGGAGATATCGATAGCGAGTTTTACCTCTATGCTGAGACCAATATGCAGAGCGTGCGAGCAGAGGTAGAGCGGATCCAACCTGACTTTCTTATCATCGACTCGATCCAGACCATTATGTCTCCGGAGATTTCAGGGGTCCAAGGATCGGTTTCTCAGGTGCGCGAAGTGACGGCTGAACTCATGCAGCTGGCTAAGACCAATAACATTGCTATCTTTATCGTGGGGCATGTAACTAAGGAAGGAACCTTGGCCGGTCCTCGGATGCTGGAACATATGGTGGATACAGTGCTTTACTTTGAAGGGGAACGCCATCACACTTTCCGGATCCTGAGAGCAGTCAAAAATCGTTTTGGTTCCACTAATGAAATCGGGATTTTCGAGATGCAATCAGGTGGACTGGTTGAGGTTCTCAATCCGAGTCAAGTTTTCCTAGAAGAGCGTTTAGACGGTGCGACTGGCTCGTCCATCGTTGTGACAATGGAAGGGACGCGTCCGATTTTGGCGGAGGTGCAGGCCTTGGTGACACCAACCATGTTTGGAAATGCCAAGCGGACGACGACAGGGCTTGATTTTAACCGAGCTAGTCTCATCATGGCAGTGCTAGAAAAACGCGCAGGCCTCTTGCTCCAAAATCAGGATGCCTACCTCAAGTCTGCTGGAGGAGTCAAGTTGGATGAGCCAGCTATCGACCTAGCGGTAGCCGTAGCCATTGCTTCCAGCTACAAGGACAAGCCAACCAACCCGCAAGAGTGTTTCGTTGGAGAGTTGGGCTTGACTGGAGAAGTTCGCCGGGTCAACCGGATCGAGCAACGGATCAATGAAGCTGCTAAACTCGGTTTTACCAAGATTTATGTACCTAAAAATTCTCTGACGGGGATCACGACACCATCAGGGATCGAAGTGGTCGGTGTGAGTACACTGTCTGAAGTCTTGAAGAAAGTATTTTAATAGAAAAAAAGAGGCTGGGACAAAAGTCCTAGCCTCTCAATTGTTTTTGGATTGTCGAGCAAGACGCAGTGGTTGAGTGGGCTCTACTACGCTGATTTCATCAGCTTTTACAGCCCTACTCAACTGTGCGGAGGTGGGACGACGAAATCGAATTCTAACGAATTACCGATTTCTGTCCCACTCTCTTTTTTCAGATGTGACAGATGACGGGAGATCCTCTCTGACAGAAATAGTGAGATGTGGTAAAATAATAGATGATTTGAATTTCAAAGAAATAAAGGAGAGACCATGTCTTATTTTGATAATTTTTTAACAGCCAACCAAGCTTATGTGGCGCTACATGGGGACCTCCATCTTCCGATTAAGCCCAAAACACAAGTAGCCATTGTGACCTGTATGGATTCTCGTCTTCACGTGGCACCAGCACTGGGCCTGGCTCTTGGAGATGCCCATATTTTGCGAAATGCTGGAGGGCGCGTGACTGATGATATGATTCGCTCCTTGGTTATCTCCCAGCAGCAAATGGGAACCCGTGAAATTGTGGTCTTGCACCACACAGACTGTGGGGCACAAACCTTTGAAAACGAAGGTTTCCGGCAGCATCTAAAGAAAGAGCTGGGAGTAGATGTGGGAGATCGCGATTTCCTCCCCTTTCAAGACATTGAAGAAAGTGTCCGCGATGATATGAAGCTTCTCAAGGCTTCCCCTTTGATTCCAGAGGATGTCATTATCTCAGGAGCTGTGTACGATGTGGATACTGGTTTGATCTCAGAAGTGAAGTGAATTAAGATAGGAAAGCGGTAAAAAATCCTCTACGGCTCAGAAAAATATGCATATATATTATAAAAAATAGAAATATATGTTGTTGGATAATCATTCTGTTACTAGTTTCAGAAAATTTTCATTGACTTGATTTACATAAAACAGTATACTAGTAAGGCAATTTGATCTTTCAAACTGCCGGCAACAAGGGGAATGAATCCGCTTTGAATTGGAAAAAAACAGTAGGGTTTGGAGTGGAGAACTTCACGCCCTTGTTGTCGTTAGTTACTCCATTAAGATAAGCCTGAGTTCTGAAAAATGTATAAATATAAAAACTTCCTTAGGAAAGAAAGCCAAAGGAAGTTTTTTGTGATTGGGATTTTATTGTATTTGTTTGTAACTGACAAAATTTGCAAGAAGATGGATTCGAAAGAGAGTAATTTTGTTGACTTGTCTAAGGTTGATAGGTTTCTGTTTGTCTCATCCTTCTGAAAAATTTATCACTTTTTGGTGAATGTAGAAATGGTTTATGGATTTTAAAAAATAGGCTTTGCTCAGAAGAGGGCTTATCTCCTTGCTTTTGTAAATGCGGTCTAACCAAATTTATAGATCGCTCGCTAGAACAAGAATGAAAGAATGATAGGGGAAAATAAAGGGTGGGAGGAGAGATGTGAATTTTCCTATAGGTTCTCCTCCCTATTTATGTTACAATTAAACTACTATTATCGAAGGGAGAAACTATGATTAATTCAATTGTTTCACAAGGTTTGATTTGGGCCATTTTAGGGTTAGGAATCTTTATGACGTTCCGAATTCTAGATTTTCCAGATATGACGACAGAAGGCTCCTTCCCGCTTGGAGGAGCGGTGGCGGTGACCTTGATTACTAAAGGGGTCAACCCGCTCCTTGCGACGCTGGCTGCTATTGGTGCAGGGTGTTTGGCGGGACTTGCGACGGGTCTTCTCTACACAAAAGGAAGAATCCCGACACTCTTGTCAGGGATCCTCGTAATGACGTCTTGTAACTCGGTTATTCTCTTTGTCATGCAGCGGGCTAATTTGGGACTTTTGGGCTATAAAAAATTACAGGAATTTCTTCCTTTTGCCAGTGGGTTCAATGAGATTCTGATTGGTTTGATTTTCGTAACGCTTGTGATCCTTGGTTTGATCTTCTTCTTGGATACACGCTTGGGTCAAGCCTATATTGCGACAGGGGACAATCCAGATATGGCCAAGAGCTTTGGGATCAACACCGACCGGATGGAATTGATGGGCTTGGTCATTTCAAATGGGATTATTGCTCTTTCTGGTGCACTGATGGCCCAGCAAGAAGGCTATGCGGATGCTTCACGTGGGATTGGTGTCATCGTTATTGGGCTTGCCAGCCTTATTATTGGAGAGGTGCTCTTTTCAAATGTCACTTTGACAGAGCGCTTGCTCAGTATTGCGATCGGATCGATCGCCTACCAATTTTTGATTTGGGCCGTGATTGCGCTTGGCATCAATACCAGCTATATTCGAATCTTCAGTGCCTTGATCTTGGCTATCTGCCTGATGATTCCAACCTTTAAGGGAAAAATCATGAAAGGAGCGAAACTCAGTAAATGACAGCAATTGTAGAATTAAAAAATGTAACCAAAGCCGTGAGCAATGGGATGAACGAAGAAAAAGTCATTCTGGATGATGTTTCCTTGGAAATTCGAGAGCATGATTTTATCACGATTTTGGGGGGTAATGGAGCTGGAAAATCAACCCTCTTTAATACCATTGCAGGGACGCTTCCGGTGAGCAGTGGGAAAATTTATATTTTGGGGGAAGATGTAACCAACTATTCTCCTGAAAAGAGAGCCAAGTACCTATCGCGGGTCTTTCAAGATCCTAAAATGGGGACAGCGCCTCGCATGACAGTAGCAGAAAACCTCTTGGTAGCGAAGTTTCGTGGAGAAAAACGTGGTTTGATTCCGCGTCACTTGGCCAGCTATAAAGAAGAGTTTCAAACAGTCCTTGCTAAGATCGGCAATGGCTTGGAAAATCATATCGACACTGCTGTTGAGTTTCTATCAGGGGGGCAACGACAAGCCTTGAGTCTGTTGATGGCGACACTGAAACGCCCAGAACTCTTACTTTTAGACGAACACACTGCAGCCTTGGATCCAAAAACTAGTCAGGCCCTCATGACCTTGACCGATGAGTTTGTGAAACAAGATGCCCTCACAGCTCTTATGATCACTCACCATATGGAAGATGCTTTGAAATATGGAAATCGCTTGATTGTCATGAAAGACGGACACATCGTCCAAGACCTCAATCAAGAAGAAAAAGCCCAAATGACCATCGCAGACTACTATCAATTGTTTGAGAAAGAATAAGATACAAAGCCCGTAAAATGCAAAGTGAAAATAGGGAGTAGGACAGAAGCTATACGATTGTGGACGCTTCGTCGTCCTACCCCTACAAGGCTGATTAGAATTCTTCCGAGCTGATTAAGCGAGAGAAGAGTTCAATCAGCTACTGTGTTTTACCTAGAGGCTTCACTAAAATACAAACTCATTTTAGAAATGTTTCTCACGGCGGATAGTTTCAGAGTATGTTTGCATGAGTCTAATAGTAACGATCGATTTAATTTTTTAGTATTACTTAGGTTGTTTGATGTGGAAGTAGTTTGTCTGCATGCTAGAGAGTGGGACAGAAATCGGTAATTCGTTAGAATTCGATTTCGTCGTCCCACCTCCGCACAGTTGAGTAGGGCTGTA